>BNJU01003858.1_pt1 | contig 134083 bp, 175 predicted proteins | sample 8539281 | NCBI WGS metagenome assembly BNJU01 (sample SAMD00202456, study PRJDB9452) | human saliva metagenome | isolation source: human saliva | place: Japan | reverse complement strand
AAAACACAGAAGCGATGTCGTAGATATTTTACAAAGATTTGAATAAGCAGAAAAGTCTCTATCATTTCAGTGGTGAGGAATTTTGTTAGATGATTAATTTAATTTTCTTTAACAGATTAATTATATTATTTCTTTACGTTCAAAAATTTCTATGCTATACTTAGGTTGCATAGTTGAAAAAATATTAGTCGAGGGCTAAATTGTTGAGTCGAATTTAGTAGATAAAATAAAGAGAAAAAGAAATTGATTACTGGGACTTTAAAAATGTAACTGCTTCAGGAATACATAAAATTAGTGCCTATCCAGCTACGATGGTTCCTGATATGCAATATGAATTAATTAAGCTAATTAAAAAGTGAAGATTCATCTATTACAAATATTCTTGATCCTTTTCATGGCTCTGGAACAACTCTAGTGGAGGTGAAAGAATAACCTTTCTCCGATTACATAGATATTAACCCTTTAGCTAATCTTTATTACAAAGTTAAGCTGCAAGGTGTTAACAAAAATATATAGATATAGCAAACAATAGAATTGAGAAATTTTTAAAGGCAATAGTTTCGAATTTGACAAACATTATTTTTATAATATGGAAAAATGGTATCGAAATGATTTTTATAATGACGTTTAGTAAAATTCGTTGTGTTATTCAGAGAAAAAATACAGATACGTAAGACAGTATTATTGGGTGTGTTTTAATTAATATTTTTATACAGTAATACAAGAAGTTTCAACATTTAAAATTGCATGTAAAAAGAGCAAAAACGATATTGGAAAAAGATGGAAAAATCACATCATTGAAGATTTTATAAAAGAGCATTAACGAATACTCTCAATATTTACCTGATTATAACAGAAGATTGATTTAAAAATTGGAAAAATCGGAAGATATTTTTATATGGAATGAAGAGCGATTCTGTTGATTTGATTGTAACTTCTCCTCCCCTATGGAGATAATTCAACTACGGTAACATATGGACAGTATTCTATGTTGCCAATTTACTGGATAGACAGAAAAGATATGGAAAGTTTTGACGAGAAATTAATAGATAATTATTCAAGTATTGACTCGAATAGTTTAGGAGGAGAATTAGGGAGAACTAAACAAAACTATCAATCAGATTGTTTAAATAAGTATGTTGAAAGCATAGCTACGGATAAGAGAGAGTTGTGAATTTTATAACTGACTATTTGGATGTAATGGGACAAAATGGGACGAATTATAAAAAGAACAAGAGAATTGTTTTAACTTTTGAGGCAATCGACGAGTTGATAATAAAACGGTTCCATTATCTAAAGTTACTCAAGAATATTTTGAGAGTATCGGATTTGAATTAGAAGCATCTATTACAAGAAATATACCTATTAAGAGAATGTCGAGAAGGTTATCTAATGTAAAAGATAAATCAGTGGAGTCAATGAATCAAGAATATGTTTTGATATTAAGAAAAATAAAGGAGGTTTAGATGCCTAATAAAAGCTGAACAAGTGCTATTACTGTAGCAGGTAATATATTGAGTGAACTATCAGAAAAATTCCCTAATAATATTATTGCATTAAATGAGTTAATAAAAAATGCGTATGATGCTTTTTCTCCCAGTGTTGATATTATATTGGATTCGAAATCAAAAACCCTCACTATTCGAGACTATGGTAGTGGTATGGATATAGAAGGAATTGAGAAATTGTTTCATATATCAAGCAGTGAAAAGCAGTACAGGGCAGTTATTGCTTATGGAGATACTCAACGTTTAACACAAAGGTTCAAAGGGGTTGAGTTCTTATCTGTTTTTAGGTTTTGGGAACAAAGTATTATGGAAAACAAGGTAAAAAATAGCCAAATTTTTGAATTTGGAGTTGATTTTGAAAAATTTAAAAATGAGTACGATTTACCAGATCATAAATTAAATATAAAAATTAGTGATCAAGAGTTTAAAAGGAACACAAATAGTTATAGATGTAGATGATTATAATTTAAATTCTTTAAAAACAACACTAGCTAATGAAAGTAGTGAGAAAATTCTTAACTCTTTTGTATCAAAGCAAGGTATCGGATGAAGGAATAAAAATAGATAAAGAATTCATCATTAGTTTAACATTGGACGACAATACATATTCCAGTGATGTAAATTTAGATATTTCAAATCAAGGAAAAAGGATCATCAACTTTTTAGAATAAAAATATTCTTCTAAAGATAAAAAGATTAACTATTATAAAAATAGTATTTTAATTTACTCTAGTGGTTTTTGAGTATAGTTTTGATGATTATATAGTTGATATTGATTTAATGGCTTTTTGATTTTTGGCCAAGGACATGTGGAAAAAGACAAAATAAATTCAGTATTTTACAAACCTCAAACGACTAATGATATTACGCCATTAGTATTTATTAATAATAATTTATTTAATAATTATCATTTATTTGATACGGAAATTATGGCTAGAAAACGTAGTTCGCTAGTTTTAAGGCAATTGGTTGGATATATATCTATTAAATCTAGCAGTCCGTTAATGCAATTTAACTCAGACCGAACACAATTTTTCACAGAATAGACTTACAGATGAAATTACGGATTTTATTAAAAATCTAAACGAAGAGATTCAAAGAACGGGTAGTTCATTAAGGAGCGAGATTAAAAATATTAAAAGTCGCATTCACACAGACTAGAATTCCTGAAGAGGATATTCCAGTTTTAAAAAATAATCAAAAATATATTATACCAAATTTTTAAATTAAAAGATTTTATAATTTTTGAAAAACAAAGACAAATTAAAATGTACACTTTTTGATAAGGAAATTCTATTAGATATCATTCCAAAGACTAAAGAAACAATAAATTTGAGAGCTAGTTGAATCATGGATTGATATAGATGATCTAGACAAGAAGATTTCTAATTTAAATGAATTAATTCAAGCTGCCACAGACATTTATTTTAACGAAGAAAAAAGTGAGTGAATTTAATAAACTCAAGAAGGGAATGGTGATTAGTCAAGAGACAGATACTACAGTCTCTTCTCTAAAGATAATTTTAAAGGAAGCCAATTCAGCCTAATATAGATATAAATAAAATAGATTTATTATGTAATATTGATTACGATTTAGATAGTATTTTCACTTTTGTATAATAGTTTTGGAATTGCATGGGATAGAATAGAGCCCGATATAAAAAAACAAATGGAAATAATACAATCAGATACGATAGTAGAAAAAGGAAAAAAATAAGATTTGGAAGAACTGGAGAGCAAACCATAACTGTAAGTGCAAAGGATAAAGATACTAATCTCAAGTATGAAAGTGATTTTTACTTTTAGGATAAAAATTACCTGAGGAGTAGTGAGATAAAACCTGAACAATTGCAACAGTCCTTGATTAGATTGCCAATCACTGTAACTCCAAATTTTTCTTCAGATATTAAGGTTTTTAATAAATGAAATTAATGAGTTATTTAAGACTGATTACAGTATTATTCCTGTTATTTCCTATAGAACTCTTATTGAACTGACTGTTAATGATATATTAAATAACATTGAGAAGAAAAAGAAAACAGATTTATCAAAAACTATAATAAAGTGATTTCAATAGCAGAAGAAAGAATCAAGAATTCACGCCTTGATGATAAAGATAAGCAGATACTATTAGGTATATATAAATCGATTCAGTCCGAAAGTGAAGTAAGCGCTTTTTGTTGCATTTTTAAATTTATCTGTACATAATGGCTCTAGGATAATTACGAAGAAGACTTAAAAACAAAAACTAAAAGAAATAAAATTACTCTAGAATTATTGCATTTAACCTCTTAATAGTGTTTAAAAATTTTAAAACTCTCTATCATTTTAGTGGTAGAGTTTTTGTTAAAAATCTCACAAAAATGACAGATATATATTGCATAATGTAAAATATATGATATAATAAAGTTGAAAAAGAAGCGCAACTTTTTAAAAATCATAAAGGAGGTAACAAGTGGCTAAGAATTTAAAATTAAAAACTAGCTCGAGTGGAGCTTGATATGACACAAGGTGACTTTGGCAGAAGCTGTGGGTGTCACTCGACAGACTATCGGTTTGATAGAAGCTGGGAAAAGTACAATCCTAGTCTTTCCTTTGCCAATCCATTTGCAGATGCTTTAGGAAAAACTCTAGATCAATTATTTTTGGGAGGAAGAAGATGAAAAAAATAGATTTTTTTATTATCAATTACTAGACGAAAGAGAAGAACAACTGATGAATAAAGCAGGGGCTGAAAGTTTCTATATCTCTATAGCTTTCTTGCTTTTTATCTTATATGATTGCAGTATTAGCACCAAGTCTTTTTTTAATCCGAGTATGATTCTCATCATTATCATTATTGGGACTTTTACTTTTTTTCAACCGTGCTCGAAATCTCGGGTGTGACCTACTATAGTCGTTTTCATTTTTACAATTTTTAGGGATGTCTGTTGATTAACTCTACTGATTACAGCTACTTTGATGCTACAAAACTACCAGTTCAATATCGAAATTTATCAGCACAATCCTTTACATCTTAAATACACTTTTTGCTTGGGTATTTACCTATATCTTTTATCTTCCTTGGGTCTTTATTGGAAACTTAGGGTTTGAAAAAGTTATGGTGAATGGGCTCAGAAAAAGTTTGAAACAGGATATGGATGAACTTGAGAGTATGGAATAGCTTGTTAGCTTTTTCTCCATCTTGGTAAAAATGTGTTATAATAGTACTAATTTATGAGAAAAGAAGAAATATTTCTTCTTTTTACAAATAAGGAAGAAGGACAGTATATGTATCCAGATGACAGTTTAACATTGCACACAGATTTGTATCAGATTAACATGATGCAGGTTTACTTCGACCAAGGAATTCATAACAAGAAAGCAGTTTTTGAAGTTTATTTCCGCCAACAACCATTTAAAAACGGTTATGCTGTTTTTGCAGGTTTGGAACGAATTGTGAACTACCTAGAAAACCTGCGCTTTTCTGATAGTGATATTGCTTATTTAGAATCACTGGGTTATCATGGTGCCTTCTTGGAATATCTCCGAAATCTCAAGTTGGAATTGACTGTACGTTCTGCTCAAGAAGGGGACTTGGTATTTGCCAATGAACCGATTGTTCAAGTGGAAGGTCCTTTGGCTCAGTGTCAATTGGTTGAAACAGCTCTCTTGAACATCGTCAACTTTCAAACCTTGATTGCGACCAAGGCTGCTCGTATTCGTTCAGTCATTGATGATGAACCTTTGATGGAGTTTGGTACACGTCGTGCGCAAGAAATGGATGCGGCTATCTGGGGAACTCGTGCGGCTGTCATTGGTGGTGCTGATGGAACTAGTAATGTACGTGCAGGGTAAGCTCTTTGGTATTCCGGTTTTAGGAACTCATGCCCATGCATTAGTTCAAGTTTATGGAAATGATTATCAGGCTTTCAAGGCTTATGCCTCAACTCACAAAAACTGTGTCTTCCTAGTGGATACCTACGATACTCTTCGTATCGGTGTTCCAGCAGCTATTCAGGTTGCGCGTGAACTTGGTGACAAGATTAATTTTCCTTGGTGTCCGTATTGACTCTGGAGATATTGCCTATATTTCTAAAAAGTTCGTCAACAACTGGATGAAGCAGGATTTACTGATGCTAAGATTTATGCATCCAATGACCTTGATGAAAATACCATCCTTAACCTCAAAGATGCAAAAAGCTAAGATTGATGTCTGGGGTGTCGGGAACTAAGCTCATTACAGCCTATGACCAACCAGCACTTGGAGCAGTTTATAAAGGTTGTTGCTATTGAAGATGAAAATGGTCAGATGCGCAATACTATCAAACTTTCAAACAATGCAGAGAAAGTTTCAACACCAGGTAAGAAACAAGTTTGGCGCATCACCAGTCGTGAAAAAGGCAAGTCTGAAGGTGACTACATTACTTATGATGGTGTAGATGTTACTAGTATGACTGAGATTAAGATGTTCCATCCGACCTATACTTACATCAAGAAAACTGTCCGTAATTTTGATGCCGTTCCTCTCTTGGTAGACATTTTCAAGGACGGTAAGCTAGTCTATGATTTACCAAGTCTGCCTGAAATCCAAGCCTATGCTCGTAAGGAATTTGACAAGCTTTGGGACGAATACAAACGTGTTCTTAACCCACAACATTATCCTGTGGACTTGGCTCGTGATGTATGGCAAGACAAGATGGACTTGATTGATAAGATGCGTAAGGAAGCTCTAGGGCGAAGGAGAAGAAGAATGACCTTACAAGAAAGTATTATCCAACAACTAGGGCGTAAAACCAGTCATTGATGCCCGAGAAGAAATTCGTCGTTCGATTGATTTTTTAAAACGATATCTAAAAAAGCATCCCTTTCTTAAAAACGTTTTGTATTAGGGTATTTCTGGTGGACAAGACTCGACTTTAGCTGGTCGCCTTGCCCAACTAGCTATGGAAGAAATGCGAGCTGAAACAGGTGATGATTCTTATAAATTTATAGCAGTTCGTCTGCCTTATGGAGTGCAAGCTGATGAGGATGATGCTCAAAAAGCACTAGCTTTTATCCAGCCAGATGTGAGCTTGGTAGTGAATATCAAGGAATCTGTTGATGCTATGGCTGCATCTGTTGAAGCTACTGGTAGTCCAATGTCAGACTTTAATAAAGGGAAATATCAAGGCTCGAAGTCGGATGATTGCTCAATATGCCCTTGCAGGTGCTCATAGTGGAGCAGTTATCGGGACTGACCATGCTGCGGAAAAATATCACAGGTTTCTTTACCAAGTTTGGTGACGGTGGTGCAGATATTCTTCCCACTTTATCGCCTCAATAAACGCCAAGGAAAACAACTCTTTGAAAGGAACTTGGAGCTGATCCAGCCCTCTATGAAAAAGTTCCAACAGCAGATTTGGAAGAAGAAAAACCAGGTATTGCAGATGAAGTAGCCTTGGGAGTCACTTACAATGAAATTGATGATTACCTCGAAGGTAAACAAGTAAGCCCAAGCCCAAGCAACCATTGAAAAAAATGGTGGTACAAAAGGCCAACACAAACGCCACTTACCAATCACAGTGTTTGATACGTTTTTGGGGAGTAAAAGGTCCACTGGACCTTTTTACCTTCTTCCTAGAAATTAGAAAGCAAGAATAACCTCCGGGGGACTTTTTAGCTGAGCCTGAAAAATAAAAAAAGCGAGGTTGAATTATGAAATCCATAGGTACAAAGACATTACATACTGAACGGTTGCTATTGCGACGCTTTTGTGAAACTGATGCTCAAGCCATGTTTGAAAATTGGGCTTCTAGTCTAGATAATCTAACCTATGTTACTTGGGATCCTCATCCAAATGTTGATTTTACAAAGAACTCAATAAGAACTTGGGTAGCATCCTATGACAATCCAAATTACTACAAATGGGCCATTAGTCTCAAAGAAAATCCAGAATATGTCATTGGAGATATTAGTCTGGTCAGTGTGGATGAAGAAAACTCTAGCTGTGAAGTCGGATATATCTTAGGGATGGACTACTGGGGACGAGGACTCATGACAGAAGCCTTGAAAGGCTGTTTTATCATACTGTCTAGATGAGATTGGATTTTGAAGAGGTTGATGCTTGCTATGCAAGTTTAAATCCCGCCTCTGGTCGTGTGATGGAAAAAGGCTGGGTATGACTTTTTGGAAGACAATTCCAAATGCAGTTGAACGAAAAAGGTTATATCGCTGATAAAATTTATTATCAAATCAAAAAATAAGATGGAAAAGAATAACTTTTTCCATCTTATTTTTGTAATATACTTTTTAATCAAAAATAAAGCAAGTCTTTGCTGGTACTTGTAAAGAGGTCGAAGCCATCCTTCGTAACAACACCGCAGTCCTCGATACGGACACCGACTTTACCAGGGATGTAGATACCAGGCTCAACTGAGAAGCACATGCCTTCTTCGATAACCATGTCGTTTCCTTCCATGATGGATGGGAATTCGTGGACATCCATACCGATACCATGACCGAGACGGTGATTGAAGTACTCACCATAGCCAGCTTTTTCGATCACTTCACGAGCTGCACGGTCAACCTCATGAGCTGTTACACCAGGTTTGATAAAGTCAAGGGCAGCTTGTTGGGCTTCCAGAGTCAAGTTGTAAATATCTTTCTTGAATTGGTCAGGTTTACCAACAGCGACTGTACGAGTCATATCTGATGCATAACCATTGACCATCACACCGAGGTCAAAGAGGAGAAGGGCATTGTTTTCAACCTTGTTAGCTCCAGGAATACCATGTGGATTTGCAGCATTATCACCAGTCAAGACCATAGTATCAAAGCTCATTTCATAGCCTTCACGTTTCATAGCAAAAGTCAATCTGCGCAATGATATCAGTTTCCGTATTATCAAGAGAGATATTGTCAAAACCAACTTTAACAGACTTGTCGGCATAACTACCTGCAACCATCATCTTTTGCACTTCGTCTGCTGATTTAATCAAGCGCATACGTTGGATCAATGGAGTCAAGTTATCAAACTCAGCAGTTTCAAAGACAGTTTTCAAACCGTGATATTTAGTCAAGATGAGATTATCAAACTCAACTGCTACACGTTTGAAATCAAGCTGTGGAAGAGCATTTTGGATTTTCTTCCAAGGGGATTTTTCAGAGTCCACGTAGCCAACTACTGGGAAAGAGACAGTGCTAGTTGCACGCTCAACCTCAAGTGCTGGAACGAAGAGAAGTGGTTCCTGGTCTGCAAGGACAAAAAGGAACATTTGACGTTCGTGTGGATCACTGTAAAAAGCCAGTGAGGTAATTGATTGTGACGGGGTCAGATACGACAGCGACGTCTAGCTTTTTCTGATTCAAGATATGTTAAGATTTGTTGTAATTTAGACATATGCTACCTTCTTTTCTACCCTCTATTTTTGCAAAAAAATTTAGTAGAAAAATGCAAGGGAGAAGGGAAAAAGAACTAAAAAAATTCCAACAGCTAATAGCATGTTGGAATCTAAATATTAGTTAAAATCTGCTTTGCTCTTAACATCGCCATATTCTTCAGCAACTTCTTGGCTGAGAATATCTTCGTAAGCTGGAAGGACAAGATCCTGACCGTATTTCTTTTTGAGGGCAAGGGTTACTAAGCGATAAGCGAGATTGGCATTTCGGGAGAGGATAGGTCCGTGGAAGTAGGAACCAAAGACATTTTTATAGTGAACACCTTCACCGACCTTTTCTTCATTATTTCCATTTCCGTAAACAACCTGACCGAGTGGTTTTTGCTCATCTGAGAGGAAGGTGCGACCTTGGTGATTTTCAAAGCCATAGTAGGTTTCATCGAATTCTTCGTTATGAATTTTAATATCACCGATAAAGCGGTTGTTAGTTTGATTGAGTGTATAGTGTCCCATAACACCTAAACCTTCGATGCGTCTTCCAGAAGCTTCAATATAGTATTGGCCTAATAGCTGGAAGCCACCGCAGATAGCAAGAACAACACCATCATTTTGGATAAAGTTATCGATGCTTTCTTTTTTATCAGGTAAATCACTAGCAATGATGCTTTGTTCAAAGTCTTGACCACCACCGAAAAAGGCGATATCGTAGTGATTTTCATCGAAATCATCATGAAGCGAAACGATGTCAACCGTCACATGGGCCCCCAGCTTTTCAGCCACATACTTGAGCATGAGGATGTTCCCATTATCTCCGTAGGTATTCATGAGATTACCATAGAGGTGGGCGATATTTATCTGGTAAGTATAGTTGCCGTCTTTTGAGGAGAGTGAAGTATAAACCATTAGTTCATCTCCTTTCTAACAAGTTGACGATTGGCTAGTAGTTCTCGGAATTCCAGCATAGCCGTATAAGTCGCAAGGATATAAGCATGCTTGCAGTCTTGGTTCTCGATAGTCTTGAGGACTTGCTCTAGGCTACTTGTTTCAGTGATCTTGTCAGCTGGATAGCCAGTAACACGTAGACGACGAGCAATTTCAGAATGACGAACTCCACCCGCATTGATTTCAGGAATGTCCATATCAGTAATTTGTTCAAAATCTGCATCCCAGATCCAGCTTGTATCTATTCCGTCCGCATAGTTAGCATTGAGGAGGACAGATAGACTAAATGGGTAAGGAGCTAGTTTGATCATTTCGATGGCCTGGGTAGCACCAACAGGATTTTTAATAAGGACCAGTGTGCATTCCTTGTCACCGATATGGAAGGTTTCTTGGCGTCCAAATGACAGCACGACTCTTGTCAAATCCTTGTTTAATCAGTTGCGAATCTGCACCAAGGAAACGGGCAATAGCAACTGCAGCCAGAGCATTGTAGATGTTGTAGAGACCACCGATTTGAATACCGTATTCCTGACCGTCGATAACAAAGCGAGAGCGATTGTTGGTCAATTCAACCAGTTCAGTCAGACGATAATCCAGCTCAGGACGTTTACATCCACAATTTTCACAGATGTAGGCACCCAAGTTGGCATAGGTATTGAGCTCGTACTTAAGAATGCTATGACATTCAGGACAGAGGATACCTTCGGTGTTGTAGTGAGCTAGTTGTGCTGGTCCTTTTTCCAAGTCAAAACCAAAATACTGAACAGGATTTGGGAAAGAGCGCTTGTAGAAAAGTGGACTATCACCATTGAGAAGAACAGTGGCAGTTGGGACTTTTCGGATTGCATCCAAAATCATGTTATAGGTCGTATAGATTTCACCGAAGCGATCCATTTGGTCGCGGAAGATATTGGTGATAACGAAGAGACTTGGCTGGATGTAGTCACAGATAGGAGAAAGACTGGCCTCGTCGATTTCTAAAACTGCAATGTTTTTACCTGTTTTAGAGGATTTGGCTGTCAAGAAGGTAGTGGTAATCCCTGTAATCATATTGGCACCACTAGGATTGGTCAAAACTTGACCATAGACTTCGTTTAAAATACCGACAGTGAGGGCGGTTGTCAGGGTTTTTCCATTGGTACCAGTAACCACGACAATCTCGTAGTTCTTCGCTAAATGTTGTAAAATATCTTTATCAAATTGAAGGGCAAGTTTCCCAGGGAGCGTACTTCCACGTCCGAGACGACTCAAAATAAAGTGAGAAGAACGTCCAGCAAGGAGCCCAAAAGTAGTTTCTAGTTTCATGTTTCTATTATATCATAAAAAGCTGAAAAAGACAGATTTGAGATTTTAGAAAAAGAAAAACAGCCCAAGGAGGGCTGCTTGATAAAATTAAATCGCAAACAAGTCATTCAAGTTCTCAGCCAAGGTTGGGTGAGTGAAGATTTGTTTTGTGAAGTAAGTGTATGGGATTTTGTTGTCCATTGCAACAGTGATGATATTGATGATTTCTTGAGAACCTTCAGAGAAGATAGTTGCACCGAGAATTTCTTTAGTTTCAGTGTTGACAACAGCTTTGAAGGCTCCACGAAGATCACCATTTACATGACCACGAGGCATAGCAGCAACAGGGATTTCTTAACAGCGTATGGAAGTTTCAAATCAGCTGCTTGGCTTTCAGTCAAACCAACTTGTGAAAGTGCTGGTGTGATGAACATGGTGTTTGGAACATTGAGACGGTCTTCAAGTGTGTAGCTGCCATCACCAGCAAGGTAGCTGTAAACAACACGGAAGTCATCTAGTGAAATGTAGGTAAATTGAAGTCCACCGTTGACATCTCCAACTGCAAAGACACCAGGAACGTTTGTTTGACAATGTTTGTCCACCTTGATAGCACCACGTTCAGTTAGTTCAATATCCGTATTTTCAAGATGAAGTGGCTCTACATTTGGTTTACGTCCAGTTGCATAGAGAAGGGCATCGAAACGATAGGTTTCATTTTCAGTCACAACAAGAACTTGGTCACCATCGTTTTTGATTTCAGTAGTATGGATGTTTTGAAGCAATTCAATGCCGTCTTCTTCCATGTATTGTTTAGCAAGAGCTGCGATGGAAGGTTCTGCACGAGGTAAGAAAGTATCCAGAGCATCTAAGACTGTTACCTTGCTTCCGAGTTTATTGTAGAGACCAGCAAACTCAAGACCGATATTTCCACCACCAAGAATTCCAAGTTTTTCTGGTAATTGTTCCAAGTTTTGGATACCAGTTGAATCAAAGACATTCTTGCTAGTAGACAGTCCTGGAATTGGCAAAACGTTTGAAACAGCACCAGTGTTGATGACGATTGTTTCAGCAGTTAGTTCTTGTTTTTCATCACCAGCTTGAATTTCGATGACTTTATTAGAAACAAAGTGAGCTTCAGCATCAATGATATCAACTCCAGTACCAGCGATAGTAGCATAGTTTTTACCATTGAGACGACTAGTAATCGTATTTTTTGTTGCCATGACCTCGTCAAATGACAAGTCCTTTTTCTGCAGCAACTAACAAGGTTTTGAGTTGGAATACAACCGATGTTGATACAAGTTCCACCGTACATAGCCTTGTTGCGCTCGATAAGAGCAACTTTTTTTCCAGCAGAAGCCAGTTTAGGCAGCAAGAGTTTTACCTGCCTTACCAAATCCAATGACAATTAAATCGTATGTTAACATTTTTAAATCCTCCTGTTTGATTTCATTCTAGCACAAGAAAAAAATAATTTCACAAATCTGCTACGGAAAAAAATATTGGACTGAATTTAGTCTCACGAAAGCTTTTTGAGAATCAAGTTCAAAAAAAATAGAAAAAAATCGTTTACATGATTTAATCAGAGGGTCTGACTATCTTTTAACCATTTCTTGTGTTATACTAGATAAGTTGCAAAGAAAGCAGTACTTTTCTTTTGTGGAAAAGAAGCAACACGATCTTTCATAGAAGATATGAAAGTACGTCATGAAAAGAAAAGTATAAACTAAGCGCTATAGGATGGCTTCGCACCATCTTTAGAAAGAAGAATAACGTGAAATTTAATGAATTTAATCTTTCTGCTGACTTTATTGGCAGAAATTGATAAAAGCAGGATTTGTAGAAAGCAAGTCCTATCCAAGAGCAAACCATTCCTTTGGCTCTTGAAGGGAAAAGATGTTATCGGTCAAGCTCAGACTGGTACAGGGAAAACAGCAGCCTTTGGCTTGCCAACCCTTGAAAAAATTCGTACAGAAGAAGCAACTATCCAAGCTTTGGTCATTGCACCAACTCGTGAACTAGCAGTTCAAAGCCAAGAGGAACTCTTCCGCTTTGGTCGAAGCAAGGGTGTAAAAGTTCGTTCAGTCTATGGTGGTTCAAGTATTGAAAAACAAATCAAGGCTCTTAAATCAGGGGCTCATATCGTAGTAGGAACACCAGGTCGACTTCTTGATCTCATTAAACGCAAGGCCTTGAAATTGCAGGATATTGAAACTCTCATCCTTGACGAAGCAGATGAAATGCTCAACATGGGATTCCTTGAAGACATCGAAGCAATCATCTCTCGTGTACCAGAAAATCGTCAAACCTTGCTCTTTTCAGCGACTATGCCAGATGCTATCAAACGTATTGGTGTTCAGTTCATGAATGAACCTGAGCATGTGAAGATTGCTGCTAAAGAATTAACAACAGAACTGGTAGACCAGTACTATATCCGCGTTAAGGAACAAGAAAAATTTGATACCATGACTCGTCTTATGGATGTTGATCAACCTGAGTTGTCTATCGTTTTCGGTCGTACAAAACGTCGTGTGGATGAGTTGACTCGTGGGCTTAAAATCCGTGGTTTCCGTGCAGAAGGGATTCATGGAGATTTGGACCAAAACAAACGCCTTCGTGTCCTTCGTGATTTTAAAAATGGCAACCTTGATGTCCTCGTTGCAACAGACGTTGCTGCTCGTGGTTTGGATATTTCAGGTGTGACTCATGTCTACAACTATGATATTCCTCAAGATCCTGAGAGCTATGTTCACCGTATCGGTCGTACAGGTCGTGCAGGTAAGTCAGGTCAGTCTATTACCTTCGTTTCACCTAATGAGATGGGCTATCTCCAAATCATCGAAAACTTGACTAAGAAACGTATGAAAGGTCTCAAACCTGCAAGTGCAGAAGAAGCCTTTCAAGCTAAGAAACAAGTTGCTCTCAAGAAAATTGAACGTGATTTTGCTGATGAAGCTATTCGTGGAAACTTCGAGAAATTTAGCAAAGATGCCCGTAAATTAGCAGCTGAATTCAGTCCTGAAGAATTGGCTATGTACATTCTAAGTTTAACAGTTCAGGATCCAGATAGTCTTCCAGAAGTTGAAATTGCGCGTGAAAAACCACTACCATTTAAACCTTCAGGCAACGGCTTCGGTGGGAAAGGTAAGGGAGGTCGTCGTGGAGATGACCGTCGTGGGGACGACCGTCGCGATCGAGATCGCCGTCGCGACAATCGACGTGGTGAACGTCGAGATGACTTTCAAAAAAGGCAGTCGCAAAAAACGATCGCTTTGAGAAGGAAAAAAACGTTACCGTAAGGACAACAAAAAACCTCGCACAACATCTAGCGAAAAGAAAACAGGCTTCGTTATTCGTAACAAGGGTGATAAATAATAAAAAAGCGGTTCACTGTGGTGGATCGCTTTTATATATAAGGAGACCAAGAGTTACGTAAAAATCAATACTAGAAGTGATATCTATATATTTGTTATCTTGTAATATTATATTATCAAAAAAATCGAGGGACCTGTCAACAAGAAAATTGAAAAAAATATAAAAAAATTTGCAAATGTAAGAGAATTGCAATGCAATAAGCAATTTTCAGATAATTATTGAAATAAAGACAGTTTTGTGATATAATGGAAGCGATTAAATACGAGGTGAAAAATGGCACATTTATTAGAAAAAACGAGAAAAATCACATCTATCTTAAAGCGTTCGGAGGAGCAACTACAGGATGAACTTCCCTATAATGCCATTACACGTCAATTAGCCGATATCATCGACTGCAATGCTTGTATCGTCAATAGCAAGGGGCGTTTGTTGGGCTACTTTATGCGCTATAAAACAAACACCGATCGTGTAGAGCAGTTCTTCCAAACAAAGATTTTCCCTGAGGACTATATCCAAGGGGCAAATATGATCTACGATACGGAGGCCAACCTCCCTGTGGAACATGATTTGACTATTTTCCCAACTGAAAGTCGCTCAGACTTCCCAGATGGTTTAACAACCATCGCTCCAATCCACGTTTCTGGGATTCGATTGGGTTCTTTGATTATTTGGCGAAATGACAAGAAATTCGAAGATGAGGATTTGATCCTTGTTGAGATTGCCAGCACGGTGGTTGGTATTCAGCTTTTGAACTTCCAACGTGAAGAAGATGAAAAAAATATCCGCCGTCGCACAGCAGTGACTATGGCGGTCAATACACTATCATATTCTGAATTACGAGCAGTCTCTGCGATTTTAGCAGAACTAAATGGCAAAGAAGGACAATTGACAGCTTCAGTTATCGCAGATCGCATCGGTATTACTCGTTCAGTGATTGTCAATGCTCTTCGGAAGCTCGAATCAGCAGGGATTATTGAAAGTCGTTCATTGGGTATGAAGGGAACTTATCTAAAAGTTTTAATCCCAGATATTTTTGAAGAAGTGAAAAAGAGGGACTATTAATGGCTAAGGCTTTAATTTCGATTGACTATACAGAAGATTTTGTAGCGGATCATGGAAAATTGACAGCAGGAGCTCCTGCTCAAGCAATATCAGAAGCAATCAATCAGGTAACTAGATTAGCATTTGACCGTGGAGATTATATTTTCTTTACCATTGATGCTCATGAGGAAAATGATGTCTTTCATCCAGAAAGTAAACTATTTCCCCCTCATAATCTGATTGGGACTAGCGGGCGTAATCTATATGGTAAGTTAGCTGAATTTTATCAGGAACAGGCCCAGGATAGTCGTGTTTTCTGGATGGACAAACGTCACTATTCGGCTTTTTCTGGCACAGATTTGGATATCCGTCTGAGAGAGCGTCGCGTGGATACAGTTATCTTAACAGGTGTTCTTACAGATATTTGTGTCTTGCATACGGCTATCGATGCCTATAATCTTGGGTATCAGATAGAAGTTGTCAAGCCAGCAGTCGCATCCATTTGGCCTGAAAATCCACCAGTTTGCACTTGGACATTTTAAGAATACATTAGGAGCGAAACTCCTTGATGAAAATCTAGTTGAAATCAAAGAATAATGTATTCAAAAAAACTGAAAAAAATCTGAAAAAAAGTGTTGACAAAGTTTGTGAAAGTTGATATACTAGTAAAGTAATCGACGCGGGGATGGCGGAATTGGCAGACGCGCAGGACTAGAGATCCTGTGACCGCTTTTAGGGTCGTGAGGGTTCAAGTCCCTCTCTCCGCATAGGATAAGAGCTAGCAATTGCTAGCTCTTTTTTTGTTGAATGCATAGCAGTAAACCTACAGGAGAAGAATACCTTTTTCTTGTAGTTTTTTTCTTTCAATTCAAAAAGTGTTACTAATATATATGAAAGTAACTACAAAAAGTCTTTTTATGAAGATAATCGAGTAATAGATACTAATAGGTTTAGTTAAAAGCTGATATAAAAGTTAGGAAAGGAGGGGTAGATAGTCATATAGTATTTGAAAATAAGTATTTCAAAAAAATGTAAAGGAGGATTACGATGGTTAATGAACTTCAACGAATCATAAGTGCCTTTATTCAAATTCTCTTTATTATTTTACTACCTTCTATCTGGTGGTTTCTGACTGTGAGGGGGAAAGTCCCATTTATGGAATGGATTGGTTTAAAATCTATTAAAAGGGTTAAAGATTCTGATCTGATCTCATGGATAATTGGTGGATTTCTCTTGTTTACCATTTTTTATATGTTTGTCTTTCCTCTAACACGTAGTATAGAAACGGCTACTTCGGCTTTTTCTGGTATGGGCTATAAGGCTTTACCAAGTATTCTAATTTACAGTATTTTGCAAACATCTTTGCCAGAGGAACTGCTATTTAGAGGATTTCTACTGAAACGAATGGCAAATCACATGCCGTTTGTCTTTGCAAATACGATACAGGCTATCGCTTTTTGGATTGCTTCATGGAGTATTATTTGCTTCAGTAGTAAGTTTAGAAGTCACTTTTTTCATTATATTTTTTACTGGAGCAATAGCAGCTTATCTTGGTTTTGTTAATGAAAAAGAAAGCAGGAGGATCCATTTTACCAAGTTGGATCATGCATGCACTAGCTAACATCCTGTCTGGTTTAGTTGTTGCATTTTTCTTTGCTTTTTTTAATCTAGGGGAGTTATAAAATATAAAGTCAGTAGAAATACTGGCTTATTTTTCAAAATATCAAAAATTTTTTTCTTATTTCATAAACATTTCATATTTGAATATTATAATGGTTTTACAAATATGGAGGTGCTATATGAATCCCACTCAAAGAGCTTGGGCTTACGTCAGCAGAAAACGACTGAGAAGTCTCATTTTATTCTTGATTCTATTTGTCTTATTGGCTGGAATATCGGCTTGTCTGACGCTCATGAAGTCCAACAAAACAGTAGAAAATAATCTCTATCGCTCATTGAATACGTCTTTTTCTATTAAAAGAATAGAAGCAGATCAGACCTTTTCAACTGTCTCAACTAGATGACCTTAAAAAGATAAAGGGGATCTTGAGGAGATTTCCCCAGAGCTTGAGACAATAGCTAAGTTGACTGACAAAGAAGTCGTTACTGGAGAACAAAGTATCCAAAGGGATGATTTGACAGAGGCTGAAAAAAATCTTATCAGTTTGATTGCTTTGGAAGATTCTTCCAAGGATGTTTCTTTTACAAGTTCCGCCTTTACCCTTAAAAGAAGGAAGACATCTCGAAAAAAAGGGAGATAGTAGAAAAATCTTAATCCATGAAGAATTTAGCTAAGAAAGAATAACCTAAAAACTTGGGAGATAAGATTAGCTTAAATCCTGCTCAAGTTGAAGGAAATAGTGGACAAAGGCTAGACTATGAAATCGTAGGTATTTTCTCAGGTCAGAAGCAAGAGAAATTTCACTGGTCTTTCATCAGACTTTAGTGAAAACACGGTCTATACAGACTACGAAAGTAGCCAAACTCTTCTTGGAAATAAGGAAGCTCAAGTTACTGCCGCTCGTTTCTATCTAGAAAATCCAAAAGATATGGATAGTATCATTCAAGAGGTTGAAAAGTTATCTCTGGAAAACCAAAGGTTACCAAGTCGAAAAGGAAAATAAGGCTTTTGAACAAATCAAGGATTCAGTTTCGACCTTCCAAACCTTCCTACAGATTTTCCTCTATGGCATTATGATTGCTGGTGTAGGAGCGCTGATCTTGGTCTTGTCACTTTGGTTACGAGAGCGAGTCTACGAGGTTGGTATTTTATTGGCACTAGGTAAAGGGAAAATAGCAATCTTTAGCCAATTCTGCCTGGAAGTCATCCTAGTTTCATTGGCATCTATTCTGCCTGCATTTGTAGCTGGAAATGCCATTACTTCCTATCTCTTGAAGACTGTACTAGCAAGTGGCGACCAAGCTGCACTACAAGATACTCTGGCAAAAAGCAACGAATCTTTCAACAAGTCTTCTATCATTTGGAGAATCTTATATCTTCCTACTTATCATCAGCTGCTTGTCAGTTGCACTTTGTTTCCTATTTTTATTTAGAAAATCACCGAAAGAAATTTTATCATCCATCAGTTAATAAAGGAGAAATCATGACTTTACTACAATTACAAGATCTTACTTATCGTTATAAAAACACTGCAGAAGCAGTATTATAAAAATCAATTACGATTTTGAACCTGGCAAGTTTTATAGTATTATCGGAGAATCAGGAGCTGGGAAGTCAACACTCTTATCTCTATTAGCAGGACTTGATAGCCCAGTCGAAGGAGCTATCTTATTCGAAGGCAAGGATATTCGTGAACAAGGTTATTCTTATCATCGCATGCACCATATCTCGCTAGTTTTCCAAAACTATAACTTGATTGATTATCTTTCTCCATTGGAAAATATCCGCTTGGTTAATAAAAAAGCTAGCAAGGATACCCTTCTTGAACTTGGTTTAGATGAAAGTCAAATCAAGCGGAATGTTCTCCAATTATCAGGTGGACAGCAACAACGTGTTGCCATTGCTCGTAGCCTTGTATCGGAAGCACCAGTGATTTTAGCAGATGAACCAACAGGAAACTTGGATCCTAAGACTGCTGGAGATATCATCGATTTGCTCAAATCTCTTGCTGAGAAAACAGGCAAGTGTGTGATCGTTGTGACCCACAGCAAGGAAGTAGCACAGGCATCAGATATTACACTTGAATTGAAGGATAAGAAACTGACTGAAACAAGAAAAAATAGTAACTAAAACTTTTAAACATATTAAAAACGGAAGTAAATCTAGAAAGGAATCTTATGTTACACAACGCATTTGCCTATGTCACAAGAAAAATTTTTTTCAAGTCTATTGTGATCTTTCTTATCATTCTCTTGATGGCTAGTTTGAGTTTGGTCGGCTTGTCTATCAAGGGTGCGACAGCCAAGGCTTCTCAGGAAACCTTTAAAAAAATATCACCAATAGTTTCTCCATGCAAATCAATCGTAGGGTCAATCAAGGGAACTCCACGTGGTGCAGGGAATATCAAGGGTGAAGATATCAAAAATTACTGAGAATAAGGCCATTGAATCCTACATCAAACGGATTAATGCTATCGGTGATTTGACAGGCTATGAACTGATTGAAACGCCTGAAACCAAGAAAAATCTAACTGCAGATCGAGCTCAACGTTTTGGAAGTAGCTTGATGATAACAGGAGTTAATGACTCTTCTAAAGAAGACAAAGTTTGTGTCAGGCTCTTACAAACTGGTCGAAGGAGAGCATTTAACAAACGATGACAAATACCAGATTCTCATGCACAAAGACTTGGCTGCTAAACATGGCTGGAAGGTAGGAGACAAGGTCAAACTGAACTCCAATATCTACGATGCAGATAATGAAAAAGGAGCCAAGGAAACAGTAGAAGTAACGATCAAAGGACTCTTTTGATGGACATAACAAATCTGCTGTAACCTACTCACAAGAACTTTATGAGAATACAGCTATCACAGATATTCACACAGCTGCCCAACTCTATGGTTATACAGAAGATACAGCTATTTATGGAGATGCTACCTTCTTTGTAGCTGGAGATAAGAATCTAGATACTGTCATGCAAGAATTAGGGTCTATCAACGGCATCAACTGGAAGATGTATAGCTTGATTAAGAGTTCATCTAACTATCCTGCCCTTGAACAATCTATCTCAGGCATGTACAAGATGGCTAATCTTCTCTTCTGGGGTAGCTTGAGCTTCTCTGTTCTTCTACTTGCTCTCTTACTGACACTATGGATTAACGCCCGTCGTAAAGAGGTTGGAATTCTCCTTTCAATTGGTCTAAAACAAGCAAGTATTCTAGGACAATTTATCACAGAAGCAGTTATGATTGCAATTCCAGCACTAATTTCAGCTTATTTCCTAGCCAACTATACTGCTCGTACTATTGGAAATACAGTTCTTGCAAATGTCACATCAGATGTGGCTAAGCAGGCTAGTAAGGCAGCCCAAGCCTCTAATCTTGGTGGTGGTGCAGAAGTTGATGGATTTAGTAAGACACTTTCAAGTTTGGATATATCCATTCAACCTTCTGACTTTGCTATCATCTTTGTACTTGGCTTGGTTCTAGTAGTACTAGTTATGGCACTTGCTTCAAGCAATCTCCTCTTTAAACAACCAAAAGAACTCTTGTTGGATAGTGAATAAAAAACCTGCTACCTATTCTCACTCAAATGAGATATAATATAGGTAGCATTTTTGATAGAAAAGGATTTATATGAAAATTCTAATTGTAGAAGATGAAGACATGATTCGCGAGGGAATTAGTGACTATTTGACGGATTGTGGCTATGAAACCATTCAGGCAGCAGATGGCCTTGAGGCCTTAGAACAATTTTCCAATCACCAAGTTGCCTTGGTTCTCTTAGATATTCAAATGCCGAAACTCAATGGTTTAGAGGTTTTGTCAGAAATCCGAAAAAGTAGTCAAGTACCAGTCTTGATGTTGACAGCCTTTCAGGACGAAGAATATAAGATGAGTGCCTTTGCTGCATTAGCAGATGGTTATTTGGAAAAGCCTTTTTCTCTATCTTTGTTAAAAGTACGAGTGGATGCCATCTTTAAACGTTATTATGATACTGGTCGTATTTTTACCTATAGGGACACCGAGGTAGACTTTGACAGCTATAGCGCCAAAGTGGCTGGTCAAGAAGTTGCAGTGAATGCAAAAGAGCTGGAAATTTTAGACTATCTGGTTAAAAATGAAGGTCGAGCCTTAACACGGTCGCAGATTATCGATGCTGTATGGAAGATGACAGATGAGGTTCCTTTTGACAGAGTGATCGATGTCTATATCAAGGAACTACGGAAAAAATTGGATTTAGACTGTATTCTTACCGTGCGCAATGTTGGTTATAAATTGGAGAGAAAATGAGACGTTCAGGTTTATTTAAAAAAATTTTTATCTATACCTTCTCGGTATTTTCTACCTTGGTCATTTGTTTGCATTTGGCCATCTATTTCCTCTTTCCTCCGACCTATCTCAGTCATCGTCAGGAGAGCATCGGGCAAAAGGCTACAGAAATTGCCCAGTCTCTCCAAGGAAAGGATAGTCAAAGCTATTCAGGAAGTCCTTGAACTTTATTCTAAAAGCAGTGATATTAAGGGAGCTGTTAAGGGAGAGATGACTCAGGATAAGTTGGAAGTCAATGATAATCTTCCCATTGATAAACAACGACAAACGGCCTCCTTGGTTATTGAGGAAAGAGAAGTTCAAACTAAGGATGGTCAGACCATGACCTTGCAGTTTTTAGCATCTATGGATTTGCAGAAAGAAGCAGAAGACATCAGTCTTCAATTTCTGCCTTATACTTTATTAGCGTCTTTCATCATTTCGCTCCTCATCGCCTTTATCTATGCTAGAACCATTGTTGCTCCTATTTTGGAAATCAAACGAGTGACTCGACGGATGATGGATTTGGATGCAGAAGTGAGGTTGCGCGTGGATTCTAAGGATGAAATTGGCGATCTTAAAGAACAAATCAACAGCCTTTATCAGCATCTCTTGACTGTGATTGCAGATTTGCATGAGAAAAACGAGGCCATTCTCCAGCTGGAAAAGATGAAGGTTGAGTTTTTTTGCGAGGTGCTTCCCACGAACTGAAAAACACCTCTAGCTAGTCTAAAGATTCTTCTGGAGAATATGAAAGCCAATATTGGACGCTATAAAGATCGTGACCATTATCTGGGTGTTTCTTTGGGTATTGTGGATGATTTGAGTCACCACGTTCAGCAAATCCTATCCCTTTCTTCAGTGCAAGAATTGCGAGATAAGAAAGGAAAAAATCAACCTTCTTGAAATGACAGATTTTCTCTTAAAGGATTATGATTTATTAGCCAAAGAGAGGAAAATCTCAGTTGTGAATCAACTGACTGACCAACAAACTTATCTAAATCCTTCGGTACTAAAGCTGATTCTTTCCAATCTTATCAGTAATGCTGTGAAACACTCTGTTCAAGGTGGTTATCTAAAAATTGGGACAGAAGATGGCTGGGTTTTCATTGAGAACGCCTGTACTCCTGAGGAGCAAGATAAGTTTGAACAATCCTTTACGGTTTCTAGTCGACAAAGCAAGGGAGCTGGTTTGGGACTCTTCGTCGTCAAAAGTTTATTGGAAAACGAAGAAATTGACTATCGATTTGAAAGACATGATGATCACTTGGTATTTTACATGAACTTGCCTGTGAACAAGGATTAGACAAAGTGGGAAAAGGTTTACATATCTGAAAATAGAAGAAATTCAATCGAAACCACGGGAAAAACTAGCTTTTTTTGCTAAAAAGTGATAAAATGAACAATGTAAATGGGATGTCCCATAAAAATATACAGGAGGCCTGATAAAATGGCAATCGTTTCAGCAGAAAAATTTGTCCAAGCAGCTCGTGACAACGGTTATGCAGTTGGTGGATTTAACACAAACAACCTTGAGTGGACTCAAGCTATCTTGCGTGCAGCAGAAGCTAAAAAAGCTCCAGTTTTGATCCAAACTTCAATGGGTGCTGCTAAATACATGGGTGGTTACAAAGTTGCTCGCAACTTGATCGCTAACCTTGTTGAATCAATGGGTATCACTGTACCAGTAGCTATCCACCTTGACCACGGTCACTACGAAGATGCACTTGAGTGTATCGAAGTTGGTTACACTTCAATCATGTTTGACGGTTCACACCTTCCAGTTGAAGAAAACCTTAAATTGGCTAAAGACGTTGTTGAAAAAGCACACGCTAAAGGTATCTCAGTAGAAGCTGAAGTTGGTACTATCGGTGGTGAAGAAGACGGAATCATCGGTAAAGGTGAATTGGCTCCAATCGAAGATGCTAAAGCAATGGTTGCAACTGGTATTGACTTCTTGGCAGCTGGTATCGGTAACATCCACGGTCCTTACCCAGCAAACTGGGAAGGTCTTGACCTTGACCACTTGCAAAAATTGACTGAAAGCTCTTCCAGGCTTCCCAATCGTATTGCACGGTGGATCAGGTATTCTGATGAGCAAATCCAAGCAGCTATCAAACTTGGTGTTGCTAAAGTTAACGTTAACACTGAATGCCAAATCGCATTCGCTAACGCAACTCGTAAATTTCGCTCGTGACTACGAAGCAAACGAAGCAGAATACGACAAGAAGAAACTCTTCGACCCACGTAAATTCTTGGCTGACGGTGTAAAAAGCTATCCAAGCATCAGTTGAAGAACGTATCGACGTATTCGGTTCAGAAGGTAAAGCTTAATCTAGCTGATCATACAAAAATCAAACCCGCCTGTGAAGGTGGGTTTTTTGATTAAACAATAAGTTATTTTTCAGTACAAATAAAAATAAGCGAAAAACGATTAGATGAATGTTCGTCTTTTTGCTTATTTTTATTTACTACTGAAAATAAATATTATTTCTTGTCTTTTGAGTTCATTAAAGGCTGCAACAACGGGTGCTCCAATAATTCTTTGCAAGTGGGCCCATGATTTTAGACAGCAAGTTTTTACAGTAGATGTGGCGACAATTAATGAAGATACTTCACTAATTTGTTCAAAATCTAATGATTTATTCTCAGACACTGCATATTTTTCTGATTCATCAAAAATTTAGCAACATTTCTGCTCTATCAGCTCTGTCTCGATCTGTCTTTTTAAATTTTCAATTTCAAAATCTATTACAGTACGTAATGCAATATAGTGGAGTTTTGTTAATCTACTTTTTTTGAGTTTCAAGATTTCTGATGGTTTGTTTAGTAACTCCTATAAGATTGCTGAGATCTGAACTTGTCCAATTCAAAATCTCTCGAATAGCTTTTAAGTTATTTTTGTAGAATTGCTCTTGTATCTTCTGTTGATGGATATTTTTCTTTTAACATATCTTCTTACCTATAATTTTTCTATTTCTATTATAACAAAAATAAAAATAAAATTTAAATAGTTGTCTACGATAAAAAATATTTTCCGAAGACAAAAATAAAACATTTTCACAAATTCTTGACAAGATAAAAAATATTGTGCTATACTATGCTTATCTAAATAAGAGGAGTGTTTTTATGGATATTCAATTGTCGTTTATCTTATTGTTAATTTCTTTGTGTATCTTTCTATTGGTTAGAAAGAACATAATTACAAAAAAAGTTTACGGACTTTTTGATAAACAATAAAAGGATCAGAAATAGATTTTTTTAGAGACTAGTGATTTAAGTGTTTTTAGAATGTGCAAAAATATTGAACAAAAATATAAAATTGGATTAATTAATTCATATATTGTGGTTAATTCATTAAAAAGTAGGGTAATATAAAATAAAGGGAGTTATAATGGATGAACTTGTTAGAAAAATAGCAGCTTTTGGTTTTTCCAGCTGTAATACTAATGATAGCTATGAGTGCGACAGGGTTAGCAGGTGGGGCAGCGCTAACAACAGCCTTTAGCTGCTCTTGGACTTGGACCATTTGGTATGTTTGGAGGATTAGTTCTTTTAGGAACTATAGGTTTATTAGCTGATAAAATAACTGAGTTTGGTATTGAAAATAGTTACAAAACTTGTTCTTAAAGAACATCTTAAAAACAACTTCGAGAGAAGAAGCTCGTTGAATTGGTAAAAAGATCTCTAATCACAAAAATCTATGAAATTAAAAATTATTGATTATATTGAAAATTTTAATGAAAATTAAAAAGAGGTAATATTATGGCAAAACTATACGAATGTAGAGAGTGTTTACAACAGTTTACAAAAAGGAAATTGATTGGGAAGCTAGTGATGAAAGGTATGAAGATTACTACTGTCATGACTGTTCAAGATTTCTAGAACAATGTGGTATTGATGCGATGGATCCTGATGGATTTGGATACGATGAGTATGGTATTTGGGATCAAGAACGTTTAGGTTTTTAGATATAATTTATTTCAAAGATAGCCTACCAATGTGTAGGCTTTTCTCATTTTCAACTCTTCTCAATCTTATTTAAAAAGTGATATAATGAAGATTGAACAAATCATTTAGTGGTTTTCTGGTAAAACTAGCTTTTTAATCAACCTTTGAAAGGAAAATAGCCATGATATTCGATCAGTCCTTACAAGCCTACGTACATGAAGTAGATGATGTTCTTGTAGCTTGGGAAGAAAAACCAAGTGGAAACTTTGAGATGGAAGCTCAGTTGCTTGCAGCCAATTACCATAAAAATAGGTCTCGTATTCTTGCATTTATATTGCCTCATTTACAAGAATTTTATGGGTATTTCACAGATGAAGAAGCTACTGAAAAGTTGGGTAAACCCATCATCGAGCCAGAAAGACAAACCGTTACTTTCTGCGATCAAACTTTTGATGATATTCATATCTTTTCTTTTGATTATCAGGGGCAGGCATTTGAGAGTCTGGAGAATTTTGCCATTGATGGTTAAGGTCTGTTTTCAGTTTTAAAAAGAAGGAGAGAGACTGATGAGTACTGCTGATTTTGTCTTTATTGAGAGTAAAGACCCCATATTCCTAGATTTACAAGCCTTTTGTACTGCTTTGAGAGAAAAATTCCCAGGTATTTTGATCAGAGAAAGGACGAATCCTGAAAAAGCTTACTCGCTTTCTTGGGATTATCAAAGTCCTCAGCTTACTTTGGAAAGTTCACTGAGTAGCAAGAAAAATGTTTTTGTGATTGATTACTTTGATTCAACGAACAGGTTACAAGATTATGCCTCCTATATCATCTGGCTTCGGGAAATGGTTTCCAGCTGAAGAGAAAGTTTCCTTTTGTGATGAAGGATATCAGTATGTGTTTGAACTTCCTAGTGATTTATCCCAAAAGGAGTTTGAAAACTACTTACGAACAAGGTTTGATGAGTGAAAAAGAAGTTCGAAAACGAATAATGATATGGAAAAGTTGAAAAGGAGAATCAGATGCTTACTAAAGATGATATGTTAGTTGCTTTGCATGATGCAATTACTGAAGACCAAGAATTTGAGTTGGCAGACGAGATTATGGATGCTATGGAGCTTTATGATCAACCCTTTGATTTGGTTGACCCCGTCTTAGACTTTATTTCCAAGCATCCAGAAGTAGATTTTGGGGCTCCAGGTGAGTTGGTTCACTTTGTGGAGCGATTTTATCATCAAGGCTATGAGGAATTATTGATGGAGTCAGTTCTAAAAAGTCCAACTGTGCATAACATCTGGATGCTTCATCGATGCTATAATGACAATGATCCAAATCTAGTCCAGCAGATTCAGACTTTGGTTGGAGAACTGAAGAAGGATAAGACTCTTGATTCACAAGTAAGAAGCATGATTGAAGACTTAACTTGGTAGAGGGAGGTGATGCAGCATCACCTTTTTATCTTTTCTTAGAGTTAAAAATTTTCGATATAAATTAACACTTGTTTTCCGTAGACATTTGCACTATAATAGGGTGTTATTAGGGCTTTCTTTTCTTATGTTGAAAAAAAGGCAGATTTTAGGAGATAAGAAATCGTGCTTGAATGTTCAGGAGCTTGATTTAACGATTTCTTACTAAAGGGAGATAGATATGGCAATGATAGAAGTGCAACATCTTCAGAAAAATTTTGTGAAGACAGTAAAGGAGCCAGGTTTGAAGGGGGCTTTGCGTTCCTTTATTCATCCTGAAAAGCAGACCTTTGAAGCGGTCAAGGATTTGACTTTTGAAGTTCCCAAGGGCAGATTTTAGGATTTATCGGGAGCAAATGGTGCTGGGAAGTCGACAACCATCAAAATGCTGACAGGGATTTTAAAACCGACATCTGGTTTTTGTCGGATTAACGGCAAGATTCCCCAGGACAATCGCCAAGATTATGTCAAGGATATTGGAGTCGTTTTCGGACAACGCACCCAGCTATGGTGGGATTTGGCACTGCAAGAGACCTACACGGTCTTGAAAGAGATTTACGATGTGCCAGACTCGCTTTTCCATAAGCGCATGGACTTTTTGAATGAAGTTTTGGATTTGAAGGAATTTATCAAGGATCCTGTGCGGACTCTTTCACTGGGTCAACGGATGCGGGCGGATATTGCGGCTTCCTTGCTTCACAATCCCAAAGGTTCTCTTTTTAGATGAGCCGACTATTGGTTTGGATGTTTCGGTCAAGGACAACATTCGTCGGGCCATTACTCAGATCAATCAAGAGGAAGAAACAACTATTCTCTTGACCACTCACGACTTGAGCGACATTGAGCAACTCTGTGATCGGATTTTTATGATTGATAAGGGGCAGGAGATTTTTGATGGGACGGTTAGCCAGCTCAAGGAGACCTTTGGCAAGATGAAGACTCTCTCCTTCGATCTGACGCCAGGTCAAAGTCATCTAGTCTCTCATTATGAAGGCTTGCCTGATATGTCCATTGATAGACAAGGAAATAACCTGACTATTGAATTCAATAGTTCCCGCTACCAATCAGCTGATATTATCAAGCAAACCTTATCTGATTTTGAAATCCGTGATTTGAAGATGATGGATACGGATATTGAGGATATTATCCGTCGCTTCTATCGAAAGGAGCTCTAAGATGGTCAAATTGTGGAGACGTTATAAACCCTTTATCAATGCAGGGATTCAGGAGTTGATTAGCTATCGAGTCAACTTTCTACTTTATCGGATTGGTGATGTCATGGGTGCTTTTGTGGCTTTTTATCTATGGAAGGCTGTCTTTGATTCCTCCCAGGAGCCTTTGATTCAGGGCTTCAGTATGGCAGATATCACTCTCTACATCATCATGAGTTTTGTGACTAATCTTCTGACTAGGTCGGATTCTTCCTTTATGATTGGTGATGAGGTCAAGGATGGTTCCATTATCATGCGCTTGTTGCGACCAGTGCATTTTGCGGCCTCTTACCTCTTTACGGAGCTTGGTTCCAAGTGGTTGATTTTTATCTCTGTTGGACTGCCATTTTTAAGTGTCATTGTTTTGATGAAAATCTTATCTGGGCAAGGTATTGTAGAAGTGCTGGGATTAACTGTCCTTTATCTCTTTAGCTTAACTCTGGCTTATCTGATTAACTTTTTCTTTAATATCTGCTTTGGATTTTCAGCCTTTGTATTTAAAAATCTATGGGGTTCCAATCTACTCAAGACTTCAATAGTGGCCTTTATGTCTGGCAGTTTAATTCCCTTGGCTTTCTTTCCGAAAATCGTTTCAGATATTCTGTCCTTCTTGCCTTTTTCATCCTTAATTTACACTCCGGTCATGATTATTGTTGGGAAATACGATGCCAGTCAGATTCTTCAAGCACTTTTGCTTCAGTTTTTCTGGCTTATAGTGATGGTGGGCTTGTCTCAGTTGATTTGGAAACAAGTCCAGTCATTTATCACCATTCAGGGAGGTTAGTATGAAAAAATATCAACGCATGCATCTGATTTTTATCAGACAATACATCAAGCAAATCATGGAATACAAGGTGGATTTTTGTGGTTGGTGTCTTGGGAGTCTTTTCTGACTCAAGGCCTGAAACCTCTTGTTTCTCAATGTCATCTTTCAACACATCCCCTCGCTAGAAGGTTGGACCTTTCAAGAGATTGCCTTTTATCTATGGATTTTCCTTAATTCCAAAGGGATTAGATCATCTCTTTTTTGACAATCTCTGGGCTTTAGGTCAACGACTAGTTCGAAAAGGGGAGTTTGACAAGTATCTGACTCGTCCTATCAATCCTCTCTTTCACATCCTCGTTGAGACCTTTCAGATTGATGCCTTGGGTGAACTCTTGGTCGGTGGCATTCTATTAGGAACAACAGTGACTAGCATCGCTTGGACTCTTCCCAAAATTCCTGCTTTTTCCTAGTCTGTATTCCTTTTGCGACCTTGATTTACACTTCTTTAAAAATCGCGACAGCCAGCATCGCTTTTTGGACCAAGCAGTCAGGTGCTATGATTTACATTTTCTATATGTTTAATGATTTTGCCAAGTACCCGATTTCCATTTACAATTCGCTTCTTCGTTGGTTGATTAGCTTTATCGTACCTTTCGCCTTTACGGCCTACTATCCTGCCAGCTATTTCTTGCAGGACAAAGATGGACTCTTTAATATTGGTGGTTTGATTCTGATTTCCCTTGTCTTCTTTGTCATTTCTTTGAAACTCTGGGACAGGGGCTTGGATGCCTACGAAAGTGCAGGTTCGTAAGAGCTAAAGTAAGAGTAAAATAAAGAAAGGAACTTATGATGCTTGTAATTAAAGAAGTCAAGGATGAAGAGCCCAAAATGGCAGTTGTCGCTGAGGTTTTAAAGGATTTGCCAGAATGGTTTGGAATACCAGAAAGCACGCAAGCCTACATCGAAGGAGCCAAGGACTTGCAAGTGTGGGCCGCCTTTCAGGAGAGTGATTTGCTTGGCTTTGTAAGCTTGTCCTATTCTAGTGAAGATTGTGCAGAGATTGATTGTCTCGGTGTAAAAAAAGCTCATCAAGGTAGGGGAATTGGTAGTCAATTGCTTGCTACTTTTAGAAAGTGAAGCTCGCAAAAAAACGTTGATTATCTGCAGGTCAAAACAGTGGCAGAAGGTTCTAATAAAGATTATGACCGAACAAATGTCTTTTTATCGCAGTCTTGGCTTTAAAAAAATTAGAGATTTTTTTCACAACTTTGGGGAGCCTCAAAATCCTTGTCAGATTTTGATTAAAAAATAGGGTTAAGAATCCAGATAGACTTAGAGAGCAATAGATTAATCGCTTAAATAAAGAAAAATTTGTATAACTAAATAGCAGAGATATTTAAAAAAAGTGCACAAATTACTCATTTTTAATGTTCTAAAATTTGTTAAGATTATGGAAAAAGGAGGAATACATTATGTGTGATATATCTAAAACTAGCTGAAAATTTTTAGTGAGAATGTTAGTATGAAGAGCAGTTGAATAGGTTCGTACTTTTTAATTCAGGAGATAGTCTCTTAGACTGGAAAAATGTAGTCTATACTTTACATGTTCTTATGAGTGTACTAGAAATCATGTTCACTGTTAGAAACTAAACATAGATGTTCCTTTGTTTATTATTAACAACATAGAACAAAAAAATATTAACAGATGTAAAGAGATGAGAAAAAGAAAAATCACAGTATTGATACTTTGGACTACGAAATTAGTCATCAAGAACTTATTGGGAAATCTGCTGCAGGTTGGCAAACTGCTATTCTTTTGACCTTTCAAGGTCAGTGTGGAGTGTGGTTAAGAGAGGTTTATTGAACCTTAATAAAGGAGGATACGATGGAAGGAATTATAGGAACGCTTGAATTTTATGCTCCTGTACTTGTACTAGGGTAGTCATCATTGGTATTGTCTACTTTATGAAAAAACGTAATGATAAAAAAATAGTGGATAGATTGGTTTTATCACTATTATTTCTAACCAATGCTCTTGAGGAGTATTGGTTTTTATTGTGCCTTAGAAAAAAAGACAAGAAGCGTCAATCAGAACTCAATTCTGCACAAAATACTCATGAAAAACATCTTTCTACAAGCTACAATAATTGTATAAAAGAAATGGAGAAACGACTTATGCCACAACTAGTAGTAACAGGATTAAATAAGACATTTGGAGAGGGCGAAAGTTTAGTTCATGCCCTATCTGATATTTCCCTTTCAGTAAATAAGGGTGAATTTTTAGCCATTATGGGGGGCGAGTGGTAGTGGAAAGACGACTCTATTGAATTGTATATCCACTATTGATAAACCTGATTCGGGCAGTATTGTTTTTGAAGATTTTGATATGATTCAAGCAAAAGAAAGCCAATTAGCTGATTATCGCGCTAAGAATATCTCTTATATTTTTCAAGCTTATAATCTGGTAGAGACCTTAACAGTTTATGAAAACGTAATTTTACCACTTCAAATTCAAGGAAAAATCCATTAGAAAATATCAAGAGAAAATTAATGATATTTTGGGTAAATTAGCTATTCAAAAATTTAAAAAAACAAATTTCCAAATCAATTATCAGGTGGACAACGTCAACGTGTCGCAACAGCTAGAGCGTTAATTGATGATTCCAAACTCTTGATTGCAGATGAACCGACAGGAGCTCTCGACTCTGCTAACTCAGAAAATCTCATGTCCCTCTTACAAGAAATTAATCGAATGTTTGGAATCACTATTCTACTTGTTACTCACGATCCCGCTGCTGCTAAGTATTCGTCTCGAATGGTTCTTCTCAGTGATGGACAGATTACTGATGATATTGAGAGGAATGGACTATCAAACGACTTATACCTAGAAGAAATATACAGAAGAACAAGATAGGAGGGGAGCTATGTATCTAAAGTTAATTTTACGCAATGTGTTTAGAAACTTACAAACCTATACGATTTATTTTTTAAGTCTTGCTTTGATTTATAGTCTTTTGTACGCCTTTAATGCTCTTCCAAGTCATCCTGTCATGCAGAGTTTATCGGGTGCGAAAGAAATGCTGACGACAGTTATGAGCCAGTATATGGGGTTGTTATCTTATTTGATACTAGGCGCCATTGCCTTTCTCATCGTTTACTCAACGAATTTTGTTTTAGGGAGACGGAAAAAAGAGCTTGGACTCTATGCAACGCTTGGAATGAAAAAGCACCAGATTATTGGAACACTCTTCTTTGAAACTATGCTAGTAAACATCTTTGCTTTACTTCTAGGATTTACTTTTGGTCTTGTATTGCTTGTATTGCTTGCTCATATTGCCTCTGAGTTTTTCATGGCAAATTATTTTTGGAAATTTATTCTTTTTGGATTCTAAATCAATTTCTCTTCTTGGTTTACTCCTATTTGGTAACAAGTTTGATTGTTGGTGTGATGGAGGTTTCAACATTTAGAAAGAAACAAATCATTAGCTTGATTCAAGAAAATGGTGTTAAAAAATCTCGACTTATTAAAGAGAACTCTGTTCTTCAACTGTTGATTTTCATTATTTCAAGTATTGTTATCATCTCTGCAAGTCTGTATTTTTTTCTGATTATCATCATTTATCTATTTTGAAAAAAATTGGGGAGTCTTATTAGTCTCTGTTTTAGTTGTCTTTGTTATTCTTTTTACAACACCTTGAGTCATTTCTTACTTAGAGTTGTTAAGAGAGTATCTTCCTCTATTATAATAAATTAAACTCATTTAAAATCCGGCAATTCTCCAAACAAGCTGACAGTAATTCTGTAACGTTGGCAGTGCTATCTTTGACCTTGACTTTGGCGCTTAGTTTACTAGTGTTTGGTGGTAGCTCTTATACAACTATGAATCATGAGTTAAATCGTTATTCTCCTTTTTGATTTACAGATCAATTTATATAGAGGTAGTGAGTTTCATTATGGAAATGAGAGTGTAAAAGATAGATTAAAAAGCGGACGGTTTTGATTTTGATGTCATAAAAAGATGAATATGTTTATTCAACCTATTCGAGTGATCTGACTTATAAAGATATGATAGATACTAGTCAGTTATGGGAACATGACAAAGGGTTGCGTGATAGCAAAGTCCATATTTTAGGAATTTCTGCTTATAATCATCTAAGAAAACTACAAGGCAAAAAAGATATTGACTTAGCTGATGATGGCTATCTAGTAAATGCCAATTACAAAGGAACCATTAAACAGATTCAAGAATTTTTGGCCCAAAAGAAAGATTTAATGATTGGCGGATATTCTTTAAAATTAGCCTCATCTAAACCATTAGATACTGTTTATTTTCTTTCTTCAGTAGGGTTGAATGATTCAGGAACTATTGTTGTACCAGATAAGGTAGTACAAGGCCTGAATGAAGATTTTACGACTTACGTAACTAACTATAAAGAAAATGTTGATAAACGAAAAATTGAGACCTTTTTGAAAGAGTGGGTTGAAAAAGTATTACTTTACGGTGGATGGTTCAGAAGTAAAATGACTTCACTTATCAAACTAAGGTGAGAATATCTGAGATTTATATAGGATTTATGGGAGTTATTGTGTTGGTATTGATATTTATTAGTGTTGTTTATTATTATTTCACTTAGTATTTTATCTCTTCAAATCTCAACTAGTACGCTAGACAGTATTAATGATTATCGTATCTTATACCTATTAGGGAATAAGAAAAACAAAAATAAAAGCAATACTCATTCAGCAAATTATGAGTTACTTCCTTGTTCCCTTGCTACTTGCTGTTCCATTAGCGATTTCTCTAAGCAAGTCCTTATTAGGTTATTTTGAAAACTTTGCCAATACAACTATCACAATTGATGTGACCTATCTGGGGCAGACCATTCTCTCTTTCTCATTTACTTAGTAATAACCTATAAAGTGAGTTGGCATATTCTTGATCAAAATTAGGATAAAACTAGGATACTGTTAAATAGTACCCTAGTTTTATGCTATACTATACTTTATAAAAATAGAGGAGCTGAGAGGATGAAAAATTGTAAAAAGCTATTTCAAATCATCCACTGTGGTTGTGGCGATTAACGTTGCTGAACCACTTAGGGTTGATAGTATATATATATTATAAAATTCCTAATGATTATTCTAGTGCTTATACGCAAAAACTTTCGTTAATATTAGTAGTTTTATTGATTATTTTTCAGTTATGTTTGTAACTTTATCAAATTCTCGATATAGTGAACTAAAATTATGGATAATACTTTTTGTTATCTTTTAGTTAGTTGGCAAGCAATCTTTCAACAAGAAACAAATAATACTCTCCTTCATTTTTGACATATTGAATCCAATTAATTCATTTTTATTGGTGTATAGTTCTCTTTCGATTATTTTATTAGGTGAGAGGATTGGGGAAGAATTGGTAAATGTTTCACTAGCTTTAACTATTATTACAATCTCTTCTTACTTGATGTATTTTCCACTATTTTTTTATTTTTATCAATATTCACTACTTTTTTCTCACAGCTCTTCCTTTACTTTTATTGCTCTTGTATCGAAAAAGAGTTGAGAAATGTATTAGCTTCTCAAAGGAGAAATATTGTAATTCTTTTCGGTTGTGTTACCTGTCTCCTACGTTGTATTATATGGTAATACTGTTGGATCAGGACTTTTTAAATTTAGTGTGGTATATTGAGGTATTATGTATACTGTCTTTTTACATTTTAAAACAATTTTTACATCACTAAAAAAAGAAAAATTGATGAATTGAAATTATCATACTTAAAAGCTTTTTACTCGCTTATTTTTTAGTGGGAGGATTGTTATTACTTTCGTTTATCGGTTTTCAACTAGAGTTGAAAGTGAGTTTTTAATTTTAAATATAGTTCTGCTTATCATGGCAATTGTTGCTGAAGAATGTATACGATTGTTTCACGTATCGGATATGAGAAATGCGAAAGATTATCTGAAATTCTATTTTTGAAGCGAAATAGAATGGTTAATCATCTTCTTTCTAATGAATTTGTGAGAACAGCAATTTTCAGAATTTCTCCATAATGAAATTTTTACAAAGTGTGATGGCTATTAAGAATTTCAATGCTTATAGTCAAAAATGAGATGTTTGGAAATCAAATAAATCTTGTTACTGAAGAACTAGTGCAACGAATCAGAGAGCGAATGGATTATTACCAGCCCATGAGTGAGGTAGATGAGCTCTGGCATATCAGGCACTCATTGATAGAATAGAGAAAAGATATAAGAAAGAAAAGTTCAGTAGTGGTATATTTTTCCACCTAAATTTTTCTTTAATGACTCCCTATGATAAAAATTGTCTACCGTTTTTGTTGAGGAGTTAATTACTAATGCTGTTAAATATTCACAAGAAGGGAGATTTCTTTAGAAATCGAGACAAAAACAGGATGTTATTTTTTTATATTTTCTGAAAATAAATCTATTTTCTACCAAAGAACATTCTCTGGGATATGGCTTGAAAAATATGGAAAAATAAATTAAGTGTTTTAGGGTGGTAAGATGAATACTTTAGATAAGAATGGTGTTTTTCGTATTGTTATTGAACTACCGATTGATAAGGAGCTATGTTATGAAAATTTTGTTGATTGATGATCATAAATTGTTTAGTCAAAGTATTAAACTGATTTTTGGAATTATCAGAGGCTATTGAAAAGAGTGGATTTGATGGATGATTTTTCTTCTGTTTTGAATTTCCCTTATGATGACTATGATATTTTGCTTATCGACATAAACTTAACTAGTTTATATCAAGAAGATGGGCTATCTTTAGCTCAAACGATTATTAAAAATGGATGTTCTGCTAAAATTGTTATCTTAACTGGATATAGTAAAAATGTATGAGTATCGTGCTAAGATAATGGGTTCCTGGGGATTTTTTGGATAAGAGCATTGCTCCAGGAGTTACTTCAAAAACTTGATAGAAATTTATCAGGGTAGAAAGATTTTTCAGATGAAGTAGTGGTAGATGTTTTAACTTCACGTGAAATAGAAATATTAGAATTAGTTCGAAAATGGTCTAAGTATAGATGATATTTGTGAAAGGGTTTATGTGAGTAAGCGAACTGTTTCGAATCATCTTGCAAATATCTTTTCAAAATTAGGAGTATCCAGTAGACAGGGAAGCTATTCATGTCGTGGAACAGTTAGGTTATTTTTCTCCCGAATAATTGATAAGTTATTGTCCCTATTGCTTAGAAAATCTTTAATCAAATTTGAGTGAGGATGGTTGCGAAAGCAATTACTACTTTTTTTTAAAAATCTTCACATAGAAATATAAGTTTATATATAGGTTGGAAAATTCTGTTGTCCGATTTGGAGAGTGTATTAAAGATTTGAAATTTATGTTCTATACTTTTCTTAATAAAAAGCTAGATGTACAGACGTTTGAGAGATTTGAGGAAAGATCACGATTTGCCCCAAAAAACAAATAGCTAAAAATATTTTTATTTACAAACTCAGCTTATGCTAAAATTGAACGGGATTAGAATGCGTTAACGGCAGATGTATTGGTGACGCTTTCAAACTTTTACGATGTCAGTATGACTATCTATTGGGATTGGCAAAATTTTCCTGATAAAATTCGCTTTAGAAATAATTTCAAGAAAGTTTTTATATGTGTTTGAAAAAAATTGTATAATTTATGTGATAGATTACCTTTATACAAATATTATTGATTGGCATCAGAAATAGTAAAACTACAATAGCTGGTTAGAATCATCAACATTTATTAAAAAGAGGAGGAGTATCATGAACAAAAAAGAATGGATCAAACATTTTGAAAAAAGACACAGGGGCGTAAACCAACTGCAACAGAGTCGGCAGAAGCATTTTCTACAACTAAAAATATAAAAATGTATATCGGCCTAGCCTTAACAGCTTTAGTTATTGTCATTGCAGCTAGCATCTTTTAAATTCATCTAATGCCAAGAAAGAAGCAAATCAAACTTCTTCAGTAACGACTGAAAAAGACAGATGGGCAAAAGAAAAACAGATGACAAGGAGAAAGAAGCGAAATTCAAAAACTAAAGGAACAGTTGAAGGCTCTGGATGCTAAAATTTCAGAATCAGAGGAGCTCGTTAGCCGATTAAATAAAGAAACTCAAGTTCCAAAATTAGATTTTGAAGCTATCAGAAATAATGATTTATCTAGTTTAGAAGGTACTTGGCGTACTCCATCTGGTAATGAATATGTCATCAATGATTCTGGAGAACTCCATTCGACTTGGGTATTGGACGGTGGTAAGCATGAATCTATTGTTGAATTAACTGCCACAAAGAATCAAAATGGTCGCAATCCCGAAACAATTGTGATGAGTGCCTGGACACAAGGCTCTCTTGCAGGAGGATTTGTAGTCGTTCTTGTACCGAGTGGTGTTGTCATGGAACCTGGTGATGATGGAAAAATAATTGATAAGTCCAATCAGGGTGAAGATAGACTCTTTGCTGGTCAGCAGTATGAAGCTATGTTAATGCATCCAGAAAATGTGTACTATCGTGTTAAACCAGATAATAGCCAATTAGAATCAGAAGAGAAGAATTTAACGAAATTGAAAGCTGATCGTGATACCCTTAAATCAACTTTAGAATCCAAAGAAAAATAAGAAGCAGAAGCCAGAAAAATCTTCTGCTTCTTTTATAAAATTTCCTACCACTTAGTCAAGGAAGGCGACCACATAGGCAAAAGCTATTGTTGACTATTTTTATTTTTGCTATAGTAGTTGGTGTAAAGGGAAAGAAATCCCTAGAAAAATAGATAATGAGGTAGCATCATGAAAAAAGTATTAGGTATCAGTTTTTTAGTAGTTGCAGTAGCAGTCTTGTATTTTGGTTTTGTAGGATGGCCAAGTTTGGATGTCAATATCTGGTCCCTCTTTTCAGTAGGTTTATTTTTATTTTTCACTCTTGAAAATCTGGTGAAAAAAGATTACAAGGCTAGTCTTATCTGCCTATTTATTGCTTTTATAATTGCAAATTCAATTTTTGATCTACTCCCTATTTCGAATGGCTTGGTTATTGGTTCAGGAGTACTTGCGTGTATTGGCTTAAGTTTTCTATTTCCAGATCAAAAACATGATGTGGGGTAAGAAAAAGAGAGTGGGACAGAAATCGGTAATTCGTTAGAATTCGATTTCGTTGTCCCACCTCCGCACAGTTGAGTAGGGCTGTAAAAGCTGATGAAATCAGCGTAGTAGAGCCCACTCAACCACTGCGTCTTGCTCGACAATCCAAAAACAATTGAGAGGCTAGGACTTTTGTCCCAGCCTCTTTTTTGGATTATTGACCAGCGTAATATTTTTGGATACCTTTAACAATACCTGCAACTAATTTATCTTGATAACGAGAGTCACGGATACGTTGGTTTTCGTCAAAATTATCCATATAACCTAATTCGAGTAAGACTGCTGGTTTATCAGTTTCACGTAGGACTGCAAAGCTTCTCTGTAGAAGCCCAGCATTTTTAGCACCTGTCTCAGCTAGGAGAGAGGAATGGATATTTGCTGCAAGGCGATTGCTTTCGCTGATTCGATCAGGGTGGTTATGCCAGTAGGGAGTTGATCTTAGCACGATGGCCACTGTCTTCTTCGTATGAGTAAGTTTGAATACCAGATTTGCCTGAAGCAGGATTCCCGCTTGCATTGAAGTGAATACTGATGAACATGTCTGAGTCCGTTTTGTTAACCATTTTTGAACGTTCAGTGATAAAGTCAACAAAGACATCGCTATCTCTTGAAGTAAGAACAGTATAACCAAGAGCTTCAAGTTCCTTGCGAAGTTTTTGGTAAACTTGCATATTTAGTTCTTTTTCAGTGATATTATAGTAGACAGCACCAGGATCTTTTCCACCGTGACCAGGATCTAGGAAAATTGTTTTAGTGTACTTTCCTTTTTCAAATCCACGACTTTCTGGAATTTCAGCAGTCCATTTTCCGTTGCTCTGGAAAATATGAGTTTCACCGTTAATTTTACGGGTTCCCGTAACGTAGATTCCATTTTCATCAACATAGTAGCGAGCATTATAGTAGCTATCGTCAATCCATTCGCTTTTAGCCATATAACCACCAGACTTGAGGTAGTAGGAGCCAATCCATTCACGGCTAGCATAATTTCCACCAGATTTTAAGTAGAACCAACTCTTGTAATTCTTATCAAAAATCCATTCTTTTTCAGCCATAGCTCCGCTAGCTTTTAGGTAGTAGCTACCTAGCCATTGGTTGTTGGCCATAGTACCTTCTTTGTTAAAATAGTACCACGCTCCACCGAATTTTTTCCCATTTTATCTCGTGATGGACTTTTGACCAGATGCATGGGCATAAAGTATCATTTTCCATCTGATTTGACCCATGATCTTTCAGCCATAGCTCCACTGCTTGAAAAGAGATAACCATTGAAGAGTCGGTTGCTCAGCATAGTCCCTTCTTTGTCGAAGTAGTACCAAGAACCACCAATCTTTTCCCATTTTTCTTGAGAAATCTTCCCTGAGGCATTGGCATAGAACCATTTTTCATCTAATTTGCCCAACCTTGGCTAACCATAGCACCGCTCTTAGAAAAGAGATAGCCGTCCCAAATGGTGTTACTAAGCATAATCCCATCTTTGTCAAAGTAGTACCAAGAACTACCAATCTTCTCCCATTTCTGTTGAGAGATTTTACCAGATGAATTTGTATAATACCATTTGTTCTCTAGTTTGCTCCAACCACCACTAGCCATGACACCATCTTTATCAAAGACATAGCCGTCAAAAGTAGTATTACTCAGACGATTGCCATTTTGGTCAAAGAAGTACCATTTGCCTTGGATTTGTTTCCAATTGACCACAGGCTTATTATTTTCATAGAAGCGCCATTGGTTTTCTTCTTCTGACCATCCATCTTTTTGATTTCTGCGAGCTGAATTTTTCATCTTTTGGAGCTGAACTTGGACTAACTTCAGTAGCACTTGTCTCCTCTTTTTGGGAAGCCTACTATCTTCGACCTTGTCTTTAGTTCCTTGGTTAGCAGTGGTTTCTGCAGTGGCAGGCTGGACTTTGTTTTCTTCAGCGTAGCTTGGACTTGTTGTAAATCCTAAAATTGAAAGTGTGATGGCACTAGCCATGAGTGTCTTTTTCACTTGATGATTCTCCTATTTATTTCTTTATAATAATTCCTGTTTTCATTTTCATTAAAAAGCACCTCAAAGTTTCATGGTTCCTTGCCAAACTCAAGAGGTGCCAGCTAATTTTGTTTCTTCTATTAAGTTTATTTCATCAAAAAGATTTGAACAATCATAATGATATAGAAGCAAAGTTAGTAGAAAACCTGCCCTCAGAATTTGATAAACTTTGGATAGTAAAAACTACGTTTCTTTGTAAGAAAGAAAAAATACTAAAAATGATGGCAAGTAGTGATAATGCCGTTTCCCAATACGGGGAGGTAGTTATGAGTAAAGACCTTGGTCGTAATCAAATAATATTCAAATATTAAACAAAGGAAAAAGCCAAATCAGCAAAGTTGATGCCTTTCTTCTTTAGTTTAAAAAGTTTGCTGATGATAACCATGCCAAAAGCTAAAGGTTAATACCAAAAAGCAAAATCGAAGCTAATTTTATTAAAATCATGTCATTATTGTATCATAAAGTGGCTCTAAATGGAAGGTAAATCCCTGGTTTAACTATGTTTTATAAAATAATAGTCATCTATAGACAGATTGATTCCGTTATTTGTGGTGAATTTCTGAAGATCTAAGAAAGGAGGTGGGACAGTAATCAATGGACAAAGTCTCGATTTCCTAGTCCTGACCCACGAGGCTTAAACAAGTCATTTGATTCTTGAAGGTTGCGGATAGAAAAAATGAAATTTTTTACCAAAAAATCCAATCATCTACGGCTTCATAGTTTGATTGCTAATAAACAGTGAGTCCCGAATCACTTGTCCCTTCTCGTAATCTTTATTCAATTCCAAAATTTGGGTCTTTGAGACTTTGCACACTAGCATTAATCACTGCACCGATAATCAATATCTTGGCAATCAGAATGAACCAGAACATCATGACGACTACGATAATAGAACTGAAAAAACGGACGTCTACTAAGTAGTTGACATAATTATTGAAATAGACTGAAAAGATATTTAATAAACTGACGATAGTTAAGACTACAAAAGCACTTCCTGGTAGAATGTAACGAATACGAGTTACTTTAACATTGGGAAGGAAGTAATAGAGCATGATCAAGATTGCAAAAAGGAGAGCATAGATGAGTGGACCCGTAAAGTCCTGAAGATAACTCAATATTGAGTCTTCAACTTGCCAGTGGCTTTTAAGAAAGTCCAATAACATATGGCCAAACATGCTTAGGAATAAGGCAAGTGCAAAGAGAATTTGAAGGCCAAAGCTAACCAAGAGGCTCATCAATTGATGAGAGATGATTCCTCTGTTTTTTGCTACGCCATAAGCCTTATTAAAGGCTTTTTGAAGAAAATCCATGGATTTTGAAAAGGTCCAGAGGGCTGATAAGATAGCAAAACTCAGTAAACCAGTTGATGGCTGAGTCAAAACTTCTCTGGCAATCTTCGCGACTACTTCATAGACAGTATCAGGGAGAAATTCCTTGATAGTCAGTAGAAAGTTGGAGATAGGAATTTGAAAGTAGGGTAAGATATTGACGACTATCATGAGTAAGGGGAAGATAGAAATCAACCAATAGTAGGCAACAGCAACGCTGGTTAACTCACTATCAGAGGCTTGATAGTAGTGCAAAAAAGCTTTTAATAAGGGTCTATCAGTTAGCTGCTTCCACAACTTTTTCATTTCACAATCCTCCATAGTCAAGTTTTGGTTTAACTATACCTTATTTTCTACGTACCAGCTCCATCATATCGTAAGGTAGAGTATTGGCCGCTTCTTTCAAGGAATAAGTTTCTAAATTATTAACATTTTGCCGCAGTTTTTTTGCATATTGAGCTGAGATAAGCTTTTGAGCCTCGTACTCAAAGATAGACTTACGCTCTAGGTAATAGCCTCTGAGCATTTCATCGATGTTGTTGGGCTTGATACGATTGATAACCCGTTCAACAAAGGCTCCACTAGTGATATTTCCAGTTTCACGGAGACGAGATTCCTGCATAAAGCTAATCAGAGAGCTCTTATAAATCCCTTTGAGATTTTCCAAACTTTCGATGATAATTTCAGTATTGGCTAGGTAGAGCTCTGCAATCTGGTCATAGTCAATAGCCTGAAGTCTTTGTTTTTCCTTGTCTTTCCATGAACGGAAGGTTTTCCCAAAGGTAAGGAGCTCATGTAGTAGAAAACGCAGTGTCCGTAAGGAAACGAGGAAGTAGTAGGTTAGGCGGGAAGCAAAGTTACGATTGATGCCTTGCTCCATATTTTTCAAGTAGCGTTGGTAGACACGATAGCCTCTTTCTCCAATCTTACCTTCTTCGTAAGCCTGCTCTAAACTATCACTCTCAATACTAAGAATCAGCAATTTAAGAGCTTCCCAATCTTCTTGGATTTCTTTATTTTCTTGACTCAGAATAAGATTTTCAATCCGACCATGGTAGTTGTCAATGGCAGCATAGAGTGGTACCTTATTTTTGGTCTTGTCTAGGTCCTTCTCTAACTCCATGGCGACATCGTTTAGGATGGCAATGTGCATGAGTTGATCCTTAGATGGTTCTTGCTCCTCAGAGAGATGAGGTAAGACTAGCAAACCTGTAAGGAAACTTACAAGAGTTACACCAGCTACGAGGAAGAGGAGAAGCGGGTATTCCTGCTCTAAGTTAGACGGTATCAAGAGGATGGTTGCAATGGAAACTGTACCCTTAACTCCTGAAAAAGTCAGAAGAAGCATGTCTTTGACATACTTGTCTAAACTTTTATGAAGCTTCTTAATCCGAAAAGCGTAAAATCCATAGATCATGACAAAGCGGATTGCAAAAAGCAGGAAGGTCAAGAGGAAAACGCTGAGTAAGAGAAGAACTTTGTTGTAAAATGCACTCTTAAGAATTGGTTCAGCGATCATTTCCAGTTCCATCCCAAGAATGACAAAGACTGAACCATTGAGCATAAAGGTTACAGTCTGCCAAACAGTCTCAGTCACTGTATCAACTTGCGCTTCAAGCAGATTTATTTTCTTGAAACGACTGGCTTTCAGAATCCCAGCAACAACAACGGCGATGATGCCTGAAACATGAATCTCTTCGGCTATGAAAAAAAGTCAAGAGAGGTAAACTAAGTTCCAATAAGAGCTCACTTGCGATATCTGTTGCACGGACACTGAGTAGAAAAGGTATGGAGGAAGCGATTGATTAAGGGCCGTTATACAGCCGACTGCAAATCCTCCAACGATGGAAATGGCTAATGAAGTTCCGGCTTGGGTAAGGGAGAATGTTCCTGTTGTCCAAGCGATGAGAGCCATTCGAAAGGCTACTAGTCCAGAGCATCATTCAGAAGACCTTCCCTTTTTAGGATATTAGAAACCCGCTTTGGGAAGGAAAAAGCGTTGAGAAAAGGGATGCGAAGGCGACTAGGTCAGTAGGGCCCAAGTGCAGCACCCTACTGCTACGCAGGCAGCTAATGGAAGCTAGCCCAAAGGACATGAGCGACTCCCCATGCTCAAAGGCTGAGATAAAGATAACTGGGAAAAATCAGGTAGAGGACAATTTCGCCAGTGTTTTTAAGATAGAAGTTAATGTCTGCTTCTTGAGCCTCTCGAAAGAGAAGCGACCCGATACTAAAGCTAGAAACAACTCAGTATCTAAGTGATATTGATTGTTGGGTAAGCAAAGTCCAATTCCAATCCCTAACAAAATTTGAATCAGGGGCATGGGTAAAAGGGCAGAAGCTTATTGGTCGTACTAGAAACAATAAGAACTAGTAAAAATACCAAGAGATAAAAAAGTAAATTCATTTTCCACCTCCCTATTTTTGGTTACGACAGACTTCAAAAAGTTCCTTTTGTTCTTGAATTTTTTGATCAATCTTTGAGCAGTCCTTATGTTCGATTTTTTTCTGACAACGCTCCATTTCAAGTGAAATCATTTTTTTCTTGATTTTCAGCATCTTTCTTGCTCATATGAGCTTCATCTAGAATACCCGACTGCACGTTCATGTTGGGTTGATTCGACAAAGTTGTGACGGGAGAGCTTCGATTTTATCTCTTTAGGTACTGTTTATCCATGTCGATACCTTTCTAATTTTTCAATCATGACCAAAAACGGTGGATTGTTGATCTGGTTGAGGGTGCGATAGATAGTGGCAGTGTATTCTTGTTGCGGTAACTGGCTGACAAAATCCATGACTGCATCTCGTTCTATATCTCCGCCTTCATGCCCGTAATAAATCATGATGGCTATTCGTCCACCCTTAACCAGCATATGGCAAAGTTTATCCAGTGCCTCAAGAGTTGTTTGTGGTTGGGTGATGATTGACTTTTATCAGCTGAGATGGAAGATAACCGAGATTAAAAGATAGCTGCCTTAACTTCCCTTACAAACTGATCCACGGTTTCATGACCTTGTAGAATTAACTCAACATTAGTCAAGCCAGCTTCTTGTAGGCGTTGGCTAGTCTTTTCTAGAGCTTGTTTCTGTATGTCAAAAGAATAGACTTGTTTGGCTAACTTAGCTAGAAAAAGGGTATCATGGCCATTTCCCATGGTCGCATCAACGACAATATCTTCTTGAGTGATGACTTGGGCAAGAAAATCATGCGCCATTTCAAGTGGTCTTTTCATTATTAAACTCCTGTTTTACAGTCTTGCATCCTTGAACACTTCCTCGGCGTTTCATTTCAGCCTCAATACTATTTAGAACTTCCCATTTATTGAGACTCACATAGGACCAATCAACATATCACGAGAGCATCCCCAGTGATTCGATGAATGACAATATGCTTGGGAATGATTTCCAGTTGGTCACAGATAACCTTGACATAGTCGTCTTGACTCATCAGCTGCAAACGCCCTTCATGATAATCACGCTGCATTCGAGTGTTAGTCATGAGGTGAAGTAGGTGAAGTTTTATTCCTTGAATATCATTATCCGTCACACAGCGACGAACATTTTCTACCATCATTTCATGAGTTTCGCCTGGTAAACCATTGATGAGATGGGCAACGATTTCAATTTTAGGGAATTCTCTCAAACGCTTAACGGTTTCTACATATAATTCATAAGAATGAGCACGATTGATGAGGTTAGATGTTTCCTCATAAGTTGTTTGCAGACCTAATTCGACAGTCACATGCATGCGTTCCGACAATTCGGCCAAAGTATTGGATAGTCTCGTCAGGTAAACAGTCTGGGCGTGTTCCGATATTGATACCAACTACCCCAGGTTCATTGATAGCCTGCTCATAGCGTTCGCGAATCACTTCCAATTTTCATGGGTATTGGTAAAGTTTTGAAAATAAACCAGATATTTTTGACATCGCCACTTACGATGCATAAAGTCAATTTCTTATAAAAATTGTTCGCGAATAGGGGCATCAGGAGCAACGATTGCATCTCCAGAACCAGAAACCGTACAAAAGTACAGCCCCATGTGCTACAGTTCCATCACGGTTTGGACAGTCAAAAGCCAGCATCAATAGGAACTTTAAAAGTTTTTCTCCGAATAAATTTCGATAATAATCATTCAAGGTATTATAGGATTTCATAGCTAATATTATAACAAAAAAATGGCAGTAAACTCAAAAAATGGTCAGTAAGAGATAGCCTACCGAAAGTGAAGTGAAAAGAAAAAGTCAAATATAAAAAGCCTTTACAAAAAATAAAAAGTGGTAAAATTAAAAAACATAAAGCATGCGAAAACGTTTTCGTAAAACGTTTGCCGAATAATATAAAGGAGATTTGAATGATGAAAGATACATTCAAAAATGTCTTGTCTTTCGAGTTTTGGCAGAAATTCGGTAAGGCTCTAATGGTGGTTATCGCTGTTATGCGGCAGCTGGATTGATGATTTCAATCGGAAGTCACTTGCAATGATTGACCCAAACCTTGCTCCCTAGTTATTACTGGTGGCGTACTAAGAGCAAATTGGTTGGGGGTTATCAGTAACCTTCATATCTTGTTTGCCCTTGCTGTGGAGGAAGCTGGGCTAAGGAACGTGCTGGTGGTGCTTTTGCGGCAGGTCTTGCATTTATCATATTAACCGTATCACTGGTACAATCTTCGGTGTATCAGGGGATATGTTGAAGGATCCTAACGCTATGGTTTCAACAATCTTTGGTGGATCTATCAAGGTTTCTGATTACTTCATTAGCGTACTTGAGGCACCAGCACTTAACATGGGGGTATTTGTAGGGATTATCTCAGGTTTTGTTGGAGCGACTGCTTTTAACAAATACTCAACTTCCGTAAACTTCCTGATGCACTTTCATTCTTTAACGGGAAACGTTTTTGTACCATTTGTAGTTATTCTTCGCTCAGCAATCGTGCAATTCTTCTTTCAGCTTTTCTGGCCACTGATTCAGACAGGTATCAACAACTTCGGTATCTGGATTGCCAATTCACAAGAAACAGCACCAGTACTTGCACCATTCTTATATGGTACTTTGGAACGCTTGCTCTTGCCATTCGGACTTCACCACATGTTGACTATCCCAATGAACTATACAGCTCTTGGTGGTACTTATGATATTTTAACTGGTGCAGCAAAAGGCACTCAAGTATTTGGACAAGATCCACTTTGGCTTGCATGGGTAACAGACCTTGTTAACCTTAAAAGTTTTGATGCTAGCCAATATCAAACATTGCTAGATACAGTTCATCCAGCTCGTTTCAAAGTTGGACAAATGATTGGTTCATTCGGTATTTTTGATGGGTGTGGCTGCTGCTATTTACCGTAATGTTGAAGCAGACAAGAAAACACCAATACAAAGGAATGATGATTGCGACAGCTCTTGCAACTTTCTTGACTGGTGTTACTGAACCGATTGAATATATGTTCATGTTCGTTGCAACACCTCTTTACCTTGTATACTCACTAGTTCAAGGTGCTGCCTTTGCTATGGCTGACGTTGTTAACCTACGTATGCACTCATTTGGTTCTATCGAATTCTTGACTCGTACACCAATGGCGATCAATGCGGGTCTTGGAATGGATATCATTAACTTTATCTGGGTAACAGCACTATTTGCGGTTATCATGTACTTTATCGCCAACTTTATGATTCAAAAATTCAACTACGCTACTCCAGGACGTAACGGAAACTACGAAACTGCTGAAGGTTCATCAGAATCTGCTGCTTCTGGTGAGTCAAAAGTTGCAGAAGCTTCTCAAGCTGTTAACATCATCAACCTTCTTGGTGGTCGTGCTAATATCGTTGATGTTGACGCTTGTATGACTCGTCTTCGTGTAACAGTTAAAGACGCTGATAAAGTTGGAACAGAAGAACAATGGAAAGCTGAAGGAGCTATGGGTCTTGTCATGAAAGGACAAGGGGTTCAAGCTATCTACGGACCAAAAGCTGACGTATTGAAATCTGATATCCAAGATATCCTTGATTCAGGTGAAATCATTCCTGAAACTCTTCCAAGCCAAATGACTGAGGCACAACAAAACACTGTTCACTTCAAAGGTCTTACTGAGGAAGTTTACTCAGTAGCAGACGGTCAAGTTGTTGCTTTGGAACAAGTAAAAGACCCAGTATTTGCTCAAAAAATGATGGGTGATGGATTTGCAGTTGAACCTGCAAATGGAAACATGTATCTCCAGTTTCAGGTACTGTATCAAGTATCTTCCCAACAAAACACGCTCTTGGTCTTGTGACTGAAGCTGGACTTGAAGTTCTTGTCCACATCGGACTTGATACTGTAAGTCTTGAAGGAAAACCATTTACAGTTCATGTAGCTGAAGGACAAAAGGTTGCTGCTGGTGATCTTCTTGTTACAGCTGACTTGGATGCTATCCGTGCAGCAGATCGTGAAACTTCAACTGTAGTTGTCTTCACAAATGGTGACGCAATTAAATCAGTAACATTAGAACAAACAGGAACTCTTGCAGCTAAAACAGCGGTTGCAAAAGTAGAATTGTAATATATCAGAGGTTGGAAGCTGTTTTCCAACCTCTTGTTCATAGGAGAAAAGCATGAAGTTTTTAACACTCAATACCCATAGTTGGATGGAAAAAGATCTCCAGCAAAAGTTTCAACTTTTGCTTCAGGATATACTTGAAAACAACTATGATCTTATTTGTTTCCAAGAAATCAATCAGGAAATCACTTCTCCAGAGGCAACCGTCAATCATTTTTATCAAGCTTTACCATCTGCTGAACCGATTCATCAAGACCATTACGTTAGACTCTTGGTGGAGCGTTTAGCTGAACAAGTTTGAACTACTATTGGACTTGGGCTTACAATCATATTAGCTATGATCGATACCATGAGGGTGTAGCCATCTTATCAAAAACACCAATTGTGGCGCGGGAAATTTTGGTATCAGATGTAGATGATCCAACAGACTATCATACACGTCGTGTGGCCTTGGCTGAAACTGTAGTAGATGGTAAGGAGCTTGCAGTTGCAAGTGTCCATCTCTCATGGTGGGATAAAGGTTTCCAAGAAGAATGGGCACGATTTGAAGCAGTTTTAAGAGAATTAAACAAGCCTCTTTTACTAGCGGGAGATTTTAACAATCCTGCGGGTCAAGAAGGTTATCAGGCTATTTTAGCTAGTCCATTAGCTTTACAGGATGCATTTGAAGTTGCTCAAGAAAGAAGTGGTAGCTACACTGTATCCACCTGAAATCGATGGTTGGAAGGGAAATACAGAACCTCTTCGAATCGATTATATCTTTACCACAAAGGATGTACAGGTAGAAAACTTAGATGTGGTTTTTGATGGTAGCAATAGTCCACAAGTTAGTGATCACTATGGTCTTCAAGCAGTTCTTTCTTGGAAGAATTGATATAACTAGTTTACTAAATACAATAGGCTCCTTCTAATTTAGAAGGAGTTTCATCAGCTAAAAAGGTTAATATAGTCAAAGTTTTTAGTTGAATAACTTGTAAAATGCGATAAAATCCTATAAAATAAAAAGTGTTGGAGGAATTTATGAATGTAAATCAAATTGTGCGTATGATCCCGACGCTAAAGGTAAATAATAGAAGATTAAATGAATTGTTTTATATCCAGACCTTAGGGTATAAAACCCTTATTAGAAGAGTCAGCTTTCCTATCACTCGGCGATCAATCGGGTGTTGAGAAATTAGTTTTAGAAGAATCACCAAGTATGAGAACTCGGAAGGTTGAAGGGATCAAAAAATTAGCTAGATTAATCGTAAAAGTAGCAAATCCATCTGAGATTGAGACGCTATTAGCTAGAATGGAAACTCTTCCTCAGTTATACAGAGAAATAATGGTTATGCTTTTGAGGTCCTTTCTCCAGAAGGAGATCTCGTCCTTATCCATGCAGAAGATGACATTAAGGATTTGAAAAAGCTTGATGAAATAGTCACTTTCTCAAAAGATGAGAAACTGCAATATTTGACAGCATTTGAAGTCTCAGTGGAAATTAACTGGCCTGAAGAGATAACCAGCCTTCTCGAACAAGGAGAAGTTGAGAATAGTGTAGCTTTCAAGCAAGGTCAGGGGGAAGATTTGTTGGTAGAAAATAATGTTACCTGGGACTTGGCCATGCTAAAATTTCAAGTAGAGAACTTAGAATTTGCTGTATTGCGTCAACGTTTTGAAACTGCAGGTTACTTTATTCCTAAGTCTGAGAAGTTTTTCCTAACCAAGGATGCCAACAATATCGAATTGTGGTTTGAAGAAGTATGAAACAAAAAATCATTCAAAAAATAGAGCAACAAATTGAGGCAGGGATTTATCCTGGTGCCTCTTTTGCATATTATCAGGATGGTGCTTGGTCTGCTTGGTATCTAGGCGAAGCAAATCCAGAAATTGGTCAGCAGACTCGCGAGGGCTTGGTCTATGATTTGGCTAGTGTCAGTAAAGTCCTTGGAGTAGGGACTGTCCTTAGCTTTTTGTGGAGTGAAGAGAAGTTAGAGTTGGATCAATCGATAAAGGTCTATCTTCCGGAAACGGATTATCCAGAACATCACTATTCGACAACTCCTAACGCATGCGACGGATTTGGATCCTTTTATCCCAAATAGGGATCAGCTTTCATCCGACCAGCTAAGAGAAGCCATGTTTCATTTGAATCGACGAGAGAAAAGAGCTTTTCTATATTCGGATGTTCACTTTCTCTTGCTGGGTTTTCTCTTGGAAAGTTACTTCAAGAAAGATTTAGATCAGATTTTACAGGAGCAAGTTTTGGATCCGTGGAACATGGAAGGAAACTCAGTTTGGTCCAGTTAGCCTTGCTGTTCCAACGGTCCGTGGACAGAAAGCAGGAGTGGTCCATGATCCCAAGGCTCGTGTGCTTGGAAAGCATGCAGGTAGTGCAGGCTTGTTTTCGACAGTTCATGATTTAAAAATCTTTCTGGAGCATTATTTACAGGATGATTTTGCTGCAGATTTGATCCAGAATTTCTCAGATTTAGATGATAAGGAGCGTTCGCTTGCTTGGAACCTAGAAGGTGAGTGGCTGGACCATACAGGCTATACTGGGATCTTTATCATGTGGAATCGTAAAAAACAGGAGGCTGCTATTTTTCTATCCAATCGAACTTATGAGAAAGACGAGCGTGCCCAGTGGATATTGGATCGTAATCAGGTTATGGACTTGATTAGAGAGACAGACTAGGGAGGAAATATGTCAAAAGCTTTTAAAGGAACTCTTTTTACAGTCATTGCAGGTATTGCTGGGGCTTGTCGGGAACCAGTGGTCAGTACTTGATGGCTCACGGAATTTCAGCCCTCGTTCTGACCAATATCCGTTTGATAATTGCTGGTTTGCTATTGGTTCTTCTGTCCTATACGAAATCAAAGGATAAATTTCTAGCCTTTTTAAAGGATCGTTCAAGTCTGCTTTCCCTTTTGCTATTTTCTTTATTTGGCCTCTTTATAAATCAGTTGGCCTATCTATCAGCCATTCAAGAGACAAATGCTGGTACAGCGACGGTACTTCAGTATGTCTGTCCAGTTGGGATTCTTGCTTACACTTGTATCAAGGATAAGGTTGCTCCTACGGTTGCTGAAATCATTTCCATGATTTTGGCCATAGGTGGAACCTTCTTGATTGCCACTCATGGACAATTTGATCAACTCTCGATTACTCCGGCTGGGCTTTTTTGGGGCTTGTTCTCAGCCCTGACCTATGCACTTTATATCATCTTACCGATTAAATTGATTCAAAAATGGGGAAGTAGTCTAGTCATCGGTGTTGGAATGACCCTATCTGGTTTTGTAGCGGTACCCTTTACCGGAATTATTGGAGCTAGTATTCCCTTTTCTTTTGATATCTTTCTTGCGTTTGCAGGAATCATCCTTATTGGAACTGTATTTGCCTATACAGCCTTTCTTAAGGGAGCAAGTATGATTGGCCCAGTCAAGTCTAGCCTCTTGGCCTCTATTGAACCTATCTCTGCGGTATTTTTGCCTTCATGATTATGGGAGATATTTTCTATCCGATTGACTTTGTTGGAATGGCTATGATTTTATTAGCTGTGACCATTATTTCATTGAAGGATCTAATGTTGGAAAAGAAACATCACTCAGTTTAATTTGCTAGAACAGTCTTTTTGGAAGGCTGTTTTTTAATTTTCCAACAAATTGGTTCATATATTTTTTTATAATCAATCCATATTATTAAAGATAAGGAGGAATATGAAGTTTCTACAGAGTATTCATCCTGCTAAACCTTGAAAAATACTTAAAATGGTTTGATATTTTAATCGTTACTGTTTTAATGTTTGGAGAGTTTGTCATTCGTTCTACTCAACAATTTATGGAGAGTCTATCACCTTCAACTGTTACTAGCGTTGCGGAAACTACGACAAATGTAGCAAGTGATGAGGGCAGCCTATTCTAGTAATTTTACTTTTATTTTTATTATATTAGGGATTACCTTACTTTTATCTCTTGATTGCTAGGGGAACTTAAGCAAAAAATCCACTCGGGTGAGTGGATTTTTTTATGAATGTAATTTAGTATTTATTTTCGTATGGCAAGATCAAGTTTAGGATGATACCTGTCATAGCTGATAGGGCAGTACCTGAAAGGTAACTGGTCCAAGTTTAAGGATAGCTCCACCAAGTCCAAGTACCAACATTGCACTTGCGATGATAAGGTTACGCATTTGGCCGAAGTCTACGCGTTCTTTGATCAAGACTTTCAAACCGTTGCTGGCGATAACCCCATAGAGAAGGATTGACATACCACCAAGTACAGCGTTTGGAATAGTTGAAATCAAGGCAGTGAATTTACCAAGGAAGCTAAGGGCAATTGCGATAAAGGCAGCGTTACGGATAACTGAGACAGAAGCGATACGAGTCATACCGATAACCCCTGTATTTTCTCCATAAGTTGTATTTGCTGGTCCACCAAGGAAGGCAGATACTGAAGTTGCGATACCGTCACCAAGAAGAGTACGGTGAAGACCTGGTTCTTTCAAGAATTGACGACCACAGATTTGTCCCAAAACAGTATGGTCTCCGATATGTTCAGAAATGGTTACGATAGCAATTGGTAGGATGGCAATTGTTTCAGGACCGAAGTATAGGTTGTACTCTTTGAAGGCACCACCTGTGCTAAATGGTAGGTAGAAGCCTGGGATTTCAAACCAGTTAGCTTCAAGAACAGGAGTGAAGTCAACCAATCCAAGTGCTAGGGCAAAGAGGTAACCACCGATAATGGCAAAAAGGAATGGGATGATTCGTAGGAAAGCCTTTTTCCTTTTGTATTGATAAAAAGCAGCAATGAGGAAGGTGACAACAGCTACAAGAGCATTTTTCCAGTTGCCATCAGCAACAAGACCAGCATTTGTTACAGCTGAACCTGCAAGACCAAGACCGATTACGATAATCATAGGTCCGATAACGATTGGTGGCAAGAGTTTGTCGATCCATTTTGTACCAGCAAAGCGGATGCTAGTTGAAACAAGAACGTAGATTAAACCAGTTAAGATAACCCTGTTTGAGCGGCAGAAACATCGCCACCCATTTCCTTCATAGCAAGAGACATTGCAGTGATGAAGGCAAAAAGAAGAACCGAGATAGACTGGAACTTTAAAAGCCAGTACATACCATGTAAATCGAGTGTTCCGACACCTGATGCAAAAAGGGCAACAGATACAGGCATTCCCAAAATCAATGGTACCAAGATGGTAGCACCAAACATAGCAAACACGTGCTGGAAGCTGAGAAGGATTCCTTTTCCAGCTGAAGGACGTTGGTCAACGTCAAGTAACAAATCAACAGTTGATTCTTGTTTCATATAATACCTCACTTTTGGGCATCAAAAAGGCCCATTATTTTACAGCAATAGGCTCTCAGAGTAAGACTTCTTCAAAACATGGTTATCCCAATATTAAAGAATTTCATATATTTCTGCGTCTTCGTCACCTCACGGGATGACATTAAAACCTTTAGCTTAGGATAGTATAGATGATTTTTGAAAATCATTTTTCCCGAGCTTGAAAAATAAAAAGCGAGGTTTGATTTTGAACTGCACCCCAAAAAGTTAGACATAAAAATCTAACTTTTGGGGTGTTTTTATTATGAAATTAACTTATGAAGATAAAGTTCAAATATATGAATTAAGAAAGAAAGGAGAGCTTTTAGACAACTTTCAAATCAATTTGGGATAAACATTTCTAATCTTCAGTACATGATTAAATTGATTGATCGTTATGGAATAGAAATCGTCAAAAAAGGAAAGAATTGTTACTATTCTCCTGAACTAAAACAAGAGATCATTGATAAAGTTCTTCTTGAGGGGCGTTCACAAATTAGGGTGTCTCTGGATTATGCTCTTCCAAGTAGTGGATTACTTTCGAATTGGCTGGCACAATATAAGAAAAACGGGTATACTATTGTTGAGAAAACAAGAGGGAGACCACCTAAAATGGGACGTAAGCCAAAGAAGAGATTTGAAGATATGACAGAATTAGAACGTCTTCAAGCAGAAAATGAGTACTTGAGAGCGGAGAATGCCATTCTAAAAAAGTTGAGAGAACTCCGATTGAGGGACGAAAAGGAGCAAGAAGAAAAACGGAAATTGTTCAAGGACTGGTAACAGAGTTTTCTTTAGATATCCTTCTAAAGATTATTAAGCTTGCCCGTTCAACCTATTATTACCACTTAAAACAGCTGGATCAAAGCGATAAGGATTATGATATTAAAGCTGAAATTCAGTCAATTTATACTGAGCATAAAGGAAATTACGGCTATCGTCGCATGACTCTAGAATTACGAAATCGTGGCTTCGTAGTGAACCATAAGAAGGTGCAGCGTCTGATGAAAGTACTTGGTTTAACGGCTCGAATTCGCCGTAAACGGAAGTATTCTTCATACCAAGGAGAGGTTGGCAAGAAAGCAGATAACCTTATTCAACGTCAATTTGAAGCAACCAAACCAATGCAAAAGTGCTACACAGATGTGACAGAATTTGCCATTCCAGCAAGCAGCCAAAAGCTTTATTTATCACCAGTTTTAGATGGCTTTAACAGCGAAATTATCTCCTACAATCTTTCTACTTCGCCGAACTTAGTACAAATGAAAGCTATGCTAGAACAAGCCTTTTACAGAGAACCATTACGAAAAATACAATTCTCCATAGTGACCAAGGATGGCAATACCAACACGATTTCTATCATCATTTTTTTAAAGAATAAGAGAATCCAACCATCTATGTCACGTAAGGGAAATAGCCCAGATAACGGTATGATGGAATCTTTCTTTGGCATTCTTAAGTCTGAAATGTTTTATGGTTATGAGAATACGTTTCAGTCACTTGAGCACTTGGAACAAGCTATTGTAGACTATATTGATTACTACAACAACAAACGAATTAAGGTAAAACTAAAAGGACTTAGTCCTGTACAATACAGAACTAAATCCTTTGCTTAAATTAATTGTCTAACTTTTTGGGGTCAGTACACTTTTGTAAACAACTTTTTTAAAAATGTTTTAAAGTGGTCGTTTGTTAGGCATACCTGCTTTTCTTGGATATTTGTTAGGAGTTTCCTTTTTCTCTCAACAATAGTAATGTAGCGAGGGTCTCCGTTAGGAAGAGTGTAACTGAGGTTTTCTTCAACCTTACTAAAGAGAAGATTGAGGGCATTTTTAGCTTCAGTTAATTCCTCAGGAGCATTACTTGCCTTCAGTGCTATCAATGTTCCGCCGACTTTTAAGTAGGGGATAGTCAACTCGGACAAGACCTGCATACGGGCAACTGCACGAGCTGTAACGATATCAAACTGAGCACGGAAGTTCTTATCTTGGGCGAAGTCTTCGGCACGTCCATGATAAAAGTGAACATTTTCTAAACCTAGTTCTTGGGATAATAGATTAAGAAAGTTGATACGTTTATTTAGAGAATCAATAATAGTAACTTCGAGTTGAGGATAGAGAATTTTCATGGGAAGGCTAGGAAAACCTGCTCCAGCACCGATGTCTAAGAGTTTAATGGGCTGGTTTTCAATCAATCCCTGTAAAATAGGAGCGATGGAATCATAGAAGTGTTTGAGATAGACTTCTTCTTTTTCTGTAATAGCAGTCAGGTTGATTTTTTCATTCCATTCAACCAAGAGTTCAAAATAACGCTCAAATTGAACTTTTTGCTGGTCAGAAAGAAGAATCTTGTGTTCAGCTAGCAAGTTATAAAATGTTTCTGGTTTCATAGTAGTTTCCTTTCTTTAGTATCATCTTATTTTTACCACAAAAAGATAGAAATTTGATATACTGGTACTAATCTAAAAATAGAAAGGAGATATCAGATGAATTGGATTATTCTTGGAGTTCTTGCTCTTATTGGTATCTTTGTGATTCTTACCTATAATGGATTGGTTAAAAATCGCATGCAAACTAAGGAGGCATGGAGTCAGATTGATGTTCAGTTGAAACGTCGTAACGATCTCTTGCCAAACTTGATTGAGACTGTAAAAGGGATATGCAAAGTATGAAGGTTCAACACTTGAAAGAGTTGCAGAGCTTCGCAATCAAGTAGCCGCAACATCACCGGCAGAAGCTATGAGAGCTAGTGATGCCCTTTCACGCCAGGTATCAGGAATTTTTGCTGTTGCAGAAAATTATCCAGACCTAAAAGCGAGTGGCAACTTTGCTAAATTGCAAGAGGAATTGACTAATACTGAAAATAAAATCTCATACTCTCGCCAACTTTATAATAGTGTTGTTAGCAATTATAATGTCAAATTGGAAACTTTCCCAAGTAACCTAGTTGCTGGACTCTTTGGTTTTAAAGTGGCTGACTTCCTTCAAACTCCTGAAGAGGAAAAGGCAGTACCTAAAGTCGATTTTAGTGGTTTAGGTGACTAGGATGTTGTATGATCAAATCGCGAGTAATAAGCGAAGAACTTGGATTTTACTACTAGTATTCTTTTTACTTTTGGCTTTGGTTGGATATGCAGTTGGTTACCTCTTTATGCGGTCTGGTCTTGGTGGCTTAGTTATCGCTCTGATTATCGGCTTTATCTATGCCTTGTCCATGATTTTTCAATCAACAGAGATAGTCATGAGTATGAATGGTGCGCGTGAGGTGAATGAGCAGACTGCACCAACCCTCTATCATGTTGTGGAAGATATGGCTATGGTGGCGCAAATCCCCATGCCACGTGTCTTCATTATCGATGATGCTAGCTTGAATGCCTTTGCAACAGGCTCAAATCCTCAAAATGCAGCTGTAGCAGCAACTTCAGGACTCTTATCGATAATGAATCGTGAAGAGTTAGAAGCGGTTATAGGCCATGAAGTCAGTCACATTCGTAACTATGATATTCGTATTTCAACTATCGCGGTTGCCCTTGCCAGTGCTATTACACTTTTATCAAGTATGGCTGGACGCATGATGTGGTGGGGAGGTGCAGGCCGTGGTCGTAGAAGTGATGACCGTGATATTGGTGGACTTGAAATTATTATGCTAGTCGTTTCTCTCCTAGCGATTGTTTTGGCTCCCCTAGCAGCAACTTTGGTACAACTAGCCATCTCTCGTCAACGAGAATTTTTAGCGGATGCTTCAAGTGTAGAGTTGACTCGTAATCCTCAAGGGATGATCAATGCCCTTCGTAAGCTGGACCATAGTCAGCCAATGAGCCGTCATGTGGATGATGCTAGCAGTGCTCTCTATATCAATGATCCTCAAAAACGAGGTGGTTTGCAAAAACTCTTCTATACGCATCCGCCTATCTCAGAACGAATTGAGCGTTTGCAACATATGTAAAAACATCCAGAGATTTTCCTCTGGATTTTTGCATCTATCACCTCACTTGTGACTTGTCCTATCACAAAAAAGTAGTATAATATATGTAATTAAATATTAGTGAGGTGAATCATGTATAAGCGCTGGATGACCTTTTTCTTGATTTTGATTTTCACGCCAATACATTTGAGTATAGCTGACAAAGTCATGCGGACAAATTCATTAGCCCTATCAATCATTTTTACACTTGTTGAGCTTGCAATATTTTTTTATGTAGGAAGAAAGTATGACCTGTTTCACATTCGAAAAATCAGCCTAAAAGATATGTTGAAGTGGCTTCTCTCCTATGCCTTGCTTGTCTTATTTTTATATGTTGGTCAATTTTTTAGGACCTACCCAATCAGACACTACTCAATCAATTCAAAGTTTATCACTTTCATTGCCTGTGCTCTTTCTAGATCTCTGTATTTTAGCACCAGTCACGGAAGAAATTTTTATGCGAGGAATGTTACAAGGGACAGTATTTAAGAATACATATATTGGCTTGGTTGGCACATCGGTTCTCTTTGCTTATCTACATGGCCCCTATACGATTCCTAGTTTTATCACCTATTTAGGTATGGGTGTGGCATTTGGTATAAGGGTATAAGACTTCCGACAATCTTTGGAATTCCATTCTTTACATTTCCTCAATAATCTAGTTGCATTTTGTTTTATGTATTTTTAGATAAGGCCAAATTAGAATACCTTAGTTTATAAATATAGGTAAAATTTTTCCCTATAGAACTGTAACAATAGCTAGCCATGAGGTGTCTTGTAGAGTATGTAACAGAACCTTCTATAACAAGGCTCCTCAAAAACTCTTCTATACCCATCCGCCAATCTCAGAACGGATTGAGCGTTTGAAACATATGTAAAAACATCCAGAGATTTTCCTCTGGATTTTTGCTATTTTCTACAGTTATAAATCCTGTAAATCAACTAGTTCTAAACCATTCTCTGTCAAACGATAGATACTCCTACAGACTTCTTTTAAGAAACGTCGATCATGTGAAACAGTGACCAGACCACCAGGATAATTGGCAAAGAGTTTTCTGATTTCAGGTTGTGAAGTTGGAGAAAAATTTCGTGTGGGTTCATCCAGAAGGAGAAAGTTTGGTTTCCGCAGAACTAAATTCAAAAGAAGGAGTTTACCTTGTTGACCGCCGGATAGGGAGCGGATTTGGTGGTGCATTTCTGGATAACTGAAATTGAGACTGGCTAGGTGGGATTGGATTTTCTGTAATTCCTCTTTATGTCCAGTTTGGCTGAGAAATTCTACTGGAGATAGATCCAATTGCAATGTTTCTTGGTAATTTTGTGGCATAAATCCAAGTGAAATCTCACTTTTGCCACTTAGTAGTTGTTGCAACTTGGCTAACAGAGTCGATTTGCCAATTCCATTGGGACCGATGATACCGATTTTATCTTGCCCCCAAACAGTTAGTTGGAGTTTTTGAGACAAAATTCGTTGGCCGATGCATAAAGTATCATTTTCCAGTCGAAGTAAGACTTTAGAAGCTGCTAATGGCTCTATATCTGAAAAGAAAAGTTGGATTTGCTCTTCTTTAAGTGGTTTTTGAGTCAGCGATTGAGCTGCTTTTTCATAACGTTTTTCTTGGGAGAGAACATTTTTCATCTTTTTAGCCAGTAGTCGTCCGGCAGTACTGTCTTTGGTAGCTCGAAGTGCAGTTTCTACCTTTTGCTTGACTCGGCGATGCTTTTCCATGGTTTTATCATAGGATCGTTGGTCGTTGTCAGCTTGCTGGCTTTGTCTGGCAAAGTTAGCCTTTCTCTGTTCACTATAGCGATTATAGTCTAAGTGCTCGACTAGGGTTTCAGCTTCCTTTCGATGCTTGACCAGTCGTAAGTGGATAATGGTGTCTGCCGTTTGAGAGAGAAAATCTTCATCATGAGAAATGAAAATAACGGTTTGCCTCATCTTTTTGAATATGTTTTTTAGCCAATCAACCATCTCTATATCCAGGTCATTTGAAGGTTCATCTAAAAATAGAATCTCAAAGGGTTTGGATAATTCATGGATGAGCTGAATTTTCAAAGCTTCGCCACCCGAGAGGCTACCAATCTCTTGGTCACTAGCAAAACGACTGCTATCAAAGTGCAATTCCTCAGCTAAACGATAGAGAATACTGTAGTCCAAATCAGCAGACTCTAAAAAGAAGTAGTCCTGTAGAGATTTTTTCTTCAGTTTTTCAGGGAGATGTTGGGGAATGTAAGCCAGTGACTGATAGTCAGACTGAATGTCGCCCCCTGATAGTGAAATCCTCTAATCTTTCGCTCATTAAAGTTTTTAAGTAAGGTTGATTTTCCATTTCCTTCTTCGCCGATAATAGCGACCTTTTCCCCGTCTTGGATAGTAATATTTAAATCGGAAATAAGGTCTCGTAAATCTTTGTTTTGAGTGATAGTTAGATGGTTAATTTTTATCATATTAATGCCCTTTCTAGAATGTCTATATTGCATAACAAAAGCTCTACTTTACCTAGTAGAGCCAATTGTCTATGTCAAAAAATCCTCTTTTAAAAGGGCTGAAAAAAAGCAGCAGAAAAAAAGCGCACAAAAAGAGACAAGAACAAGATCTACTAAATAAAGGTTCTTTATTTGATAGACTTAGTTGTTCATGTCTCCCTTACCTCGAAAATTACTATGTTTATTTTATACCTTTTGGAACACTTTGTCAAAAGAAATGAAAAATTCAAGTCTTTCTAGAAACCAAAAACAGGTCCATAGAGTGTCAAAACGTGCTTAACTTGATCGTAGTGGAACTTGTCATAGTTTCGCCAAGCAGTGCGAGCTTCTTCATTCAGTTTAAGTGTACCAAGTCCAATCAAGAGACTGGTATGTTGGTAAAATATCTCAAGGTCAATTAAGATAGAGTTATCCAGTTTATCAGCCTTTTTGAGTTGATTGAGAAGCTGGTCAATAATTTGTTGCAAGCGTAGATCATCAGGCAATCCTTGTTTGCAGGTTTGGTAAGCTTTATTTAACTCGGAAATGAGTTGATAAGCTTCTAAGATTAGTTCTTTGTCTTCCATATGAGCGTCCTCCTTTGCTCATGTATTGATGTCTATAGTATAGCACAAAAATAAATTTGTCATAATAAATATATCAAAAAAATTAATAATATTTAAAACAAGGTCTGAGCGATTAAATTAAGTGATTTCATGGTATAATCAAGAAAGTAGATCTTTATGGAGGAAATATGAAATTAAACATTCAAGAAATTCGTAAGCAGCCTGAAGGTTTGCATTTTGAGCAAACACTGGACTTGGCAACTGACTTACGTGAGCGCAATCAAGAAATTTTAGATGTCAAAGATATCCTTGCTGTTGGGAAAGTCCAGTATGAAGACCGTATGTTTTTCCTAGACTATCAACTCTCTTATACCATTGTGCTAGCTTCTAGTCGTAGTATGGAACCTGTAGAATTGCAAGAGTCCTATCCTGTAACAGAAGTCTTTATGGAGGGGGCGACCAATCAACTAGATCAGGAAGTTTTAGACGATGACTTGGTCTTGCCTATCGAAAAATGGAGAACTTGATCTTGCTGAGAGCGTGTCAGACAATATCCTGCTAAACATTCCTATCAAGGTCTTGACGGCTGAAGAAGAAGCTGGTCAGGGATTTGTTTCTGGAAATGACTGGCAAATCATGACTGAGGAAGAGTATCAAGCCCAACAAGCAGTCAAGAAGGAAGAAAACAGTCCTTTTGCAGGCTTACAAGGGCTTTTTGATGGAGACGAATAGATGGTCCTGTCCAAAAAACGAGCACGTAAGGTGCTAGAAGAGATTATTGCTCTCTTTCCAGATGCCAAGCCAAGCCTAGATTTTACCAACCATTTTGAACTTTTGGTTGCTGTGATGTTGTCAGCCCAGACGACAGATGCAGCAGTCAATAAAGCAACTCCGGCTCTTTTCGAAGCCTTCCCTACACCTCAAGCTATGGCAGACGCAAGTGAGAGTGACATTGCAAAATATATTTCTCGTTTAGGACTTTACCGAAACAAGGCAAAGTTCCTCAAAAAATGTGCCCAACAGTTACTAGACGATTTTGATGGTCAAGTACCTCAGACACGTGAGGAATTGGAGAGTCTGGCAGGTGTTGGTCGTAAAACAGCTAATGTAGTCATGAGTGTTGGCTTTGGGATTCCTGCCTTCGCTGTGGATACTCATGTGGAGCGCATCTGTAAGCATCATGATATTGTCAAAAAATCTGCGACACCCCTCGAAGTCGAAAAACGAGTCATGGATATCCTGCCACCAGAAAAGTGGTTGCCAGCCCATCAAGCTATGATTTACTTTGGTAGAGCTATTTGTCATCCGAAAAACCCAGAATGCGATCAGTATCCGCAATTATACGATTTTAGTTCGTTATAAGATGAAATTATCATGTTTTTTTCTTGCATTGATTCCTAGTTTGTGTTATAGTAGTACCAATCAAATATTCCTTTAATCCTGTCCCGTGAGGCAGGCAAGGAGCTGGATTAAGTAGAAGGGTGGAGTCTATACTGTTTTTGGTAGGGCTAGCTTAACTATATATTCTGAAGTCTCCTTGTTTAAGGAGACTTTTCTTTTTGGAGGTTTGTCATGAAGACAAAAGAAGTAGTTGACGAATTGACCGTCAAGCGAGCGATTACTCGAATCACCTACGAGATTATCGAGCGAAACAAAGACTTGAACAAGATTGTATTGGCAGGGATAAAAACACGAGGTGTCTTTATTGCCCGCCGCATTCAAGAACGATTGGAACAGTTGGAGTCAATCTCAGTACCAATCGTTGAGTTAGATACAAAACCATTCCGTGACGATGTTAAAAGTGGGGAAGACACTTCTGTCATTTCTGTTGATGTAACGGATAGAGAAGTGATTTTAGTGGATGATGTACTCTATACAGGTCGTACCATCCGAGCAGCCATTGACAACATCGTTAGCCATGGCCGTCCTGCTCGTGTGAGTTTAGCAGTTCTAGTAGACCGAGGACATAGAGAATTACCAATTCGTCCAGACTACGTTGGTAAAAACATCCCAACCAGTCGTTCAGAAGAAATCATCGTAGAGATGACTGAACTTGATGGACAAGATCGTGTTCTTATTACTGAAGAAGCCTAGATAGCAAAAAGGAGTTAGCCATGTCAGAAAATCAACAAGCCATTCAACACGTAGTTTCTATGGAAGACCTTACTGTAGAACAAGTCATGAAATTGATCAAACGCGGAATCGAATTTAAAAATGGAGCAAAAGCTTCTTACGAAGACCAACACATTGTCTCTAATCTCTTCTTTGAGAGTTCGACTCGTACCCACAAATCTTTTGAAGTAGCAGAGATTAAACTGGGACTTCATCTATTGGACTTTGACGTGAAAACAAGTTCAGTCAATAAGGGTGAAACACTATATGATACAATTTTGACCTTGTCAGCCTTGGGAGTGGATGCCTGTGTCATCCGACATCCTGAGGTAGACTACTATAGAGAGTTGATCGCAAGTCCGACGATTACGACTTCCATTATCAATGGTGGGGATGGTTCGGGTCAACACCCAAGCCAAAGCTTGCTTGATTTAATGACGATTTATGAAGAATTTGGACACTTTGAAGGACTCAAGGTGGCCATTGCTGGAGACCTTGACCATTCACGTGTGGCTAAATCCAATATGCAAATCTTAAAACGTTTGGGAGCAGAACTCTACTTTGCTGGTCCAGAAGAATGGAGAAGTCAAGAATTTGCGGACTATGGAAAGTTTGTAAATATTGATGAAATCATTGACCAAGTTGATGTGATGATGTTTCTTCGTGTTCAACATGAACGCCATGATAGTGGAACAGGTTTTTCAAAAGAAGGCTATCACACTCAACATGGTTTAACTCAAGAACGCTATGATCGCTTGAAAGAGAAGGCTATTCTGATGCACCCTGCTCCAGTCAACCGCGATGTTGAAATTGCTGATCACTTGGTTGAAGCTCCAAAATCACGGATTGTTCAACAGATGACTAACGGTGTCTTTGTCAGAATGGCAATCTTGGAATCCGTATTGGCATACAGAAAAGCAAAATAAGACACAAAACGTTAAAAGATGCCTGAGAGCATCCACGAGAGGTGAATTTATGACAAAACGACTTCTAGTATTAGAAGATGGTACAATTTTTGAAGGAAAAGCCTTTGGGGCTGAAATTGATGTCACAGGTGAAATCGTCTTTAATACTGGGATGACTGGTTACCAAGAATCGATTACAGACCAGTCTTATAATGGACAAATCCTGACCTTTACCTATCCTTTGGTGGGTAATTATGGGATTAACCGTGATGACTACGAGTCTATCAGTCCAACCTGTAAAGGTGTAGTGGTGTTTGAAGAAGCTCGTAGAGCCAGTAACTGGCGCAACCAGATGACACTGGATGAATTTTTGAAGTCTAAGAAAATCCCTGGTATTTCAGGTATTGATACACGTGCTTTGACAAAAATCATTCGCAAACATGGGACTATGAGAGCGACTCTGACACATGTGGGAGATAGTATCGATCATATCACAGATCAGCTTCAAGCGACCGTTCTACCGATTGATAATATCAAGCAAGTTTCTACCAAAACTGCTTATCCAGCTCCAGGGGTAGGTTTGAGCGTGGTGCTTGTTGACTTTGGGCTCAAGCATTCGATTTTGAGAGAATTGTCTAAGAGAGAGACTGTAATGTAACGGTGGTTCCTTATACAACAACTGCTGAGGAAATTCTTCACTTGAATCCGGATGGTGTTATGCTGTCAAATGGTCCAGGAAATCCTGAGGATGTACCAGAGGCACTAGAGATGATTCGTGGAGTTCAAGGTAAAATTCCGATTTTTGGGATTTGTATGGGGCATCAGCTCTTCTCAATGGCTAATGGTGCCAAGACATATAAGATGAAGTTTGGTCACCGTGGCTTTAACCATACGTGCAGTGAAATTGCAACAGGGCGCGTGGATTTTACTAGTCAGAACCACGGATATGCGGTGAGTCGAGAAGATTTTCCAGAGCACTTGATGATTACTCATGAGGAAATCAATGACAAATCTGTAGAAGGGGTACGACATAGATATCAACCTGCCTTCTCCGTACAATTCCACCCAGATGCTGCACCTGGCCCACATGATGCAAGCTACCTTTTTGACGAGTTTATCGAAATGATGGAAGCTTTTAAAGCAAGCAATCGTTAAAACTAACAACTTCCGCATAGAGATTTTTATAGTAAAGCATCGTTTTCCAAAATCGTCGGAGAATTGATGAATGGCAACCGAGAGTTGCCGAATAGAAAGGAGAAGGTACAATGTTCGCGGAGTGAATACGCCCTAAGAACTGTGTGAAAAAGATAAACATCGTCTTGACGCTGAAGGCGTCTGCACCGAGTTTCCTATTTTCACTTTGTTCTTGACGGGCTTTGTATCATAAACTATGCCTAAACGTACTGATATTCAAAAAATTATGGTGATTGGTTCTGGTCCGATTATTATTGGTCAGGCTGCTGAGTTTGACTATGCTGGGACCCAGGCCTGCTTGTCTTTGAAAGAGGAAGGGTATGAGGTTGTCTTGGTAAACTCAAACCCTGCGACTATCATGACGGATAAGGAGATTGCGGACAAGGTTTACATTGAGCCGATCACACTTGAGTTTGTAACGCGTATTCTCCGTAAGGAACGTCCAGATGCCTTGCTTCCAACACTTGGAGGTCAAACAGGGCTTAATATGGCAATGGAGTTGTCTAAAAATGGTATCTTAGATGAGCTTGGTGTTGAACTTCTCGGGACTAAATTGTCTGCCATCGACCAAGCAGAGGACCGCGATCTCTTTAAACAATTGATGGAAGAACTCAAGCAACCAATTCCAGAATCTAGAAATTGTAAACACAGTTGGAGGAAGCAGTTGCCTTTTGGCAAAGAACGATTGGTTATCCAGTTATCGTCCGCCCTAGCCTTTGCACCCTCGTGGTACTGGTGGTGGTATGTGTGCCAACGAGGAAGAATTGTGTGAAAATCGCTGAAAATGGTTTGAAGTTGTCACCTGTTACCCAGTGTTTGATTGAGAGATCTATTGCAGGTTTCAAGGAAATCGAGTACGAAGTTATGCGTGACTCAGCTGATAATGCCCTTGTTGTTTGTAACATGGAAAACTTTGACCCAGTCGGGATTCATACAGGGGATTCCATCGTATTTGCCCCAGCGCAAACCATGTCAGACTATGAAAACCAAATGCTTCGTGATGCTAGTTTGAGCATTATCCGCGCTCTCAAGATTGAAGGCGGATGTAACGTTCAGCTTGCTCTTGATCCACATAGCTTTAAGTACTATGTCATCGAAGTAAATCCTCGTCTATCTCGTTCTTCAGCTCTTGCTTCTAAGGCAACAGGTTATCCAATTGCAAAGTTGGCTGCTAAGATTGCGGTAGGGTTGACCTTGGATGAGGTCATTAACCCAGTTACAGGTTCGACCTATGCTATGTTTGAGCCAGCCCTCGACTATGTGGTAGCTAAGATTCCACGTTTCCCATTTGACAAGTTTGAAAAGGGAGAACGCCGTCTTGGTACCCAGATGAAGGCGACTGGAGAAGTTATGGCTATAGGTCGTAACATTGAAGAATCCCTTCTCAAGGCCTGTCGCTCACTAGAAATCGGTGTTCACCACAATGAAATGCCTGAGCGCAGATGTTTCTAGATGATGCCTTGATTGAAAAAGTTGTCAAAGCCCAAGATGACCGTCTCTTCTACGTGTCAGAAGCCATTCGCCGTGGTTACACACCAGAAGAAATTGCTGAGCTTACAAAAATCGATATCTTCTATCTGGATAAACTCTTACACATTTTTGAGATTGAGCAAGAATTGGGCTCTCATCCACAAGATCTAGACGTCTTAAAAACGGCCAAACTCAATGGATTTTCAGACCGTAAGATTGCTGAACTATGGGAAACTACAGCTGACCAAGTTCGCCAGCTTCGTTTGGAAAACAAGATTGTCCCAGTTTACAAGATGGTAGATACTTGTGCCGCAGAATTTGAATCAGAAACTCCGTACTTCTACTCAACATATGGATGGGAAAATGAATCGATCAAGTCTGATAAGGAATCTGTACTTGTCCTAGGTTCTGGTCCAATCCGTATCGGTCAAGGGGTTGAGTTTGACTACGCAACAGTCCACTCTGTTAAGGCTATCCAAGCTGCTGGCTATGAAGCCATCATCATGAATTCAAATCCAGAGACCGTTTCAACGGACTTCTCAGTATCCGACAAGCTCTACTTTGAACCATTGACATTCGAAGATGTTATGAACAGTTATCGACCTGAGCAACGCAAAAGGGTTATCGTTCAGTTCGGTGGTCAAACAGCCATCAACCTTGCGGAGCCATTAGCAAAAGCAGGTGTGACTATCCTGTACTCAGGTTGCTGACCTGGACCGTGCGGAAGACCGTGACCTCTTCGAACAAGCTCTCAAAGACTTGGATATTCCACAGCCACCTGGACAGACTGCTACAAACGAAGAAGAAGCAGTACTTGCAGCCCGCAAGATTGGTTTCCCAGTCCTTGTTCGTCCTTCTTATGTCTTGGGTGGACGCGCTATGAAATCGTAGAAAATGAAGAAGATCTTCGTTCTTACATGCGTACAGCCGTTAAAGCAAGTCCGGATCATCCAGTTCTTGTAGACTCTTATATCGTCGGTCAAGAGTGTGAAGTAGATGCTATCTCAGATGGACAAAAATGTCCTCATCCCTAGGTATCATGGAACATATCGAACGTGCTGGTGTCCACTCAGGGTGACTCCATGGCTGTTTTATCCTCCACAAACCTTGTCTCAAAAGGTTCAAGAAACCATCGCAGACTATACTAAACGTCTTGCAATCGGCCTTAACTGCCTTGGTATGATGAACATTCAGTTTGTCATCAAGGATGAGAAAGTTTACGTTATTGAGGTGAATCCTCGTGCCAGCCGTACCGTACCGTTCCTATCAAAAGTGACCAATATCCCTATGGCTCAGGTAGCAACCATGCTCATTCTTGGTCAAAAGTCTTGAAGAACTTGGCTACCAAGATGGACTTTACCCAGAAAGCACTCGTGTTCATATCAAGGCACCAGTCTTCTCCTTTACCAAGCTAGCTAAGGTAGACAGCTTGCTCGGTCCTGAAATGAAGTCAACAGGGGAAGTTATGGGTTCTGATACAACTCTTGAAAAAGCACCTCTACAAGGCCTTTGAAGCTTCTTATCTTCACTTGCCAACCTTTGGGAATGTTGTCTTTACTATCGCTGATGATGCCAAGGAAGAAGCTTTGGGATTGGCTCGTCGTTTCCAAGAGATTGGATACGGGATTTTGGCAACTCAAGGAACAGCAGCCTTCTTTGAAAAATCATGGTCTTAAGGCCCAATTGTAGGGAAAATTGGTGATGATGAAAAGGATATTCCGAGCTTTGTACGCAAAGGGAAAATCCAAGCTATCGTCAATACCGTTGGAACAAAACGTACAGCAGACGAAGATGGTGAGCAAATTCGTCGTTCAGCCATTGAACATGGCGTGCCACTCTTTACAGCCTTGGATACAGCAGATGCTATGCTTAAGGTACTTGAAAGTAGAAGTTTTGTCACAGAAGCCATTTAGGTTCTGCTTTATTTGAGAATAATTATTAACCAGCGTCTAAAAGCGCTGGTTTTTACTTTTATAGAGAAATCGAGTAGAAAAAATAGTTACAGTTCACTCATTAAATGTCAAAGTTTATCAATAGATTTTATCATTACCGTTAATGAGTAGACTTATTCTGACTTTCCATAAAATTTTGTTGAATTTTTTATGTTTTTATCATAATAATAGAGCAGAATATGAGAAAAATGAGCAAGTATTTTTCATAAATCCTTTCAGAGTTTCTTTAACTTTTTGATACTAAATTTGTAGATCTTGGGTTCTCAATATTAGAATAGTAGGAAAAGACAAGATTAGAAAAAGAGGTAAGTATCTATGTCTTCTCATAAAAAAGTGTCACTCTCTGAGATCAATCAATCTATCGATACTCCAAATAACAATCATTTCTGGCAAAATTTAAAGGCCTTTTTGGGTCCAGGTGCCCTTGTGGCTGTAGGGTATATGGATCCAGGAAACTGGATAACCAGTGTTGTCGGTGGGGCTTCCATAAGTATAGTCTCTTGTTTGTTATCCTGATTTCATCACTTATTGCCATGCAACTTCAGCAGATGGCAGGAAAGCTTGGAATTGTAACTCAGATGGACCTGGCTCAAGCAACGGCACACCATTCACCAAAATGGCTTCGTTATAGTCTATGGGTGATTTTGGAGTTGGCCTTGATGGCGACAGATTTGGCAGAAGTTCTAGGTTCAGCCATTGCCCTAAATCTTCTCTTTAAAATTCCGATTATGATAGCTATCCTCTTGACAGTTTTAGATGTCTTTCTTTTGCTCCTGATGAAGTTTGGCTTTAAGAAGATAGAAGCTATCGTGACCACTCTAATTTTAACGATCTTAGCGATCTTTACTTACCTAGTAGCTTTGTCACATCCAAGTATCCAAGGAATCGTTGAAGGTTATCTGCCAAATGCAACCTTATTTGAGAGTCCTCTGCCTGGGCATGAAAGTCAATTAACCTTGGCGTTAGGTATCGTGGGTGCTACCGTTATGCCCCACAACCTCTATTTGCATTCTTCCTTGTCTCAGACTCGAAAAATCAATCACAAGGACAAGAATGATGTTCGAAAAGCGGTGCGCTTTATGACCTGGGACTCGAATCTTCAACTGTCCTTGGCCTTTATCGTTAACTCCCTTCTTTTGATCTTAGGGGCGGCCCTCTTCTTCGGACATGCCTCTGAAATCTCTGCTTTTTCTCAAATGTATAATGCCTTGCAGGATTCTACTATTGCTGGAGCCATAGCTAGCTCAACCCTATCAACCTTGTTTGCCTTGGCCCTATTAGCCAGTGGTCAAAATTCGACGATCACAGGTACCTTGACAGGACAAATCGTCAGTGGAAGGCTTCTTACATGGAGATTGCCTCAGTGGTTTATACGTTTGACAACTCGTCTCTTTGCCTTACTACCTGTCATGATAGTAGCGGTTCTCTTTGGTCATCAAGAAAAAACTTTGGATCAGTTATTGGTCTATTCACAGGGTTTTTCTTTCGATTGCCTTACCATTCTCGATTTTCCCTCTGATTTATCTAACTTCAAAGAAAAATCACTGATGGGAGAATTTACCAATGCCAAATGGAATACCATCCTTGGTTATATCGTTTCCATTATCTTGACCATCCTCAATGTGAAATTGCTGTTTGATATTTTTTAAAAGCATCTGAGATGAAGTAGAAAAATATCATTTTGATGATTAAAATTGAATATCACCCGAGAGTTGAATCTTGGGTGATTTTTAGAATTCTCATCTTAGACGAAAAACAATTATAAAAAGCTGCATGATGATGCAGCCACACTATAGCTACGGAAGACATGGGATTCGAACCACGCACGCTTTCACACGCCTGCAGTGTTTCCAACACGGCCTCTTAAGCCTCTTGAGTAATCTTCCATTCCTTACTAAAAATAGTTTATCATAAAGTCAAGTATCTTGCAAATAAAATTCAAAAACAATTGGCAAAATGATAGAAAATGAAAGAAAATGATAAAAAGTGCTTGACTTCGGAATTTTTGTGGTAGAATGATTATTGTAATCGTTAACAGGAGGTGAAATAATGCTAAAAACTGAGAGAAAAAAGTTGATTTTTAGAGGAGCTGAACAAACATAAAGTCGTTTCTCTAGAGAAATTAGTAGGTTTGTTAGATACTTCAGAATCAACGGTTAGACGAGATTTAGATGAATTGGAATCGGAAAATAAACTTCGCCGAGTGCATGGAGGAGCAGAGTTGCCTCATTCCTTGCAGGAAGAAGAAACCATTCAAGAAAAATCTGTCAAAAACCTTCAAGAGATTGATTGCGCAAAAAGCAGCTTCCCTCATCAAAGAAAAAGATGTTATCTTTGTGGATGCAGGAAGTACGACAGCCTTCCTCATTAAGGAATTGGAACGAAAAGATATTACTGTTGTAACCAACTCCATTCACCATGCGGTTCAATTAGTGGATAAGCAAATTCCAACTGTGATTATTGGTGGTGGCGTTAAGATGACAACGGATGCCAGCATCGGAGGAGTAGCTCTTAACCAGATTAATCAACTGCACTTTTGATCGTGCCTTTATTGGAATGAACGGTGTAGACGAAGGTTATTATACAACTCCAGATATGGAGGAGGGAGCTATCAAGCGTGCTATCTTAGAAAAATGCCAAACAAACTTATGTTTTGTGGATTCATCCAAGATTGGCCAGTCTTGTTTTTGCTAAAGGTTGTCCCCTATCAAAACAGAGCTATTGTCATTACAAGCAAGGGTCACGAGCTCTTGCCAACTATCAAAGAAAAAACGGAGGTTATCGAAGTATGATTTATACAGTCACGCTAAATCCATCTATTGACTACATTGTACGTCTGGATAAAGTGGAAGTTGGTAGTGTTAATCGCATGGATAGTGATGATAAGTTTGCTGGTGGTAGAGGTATCAATGTCAGCGTGTCTTGAAACGCTGATATTCCAAATACAGCGACGAGCTTTTATCGGTGGATTTTACTGGAAAATTTATCACTGATACTTTTAGCTGAAGAACAAATTGAAACACGCTTTTGTCCAAGTGGCAGAAGATACGCGTATCAACGTTAAGATTAAAGCTGACCAAGAAACAGAAATCAACGGAACTGGTCCTACTGTTGAACCAGAGCAACTGGAAGAGTTGAAAGCTATTCTTTCAAGTTTAACAGCAGAAGATACAGTTGTATGCAGGGTTCGAGTGCTAAAAATTTAGGCAATGTCATCTATAAGAATTTGATTGCTCTTGACTCGTCAGACAGGTGCACAAGTAGTTTGTGACTTTGAGGGCCAGACTTTAATCGATAGTTTGTATTATCAACCACTTTTGGTAAAACCAAACAATCATGAACTTGGAGCTATCTTTGAAGTCAAACTCGAAAGCTTAGATGAGATAGAGAAATATGCTCGAGAGTTGCTGGCTAAAGGTGCTCAAAACGTTATTATTTCCATGGCTGGTGATGGTGCTCTACTGGTAACATCAGAGGGAACATACTTTGCTAAACCGATCAAGGGAACCGTTAAAAACTCAGTGGGTGCTGGTGACTCTATGGTTGCCGGATTTACTGGTGAATTTGTCAAATCAAAAGATGCAGTAGAAGCCTTCAAATGGGGGAGTAGCTTGGAACAGCAACGACCTTCTCAGATGATTTAGCAACTGGCAGAATTTATTAAAGAAACATATGAAAAAGTTGAGGTAGAAAAAGATGAAAATTCAAGACCTATTGAGAAAAAGATGTCATGTTGCTTGGATTTACAAGCAACTGAAAAACAGCAGTTATTGAAGAAATGATTCAGCCTAGTAGAGCATGATATGTGACAGATTTTTGAAACTTCTAAAGAAGGAATCTTAGCGCGTGAAGCTTTGACTTCTACAGGTTTGGGTGACGGTATCGACATGCCCTCACAGCAAAAATGCTGCTGTTAAGGAAGCGACTGTTCTCTTTGCTAAGTCAAACAAGGGTGTTGACTACGAAAGTTTAGACGGGAAACCAACTGACCTCTTCTTTATGATTGCTGCCCAGAAGGTGCTCAATGACACTCACTTAGCTGCCTTTAGCAGACTGTCTCAATACTTGATGAAAGACGGCTTTGCTGACAAACTTCGCCAAGTAACTTCAGCTGACCAAGTCATCGAGCTTTTTGACAAAGTTTCAGAAAAAGCTCAAGAAACAGCTCAAGTTCCTGCAAATGACTCTGCAGATTTTATCGTAGCAGTTACAGCTTGTACAACAGGGATTGCCCACACTTACATGGCCCAAGAAGCTCTTCAAAAAGTGGCTGCAGAAATGGGTGTTGGCATCAAGGTTGAAACCAATGGTGCAAGTGGCGTTGGAAACAAATTGACAGCAGAAGATATCCGTAAGGCTAAGGCTGTTATTATCGCTGCGGATAAAGCAGTTGAAATGGATCGTTTTGATGGCAAACCTTTGGTGAATCGTCCAGTTGCAGATGGTATCCGTAAGACTGAAGAGTTGATCAACTTGGCTCTTTCTGGAAATGCTGAAGTCTATCGCGCTGCTAATGGAGCACAAATTACAGCATCTAATGAAAAACAAAGTGTCGGCGGTGCCTTCTACAAACACTTGATGAGTGGTGTATCGCAAATGTTACCATTCGTTATCGGTGGAGGTATCATGATTGCTCTTGCCTTCTTGATCGATGGTGCTATGGGTGTGCCAAATGATAGCCTTGGGAACCTTGGTTCTTACCATGAACTAGCTTCTATGTTCATGAAAATCGGTGGTTCAGCCTTTGGTTTGATGCTTCCAGTGTTTGCCGGATTTGTTGCTTACTCAATCGCTGAAAAACCAGGTTTGGTAGCCGGTTTCGTAGCTGGTGCTATCGCCAAAGAAGGTTATGCCTTTGGTAAAATCCCTTACGCTCAGGGTGGTGAAGCGACTTCAGCTCTTGCAGGTGTGTCATCAGGTTTCCTTGGTGCCCTTGTTGGTGGATTTATCGCTGGTGCCTTGGTGCTCTTGGTTAAGAAGTACGTTAAGGTGCCTCGTTCACTTGAAGGTGCTAAATCAATCCTTCTCTTGCCACTTCTTGGAACAATCTTGACAGGATTTGTCATGCTAGCTGTTAATATCCCAATGGCGGCAATCAACACTGGTATGAATGACTTCCTTGCGGGTCTTAGTGGAGGCTCAGCCATTCTTCTTGGTCTTGTTCTTGGAGGAATGATGGCAGTTGATATGGGTGGACCTGTCAATAAAGCAGCTTATGTCTTTGGTACAGGTACTCTTGCAGCAACAGTGTCAACAGGTGGTTCAGTAGCTATGGCAGCAGTTATGGCTGGAGGAATGGTTCCACCACTAGCAGTCTTCATTGCGACTCTTCTTTTTAAGGATAAATTTACCAAAGAAGAACGTAACTCTGGTTTGACAAATATCGTAATGGGCTTGTCATTCATCACTGAAGGGAGCTATTCCATTTGGTGCTGCTGACCCAGCTCGCGCTATCCCAAGCTTTATCCTTGGTTCATCTTTAGCAGGTGGACTCGTTGGTCTGGCAGGTATCAAACTTATGGCACCTCACGGGGGAATCTTCGTTATCGCTCTTACAACAAATGCCTTCCTTTTCCTTGTCTTTGTCTTGGTAGGGTCTCTTGTAAGTGGAGCTTTGTTTGGTTACCTTCGTAAACCATTAGAAAAAAATAATCACAAATACAAATGACAGTCATTTCGATAATGGAGTTAGAGAGACCGGTCTCAAAGTGATATAATGAGGTAATTGTGAAATTTGATCAATGAAAATCAAAGAGCAAACTAGAAGCTAGCCTAAAGCTGTACTTGAGTACATAGACGCTGACGTGGTTTGAGATATTTTCGAAGAGTATAAATGACAGAATGCTAAAAGTTCTACAAATATCTTAGAGGAGATAAGTGTCATGAGTGATTCTAGAAAAGAAGAAATTGACAAATTAGTGAAAGAAAATATCCCTCACCAAAATCTTACAAAAGAAGAGTTGCAGAAGGTTTATGCCAGCTTGGTGGAAGAGAATTTTCCTGATTCTAAACGAATTCATTTTATAGCTGATTTAGGTAGGAGCCCTGAAATTGCCTTTCATTTTGAACTCATTTGCAAACGATTGGGAGGAAGGAACAGCCTGAATTTTGAAGCGAGTTTTTGACCAGCATGGGCAGGCGGGAATCGATTATCTTTTAGAAACTCTCAATCAAGAGGAAGTGGAGAGTCAACGCGTTTTGATTGTATATCTTCTAGCGAAAATCCTTTCCAAAGTAAGACATAGAGATTTTTATGCGTCTTATTGCAAGCAACTACTTCCTGTTCTGCTCTCTCTTTTACCTAGTCCAGAAGCTTCGAATCGTAGAAAGCTAATCATTGCCCTAGGGTGGATTGGTTCAATAAGTGAGATAGAAATCTTAGGTCAACATCTCTTGACTGACCAAGATCCACTTTGTCGCGCCTGGTCTGCCAGTAGTCTAATGCAATTATCTTTTCATCAAGTAAAAAAAGAAATCTTAATGGAAAAAACGAAGGATTTGTTTTGTGAAGCAATTACAGAAGAAAAGGACTTGCAGGCTTGTGCTCTGATGATAGAAGCAGTTCAAGTTTTATTTGGGAAAAATGGATACCTACATCTGCTGTAGAGAAGTTGAAATCGAAAAGATTGAGAAAGCAAGAAAATCAGCGATCAGATTTTTAAAGAAGCAGTGAAACCAAGTTGTTGAAAAATCATACAGGAAAGAAACTGTAGAAATATTAACGAAAGATGATTGTGTCTTGTAGATGCAATCATTTTTCACTTCAAACAAAGTTTCTGAAGTGTGTTATAATAGAAATATGGCAAACAAGAATACAAGTAAAACAAGACGGAGACCGTCAAAAGCTGAATTAGAAAGAAAGCAAGCTATCCAACGGATGTTAGTTTCCTTGGTTATAGCTTTTTGCTTAATGTTCGCTGCTCTGAAATTAGGAGCAGTGGGACTCACCCTCTATAACCTTATTCGATTACTAGTAGGAAGTCTGGCTTATCTGGTCATTGTTGTCGTCCTAGTCTATCTTTTTTTCTTCAAATGGATTCGGAAGCAAGAAGGTCTGATCTCAGGTTTTCTTTGCATTTTTTCAGGCTTATTGCTGATTTTTGAAGCTTATCTTGTATGGAAATATGGCTTAGAGCAGTCTGTCTTAAAGGGGACTTTGGCCCAAGTGTTGACAGATTTGACAGGCTTTCGTGTGACTAGCTTTGCTGGAGGAGGACTTTTAGGTGTTTCTCTCTACATTCCAGTAGCCTTTCTCTTTTCAAATATTGGCACTTATTTTATCGGAGCTATCTTAATCTTAATCGGTGCTCTTCTAGTTAGTCCTTGGTCTGTCTATGATGTCGCTGATTTCCTTGGAGTACGTTTTGCACTTTGGATGGAGCGACGTGAGCAGAAGAAACAAGAACGCTTCATCAAGCGAGAAGAAGAAAGAGCGCGTAAGGAAGCAGAGGAACAGGAAAGACTAGAAAAAGAACAAGCAGAGCAAGCCTTATTGGATATACCTCCTGTTGATATGGAAACTGGCGAGATTTTAGAAGCTCCTCCTGTTCACTTTGATGATTTACCACCCCTTCCAGAGGAAGAATGGGTGGAACCTGAGATTATTCTCCCTCAAGCGGACTATGATTATCCTAAAGTAGATGACATTCCTCAGGAGGATGACTATGCAGAAGATGAAGATGTTGAAGTCGATTTTTCTGCTAAAAAAGCCTTGGAGTATAAGCTCCCAAGCTTGCAACTCTTTGCACCCGATAAACCTAAAGATCAGTCAAAAGAAAAAAAAATCGTTCGAGAAAAATATTAAAAATTTTGGAAGAGACCTTCGTAAGTTTTTGGTATTAAAGTGACTGTAGAAACGAGCAGAAATCGGTCCGTCGGTGACCAAGTATGAGGTTAAACCTGCAGTTGGTGTCCGTGTCAACCGTATTTCCAATCTAGCAGACGACTTGGCTTTGGCTTTGGCTGCTAAAGATGTCCGTATCGAAGCTCCAATTCCTGGAAAATCCTTAGTCGGGATTGAAGTGCCTAACTCAGAGATTGCGACAGTCTCTTTCCGAGAGCTCTGGGAACAATCGAAAACTAAACCTGAAAATCTCCTAGAAATTCCTCTTGGCAAAGCCGTTAATGGAACTGCACGTAGTTTTGATTTGGCTAAAATGCCTCACTTGCTAGTAGCTGGTTCGACAGGTTCTGGTAAATCTGTTGCAGTCAATGGTATCATTGCAAGTATTCTCATGAAGGCACGTCCAGACCAAGTCAAGTTTATGATGGTGGATCCGAAGATGGTTGAGTTGTCAGTCTATAATGATATTCCTCACCTCTTGATTCCGGTCGTGACTAACCCTCGTAAGGCTAGTAAGGCTTTGCAAAAGGTTGTTGATGAGATGGAAAATCGCTATGAACTTTTTGCTAAAGTCGGAGTTCGAAATATTGCCGGTTTCAATGCTAAAGTTGAGGAATTCAACGCTCAATCAGAGTACAAACAAGTACCTCTACCTTTAATCGTCGTGATTGTGGATGAGTTGGCTGACCTCATGATGGTTGCTAGCAAGGAAGTAGAAGATGCCATTATCCGACTCGGACAAAAGGCGCGTGCAGCTGGTATTCACATGATTCTTGCTACTCAGCGTCCGTCGGTTGATGTTATTTCTGGTTTGATTAAGGCTAATGTACCGTCACGTGTAGCCTTTGCTGTTTCTTCAGGAACGGATTCACGTACGATTTTGGATGAAAATGGTGCGGAGAAATTGCTTGGTCGAGGGGATATGCTCTTCAAACCAATCGACGAAAATCACCCAGTTCGCTTGCAAGGTTCCTTTATCTCTGATGATGATGTGGAACGTATTGTTAGCTTCATTAAAGGCTCAAGCAGATGCTGATTATGATGAAAGCTTTGATCCCGGAGAAGTTTCTGAGACAGAAGCTGATTCTGGCACAGGAGATGAAGGTGGAGATCCGCTATTTGAAGAAGCCAAGGCTCTGGTCATTGAAACTCAAAAAGCGAGCGCATCCATGATTCAACGTAGATTATCAGTTGGTTTTAACCGAGCAACTCGCTTGATGGAAGAATTAGAGATGGCTGGAGTTATTGGTCCAGCAGAAGGAACGAAGCCACGAAAAGGTTTTACAACAATAAAAAAACGTAAAAAACAGTATAAAAATGCATGGAAACTTTATCGAAAAGTTAGACGAAGTTAGTTTAACTTTTCTGATGAAGTTTCTTTTTTGTGACGAAATGGCTAGAAATAAGGCCTTCTGAAATTCTATTCAGAATAGTCAGGAAATTGGATTATACTTTTACTAGTTTTACCTGTTAAAGTATTGATTTTTAAACTGTTTTTGATATATTAAATTGGTATAGAAAAAAATTATATGTTTATCTAGTGGCGTAAAAATGAGGAGGATATTTTTAAAACAAAAATGCAAACGCTTACTTTTGTAAACTGAAAGGAACAAAAACCGATGGATAAAAGATTATTTGAAAAACGTTGCAAATATAGTATTCGGAAATTTTTCATTAGGAGTTGCTTCAGTCATGATTGGTGCAGCTTTCTTTGGAACTAGCACTGTTCTTGCAGATTCTCCGCAAACAGGTTCAACAGCAAATATGCCAGCAGATTTGGTGCAGCTCTTGCTAACGCAAAAGAAGATGATGGACGTAATTTTGAGGCGCCAAAACCTGGTGAAGACCAAGGTTCTCCTGAAATAACTGAAGGACCAAAAACAGAAGAAGAATTACTTGAGAAAGAAAAAGCAGAGGCTTCAGATGCTCTTCCAGAAGACTTACGTGGAAAACTTGATAAGGCTGAAGAAAATGGCAGTACTGTATCAAAAGAGGAATTAGCAAAAGAAGACAAGAGTCTTGTTCCAGAAGATGTCGTTAAAACAAAAAATGGTGAATTAAACTATGGTGCAACAGTAAAAATTCAAAGTGCAGCTGGTGTTGGTAGCGGTATTGTCATCGGTGAAAATCTAGTTTTATCTGTTTCTCATAACTTTATCAAAGATGTTCCAGATGGAAACAATCGCAAGGTAGCTGATAATATTGAAAGCGATGGCGATGTTTATTCAGTTTCTTACGAAGGAGCACCTGATGTTAAATTCAGTAAGAATGACGTTAAACACTGGGACCGTGAAGGATTCCTAAAGGGTTATAAAAATGACTTGGCCATCGTTAAGCTTCGTTCTCCTCTTGCTAACGCTCCTGTTGAAGTGACTGACAAACCTGCAACTACTAAGGTTGGAGATAAGGTGCACGTGTTTGGTTATCCAACTGGAAAAACTTTCTCCAATCCTCAATACGACAGTTGAAGATATCAATAATCATGGCGAAGGTGTTCGTGGCATCAGCTATCAAGGAAGTGAACCAGGTGCAAGTGGTGGCGGAATTTTCGATGAAAATGGAAAATTGATTGGTATCCATCAAAATGGTGTTGTCGGAAGCCGCAGTGGAGGGATTCTCTTCACACCAGCGCAGCTTGAATGGATTCAAAACTATATCAAGGGCATTGAAACAACAAAACCAGCAGGTCTAGATGCACTTGATAAACAAGTTGAAGACAAGGAAGAAAAACCAAAAGAAGATAAGCCGAAAGAAGAAAAACCAGCTGACAATAAACCTGCAGAAAACAAACCTGCTGAAAGAAAAGAAGTCAAACCAGAATGGAAAACTGTTGAAAATAAAGAACAACAGGGAACTGTAACGATTCGTGAAGAAAATGGAGTTCGTTACAACCAACTAGCGTCAACTGCTCAAAATGACAATGGTAAAAAACCAGCCTTGTTTGAAAAAGAAGGTTTGACTGTTGATGAAAATGGAAATGCTACAGTTGATTTGACCTTCAAAGAAGAGTCTGAAACAGGCAAATCACGCTTCGGTGTCTTTATGAAATTTAAAGATACCGATAACAACGTTTTTGTAGGTTATGACCAAGGCGGATGGTTCTGGGAATACAAGACAAACGGTAGTGGACTTTGGTACCAAGGTGGTCGTGTTGCAGCACCAGTAAATGGTTCTGTCAACCACTTGACGATCAGCCTCAAATCGGACGGACAACTGAACGCAACAAACAATGATGTCAAACTCTTTGACACACTTACCTTACCATCTGCAGTAAATGACAAGCTCAAAGATGAGAAGAAAGTCGTTCTTAAGGCTGGAAGCTATGGCAGTGAGAGAACCATTGTAAATGTTAAAACAGATGACCAAGAAGGCGTGAAAAACAACCAAGAGGCTGCTGAAAAAGAAAAAGGTGATACAGTAGACGATAGCAAAGTCAAATATGACACGATCGAATCTACAGTATTGAAAGCAGTTATTGACCAAGCCTTCCCACGTATTAAAGAATACGTCCTAAACGGCAACAAGCTTCCAGGTCAAGTTCAACAAATAAACAAAGTCCTTATCAATAAACACGCAGTAACTCCTGAAGTTACTTATAAGAAGATTAATGCAACAACTGCTGAGTATGAAATGAAACTCCGTGATGCGGAGAACCTCATCAATGCAGATATGACCGTTCGTTTGCAAGTGGTGGACAATCAACTTCACTTTGATGTGACTAAGATTGTCAACCATAACCAAGTAACACCGGGACAGAAGATTGATGATGAACGTAAATTACTTTCTTCTATCAGCTTCCTAGGCAATGCATTGGTATCTGTTTCAAGTGACCAACCTGGAGCTAAGTTTGATGGGGCAACCATGTCAAACAATACTCACGTAAGTGGGGATGACCATATAGAGGTAACCAATCCAATGAAAGATTTGGCAAAAGGTTACATGTATGGATTTGTTTCAACAGACAAGCTTGCAGCAGGTGTATGGAGTAACTCACAAAACAGCTACGGTGGTGGTTCTTACGACTGGACACGTTTGACAGCTTACAAGAATACTATTGGTAATGCTAACTACGTTGAAATCCATAGTTCTGAATGGCAATGGGAAAAAGCACACAATGGTATTGTCTTCCCAGCATATACTAAGGAACTTCCAAGTGCTAAGTTGTCATCACAGAAGATGCCAATGCTGATAATAAAGTAGACTGGCAAGATGGTGCGATTGCATACCGTAGCATCATGAACAACCCTCAAGGTTGGGAAAAAGTAAAGAATATCACTGCATACCGTATCGCCATGAACTTTGGTTCACAAGCACAAAACCCATTCCTTATGACCTTGGATGGTATCAAGAAGATCAACCTCCATACAGATGGTCTTGGTCAAGGTGTACTTCTTAAGGGATACGGAAGTGAAGGACATGACTCAGGTCACTTGAACTACGCAGATATCGGTAAACGTATCGGTGGTACGGAAGACTTTAAAGCTCTTATTGAAAAAGCTAAGAAATACGGTGCCCACCTCGGTATCCACGTCAATGCTTCAGAAACTTATCCTGAATCAAAATACTTCAATGAAAAAATCCTTCGTAAAAACGCTGACGGTAGCTATAGCTACGGATGGAACTGGATTGACCAAGGTATCAATATCGATGCGGCTTATGACTTGGCTCATGGACGTTTAGCACGTTGGGAAGAATTGAAGAAAGAATTGGGTGAAGGTTTAGACTTCGTTTATGTCGACGTTTGGGGTAACGGCCAATCAGGTGACAACGGTGCTTGGGCAACTCACGTTCTTGCGAAAGAAATCAACAAACAAGGTTGGCGTTTTGCAATTGAGTGGGGCCATGGTGGTGAGTATGACTCTACCTTCCATCACTGGGCAGCTGACTTGACTTATGGTGGCTATACCAATAAAGGTATCAACAGTGCCATCACTCGCTTTATCCGTAACCACCAAAAAGATGCTTGGGTTGGTGATTACAGAAGCTACGGAGGTGCAGCTAACTACCCACTTCTAGGCGGTTATAGCATGAAGGACTTTGAAGGATGGCAAGGTCGTAGCGACTATAATGGTTATGTAACTAACTTATTTGCTCACGATGTTATGACCAAGTACTTCCAACACTTCACTGTTAGCAAATGGGAAAATGGTAAACCAGTAACCATGACTGACAACGGTGGCACATACAAGTGGACACCTGAAATGAAGGTTGAATTGGTCGATGAGGAAAACAACAAGGTAGTTGTTACTCGTAAATCTAACGATGTCAATAGCCCACAATACCGTGAACGAATTGTTACGCTTAACGATCGTGTGATTCAAGATGGTTCAGCCTACTTGACACCTTGGAATTGGGATGCAAATGGTAACAAGCTAACTGGCGACAAGGAAAAAATGTACTATTTCAACACTGAAAAAGGTGCAACAACTTGGACACTTCCTAACGACTGGGCAAATGGCAAAGTATACCTTTACAAACTAACAGACCAAGGTAAGACTGAAGAACAAGAAGTAGCTGTCAAAGATGGTAAGATTACCCTCGATCTCCTAGCAAATCAACCATATGTTCTTTATCGTTCTAAACAAACAAATCCTGAAATGTCATGGAGTGAAGGAATGCATATCTATGACCAAGGATTTAACAGTGAATCTTTGGACCATTGGAAGATTACAGGTGATGCATCCAAGGCTGAAATCGTGAAGTCTCAAGGTGCCAACCAAATGCTTCGCATCCAAGGCAATAAAGAAAAAGTTAGTCTCACTCAAAAATTGACTGGCTTGAAGCCAAATACTAAATATGCAGTTTATGTAGGTGTCGATAACCGTAGTAATGCTAAAGCAAGTATTACTGTTAATACTGGTGAGAAAGAAGTGACCAACTACACTAACAAGTCACTCGCTCTCAACTATGTTAAAGCATACGCTCATAACACACGTCGTGACAACGCAACTGTTAATGATACAAGTTACTTCCAAAACATGTATGCCTTCTTCACAACAGGTTCAGATGTATCAAATGTAACTTTGACCTTGAGTCGTGAAGCAGGAGAAGAAGCAACTTACTTCGACGAAATCCGTACCTTTGAAAATGACTCTGCTATGTACGGTGATGGTCACGATACTGCAACAGGCGTCTTCAAACAAGACTTTGAAAATGTTGGACAAGGTATCTTCCCATTTGTCATCGGTGGAATCGAAGGTGTTGAAGACAACCGTACTCACTTGTCTGAAAAACATGCTCCATACACACAACGTGATTGGAACGGCAAGAAAGTTGATGATGTTATCGAAGGAAATTGGTCACTCAAGACAAATGGTCTAGTTAGCCGTCGTAACTTGGTTTACCAAACAATTCCACAAAACTTCCGCTTTGAAGCAGGTAAGACCTACCGTATCACATTTGACTACGAAGCTGGATCAGATAATACTTACGCATTTGTTGTAGGTAAGGGAGAATTCCAATCTGGCCGTCGTGGTAGCCAAGCAAGCGATCTCGAAATGCATGAATTACCAAACTCATGGACAGATTCTAAGAAAGCGAAACGAGCAACCTTCCTGGTGACAGGTGCTGAAACTGGCGATACTTGGATCGGTATCTACTCTACAGGTAACGCAAGTAATACTCGTGGAGATTCTGGTGGTAATGCTAACTTCCGTGGTTACAATGACTTCATGATGGATAGACTTCAAATCGAAGAGATTGTCTTGACAGGTAAGATGATGACAGAAAATGCAGTCAAGAACTATCTTCCAACTGTTGCCATGACTAATTACACCCAAGAATCTATGGATGCTTTGAAAGAAGCAGTCTTCAACCTCAGTCAAGCAGACGATGACATCAGTGTAGAAGAAGCTAAAGCAGAAATCGCTAAAGTCAATGCTTTGAAAGACGCTTTGGTCATGAAGAAAGTAGCTCTTGTGGCAGATGACTTTGCAAGCTTAACTGCTCCTGCTCAGGCTGGTGAAGGTCTTGAAAATGCCTTTGATGGCAACTTGTCTAGCCTATGGCATACATCATGGGGCGGAGGAGATGTTGGTAAACCAGCTACAATGGTCTTGAAAGAACCAACTGAAATTACAGGCTTCCGTTATGTTCCACGCGGTTCAGGTTCAAATGGTAACTTGAGAGATGTTACTCTTGTAGTAACTGATGAAACAGGTAAGGAACATACCTTCAATGCAACTAATTGGGCTGACAACAATAAGCCAAAAGATATCGACTTTGGCAAGACTATCAAAGCTAAGAAGATTGTCCTAACAGGAACAAGAACTTACGGAGATGGTGGTAACCAATATCAATCAGCTGCAGAGCTTATCTTTGCTCGTCCTCAAGTTGCTGAAGCAGGCCTTGATACATCAGCATATGAAGCAGCATTGGCCAAGGCTCAAAAATTGACTAATAAGAGCAATCAAGAAGAAGTTGCAGGTGTTGTTGCTAGCATGAAATACGCAACTGATAATCACCTATTGACTAATAGAATGCTTGAATACTTTGCAGATTATCTTGATCAATTGAAAGATGAAACACCTACTCCAACTCCGGACCCAGAACCAACACCAGATCCAGAGCCAACACCAGATCCAAAACCAACACCAGATCCAGAGCCAACACCAGATCCAAAACCAACACCAGATCCAGAGCCAACACCAGATCCAGAACCAACTCCGGATCCAGAACCAACACCAGATCCAGAGCCAACACCAGATCCAGAACCAACTCCGGATCCAGAACCAACACCAGATCCAAAACCAACTCCGGATCCAGAGCCAACACCAGATCCAGAACCAACTCCGGATCCAGAAACTCCAACATCAAGCAAGGGTGACGAAGCAGCACCAGTCGTTGAAGTTCCGGAATTCACAGGTGGTGTAAATGGTGCTGAAGCAACTATTCATGAAGTTCCAGAATACACAGAACCAATCGGTACAGCAGGTGATGAACCAGCACCGGTTGTAGAGCTTCCAGAGTATACAGGTGTAGTTGGCACAGCAGGTGATGAACCAGCACCGGTTGTAGAGCTTCCAGAATACACAGGGGTTCTAGGTACAGCAGGCTATGAAGCAGCACCGATTGTAGAGCTTCCAGAGTATACAGGTGTAGTTGGCACATCAGGTGATGAAGCAGCACCAGTCGTTGAAGTTTCGGAATTCACAGGTAGTGTAAATGCTTCTGAAGCAGCTATTCATGAAGTTCCAGAATACACAGAACCAATCGGTACAGCAGGTGATGAACCAGCGCCGGTTGTAGAACTTCCTGAATATACAGGGGTTCTAGGTACAGCAGGCGATGAGCCAGCACCAGTTGTAGAACTTCCAGAGTATACAGGACTAGTTGGAACGGCAGGAGAAGAAGTAGCTGTAAACGAAGTTCCAGAATTCAAGGGTGGAGTTAACGCAGCAGAAGCAACTGTGAGCCAAGCACCAGAGTTTACTGGAAGTGTAAATGGTGCTGAAGGGGCTATCCATGAAGTTCCAGAGTATACTGGCGGTGTGAATGGAAGTGATGGAGCAATCCATGAAATTCCAGAATACAAAGGCCAAATTGGTACAGTAGGTAATCAACCTGCCCCTGTAGTGGAAAAACCAGAGTATCGAGAAGATTCAAAACACTCAGTAGAGATTAAAGATACATCTAAAGAGGCAAATTCAAATGCTCTTCCAAATACGGGTGAACATAACTCTGAAAACAGCTCTTCATCGCAAGTGTCAGCATGGCAGTTTCAGCAGACTCTTAGCTGGAAAAAGAAAAGAAGATTAAAAATATAAAAGAGTTTTTCGTCTAACGATGGCTCGAACTCCTTTGCTTATTGTAGTGGAGAAAAACAAAACCCGGAGAGGACCTCTAGGTCCTCTCTTTTTCTAAAGGGGAATGAGAACGCTTACTCTTGAAGCGTATGAAAGGAAACAGGAGAAAAATGGGAAAACACTTATTTGAGAAACGGTGTCATTACAGTATTCGTAAATTTACGATTGGTGCAGCTTCTGTCATGATTGGTGCCAGCATCTTTGGAGCTGGTATGGTTCAAGCAGCTGAAACAGAAGGAACTGCAGAAACAGAAGGAACAGTAACACAGGCTCAGCCTCTGGATAAGCTGCCAGCAGATATAGCAGCAGCTATTGCAAAAGCAGAAGCAAGTGCTGGAACTGTAGATGGTCAACCTGCAGCGTCAGAAACTGAAGCAACTGCAACTGAAGGAACTACTCCAAAACCAACAGAAACTCCTGCTCCTAAGGAAAAAGCAACTCCAAAACCAGCAGAAACTCCAAAAGAAGAAGTAGCTCCAACAGCTAAACCAGCTGAAAAGCCAGTGACCAAAGATTTGGTCGAAACTCCAGATGTCAATCATTTAGAAAAAGCTACTGCTACAGCCTCTAACCATGAAGCCAACACACCATTTTACAGCAGAAAAGGCAATCGACGGCAAACCTGATACTCGTTGGGCTACTGACCAAAACGTTGAGAAACCAACAATCGAATTTACACTTGAGAAGACTACTGTGATTAAGCATGTCGAGATTGATTGGGACCGCCGTCTTCGTGGTGAACAAAACGATCCAAATATCAAATCTTGGAATCTCTACTATGCTGGTCAAGATGATGTGAATGGTTCAGGAGCTAAAGAATGGAAATTAGCTCATCAAAAAGTAGGTACTCCTATTCTTGATGAAAAAGTTGACTTGAAAGAAGCTATCCAAGCCAAATACCTTAAACTTGAAATCACAGATTACCAAGCTGGTACTATGAATTGGAAGAATGTCGGAATTCAAGAAATTCGTGCTTATTCAAACATTCCAGACGCTAGTAAACCAACAGATATTCGTCAAGTTACAGAATTAACAGTTGCTGAAGATGGAAAATCACTTGTATTGCCTAAATTACCTGGTCAAGTTAGCTTAATTGGTAGCAACAAACAGGGAGTTGTTGATCTTAATAACAAAATCTACAAACCCTTAACAGATCAAACTGTTAAGGTCATGGTCCAACAAATCAAGGATACTCACACATTCACAAAAGAATTTGAAGTCCTTATTAAAGGATTACACGCAGACGAAGGTGTTGGAACCAAACCAGCAGTTGCTCCAGCAGTCCAACAATGGTATGGAACTGAAGGAAAAACTTCTATTTCAGCAGATACCGTTATTTCTGTTGGAGATTCTGGATTTGATCAAGAAGCGAAATTCTATCAGACTGACCTTCAAAGTCGTGGACTAGAAATCGCTACAGGTGATCAATCAGCTCAAAACCGAATTGAATTTAAGAAGGTTGAAGATAAGGGATACGGCAAAGAAGGCTATGGTATCACCATTAAAGATGGAGTTATCACAGTAGAAGCTGCAACAAATGCAGGTGCCTTCTATGCAACCCGTACTCTCCTTCAGATGGGAGAAAAAAAGACTTACAGAACGGTGAAATCATGACTTCCCAAGCTTTAGCCACCGTGGCTTTATGCTAGATACAGGTCGTAAGTTTATCCCTTATGACACTCTTGTAGATATCATGTTAAATATGGCTTACTACAAGATGAACGATCTTCAGTTGCACTTGAATGACAACTATATCTTCCTAAAAGACCACTTGGCTGGTAAAAATCTTTCTCAAGATGAAGAACTAGAATACGTTCTTAAAAATGCCAAGACAGGTTTCCGTGTAGAAACTGATGTTGTTGGTGAAAATGGCGAAAAATTAACATCTGATGAGCATTATACTAAGGAAGAAATGCAAGAAATCATCAAGTTAGCAAAAGCTTTGCATATCAATCTTGTCCCTGAAATTGACACCCCAGGTCACGCTCTTTCATTTGTTAAAGTTAGACCTGACCTTATGTACAAAGGCAGTCTTAGTGACTATAGGGGCAAGCACAATGTTGAACGTGTCGCGATGTTGGACTTGGATAACAAGTACGAAGAAACTCTTGCTTTTGTAAAATCAGTCTATGATAAATTACTCGATGGTGAAAAATGCACCGCTTCATGGTGTCTCAACAGTTCATATAGGAACTGACGAGTACTACGGTAGTAGAGAAAGCTATCGTCGCTACGTCAACGACATGATCCAGTACATCAAAGGCAAAGGCTATACTCCACGTATTTGGGGTTCGCTTACTGCTAAACCAGGTGTAACGCCAGTTGATTGGAAAGATGTAGAAGTGGATATCTGGAGTATCCACTGGCAACGTCCAGCTGCCGCAATTGCTCAGGGTGCTAAGATTATCAATATCACAGATATTCCAACCTATAGTGTTCCAAGTGGAAGCAATAGTCAAGGTGGTTATGGGGATTATGCAAACTATGAAACTCAATACAACCGCTGGACACCAAATGACTTCTCAACAGGTGGAGGACCACGCCTAGAAGCATCTAATCCAAATATCATCGGTGGTGGTCACGCTGTATGGAATGACAATATTGACCTTCACGAAACTGGACTTACTTCTTACGATATCTTTAAACGTTTCTTCAAGAGTATGCAAACAACTGCAGAACGAACATGGGGATCTGATCGTGCAGGTAAGACTTTTGCAGAGCGTACCTTGCCAACAAGTGTTTATGCACCGCAATCTAACCCTGATAAGACAGTAGAAGAAAGTGACTTGTTCAAGATTAATCCAGAGACTGTCAAAGATTATCTTGCTAAGAAAGTACAGAAGACTGAAGCAGGATTGAACTTCGAAAAAGATAGCACTATCGAAGGTCTTGTTGGTGATGTTGGTCCTAGTCATGTCTTGAAATTGGATGTTACTGTAACTGGTGATGGTCAACAAACCTTCTCAACTAGCGGAGACAACCAACTTTATCTTGCGGATAAGGATGGCTACCTCGCTTATAAATTTGAACAATTCCATATCCAATTTAACAAGAAACTTGAAAAGAACAAACGTTATCAAATTTCTGTCGTAACCAAACCTCAAGTAACAGAAGTTTATGTAGATGGCGAAAAGGTTGAACGTATTGCAAATCCTGCTTATCCACGTTTTGCCCACAACAGTTTGGTACTACCGCTTGAAACAATCGGTGGTTTCAAAGGAATCTTGCATAGTGCTGAGTTGTCAAATGAACCATTCTGTAAATCCACGTTTGATTCCAAATGATAAATTTACAGTTTCTGCAACAAGTCAGGAATTACCAGAAACAATGTTGAAGGTCCAGTAGAAAAAAAGCCTTCGACAATGATCCAAATACCTTCTGGCATTCAAAATGGTTTGGACAACAAGCTCCATTCACAGTCGCAATGAACTTGAAAGCAGCAGAAAAAGTAAATGGCTTGACTTATCTTCCACGTCCAGGTGGTGGCAATGGTGTCGTGACATCTTACGAAATCTATGCTCAAAAAGATGGCCAAATGGTCAAAGTTGCTTCAGGAACTTGGGAAAAATAATGCCAAAGAAAAGACAGTTAACTTTGAGGCGATTGAAACAGATAAGATAGAGTTTAAAGTTCTAGCAGGTGTAGGTGGATTTGGTAGTGCAGCAGAGATTCAACTTCTTAAGCCACTTTCTGATAGCAAACCAGAAGGGCCAGTTACTCCTGAAAAACCTATCACTCCTGAAAAACCTGTCACTCCAGAGCAACCTAAAGTTGAAGAAGTAAGTGATGGTACAACTGAACTTGCTGATAGCTTTGTAGCTAGCAAACCTGCTAGTGACGACGTAGTTGCTGCAGCAGCACAAAGTCAAGACTATCTCAAGAAAGAATATAAGGTATTCCCAACACCACAAAAAGTAACTTATGGTGAGGGTGTTACGAAACTCCATAAACAAGTTAATCTTGTAATGGGCGATCAGTTGGATATCTATACTCGTAACCGCTTGAAGAGTGTTCTACAAGATCATCAAATTTCATACACAAGCAGTCAAACACCTGTAGCAGGTGCAACAAACATCTACCTTGGTGTTCATGGACAAAATTCACAAGCTGAAAAAGAAATATCTGGTATTTCTCAAGGACTCTTTGATAAGATTGATGCCTATGCCTTGTCAATCAAGAACAATACAATCTCTATCGTCGGTAAAGATACAGATGCTGTCTTCTACGGTTTGACGACTCTCAAACACATGCTTAATGAAAGCGAAGCTCCAGTCTTGCGTAATGTAACAGTTGAAGACTACGCTGAAATTAAGAACCGTGGCTTTATCGAAGGATACTATGGAAATCCATGGAGCAATGCTGATCGTGCTGAGTTGATGCGCTATGGTGGTGACTTGAAGTTGACTCAATACTTCTTTGCACCAAAAGACGATCCATACCACAACAAGAAATGGCGCGAACTTTATCCAGAAGAAAAATTAGCTGAAATCCGTGAATTGGCACGTGTCGGAAACCAAAACAAGACTCGTTATGTTTGGACCATCCACCCATTCATGAACGACCGTATCCGTTTTGGCAACGATGCTGATTACCAAAAAGACCTTGAAACCATTAAGGCTAAATTCACTCAATTGATGGATGTCGGTGTTCGCGAGTTCGGTATTTTGGCCGATGACGCTCCAAGTCCAGTTGGTGGCTACAATAGCTACAACCGCTTGATGAAGGACATGACAGACTGGTTGACTGAAAAACAAGCAACTTATGTTGGTCTTCGTAAGGAAATGATCTTCGTCCCAGGTCAGTATTGGGGTAATGGACGTGAAGATGAGTTGAAAGCACTCAACGAAAACCTTCCAACTTCAACTTCTATGACTCTTACTGGTGGTAAGATTTGGGGTGAAGTATCAGAAAACTTCCTTTCTAATCTTAAGAACAACCTGACTGCAGGTGGTAAGACCTACCGACCAGTATCCCTATGGATTAACTGGCCATGTACAGACAACTCTAAACAACACTTGATCTTGGGTGGCGGTGAGAAATTCCTTCATCCAAATGTAGACCCAAGTCTCCTCTCAGGTATCATGTTGAACCCAATGCAACAATCTGAGCCTTCTAAGATTGCCCTCTTCTCTGCTGCACAGTATGCATGGAAACAATGGAAATCCGAAGAAGAAGCTAAGAGAGTGAATGATATTGCCTTCAACTTTGTTGAAACGGTAAGTTTACAGATAGTGAGACATCTCTTGCCTTCCGTGAGCTTGGTAAACATATGATCAACCAAAACATGGATGGTCGTGTTGTGAAATTGGAAGAGTCTGTTGAACTTGCACCGAAATTGGCAAGCTTCATGTCTAAGTTGAAAGCTGGTCAAGATGTCAGTGCAGAGCGTCAAGAATTGCGTGCAGAATTTGCTAAACTAAAAGCTGCAGCACAACTTTATAAAGCATCTGGTGATGAGAAGATGCGTGCTCAAATCCACTATTGGTTGGATAATACCATTGACCAAATGGATGCCTTAAGTGCTCTTCTTGATGGTACAGAAGCTATCGAAACCAATGATTCTGCAAAACTATGGGATAGCTACTATAAGGGATTGAAACTTATGAACAGTCTCAAACTTATACCTTCCATTATGTAGACCATGATGAGAGAGCTGAGTTAGGTGTTCAACATATCCGTCCATTCTTGCTTGGACTTCGTGAGATCCTTGCAACAGAAGTTCAAAAAGCCTTGCATCCAGATCAAGTGATTAGTACCTTTATCACTAACCGTACAGGTGTAGAAGGTGGACTTGCTGAAGTGACTGACGGAGATCTAGGAACTCATGCCTTGATCAAATCACCAAACAGTATTCAAACTGGTGACTACATTGGCTTGAAATTTAACAAAGCTGTTCCAATCCAAAACTTGACATTTGCAATGGGAACTCAAGCAAATCCTCGTGATACCTTTAACAATGCTAAAGTTGAGTACCTCAATGAAAATGATGAGTGGGTAACCCTTTCAGAACCAAGTTACACTGGTAATGAACCTCTTCTTAAATTTGAAAATCTTAATATCAATGCAAAAGCTGTTCGAATGATTGCGACTTCAGATCGTGATAATACTTGGTTTGCTGTAAGAGAAATTGCTGTTAACCGCCCTGTAGAAGTTACTCGTACTAAACAGTCAGCTACTGTGACTATCAGTCCAAATCTTATGTACAAGTACAACACAACGGTTGGTCAAATTACAGATGGACGTGACAATACTGAAGCCATGCTTGCAAACGCTGATAGAACAGACACAACTCCAGTCAATGGTTGGGTACAACTTGACTTGGGTGAAGTCAAACCTGTGACTAAGGTTCGTCTTGTTCAAGGATCAGGAGATAAATTAGCAGAAGGTGTTCTTGAGTATTCTGCAGATGGTAGCTCATGGCAAGAATTGGATCGCTTGACTGGTGAACAAACCAAAGAAATTGAAACTCCAATTTCAGCTCGCTACGTCCGTGTTCGCAATACTAAGAACATCAACCTATGGTGGCGTATAGCTGACTTCTCAGTTGAAACACGTGCAGGCAATAGCGAATTGACTGATACAAATGTTGAAAGCTTGAAGTCAACTCCAGTCTATGATAGCCTGGGCCGTTATGACCTGCAAATTCCAAGCGGAACTAAGCTTCCAGCTAATAGCTACTTGGGTATGAAACTTGATCGTCTTCACCAAGCTGAAAGCATTCAAGCACTTGGTACTGAAAATCCATCCCTCAACTTGGAATTCTCTCCAAATGCCCAAGAATGGTATCCAGCTGATCAAGTGACTGATAAGTCCTTGGTACGTTATGTTCGTCTGGTTAATAAGACTGATCAAGAACAAGCAGTGACAGCAACATCTCTACTTGTTAAAACAAAAGAAGTTCAACCAACAACACTTGATTCTACATCAATGGGAATCCACCCAACATACGGTCGAAATGACGTTCGTAAGATCAAGAACTTGGATCAATTGTTTGATGGTGTTTACAATAACTTTGTAGAGTTTTCAGACTATGCTCGTAAAGATGGTCATATCACCTTGAAACTTGGTAGCGAACGCGACATCAAGAAGATTAGAGCTTACATCCAAGACGGCACTCAAAACTATCTGCGTGATGGTAAGATTCAAGTCAGTCAAGATGGCAAGACTTGGACAGATGTTGTGACAGTTGGTGACGGCCTTGCTAATGAAACACGTGATGATTCCTTGACCGATGGCTGGACACATGATTCTAAGATGCCTGGAAATCGCTATATCGAGGGTGAACTTTCAAGCCCAGTTAAAGCCAACTATCTCCGCGTTCTATTTACAGCAGACTATGATGCTCGTTTTGTAGGCTTCACTGAGTTGGTTATCAATGATGGTGAATTTGTGAAACCAATCAACGACCCAACGGTTCAAGGAAAATGGTGGAGAAAGTAGAGGCAACCTTTACACCAATCTTGTAGATGGTAAAGTCTTGACAAGCTACAAAGGCTGAGAAAGAACAAGGTGAGCTTGTCTACCACTTGTCAGAACCGACAGATGCAAATCATATCCGACTTGTTTCAAGTCTTCCTCAAGGAGTGAAAGCTCGTGTGCTTGCTCGTACTCTGAAAGATAATAAAGCAGACGCTTGGTCAGAACTAGGTGAGATTACCTCAAGCTTCCAAACATTTGCTGTCAGAGATAAGTCTCCATTATTGGATGTCAAACTTGTTTGGGAAGGTGGCAAACCAGAGTTCTACGAAATGACTACATTCCACCAAGAACTTCCAGAAGAACCAGAGCAACCAGCTCCAACTACAAGTAAGGGTGATGAGCCAGCACCAGTAGTAGAAGTCCCAGAATTTACAGGTGGCGTAAATGGTGTCGAAGCAGCTGTTCATGAAGTTCCAGAGTATACTGAAGCTATTGGCACAGCAGGCGATGAAGCAGCACCAGTAGTAGAAGCCCCAGAATTTACCGGTGGAGTAAATGGTGTCGAAGCAGCTGTTCATGAAGTCCCAGAATACACAGGAGCAATTGGTACAGCAGGTGAAGAAGTAGCTATTCAGGAAGTAAACCCAGAATACACAGGCAGTGTCAATGGAGCAGAAGCTGCTATCCATGAGGTTCCAGAATTTACTGGTGGTGTCAATGGAGTAGAAGCCGCTATTCATGAAGTTCCAGAGTACATTAAAGAAAAATGAAGTAGCTGAAAAATCCAACCACCAGCAGTAGAAGTCCCAGAATTTACCGGTGAGTAAATGGTATCGAAGCACTGTTCATGAAGTCCCAGAGTACACTGAAGCTATTGGCACAGCAGGCGATGAAGCAGCCCCAGTAGTAGAAGTCCCAGAATTCAAGGGTGGGGTTAATGCTGTTGAAGCAGCTGTTCATGAAGTTCCAGAGTACATTGAAGAAAATGGAGCAGCTGATAAAATCCAACCACCAGTAGTAGAAGTCCCAGAATTTACAGGTGGAGTAAATGGTGTCGAAGCAGCTGTTCATGAAGTTCCAGAGTACACTGAAGCTATTGGTACAGCAGGTGAAGAAGCAGCACCAGTAGTAGAAGTCCCAGAATTCAAGGGTGGCGTTAATGCTGTTGAAGCAGCTGTTCATGAAGTTCCAGAGTTTACAGGTGGAGTGAATGGTGTCGAAGCAGCTGTTCAGGAAGTAAGTCCAGAATTCACAGGCAGTGTCAATGGAGCAGAAGCCGCTATTCATGAAGTTCCAGAGTTTACAGGTGGAGTGAATGGTGTCGAAGCCGCTGTTCAGGAAGTAAGCCCAGAATTCACAGGTGGTGTCAATGGAGCAGAAGGAGCAACCCATGAGGTTCCAGAATACAAAGATGAGCAGTCTCTTGTAGCTCTTACTATGTCACAAGATAAGATCTACCAAGCACCTGCAAGTCATCCATACAAACTCCCAGAGACAGGCACTAAAGAAAATGCTGGCCTTGCAGCCGTAGGTCTTGTAGGAGCACTTCTTGGTATGTTTGCTATGGGAAAGAAAAAAAGACGACGAATAAGATGATGTAAAAGCATTCGAGTCATAGAGATTGGGCCAAGAAACTAATCTCAATCAAAAAAAGCGGACAAAACTAGTTTTCTGATCTACAGAGACTGGTCTTGTTCGCTTTTTTATAGGCTCGATATTGAATTATGTAAAAACCAGTGCTGCAATCACTGGTTTTTGGTTATTTTAAGGAAGCCCCACTTGTAGCTGTAGTAGCTGTATCTGTTGCTTGTGTACTAGAAGGAGTGTCAGTTTGCTCTTTTTACTTGTCGACTCTTCTTTCTTGCTTTCTTCACTACTACTAGATTGAGTTGTTGTTTCTTCTGTGTGTTTTCTTTTGTAGAAGTATTGTCCTTGTTTGGGAGTAGTATTCTCTTGAGGGATTCCTTTTGAATCTCTTTTATGACTGTTGTCTGGCTTGTCGTAGTTTCTTTTTAGAGTTATTATTGTTGTTGTTATTCATAGCATTCATGATGGTGATACTTGCAGTAATCAGCCCCAGAATACTACCGATAGTAGCAATGGTTTTTGAAAAGACTGTAAACCTTTTTGATGTGTTCTGTTTTTAGGTTTTGATGTTCTACGATAATTAGACATGCATTCTCTCCTTTAATTAAAAGTTTATTATACCTCAAAATCTTTAAAAAAATCTTAAAAGAACCGGAATTGCCCTTTCTTGTCGCTGAAGCTCCGTTTCATGATACAATAGAGGGAGTGATTTTAGAAAGCGTGAGAAAACATGATTTACTTTGATAATTCGGCGACGACCAAGCCATATCCTGAAGCCCTTGAAACCTATATGCAGGTGGCTTCAAAAATTTTAGGAAACCCATCTAGTCTCCATCGTTTGGGAGACCAGGCAACACGAATCTTAGATGCTTCTCGGCAACAAATTGCAGATTTAATCGGAAAGAAAAGCGATGAAATCTTCTTTACTTCTGGTGGGACAGAAGGAGATAACTGGGTCATCAAGGGTGTGGCCTTTGAAAAAGCCCAGTTTGGCAAGCACATCATCGTATCAGCCATTGAACATCCGGCAGTCAAAGAGTCAGCTCTCTGGTTGAAAAGTCAAGGATTTGAAGTGGATTTTGCTCCAGTTGATAACAAAGGATTTGTGGATGTTGAAGCGTTAGCAGATTTGATAAGACCTGATACGATCCTCGTTTCTGTCATGGCTGTGAACAATGAAATCGGCTCTATTCAACCCATTGAGGCTATTTCAGAACTGTTGGCAGACAAGCCAACTATTTCCTTCCACGTTGATGCAGTTCAGGCACTTGCCAAGATTCCGACCGAAAAGTATCTGACAGAACGAGTAGATTTTGCGACCTTCTCTAGTCACAAGTTCCACGGAGTTCGTGGTGTTGGTTTTGTCTATATCAAGTCTGGCAAGAAGATTACGCCTCTTTTAACAGGTGGTGGTCAGGAGCGAGATTATCGTTCGACAACTGAAAATGTCGCAGGGATTGCAGCGACCGCCAAGGCTCTCCGTTTATCTATGGAAAAGCTAGATATCTTTACTAGTAAGACAGGACAGATGAAGGCAGTGATTCGCCAAGCACTTCTGGACTATCCAGATATTTTTGTCTTTTCAGATGAGGAAGAATTTATCCCTCATATCCTGACTTTTGGAATTAAGGGTGTTCGTGGTGAAGTCATCGTCCACGCCTTTGAAGACTATGATATTTTTATCTCAACGACCTCTGCTTGTTCATCCAAGGCAGGAAAACCTGCAGGAACTTTGATTGCCATGGGAGTGGACAAGGATAAGGCCCAGTCAGCTGTGCGTCTTAGCCTAGACCTTGAAAATGATATGAGTCAGATCGAGCAGTTTTTGACAAAGCTAAAATTAATTTATAATCAAACTAGAAAAGTAAGATAGGAGCATTTATGCAGTATTCAGAAATTATGATTCGCTATGGAGAATTGTCAACCAAACACAAAAATCGTATGCGTTTCATCAATAAACTTCGTAATAATATTTCAGACGTTTTGTCTATCTATCCCCAAGTTAAGGTAACCGCAGATCGCGACCGTGCCCACGCTTACCTCAATGGAGCTGATTACACCGCAGTAGCAGAATCCCTCAAACAAGTATTTGGAATTCAAAACTTCTCTCCCGTTTATAAAGTCGAAAAGTCTGTGGAAGTTCTTAAATCTGCTGTCCAAGAGATTATGAAAGAAACTTACAAGGAAGGGATGACCTTTAAAATCACTGGTAAGCGTAGCGACCACACCTTTGAACTTGATAGTCGTGAACTCAATCAAACTCTTGGTAGTGCTGTTTTCAAGGCTATTCCAAACGTGAAAGCTCAGATGAAAAATCCAGATATTAATCTTCAAGTTGAGATTCGTGAAGAGGCTGCCTATATTTCCTATGAAACTTTTCGTGGAGCAGGAGGATTACCTGTGGGAAGTTCTGGTAAAGGCATGCTCATGTTGTCAGGAGGTATTGATTCACCCGTGGCAGGTTATCTAGCTCTTAAACGAGGGGTAGATATTGAGGCGGTTCACTTTGCCAGCCCACCATATACTAGTCCTGGTGCCCTTAAAAAAGCCCACGATTTGACTCGAAAATTGACCAAGTTTGGTGGCAATATCCAGTTTATCGAAGTACCTTTCACAGAGATTCAAGAGGAAATCAAGGCTAAAGCGCCAGAAGCCTACCTTATGACCTTGACGCGTCGATTTATGATGCGAATTACTGATCGTATTCGTGAGGTACGAAATGGTTTAGTTATCATTAATGGGGAAAGTCTTGGCCAAGTAGCTAGCCAGACCTTGGAAAGCATGCAGACTATCAACGCTGTGACCAGCACTCCAGTCATTCGTCCAGTGGTTACTATGGATAAGTTGGAAATCATTGACATCGCTCAGGCAATTGATACCTTTGATATTTCTATCCAGCCTTTTGAAGACTGCTGTACGATTTTTGCACCTGACCGTCCTAAGACCAATCCTAAGATTAAAAATGCAGAGCAGTATGAAAAACGGATGGATGTTAAGGGCTTAGTTGAGCGAGCAGTGGCAGGGATTATGATTACTGAGATTACACCTCAAGTTGAAAAAGATGAAGTGGATGACTTGATTGACAATCTACTCTAATTCAGAAAAATCCAGAAGAATTTAGAAAAATAATGAAAAAAAGTTAGTTTTTTTAATTCCAAAAATGGAAGCAAAACTAACTTTTTTTCTATAATTATGATATAATGAGATAAAATTTTGAATATAGAGAGTTTTCTGACAATGAATCAATCCTACTTTTATTTAAAAATGAAAGAACACAAACTCAAGGTTCCTTACGCTGGTAAGGAGCGCCGTGTACGTGTTCTTCTTCCTAAAGATTATGAGAAAGACACGGATCGTTCTTATCCTGTTGTTTACTTTCATGACGGGCAAAATGTTTTTTATAGCAAGGAGTCTTTCATTGGTCACTCGTGGAAGATTATCCCAGCCATCAAGCGTAATCCTGATATCAGTCGCATGATTGTCGTTGCTATTGATAATGATGGTATGGGGCGGATGAATGAGTATGCGGCTTGGAAGTTCCAAGAATCTCCTATCCTAGGACAGCAATTTGGCGGTAAGGGCGTGGAGTATGCCGAGTTTGTTATGGAGGTGGTCAAGCCATTTATCGATGAGACCTACCGTACTAAAGCTGATCGCCAGCATACGGCTATGATTGGCTCGTCACTAGGAGGCAATATTACCCAGTTTATCGGACTAGAATACCAAGACCAAATTGGTTGTCTAGGGGTCTTTTCATCTGCCAACTGGCTTCACCAAGACGCCTTTAACCGTTATATCGATCGGAAGAAACTGTCTCCTGAACAGCGCATCTTTATCTATGTAGGAACAGAAGAAGCAGATGATACGGACAAGACCCTGATGGCTGGTAATATCAAGCAAGCCTATATCGACTCGTCGCTTCGCTATTACCATGATTTGATAGCTGGGGGAGTTCATCTGGATAATCTTATCTTGAAAGTTCAGTCTGGTGCCATCCATAGTGAAATCCCTTGGTCAGAAAATTTACCAGACTGTCTGAGATTTTTTGCAGAGAAATGGTAAGTTAGGAAAGGAGAAAGCTAATGCATATCGAAAACCTTAGCCACTGGAGTGGTTACCTCAACCGTGAAATGTACCTCAACCGTTATGGACATGCTGGGATTCCAGTTGTGGTTTTTGCTTCATCAGGTGGTAGTCACAATGAATACTATGATTTTGGCATGATTGATGCCTGTGCTTCCTTTATAGAAGAAGGTCGTGTTCAGTTCTTTACCCTATCCAGTGTGGATAGTGAGAGCTGGCTGGCCACTTGGAAAAATGGTCACGACCAAGCAGAGATGCACCGTGCCTACGAGCGCTATGTGATTGATGAGGCAATTCCTTTTATTAAGCATAAGACAGGTTGGTTTGATGGTATGATGACGACAGGTTGCTCCATGGGCGCCTACCATGCAGTCAACTTTTTTCTCCAGCATCCAGATGTCTTTACCAAAGTGATTGCTCTTAGTGGTGTTTACGATGCACGTTTCTTTGTCGGCGATTATTACAATGATGATGTCATTTATCAAAACTCGCCAGTAGATTATATCTGGAATCAGAACGACGACTGGTTTATCGATCGTTACCGTCAGGCAGAGATTGTGCTGTGTACGGGTCTTGGTGCCTGGGAACAAGATGGTATACCATCTTTCTACAAGCTTAAAGAAGCCTTTGACCAGAAACAAATTCCAGCCTGGTTTGCTGAATGGGGACATGATGTCGCTCACGACTGGGAATGGTGGCGCAAACAAATGCCTTATTTCCTCGGCAATCTCTATTTATAAAAGGAGTTACCTATGAATTACCTTGTTATTTCTCCCTACTATCCGCAAAACTTTCAACAATTTACAATTGAGCTAGCCAATAAAGGGATTACCGTCTTGGGAATTGGTCAAGAGCCTTACGAGCAATTGGATGAACCTTTACGAAATAGCCTAACCGAGTATTTCCGTGTAGATAATCTTGAAAATATAGATGAAGTCAAACGTGCAGTTGCTTTTCTCTTTTATAAACATGGCCCAATTGACCGCATCGAGTCTCATAATGAATACTGGCTTGAGCTGGATGCAACACTCAGAGAACAATTCAATGTCTTTGGTGCTAAACCAGAGGATCTCAAAAAGACGAAATATAAGTCTGAAATGAAGAAACTTTTCAAAAAAGCAGGTGTCCCTGTGGTACCTGGAGCAGTTATCAAGACGGAAGCAGATGTGGATCAAGCCGTGAATGAAATCGGCCTTCCAATGATTGCCAAACCTGATAATGGAGTGGGAGCAGCCGCCACTTTTAGGCTTGAGACAGAGGACGATATCAATCACTTCAAGACTGAGTGGGACCATTCAACTATTTATTTCTTTGAGAAATTTGTCACTTCCAGTGAAATTTGTACCTTTGATGGTCTTGTGGATAAGGATGGAAAAATCGTATTTTCAACGACATTTGACTACGCCTATACACCACTTGATCTCATGATTTACAAGATGGACAATTCCTACTATGTGCTCAAGGATATGGATTCTAAACTGCGCAAGTATGGGGAAGCGATTGTCAAGGAATTTGATATGAAAGAACGTTTCTTCCATATCGAGTTCTTCCGTGAAGGGGATGATTATATTGCCATTGAGTACAATAACCGTCCTGCAGGTGGTTTTACCATTGATGTTTATAACTTTGCCCATTCCTTGGACCTCTACCGTGGCTATGCAGCTATTGTCGCAGGAGAAGAGTTCCCAGCGTCAGAATTTGAAGCTCAATATTGTTTAGCTACATCCCGTCGTGCAAATGCTCACTATGTCTATTCTGAGGAGGACTTGCTTGCCAAATATAGTCAGCAGTTCAAGGTTAAAAAAATCATGCCAGCGGCCTTCGCGGAACTTCAAGGAGATTACCTTTATATGCTGACAACTCCGAGTCGACAAGAAATGGATCAGATGATTAAGGACTTTGGTCAGCGTCAGGCTTAAGAGACTATCGGATTAAGGAAATTCACTCCCTTAATCCTTTTGTTTTGTCTGATAAAAAATAAGAGCATCCTAATAAGGTAGCTATCATAAGATTCGTTTGGAAATTATAGTGAACTGAATCTGAAGTAATAGTCACATAATTATAAGACTGATAGTATTAATTTCACTATCAGCCTTACAGGTTATTTAACGTTTCAGAAAAAAACTATAATGTCAAGATTAACTAAACAGTATCTAATTCCTTCAAATAGTTTTCTACCTTCATCAACATTAAAGGATTGTTATAAATCTTACATAACTCTCTTGCTTCTATATAATAATTTTTGACTTGTTCTTTGTCTAGAAATTTTGCTCCAGCATTTCCTACAAGAATAAGTAGGGGAGCCAGTTGGTAGCTTGTCTGTCTTTGTTTACAGAGTTCAATCGTCTCAAGAGCTTCTTGGATGGCTTCATTATATTTTTCCTTTGATACTAGGTAGTGAGCGTAGTTGTAACGAACTCTGATGTAGCCAAATAAAAACTCTTGATACTCAAAATTTTTTGTTTTATATAACTCCATCAAATGAGAGTAGTTTGCCTCATATTCTTGTTCACGACCCACTAAGGAATAGAAATTAGATAGAGTATTCAACGCCTTTAAATAAATCAGAGTATTTGAGGAGACTTTTAATAATATATTTTCCAATGAAGAAATTGCATCACACTTACTGTCATATTGATAGAAGTCAATTATAGCTTTAATCCATTCAAGGTAAGTTCGGTCTTCTAGTGTTAGAAAAGTGCTTCGTTCAATCTCTATTTTATAAAGATATTCTAAATCGTCATAATTCCTATCATCTAATAAGCTAGCAGATAATTGCTTAAAGTTAGAGAGGTCAGACTTAACTTCGATTTGTTCATTGAAAAAGTAATCCAAAGGGACTTCAAGTCGTTGAGAGAGTTTGAATAACAAGTCTGCGGAGGGAATAAAATGACCTCTTTCAATTTTACTAATCTGACTTTTGTTCACAAATTCCTTCTGCAAGAGTTTGTTGGGAGAGACCTAACTCTTTTCTCTTTACTCTGAATTTCTCAGCGAGTATATTCATAAAAAAATATTATTCCTTTCTACTTAACTTAATTATATTTCTTTTAGTTAAAAAAATAGCAAATCTGGAATAAAAAAATGTTTATTTGTAATAATATAAAAAAAGTCAAATTGAACATAAAAAAACTTGACTGATTTTTCATATGTGTGTTAGAATTAAGCAGAAAGAAAGGAGGTTCACAATATAAGATGAGGAGAAATCGTGGAATTAAAAAAATAGTTATATTTGTATTACTAAGTGTTCTTGCATTTGGTAATACAATTTCCTATCAACAGTTTGTTCAGAAGAATAGACAAATGGTAAGGTTTATAACTTCTCTTCATCTGGTGTGTTAATTTAATATTGGAGGTATATGTAAATGAAACTTTTAAAAAAAACTATGCAAGTTGGACTGACAGTATTTTTCTTTGGTTTGCTAGCGACAAGTGCAGTGTTGGCGGATGATGCTGATTCAGAAGGTTGGAAATTTGTCCAAGAAAATGGTAGAACCTATTACAAGAAGGGTGACATCAAAGAAACCTACTGGCGAGTGATTGATGGCAAAACCTATTATTTTGATTATAATGGTGAAATGGTTGTTGGTTGGCAATATATCCCAATGCCAGTTAAAGGCTATACAATTGGTCCTTACCCTAATGGCATAAGATTAGAAGGTTCCCCAATGCCAGAATGGTACTACTTTGACAAAAATGGAGTGCTACAAGAGTTTGTTGGTTGGCAACAATTAGAGCTAAAAGATTCCTTAACCGTTGGGAAAAAACATGGTGAAGGCTGGGAAGGTCCCGAAGTTCTTAAATTAGCATACTACTACTTTGATCAAGATCATTCTTTAAAGACAGGTTGGCTTTATGATCAATCTAACTGGTATTACCTAGCAAAAACAGGAAATTCTGGGAATAAGAATCTTGGTGGTGAAAGACGTGCAGGTTGGATAAATGATGGTTCAGCTTGGTACTATCTAGATTCAGAAACTGGTATCATGCAAACTGGTTGGAAGCAAATTGGCAATAAGTGGTACTACCTCCGTTCATCAGGAGCTATGACAACTGGCTGGTATCAGGAAGGCTCGACTTGGTATTATTTAGATGCTGAAAATGGTGATATGAAAACGGGCTGGCAATACCTTGGTAACAAGTGGTACTATCTCCGTTCATCAGGAGCCATGGCAATTGGTTGGTATCAAGACGGTTCAACTTGGTACTACTTAAATGCAAGTAATGGAGATATGAAGACAGGTTGGTTCCAGGTCAATGGCAAATGGTACTATGCTTATAGCTCAGGTGCTTTGGCAGTGAATACGACCGTAGATGGTTACTACGTCAACTATAATGGTGAGTGGGTTAAGTAACGAATGCTAATTGTAACTGTAGTTGATACTTAACTTAGTAAAAAGGGATTTTTTCTACCATTTGTCAACTCTATCAATTTTTAAGAATTAAATGAGTCAAGACAGTAGCCATTCAGTATGTTTATCTACTGTAGTAGGTTGAAGAAAAGCTAATAGTCACATAATAAAACCGCTTTCTCATATATTCTTTTAGAAAACCTGTTGCTAAAAGATATAAAAATTGATAGAATAAGGATTGTCTAAAAAATTTTAAGGAGAATCTATCAAATGGATTTCACATGGGCAATTAAATATGCCACTGAATTTTTGGCTACTGCTCTTTTGATCATTCTTGGAAATGGTGCAGTTGCCAACGTTGAACTTAAAGGTACGAAAGGTCACCAAAGTGGCTGGCTCGTTATCGCTGTTGGTTACGGTATGGGGGTTATGATCCCAGCCTTGATGTTTGGTAATGTATCTGGTAACCACATCAACCCAGCCTTCACTCTAGGTCTTGCAGTTAGCGGTCTTTTCCCATGGGCTCAAGTTGCACCTTACATCATTATGCAAGTGTTGGGAGCAATCTTCGGACAAGCATTAGTTGTTGCAACACATCGTCCATATTACTTGAAAACTGAAAATCCTAACAACATTTTGGGTACTTTCTCAACAATTTCAAGTTTGGATCAAGGTACAAAAGAATCACGCTTTGCAGCAACTGTTAACGGTTTTGTAAACGAGTTTATCGGTTCATTTGTTCTGTTCTTTGCAGCTCTTGGATTAACTAAAGAACTTCTTTGGTGCTGAACTAGTATCAAACACAAGCAGCTATTAATGCTCAAGTTACACAAGCAACTACTCAAGGTCAAACCATTCCTCAAGAACAAGTAACAGCAGCGCTTGACCAAGCTAAAGAACAAGTAGCTCCATTTATGACATCTGGTCTTGGAATTGCTCACTTGGCACTTGGATTCCTTGTTATGGCCTTTGGTAACATCACTTGGTGGACCTACAGGGACCTGCCTTTGAACCCAGCTCGTGACTTGGGACCACGTCTCCTTCATGCTTTTCTTCCAAAAATCAGTTCTTGGTGAGCACAAAGGGTGATTCAAAAATGGTGGTATTCTTGGGTACCAGTAGTTGCACTGATTCTTGCAGCGATTGCGAGCGGTAGCAATCTTTAAATTCCTTTACCTATAATCCGTTATAAACTGGGATTTCCCAGTTTTTTTCTTTTTCAGGACAAACGAATTTTTTTAGATTGATTCTTAAATCGTCAGACTTTTTATTTTAAGACTAAAGGTGAAAAATATCCTGAAAAATATGGTAAAATAGAGTGTTAAGAAATCGTTGAAAAAGGAAAATTATGCGTAAAGAAATTGCACCTGAATTATACAATTACAATAAATTCCCTGGTCCAGAGTTTCGTGTGACTGGATCTAGGGTCGAGGCTGAAGGTTTTGCTTTTACCTTGGTTGAAAAATAGCAAGGATGCTTTTGATGTAACGGCTTTTACTCAACGTTTTTCAGAAGTTTTGACTAAGTTCGACTATATCGTAGGAGACTGGAGTAATGAACAGTTGCGCTTGAGAGGCTTTTATAAGAATGAACGTGCTGAAGAGTCTTTAGAAAAAATCAGTCGCTTGCAGGATTATCTACTAGAGTACTGTAGCTATGGATGTGCCTATTTTGTCTTAGAAAATGAAACGCCTAAGCGGGCGTCCTTTGACCAAAAAATGCGCAAAAAAGAGGAAGAAAAAGATTCTCGAAAAGGAAAGAAAACTTCTCAAAACAAGAAAAGAAATCATACAGATAAAAGAAATAGACGACGTTCAAAAGAACAAAAATCCCAGAAAGAAGACAAGGGAGAGCGTCATTTTCGTCATTCGTCAGAAGTGAGTAGAAAATAAGGAGAAAAGATGAAACCGTCGATTTATAGTTTAACCCGCCAAGGGATGCAAGAATGGGTCTTGGAGCAGGGAGAAAAGAAATTCCGTGCCGACCAAATCTGGGAGTGGCTTTACCGTAAACGTGTCCAATCATTTGAGGAAATGACCAACTTATCAAAGTATTTAATCGCCAAACTCAACGAACAGTTTGTAGTCAATCCCTTGAAACAACGCATCGTGCAAGAGTCAGCAGATGGAACGGTCAAGTATCTCTTTGAGTTGCCAGACGGTATGTTGATTGAGACTGTCCTTATGCGTCAACACTATGGTTTGTCAGTCTGTGTAACCACGCAGGTAGGATGTAATATCGGTTGTACCTTCTGTGCGTCAGGTTTGATCAAAAAGCAACGTGACCTTAATAACGGAGAAATCGTCGCTCAGATTATGCTGGTTCAAAAATATTTTGATGAGCGTGGACAAGATGAACGTGTTAGCCATATCGTAGTTATGGGGATTGGAGAACCATTTGATAACTACAATAATGTCTTGAACTTCATCCGTACTATCAATGATGATAAGGGAATGGCAATCGGTGCTCGCCATATCACAGTATCAACTTCAGGTTTGGCTCACAAAATTCGCGATTTTGCTAATGAAGGAGTTCAGGTCAACCTTGCCGTTTCTCTTCATGCACCAAACAATGAACTTCGTTCAAGCATCATGAAGATTAACCGTGCTTTTCCAATTGAAAAACTCTTTGCTGCTATCGAGTACTACATTGAAACTACCAACCGCCGTGTGACTTTTGAGTATATCATGCTCAATGAAGTTAATGATGGAGTGGAGCAGGCACTTGAGTTGGCAGAGTTGCTCAAAAATATTAAGAAATTGTCTTATGTCAATTTGATTCCTTACAATCCAGTTAGTGAACATGACCAGTATAGCCGTAGTCCCAAAGAGCGTGTCATGGCTTTCTATGATACGCTCAAGAAAAAAGGTGTCAACTGTGTTGTTCGTCAGGAACATGGTACTGATATCGATGCCGCTTGTGGACAGTTGCGTTCCAATACCATGAAGCGTGATCGCCAAAAAGCTATTTCATCAGTCAATCCATAAGATGGAGAGAAGAAAACTACTAGGTTTGGGACTAGTCTGTTACAGTATTTGTATCGTCTGTTTTTGTTTTAGTCCCCAACCTCAACTTCCTACAGGAGTGGAAACTCCAGGTATTCAACATCTTGGACGCCTGGTTTTTCTTTTGACTCCATTCAACTCTTTGTGGAAACTTGGAGAAGTAACAAGCCTTTTACAGCTGTTTTGGATTTTTTTGCAGAATGCCTTAAATATCCTCTTGCTCTTCCCATTGATTTTTCAGCTCCTCTATCTCAGTCCTAGTCTAAGGGAAACAAAAAAAGTGATTTTCTTAAGCTTTTTATTGAGTTTGGGAATCGAGTGTACACAGCTAGTTTTAGACTTTTTCTTTGACTTTAATCGGGTCTTTTGAGATTGATGATTTATGTACCAATACCTTGGGAGGCTATCTGGCTTGGCTCCTCTATAAACTACTACATAAAAACAAGATAAGGAATTAAAATGAGTATCTTAGAAGTTAAAAATCTGAGTCACGGTTTTGGTGACCGTGCAATTTTTGAAGATGTGTCTTTCCGCCTCCTCAAAGGTGAACACATCGGTCTGGTCGGTGCCAATGGTGAAGGGAAATCAACCTTTATGAGCATCGTAACTGGTAAAATGTTACCTGATGAAGGTAAAGTGGAATGGTCCAAATATGTGACAGCAGGCTATCTGGACCAGCATGCGGTGCTTAAAGAAGGCCAAACTGTGCGTGATGTTCTTCGTACAGCTTTTGACGAATTATTCAAAGCCGAAGCACGTATCAATGAACTCTACATGGAAATGGCAGAAGAGGGCGCTGATATTGATGCATTGATGGAAGAAGTTGGAGAACTCCAAGACCGTTTGGAAAGTCGTGACTTCTATACCTTGGATGCGAAGATCGATGAGGTAGCGCGTGCCCTTGGTGTCATGGATTATGGTATGGATACAGATGTAACAGCCTTTGTCAGGTGGACAAAGAACCAAGGTATTATTAGCGAAACTCCTCCTTGAAAAGCCAGATATCTTGCTTTTGGACGAGCCAACTAACTATCTAGATGCGGAGCATATTGACTGGCTCAAGCGTTATCTTCAAAACTATGAGAATGCCTTTGTCCTCATTTCTCACGATATTCCATTCCTCAATGATGTGATCAATATCGTTTACCATGTGGAAAATCAACAGTTGACTCGCTACTCTGGAGACTATTACCAGTTCCAAGAAGTCTATGCAATGAAGAAATCGCAGCTAGAGGCAGCCTATGAACGTCAACAGAAGGAAATTGCTGACCTCAAGGATTTCGTAGCCCGTAATAAGGCGCGTGTTGCTACTCGTAATATGGCCATGTCTCGCCAGAAGAAATTGGATAAGATGGACATTATCGAGCTTCAAAGTGAAAAACCAAAGCCTTCCTTTGATTTTAAACCAGCTCGTACACCAGGACGCTTTATCTTCCAAGCTAAGGACTTGCAGATTGGTTACGACCGCCCACTTACAAAACCATTAAATCTTACCTTTGAGCGTAATCAGAAGGTTGCTATCATCGGTGCCAATGGTATCGGGAAAACAACCCTCTTGAAGAGTCTTTTAGGAATTATCCCACCAATTGCTGGGGAAGTTGAACGTGGAGATTACCTGGAACTTGGCTACTTTGAGCAAGAGGTGGAAGGTGGTAATCGCCAGACACCTTTAGAAGCAGTTTGGAATGCCTTTCCGGCCCTCAATCAAGCAGAAGTTCGTGCAGCCCTTGCCCGTTGTGGTTTGACAACGAAGCATATCGAAAGCCAGATTCAAGTTCTATCAGGTGGAGAACAAGCTAAGGTTCGTTTCTGTCTCTTGATGAATCGTGAAAACAATGTTTTGGTGCTAGACGAGCCAACCAATCACTTGGATGTGGATGCTAAGGATGAGCTCAAACGAGCTCTAAAAGAATATAAAGGCTCTATCCTCATGGTTTGTCACGAACCAGACTTTTATGAAGGCTGGATGGATCAAATCTGGGATTTTAACAAGCTAACTTAAAAATAAGTATAAAAGAAATACAGTATCTAACGAGGATACTGTATTTTTAGGTTTTTAAGATTTAAAATTATAGTCTTTAACCACTTCGATACTATCGATAGTGATAGCAGTAGTTGGTTTGTCTTTTTCGTCTTTTTCAGCCTTGGCAATCTTGTCAACAACATCCATACCATCAATAACTTGACCAAAGACAGGGTGTTTGCCGTCTAGACTTGGGTTACCACCCTCTTTGTAGGCTTCGATAATTTTCTTTGGATAGCTACTTGTAGGCAGTTTGGCAGAAAAATCCGTCGTATTTTGGTTGATGAAGAACTGGCTACCATTTGAATTTGGTTGTCCAGTATTTGCCATGGAGAGAGAACCACGAATGTTATAGAGATAGGGAGAGATTTCGCTCTTGAAACCAGTTCCTTGATCTTTTGTTTTGTCCTTATCGTGCCAGATGGATTCGCCACCTGTACCATCTCCTCTTGGATCACCAGTCTGAACCATAAAGCCATCAATCACTCGGTGGAAGGTAACGCCATTGTAGTAGCCTTCCTTAGCGTGAGTTAGGAAATTTTCAACCGCAAGAGGGGCTAGCTTTGGAAAGAGTTTGATGCGGATATCTCCTTGACTTGTATGGAGAATGACTTCAGCCTCGTCTTCAGCAACTTCTTTAGATAGTTGCGGGAAGTTAGCATTTTCATTTGTCAAGGCGTCTTTGAGATCCTTGGCAGATTGGGCAGCTGCTTTGGAACTTTCTTCAGCAGCCAAGCTAGAATCTACATAGTCATCGCCACGCAAACTACGTTGGATGTTGCTACATCCAGCTAGAGCTACAGTGGATAGTAAAAAGAAGGGTTGCTAGTTTTTTCATTCTATTCCTCTCAAAAATTCATTTCTACCATTGTACCCTAATTGAAAGTGGATTTCAAATATTAGTGACAAGACAGTTTAAGAGGAAGCCAACCAGAAAGTCGCTTGTTTTGAGGCATCAATGCCATAAGTGTACTCAAAGTATTTAGGAACCAGATCTTAAGAAAGCTCGTAAAAGCATCACAATTAGTAAACTTTAATTCGAAAAGAATTACTATATTTTAAAAGAGCACATTTTTCAAAGGATTTTTCTTTCGACTTCAATTCCTAATTTATCAATGAACTTAAAAACTAGGTCTCGAAAAAGAATTATGCTTCCTCTTTCTGTCTGAGTTCAAAGAGGTCTTCTACTTTCAAATCAAAAACTTGAGCAATTTTAAGAGCCATTTCCAGTGAAGGATTGTAACGGTTATTTTTCCAGTGCAGAATTGTCTCGCGTCGCATGCCGATGAGGTCGGCTAACTCCTGCTGGGTCATGCCTGTGGACTCACGAACAGATTTGAGATTAGTAATAATCTTGCTTTCTTTGGCCATGCTTATCCTCTCCGTTCCAAGATAAGATAGACAACCGCAAAGATGCAAATCAAGGCAGCTATGCTAAAAAATATCTGTCCCATGTAAAGAGTGAGAGACCCCATATACCCAATGATAACTGCTAGGATCATCAGTGCGCCTAGTATAAAAACAAACATCAAGCTAGCTGCCTTGGCTAAATTAGCATAAAAGCGTTCGTCCGGAGTTTCCTTGACATTTTTCAAACAGAAAAAACCAAATACAATCACTTCAATAACGAGGCCAATTCCCAAAATCCATTCTTTAATACCAGAACTTTCGCTTGGGGTCGCAACCCAAATCCCTACTGTATAAAAAATGCTTGCTGCAAACACAAGTATCGTGTAAAGCTTAGCAGACAAGTCAAAAATAATCTTTCCCTTACCTTTCTGACTCTTATGTAGCCAGCTCCAAATAGCTACAATTTGACCTGACACTGAAATACCAGTAATAACTAACTTGGGTCCCCAACTAAGATTAGAACCAAATAAAACAATAAAATCAATAAAGAGAGCTACGGCAATCATTGCAATGAGGCCACGCATTTTTTGACTTTTTTTCATGATAGACTCCTTTTTTGTGTTATAAATATATAACATTTAAAATGTTATGTTATAAATATATCACACTTAAATTTAGAAAGCAAGAATTTTATGTGTCAATGTGGTAATTATTTGAAAAAAATTTTTTTAATTAAAGACCTCGCTAGTCAAACAACTAAAGAATTCTTTTGAAGCAATGCATCTGATTTGGTTTGGATAGTTTTCGTTAATAATATTTGATGATAAAGAATTTTTGGAAAAATCTAGATACTGTATGAATCTCTACTTTTTTTCTTAGACTGTTATAAAGTCTGTCAGAATAAGCTTTTGTAGGTGTAGAAGTTAATTTTTACAGAAGTGAAGTAAGCATTCAATACGAATCAATACATAAGAAAAAAACTCTGATTTCAAGCGTTTTTTTCTTTTTTTCAATTTTAATACATTTCACTATATTTCAGTCCAATCTCTACCTTCTTATCTATACTTTGATGGATCTGAAGTTGACATCTACAAAGTTTAATGTTAAAAATACATTCAAAAAAATATTTGAATGAGGTGTTTTATGGTTCAAAATGTTGTTACTTCAATAATCCTGTATTCTGGGACAGCCGTAGACTTACTTATTATCCTAATGTTATTTTTGCCAAAAGAAAAAAAGCAGAAAAGACATCATTAACATCTATTTAGGACAATTTCTAGGCTCTGTTAGTCTAATATTGCTAAGTTTACTTTTTGCATTTGTCTTAAATTATATTCCTAGTAAAGAGATTTTAGGTTTGCTCGGTTTGATTCCAATTTTCCTAGGGCTCAAAGTTTTGCTTTTAGGAGATTCTGATGGAGAAGCTATTGCAAAAGATGGTTTGCGCAAAGATAATAAAAACCTGATTTTTCTAGTCGCTATGATTACTTTTTGCAAGTTGTGGTGCTGACAATATTGGTGTTTTTTTGTCCCATATTTTTATTACCTTAAATTTAGCGAATTTGATAGTGGCTTTACTTACTTTTTCTAGTCATGATTTATCTCTTGGTTTTTTTCTGCCCAAAAAAATTGGCACAAGTCCCTTCTGTTGGAGAAACTTTTGGAAAAATATAGCAGATGGTTTATTGCCGTTGTTTATTTAGGATTGGGGATGTATATCCTGATTGAAAACAACAGCTTTGATATGCTATGGGCTGTGTTAGGCTAGGAGAAAAAAATTATGAAAAAAAGATAGTATCTGTCAAGTGGATGTTATAAATCAACAAAAATGTTACAACCGCAACGAATTACCTTGAAAAAGGAAAAAGTCCAAAAAAATCACTTCGCATTTTATCAAAAATTTACCGATAATAAACAGATAAATATCATCTTTTATCTCCTTGCCGTCGAAGAACTCTGTGTCTGCGATATAGCCTGTTTATTAAATCTCAGTATGGCATCTGCCTCCCACCATCTTCGTAAACTAGCCAATCAAAACATCTTGGACACTAGAAGAGAGGGGAAAAATTATATATTATTTTATAAAAGATGAGGAAATCAGAGATTTTTTTAATCAACTAGGATAACAACTATTTTTTTACTACTTTTCCCATGATTATAGGGAGATTATATATGAAATTTTTGATGAAAATTACTCACAAGAAATACCTACTCGTATCAAATGTTTAAGAAAAAAAGTATAATTTAAAAGCAAAGCGATCTAGGTAATGCAGGTCAAGTTAGCCAAGTTGAAAAAGGGAGAAATCTGAAAGAAAATGTATCTTTGATAGTAGTCATTTATTGTGAAATATGATATATTTATTGATTAGATGGATGAATATTTCTAAAGTTAAATAAAATATGACAGATACATGGTTTTTTTAGTGTATCTTGTTTGTACTCAAAATATGAAAGTGACTATCCAATGTTTAAGATTAATAAATATTATACGATGAGATAGAATACTACAAAATGAAAGGCGATGTAATCTGATGAAGAAAGATAGATTAATTGCATTGACAGATGCTGTTCTAGCAATTATTATGACCATTTTGATTTTAGAGTTAGAAAAACCAACGACACCAAGTCTTCAAGCTTTTTGGGATTTACGGCAAAAATTTCTTTTGCTTATTTTTCTTTCCTTTTTTTCTGGTTGGGATCGTTATGGATGGCACTAAACACACTATGGGAAAAGGTTGAGAAAATTTCCCCACAAATTGTTTGGTGGAATTTGTTTCTTTTATTTTTTGTTTCATTTATGCCCTATGCTACTGGAATCGTTAGTAGTCATTTCATGAACCATACGGCACAGCTCTTTTATGGACTGATCGTTATTGTTTCAACGGTAGCAAACTGGTTTTTACATAAAGTAATTGATAAACCCAATATAGATCAGAAAGAATTACTTGAAGCTACCGCACAATATAGAAAGTTATTGATACCTGACCTAATAATTAAAGGAGTGGGATTGATTCTATCCTTAATTGTCTATCCTCCGATTATGATGTATAGTGTTTTAATTGCGGCATTTTACATTATAACTTTAAAAACACTATCTGAAAAAAAGAGTGAATAACTAAAAAATGGTGACCAAAGTTAGGTGTATTATTTTAATGATTACAGACCTAAACTATTCCCCTATTTAGAATCTATTAATTCATATTTTTATAAATTAATTAGTAGATATCGTTCTTAAAATCTTGATATTTCGCTTAGGAACAGGCTTGGGATTTAGGAGCCAAGTATCCAAATCTCGTTCAGGCGATATGAAGGGTTTGAGTTGATGGTCTTTATAAAATGTTTCTAAAATAGTATTTACGGATAGTCTCTTTCAAACTTTTATTTCATATTCTAACAACTTTCTAAAAAGCTTTAAAAATTTTTATAGTCTGTCAAGTTTTTCTTGACACCTGTTAGAAATTTGCTATAATAGAACATGTGCTAAATAGCTCAGCTATTTCACCGAACTAAAAAAATAAAAGAAAAGAGATATTAAAAAATGGCAGTTAAAAATCTGTTTGACTCTGTATGGGTTCTAAGAAAAAAACCTTTCTACCGTATTAACGTAGCAGATTCACGTTCACCACGTGACGGACGTTTCATCGAAACAGTTGGAACTTACAACCCACTTGTTGCTGAAAACCAAGTAACTTTGAAAGAAGACCGCGTTCTTGCATGGTTAGCTGATGGAGCTCAACCTTCAGATACAGTACGTAACATTCTTTCAAAAGAAGGCGTATTGAAGAAATTCCACGATTCTAAATTCTCAAAATAATTCTAAAGTAGGTTGACAGATGGATACGATTGAAAATCTCATTATTGCAATTGTGAAACCTTTGATTTCACAACCAGATGCCTTAACTATCAAGATTGAAGATACACCAGAATTTTTGGAGTATCATTTGGATCTTGACCAAAGCGATGTGGGTCGTGTGATTGGTCGTAAGGGTCGCACTATCTCTGCGATAAGAACGATTGTCTACTCTGTCCCAACTGAAGACAAAAAAGTAAGAATCGTTATTGACGAAAAATAAGAAAAGCGGGACGGATTGTCTCGCTTTTTTTGCAAGGAGCAGGATATGAAGGATTTAACGTTTAGACAATTACAAGACTACTTACTCGAACATTACCAGCAGTCTCGGACTGAGGAAGGTCTTTTTATCAAGTTAGTGGAGGAAGTTGGTGAAGTAGCTGAAGTTTTAAATGGACGCTCTGGTCGAAAAGATGGTGTTCAAGACTCGAACGAGGAACTTGCTAAAGAACTTGCTGATATCATTCACTACACCGTCGCAATTGCAGCTATCAACGATATTGATCTAACCAAGACCATTTTTGAAAAAGACAAAAAGGCAGCTATCAAATATCAGCATGAACGAGATTTGGAAGGATATTTAGAAGCCGAAGGTCAGAACTAGCTTTTTCCTCCAACTTGTGAAAATCCCTGGAACGTGATAAAATAAAGGAAGAAACATACACAGGAGATCAAATGAACTATTTTAACGTTGGAAAAATCGTCAATACACAAGGTTTGCAAGGTGAGATGAGAGTCTTATCTGTGACGGATTTTTCGGAAGAACGCTTTAAAAAAGGTGCAGAGCTGGCCTTGTTTGATGAGAAGGATCAATTTGTTAGAACAGTGACTATCGCAAGTCACCGTAAGCATAAAAACTTTGATATCATCAAATTTAAGGATATGTATCACATCAATGATATCGAAAAATACAAGGGCTACAGTTTGAAGGTTGCGGAAGAAAACCTTAATGACCTGGATGAGGGGGAATTTTACTATCACGAAATTATCGGCTTAGAGGTTTACGAAGGTGAAAACTTGATTGGAACCATTAAGGAAATTCTTCAACCAGGGGCAAATGATGTTTGGGTAGTTAAGCGTAAGGGAAAACGTGATCTGCTTTTACCATATATCCCACCGGTCGTCCTCAATGTTGATATTCCTAATAAGCGCGTGGATGTAGAACTCTTAGAAGGGTTAGACGATGAAGATTGATATTTTAACCCTCTTTCCAGAGATGTTCTCTCCACTAGAACATTCTATCGTTGGGAAAGCTCGTGAGAAGGGACTTCTTGACATCCAGTATCACAATTTTCGTGAATATGCTGAAAAGGCCCGTCATGTGGATGATGAGCCATATGGCGGTGGTCAAGGGATGTTGCTACGAGCGCAGCCAATCTTTGATGCCTTTGATGCTATTCAAAAGAAGAATCCGCGCGTGATCCTTTTGGATCCTGCTGGTAAGCAGTTTGACCAGGCTTATGCTGAAGATTTAGCACAAGAAGAGGAACTCATCTTTATCTGTGGTCACTACGAGGGCTATGATGAACGGATCAAAACCTTGGTAACAGATGAGATTTCCCTAGGTGATTATGTCTTGACTGGTGGTGAACTGGCAGCAATGACCATGATTGATGCGACGGTTCGCTTGATACCAGAAGTAATTGGGAAGGAAACCAGTCACCAAGATGATAGCTTTTCATCTGGGCTCCTTGAATATCCTCAGTACACTCGTCCCTATGATTATCGAGGTATGGTGGTTCCAGAAGTGCTTATGAGTGGGCATCATGAGAAGATTCGCCAATGGCGTCTCTATGAAAGTCTCAAAAAAACTTATAAGCGTAGACCAGATTTGTTGGAACATTATGAATTAACAGCAGAAGAAGCTAAAATGTTAGCGGACATTAAAGAAAATACAAATTAAAAGGAGAAGCCTATGCAAGTCATTAAACGTGATGGACAAGTTGCCGACTTTGATCCAGATAAAATCTATCAAGCCATTCTCAAAGCTGCTCAAACTGTTTATGTTTTGACAGATGATTTACGTCAAAATCTAGCTCAGGTAACTAAGAAAGTTGTCTTGGATCTAGAAGAGGCAAAAGTGGAGCGTGCGACGATTAGCATGATTCAATCAATGGTTGAGCATCGCTTGCTTGGTGCAGGTTACATCACTATCGCTGAACACTATATCTCTTACCGTTTGCAACGGGATTTAGAGAGAAGTGGTTACGGAGAACACATTGCTGTTCACCTTCATTTTGAACAAATCTGTTAATAGAAAAGAGTGAGATGAAGAAAACTCATCTCACTCTTTCTTAAATCGATTTTTGGGCAGTTTGGACAGTTGAGGGAACAAAACTCATTTTTTGAATATCTGGGATTCGAATAATGCGGGTCATATTTTGCAAAAATTTTTAACGATAATTTGCTGGCGGTCTGTATCAAATTTGATGATATCCCTGTAAAAACTTGTATCTGAAAAAAATAATGTGGACAGCAGTCAGGACTGCCTCTTTAATGGCACTTGTCAGAGTCAGCTTTGGAATGATCTGGTTCTTCTCGTTCGTTGAGAAATCCTTGGAATTTTTGTTGAATATGTTTAAATAAATCTTTCATCGGAGCCTCCCTTCTTTTACCATTATTATATACAATTTTAAAAATCTACAAGATTTTTACGAATAATCAAGTGAAGACAATTAAAAGGAGAATACAATGGCAGAATTTACATTTGAAATCGAAGAACACTTACTTACGCTCTCAGAGAATGAAAAAGGTTGGACCAAGGAAATCAATCGTGTCAGCTTTAATGGAGCACCAGCAAAGTTTGACATTCGTGCTTGGAGTCCAGACCACACTAAGATGGGGAAAGGAATCACCCTCTCAAACGAGGAGTTTCAAGTGATGGTCGATGCCTTTAAGAATCAATAAGCAATCATGTAAGAATAACCCAAAAGAAGCTGGGAAAACCCGGCCTCTTTTTATTTGCTTGAAAAATAGGATTGAGTACGGAGACGTTGAAGGAGTGGTCGACCGATAAAACTAATGGCAAGGATTTTTGCAAGATCAGGAATGATAAAGGGAATGACACCGACAGCTAGTGCTTTTATCAAAAAGGCATACCAGCAAGGAAGTGGAGGCTGAGAATACCACCAACAAAAACAAGGGAATCTCCCAAAGAGATTTGCAAGAAAGATACGAATATAGCCACTTTTCTTATGGATAAGATAGGACGTAAGTCCAGCATAGACAAGGTCAAACCAAAGATAGCCAGCGCTTGGACCTACCAAAACATGAAAACCAGCTCCCCCACTGGCAAAGACAGGAATACCGATAGCACCCAGCAAGAGATAGAGACCAACAGAAAGAACGGCTTCCCTAGGTCGAAAAAACAGTAGCGATGAGTCCGATAGCAAAATTTTTGAAGAGTAAATGGAACAGGTCCAATTGGGATACTGATTTGGGCTAATACTGCAATCAGAGCAGCTCCAATAGCAGGAATTGCGTAAATATGTGCTTTTTTCATAATAGTTAACCTCTTTTTTAATTTATAGTAACTATTATACTGCAAGGAAGATGATTGTCAACCTATTTTTGTGAATAAAGGTTACAAATTTGTAACGGCCGATTTAGACAAAAAGTCGGCTTGGATTTTTAAAACACTGATAAATCTTATCAGTAATAAAAAGAGTAGCCTTATGGAGCTTGGCTACCATATAGTGAAAAATTTTAGAAATCCTGATGGCATGCTATTTTTAAGTGTTTTATAATTTGCTCTAATAAAAGAAAAAGATTGAAGAAAATGGTCCTAAATAGGCTTTTTCTTCAATCTGAGTGACCAAGATGGTCTTTTTTGTATTAACGCATGGTCACAAATTCTTCTGAACCTGTAGGATGGATAGCGACCGTTGCATCAAAGTCAGCTTTAGTAGCTCCCATCTTGATTGCTACAGCAAAACCTTGAATCATTTCATCAACACCGTAGCCGATACCATGAAGGCCAACTACCTTTTCGTTCTCACCAGCTGTAACTAGCTTGAAGCGAGCTTCTTGACGGTGGCTAGTTACTGCTGAATACATAGAAGCAAATTTTGAAGTATAAACTTTAATGTTTTCTTGTCCATACTCTTTGATAGCTTCTTCCTCAGTTAGACCGACAGTTCCGATTGCTGGGTGAGAGAAGACAACAGTTGGAATAGTAGTGTAGTCCATTTTAGCATTGGTTTTACCGTTGAAAAGTCTTTCGGATAGGGTACGACCAGCCTTGATTGCGACAGGAGTAAGTTCTTTCTCACCTGTGACATCTCCAAGAGCGTAGATACCATCAACGATAGTGTTTTGATATTCATCAACCTGGATAAAGCCACGTTCATTGAGGGTAACACCAGCTTTTTCAAGTTGAAGTCCTTCAACGTTTGGACGGCGACCAGTTGCCCAGATAACCTGACTGGCAGTGTGGCTGCTACCATCTTCAAAATGAATCCTAATACCTTCTTCGGTTTTTTCAAGTTTTGCTGGAACCTTATGGGTGTGGAGGTTTAATCCAGTATTTTCCATTTCTTGAACCAAGCTCTCAACAATATAGCTATCAAATCCACGAAGTGGACGCTCACGACGGACGAATAAATCAGTCTGTACACCAAGGGTATGGAGCACGCCAGCTAATTCGACAGCAATGTAACCAGCACCTAAAATGGCTACAGATTCAGGCAATTCTTCCCAGGCAAAGACATCATCAGAACTACCACCTAGTTCAGCACCAGGAATGGCAGGGATATGAGGATGGGCCCCAGTTGCAATCACGATGTGCTTAGCACGGATCAACTCACCATTGACACTGACTGTATGAGCATCAACAAACTCGGCACGTCCTTCAATCAAATCAACTCCGTTACGCTTAAAGCTTCCACCATAAGAAGAACGAGCACGGTCAATATAGGCTTCACGATTCTTACGAAGCGTTGCGTAATCAAATTGATTCCCAGTACTTGTAAAACCATAGTCAGGTCCATATTTGTGGATACTCTCTGCGATTTGAGCACCGTACCACATGATTTTCTTGGGAACACAGCCCAAATTTACACAAGTTCCACCTAATTTCTTTTTCCTCAATGACTGCAGCTTTTTGCCCCGTGTTCACCAGCACGATCTCATGGTAGCAATTCGCTACCTCCTCCAATGGCGATAATATCATATTCTCTCATAGAAAGCTCCTTTACTTGTTTTCTAGTCATATTCTATCTTTTTTTGGGAGTCAATGCAAAAATCTGCTACGCTTAAAAATTTTAAGAAAATGCTTGCAAAAATAAAAAGAAAGTGTATTATATAACTAATACAACAATAAAAGGATCTTACAAATAAATTTGGATTGTTAGAAATAAATTGTCCATTTTTGGGACTTGTGCTATAATCTTAATATATATTTGTAAAGAAGGAGTTCTTATGAAAAGAAAGAAAACAGCCAAGAAATGGCCTTTATATACTGCTATTGGGGTTGCAACAGCCCTCGTAATTGGTGCTGGAGCTATTCTCCTATTTAGACAACCAAACCAAAGTGCAGCAATTGACGAATCTGCTAAAATCGCTGTAGCAAAAGAGGGAACGGTTGCTTCATCGGTTCTTCTATCAGGGTAGTATAACTGCTCAAAAAGAACAATATGTTTATTTTGATGGTAGCAAGGGAGATTTGGATGAGGTTCTAGTTTCAGTTGGTGACAAGGTCAGCGAAGGACAGGCTCTCGTCAAGTATAGTAGCACAGAAGCTCAGGCTGCCTATGATGCTGCCAGTCGTGCAGTTGCTAAAGCTGACCGTCATATCAATGAATTGAATGAGGCTCGAAATACTGCTGCAGCAACACCTGTGCTCCCTCAGGCAGGGATTGAAGGCGCTACGGACCAAGCCCAAGCGCAATCTTCTACATCAGCTACAGCTTCTATTGATTCACAAATCAGTGATGCCCGTGATGTTCGTGCAGACGCAGTGGCACAACTTGAAAAAGCCCAGGCTCAGTTGGATGCTGCTACAGTTTTGAGTACTGTAGAAGGTACAGTTGTTGAAGTCAATCGCAATGTTTCAAAATCTCCAACAGGAAATAGCCAAGTCTTGGTGCATATCGTTAGTAACGACAATTTGCAGGTCAAGGGCGAGCTTTCTGAGTACAACCTTGCCAATCTTTCTGTAGGCCAAGAAGTTACCTTTACTTCAAAGGTTTACCCAGATAAAACTTGGAATGGTAAGATTAGCTATATTTCAAATTATCCAAAGAACAGTAGCGAAGCAAGTAGTAGCTTAGCTGGTTCAAACTCAGGATCTAAGTACCCATATACGGTCGATGTAACTAGTGAAATTGGCGATTTGAAGCAAGGATTTACTGTTAGTGTTGGAAGTCAAGAATAAGAGCAAGGCCTTGATCGTTCCAATTTCGAGTGTAGTTATGGAAGAAGACAAAAACTATAGTTTCGGATTCTTGATGAAAATCAAAAGGCCAAAAAGTTGAAGTTGGATTGGGCAATGCGGACGCAGAAAACCAAGAAATCACATCTGGTTTGACAGATGGAGCAAAAGTCATCAGTAATCCGACAGCTTCCTTAGAAGAAGGGAAAGAGGTGAAGACTGATGAAGCAACTAATTAGCCTCAAAAAAATATCTGCCGTAGCTATCGAAATGGTGACCAAGAACTTCAAGTCCTTAAAAACATTAACCTAGAAGTTCAAGAGGGAGAATTTGTAGCTATCATGGGACCATCCGGTTCAGGTAAGTCAACCCTCATGAACACCATTGGGATGTTGGATACTCCTACAAGTGGTCAGTATTTTCTAGATGGCAAAGAAGTAGCTGGTCTGGGTGAAAAACAATTAGCCAAGGTTCGAAATCAAGAAATCGGATTTGTCTTTCAACAATTCTTTCTCTTGTCTAAAATGAATGCCCTCCAAAATGTCGAACTTCCTCTGATTTATGCAGGAGTTGGTGCTTCAAAGCGTCGCAAATTAGCAGAAGAGTATCTGGAAAAGGTTGAGTTGACAGAGCGGAGCCATCACTTACCTTCGGAGTTGTCAGGTGGTCAGAAGCAAAGAGTTGCCATAGCGCGTGCACTTGTTAACAATCCTTCGATTATCTTGGCAGATGAGCCTACTGGAGCTTTGGATACTAAAACTGGAAATCAGATCATGCAACTCTTAGTTGAATTAAATAAAGAAGGAAAAACCATTATTATGGTAACGCATGAGCCTGAAATCGCTGCTTACGCTAAGCGTCAAATTGTCATCCGTGACGGTATCATTTCGTCTGACAGTGCTCAAGTAGAAAAGGAGGAAAACTAAGATGCAGAATCTTAAATTTGCCTTTTCATCTATCATGGCTCACAAGATGCGGTCCTTCTTGACCATGATCGGGATTATCATCGGTGTATCCTCCGTTGTCGTGATTATGGCCTTAGGTGATTCCATGTCTCGTCAGGTCAATAAAAATATGACCAAGTCCCAGAAAGATATCCATGTCTTTTTCTCACCTACAAAGAGTAAGGACGGTTCCTTTACACAAAGACAATCTGCATTGACCTTGTCTGGTGGTCGAGAAGAAGATTTTGTTGAACCACCAAAAACCACAAGAAGCTTGGGTTAAGGAAGCCGCTAAGCTCAAGGGAGTGGATAGTTACTATGTGACCAACTCAGCCAATGTGACCTTGACCTATAAGGATAAAAAGGTGGAACACGCTAACATGACTGGTGGGAATGTCACTTATATGAATGCGGTCGAAAATGAAATCATTGCAGGTCGAAGTCTTAGAGCACAAGATTATAAGGATTTTGCAAACGTGATCATTTTAGATGAAGAACTTGCCAATAGCCTTTTTGGTTCAGCACAAGAAGCTCTCAATCAGATTGTTGAAGTAAATGAAATCAGTTACCGTGTTATTGGTGTTTATGCAAGTAAAGAAGCTAAGGCTGCAAAAACCTTTGGTGTCGGAGGACTACCAATTACGACTAATATTTCTCTTGCGGCAAATTTTAACACGGATGAGATTTCAAATATTGTCTTTCGCGTTAACGATACGAGCTTGACTCAGACTTTAGGTCCAGAATTGGCTAGAAGAATGACGGAGATTGCAGGGCTCCAACAAGGTGAGTATCAGGTAGGAGATTCGTCTGCTGCCTTCCAAGAAGTTCAACAACTTTTTGGCTTCATAACAACGATTATTAGTGCCATTGCGGGTATTTCCCTCTTTGTTGGTGGTACCGGTGTTATGAACATTATGCTTGTTTCGGTGACAGAGCGTACCCGTGAGATTGGTCTACGAAAAGCACTAGGAGCAACTCGGGCGAATATTCTGGTTCAATTCTTGATTGAATCCATGATTTTAACCTTATTAGGTGGGGTCATCGGTCTTCTGCTTGCTGCAGGAGTGACCATGCTTGCAGGTGTTCTTCTTCAAAACTTGATTGCAGGAATCGAAGTTGGAGTATCTATCCCAATCGCTCTCTTTAGTTTAGCGGTCTCAGCTGGTATTGGTATGATATTTGGTGTTCTACCAGCCAATAAGGCTTCTAAGCTAGATCCGATCGAAGCTCTTCGCTATGAATAAGATAATCAACAGGAAAAACAAGATGGACATTTGTCTGTCTTGTTTTTGTATGGATTTCCTTATCGAAAATCACTAAAAATATGATATAATGAAGTGTTAGAAAAACAGGTTTCATTTGCCTGGAAAGGAAATATTATGTCTGAAAAGAATTTTTATATTACAACACCGATTTACTATCCATCTGGTAAACTTCATATCGGTTCTGCCTACACAACTATCGCATGTGATGTCTTAGCACGTTACAAACGCCTGATGGGCTACGATGTCTTTTATTTGACAGGTCTGGATGAGCATGGTCAAAAAATCCAGCAGAAAGCTGAAGAAGCTGGCATTACACCACAAGCCTATGTTGATGGGATGGCAGTTGGCGTCAAAGAACTCTGGAAATTGCTTGATATCTCATACGATAAATTCATCCGTACCACAGATGACTACCATGAAAAAGTAGTGGCTCAAGTTTTTGAACGCTTGCTTGCTCAAGATGATATTTACTTGGGTGAATACTCTGGTTGGTATTCAGTTTCAGATGAGGAATTCTTTACAGAAAGTCAACTTGCGGAAGTTTTCCGTGATGAAGCTGGAAATGTAACTGGTGGTATCGCTCCATCAGGTCACGAGGTTGAATGGGTTTCAGAAGAATCTTACTTCCTTCGCCTCAGCAAATACCAAGACCGTTTGGTCGATTTTTCAAATCACATCCTGACTTCATCACTCCAGATGGTCGCCTCAATGAAATGCTACGTAACTTCATTGAACCAGGCTTGGAAGACTTAGCAGTTTCTCGTACAACCTTTACCTGGGGTGTACCTGTCCCGTCAAATCCAAAACACGTTGTCTATGTATGGATCGATGCCCTTCTTAACTATGCGACAGCTCTTGGTTACGGTCAAGAGGATCATGCTAACTTTGATAAGTTCTGGAATGGAACAGTCTTCCATATGGTTGGGAAAGACATCCTTCGTTTCCACTCCATCTACTGGCCAATCCTTCTTATGATGTTGGATATCAAATTGCCTGATCGTTTGATTGCCCACGGTTGGTTTGTCATGAAAGATGGCAAGATGTCCAAGTCTAAAGGAAATGTCGTTTATCCTGAAATGTTGGTAGAGCGCTATGGTCTCGATCCACTTCGTTACTACCTCATGCGTAGCCTTCCAGTTGGTTCAGACGGAACCTTCACTCCAGAGGACTATGTAGGTCGTATCAACTATGAATTGGCAAACGACCTTGGAAACCTCCTCAACCGTACGGTTTCAATGATTAACAAGTACTTTGATGGTCAAATCCCTGCCTATGTAGAAGGTGTAACAGACTTTGACAATGAACTTGCTCAAGTAGCAGAACAATCAATCGCTGACTACCATACACACATGGATGCAGTTGACTATCCACGTGCACTTGAAGCAGTCTGGACTCTCATCTCACGTACTAATAAATACATCGACGAGACAGCTCCATGGGTACTGGCTAAGGACGAAGCGCACCGTGACCAATTGGCAAGTGTGATGAGCCACTTGGCAGCTAGCCTTCGTGTCGTAGCTCACTTGATTGAGCCATTTATGATGGAAACCAGTCGTGCAGTCTTGACTCAACTTGGCCTAGCAGAAGTTTCTAGCCTTGAAAACTTGAGCTTGGCAGATTTCCCTGCAGGTGTGACTGTTGTTGCCAAAGGAACACCAATCTTCCCACGTCTCGATATGGAAGAAGAAATCGCCTATATCAAGGAACAAATGGAAGGCAACAAGCCAGCCGTCGAAAAAGAATGGAACCCAGACGAAGTTGAACTCAAACTCAACAAGGAAGAAATCAAGTTTGAAGACTTTGACAAGGTTGAAATCCGTGTTGCTGAAGTAAAAGAAGTTTCTAAAGTTGAAGGTTCTGATAAGTTGCTTCAATTCCGCCTAGATGCAGGTGATGGTGAAGACCGTCAAATCCTCTCAGGGATTGCAAAATACTATCCAAATGAACAAGAATTGGTCGGCAAGAAAGTTCAAATCGTTGCCAACCTCAAACCACGTAAGATGATGAAAAAATATGTCAGCCAAGGGATGATTCTCTCAGCTGAACATGATGGCAAATTAACCCTTCTCACAGTTGATCCAGCAGTACCAAACGGAAGTGTGATTGGCTAAGATTTAAAAAGAACCAGTTTAAACTGGTTCTTTTTCTTTGTAATGTAGTAGTTGATAAAAGTGCCATTCTACTTTATAATGAATGAAAACGGAGGAAATTGCCATGAAATACATTCCATTTGGTCAAGAGAAAAGAGAATTGTCCGAAATCGTTCTAGGCATGATGCGAATCAGTGACAAGTCGGTTAAAGAGGTTGAGGACTTGGTTGAAACAGCCCTATCTGTAGGAATCAATGCCTTTGACTTGGCAGATATCTATGGTGGAGGTCGTTGTGAAGAATTACTAGGTCGGGTGTTAAACAATCGTCCTGACCTTCGAGAAAAGATGTGGATTCAGTCCAAATGTGGCATTCGCATTGAAGAGTTTACTTATTTTGATTTTTCAAAAGAGTATATTCTAGAATCAGTAGATGGAATTTTAAAAAGATTGCAGGTTGACTATTTAGATAGTTTGCTTCTCCATCGACCAGATGCTTTGATGGAAGCTGATCAAGTGGCTCAAGCCTTTGATATTCTACACAAATCAGGTAAAGTTCGAGACTTCGGTGTGTCCAATCAAAAATCCTATGATGATGGAATTACTGAAGAAAGAGGTCAAACAACCTTTATCTATCAATCAATTACAACCAAGCGCAGCTTTTCACGCCAGGATTTGAATCAGGTTTCCATGTCAATATGGAAGGTGACAAGGCGACTTTTGCGTGATGGTAGTGTCTTTGAATACTGCAAACTGAATGACATGGTTATTCAGGCCTGGTCAGTCTTGCAGTTCGGATATTTCAAAGGAATTTTTGTAGGCAATGAGAAGTTTCAACAACTAAACCAAGTCCCTAAATCGATTAGCCTTAAAAATACGGTGTGAGCCCTTCAGCTATTGCTATCGCTTGGGTGTTACGCTATCCAGCCAAGATGCAGGGCAGTAGGAACAACTAACCCTAAACATTTGATAGAAGCAAGCTGCAAGTAACTTGACTCTAACACGAAAAAGAATGGTATGAGATTTACCTAGCAGCTGGGAATGATTTATGTAATGGGCAATTACATTTAAGAAATCACAGTCAAAAAGCCGTTGAAAACGGTTTTTTGTTATAATTAAATTAAGATTTATAGATAACAAAGGAGAAAAACATGACATTTGAAGAAATTCTGAAAAGTGTCTAGGAATGGCTTTAAATAGGAGTTTATAGGCTTTATTTTTGTGGACTTTTTGAAAAAACATAGTCACAAATGACCTTTAATATTCTCCCAAAGTCCACAAAAAGGGGAGTAAAAAAAGACCTAAAATAGGTCAATAATTTACGAGTTCAGCAGGCAAGAACTAGCGTAGTCACCAGCTACGCTTTTTAGTTGTTTTTGCTTATCTGATAGGTTTATTATACCAAAAAGGGAGTGTGACCTCACGGTCTAACTCTCCTAATCGGATAGAACTATGCAAGCCTCAAGTTGTGAATATATTATACCATGTTTATCACGCGCATTGGTTGTTTTAGCTAGCGAAAAGGTGAGATAGCTAAAAGCGCGTGGTTATCAATTTTGTTGATCTTAACAAGTCATTTTCAAGCGAATATCACGCGCAAAACTACTATATTTTACTGCTTCTTGGTGCTATAGCTCTTCCTTTTCTATTTCCTCTCTGTTTATTCTAGCTAAAAAGATTATAATAAGGTGTCCTGCTGGAATAACAGGGGATTTTTAGTAAATTCTTCTTGTGTTAAAGGTTGTTTCTTTGTCTCAATATTGTACCGTCTGCTAGTTTGGTACCTTTTAGGGACAATATGGGATATTGTTGGGTTCCATTTTTCTTTAACTTTTGCCATGTTAAATACTCCTTTATGGTAAAAACAGAACCGTCCCACCTCCTACCGCAGTACGAACTGTTTCAAGGGGAGATGGAAAAAGCTCTGTTTATAAGTCAATTATATCATAGTTAATTATTACATGGATATCAGCAATAGCGTCTGTTAGGGTCTGTGAGAAGTTCAACCCTCAGGTCACGCCCTAATGTATCTGCCCAACGTGGAATGGTTAGGGTTTTTTTAACAGGCTCTTGACTGCCTAGATATTCTGCAACGTCAACCATAACCATAGAGATAAAAGATTTACTAGGATCATAGACTAGATCTATGTCCTCATCATCCTGGAAAGGGTTGTTAGTAGCCAAAGATAAAGCGTTAATAGGAGTAGGGGTAGGAATTTCTCGCCCATTCTCGATATAATCAGCTAGGTTAATACCGAGCCAATCGCTGGCCATTGCCATAGCGTCTGCCATATCCTCCCTTGAGTTGCTGAATGTTCAAAAATCTGGGAAAGTTACAAAGCTAAGGGCGTTAGCTCCGTCTGTATCGTCATAATAAAATAAAGCTGGATAAGTGACAAGCATAGTTTACCTCCAAAATCAAAGACAAGCGGGGGACTGCCTTTATTACAGTCCTGCTTGCTTTCTTATCCCTCTTTCAGTGTACTTATTCAGTTCACCATGAGGGACTGTGATAGGTCTTTCCCCTTCTTTCTCCATTTTAACGTGGGAGCCTTTACCGCCTTTGGTTTTTATCCAACCATGAGCCGTAAGGAGTTTGACCATCTCTTTTTGTGTCATAGGCATAGCGCTTTTACCTCCTGACAGTATTATTATAACACGTATTACACGTACTGTAAAGGGATAATACTTATTATCTCTCAAATCACAAAAAGCCCCCAGATTGGTTTGCTAAGGGCTTGTAGTTTATCCATGGTGTTTTGTTGTCCAGTACGAAACAAAGCAAAATAAGGGGCAAATATGAAGCCTAGGGCTCCCTATATGCACTAGTCTATGTGGTAAGGTTAAATCAATCCCCATTTACCATACCAGCTAAGTGTTCTATAGCTTTTTGCCTTATAAGGTATACTGCAGTCTTTGATTTTCCTATTTCTTCAGCTACTCCCAAAGCTACGAGATCATTCAAGTAAAAAGTCTTAAAACAGAACGCTCAAAGCGGATTGTCCAGTTTATCAATTAGCCCCTGATATTGCCATTCTCTCCTCAGTAAGGCGCTCAATTCTCTGGAGTGTATCCTCTTTTAGCTTCAGAACACTTATAAGATTGTTCTCTGTCTTGTTCTCTCTGCTCGTTTGCACCCTTTGCTATGGCTTAGTGTTGGCTTTTTGATAATACCACCTTCCAGTGCTTCCAATTCCAAATATAAGCTTTTGATCTCCTTGTTTATCCACTTAACGCCCTCTAGTTTTTTTCTTTACCTGCTCTGGTGTCATGCCTTGGCCTCCTGTATGGTATAATTTTTATTGTGTTAATTATAGCTGAGGTGGTAAGCTCTTGGCTTTTTGCTATTTTCTCTATGTTCGCTCTAGCTTCAGCTAGCGTAATCTTCTGTTCGTTCTCTATTCAAGAGCTATTTTCTCGACGTTCGCTCGGAGTTCAAGTACATGTACCCTTGTATTTTTGAGCATATCTTTTTGCCACAATCTCACCTTTTTCTAACCCTCGAAAACCTCGTTGTCTTACCAAAACCTAAGTATTTCCTGTTTCCTTTTCCTAAACGAATAATTTTTATCAAAACACGCTCCCTTTATCGCACTCTTTTTGGAGCGCTCTACTTACTTAAATCCTTGATATATCTAGCTTTTTTTAACATTTAAACCGTCTAATATGTAGTATTTGTTTGTTTTGTAAATTGCACCCTACTACAAATTATCTCAGGGATCTCAAACCATTCAACCAAAAAGCTATCCCTTTTCTGGTGTAGTTAACAAACTTTTTGATAATGCTTGTAATATCGTTTTCTGTTTCATGTATTTTGGTCTTTCAGGAAAACTATCAAACATATATCCGCCACGTTTTGGGACTCCAACCTGGTTCTACCTTTCTAGCTTCCCTAAGCGCAAGTCTCCCAATAGTACTGACAATCTGTTTTACTTCGGTTCAGTGTTGACTTGTGTATTTTCTGGCATGATCCACAACCATATTGAAACAGTCTCTTATAGAGTTTTCTGCATCGATTACCACAAATAGGACAGAGAAAAAAGTAGCGATTACTCCCTTAGTTCCTGGTATACTTGCTAAATCAAAATGATTACTTCAAAGGTGATATACAGACTATCTAGGTCTATTTCCAGTTTTCTACCGTTCAACTCAGCTATACCATGACTGATATTCTTGTTTTTTCATTGGCTTTTATAAATGTCTCTATGGTTATTGATTTTATAACTTCCATTCTCTCAAAAATACCCTCTATATGGAAAAACCCAAATCGATTGGGTTAGTAGTAATGAAATCACAAAAAGAGGCAAAAGCCCCTTTGCTACTATTCTTCACTGAGTAAAGTCACTACTACCACATCACGGACAAACTGAGCTTGTTTTTCTTTGGGCAGTTGCAAAGCTTCAAGTAAAGACTCCAGAACTTGCTTGTCAGTTCCTGCAATCAACTTCTTAATGATATTCTGGAACTGTCCTTCCAAATACTCGCAAAAATGTATCCGCTGTAGCTTGTGTTGGCTTCACTGGTACTGGTGAACTATCTGTAATCAGCAAGAAGCAGGCTTCCGCGATTTGGGCGAATAACTTTGCACGCGCTTCAGGGTGTCTGTATAACTCATAGGCATTTATGCTGGTGTCTTCTGTCCGGAGCTTCTCACCTAGTTCAATCAGTTTAGGCGTATCTTCAAGACATACTGGTGTTGCATCCGCTATAAAATCGTCACGTTTGCGATTGAGTTCCTCCAGTTCCTGATCTGCCTGTTCAAAAGTATTCTGGTTCTATCATGGGATTCCTCCTTTTCTTTATTTGGTTAAAAATTACGCTTCATCCTCTTTGTCTTTGATGTCTGTCATGTTGTATACATTCCCCTCTGATCGTTTGCCAATTCGACTGACTAGCTTGTCATTATAAATTCTGGCCAACTCTTTTCCGTTGTGGTTGGTATTGATGATAGTTGTTTCCCGCCTATCAAAAATCTTGAAAAGAAAGGTCTGTACCCAGTTATTAGCCTCATCTTTTCGGCTATTCATAACGCTTTCTGTACCTAAATCGTCAATAAAGAGATAGTCAACCTCAGTCAGCAGCTTCAAGGCGTCATACTCTGTAAAATCACTCTGCCTATACTGCCAGCCTGACTGGATGCGCGTGACGATTTCAGCAATGCTGACAAAGAGGACGCTCTTAGGGTCATTCTTAGCCTTATAGCCTTCGTTGATGGCTTTGGCCATGGAATAGCATAAATGACTTTTACCAGTGCCTGGTTTGCCCATAATCAGCGTGTTTCCTGTCATGCCGTTTAGGTACTGCTTAGCCTGCTTGATAGCAAACTCCTTGGCCTCGTGTTCCTCTTTTGTATCGGCTTTGAAAGTGTTAAAAGAGGCCTCTCTCAGCTCATTTGACACCGTACTTTCACGCGCTAGCATGTCATAGGTTGAAGAGTCCAGATTATGCCTTAGGGCTTTTTCTACGCCCTCTAGCTCTGTCTGTTTAATGTTCTCCCTAGTACATTCCATGCAGTAGGGTGATATATAACCATCTGGTTTTTTGAATTGTACTAGGTTGATCTGATGAATTGGGCAAAGTTTATCAGTCACTTTTATTTTTTCGTTAAGCTGGTCTGTATTCAGTAATTCCATTGATTCTCCTCTCCGTCAGTAGATAAACGGGTCTTGAATATCGTCATCAGACTGACCTTGTTTCTTTTGCTGAAATAGTCTCTGTTCATCTTCGACTTGTACCATGGTTCTAATACCATTCTGTCGCCAGTGCTTGAGTATTGAATTGATATAGCTAAAAGATCGCTTGCCGTTATCTGCAGCCTTGTCTATGGCAGTCTTGATAACCTCTAGCTCTATACCGTCAAGAGTAAGATAGTCAGTCAGTATTTGATATTGTTGCCCATCCATAACCCCTATACGATTTTGGTAATAGTTAGAGATTTCAGCAGTAGGAGCAGAAGAAGTTTTTTTCTCTATCTCTTCTTCTATCTCTATCTCTTTCTCTATCTCTATCTCTGTCTTACATGTAGTTAACAATGTAAAATTATCGGATGACATTGTAAGGCCTTCTTTGTTTTCTCGTTGCTGTTTCCGATATTCTCGCATATATGCTGCTTGGTTGGTTTCCTGCTGTACCAAGGCTTTAGCCTGCGGTAGTTCTGCGTTTTTATCTTCGTCAATCTGTATTAAACCGCATTTTGTAAAGTATGCCATGGTCATATCTATATCATCTTCTGATACATCTAATTTTAGTGCTAGTTCTTCCTTGAGATTGTCAAAGTAGCCCTCATAGTATAAAATACAGTCACTTTCCAAGCTCTCTAGCATAAGCCTAATATAAATGACTGTCATGGTGTACCCGCCAGGTATCGTTTTTAGCCTCTTGATAAAAATATTATCAAAAATTTTCTTATCAATTTTTAGCCAAAAATATTTTTGTTCTTGCCACATTTTACCCTATGATTCTTTATCAGCCCCTAGAAATATTAGAATATCATCGATTCTATAAAAGACTTTGCGTGTATCCTCGATAGGAGGAGTGCACCTTTTAGCCCTGCGCGTTCCCAACGTTTTAAGGTGTTGTAACTATCTCTAACTCTTCCTTGAGTTGTTTAGGTGTCATTAGCCCTATTATACGTTGTTTAGGCTTAAATAGTCTTTTAGAAAGTTTTCTACCAGTTTTAAGATGCCACGTTTTAGACTGTTTTCACTTTCTTTGCTTAAACTGAACATTGTTCATCAGCTCCCTTCAGCAGTTGCTTGTAACTCTCTAAATCGGCATTTAAAAAGGACGGTTAGGCGCTTCTGTTCCTCTTGTACTCGGTTATAGAATGCCTTTGCTCCGTCCAGTAACCTCTTTGTTAGCTGGGATAAAGTAGCCTCTGAAAGCTCCGTGACGTACCCCGATGATAGGAACACCGTAGCGCGTGATCAGACGGCTGATAATGTCTTGTACGGTTCTTTCTGCCAACCTGGTCATTAGCTGATTTCTGCCCCTGTTATGGAGTTCTCAGCCCCTCGCTTGATTAGTCTTAATACTCGTTTGTCATTCAGTGTTAAATTCATTCAATCCTCCCCATACGTTTACCCCTGCAAGCTGGATATATCGCCCATAATCAGGATTTAAATCCTCGTTAGGTGTTTCTATCGTCTGTTTGCTTTCTCGATCAATTTGGGCGCTTTTTAAGGTCTCGGTGGTTTAGATAAAAGCAGTAGGGCCAATCAATACCACGGAAAAGATAACCGCCTGTGTATTGGTTAAATCTAGCTCATTCATTTCATCGCCTCCTCAAACTGCTCTATAAGATGATCTTTACTTACTTTCCGATTAGCATTTTTTTAGAATTAAAAAGAATATCTTTAAGGTTATAGTAGCCTCTAAATACCTCTTTCAGCATGTTCTATATACGCCTGTTGCTCTGCTTCGTTGTCAAAAAGTGCAGCATTTGGCGTTTAAAGAAGGTTTGGCGCATAGCATCCATTTCAAAAATACCAGGACTGAAAAACATTCTAGTAGTGCTTTTAGAGACTGACTCGATTTTATGACTTTCATTCAATTCAGGAAGTTCAATCCAAAGTAGACGAGATAAATCTTTCTTTGATAGATTTTACCTGTCCTGATATAAGCGATATTCTAGAAAAATCGTTATTTTTCGTCAGCTTGGTGCAATTCTGAGCTAATTCTTTCTATACGTCTAGTTAAATTCTCGTATGTTGTTTCTGCCATGGTGTTTACCTCTGTTTCTATGTTTGTGTAATTGCCTTGATGGGCTTGTCCTGTTTTGACAGCTTTTTAATGCCTTTCCTGCTTACATTCCTCACGCTCAGAGTCGCCAATATTTGAAAGCGTGAGAGTACCAGTTTTAAGAGATTGGTTCTTCCCGTATGGTCAAATTGCCCTAAATATGTTATAATTCAGGTATAAATCTTTACTAAAACCCTCTTAATAATAGCTTCGCCTGCTTTGTTAAATTCGTTTTAGTGTTAGTGAAAAGGCTTTGCTGATTGGTCTCGGTGTCTTTTTGTTGTGATCACGCGCATTTAGTGCGTGTTTTTATTTCGAATACCATAGCTTTGATTTCCGATAACTCATATTCAGTCACATCATGGCTATGACCATGTCCTCAAATGCCTGGTATTGCTCCAGCTCGTCACTGGTCAAGCTTATCGATGCCATTATAGCCCCCACGGCTTTTTACTAACTGCTTAGCGTTCATGTCAGTTACCGCCTCAGTAACAAGTTGTTCATGGTGCCATGCGCGTGCTTTGGTGCTTGTTCCCAGTTCTCAATGCTGTCATGCAAGGTTTTTCTTTTGGCTTTTCTAGCGCCCTTGCATACGGAACTTAGAAAGTTCATCACGCATTTCAAAGAATGCTTTGACTAGGTTCATTTTGAATTGCCGTACTGGTTCGGTATTCTTCAGATAAGCAATCAGCAAAGTAGCCTGTTGTTCATTCAGAAGATAGATCGGTTGCCCTCTTATCTAATTTATGGATTTTAAATCCAAGTATTCCCAACGCTTCAAAATCAGCTTTATTGTCTCTGACTAAGCGTGTAATAGTATGGTGTTGTACCCAGCACACTCAGCGATAATCCGCTTGTGAGTATACGGTTCTTTCTTGCCGTCCATGTAGACTAGTTCCATGTTTTTGCTCCTTTTCAGCTATAAAATAGTTCATCTATGGTTATATCTCGATGATTTCTGCAACCATTGACTTAATCGCTAGACGTTCCTTGTCATTGAAAGGCGTTTTACCCAATTTCTTTGTTGTTGTATGACTGCAAAGAAATGTTTAGCTTGTCCGCCATCTGTTGTTGAGTTAGTCCCAACATAACCCGATAGCCTCGTAGTTTGCTCATAGATTTGCTCCTTTTTCAAAAATCTCCATGAATAGATTGAAAGTGTGAAAGGTTGAGGGGTGCTTGACGTCACTTTTTGACGTTCTGCAAGCTTGATTTTAATTATAACGTCAGTTTTAGACGTTGTCAATAGTTTTTGATTTTTCGTCACTTTCTTTGACTTTTTAAACATAGGGTTATAATCATCTTTGAAAGGTGTGATAAAAACATGAATAGATTGAAAGAATTAAGACAGAGAAAAAGCTATCTCAAAAAGAAATAGTTGAAACTTTGGGTTTTTCTTTAAGGTCATTCCAACGAATGGAAAAACGGAGAAAGTCAAATCAAACCAGAAAAAGCTCAGTAACTTGTTGACTACTTGGAGTAAGTGTTGGATATTTGTTGAGTTTAGTAACGATGTGAAAAACACCCTTGAGTGGGATGAAATTTCGAAAATTTCAAACCATATTTGGTAAAAAGAACTAGAAAAACGGAGGCAAGAAAGAAGAGAAGAACTCAAGAGTTTTAAGAGATTTTGCAAAAATAATGATTTAACTGAAAATATAAATAATGTAACTCAAAATTAGGAGATATTGTAATACCTTATCTTTGATTTAAATGCGCAATTAAAAGCTAAACAAAAGTTCTCAGATAGTGAAAAAGAAAGCATTGGGATACCTTGAAAAATCAAGTTTTAAACTTGAACTCAGCATTTTCGCAAACACTCTTGACAATTTTTAAAGGTATGCAATCCCATAGATGAGTATAAAAATATGGAAAATGTATTGAATTTCTTTAGAGAATCTGAAGGCAACAAATCACGCACTAAATATAGTCATGGTCGAGGTCGACATGCGGTATAGAAAAACAAAAAGACAAGTTAGCTACTGCCAACTTGTCAAGACACTACCTAACTGAAAATAGAGAAAGGTTAGGTAATTACAACATTATAATACCACTCTTGCATTGAAAAAGGCGATCGAAAAGCTATATCACGCGCCACAATATTCAACAATCCTGAAGCGCGTGTTTTCTCGGCGTTCAACGGCATATAAGCCCCTATATCCGCCTTGTTTCAAACTCTGGTATTATTTGCCGTCTGACTCTCCTAAAATCGAATACATGGCAATCTGTGAAGCCCCTAGCATGATTTAAAAACAACAATCTCAAAACCTTTTTAATAATAGCTTGCTCTGCTGGATGTTTTTAGAAAGGTTTAAAACATGCAAATAACTGAAGTCAAAGAAAAAACGGTACAACAGTGTACCGTGCTAATGTATATTTAGGAGTTGACCAGGTAACAGGCAAGAAAGCCAAAACCAGTGTAACGGGTAGGACAAGAAAAGAGGTCAAGCAGAAAGCAAAGCACGCGCAAGATGATTTTATATCGAACGGTTGTACGGTGACAAAAGTAGTACCTGTAAAAATTATCAGGAGTTAGCTGATCTATGGCTAGACAGTTACCAGCTTACAGTAAAGCCTCAGACTTTAGACACTAAGAGAATGCTGTACAATCATCTCATACCTGTCTTTGGTACTCTGAAACTGACCAGCTATCTGTTAGCTATATACAAAGCTTTATTAACGATTTATCGACTCAGCTAGTTCACTATGCCGTGGTTCATTCAATAAACAGGCGTGTCTTACAGTATGGGGTATCTCTCCAGCTCTTGCCATTCAATCCAGCTAGGACATTATTCTCCTAAACAGCCTAAACGTGAGAATGCGCGAATCAAGTTCATAGCTTCAGACGATTTAAAGGATCTGTTGGTCCATATGGAAAAACTGGCATTTGAAAAATATAGCTATTATCTTGATTATGTTCTGATAGCGTCTGCTGCTACTGGGTGCCGTTTCGGTGAAGTAGTAGCCCCTGGAATGGTCTGATATTGACTTAGAGAATGGAACTATCAGTATAAGCAAGAACTAACAGATTTTTAAAAGCTAATAGGTACACCAAAAAGCAAAGCTGGAGTTAGGACAATCAGCATAGATAAGAAAACAGTTAACATGCTACGTCTCTACAAGAATAGGCAATGCCAATTATATTTGCAGTCTGGGGCGCGTGCTTCGTCTGTGGTGTTTGCAACACCTACGAGAGAGTACCAGAACCTGGCAACCAGACAGGAGGCTTAGATAGGCGCTGTAATGAGATTTCTATCCCTCGCTTTACTTTTCACGCTTTCCGCCATACTCACGCTAGTTTATTGCTAAATGCCGGTATCAGCTATAAAGAATTACAATACCGTTTAGGTCATGCTACTTTAGCTATGACCATGGATATATCAGCCACCTATCTGCGGATAAAGAAAAAGAGGCGGTATCATATTTTGAAAAAGCTATGACTAGCTTTGTAAGTCCACAAAAGGTGAACAAATTTATATTTTAGAACTCATAGGCTGACTAAAAAGCCTATTAAATCAACGTTTATAGACAACAAAGG
>BNJU01004750.1_pt1 | contig 134134 bp, 135 predicted proteins | sample 8539281 | NCBI WGS metagenome assembly BNJU01 (sample SAMD00202456, study PRJDB9452) | human saliva metagenome | isolation source: human saliva | place: Japan | reverse complement strand
CTATCATTTCTGATGGAAGAATACCGGCGGCCGGGGTCGAACCGGCACGCCCTCGCGGGCACTGGATTTTGAGTCCAGCGCGTCTGCCAATTCCGCCACGCCGGCATGATATATATGAGGTTTAAGGCGGTAACCGGATTTGAACCGGTGAATGAGGGTTTTGCAGACCCTTGCCTTACCACTTGGCTATACCGCCATTTATGAATAAAAAAAACTGGGGTAGCTGGATTCGAACCAACGAATGACGGAGTCAAAGTCCGTTGCCTTACCGCTGGCTATACCCCAATGATAATATAAAAATAGGCGAACGAGGGGAATCGAACCCCCGAATGTCGAGTGCCACAAACCGATGCGTTAACCACTTCGCCACGATCGCCATAATAGCACAACAGGGACAGTAGGAATCGAACCCACACTAACGGTTTTGGAGACCGTTGTTCTACCGTTAAACTATGTCCCTAAAAAGGAGGGCATGTTCTTCCCTACTATAATTAATGGAGGGAGGCAGATTCGAACTGCCGAACCCTAAGGAGCGGATTTACAGTCCGCCGCGTTTAGCCACTTCGCTATCCCTCCAATGGCTTGGGACGGAATCGAACCGCCGACACTTTGAGCTTCAATCAAATGCTCTACCAACTGAGCTACCAAGCCAATACGGTCCCTGACGGGATTTGAACCCGCGATCTCCTGCGTGACAGGCAGGGCATGTTAACCTCACACCACGGAACCATTTTTGGAAATGGAGGTTAACGGGATCGAACCGCTGACCCTCTGCTTGTAAGGCAGATGCTCTCCCAGCTGAGCTAAACCTCCAGGTTATTTAATTAATATTTAAATTAATTATGATCCGTACGGGATTCGAACCCGTGTTACCGCCGTGAAAGGGCGGTGTCTTAACCACTTGACCAACGGACCATATTAACGGAGAGTATGGGATTCGAACCCATGAGACAGTGTTACCCGCCTACACGATTTCCAATCGTGCTCCTTCGGCCAGCTCGGACAACTCTCCAGCTAACCAACTCCGCAAGTAGGGCTCGAACCTACGACATCATGATTAACAGTCATGCGCTCTGCCAGCTGAGCTATTGCGGAATCAAGACAACCTCACCCAGCATGGCAACGACCTACTCTCACAGGACCAAAGGTCCAACTACCATCGGCGCTAAGAAGCTTAACTGCTGTGTTCGGAATGGGAACAGGTGTGTCCTTCTTGCCATTATCACCACACTTGGGTGTTGTCTTATATTGAGTGCTTGCACACTCAAAACTGAATAACCTCAAACCTAACCTCAAATCTTGTGGTTAAGACCTCGACCGATTAGTACTAGTCCGCTCCATGGATCACTCCACTTCCACTTCTAGCCTATCTACCTGATCGTCTCTCAGGGGTCTTACTTCTTTCGAATGGGAAATCTCATCTTGAAGCTGGCTTCACGCTTAGATGCTTTCAGCGCTTATCCATCCCGCACATAGCTACCCAGCGATGCCCTTGGCAGAACAACTGGTACACCAGCGGTGCGTCCATCCCGGTCCTCTCGTACTAAGGATAGCTCTTCTCAAATTTCCTACGCCCGCGACGGATAGGGACCGAACTGTCTCACGACGTTCTGAACCCAGCTCGCGTACCGCTTTAATGGGCGAACAGCCCAACCCTTGGGACCGACTTCAGCCCCAGGATGCGATGAGCCGACATCGAGGTGCCAAACCTCCCCGTCGATGTGAACTCTTGGGGGAGATAAGCCTGTTATCCCCAGGGTAGCTTTTATCCGTTGAGCGATGGCCTTCCATACGGTGACCACCGGATCACTAAGCCCGACTTTCGTCCCTGCTCGACTTGTAGGTCTCGCAGTCAAGCTCCCTTCTGCCTTTACACTCTACGAATGATTTCCAACCATTCTGAGGGAACCTTTGGGCGCCTCCGTTACTCTTTAGGAGGCGACCGCCCCAGTCAAACTGCCCACCTGACACTGTCTCCCGTGCTGTTACACGTGGGTTAGAGGGTCCGCATCACAAGGGTAGTATCCCACCAGCGCCTCCGTGTAGACTGGCGTCCACACTTCTTCAGCTCCTACCTATCCTGTACATGCCATACAAACACTCAATATCAAGCTACAGTAAAGCTCCATGGGGTCTTTCCGTCCTGTCGCGGGTAACCTGCATCTTCACAGGTACTATAATTTCACCGAGTCTCTCGTTGAGACAGTGCCCAGATCGTTACGCCTTTCGTGCGGGTCGGAACTTACCCGACAAGGAATTTCGCTACCTTAGGACCGTTATAGTTACGGCCGCCGTTTACTGGGGCTTCAATTCGTACCTTCGGATTTCTCCTAAGCACTCCTCTTAACCTTCCAGCACCGGGCAGGCGTCAGCCCCTATACGTCATCTTTCGATTTTGCAGAGACCTGTGTTTTTGATAAACAGTCGCCTGGGCCTATTCACTGCGGCTGACATCTCTGTCAGCACCCCTTCTCCCGAAGTTACGGGGTCATTTTGCTGAGTTCCTTAACGAGAGTTCTCTCGCTCACCTTAGTGTTCTCCACTTGACTACCTGTGTCGGTTTGCGGTACGGGTTGTTAACAACTCACTAGAAGCTTTTTCTCGGCAGTTTGATTAGCCACCTTCGCTACTTAAATTTTCGCTCCAGGTCACACGTCACAGTTATAGGTATAAGCATTTGACTCATACCACCACTTCGTGCTTCTACAGACACTTCCATCCGTCTGCGTGGCGTCGCCTCCTGCGTCCCTCCATCGCTCAAACATTGTTAACAAGTACAGGAATCTCTACCTGTTGTCCATCGCCTACGCCTGTCGGCCTCGGCTTAGGTCCCGACTAACCCTGGGCGGACGAGCCTTCCCCAGGAAACCTTAGTCTATCGGTGGACGGGATTCTCACCCGTCTTTCGCTACTCATACCGGCATTCTCACTTCTAAGCGCTCCAACACTCCTTTCGGTATGCCTTCACCGCCCTTAGAACGCTCTCCTACCACTCAATTTAAAAATTGAATCCACAGCTTCGGTGTACTGTTTAGCCCCGGTACATTTTTCGGCGCGGAGTCACTCGACTAGTGAGCTATTACGCACTCTTTGAATGGTGGCTGCTTCTAAGCCAACATCCTAGTTGTCTATGCAACTCCACATCCTTTTTCCACTTAACAGTTACTTTTGGGACCTTAGCTGGTGGTCTGGGCTGTTTCCTTTCGACTACGGATCTTATCACTCGCAGTCTGACTCCCAGAGATGAGTCCTTGGCATTCGGAGTTTATCTGGATTCGGTAAAGCGTGAGCCCCCTAGTCCAAACAGTGCTCTACCTCCATGACTCTTACTCTGAGGCTAGCCCTAAAGCTATTTCGGAGAGAACCAGCTATCTCCAAGTTCGATTGGAATTTCTCCGCTACCCACGTCATCCAAAACACTTTTCAACGTGTCCTGGTTCGGTCCTCCAGTGCGTCTTACCGCACCTTCAACCTGCACATGGGTAGGTCACTTGGTTTCAGGTCGACGACACCTGACTTTCGCCCTTTTTCAGACTCGCTTTCGCTACGGCTCCGTTTCTTCAACTTAACCTCGCCAACTATCGTCACTCGCCGGTCCATTCTACAAAGGTACGCCATCACCCCTTAACGGGCTCTGACTCACTTGTAAGCACACGGTTTCAGGTACTCTTTTCACCCCTCCGGGGTGCTTTTCACCTTTCCCTCACGGTACTGGTTCACTATCGGTCACTAGGGGAGTATTTAGCCTTGCCAGATGGTCCTGGCGGATTCCGACGGAATTCCACGTGTTCCGCCGTACTCAGGATACTCTTAGGTACAAATCAGTTTTTCGTATACGGGGCTCTCACCTCTTTGGCGCTGTTTCCCACCAGCTTCTACTAACTCATTTGAGTCCACGTTAGAGTCCTACAACCCCAGTGTGCATGCACACTGGTTTGAGGCTCTTCCTGTTTCGCTCGCCGCTACTCAGGGAATCGATTTTTCTTTCTCTTCCTGCAGGTACTTAGATGTTTCAGTTCTCTGCGTCTACCTCACCCTTAGGTGTGACTAGCCATTACGCTAGCCGGGTTCCCCCATTCGGATATCTCTGGATCTTAGCTCACTTACAGCTCCCCAAAGCATTTCGTCGTTCGTCACGTCCTTCTTCGGCTCCTAGTGCCAAGGCATTCACCGTGCGCCCTTTGTTTCTTAACCACGATCATACTTGATGCATGATACTTTCGCGCTATCTTACTCTGTAATTTCTACAGACTCGGTCAATTCTCGGTTCATTATTTTAGAAATAATGTGTTTTACCATCCATCCTGTCGGATGATAAAACGGTTTGTTTGGTTATTCAGTTTTCAATGTGCAAGTTCGCTTACCAAAAATGATAAGCTATGGAGAATAGCGGGATCGAACCGCTGACCTCCTGCGTGCAAAGCAGGCGCTCTCCCAGCTGAGCTAATCCCCCGTAGCTGGATATTTAATTGTATCCAATGGGCCTAAATGGACTCGAACCATCGACCTCACCCTTATCAGGGGTGCGCTCTAACCAGCTGAGCTATAGGCCCGGATTATTTAAACCCTTTTGAGTTTGCTATAATAGCACACTCAAAACTAAACAAAGACGCAAGCTCTGTGAGGTTCCGTTACTCCTTAGAAAGGAGGTGATCCAGCCGCACCTTCCGATACGGCTACCTTGTTACGACTTCACCCCTAATCATCTATCCCACCTTCGACGGCTCCCTCCTAAAAGGTTAGGCCACCGGCTTCGGGTGTTACAAACTCTCGTGGTGTGACGGGCGGTGTGTACAAGACCCGGGAACGTATTCACCGCGGCGTGCTGATCCGCGATTACTAGCGATTCCGGCTTCATGTAGTCGAGTTGCAGACTACAATCCGAACTGAGAATGGCTTTTAGAGATTCGCTTACCCTCGCGAGTTCGCTGCTCGTTGTACCATCCATTGTAGCACGTGTGTAGCCCAGGTCATAAGGGGCATGATGATTTGACGTCATCCCCACCTTCCTCCGGTTTGTCACCGGCAGTCTAACTAGAGTCCCCATCTTAATGCTGGCAACTAGTTATAGGGGTTGCGCTCGTTGCGGGACTTAACCCAACATCTCACGACACGAGCTGACGACAACCATGCACCACCTGTCACCGACGTTCCGAAGAAAAACTCTATCTCTAGAGCGGTCGTCGGGATGTCAAGACCTGGTAAGGTTCTTCGCGTTGCTTCGAATTAAACCACATGCTCCACCGCTTGTGCGGGTCCCCGTCAATTCCTTTGAGTTTCAGCCTTGCGGCCGTACTCCCCAGGCGGAGTGCTTATGCGTTAACTCCAGCACTGAAGGGTGGAACCCCTCCAACACTTAGCACTCATCGTTTACGGCGTGGACTACCAGGGTATCTAATCCTGTTTGCTCCCCACGCTTTCGAGCCTCAGCGTCAGTTACAGACCAGAGAGCCGCCTTCGCCACTGGTGTTCCTCCATATATCTACGCATTTCACCGCTACACATGGAATTCCGCTCTCCTCTTCTGCACTCAAGTCTCCCAGTTTCCAATGACCCTCCACGGTTGAGCCGTGGGCTTTCACATCAGACTTAAAAGACCGCCTACACCCCTTTACGCCCAATAAATCCGGACAACGCTCGCCACCTACGTATTACCGCGGCTGCTGGCACGTAGTTAGCCGTGGCTTTCTGGTTAGATACCGTCACACGCATAACAGTTACTCTATGCGCTGTTCTTCTCTAACAACAGAGCTTTACGATCCGAAGACCTTCTTCACTCACGCGGCGTTGCTCCGTCAGACTTGCGTCCATTGCGGAAGATTCCCTACTGCTGCCTCCCGTAGGGAGTTTTGGGCTGTGTCTCAGTCCCAATGTGGCCGATCACCCTCTCAGGTCGGCTATGCATCATCGCCTTGGTAGGCCGTTACCCTACCAACTAGCTAATGCACCGCGGGTCCATCTCTTAGCGATAGCTTGCGCCACCTTTCCTCACAGAATCATGTGATCCCATGTCCTATGCGGTATTAGCAGTCGTTTCCGACTGTTATCCCCCACTATGAGGTAGGTTACCCACGTGTTACTCACCCGTTCGCCACTCACCTTGACTTAGTGCAAGCACTCGGTCGCGGTTCGTTCGACTTGCATGTATTAGGCACGCCGCCAGCGTTCGTCCTGAGCCAGGATCAAACTCTCATGAAAAAATTTCATAAGTCTACTTGACTCATTTCTTTACTAGCTTGTTTTTTACCCAGCTTGTCTGCTGCCGAATTGTTGGTTGTTCATCAAGTTTTACTCGATGACCCTCACATTCTTGGTGTGTCTTTGTTTAGTTTTCAATGTGCTCGTCGTCACCACGTGACAACTTCTATATATTAGCACAAGCCTTACTTCCTGTCAACAACTTTTCAGAAGTTTTTTCGAAGTTTTTTGCTTGGCCGTCGTCTCAGCGACAACTTCTATATATTAGCACCATCTTCTCCTCATGTCAAAGCTTTTTCGAATGCTTTTGACGATTTTTAGAAAATGGTTCGTGTGTTCCTAAGAACATAATGTAATATACCATGACTAAGCCCACTAAGTCAACACTTTCTAGCCACTTTTAAGTCCTTTTTTTGGTCCAAAAGAAAAACACCATATATAGGTTGTATAGCCAAGTGGCTCCCCCTATATATAGTGCCAATTCTAGCCGAAGATTAAGGTCAGAATTTCTTCTGCTGTTACTCGACCAAAATATTTATTGAAGTCTAAGTTCTCAAAGACCTGGTTGACAGCCTCGCGCTCGAAGCGTACGCCTACTAGCGCGTCTTCTACATCGCTAATGTCCCCAAGCCCAAAGAAGTCGCCATAGACTTTAACTTCTCCTTAATAACCCCTTGCTCCACATTGAAGCGGAAATCGACAAAGCCAAATGGGAACTTCTGACTCATTTGGATAGCAAAAGCTGGCGATTGTCCATAGTTCCATTCCCAATTGCCGAAGCGTTCAGCTTGAATCTCTCGGACTTTGGCCCAATCTGCTTCAGTCAACTTAAATTCTTTGACTTGGTCGCGACTTTCCACGCCAAATATTTCAAGCAAGAGTAAATCACGGAACTCCTCGGTAGTGAGTTTTTGATATTCCGGTGACACATAAGGTTTAATATTAGTCACGCGGCTTCGCACCGATTTAATTCCCTTGGATTCGAACTTTTCCTTGCGTGGTTTAAGAGCTTTGGTGACCTCCTCTAGATCTGCATCAAACAAGATGGTCCCATGAGCGGTCATACGCCCATTCTTGCATACATGGCATTGCCTGAAAACTTCTTGTCCTCAATCAGCAGATCATTTCGCCCTTTGAGCTCCGCTCCTTTTGCTCCCATTTTATGTAGAGCTTGAATTACCGGTTGCGTGAAGCTGGCGAAATCCCGGAAGGAACCGTCATCGTCTTTAATGAAGCAAAACGAAAAGTTTCCTCGATCATGGTAGACAGCCCCGCCGCCGGACATACGGCGAACCACTCGAATTCCTTTTTCTTCTACATAGGCTTGGTTTACTTCTTCAATGGTGTTTTGGTTTCTTCCTACTATAATAGAAGGATCATTGATGTAGAAGAGCAAGATTGGCTCATCGACCAATCGGTTTTCCACCAAATAAGTTTCCAAGGCAATATTCAAACTTGCATCATAGTTGTTGCCATTATCAACAAAATACATATTTATACGCTCCCTCTTAAAGTGATATAGTCAGACCCGGCTGACAATGAACTAAGTTAATGTCGGCACTCAGGTCCGTCGCTATTTGTTGGAGGATGAGTGTTTGATCCGCATGAGGTGCCATATGACTAGCTATCAGCGTTTGCACATGGGCCTGATTGGCCAATTGCGCGACTTCACCAGCCGTCATATGAATCTCGTTCCGCCCCCGTTCGTTAGTAAAGGCCGAATCAGCAATTAATACATGGGCACCCTGACTGAAGTCGATTAGTTCTGGGCACCAGCCAGTATCAGCCGTAAAGACTAAGACTTGCCCTGTCTCCATCTCTTCCACGCGCATAGCATAGCAAACAAGTGGATGGACCGTCTGGCAAAAACTTACGCGGAAAGGCCCACATTCTAAGACGCTATCCGCCCCATAAGTCATCAATTGGCTGGTCTTGTCCTCAATGGCCAAAGGCGGAAATACCGATTGGTCATGCAAATAAATAGGCACTGGCGCATGTTTAGCACCTGAAGGTTTCAACATTAATAGATGCTGGATAGTACCTAAATCCGCCACATGATCAGCATGGTCATGGGACACAATGACAGCATTAAGCTCTAGTACATCTAGATAATTTTCTAAAGGCACGTGCAGCGCCACTCCCTGCATCAAGCAAAATATGATAGGACCGGTCCTGACTTGAAACCACAAAAGCAGTCGTGCCATTGTCCCCCATTGGGTAACCTCCGGCACATCCTAAACAATGAATATGCATATGTCCTACCCCCTAGACATTAGCCACAATATCGGCAACCGTCTGACTGTTGAGGCGTTTGAGCAAGGCGGTAATCAGAGCCACTGTATGTTTGAAGTCATCTTCGTGAATAATCGAAGTATGGGAATGTAAGTAGCGAACCGGAATGGTAATGGCAATGGATGGCACGCCATCAAGACTTTGGTGCTGTGCCCCAGCATCCGTTCCGCCACCCTTTATGCTGGTGAATTGGAATGGAATGCCTTCTTCTTCCGCCACATCAATCACAAAGTCACGCAGGCCTTTGTGAGGAATCATAGACGCATCATAAATTAAAACTTGTGGACCTTTGCCTAATTCGCTATCTGCTTCTTTAGGTGTCATACCCGGTGTATCCCCCGCAGTCCCTGTATCTAAAGCAAAACTGATAGCAGGATTCAGTTTGTGGGTCGCGCCCTTAGCACCACGTAAACCAACTTCCTCCTGAACGTTAGCCCCGATGAAGAGCTGGCTAGCGTGACCTTGGCTAGCTGCATATTTTAATACTTCAATCGCAACTGCAACGCCAATGCGGTTATCCCACGCTTTCCCCAAGAGGAAGGGGCCGCCATTGAGACGACGATACTCGATATAAGGCGTAATCATGTCCCCCCGGACGAATGCCCCATTCTAGCACTTCTTCCTTAGAAGTCGCTCCTAAATCAACAAAGACATCCGCTATATCGACCGCCACCTTGCGTGCTTCCGCAGGCAGAACATGTGGAGGCTTAGAGCCCGTCACACCATGGTAGGTTTTGCCGTCTCGCGTCGTAACGGTCACTTGCTGGGCCAAAACTACCTGGCTCCACCAACCACCAATCGGCACAAACTTTAGGAAGCCCTTATCCGTAATCTGACTAACCATAAACCCCACTTCATCAAAGTGAGCAGCCATCATAATCCGCGGACCGCTGGCATCCCCAATATGCTCCGCAAATAAGCCACCAAGACCATCTTGAACGTAGCCTTGCGCATAAGGTGCCGTTTCTTCTTTGAAAAGTTGGCGAACCGCACCTTCATTACCCGCAATCCCATTGACTTCACTCAAGGCACGTAACAAAGTTTCATTGATTTCCATCCTATTCCTTCTTTCTACTATATAATATGTATCGCACTTCCTATTTTAGTACTCTGCCCTAGCGACTTCAAGCAGGATTGCTCGCCTAGCTAGAATCGAATAGTAAATTCTATTTCAGTCTCTGAACGCATGCCGACTTTTAAATGCCAACCATTGCGTTCTGCTACCGCTTGGGCTAAGGACAAGCCCATCCCACTTCCTCCTTGGTCACGTTGGCGCCCTTGGTCTGGCCGATAGAAACGCTCGAATAAGCGCTCTGCCTGCTCTTGACTCATTTCCTGACAATGATTGGCCACAAACAAGCTCTTGTCAGTTTGTCGCCAGCCAACCTCAATCTCTGTCCCTGCCAGATGATACTGAAGGGCATTTTCGAGTAGAACCTGGCTGACCTGTTGAAAAGAGGCCCTGTCGATAGTCAACAGAATAATATCAGGCAAATTCAAGGAAACCTGCGCCCGGTTTGCTTCAAGCAATCCCCCAAGATCATCCAACGCTTGTTTTAACAAGGCGACTAAATCCAGAGACTCTGGATTTAGGGCGACTCGGCCTTCATCATAGCGAGCTAATTGTAGCATCTGCTCCACTAAGGCATTTAAGCGTTGGATTTGCCTGCGATTACTTTGGGTCCATTCATTCTTGCATCCTGTCAATTCTAAGACATCGTTATTGGTAGCCAGAACCGCTAAAGGGGTCTTAATCTCGTGGCTGGCATTACTAATAAATTCCTGTTGACGTTTAATATTGTTAATCAAAGGCCGAATGGCTCTATTAGAAAAGTATCGAAGTAGACCATAAATGATTAGCAAGGTCAAGACCAAGATACCCAGCGAAATCATGGCCAAGCGAGTCACCGCCTGAAGCTGCCGTCCCGCATCTACAAAGAGCCATTCCTTTTCTCCTTGCGAATTCGTCCGCTGATAGTAGCGCAGTACGCCAATCCAGCCCCGGTTTTTAGAAGATTTCAAGAGTGGACTGAGCATATTCGCCAAAGTCCCCCTGGTCATAATCATCCATGCGGTCTAATTGGCTAGTCACTAACTTACCATCGGCATCGGTTTTAGCGTATATATAACGAGCCGTGTGATAATTCGGTTCCTGATAGCTCTGCCAGAGTCTAGCCCAATCAAAGCCCTGATTCTTCGGCAGAGGCGGTCTTTCCTGATTGCCCTGATGCTGATTCTGGCTCTGGTCCATTAGGTGACTTGCTTCGCCATCTAGCTCTTGAACCGTCTGCCAATAGTTGAGCCCATTCAAACCCAGGAGCAGGCACAAGAGCACAGCCGTAAAAGATAGCATGGCGATTCGGACAAAACGGCCTTGCATCTGCTTAATCATGCGCCACCTCCAGCTGGTAACCCAGGCCTCGCGAGGCCTTAATCGTCACTTTAGAACTCAGCTGTTGTAATTTTTTGCGTAAGGACGAAATATTGACCCAGACCACATTAATCTCCGCGTCGGAGTCTAAGCCCCAGATTCTTTCCATAATTAAATCGGAAGACAAAACCTGTTGTTGATTCAACAAGAGCATCTCCATCAGTTGAAACTCTCGCTTATTTAAGGCGAGTTCAGCCGCTCCTACCGCTAGACTGGCCCTTTGACGATAGAGGGTTAGATCGCCGCAACGCAAGTCGTTCTCTACCAAATTGGCAGGGCGCCGCAACATAGACCGAATGCGCGCCAGGAGTTCCTGCATATCAAAGGGCTTAGTTAAATAATCATCCGCACCCAAATCAAGCCCTTGCACCTTGTCCTCAATCTGGTTTTTGGCCGTTAAAAGCAAGGTCGGTACTTGAGAACCCTCGCTGCGCAAGATTTTTAGGACATCGAAGCCCGATTTCTTAGGCATCATGACGTCTAAATTAGGCCATCATAGTCCATAGATCGTGCATACAAGAGGGCTTCTTCTCCATCTGCTACATGATCCACATCATAATGATGGTGCTTAAGAATAGCCTGGATTCCCTTGGCTAAATCTAATTCATCTTCTGCTAGTAACAATCTCATCTATCTTGCCCTCCTTTTGCTAGTCTCATTGTATCACATTTGCCTTGTCAGTCGCTATTTGCAAGCGTTTAGCAAGGCGCCCCCTCGCAATCATGTTATAATAGGGGTGGAAAACAAGTATCCATCTAATTTACTTAATATTTTCAAGGAGTGTCCGCTATGTTTTTATCTGATTCACTAGTCGATTCTATCCATCAACGTGCAGATCACTACGATCGAAGCAACGAATTTCCTGAGCTAGACTACCAAGCGCTCAAAGAAGCTGGTTACTACAAAGCCTTTGTGCCCAAAGAATTTGGCGGGCACGGCCTCACACTTCAAGAAATTGCCCACGAACAAACCCGCCTAGCCAAGGCAGCACCTGGTACTGCCCTAGGTATTAATATGCACCAGATCATTGTAGGCTTGGGCCGACATCTAGTAGCTCACGGACAAGCTGCAGGCCAGCAAATCCTAAAAGACGCGGCTGAAGGTCACCTCCTAGCCTTCGGCATCTCGGAACCTTCTAACGACCGCGTCCTCTTCGGCTCTATCTGCCAGGCTCAACCCCAATCAGATGGGGGCTATCTTTTCTACGGCGACAAAGTCTTCCTGTCTATGATTAAGGCCTGCAGCCGTTTCGTGACCTTTGCGACCGACTCTAGCCAAGACCAAGCCCTATCCGTCTTTGCCTATGCCCATAAACAAGAGGACAAAATAGAGATTCACGAAAACTGGGATACGCTCGGTATGCGTGCCACTCAATCACACAGCGTGACGCTCAAAGGTCTGCAAGTAAGACCTGAACAAATCTTGGCCAAACTGGCTCCTGGCCCAAGTTTAGACCCTACCGTTTTTGGCATTTTCGCTTATTTTGAGATTCTACTCGCAGCTACCTATTTAGGTATTGGCCAACGAGCCCTCGAACTGGGACTAGAAACAGTCAAAAAGCGTTATTCCGTCAGCAATCAGACAACCTACGACCAAGACAAGAGCATTCGTTGGCGCTTGGCCGAAGCCGCTATCCAACTAGATGCCATCCCACCACAACTCGATTATTTCTGCCAGGCTTTAGATCAAGGCCAACCTTATGATTTGAGCTGGTTACCACGCCTGTCTGCCCTTAAAAACCGTTCCGTTGAAGCCTCTAAAATAGCAGTCGAAGAGGTGATTCGAGCTTGTGGTGGGCAAGCATACTTCAGCCAAAACGAATTGTCCCGTCTCTATCGCGATGTCTTGGCTGGTCTCTTCCAACCTTCCGATCAAGAATCACTCCATGAAGCTTGGGCTATCATGCTCTTAGGCCCTATCAAGCCATAGCACTAGCCAACTTTGCACGCTCCTCAATTCTGTATTATAATACTACTAGGATTTACTATTGGAGGTAATGAAATGAAAAAAACTTTACGAATTGTCCTATCTAGCTTATCATTAACTGCCCTCTTAGCAGGCCCTACAATCGCTTTGGCAGAATCTTCAAACAGCGAGTCAAGCGCTAGTAGCCAAGAAAGTACCGCTAGTTCAGAATCTAGCACAGACTTCAAGGCGGTAACGGAGGCTATCAAGACTGCAGCTTCTGCTAAAGAAGCCAGCGTAACTTACACAAACTCAACCCCTATTACCTTAGGCAAGGCTCCTGTTACGGAAACCATCCATGCCTACAGCTTAATCTCCCTCAAAGATTTTTCCAAAGACTTAGAGATTCCTTTTGGTGGCGACACCCAAACTGGCGCTGTTCTTGTACTTGATGTCTCCCTTAAGAATGACTCAGATAAAGACGCTTACATTACCGGCGGTTTCTCTGGCTCCATTGTAGGCTATAACAGAGCAGTGAGCCACAACAACAACTTACTAGATGAGACGAAAGACCTAACTAAGGCTGTTGTAGACGCCAAGCAAGTACTTAAGGCTAAAACTGAGCTTCGCGGCTTCGTTGTCCTAACAATTGGTGGCGACGCCCTCAAACAATTAAACAAAAATGGCGAGTTATCATTCGATACCCTCGTTGTATTAGCTAATCAAGGGGACAAAATTACGGATGCTATTGTACCTACGGCATCTACTATTCTGCCAACGTCTAAAGAAGGGGAAGCAAAACGTTCAGCGGCTAGCAAATTCTACCCTGACAAACTGACTGCTGAAAACTGGGGAACTAAGACCCTCATTAGCTCAAGTACTGATAAGCAAAACGTTAACTTTGAAGGCTATGATGTGACTTTGAACGGCTACCAATTGGTTGACTTCAAGCCTAATGAAGATCAAGCTAGCCGTTTCGAAAAACTTAAAGGTGGTGTGGTAGTCTTAACTGCTGAAATTACCGTTAAGAACAACGGTAAAGTTGCCTTGAACGCACGTCAGACCGCTGGTAACTTAGTTTTCAATAACCAACTAAAATTAATGCACGAAGGCATGGTTGAAGTTGAGCCGGCCAAAGATAAGGAAGTAGTAGAACCTGGTCAAGAGTATACTTACCACTTAGCATTCGTCTACAGCAAGGATGACTACGATCTCTACAAAGATCGCTCACTTACTTTGAACGTCAATCTCTATGACAAAGACTTTAAGTCCTTAACTAAATCCGGCGATATTACCTTCCAACTTAAAAAATAAACTTAATGCTAGAAAGCCACAGGTCGTCAGACTTGTGGCTTTTTATATAGAGCTCTATGCTATCCCCAAATTTGTGTTAAACTGATAGAAAGCGTTACCTATTTTATCTCTAGGAGGGCTTGCATGACAACCCGACGTAAACTTGTATTCGTTGACGACGAGACTTTTGTACTCCAGTCCATTGTTAATCTGATGGATTGGGCTTCTTTGGGCTACGAATTAGTAGGCACAGCTAGTAATGGCCAAGAAGCTCTGGCTATAATAGAAGAAACTTGCCCTGATGTGGTCATTACTGACATTTGCATGCCACTCATGGACGGATTTGAATTAAGTCAAGCCATCTATGAATTCGACCCCACGATCAAGATTATCTTTATCAGTGGCCACGACAAATTCGACTATGCTCAGAATGCCATTCGCCTTAACATCCAAGAGTATCTACTAAAACCCATTACCCCTTCAGATATCCAAGCCGCTCTTGCCCGCGTCAGCCAAAACCTTGACGCGCAACGCCAACGCGCGCTGGATATGCAGGAAATGACACGAGAATACATGTCAACCATTGAGGCCTCCAGGCGGAGTTTACTTATTAGCCTTGTAACCGAGCCTCTGACTCTAGAAGCTACTAGTCACTGGCAACACCGCATCCATCTCTATCAATTACAAATTTCCGGGCCCTTTTACACCGCAATCAGCCTCTGCCCCCGTCAATCCTCTAGTCCCATCCACGCCGTCAGTCCCAGACATGCGCGATGTTCTCTTTGCTGAAGAATTGAGCTGGGTCTCCTACCGCAAGACAGCCCTAGAGGTCTGCCATAAATATTGCCCGGCCGAAGCTTTCCCTTTTGCTGGTAAATTAATCATTATTCTCAGTCATGACGAGCCTGATTTAGCCGCTACCTTGGACCTTTTACTGCAAGATATTCAGCAAACCTTCCTGAAAAATTATCGGCGCACCCTCTACCTTGGTATTAGCCAGTCTTCCTCACATTTGATGGACTTAAAGCGCCTCTACCACCAGGCCCTTCAGGCTTATGATTACTGCCAATCCGCACCGAACACCGCCCTGTGTTACTACGGCGACTTCAGTGTCGAGATGGAATCAAACCTAGACTACGACGCAACCCCTGACCAGCGTCTCTTATCTTTGATTAAGATTGCTTCTTATCCTGAGTTTGAGGATTATATTGTGAGCTTAATTAACCAAAGTCATCGCCAAGCCACTACTCCTTCGGCCGACTATCTCTTTTTCCTAGAATTAACTTCACGGGTTATCCGCATCAGTCAAAACCTAACTGGCATCCAAAACTCACCGCTGATTGAGTCCTTTATGTCTCAAATGGTAGTAGCAAACCAAGCGTCAGTAGCGGATTTAATGCAAACCTTCCTGGCTCACAGCAAAAAGTTACTACTCTTAATCCAGAGCGAACGCCAAACTCTCAAAGAATCTTTAACCCAGCAAGGCTTGCGTTTAATGCAACAACATTATCAAGATCCACTTTTTACAGGCAAACGTTTGGCTCAGTTAATGCATGTCAGCCCTAACTATCTCAGCTCTCTATTCACTCGCGAGACAGGACAATCCTTCAAGGAACACTTGATTCAAATTCGTATGAATAAGGCTAAAGAGCTCTTACTAACTAGCTCAGCCAAGGTCCAAGAAGTAGCCTTAGCCGTCGGCTATACCGACACTCACTACTTCTCCTATAGTACTAAGCGCTACTTTGGCCTATCGCCGCGCCAAATTCGTGAGGCCGCCCAAGAAGGGAGCCCCTCACTATGACCCCTACCAAGCGTCAACCCTTGCACCGAGTGATTTATTTAACTTGCTTCCTCTTGTCAACTTCTATTCTAGGCATTAGTCTCTGGGGCCATTATCAAATTGCACGCGATCTCTTAATTAAGCAGACCATGACCCTAACCGAACAACACGTGGCGCGCTCGACAGAAGCCTTAGAAACTATGATTGCCACGATGGATGTTGCCAACGAGGCAATCATCCGCCGCATCACACTCGAAAGCCTAACACCTCAAGCTTTGCATGATTTGCTTGATTCTAGCGTCACCCTTAACCGAGATATCCAATCTATCGCAGTGCTAGATGAACAGGGCCAAGTCCTAGATTTTGCGCCTGGTCGTTTCCAGCTTAAATTGAATAACCAACATGCAGTTTTATCTCCAGACTGGTATCAAGAAGAGGCTCAGCACGACCAAACGCTCTATTCTAGACCTCATATTCAACATCTCTTCCAAGGAGAGTTTCCTTGGGTCATCTCCAATACTATCCCTTTTACCCATCAAGGTAAACGTTGCCTTCTACTCATCGATTATAAAATCAAGACTTTCCAACGCTTCTTTGAGACCGGAGGGATTGGCAAACAAGGCTACACCTACTTGGTAGATGACCAACAAGAACTCATCTATCATCCCCACCAAGCTCTAATGACTGCAGAACTCAAACAAGAAACCATCCCAGATTTAGGAACTGAGGCTACAAAAGTCCAACTAGATAAGGATAAGCACGTCGTGCTAGCCAGTCAAGTGATGGCTGGCACCCATTGGCGTGTTGTCGGAAAAACCTACCTACAAGAAGTATTGGCTAGTGGATTGTCTCGAATTTTTCAGACTTCGCTTATCCTCTTCTTAGCCTTGACCTTACTGATTAATGTTCTCACCTACTTATTGGCTCGTTTCATTGCTCGCCCAATTCGTCGCCTAGCTCGCCATATGCAAGCCTTTCAGGATCTTACAACTGGGCACTATGAGACCTCTGGTTACGACGAGGCCCACGAACTCTACCGGGCCTATCGCCAACTGCTCAGCCAAGTTGATCAGCTCATGGACCGCGTCAAGCTAGAAGAAGCTGCCCTACGCAAGAGCGAACGCAACGTCTTAGAGGCTCAAATCCAGCCACATTTTCTCTACAATACTTTGGAATCTATCTTGTGGATGATAGAGAGTCAAAACACCCGAGACGCCTCTCATATGGTGACCGCTTTAGGCCGCCTGCTTCGCATTACCTTAAGCAAGGGGAAAGAGTATATTCCCTTGGAACGTGAATTTGAACACGTTACTAACTATCTAGAGATTCAGCAGATCCGCTACAATCAACAGTTCACCTATCAACTCCAGCTACCAGAGCAACTTGAATCCTACCCTACCATCAAACTTATCCTACAACCTATTGTAGAAAATGCCATTATACATGGCTTGGCCAACCTCTACGAACCGGGTCAGCTGACAATTGAAGCTAGCCAGACAGAAAAAGGAATTCTAATCCATGTTAGGGATAACGGTCAAGGTATGAGTACTGAGCGCTTAGAGGACTTGCGCCAGTCGCTAAAGCACCCCTCAGATGTGGTGGGCATTGGCTTACGCAACGTCCACGAACGCCTACAAATCTATTTTGGCCCTGAATACGGACTAACAATTGATAGCCAAGAAGATCAAGGAACTTGCGTCAGCCTCTTGATTCCGTATCTAGATTGGGAGGATCTACCAGCATGAGAAAACTTTCTACCATATTATTAGGGCTTGTCTTGGTTAGTTTAGCTAGTCTTTTAGCCTTAAGCCTTTGGCTTCGTCAACCCATCCAGACTATGACACATCGTATCTTGTTCGCCAGCAGCAAAGCCTTGAGTCAGCCCTACAATCAGCAAGTCTTGGCAGGCCTCAAGGCCTCAATCAATCCCTCTGACGACATAGAGATCCAGACCCTGGCTTTGCCAGATAATGCAGAGGAGCAATCGGTCATATTAAGCCACCAAAAACTTCTAACAGGCGATCAAGTCATACTCCACTCTGCCTACAGCCTTGAATTAACGCCTCAATTAGAAAGCTGGCTTAATCAAGGGATTAAGCTGACCTTAATCGATAGTCCAAAAGTCCAACTATCCCAAGCAAGCCAGCTAGGCTGGTCCCCTCAAGAGCAAGGACAGGCCCTAGCCCAAGCCTTGAATTCCAAAAGCGGAACAGATGCCCCCTTCATTCTAGCCTATCAGGCAAATAATCACGAAAGCATCGAGCGCCTAAAAGGAGCTCAGGACTTCTTAGATCAGTCTGGACAAACCTATCAGATACTTGCTTTAGAAGACGACAAACTCGATAATCAGCAGGCTATACTTCATGTTGTTGAAACCTTAAATTCCAAGCCCGCTGTAATTTTACTCGATCAAATCTCTATACATGGCCTAGCCCGTTATTTGCATCAAAGCTTAAGTATTCATGATATCTACAGCATCGGCTATCAAGCTCAGATATTTAGCGCTATTGAAGCAGGGGACATCAAGCGCAATCTCACGCCCAATCCCTATGCTTTAGGCTATGCAGCAGGGCAAACTGGTCAAAATCAGCCTGATAAGGCTAGTGATGTAACCACTAAGCTTACCTATCAATGGATTGAGGTGCAAGACCTCTTCAATCCCCAATTTGCCAGTTGGCTCTTCCCTTTGGAATAAAATACTGCTTGCAGTAAGCAACATATACAAAAGAGAGTTGGTCCTTGCCAACTCTCTTCTATTATATAGTAACAAAAAAGCTGGGATACAAATCCCAGCTTTTAATATACTTCTTATTAACGTACACGCACTGCAAATTGTGGTGTGAAGTTTTGGATGTTGTTGTAGCCTAATGGAGTACCTGGTTGAGAAGCATGAATGAAGTTCCCGCCACCAGTTGCAATCGCTACGTGGTAAGTTGAACCTGCGTCACCCCAGAAGTAGAGGTCACCCGCTTGTGCTTCTGATACAGAGATACGTTTCCCTGCAGATTCTTGCGGTACTGTCCAGCTACCTACATCGATACCGTATGCTTCTTTGAAGACATATTGTACGAAACCTGAGCAGTCAAAACCACTTGGGCTCTTACCGCCCCATACATAAGGAGTCCCTACGTATTTAGCAGCTGTTGATAAAACATCGCCGTAAGTTGAAGCCGCTGGTGCTTCCGCTGCTGGTTCTTCTTCGGCCGCTGCAGGAGCTTCTGGCTCTTCTTCTGCAGTTGGGGCAGCTTCAGCAGGTTGTGGCGCTGGGGTTGTTGCCTCTTCTTCTTGAGTTGAAGGAGTTTCTGTAACAGTTGATTCTTCGGCTACTGGAGTTTCAGAAGCAGGGGCTTCAGATGATTGACTTTCAGTCGCTTCTGTTTGGCTGTTTGCTTCAGCTTCTGTAGTTGGTGCTGCTGGTTTTGCTTCCTCAGCCGCTGGAGCTGGTTGCTCAGCTAATTGAGATTCACGAGTTGCTTGCTCTTGAGCCGCTTGTTCTTGGGCAGCTGCTTCTGCTTGTGCTTGTTGTTGTGCCAAAGCTTGTGCTTGAGCTTCTGCGGCAGCTTGTTCAGCCGCTGCTTGTTGTGCTGCTGCAATTTCTGCTTGACGTTGTTGATAAGCAGCTTTCTCAGCAATTAAAGCTTCACGAGCATTTTGTGCTAATGATAAATCAGAAGTCAATTGGTTGTACACTGCTTCGTTATTAGCTTGTTCTTCGGACAAAGCACCTTTGAGGGCTTCTAATTGAACATGCTTAGCAACGTTATCTGCCTTAGTGGTTTCTACTGCAGATTTTTTTAGTTTCAACAGCTTCTTTATCAGCCTTTTGTTGACCTAAAAGAGTTTTGTTAGCTGAAACCATCTTCTTCACAACGTCTACACGACCAACAAAGTCGCTGACAGATTTAGAAGAAGCTACAACGTTAACGTAATTTTCAGCCCCACCTGTTGCTTGAACAGCGCGAGCTTGATCAGCTAAGAGGCTTTCGCGTTTGCCAATTGCTACTTCTAAGTCTTTGATTTCTGCTTGTAAGCTTGCAATTGCTGCGTCATTTTCTTGGATGTTACCTTGAAGAGTAGTTGCTTGTGCTTGAACTTCTTGTAACTTAGCGTAAGAGCTAGCTAATTGTGCGTAAAGTTGTGCTTGCGCAGCAGATAAGTTTTCGATTTGGCTTTCACTTTGCCCGATTAATGAATCGTAGTCTTGTGCGAAAGCAGCCACAGGTGCAGCTACGCTCCCTAATACGACGGCTGAAGTTAATAACGTTTTGAATAATCTCTTGTTCATAAGCGATTTGACTCCTTTTAGTCTCGTAATTTGTATATCATGCTTGTGTTGGACACAGGCTTTGGTTTATCTTTTTATGACATGCTTACATGATACCACAAGTTTTGGCTAAGGTGCGGTTTTTCGACGATTCGTATAGCATCTGTAACACAGCTGTAATTTTACATGAGTTTTCACTGTTTTTTGACTCTTTTTTGCCACAATAGACTGACGAATAGGCCAGGTCTTCGGTATTCTACAGGTGACGAAAATGGCTTGCTAGGCCGATTCTCGCTTTTGTCTAGACCTTTAAGCCGGATTAACTATCCCAAAAGGTAGTCTTGCAGATGGTGCCATAAAGATTGTGCCCATATAAGTCGCTATGTTGCTTCAATATTTATACTACACCTTGAGGTCTCCAGCGCCGTTTCGACCTCTAAAAAATCATGAGGAGAACCCAACTACTTAGCCCACCAACCACACTCGCGCACAAAAAAAGCAGGCCCAAAAGCCTGCTTCTCACATCTTAATCTTGATAGGTAACGAGTGTGTAATTTTTCTTACCCCGACGTACAACTACGTACTTACCACCAATAGCATCTTGAGGCGTAATGACAGCTTCCACATCAGTTACCTTAGTGCCATTCAAGGTAATCGCACCATTCGAAATAAATTCTCTGGCTTCGCGGCGTGATTTAACAATACCGGTATCAACTAACCAAATAGCTAGGTTAGCTTCCTCTCTTGCCACACTTGCTTGCGGCATATTTCTAAAACCTTGCTCAATTTCATGAACCGTGAGCGAACCTACTTCGCCCGTAAATAAAGCTTCTGTAATCCGAATGGCTTCATCTAGAGCCTCTTGCCCGTGAACAAAGCGCGTCACTTCTTCAGCCAAACGCTTGTGGGCAACCCGCAAGTGAGGCTGAGTCTCAATTTCTACAGCTAGAGCATCAATCTCTTCATGAGATAAGAAGGTAAAGTACTTAAGAATTTAACCACATCACCATCTTGTTGATTGAGCCAGAATTGGTAAAACTCAAATGGCGTTGTTTTTTCTGGGTCCAGCCAAACAGCCCCACCAGCTGTTTTACCAAACTTGGTTCCGTCAGATTTGAGCATAAGCGGAATGGTCAGCCCATAGACTTCAGTCTCATGGCCTTCAGTCCGACGAATAAAATCTAATCCAGCCGTAATGTTACCCCATTGATCGGCTCCCCCAATTTGTAATTGGACATCGTATTCTTTGTATAAGTGGGCAAAGTCAATGGATTGCAGAATCTGGTAGCTGAACTCGGTAAAGGAAATCCCTACCTCTAGACGAGATGCGACAACATCCTTAGCCAACATATTATTAATGTTGAAATGTTTACCATAGTCACGCAAGAAATCTAAGAGCGAGATCTGGCTAAGCCAGTCGTAGTTATTCACGATTCGGAAACCACTTGCTTGGACATCCCCTTTTAGGAAGAGACGGTTCATCTGGTCTGCTAGTTTACGCGCGTTTTCCTTTACTACATCCATGGTTTGCAAGGTACGCTCGCTATTACGCCCACTTGGGTCACCAATTGAGCCCGTTCCGCCCCCAATCAGGACAACTGGTTTATGGCCAGCCAACTGGAATCGTTTAAGAATCATAAAGGGAATTAAATGTCCAATGTGCATGGAATCCCCTGTTGGGTCGACGCCACAATATAAGCCAATCGCCTTCTTATTTACTAGTTCTTCTAAGCCTTGAGCGTTAGTCTGCTGATTGATGGCACCACGCCATGTTAAATCATCTAAAATTGACATCTTCTTTCCTCCTTATGCATTTTCTATCTTCCTATTATAACGCGATTACAAGTCTGAATCAATCTAGCAATAGCGTAAATTTTCGAACCTTATGCGTAAATTATTCTATGTAAGCGTTTCGCTATCAGGAGTAGAATAGACTCAAATCCTATAAGGTGGTGACATTATGACACAAATCGCAGAGTACCTATTGGATATTGAAGATATCGTCAAGGAGTTTCCAGGGGTCAAAGCCTTGGACGGTGCACGACTTAAAGTTCGCCCAGGCACCATTCACGCCCTCATGGGGGAAAACGGTGCTGGTAAATCAACTATGATGAAATGTCTCTTCGGTATCTATATCGAGGACTCCGGTAGTATCAAACTCAATGGCCAACCCGTACGCTTTAACAACCCAAAACAAGCATTGGAACAAGGCGTCTCCATGGTCCATCAGGAACTGAATCAGGTTCTTAAACGTAGCGTCATGGAAATATCTGGTTGGGCCGCTTCCCAAAAACCAAACTTGGCCTGATTGACGAGCATAAGATGTACCAAGACACCAAGGCCATCTTCCAGCAACTCAACTTGGATATTGATCCACGGACTATCATTGGTAAACTCTCCGTCTCCCAACGTCAGATGATTGAGATTGCCAAGGCAGTCAGCTACGATGCCAAGGTAATTATCCTAGACGAGCCAACTTCTTCTCTAACGGAGCAAGAAGTTCAGCACCTCTTCCGCATCATGAACCAACTCAAGGACCAAGGTTGTGGCTTAGTTTATATCTCCCATAAGATGGAAGAAATTTTAGCCATTTCAGATGAAGTAACTATTATGCGTGACGGTCAATGGATTGCGACAGAGGCAGCTAAAGACCTAACCATGGAACGCATCATCCAACTCATGGTAGGGCGGGATATCGGTCATCGTTTCCCACCTCGCAACAACCATCCTGGTCAGGTAACCTTAGAGGTGCGCAATTTGACTGCTAAATATCAACCAAGCATTCAAGACGTATCCTTAACTGTTCATGAAGGCGAAGTCCTGGGGATTGCCGGTTTGGTGGGGTCTCGTCGAACTGAGTTGATTGAATGTATCTTCGGGATTGCAACCCTTGCCAGTGGCGAGATCTATAAGAATGGTAAGTTGATTCATAATAATAATTCCCGCGACGCTATCAAAAATGGCTTCGCCTTAGTGACAGAAGAGCGCCGTGCAACTGGGATTTTCCCAATCGCGGACATTCGCTTTAACACGGTTATCTCTAACATGCGTCACTATCGCGGTAAGTTAGGTCTGATTCGCAATGCTTCCATGGGTAGCGATACCCAACGTATGATTGATGCCATGGCCATCAAGACCCCAAGTCAACGAACTCAAATCCGCTCCTTATCTGGTGGTAACCAGCAGAAGGTGATTATCGGCCGCTGGCTACTAACCGATGCGGATATCTATCTCTTCGACGAGCCAACGCGAGGGATTGACGTCGGGGCCAAGTATGAAATTTACCAAATCATTTTAGACTTGGCTAAGAAAGGCAAGACCGTTATCGTTGTCTCCAGTGAAATGACCGAGTTACTGGGTATCACTGACCGCATTGCAGTCATGTCTAATGGTCGCTTGGCTGGCGTCGAAAAGACCGAATCACTCACCCAAGAAGAAATTCTTCGCTTGAGTGCACTCTATCTCTAAGGAGGATGTCTCTATGGAACTAAGTAAAAAACTACGATTTACCAATAAAACACCGCGCGAGCTATTATTAGACTTTTCTCTTTATATTGTGCTTGCTGCTTTAATCGCCATCATTATTTCGATGGATACTTCTTTCGTTTCACCAAAAAACTTCATTAACATCTTGGCTCAAGCCTCCACGCGGATTATTATGGCCTGCGGGGCTGCCGGGCTAATCATCTTAGCGGGACAGACTTGTCTGCCGGACGCGTCTTGGGTTTAACCTCCCTGATTGCTGCCTCCCTCCTTCAATCAACCACCTATGCTTCGCGTATGTACCCTGATTTACCTCAATTACCACTCTGGTTGCCACTCATTATCGTTATTGTAGTCGGCGGGATCTTCGGTTTGATTAACGGTTTTGGGGTAGCAGTTCTTAAGGTCCACGCCTTCATCATTACCTTAGGGACACAATTAGTAGCCTACGGGATTGCTCTGATTTACCAACAACAACAAGCAGGGGGTGCCCAACCGATTGCTAACTTTGACGACCGCTACCGTAATTTAGTTAACGGCACTGTCAACTTTACCAAAGACATTCAAATCCCATATGTAGTCTTCTACGCTATTGTCGTCTGTGTCATTATGTGGGTGATTTGGAATAAGACCCAACTTGGTAAGAACATGTATGCCATTGGAGGCAACATCGAGGCTGCCGAAGTTTCCGGGGTTAATATCGTTAAGAACATCCTCATCATTTTCCTGATTTCAGGGATTCTCTATGGCTTAGCTGGTTATCTGGAAGCTGCACGGGTAGGGTCTACAACTTCTAACACTGGTCTTAACTACGACCTCGATGCCATCTCTGCTTCCGTTATCGGGGGTGTTTCCTTCTCAGGCGGGATTGGGACTATTCCTGGGGTTATTATCGGGGCCATCATTCTCCAATTCATCAACTATGGTTTGGCTTATGTAGGTGTTAACCCTAACTACCAATACATCATCAAGGGCTTGATCATTATCCTAGCGGTAGCCATCGACGTCCGTAAATACATCAAGCGTAAATAAGAGCGTAAATTTTCTAACCTGGAGTGTAAAAAAATCAATGTAATCGCTTTACACGCCGTGTTATACTCAATTCAACAAAATAAAATCCTTAAAGGAGTCGATCTTTATGAAAAAAGTCATTACATGGTGCGCCATCTTCTGCCTATTCTGCTTAGCGCTAGTACCTAGTCTCAGCCCTAAAGTTCAAGCCGAAGATAAGAACATCAAAATTGGGGTTGCTTTCTACAAATACGATGACGCTTATATGTCTTCCGTCCGTGTAGCCCTTGAAAAAATCGCCAAAGAGCATTCCAATGTTGAACTCATTGTCAATGACTCTCAAAACGACCAAGCTAAACAAAATGACCAAATCGATGTCATGATTCAAAAGGGCGTTGATGTCCTCTTGATTAACGTGGTAGACACCGGGGCAGCTGAAGCAGTCGTTCAAAAAGCAAAAGACGCGAATATTCCGCTCGTGCTCTTCAACCGCGAACCAGCAACTGATGTTGTTAAAGCTTACGACAAAGCTCGTTTCGTTGGGACAACCGCTAAAGAAGCTGGGATTATCCAAGGTAAGATGATTGCGGAACTCTGGAAATCCGACAAGAAATATGACCGCAATGGTAACGGCAAATTAGATTACGTTATGTTAATCGGGGACCCAGAAAACCCAGAAGCAATCGCTCGTACAAAATATGCAGTTGATACTTTAACCGAAGCTAAGATTGAAGTGAACAAATTAGGTGACCAAGTTGCTAACTGGGATCCAGACAAAGCAAAAACTGCAACTGACGCTTGGTTAGCTAAAGACGCTGACAATATCGATGTCATCATCTCTAACAACGACTCAATGGCTTCTGGTGCCATTGCTGCTCTCCAAGGCGCTGGTTTTAACACTGATGCTAAAGCTGACAAGAAGATTCCTGTGTTTGGGGTAGATGCGACTGAAGAAGCAGTAGACCTCATTGCACGTGGCATTATGACTGGTACTGTCAAACAAGATGCTGAAGGGATGGCTAAAGCTGTCTTCGCACTCTCTTACAATGCAGGCCAAGGCAAAGACTTCTTAGACGGCACTGACTACAAGTACGATGACACTCAAGTCGCTGTACGTATTCCCTTACCAAGCCTTCAACGGCCAATAGGCTATTATCGAAGGATATCTCCTTTAGGCAAGTTCCTCTGGAGCTTGCCTTGCTTTATCCACACTAGGAGGAACATGATGACCACCCAAGAATCCACCGAAAACAAACCCGAGGTAAGCAAAACTTCACCTAGACGCACCAATCTTTATGAGGGCATTCATCTATCTGAGCGCACCCTCAACATCATCATCGGCATGATTATCGGGTTGTTGGCTCTAACCCTCTACTTCGCCTTGCCGCGTTAAGGCAGACAAAAAATAGGCTGAGACAAAAGTCTCAGCCTATTTTTTATCTGCTTACAAGGACTAAGCTTCCACTACAGACTCTTGGCTAGCCTTGCGCGCTAATTCCTTAGCTTCACGTTCTTCCACCTGATCTACAAAATCACGTAGAAGCTGCTTCACAACAGTTGGATCTTCAGTCTCATTAACCGCCACCTTAACCTTAGAAGAACGCGGAATACCTTTGAGATAGTAATGAGCTTGGGTCCGAAATTTCTCGTGTCGCAGTCCGATCACCCTTGAGGTCTACCAAGCGTTCTAGATGATCGATGGCCGTGTCAATTTTCTGTCTCGCCGTCATTGCCGGCAAGAGTTCACCAGTCTCAACATAGTGGACCATCTGCTGGATCACCCATGGATTGCCCAGAGCGGCACGCCCCACCATGACACCATCTACGCCCGTCGTATCAAGCAAGTATTTGAGTTCTTCAGGCGTTCTAACATCCCCATTTCCAACAAAAGGAATGGTTTTGAGTTCCTTCTTAACTTGCGCCAAGATATTCCAGTTGGCCTTGCCTTCATACATCTGTACCCGGGTCCGACCGTGCATGGCCACCATGGAAGCACCTGCTCGCTCAGCTGCCAAAGCATTTTCAATGGCATAAAGATGTTCATCATCCCAACCTGTCCGCATTTTTACTGTGACCGGCTTCTGAACGGCATCCACTACTGCCGCCACCATTTCATAAACCTTGTTGGGATCTAAGAGCCAACGTGCTCCTGCTTCTGCCTTAATGACTTTGTTAACGGGGCAACCCATATTTATATCAATAATGGCACACTCAGTGTTTTCAGCAACATATTTAGCCGCCTCTACCAAAGTCTCTTTATTGCCTCCCATAATTTGAATGCTGAGAGGATACTCATTTGGTTCAATGTGTAGCATGCTGAGTGTCTTGTCATTACGGAACTGAATCCCCCTTGTCGCTAATCATCTCGCAAACAACGAGACCTGCACCAAATTGTTTAACAATGGTCCGAAAAGCCGCATTCGAAACACCTGCCATGGGGGCAACCACAACTGGATTGGGAATCTCAATCTCTCTAATCTTGAACAAATTATACCTCCTCTGTTTCTGCTTGCTGACCTGCAGCCTCACCTGCTGCAATAATCGCTTCTAAATCTTGAACGCTGTAGTCATAGTGGTTCTCACAATAATGGCAGACAACTTCCGCTCCGCCATCCTCGTCAATCATAGCTTGAATTTCCTTACGACCTAAAGATTGAATACCGCGCCCATAGGCTTCCTTAGAGCAACCACAATAGAAAGAAACATCCTTCTTAGACAGGACTTCAGAATTTCCAGGCCCTACCAAGAGATCCAAGAGGGCCTCTAAACTTGGTTGTGACTCCAAAAGATCTGAGAAACGGCCTAAATCCGCAATGCGCTTTTCTATGAAGTCAATGGTTTCGTCAGTAGCACCTGGCATCACTTGAATCATAAAACCACCAGACTTAGCTACCGACTCATCAGGATTAACCAAAACAGAGAGTCCGATGCAAGAAGCTGTTTGTTCCGACACAGCCATATAGTAGGTGAAATCCTCTGCCAACTCCCCACTCACCAATGGCACTTGGCCAGAGAAGAGTTCCTTATTGCCTAAGAGTTTACGTACAGCCATATTGCCGGGCATACCCACTGCCCCAGCAACGTCTAACTTGCCAATGGCATTGAGTTCTAAGGCCACCTGCGGATTAGACACAAAGCCACGTACATGGCCGTAAGCATCTCCTTCCGCAATAATACGGCCCACTGGTCCCGTTCCGAGGATTTCTACCCGTAAGCGCTCGTCGCCCTTAGAGTTAGATGCTAATAAAAGAGTCCCCACCAGGGTCCGCCCTAAAACAGCCGTTGCGGTATGCCAGGTTTTGTGTCGATTGACTGCTTCCTGGACAACACCAGTAGCATCCAAAACCAAAACCCGTAATTGGCCATCGAACGCCAAGGCTGTTAATAATTGATCTGACATGATTGCTTCCTCCATCTCCCAATGGGAGTCATTATATTCCGTTTCTAAGTATAGCAGACCCCACCAGTTTAGCAAGTCTTTGGCCTAGTGCTAATAGGCAAAAAAATCAGACCCATGAGGTCTGATTTTCCTTATTAGGCTTGATGATGGTCAGATGACACTTGGTCATCCGCAATGATATGGTCGCCAGCTTCCAGCGCTTCTTCTACACGTGAGGGCGCCACTTTTTGATCTTGGCTTTGGGCCGAAGTAGGCGTGTCTGTTTCTTCAGACTTTGCTACTTGCTCAGGCATCTTCCCAGTCTTGAAGAGGGATTCAATTTGCGCCGCTTCTAAGGTCTCAACTTCAAGCAGTTTCTCTGCAATCAAGTTGAGTTGCTCACGGTGCTCATTGATAATGCGATGTGCCTCTTCATGGGCTTGATTCAATAATTGACGAACTTCGTTGTCAATCTCATAAGCTACCTGATCAGAATAAGCAGGTTTCTGACCATAGTCACGACCAACGAAGACGGTATGATTGCCTTCGTATTGAACCGGCCCTAAGCGGTCGGACATCCCATATTCAGTGACCATGCTACGCGCAATCTTAGTTGCTTGTTGGAAGTCATTGCTGGCCCCAGTAGATTGAGTGTTGAAGACAATCTCCTCGGCAGCACGACCACCTAGCAGCCCTACCATTTGATCATAGAGTTCCTTACGGGTCACAATATAAGCATCTTCACGCGGTAACATGACCGCATAACCACCTGCACGTCCGCGTGGCACGATAGTCACCTTATGAACGACACGTGCATCACTTAAGACCATGCCAATGATGGTATGCCCCGCCTCGTGGTAAGCCACGGTACGGCGTTGTTGTTCAGAAATCACACGATCCTTCTTAGCCGGCCCCGCAATCACCCGGTCATGGGCTTCTGCGATGTCCGCTTGGGTAATCGCCTTATGGTCAAAACGTGCTGCTACTAAAGCCGCTTCGTTCAGTAAGTTTTCCAACTCAGCCCCTGAGAAGCCAGGCGTTTGTTGTGCCACAACCTTAAGGTCAACTTCTGTTTCTAATTTCTTGTTACGGGCATGGACTTGAAGAATCTGTTCCCGGCCCTTGACATCAGGGTTACCCACTAGAATCTGACGGTCAAAACGCCCTGGACGCAAGAGGGCTGGATCTAGGACATCCGAGCGGTTAGTCGCCGCAATGACGATGACCCCTTCATTTCCTTCAAAACCATCCATCTCAACCAGTAGTTGGTTAAGGGTTTGTTCACGTTCATCGTGTCCGCCCCCGAGACCTGCGCCCCGCTGACGACCCACGGCATCAATTTCATCGATGAAGATAATAGCTGGGGCGTTCTTCTTGGCATTCTCGAAGAGATCCCGTACCCGGCTAGCTCCGACCCCGACGAACATCTCGACGAATTCAGAACCTGACATGGTGAAGAATGGAACACCCGCTTCGCCGGCCACTGCCTTGGCTAAGAGCGTTTTACCCGTCCCTGGAGGCCCCTCCAGTAAGACACCTGCTGGGATACGTGCCCCCAACTTGGTGAAGCGTTTAGGATCCTTAAGGAATTCTACTACTTCTACCAGTTCTTGCTTTTCTTCTTCAGCACCCGCTACATCACTGAAGCGGACTTTGACTTTCTGCTTGGAAATATCCTTGGAGCGTGACTTACCAAAGTTCATGGCCCCACGCATACCGCCACCGCCGGCGCCACTCTGGAACATGTTATAGAGGAAGAAGCCCATCATGACCATCAGGAGCACCATCGGTAGGATATTGGCCCACAATACCATATTGGATTCGGCCAAGGTCTTCATCTTGACCCCTTGTTGAGTCGCGGTTTCCGTCAATAACTTAAGCGTGCTATCGTTACCTAGCACACGGCTGGTAAATTGAGTGGCAGTCTCACTTCCGCCCTGGAAGAGAGCCACAAAGTTGGTTTGTTCTGAGCGTGTTGTCCCGGTCTTGTATTTACCTTTGACATTATAAACACCGGAACCAATCTGGACATCCATCTCGGCAATCTTGCCGTCAGCAATCTCTGTCATCAACTCACTCTGGGTGAGTTCCTTGACTTGGCCTCCCCCTAGAGCCCCTGACAGGGCATGGAAGAGCATAAAGAGCAAGGCTAATGCCATCATAGATGTCAGAATGTTCCGCGTCGAATTACGATTTGGGTTTTGCATAGATGCTGTTCGACTCCTTTGTCTTGATCATTCTGTTCATTCTTGTATTTTATCATATTTTACCATAGGGTCCTAATGGAAGGTCCCCGTAAGGCCGGGCTTTACCAATATTTAAGGTTTGATTTCGCCAAAAGACCCTAGATCTCTGTCTAGGGTCTGGCACATGGCCTATTTGCTTTCGTAAACGGCAGGTGATAAGACACCAATATAAGGAAGGTTACGGTACTCTTGTTTATAGTCTAAACCATATCCCACCACGAATTCATTGGGGATATCTAAGCCCACATAATCTGCTTCCATATTGTTGACACGGCGCTCTTTCTTATCTAACAAGGTACATACCTTTACAGAGTTGGCTTTACGATAGTGGAGCAAGTCCACAAGGTACTTAAGGGTTTGACCAGTATCGATGATATCTTCCACGATCAGAATATCCTTACCTTCGACACGAGTGTCTAAGTCTTTGACAATCTTGACTTCACCCGATGACTGGAAGGCCTCGCCATAACTCGATACGTCCATGAAATCAATGGTCAAGTAGCAGTCCATAGCACGAATAATGTCAGCCATAAAGATTGCTGCCCCTCGTAAAATCCCAACGACCACTACTTCTTTATCTTTGTAGTCTTCCGTTAAGGTTTTGCCTAGACGGGCCACTGCCTCTGCAATTTCTTCTTGCGTTACTAGTACCTTTAAAATATCTTTCTCTAACATTGAGCATTCTCTCCTTTTTGTCTAGTGTCTTACTGCCGTGTCTTCCGATAAAGGAATATATGAGTTATTTTATCAGTTTGTGGCCCGCGAGACAATGGGGAATTGCTAACTGGCCCCAACCATACAATTTCGCCTTTTTCATCTACAAGCACTTTGATTTGATCTCGCTCATCACTCGGCAACTTAAGGTCCATGAGGATTCGGCCGACTTTCTTATGGTAGACTTGCCCTAATTCGTCGCATATTGCGACTTGATCGCCGTCTTGCCGCTGTCTTAGCTGGAAGTTGAGTGGCGCCGTCTCCTGGGCCTGACTTAAGTGTAGGCCGACCCAACCTTCAGCCGCTTCACGCATTTCCGGTGACACTTGATGGGCTGCAAAAATTCCCGCCTCTGTGCCACCATCTAGGGCATACCAGTGGTTGAGTCGACTTAAGATTAAGCGTTGGCCAAAATAAGCTTTGGGCCCCGCCTCTTCTGGTAGGATTTGGACGTAATCATAGCGTTTGACTGCTACCCAACCATGTCCTAACTGCAAACGTTGATTAGGATCCCGGCGGTTACGCATCATCTGCTGCAATTGACCAACTAGGTCACGGTTATAGGCAGGCACATCTTCGATAAGGCGTTCTTCGAAGAAAATCCGAAGGTACATATTAAATTTCGCCTCAGGTAGGGCCAGAAAAGCCGGAATGTAAAGTAACCAATAGTGATTGGTTGAATACATTAGGAGCTGAGGCTCCAAATCAAGATAATCCGCATACTGAACGGTGTAGGAATCTTGAATTTGCTGCTGAATCGTCAAAAGATTCTGTAATAATTGAGGATTCTCCTGCATCAGTTGTGGAATATAGGTATGGCGAAATCGATTGCGCACGAAGTGATCCATGTAATTAGAGGCATCTTCAAAATAGGTGACGTTGAACTTCTCCGCATAGGCCTCTAGTTCCGCCTTGGTCACCCCTATAAAAGGTCTTATGATAGTAGGCATCACCGTATGGCCACTAGGGTCGCTCATCAGACGCTGATAACAGCCACGAATACCTTGCAGGCCACGAATGGAGGTGCCACGTGTCATCCGCATTAAGAAGGTCTCGGCCACATCATTAAGATGATGGGCAGTCATCAAAACATCGGCTTCGGTTGTCCGAATCACCTCTGCAAAAAATTGATAACGGGCGTCGCGCGCCTGGGCCTCCACATTAGTAGTGGCCGGCTCCCCCCACTCCGTCGCAAAATAAATACAGCCGTATTCCGCCACAATATTTTTAATGGCTGTGGCCTCATAGTCTGATTCTGGTCGCAACTTGTGATTGAAATGGGCGACGACCAACTGCAGGTGATTATATTGACGTAACTGATTCAATTCATTCATCAATCTGAGCATGACCATAGAATCAACCCCACCGGATACGGCCAGCACCACTGTCTTAGCCTCCAGCCAGGCCGGCCATGACTCCAACTGAGCCTTAACTTCCCGCATTAATTTTTCCATCTAGATTCTCCTTTAGATACAAAAAGCAGCCTAAAAGGCTGCTCTTATATCCTGTATTAGCGCACGACAAGAAACAATCGCACGTAAGCAAGACATCCCTAGCTACGTCGGCCACCACGACCGCCGCGTTTGCCTTCGGTGTTACGTCTTAATGAGGACAGACGATCTTCACTGTCCTTTAGGAAGTTACTCATTAATTGGTCAAAATCATCCAACTTACGGCTGTTATTATTTCCCGCATTGTTGAAGTTAGGGCGATTTCCACCCTCTTCTTGACGGCTCTTGAAGCGTGGGGCACGTTGGCTATGTGGTGCAGCACCTTCTTGACGTTCACGTTTAGGCCGAGCAGGTGCCTCTGCAGGTCGATCACTGGCTTGACGAATGGACAGGCTAATTTTACCGTCGTCAGCGATAGACAAAACCTTCACTGCGACTTCTTGGCCGACTGTTAAGACAGAGCTAATCTCCTTAACATAGCCGTCTGAAACCTCACTAATGTGAACTAAACCTGTTTTATTATCTGGCAAGCTAATAAAAGCCCCAAAGTGTGTGATCCCTGTGACTTTCCCTGTGATTTTTTGCCCTACTTCGATTGACATACGATGTCTTATCCTCCCTTAAGTTCTTTCATCCTTATATTCTATTCAGTAACTCTCATCCCTTAAGGATGCTTGGTGTCTTCCTGATGCGAAGATCCTAACTCGAAAATAATCTCACCTGGCTTGGTGTAGTAATAATCACGTCGCGCCACATCCTCTAGATAGGCAGGATCCTTCATTTGTTGAGTTGCTTGGAAGACTTCACGATTCTCTTCAACGGCTTGTTCTTGGCCCGCCTTTACCTCTTGATAGGCTTGCTCGGCTGCCACTTGGTCCTGATAAGCCCGCCATAATGGAATCCCCGCAAAAGCGAGAGCTCCAATCAGAATGACATGAAAAATCAGGCGTCGGCCGTGAGAGTGCGGTTGCTTTGTCTGACGAGGTGAGGAAGTCTGAACAGATTCCTGTGGATCTAATTTATAATTCATACTTTTCACCTCCATGATAAACCTAGTTTGAGTATATCAATATTCGCGCCTAATTTCCATTCAAACTTGACGTTTTTACAAGTTTTTTTGCGAGCTTGGCATGAGCTAGCATAGCTGTGGCCCAGCTAAGCCCTATTTTAAGCTAGAAACTCGTCTACTTGACGAACTTCATTATTAAGACGTTCTTCGCCCAAGATTTCGTAGAGGTTGCTTGCTTCTTCTTTCTTGGTGTTTTCTTTAAGGTCTGCCACACGCACGGTTAAAAGCCGGTTACCAAAACGAATCACCAACTCATCGCCCACCTTAACAGCAGAGCTAGATTTAGCTACTTGGCCATTCAAGGTAATACGCCCTTGATCCGCCACTTCTTTGGCAATGGTCCGACGCTTAATCAAACGGGAAACCTTTAAATATTTATCTAATCTCATCTTATTTCTCCTTATTTTTGCTAGTGTCTTCTGCTAAGAGGCTAGCCACTTGACGGGCTAATTGCTTAAGGGCTCCTAACCAAACATAGGATGGTTGTTCTAGGATATCCAAGCTAATCACCTGCCGCGAGCCTTCTTGAGATACGGTGGATTTCTGGGAAATGCCAGCCAAGGCTTCAAAGAGCTTGGCTCCTCGTAATTGATCTGAAGCCATCTGGTTGAAGCTGACCTTGACATGACGTGGGGTTTGCTGGATTTTGACAATGCCGGCTTCGAGACCGTAATGTTTAATCAAGGCAATTTCCCAATAAATCCGCCACCTCATCTGGGAATTCACCATAGCGGTCAATCAGCTGATCTTGCAGATTACGATAGGCCTCTTCTGAATCGATTTGTTGAATTTGCTTATAGACTGAAATTTTTTGCCGTTCATCTTCGATATAGCTAGCAGGAATATAAGCATCGATTAGCAGATGCCATTCAATCTGGTTGCTAGCCTGACTCGGTATCTGCCCAACCTTCTTACCTCGCTTAATATCAACAGCTTCTTTAAGCATTTGGGAATAAAGGTCAAAACCGACAGAATCAATAAAGCCGGATTGTTGTTTACCCAGCAGATTCCCTGCCCCTCGAATGGATAGGTCACGCATTGCAATCTTAAAGCCTGACCCCAGTTCAGTAAACTCACGAACTGCTTGTAATCGTTTCTCACTGACCTCGCTGAGTGACTTAAACGGCTCATACATCAGGTAGGCATAGGCCACGCGATTGGTTCGACCTACCCGACCACGTAATTGATAGAGCGTGGATAGCCCCATATGGTCCGCGTCTTCGACAAAAAGAGTATTAACATTGGGAATGTCGACCCCTGTTTCAATAATGGTTGTAGTCACCAGGACATCGTAAGCCCCTTGGATAAAGTCCACTAGCACCGTCTCCAATTCCACCTCCGACATCTGCCCGTGAGCATAGGCCACCCTGGCCTCTGGCACCAAAGCCTGGATTTCCATGGCCCGGCGCTCAATAGTCGCTACGCGATTATAGAGATAGAAGACCTGGCCCTCTCGCGCTAGTTCGCGCTCAATACCTGACTTAATCGCTCCATCATTGCGCTCCATGACATAGGTCTGAACAGGGAACCGGTTATTTGGTGGTGTCTCAATCAAGGACAAGTCGCGAACACCAATCATTGACATATGCAAGGTACGAGGGATAGGTGTCGCCGTCAAAGTCAAAACATCAACCTGTGATTTGAGTTGCTTGAGCCGTTCCTTGTGCTTGACCCCAAAACGTTGCTCCTCATCAACAATCAATAAGCCTAAATCCTGAAACTGGACATCTTTAGAGACCAAGCGATGGGTCCCGACCACAATATTCACGGCCCCTGTTAGTAAGTCGTCAATAGTCTGGTCTTGTTGCTTTTTAGATACAAAGCGACTCATAAGACGAATTTCAAATGGATAATCAGCAAAACGCTGAACCAAAGAATTATAGTGTTGCTGAGCTAAAATTGTAGTGGGAACTAAGAAAGCCACTTGCTTGCCGTCCATGACCGCCTTGAAAATGGCCCGCATGGCTACTTCTGTCTTACCATAACCTACGTCACCGACTAGCAAGCGATCCATTGGCTTGCTTTTTTCCATATCCGCCTTGATTTCCATAGCGGACCGAAGTTGATCCTCGGTCTCTACATAAGCAAAGGCTGACTCGAACTCACTCTGTTCAGGTGTGTCGGGCCCGAAGGCATAACCAACTTCTTGTTCTCGCTTAGCATAGAGGGCAATTAATTCATCGGCAATATCTTCAATTTTAGCTGCTACCTTGCGCTTAGTCTTAGCCCACTCAGTGCCACCGAGCTTGTTAAGCTTAGGTGTCTTGGCTTCTGAGGCGACATATTTTTGTAGCAGATGAATTTGATCGACTGGTATCAGAATGCGTGAGTCATCTTGATAAACAACTGACAAGAGATCCTTATGAATGCCATTCATTTCAATGGTATCCATACCACGGAATTGGCCTATCCCATGGTGAACATGAACCACATAGTCACCGACTTCTAATTCTGAATAACTCTTAATTCGTTCAGCATTGGTTAGCTTAGTACGAGATTGACGAGCCTGACGCTTTTTCAATTTATTGAAGAGTTCTTTTTCAGTTACTACTACCCATTTCAAGACAGGTAGTTCAAAACCATTTGACAGGGCTCCTACTCCGATATTGATAACCTGAGCTTGGGCTTGGCCTTCTGTTACTACGCTAGGGCCGATATGAAATTCCTCAAAAAGTGCTTCCACCTTCCGAGCTTGCTCCAAACTCCCTACAGCTACCTGAATGGTATAGCCTTGTTTCAGCCAGTGATCCATCTCCGTTTAACCAGAGGCATTTGGTTAAAGAAAGGGTTGAGGGTGCGATACTGGAAGGAGTGAACCGCTCCTAAAGACTGATGTCCCAAGCCTCGATGCATAACTGATAGATAGAGCAAGGCACCTGAATATGCTCGCACGCAGGCCTGAAAATCCGCTTTAACAGCCAAGCCAGGTAGAAGTAGCCCTTTCTGAGTCTCCTGCTCAATCCAAAACTGATCTTCCTCAACCAGATGAAGAGCCTGTTGCTGTAGCTTATCAAATTCAGACAGAACTAAAAGTCCTTGGTCTCCTAAATAATCAAGGAGCGTCACCACTTGGTCATCCTGAGCTAGGCTCAGATAAGCATGCGGATACTTGAGAGGCTCGCCATGGCGCAACTGATCCAACTGATTGCTTAGACCAGCATCCATGGCCTCTCTTAGTTCTGAATCCTTTACTTTCTTCAGGGCGCGCGCCTTCATATCCTCTAAACGTGGCAAAAGGGCTTGTTGTGCTTCTAAGCCAAATAAGACATCTTGGGCTGGCAGGATTTGGACAGAGTCTAGATTTTCAATCGAGGACTGGGTCTCAGCATTAAAAGCTCGAATAGAATCTAGCTCGGTATCAAAGAAGTCTAAGCGAATTGGATGATCGGCTGATACTGGGAAAAAGTCGATAATACTCCCACGTACGCTGAACTCGCCCGGTTGTTCTACCAAGCTCGCCCGATGATAACCCCAAGCGGTCAAGACACTTTCTAACTGGCGACGTTCCCAGTTATCCCCTAGTTCTAGAGTATGTTGGGCTTGGCGCCATTGGTCTGGATGTGTCAATTGTTTTCGTAAACCGGCCACATTTGTTACTACAATACAGGGCTCGCCGTGAGCCAGTCGGTTAAGGATCTGAATCCGATCCCGCATCTGATCTTCCGAAGCAAAGGCAAATTCAATGGCCAGAGCCTCCTCCACCACAAAGGCCTGCACGGACACCTGGGGCAGAAGCTGTGTTAAATCATCGACTAACTGTCCCAGCTTGCTAGCAATAGGCTCCACAATCAAGAGCGGCCGGGGACGAGCTTGGAAAGCTGAGCCAGCATGACGGCACGAGCACTATCATCAATTCCAGTTACTAACTGGGGTAGGCTACCCGGCTCTGTTTGACTGATAGCTTTAATCGCCGGCTGAAAAGCTTCTTGCGCAAATTCCATGTTTTTCCTACTTTCTTACTGGATAGAACTGGCTCAGGCTTCTGAGTCAGCTAACGCCACAAGAGGCTGCAACGTCTACCCACCCCTGGGAGAGTCGCAACCTATCTTAAGGCTTATGGTATCTTTTAGTTATATTGGTTCATTAATTGAACGAAAGTTTCACCCTTGGCCCAGGCCTTCAACAAGTCGGTTGTCTGGTCAATTTTCTGTTCTATTAAAGCGCGGTCATCTGTATCGAAACGTTGTAGAACATGGTCCACAACCTTGCGTCCATATTGAGGTCGGCCTATGCCAATCTTGACCCGTTTGAAATCTTGGGTCCCTAGCATTTCGATAATGCTCTTCACCCCATTGTGGCCACCCGCACTACCTGACTGGCGTAGACGCAACTTGCCAGGCTCCAAATCTAGGTCATCATAGACCACCACGAGCTCATCCGGGCTAATATTGTAATAGGACATAAGGGGCAAGACAGCTTCACCCGATAGGTTCATAAAGGTATAGGGTTTGACCAAGAGCACCTTTTCGTCTCCCACTCGCCAAATGGTATAGTCGGCACGAAATTTCTGATCAGTCAATTGCAAGCCTTCTTGACGCGCTAAGGCATCGATGACATCAAAACCCACATTGTGGCGCGTCCCCTGGTACTTGTCCCCAGGATTCCCTAAACCAACGATTAACTTCATCCTGCTCCCTCCTCTGCATTTTCTATTATAACACATGTTTGGAGCATGTCACTAACAGAAAGATTCACGAAGCAGTCTGTATTACTTTTAGCAATAAACTGTACTACTCAAAAAATTTCCTCTTCACATTTTTAAAAAGAGTGGTATAATATAGCCAAGTGATAGAAAGGAGATATTCACTATGAAACAACCAAAGAACAAGATTATTTTAGTCGGTGATGGCGCAGTCGGATCTAGCTTTGCTTTCTCTCTCGTTAACCAAAACATCGGCCGTGAACTCGGCATCATTGATATCAACAAGGACAAAACAGTCGGGGACGCCTTAGACCTCTCTCACGCCTTGGCCTTCACTTCACCTAAGAAGATTTACTCTGCTGAATACAGCGACTGCGGTGACGCAGATATCGTCGTATTAACAGCTGGTGCAGCACAAAAACCAGGTGAAACTCGCTTGGATCTCGTTCACAAAAACTTAAGCATCTACAAATCAGTTATCAAACAAATCGTAGACTCTGGTTTTAACGGTATTTTCTTGGTTGCTGCCAACCCAGTGGATATCTTAACTTATGCAACTTGGAAGTTCTCTGGCTTCCCTAAAGAACGCGTTATCGGTTCTGGGACTACCTTAGATACTGCTCGTTTCCGTCAAGAAATCGCACAACTTATTGGTGTCGATGCGCGTAACGTCCACGGTTATATCCTAGGGGAACACGGTGATACCGAATTCCCTGTTTGGTCTCACGCTAACGTGGGTGGCTTGACTATCTATGAATGGGTTAAAAACCACCCAGATACTGACGAACAAGCCTTAGTTGAAATGTTCTTCAAGGTTCGTGACGCAGCTTACGAAATCATCTCTAAAAAAGGCGCAACCTACTACGGGATTGCAGTTACCTTAGCTCGTATCTGCCGTGCTATCTTAGACGATGAAAAAGCAATCTTCCCACTCTCTGTTTACTTAGACGGTGAGTACGGCCAATCAGACCTCTATATCGGGGCTCCAGCTATCTTGGGTCGCGAAGGGGTTGTTTCTGTCATTGAAATCCCACTTAACGACTCTGAGTTGGACAAGATGAAAGCCTCTGCAAATACCCTCAAAGCAGTTACTGCCGATGGTTTTGCTCGCTTAGAAGAAAACTAATCTCCCTATCAAATCCATTATCCGCACCTGGCTCTTCGCCAGGTGCTTTTTAGTATAAAAAAGAAGCCAAGACCGCAGTCTTGGCTTCTTTTGGTTTATTTTTTATTATTGTTGCGTAAGGTCAAGCTCAAGAGGAAGGCCCCTAAGAAGCTGGCACCCACCCAAATTGCTAAATAGAGCAATGGATTCGTTACCCCACCCGCTAACATAGCGAAGACCCCGCCGTGTGGCACCTTGCTGACGATACCGAAGAGCATGCTTAAGGCACCGGCTACACCGGCAGAAACTGCCAATGGTGGAATAACCTTTAATGGGTTAGCTGCAGCAAATGGAATAGCCCCTTCCGTGATGAAGGCTGCTCCCATAACGTAGTTAACTAGGGCTGAGTTGCGTTCTTCTTCTGGCCAGAGGTTTTTGTTGAGGGTTGCCGCCAAGGCAATCGCTAATGGTGGCACCATCCCACCAACCATAACGGCTGCCATAACGTTTGAACCTGCGCCTGCTGATTGTGTCACTAAGGCGGTCCCGGTAACGTAAGCGGCCTTGTTAATTGGACCACCCATATCAATTGACATCATGGCACCGACTAAGAAACCTAAGACTAAGGCTGAACCTGTGCTCATACCGTTGAGGAAGTCTTGCAATCCTTGCATAACAGCCCCCATTGGGCCGTTCACAACGAAGAGCATGAGGAAGGACATAATCAGGACCCCAAAAACTGGGAAGAGGAAGATTGGTTTCAAACCTTCAAGTGATTTTGGTAGCCAAGCAAAGGCTAGACGGAGGACATAGATAATCCCACCAGCCAAGAAGCCGGCTACTAAGGCGCCTAAGAAACCTGACGGAATGCTTTTCTCAAAGAGACCTACCGCTCCAAAGTCAGACAAGACAGATGGATTAGCTAAAATCCCACCCATAAAACCAACAACCAAACCAGGACGGTCAGCAATTGAATGACCGATAAAACCAGCTAACATTGGCAACATCATAGCAAAAGCTAGTTTACCTGTTACAAAGAGGAATTGCGCTATTTGATTATAGCTAGCATCTTCAGGGTTGAAGGAATTAATTCCCCAGAAGAAGGACAAGGCAATTAAAATCCCACCAGATACCACAAACGGCAACATATGAGAAACCCCGTTCATCAAGTGCTTGTAGAATTGACGACCAATGGATTCTTTACCGACTTCAAGATCTGCGGCGCCGGCACCTTCTGCTGCGTGGTAGATTGGCGCCTCTGCTTTTGCCGCTTTAGCTACTAATTCATCAGCTTTGTGGATACTATCTGCTACTTTAGTGACAATGACTGGTTTGCCGTTAAAGCGGGCCATCTCCACTTGCTTATCCGCTGCTACGATAATGGCTGTCGCCTTTTTGATGTCGTCAGCAGTCAAACGGTTGCCGACACCGGCCTGCCCGTTGGTTTCAACTTTAATCTTGATACCTGCGGCTTTCCCGGCTTGTTTGAGCTTTTCTTCTGCCATAAAAGTATGGGCAATCCCAGTTGGGCAGGCCGTTACGGCCAAGACATAGACATCGTCTTGCGAAGGACTTGCTGGCTCAGCCGCAGTAGCTTGGGATGTTTCTTCTGCTTCCGCTGCGGTAAAAAACTGCCACTACTTCTTCAGGGGTTTTTGCTGCTGCTAAAGCTGCTTTAGTTGCTGGTTGCATGAGGACAGAAGATAATTTAGCTAAAGCTTGCAAGTGCTCGCCACCACCACCTGCAGGGGCTGCAATCATGAAGACAAATTTGGCAGCTTGGCCATCAAAGCTCTCCCAGTCAATCCCTGCGTCACTACGCCCAAAGACGATAGCTGCTGATTTGATTGATTCATGTTGAGCATGAGGAATGGCAATCTCATCGCCGACACCTGTTGTTGATTGGGCTTCGCGGGCTTCTAAAGCAGCTACGTAAGCGTCAACGTCGGAGACGCCACCTGCTTGGTGGAAGCGTTCTGCTAAATACTTAAGCGTTGACCGCTTATCTGTCGTGCTCAACTGGAGGTCCATGGCCTCTTTAACAAATAATTCTGATAATTTCACTTTCTATTTCTCCTTTGAATTTCCTAGCTAGTGTGCGACAACATGAATCTGATCGACTAGGTCATCAATCAATTGACGTTCAGCTATCCAAACCGAATAGGCTGTCGCACTTCCGGTTGCAGCACCGCGTTTTAAAGACTGGGCAAAATCGCCTGTCTCTAGGTAGGTCGCTACAAAACCTGCCAACATCGAATCGCCTGCCCCGACTGAGTTAACCACTCTTCCCTTAGGGATATCTGAGCTAAAGACTTGGCCATCCTCCGTTAGAAGTAAGGCGCCCTCACCACCGCGAGATACAATAATGTGACGTGCTCCTAATTCCTGAAGCTTCTTGGCATAATGGATTATTTCTGCCTCATCCTTCAAGCTAACCCCAAAAATCTCACCTAATTCATGATGATTAGGCTTGATGACAAAAGGTCGATAAGGCAAGCATTCGGTTAAGAGTTGCTTGTTGGTATCCAGCACAAATTTTGCGCCCCGCTCTTGGCAGAGTTTGTCGATAGCAATATAGGCCTTGACGTCAAGTCCAGGGGCCGCATTCCCTGCTAAGAAGACCACATCATCTGAGCTTAAGTCTCGCTCAAAAATTGCCAATAATTCCGCAAACTTTTCCGGACTCACTTGGGGGCCTGCAGCATTGATTTCTGTCTCTTCTTGAGACTTGACTTTGACATTAACCCGCGTAATGCCATCCACTTCAACAAAAAGTGGTTTGACACCTTCTTGAATGAGGGTGTCTTTGATATATTGACCGGTAAATCCACCTACGAATCCAGTCGCGTAGTTGACATGCCCTAAGCGCTGTAAGACAAGGGATGCGTTGATTCCCTTACCTCCGGCAACATAGGCCTCTCCCTTGGACCGATTCAACTCTCCTAGCTGACATTGGTCAACCTGGATGACGAGATCGACGGCAGGGTTAAAGGTAATCGTATAAATCACGAAATTTAACACTCCTTCACTGTCGTGACTTGCACAAGAGGTGCCCGTTGCCCCTCTGTTAAGGCATGAGTGATAAGAATCGCCTCTTCCAAATTGGCGACATGACAGAAACTGACCCGTCCCATCTTGGAAGCATCCGCCAAAACATAGACTTGGTTGGCCTGCTGCATGGCTTGTTGCTTAAGGGCTGCCTCCTCCTGGTCTGGCGTCGTATAGCCCCATTCCGCATCCACCCCGTTCATGCCCATAAAAACATGGTCAAAACGATAGCGTGCTAATTGAGCCTGAGCTTGCGCTCCAATTATGGCCCGCGTCTTGGGCTTAACTTGGCCACCTAACAAGATGACGGACTCGCCATAGTCACACAGCAAGTCAGCTTGACTGAGTCCATTGGTAACCACCGTCACACCCTGCCCAACCAAATGCGGTATCATAGCCAAGGTCGTGGTACCTGCGTCTAGGTAGATGACCTGGCCTGCTGTCACCTGTGCGGCTGCTGTCTTAGCAATAAGGGCCTTGTCACTACTGTTCCGCCCTAGCTTTTCCTTATAGCTAGATTCGCGATCCAAATGATAGACGCGTTTGGCACCGCCACGAACTCGCACCAGGCGTCCTGCTTCTTCCAACTGAGATAAATCCCGCCGTATAGTGGACTCTGATACTGATAGCTTGGCCATCAAATCTTGTAGGCTGACAACATGCGCTTGCTCTAGTTCTGATAGAATTAGTTGATGTCGCGTTTGAGTTAACACTCTTATCACCTCACACCCAGATTATACACCGCTTTCGGTCACCTTTCAAGCGTTTTCTGTCATTTTCAATCATAAACCGGTCATTTTCATTCAAATGCAAATTTGCCGGCACCTCACTTTGGTATAATTTTTTGCTTTCAGAAAACACTCTTGCTCTCTCCCAAACTTTAGAAAGATTTGAGATTTGCTTGAGAGATATTTGAAATTCACTTGATAAGCTATAGATAAGAAATAAGCAAAGGAGTAAAATCATGGAAGATATCTTAGTCATTCAAAATCTTAGTAAGCATTACGGCGACCAAGTGGCTTTGGACTCGCTCAGCCTCAAGCTAAAGAAAGGAGAAATCTATGGCCTAATCGGTCAAAACGGAGCGGGTAAAAGCACCTTAATCAAGTTGATTACCCAAATAATCGCACCAAGTCAAGGCACCGTCTCCATTTTGGGCTCACGCACCCCTAAAGAGTGGACTACCGCCCTCCAGCATGTAGGTTCTGTCATTGAAACACCTGTGGCACACCAGCATCTATCTGCCTACGACAATCTCCGTTTTTATTGCCTGGATCGTGGCATCAAAAAGCCGGATAGTCTGATTAAGGAGACCTTGGACTATGTCGGCTTAAGCCAAACTGGCGCCAAAAAATTTCGGGACTTCTCTCTGGGAATGAAACAACGTCTGGGTATCGCCATCGCTATCCTGTCTCGCCCTGATTTGCTCATCTTAGATGAACCAATCAATGGTCTCGATCCTGTCGGCATTCAAGAATTTCGTGAGATGGTCCTCCGCCTTAACCGCGAATTAGGCATGACCCTGATTATTTCAAGCCATATCTTGTCAGAATTATATTTGGTGGCTAGTCGCTTTGGCTTCATTCATCAAGGACGGCTCATCCAAGAGCTTTCCAAGGAGGACTTCGACCGCGAAAGTGGCGACTATATTATCCTCCAGTCCCAAAAGACTCAAATGGCTAAGGACTTCGTTCAAAAACAGCTAGGCTTTAGACTTAAACCTAGCCATCAGACCGACCAATTGCAGTTAATCGGCAAAGCAGAGGATATACCAGAACTGGCTAAGGCCTTGGTTTTAGCTGACATTCCAATCAGTGCGCTCTACTACGCCCATAAAGATTTGGAGCGATACTTTACCGATTTAATTCAAGTTCAAGGAGGAAAACAGTGTGCTTAATAGTATCAAAGCCGATTATTACCGTCTAGTCCGCTCCGTCGGATTTTGGGGCATTCAAGTCTTCTGTGTCCTGGGCATTCTGCTAGCCATTTTTACTTCGCGAGTTACTACTTCTAATTCTGGCTTCTTCTTCGCCATGGATGCCGTCTCTTATAACATAGGACTGCTTTTTATCGCTTGTAATGTGGTGACTACCCTACTCTTAGGAGTCGACCTCAACAACAAGCTCTATCATAATAATCTGACTACAGGCAAAACCCGTGGCCAGTATTACCTAGCTAAATCCCTGACCATTGCTAGTCTTATTCTCTTACAATTTTTCCTTCTCTATGCAGCAGGTTACGTCATTGAATTCTTGCGGTCAGGGGGCCAGATGGGGAGCCTACCAGCGGATTTTGGGCCTAAGTTTCTGATTACCTTCCTGATTCAGTGTCTTTGTACCTATGCTTGGTTCTGCGTTACCAGCTTCGTCCTCTTCCTGACCCGCAACTACAGTATGGTCTTTATTGTCTACTTTACCGTTTTTATTTTCTTGAAAATCCCTGGCGAATTGATTGACCCAAATAATGACTGGTTTAAGGCCATTGTCATGGAATTTGTCTATGAGAGTACAGCTAGCTTTAGTATGACTAGTAAGACGGCTATTTTCGCCTTGGCCTTAAGTCTCATCTTTACACTCGCCGGCATCTATACCTTCAAGCGCCGCGACCTCTAAAACCTATCTTTCAAATAAAAGTCCCCCTATGTCATCTGACACAGGGGGCTTATTTTGGGTATAGAAAAAGAGCCTCCGAGAGACCCTTTTGGAAAGGCATATTAAGCTTAGAATTAAGCTAAGACTTTAGATACCACACCGGCACCTACAGTACGGCCACCTTCACGAATAGAGAACTTAGTCCCTTCTTCGATCGCGATTGGGTGGATCAATTCAACAACCATTTGTACGTTGTCGCCTGGCATAACCATTTCAGTACCTTCTGGTAAAGTAACAACACCAGTTACGTCAGTTGTACGGAAGTAGAATTGTGGACGGTAGTTAGAGAAGAATGGAGTGTGACGACCACCTTCTTCTTTAGACAATACGTACACTTCAGCTTCGAACTTAGTGTGTGGAGTGATTGAACCTGGTTTAGATAATACTTGACCACGTTGGATTTGGTCACGAGTTACACCACGTAACAAGGTACCAACGTTGTCCCCAGCTTCAGCGTAATCCAATAACTTACGGAACATTTCAACACCGGTAACGGTAGTCTTAGAAAGTTTCTTCTTCGATACCAACGATTTCAACTTCGTCACCAACGCGAACTTGACCACGTTCAACACGACCAGTTGCAACAGTACCACGACCAGTGATAGAGAATACGTCTTCGACTGGCATCATGAATGGCTTGTCAGTGTCACGTTCTGGTTCTGGAATGTAAGCATCAACTTGTTCCATCAATTCTAAAACTTTAGCTTCGTAGTTAGCGTCGCCTTCTAAAGCTTTCAAAGCTGAACCAGCGATAACTGGAGTGTCGTCGCCTGGGAAGTCGTATTCAGACAAGAGGTCACGAACTTCCATTTCAACTAATTCGAGCAATTCTTCGTCGTCAACCATGTCAACTTTGTTCAAGAATACTACGATGTAAGGAACACCAACTTGACGAGACAAGAGGATGTGTTCACGAGTTTGTGGCATTGGGCCGTCAGCAGCAGATACAACGAGGATCGCGCCGTCCATTTGAGCAGCACCAGTGATCATGTTTTTAACGTAGTCCGCGTGACCTGGGCAGTCAACGTGAGCGTAGTGACGGTTAGCTGTTTCGTACTCGATGTGAGAAGTGTTGATTGTAATCCCACGTTCTTTCTTCTGGAGCGTTATCGATTTGGTCGTATGAACGAGCTTCACCGAAACCTTGTTTAGCTAATACAGTTGCGATTGCAGCTGATAAGGTAGTTTTACCATGGTCAACGTGACCAATTGTACCAATGTTTACGTGTGGTTTAGAACGGTCAAATTTTTGTTTTGCCATTTTAATTTCTGCCTCCTAAAAATAGTTGAGTTTGTTTTATAGATTTCAATTAAATCTATCAGTAGTATTATACCTAGAAATGGGGCAAAATTCAAGATTTTGCACCATTTTCTAGGCTTTGAGAATAACGCTTATTCGTTATTCCAAGCAAGTCCTATCAGATTAGTCTTCTGACTTGCCGCCGTATTTCTTGATGATTTCTTCTGCGATTGACTTCGGCACATCTTCATAGTGGTCGAAGGTCATAGAGAAGGTACCACGCCCTTGAGTTGCAGAACGCAAGGTAGTTGCGTAACCGAACATTTTCAGACAATGGAATCATACCTTTAACGATTTGAGCGTTACCGCGTACTTCAGAACCTTCAACGCGACCGCGACGAGAGTTCACGTGACCCATAACGTCCCCGAAGTATTCTTCAGGTACAGTGATTTCAACTGCCATCATAGGTTCCAAGATGCTTGGGTTAGCTTTCTTAGCAGCTGCACGGAGTGCTAAGGACGCCGCTACCTTAAAGGCAGTTTCAGAAGAGTCGACATCGTGGTAAGAACCATCGTAAAGCTTAGCTTTGATGTCTACCATTGGGAAGCCTGCGAGGACACCATTTTCCATAGCGTCTTTCAAACCAGCTTCAACCGCTGGGATGTATTCACGAGGAACCACACCACCGACGATTGCGTTTTCGAATTCGAAACCAGCACCTTCTTCGTTTGGTGTGAATTCGATCCATACGTGACCGTATTGACCTTTACCACCAGACTGACGAACGAACTTACCTTCTGCTTGAGTTGCAGAACGGAAGGTTTCACGGTAAGAAACTTGTGGAGCACCCACGTTAGCTTCTACCTTGAATTCACGACGCATACGGTCAACGATGATATCCAAGTGTAACTCACCCATACCTGCGATAACTGTTTCGCCAGTTTCTTGGTTAGTGTAAGCACGGAAGGTTGGGTCTTCTTCAGCCAATTTTTGTAAGGCTACACCCATCTTATCTTGGTCAGCTTTTGATTTAGGCTCAATCGCTACTTCGATAACTGGTTCTGGGAATTCCATAGACTCGAGGATTACTTCGTTCTTCTCGTCACAGAGAGTGTCCCCAGTAGTAGTGTCTTTCAAACCAACAGCTGCCGCGATATCCCCAGAGAATACTTCAGGAATTTCTTGACGGTGGTTGGCGTGCATTTGTAAGATACGGCCGACACGTTCACGTTTGCCTTTAGTAGCGTTTTGAACGTAAGAACCGGATTGTAAAGTACCAGAGTAGACACGGAAGAAGGTTAAACGCCCTACGAATGGGTCAGTCATAACTTTGAAGGCCAAAGCAGAGAATGGCTCTTCATCGCTTGCATGACGTTCTACTTCAGCGTCAGTATCAGGGTCAATCCCTTTGATCGCTGGAACGTCTAATGGAGATGGAAGGTAGTCGATAACCCCATCCAACATTAATTGAACCCCTTTGTTCTTGAAGGCAGAACCACAGAATACTGGGTAGAAGTCCGCTGCAACAGTTGCTTTACGGATTGCTGCTTTCAAGGTAGGTACGTCGATTTCTTCGCCTTCCAAGTAAGCCATCATGAGTTCTTCGTCAGTTTCAGCAACTGCTTCAACTAACTTAGTACGCCATTCTTCAGCTAAATCTTGTAAGTCACCTGGGATTTCGATTTCTTCAATGTCAGTCCCTAAGTCGTTAGTGTAGTTGTAGGCTTTCATTTCCACTAAGTCAATGATACCTGAGAACTCATCTTCAGCACCAATTGGTAATTGAACTGGATGAGCGTTTGCTTGTAAGCGTTCGTGCAAGGTTCTTACAGAGTATAAGAAGTCCGCACCAATCTTGTCCATCTTGTTGATGAAGACCAAGCGAGGAACACCGTAAGTGGTAGCTTGACGCCATACGGTTTCAGTTTGAGGTTCTACCCCAGACTGAGCATCCAATAAGGCAACGGCACCATCAAGAACCCGGAGAGAACGTTCTACTTCGACAGTGAAGTCCACGTGCCCTGGTGTGTCGATGATGTTAATCCGGTGGTTAGCCCATTGCGCAGTAGTTGCGGCAGAGGTGATGGTAATCCCACGTTCTTGTTCTTGCTCCATCCAGTCCATTTGGGAAGCCCCTTCGTGGGTTTCACCAATTTTGTGGATACGGCCGGTATAGTACAAGACACGTTCAGTCGTGGTGGTTTTACCAGCATCGATGTGGGCCATGATACCAATATTACGAGTTTTCTCTAGCGAAAATTCTCTTTTTGCCATCTTTTTGTTTTACCCCTTTTCAGTTGTTTGAGAGTGTGCATAGTAGTCAAAAACCACTAGCTTATAACAGCTAGTGATATGACTGAAAATCTTACCAACGGTAATGAGCGAATGCTTTGTTGGCTTCTGCCATTTTATGCATGTCTTCGCGTTTCTTAACTGATGCACCAGTGTTGTTAGCTGCATCCATGATTTCACGCGCTAAACGTAATTCCATGGTCTTTTCACCACGTAAGCGAGAGTAGCTTACCAACCAACGGATGGCTAAGGTGTAACGACGTTCTGGACGTACTTCAACTGGTACTTGGTAGTTAGAACCCCCTACACGGCGAGCTTTAACTTCTAATAATGGCATGATGTTTTCGATTGCTTGTTCGAAAACTTCCATTGGGTCTTGACCGGTTTGTTCGCGCACGATATCGAAAGCAGCATATAAGATAGTAGCAGCTTTACCGCGTTTACCATCGAGCATTAAACGGTTAATTGTGCGAGTAACTAATTTTGAATTGTAGAGTGGATCTGGCAAAACTTCGCGTTTTGCGATTGCACCTTTACGAGGCATTCAAAATCCTCCTTTCTGAATGTTTAATGATGAGGCTCTTAGCCTTTAGGACGTTTGGTACCGTATTTAGAACGGCCTTGTTTACGATCGTTAACACCAGCAGTGTCAAGCGCACCACGAACGATGTGGTAACGTACCCCTGGTAAGTCTTTTACACGACCACCGCGGATTAAAACAACGCTGTGTTCTTGTAAGTTGTGACCGATCCCTGGGATGTAAGCTGTCACTTCCATCAAGTTAGACAAACGTACACGGGCATATTTACGTAAAGCTGAGTTAGGTTTCTTCGGTGTCATGGTCCCCACACGAGTACATACCCCACGTTTTTGTGGAGAGTTGTTGTCCGTTTGGGTCTTCTTGAAACTGTTGTACCCTTTGTTTAATGCAGGTGAGTTTGACTTAACGACTTTGGTTTTACGAGGTTTATTAACTAATTGGTTAATAGTTGGCATCCAAGCTCCTCCTCCCTTTGCTTTAATCTAGTCCACACATCCAAGTGTGCCATTTTTATGGAAAAATAATAATGTTGCTTCTATACCAGTCAGCACGACTGAATTTCAGGAATCTCGTATAAAAACACCTCTACTAATGTACCAATAAAATCCTCTTTCGTCAAGGGGGTATGGAAGACTTTTTTGCGACTTGCTCGAATTTTTTGAGCAGTCCTGCTAAAAGTAAAAGGCCCCACTAGCAAGCAGGGCCTTCTTATATCCTTATTTCTTAACTAAGCTATAGCTTTCTGCTAGCAAACTGGTCAGCTGATCCCAATCCGTCTGCGCATCTAGTAAGACACTAAACCAATGTTTCTTGTTCATATGATAGGCAGGGAAATAGCGACAGTTATCAATGCGCCCAAGAATCTGGTCGGGCTGGCCCTTAAGATTAAGCACCAGCACCTGGTCAGTCCGCGTACTCGTTTTATCTAGTCGGCAGTAGTCGACCGGCAAAAAGATACCAAATAGCTTATCGACCGTCGGCACCTTAAAGCCTATTATTTCCGGATGGCGCTTAAAGGGATGGGCCGGGGCCAGCCCGTAAGTCGTCGCCACATAGTCCACCAATCGCTCTACTAGCGGATTGTCTTGAATCTGCTGGCCTAAAATCCGATTGAGAATATCATCCACTTGCTGGCGTAGGGCTGTTACAAGCGCCCCACTGGCACTGGCTACCTCAAACAAGGTGTAGGGTTCCTCCATGGCCAAATCATAGACCACCAGTTCTAGCTCCTGGTCTGACATAGTCATTCGAAGCTCAAATTCCCCTTCGGCCAAGACATGGCGCGCCTGGCCATTTTCAAAACCCCATTCTGCTAGTGTGGCCTGGCTCAAAGGCTGACCTAGTTTTATCTTCATTTGTCAGCCTCCTCTCTTAGTTCTAGCAGTTTGCTAGCAATCACCTGCCAACGTTCCCAGTCACCGGGTACAAGTTTAGACTGCCATCCCTCCAACTGGTCTGGCGCAAGCCAAAGCCAGTCCTGGCTTTCCTCTGGGTCCAAAACAAGGGCGGGCGCCAGATCCGCTAAAACAACTCCGTAGATATCTAGCCACCAATTGTCATAGCGATAGTCCTCCAACCAGACTAAGTCGTGAGGTGACACCTTAATCCCTGTCTCCTCCCACAACTCGCGACAAGCAGCCACTTCTGAGCTTTCGCCAGCCAAAACTGAGCCATTGGCGCCAAATTCCCAGTCATTAGGATAATGGGCTTTACAATGGCTACGCTGGGTCAGTAGGATCTGGCCCTTTGCATCCATTACCAAAACGCGCGCCACCAGATGATAATGACCTGGTGGGATGAGGGCTTCTTGCCCCCCTCAAATGTCTGATGCCAGTCAATTGCTTATTGACATCGACTAGTTCCCATACTTCTGGCATCCGACTAGTCCTTATCGGCATTGACCGCATCATACTGCGAGTCACGTTGGAACTTAGCTACTACATAAGAGCATTCTGCCTTAATCTTTTTGCCTTCAGCCTTCATAGCCGCTACTAAGGTGTCTAAGAGTTCTTGGGCAACACCCTGGCCACGCAAACTATCGTCTACAAAAAGTATGGTCGGCAATGACCACCTTGGGATCGTCTGTCGGCCGATAAGTAATCTCAGCTACGACTTCTCCTGCTGCATTATAGCCTTCAAATCCTCTTTCTGTTCTTACAAATTCCATTCTGACGTCCTCCTTATTTTCCCAATATATCATATATGATATATTGGTCTTTTTCTGTCTAGATTTTTCGAGCCAGTAAATCAGCCTAAGCTCGCCTCTGGCAAGCGGTAAACTACCTGGAACTCTTCGAAAACCAGTTCCTGTTCAGGGGTAAAAACCTGATTGACTAAGCGAAATTCTGCTTCAAAGAAAGACCAATGGGCCTGGCGCCAATATTCTAGGCTAAGGTCGCCCTCTCCTTCTTTTCTAGCCCAAGCTTCGGTCACTTCTTCATAGGGCATGGTGACCACCCCCGTGGTCTGAATGACACATTGAGCCTGGTTACGGCTATTCAGAATCACGCTATAGCTTCCAACTTCCGGCAGGGGCTCATCCTCTACCTCATAGAGCAATTTGGCTGAGCAGGTGGCCGTCTTCTTGCCCGCCATGACCAGCTGAGCCAAGGGGTCCGCAATGACACTGCCCGGTCCACCGAAACTAAAAGCCTCATAGGGCGTATCCTTTGCCAGCCCCTGACGCCTACAAAAATCCTGCCACATGACTTCACTGCGCATCTCGCTCGCCTCCTGATTCTTTTCTCTTATTATAGCATGTTTTACATTGTAAATAGCCATAACTACTTCAAATCTGTTCATTCAATCTCACAAAAACGACTAAGCGCGATGCACTTAGTCGGTAAATGGCTTATTCCGATATAGATACCAAACGAATTTTCCGGATATCTGGGTGGGCAGCTAGTTCTTCAATTAATCGGGGCAAAGATAATTCTTCAGGGACATGAACCGTAAAAATATTACGATAAAGTCGGCGCCCTTCTGAATTTTCTACATCAAATAGAATATCTGTCACCTCAATTCCTCGTGATTCAAAGAACTGAGTCAGAAACTCCTTGGTTGCCACTCGATGAATGTATTTTATTTCTAGTCGCTTAACATTGGGCATATGAACAATACGTCGAATAATTGTAAGCGAAAACATAACTGCCGCACAAGTCAAAAGAGCAATCTCATAATATCCCATGCCGATCGCAATCCCCATTCCGGCTGTCGTCCACAATGAGGCTGCCGTAGTCAATCCTGCCACACGTTGCTTAGTAACGATAATAGTCCCGCCACCAAGGAAACCAATCCCGCTGACAATGGGTGCTAAGAGTCTCACTTGGTCTACTCTAATCTCTGGATGCACTTGTAATTTTTCATAGAAAACAGCTGCTTGAATCATCGAAATTGCTGCTGCACCAATACATACCAAAATATGTGTCCGCAAACCAGCTGGACGGTTCTTCTTCTGCCGGTCATATCCTATTAATCCGGCACACAGAATCGCCATAAAAAGTCGCAGACTAACCACTTGATAATCCACTTTATTCCTTCTTTCTTTGCTTTTCTATGGCTTGCGCTACCGCAGCACCTAGATTCACTTCATTTTGTAAGGCATATTCTTCTGCCCATATCCCAAAGCGAGAACCAGTCTGAAGATTGGCCCTTAATTGACTTAACCACGGATATTCAGCTTGGATAACAGGATTATTGACAACTGAACTAGTTGGCAATAGCCCACCTAGTAATGCAAGAGGTTTGGCTACTTCATCACTATAGAGCCACTCAAGAAAGTGTCCTACTTCTGGACGTTTAATAGCAGGTTTAGACACGCAAAGCACTCCGCCACCTAAGAGTGGGCGCCCTCCTGGAATGGCTGAAACACCAATATCACTCGAATGGAAATGCGACGCACTCCCTACTAAATCACTCCCGTAGTTGGAGAAAATGATTTCCATAACAGAATTCCCACTGGCAAAGTTTGCTGCCGCATCTCCCCACCAACCATCGAAAATCTGTGCGCTATTCGCAAGACTCTCTTGATATGCTTTTAAACACTCTAAGAAGATTTCCGTCTCAGGTGTGGTTTCATCTAACTGATGGGCTTTCTCTAGTAAACGCGGAACGAAGTCTGCATAGGTAATTAGGGGGCCACCCTGGATAAGCGAATGCCCAACGAGCCCTTTCTTAAATTGAGCTTCCTGTATGAATTGGCTAATTCGGTCAAAAGCCGCAAAAGTCGTTGGCACTGCTAATTGCTCTCGATAACGTTCAAAATACTCTCGTTGTATTAATTTATCTTCAAAAAACTGCTTATGGTAGAACAACATTTGCAAACTGATATCTAGCGGCAAGGCGTACTGATATCCCGACACATGGGTATATTCCTTAGGGATCCCTTCTATTAGAGATTGGTTAATCCTTGCCACTTGAGGTATAGAATCTAAGCGAGCAAAAGCGGACCAATCCACACTTCGCATTCCCGCTATATCCAAACGGACAATATCTGCATCAATCGGTCCATATTGATTTAGGAGAGCATACATAGCCTCGTAGCCCAATTCTTCAACCTGAACAGGAACCCCATACACTTTCTTATAGCGTTGGGCAATCTTCTTAATTGCTTGAGTCATGGGCGTTCCAATGGTCAGAAAACGCAATGGCTTGCTTTCTTTTAATATGGACGGGCTAGATACAACTGAAATATCAACTGGCAAAATTTCGGATTGGTAAACTTGTCGGCATACCTGTTGTAGAGCGCGATATCCCAGTTGTTTCAAGTTTAATGCACCACCTAGGCACTCATGAAAGGGCGTAGGTTCACCTAACACAATCACAGAGCACTTAAGCGGTAAATACAACCAATTACTCAGCTCTTCCAGCTGCTCCTTGTAACTAGGGCTCAATGCAACTACTATGTCATTTTCTGTCAAGTCGTCAAGTATATCGGCTAGTTCAATCCACTTATAATCTCCTTCAATTCCAATGACAGTTATCTCACTTTCAGGTAAAAGTGACTGAATCAAAGATTCATAGGCGAATTGAAAGCCCTGACGATCACTCAATACAACCACTCGCTGGTTCCCATCAACCCAAGCTCTTAGCATATGACCAACCATCTCCTGATTAAAATCGAGATAGTATACACGAGAGGATAGAGGTTGCTCCGCTATTAGACAGTCTACCAAAAGTAACGGGGTGTCAGCTTTATAATTATCCAAAATTGCCTGCTTCGGCGCCGCCCCAAGGCAAAAAATTGCGCTCGGTATTGCAGTAGCCAACTGTTCTACAAGGTTATCTAAGTCTTGACGCATCCGAAAATAGGTCAATTCAATTTTATAGTCGGTGCCACTTATAGCGAGATAGGCACCAGAAACAAAGGAATCATATTTTCGTCTCAATTCAAATGGGATAATCAAATGGATAACCTTTGACATCCCCTTACGTAAGGTTTGCGCTGACTCGTTGACATAATATCCTAATGCTCTAGCAGCATCCTCAACCAGCTTAATTTTCTTAGCGCTCACATTTCCGCGCTTATTTAAGACATTTGAAACCGTCCCATGTGATACGCCAGCTTTTCGCGCAATATCATCCATCGTTGCCATTCCCATCACCTCACTAACACAAATTATAGCACGCCCTTATGAAAAAATCAGCATAACTACAGCTGCAGTTATGCCGATTTATCGCTCATATTACTGAATCAATCACCAATTACTTACTTTCTTTCTTCGGAGTTTTCCGATCCTTAGTACGCGTTAAGTATAATGAGGTTGATGTCATAATCATTAAGACCACTGTATAGACAAAAATCATGGCCTTGGCACTAGTTGTAGCCGTTTCCGTACTTGCCGACCGCACGACAATCCCTAACGGAGTGAAAAGCGGATGGTAAAGGAAAACGGATAGGTCGTAATCCGCTAACAGAGAATTAAAATTGAGCGCCATCACTGACATGAGCACCGGTAGCAAGAACGGAATAATCACCCGCGTCATGGTATAGAAGGTTGAAGCCCCCATGCTCTTAGCGGCCTCTTCCATATTATTATCAATACTGAAGAAAGCAGCCCTCGTCATCCGATATGAGAATGGCATTTTCACTACTACATATGCAATTAGCATAATCGCCAAGGTTCCAATCAGCACTCGATTGAAAACAACAGCTTGCGGGTTATTGAAATAAAAGAGAAAGGCTACAGCAATCATGGTGTTTGGCAAAATCCATGGCATTAAAGCGCCCCATTGAAATAGCTTGTCTACTTTGTACTCAGCCTTATGAACTAACCGGGCAATAACAACCCCTAAAAGCGTCACAATCACTGCAGCCAAAGCAGCATACACAATGCTGACTACATATGGCATAAAAGATTCCGCATTGGTAAAGAGTTGGCTATAGTTTTTCAAGGTGAAATTACTAAAATCAAGTTGCCCTTTTTCAATAGCCACTGGGTCTTGGAAGGAGAACAAGATAATTAGCACTACCGGTAGCATATAGATTAAGAACAGAACATATGCCACTAAATGAGCAATTGCATTCCACAGAGGAGATTCAATCTTTTGCTTTTTGAGTCGAGCCTTCGTCTTGCTTATTGAGATGTAATTCCCATTCCGCTCAATACGACTTAGTACTACTAGAAGTGTAATTGTCATAATAGCTAAGAAAATTGCTAAGACCGCTGCAATATCTTTTGAACTACTAGACTTGGCAAAAGTGATAATCATAGGGTTAATGGTTTGGAAGTCCGCTCCCCCCTACAATCAACGGCGCCGAAACAGCCGATAGCCCCGATAAGAAAGTAAAAATCGTCAAGGCAAAGAGAGTTGGTTTCAGGGTTGGTAAAACTATCTTCCAGAAAACTGTGAAAGGCTTAGCCCCCATATTTCGCGCTGCTTCAATTGTGTGATAGTCTACGTTTCGAACTGCGCTAGTTAAAAACATAATATGGTTGGAAGTACTAGAAAAAGTTGCTACAAAGAGTACAGCTGCGAATCCTACAAACCATTGCCGATTAAATCCCGGAATAAAGCTTGCCATCGCATTAGTTAAGAAGCCAGTATCCCCATACAGGAATTTATAGCCCGTAACCAAGACTACTCCACCATATATCAAGAGGTCATATAGCCTATCTTAAGCATTTTTGCCCCTTTCAGATCCCAGTACTCGGTAAATAGAACTACTAAAGTCCCTACCACATTAATAGTGACCACCATAGAGCACGCTAAAATAAAACTATTAAAAATACTCTTTAGAGCTCGATCAGATTTCAGGACTTTTTCAATCGCTCTAAAGGATACTTGTCCGTTATTGACGAAGACTGTATAGAGCAAATTAAAGTTAGGCAAGACAATAAAGGCCAGAATCAGCCAAACTAGCAATAAGCGCAAAGCAATCTTCTGTACGATTTTACGGTCGAATTTCATAGGAGTACCTCCTAAAACTGCAGAATATCTGCAGGATTCATAAAGACAGAAATTTCAGACCCAATCTCACGTTTAGAGAATCCATCATTTTTATCAATAATGTGAATATGCTTCCCATTGGTTAACTTGACGGTGTACTTGAGAAGAATACCATCAAATTCCATATCCAAGACAACCCCTTTAGTCTCCACATCATTTGGATAGTCTCGATTGAAACGTACACGTTCCAATCTAATATAGCCGGCCTTATCCTTAAAGGTATGGCCTGAAGATTGGCTTAGCATCAGCATAGTGCCCTCATCAAGACGATTGTTGTCTCCAATAAAGTCACAAACAAACTCTGTTTGAGATGCGTTATAAACTTCACTCGGTGTCCCGACTTGTTCAATTTTCCCGTTATCGAAAACGGCTATGCGGTCAGAAAGTGTCAAGGCCTCTTCTTGATCATGCGTAACATACAAAGTCGTAATTTTGAAGTCCTTTTGGAGCCTCTTGAGTTCCTTACGCAAATCAACCCGAAGCTTAGCATCTAAGTTGGATAGAGGTTCATCAAGGCAGAGAATCTTAGGCTCTAAAACAAGTGCACGCGCTAGCGCCACACGTTGTTGTTGTCCCCCAGATAGTTCCGAGACATTGCGCTGCAATTGCTTCTCGGTAATTTTAATTTTCTTAGCAACTTCATTTACTTTCTCACGGATAATTTCCGGTTTCATCTTCTTGACTTTGAGACCAAAAGCAATATTTTCGTATACTGTCATAGTTGGGAAGAGGGCATATGACTGGAAGACAATCCCAATCTCTCGGGCTTCAGGCTCTAATCGCGTGACATCTCGGCCACCTACTTCAATCTTACCACGCGTTGGAATATTAAAGCCCACCAGGGCGCGCAAGGTCGTTGACTTGCCACAACCTGAAGGGCCCAAGAAGGTGAAAAATTCACCTTCTTGAATCTCTAAATTCAGGTTGTCCACAGCCACAAAATCACCATAACTGATTTGGATATCTGTGAACTTGATCATTGTGTAATCTCCTCTTCTTGTTTATAGCTAAACGTTGATTATTGGATAAATTCTAGGGTAACTTTTTCTACCCATTGGTCAATGTGTTGACCAACAAATTCCCAGTCAATATCTTGTTGTTTAGTCTTTGAAGCAAACTCTTTAACGTAATCTGGAGCTTTTTCCAAAGCCTTCTTATTCGCAGGAATTGTACCGAATTGATTGCTCCAAGCCAATTGTGTTTCGGCGCTACCGAACCAATTGATGAATTCCTCAGCTAATTCTGCTTTCTTAGAGTTTTTAACAATCCCTAAATGTTCAGAAACGAAAGGCATCCCGATTTCTGGTTGCATAAATTGCATTTTAACGTTGCGTTCTTTCTCTAGTTGAAGTAAGCCGTTCCCCCACATTTGACCGTACTTGTACTTACCTTCAATAATGGCGGTGCGGTGATCTTCCCCTTCAGTATAGATATGGGCATTTTGAATATATTTCTTAACTACTTCCCATCCTTCTTCTGATACTCCAAGCTCACCATCTTTGTCTGCGTAACGCGCTAGGATACTAGCCAAAATCATTTTTGGCGTCCCACCTGAGAGAGCAAAAATCCCGTACTGATCTTTATACTTAGGATCTGTTAAATCAGTCCAGTCTTTCGGCATAGTTTGCGATTCATTCCCCATCAAAACCAATGGCACGACCGTAATTGGCCAATAGTTTCCGTCTGGGTCTGCGAGCCCCTCAGTTACTTCATCTGCCCAAGCCGGCTTATATGGTTTCAAAACATCTTCTTTTTTAAGCTTATTATATTCGATAACATTTAAGCCAAAAGTTACATCTGCAATTGAATTATTTTTTTCCCCAATTAATCTATCAGCAATCTCCCCACCGGGAACTTCAACAATTTTAATTTTAAACCCTGCTTCTGCAGCTTTTTCAATTAACCAATCGCCACGTCCGCTAGATACTGCATTCGAGTAAACAACGAGCTCTTGCGACTTGTCTGCTTCAGCTTGAACTGCAGTAACACTTGCAACCGTTGAGAATACTGCTAACCCAGCAAACAACATCTTTAACTTCTTAAACATTTTAATCCTCCTTATTTTTGGCAGTTCTGGCGATAAGCTGCGAGCAGAAATGGCCAGTCTGTTTGAATAACATCTGGACGATGTGCCACAATATGTCCCCATCCCTCTGATGGATTGAGAACGGCTTGGTCCTCGTCAAATTGATAAAAAAGATTGTGTCTTACTCCAATATTAATACCGTTAAGTAACACTAGGTATCCAGCTTCACGGAGCGAAGATCGCCAATCAGCAGCAAGCAGAGGTGAATTTTCCTCTGTCGGCAATAACTCCGCTCCAATACAATGAACATAAGGATAAGCATCAAAATAGGACATGTCCATTTGTTCGCGTAAAATCGGCATGTAAAACACATCGAGTCTATGCGAATTCAACTTATCCAACAGTTCATCTTCTAGTGGACTTTTGAAGAATACGCGATCTAGTGTTTGTGTATCTACAAATAGTCTCATAAAAGCTGGGTCGTCCCAATAAAACCATGAACGGTCAATGTTTACCAGCCCATCAGCTGGCAACCAAGCAAGAAAATCACTCAGCTTCTCTAGATGATATCCCGAATCATCACCAATCCCATTCAAATAAGCGAGTGCATCAATCTCAGCGCTAGTCAATTTTTCTAATGTGCCATTTTCTACCCCCAGTAATCTTTTCTCGTTGTTATGATGGAACAAATAGTAGACCCCATCTTTAGAACGAGCAATATCAACTTCTACTAAATCTGAGCCTAACTGATAGGCCAACTGAGTAGACTTTATCGTATTTTCAGGGATGTTTCCTCCTCTCATACCACGATGGGTTAAGATTAAGAATCCTTTTTCTCTTAACCGTTGATGAAATAATGTATCCTTCATCAATACTCCTCCTCAAAACAGAAAACGCTAACAATTTTTACGAATTCATTTTACACGTATTTTTGACTCGTGTCAACTATTTTTGTAAGGGTATTCTTGAGTGCAGGTAAAGATCCTAACTATCGTGTTTATAGAGCTAATTTCCAAGTATATTCGTTAACCTCCCCTCTTACTTCAAGTAAAAAAGAGGACTTATATAGAAGTCCTCTTTTGATACACTTGTTTTATGAATGGTGGCGCATAGTTGGAAAGAGGAGGACGTCGCGGATAGCAGTAGCGCCCGTGAAGAGCATTACCAGACGGTCAATCCCTAAGCCCCAACCACCAGTTGGAGGCATCCCATATTCCAGCGCTTCAATGAACTCATCATCCATTGGCTGAGCTTCATCGTTCCCTTTGTTCTTTTCTTCCATTTGCGCTTCAAAACGCTGACGTTGATCAATTGGATCGCTCAACTCTGTGAAGGCGTTGGCGTATTCCTTACCTACAATGAAGAGCTCGAAACGGTCAGTGAAGCGTGGGTCTTCTTCGTTCTTACGTGCCAATGGTGATACTTCCACTGGGTGGCCGTAAACGAAGGTTGGTTGGATACACTTATCTTCACAGTGCTCTTCGAAGAAGGCATTGATGACATGCCCCACAGTAGTATCGTGGTCGTTGAGTTCTACACCATGCTCCTTAGCCAAAGCTTTGGCTTGGTCGAAGTCCATGGCTTGCCAGAAGTCCACACCTGTAACTTCTTTAATCAAGTCTACCATATGGCGACGAGCCCAAGGTTGACCTAACTCAATAGTGTGACCGTGATACTCCAAGCTAGTCTTGTTGAGGACACGCTCAGCCACCTTCTTCAACATGCCTTCAATCAAGTCCATGACATCTGTATAAACTTGGTAAGCCGTATAACATTCGATAGTGGTAAATTCTGGGTTGTGGGTGGTATCAATCCCTTCATTACGGAAGATCCGCCCTAACTCATAAACCTTCTCAATCCCACCAACTACCAAGCGTTTGAGGTGCAACTCAGTCGCGATGCGGAGATAGAGCTCCATATCCAAGGCATTGTGGTGGGTTACGAATGGACGAGCGGTTGCCCCACCCGCGATGGTATGCAGAACTGGTGTTTCAACTTCCAAGTAACCTTGGTCGTCTAAGAAACGGCGGATTTCGCGCACAATCTTAGAACGCAAGATAAAGCGTTCGCGGCTTTCTTCGTTACTAATAAGGTCCAAGTAACGTTGGCGGTAACGTTGCTCTACATTGGTTAAGCCATGGTATTTATCTGGCAGAGGACGTAAAGCCTTGGTTAGGGGATGGAATTCTTGGGCGAAGACCGAAAGCTCACCTGTATTGGTCTTGAAGACATAGCCGACAACGCCGACAATGTCGCCCAAGTCTGCGGCCTTAAACCATTGGTAACTATCTTCACCTACTGAATCTTGGCGGACGTAGATTTGAATCTTGCCATCCATGTCTAAGAGATGGGCAAAACCAGCCTTACCCTTACCACGTTTGGAGACCATACGGCCTGCCACACGAACAGGGATTTTCTTTTCTTCTAAGGTTTCTTTGTCAATCTCACTGTATTCGTGCAAGATTTGGGCAGATAAATGATCCCGGCTAAAAGCCCGCTGCAAAAAGGGTTCACACCCGCTTCTGCCATTTGAGCCATTTTCTCACGACGAACCAAAAGCTGGTCGTTAAGTTCAGCCTGGACATCTTGATGTTGTTCAGTCATTTAATTTCCTCCTAGTGCTGTCTTGACGGCTCTTATCAAAAAGCCCATACATCTTTTATTGTACCCGAAAAAAAGCCTAAATGTCATGACTTTTTTCACCTTAAAGCAGACAAAAAATAGCGGGAGACAAGTAAACCACCTAGCTGGTGGACCAATACGGGGGCATCCGATTGGCCTAGCAAGCTAGGTGGGCGTAAGAGAATAAGCCAATTAGTGAGTCTCTTCCAAGACATGGAGGGTCAGCCGGTCAAACTGGTGGGTATCATAACCAAATCGTACCAAGACCTGTTTGATTTGTTGATTAGCATCCAGGCAGAAATGACGGACCGACTGCTTGTCTAGCGAAATCACCTTCTGCATCCATTGCTGTTGGGATTGGCTGAGAACTGAGCGGGCGCCTTCATAGCGGGACCAGTCGCCAATATCGTTGGGCAAGTGGCCTTTTTCTAGGCACCAGAGGGCCGACAGAATATTGCGCATCATCAAGATACATTGCATGCAGTAGTTAATCTCGCCTCGCATCATACCTCTGCATAAGGTATGGAGGTAGGCGTAGTACTTGGTCAAATAGTGGTCAATCATGGCCTGGTTGACTGACAATTCCAAGGCCAAGGAAGATTGTCGCATAGGTTCAATCATGCCTTCCGGGTCCCAAACGACTTGAATTTGTTTGAACCAGATACTTGGCTCAAGTTCCGAAGCATAGTAAGCCAGCACTTTCAACTTGATAAAATGCTCAAAGTAAAAGGAGGCATTGACGTCATTTAACTCTTCAATAAAGAGCAAATCAGGTGACCATGTCGCCAACCATTCATAGACTTGACGCTTGGCTTTTTTTGTCGATGACAATGAGACGGAGATCGATATCTGAGTAGGGATCGTCCTGACCTTGAAGCGTGTGGCCAGCTAGAAAAAAACCTCTTACCCAGGACTCCTGCTCCAAATCTCGACAAAGGGTACTTAGGAAAACAGCACGTTGTTGAATCAGCTCTTTTGTTACCATGTGAGCACCTCCCTTTGCCTCTATTATAGCATATCACCAGCAAAATATCACTGACACACTCGAAAATTAGGCCATTTTTCTGCCTGATCGTCCGTATAATGTTGCGTGTTTTTGGAACTTTTAGAGAATCGGTTCCACTATCTTTCGGACAACATCCTGTCTCTAAAACTCGATTTCCTAGGGAAAATTCAGGCCCTTTCCAATACAAAAATAGGCTGGGAAGATTCCCAGCCTATTGGCTTAGCACTTGAAGGTCTAGGCCTTAGCAGGTGCTTGATTTTCTAATTCAATGTCTTCGTCTTCCGCTTCGACAACAGGTGGTTGAATGTTGGTTTCCAACTTACGGTAACGGGTCATCCCGGTCCCGGCTGGAATCAACTTACCAATTGTAACGTTCTCCTTAAGACCAAGGAGAGCGTCTTTCTTACCACGGATAGCAGCATCAGTCAAGACACGAGTTGTCTCTTGGAAGGATGCAGCAGAGATGAAGGACTTAGTTTCCAAGGCAGCCTTGGTAATCCCCATGAGGACTGGGCGAGCTGTCGCTGGCACTTCACCGGCTTGAATAGCGTTGGTGTTGGCCTTGGCGAAGTCTGAGATATCCAGTAAGGCACCTGGCAAGATGTCAGTTGAAGCAGGGTCCATAACACGAACCTTACGCAACATTTGACGAACCATTACTTCGACGTGTTTGTCGCCGATTTCTACCCCTGACCACGGTATACTGCTTGAACCTCGCGGAGCAAGTAGTTTTCTACGGTCAAGACATCGGTTACGCGGAGTAATTCCTTAGGATCGATTGAACCTTCAGTTAAGGCTTGACCACGTTCTACGCTGTCGCCTTCCGCAACCTTGAGACGGGAAGTGTAAGGCACATTGTAAGTACGGGTATCCGTCACGCCCTTAACTGTGATGTCACGGCTACGGTCGGATTCTTTCTCAACAATTGATTCAATAATCCCGGCCACTTCAGTAATCGTTGCTTGCCCTTTTGGATGACGAGCTTCGAAGATTTCTTGGATACGTGGCAAACCTTGGGTGATATCGCCACCACCCGCAACCCCACCGGTGTGGAAGGTACGCATGGTCAGCTGGGTACCAGGTTCCCCGATGGATTGAGCGGCAATGGTACCCACTGCTTCGCCGACTTCCACTTCAGAACCAGTCGCTAAGTTGCGACCATAACACTTCTTACATACCCCGTGGTTGGTATCACAGGTGAAGACTGAACGAATGGTTACTTCTTCAATCCCTGCTGCCACGATGGCATCTGCCATGTCTTCCGTAATAATGTGGTTAGCTTCTACTAATACTTGGCCTGTTTCTGGGTGACGAACCGTTTTACGTGCGTAACGCCCAATCAAACGTTCTTCCAGAGATTCAATGACGGAGTTACCATCCATAATGGCACGAACCGTCATACCACGGTCGGTACCACAGTCGTCTTCACGGATGATGACATCTTGCGCCACGTCAACCAAACGACGAGTTAAGTAACCAGAGTCGGCGGTCTTCAAGGCCGTATCGGTCATCCCTTTACGCGCCCCGTGGGTCGAGATAAACATTTCCAAGACAGACAAACCTTCACGGAAGTTAGAGGTGATAGGCAATTCAATGATTCGACCAGATGGCGCCGCCATGTTCCCCCCGCATCCCAGCTAACTGGGTAAAGTTAGAGATGTTACCACGGGCCCCGGAGTCAGACATCATCGCGATTGGGTTCAAGCGTGGCAAGGACTTACGCAATTCTTCTTGAATTTGATCCTTAGCTTGTTCCCATGTCCGAATAACGGATTCGTAACGCTCGTCGTCTGTAATCAAACCACGACGGTATTGCTTGGTAATGTTGTCAACACGGCTGTGGGCTTTCTCTTAAGATTTCACCCTTAGATTCCAGACGTAATACGTCGGCCGCCCCTACAGTAATCCCGGCACGAGTTGAGAACTTGTAACCCAAGTTCTTCATGCGGTCCAACATAACAGAAGTTTCGGTAATCTTGAAACGTTTGAAGACTTGCGCGATAATGCGCCCTAAGTCTTTCTTCTTAAATGGTGGGACTAAGTCCATCGCCGCAATCGCTTCTGGTACATTTACCCCAGCTTCTAAGAAGTACTTATCTGGTGTCTTCTCAGTTAAGTTCTCATGTGAAGGCTCATTGAGGTAAGGGAACTCTGGAGGCATGATTTCGTTGAAGAGCAATTTCCCAACGGTCGTTACCATGAGACGTTCCTTTTGCCAATCAGTGAATGGCTTACCAACTAAAGCTTTAGCAGGAATCGCAATCCGGGTGTGAAGGTGAACGTAGCCGTTTTGGTAAGCAATCTCTGCCTCAGAGACATCACTTACAACCAAACCTTCACCAATACGCCCAGCCTCTTCCAAGGTCAGGTAGTAGTTCCCCAAGACCATGTCCTGAGATGGGGTAACAACTGGCTTACCATCTTTAGGGTTCAAGATGTTTTGCGCCGCTAACATGAGCAAGCGTGCTTCAGCTTGAGCTTCTTCAGACAATGGGACGTGAACAGCCATTTGGTCACCGTCAAAGTCGGCGTTGTAGGCTTCACAGACCAGTGGGTGCAAACGGATTGCCCGACCCTCAACCAAGGTTGGTTCGAAGGCTTGGATCCCCAAACGGTGGAGCGTAGGTGCCCGGTTTAGGAGAACTGGGTGTTCCTTGATAACTTCTTCAATTACTGGCCAGATGGCTGTATCTTGTGTTTCGATCATGCGTTTAGCATTCTTAATGTTGCCAGCAATACCACGTTCCACCAATTCTTTCATAACGAAAGGCTTGAAGAGTTCGATGGCCATTTCTTTTGGCAACCCACATTGGTACATCTTGAGGTTTGGCCCCACGACAATTACCGAACGACCGGAGTAGTCGACCCGTTTCCCTAAAAGGTTTTGACGGAAACGACCTTGCTTCCCTTTCAACATGTGAGAGAGAGACTTGAGGGCGCGGTTACCTGGACCTGTTACGGCACGGCCACGACGACCGTTATCGATTAAGGCATCGACCGCTTCTTGTAACATACGTTTTTCGTTTTGAACGATAATGTTTGGTGCGCCCAAGTCCAAGAGACGTTTGAGACGGTTGTTACGGTTGATTACTCGACGATAGAGATCGTTCAAGTCACTTGTTGCAAACCGGCCACCTTCTAATTGGACCATAGGACGAATATCTGGTGGGATAACAGGCAGTACATCCAAGACCATCCAAGATGGCTTGTTGCCTGATAAACGGAAGGCATCTAAGATGTCCAAGCGACGAATCGCCCGCATCCGTTTTTGACCTGTAGCGGTCTTGAGCACTTCCTTCAATTCCGCACATTCTGCTTCTAAATCAACAGCATCCAACAATTCCTTGATGGCTTCTGCCCCCATTTTGGCATAGAAACGGTCACCGTATTCGCGTTTTTTTCTCACGGTATTCCATCTCAGTCAAGAGAGACTTGCGTTCTAATGGGGTGTCACCGCTGTCGATTACAACATATGAAGCGAAGTAGATAACTTCTTCCAAGAGTCGTGGGCTCATGTCCAAGACCAAGCCCATCCGGCTTGGGATTCCTTTGAAGTACCATACGTGAGTGACAGGCGCTGCCAACTCAATATGCCCCATCCGTTCGCGACGGACTTTGGCACGCAGTTACTTCGACGCCACAACGGTCGCAGACCCGACCCTTATAGCGAATTCGTTTGAGCTTTCCACAGCTACATTCCCAGTCCTTAGTTGGACCAAAGATGCGCTCGCAGAATAAGCCGTCTTTTTTTCTGGTTTTAGCGTCCGGTAGTTGATAGTTTCAGGTTTTTGACCTCACCATAGGACCAACTCCGAATTTTTTCTGGAGACGCTAGGCCAATTTGCATCGCTTCAAAATTATTTACATCGATCAAAGGGCTGACCTCCTTTTTCTTTTGTATTGTTCTGTTAGATTGCCTGCCTAGCCTACCTAAAGAGCTAGGCTAGGGGCTCCTAAAACTTAGTCTAATGAATCGAGTTCGTCTTCAACCGCTGAATCGATCAAGTCTTCTGCGATTGCCTGTTCGTCAAGGTTGATCTCAGCCTTTGGTTCTTCACCTTCATCTTCGGCTTCTGCTGCATGATGGTGAGCCATTTGATCAGCCTTATAGCGGTCGAGGGCATTGAAGTTGATTACTTCATCCTCATCGTCGTCATCGCGTAATTCGATTTCTTGATCATGTTCATCCAAGACCTTGAGATCCAAGCCTAGGGCTTGCAATTCCTTAACAAGGACGCGGAAGGATTCCGGCACACCAGGACGTGGAATTGGTTGCCCTTTGACGATGGCTTCGTAGGTTTTCACCCGGCCGACTACGTCATCCGACTTGTAGGTTAAGATTTCTTGCAAGGTATAAGCGGCACCATAAGCTTCCAAGGCCCAAACTTCCATCTCCCCGAAACGTTGCCCACCAAATTGAGCTTTACCACCCAATGGTTGTTGGGTAACCAGAGAGTATGGACCTGTTGAACGAGCATGCAACTTGTCGTCGACCATGTGGGCCAACTTAATCATGTACATAACCCCAACAGATACCTTACGGTCAAATGGTTCACCGGTTCGACCATCATATAAGATAGTCTTAGCGTCAGCTTCTAAGCCGGCTTCCTTAACTGTTGCCCAGACATCTTCTTCACTAGCACCGTCAAAGACAGGTGTTGCAATCTTGATGCCCATTTCGCGAGCAGCCATCCCCAAGTGTAACTCTAGGACTTGCCCGATGTTCATACGGGATGGAACACCTAATGGGTTCAACATGATATCAACTGGGGTACCATCTGGTAAGAATGGCATATCTTCTTCCGGCATGATAAGGGAGACAACCCCTTTGTTACCGTGACGACCGGCCATCTTATCCCCTTCATTGATTTTACGTTTTTGTACAATGTAGACGCGGACTAGCTTGTTGACACCTGGTGCCAATTCGTCGCCAGCTTCGCGGGTGAAGATTTTAACGTCGTGGACAATCCCGCCCCCGCCGTGTGGCACACGCAAGGAAGTATCACGTACTTCACGCGCCTTCTCACCGAAGATAGCGTGGAGCAAGCGTTCTTCTGCAGACAACTCGGTCACACCTTTTGGTGTTACCTTACCAACTAAGATATCGCCGTCTTTTACTTCCGCCCCGATACAGATAATCCCATCTTTGTCTAAGTACTTGAGGGCATCTTCGGAAACGTTTGGAATTTCGCGAGTAATTTCTTCAGGCCCTAACTTGGTGTCACGAGACTCTGATTCATATTCTTCAATGTGGATAGAGGTATATACATCGTCTTTGACTAGACGCTCAGACATGATAACCGCGTCCTCATAGTTATACCCTTCCCAAGTCATGAAGGCTACCAATGGGTTCTGACCGAGGGCCATTTCCCCATTTTGCATAGATGGACCATCTGCTAAGATTTCCAAAGCATCAACTTGGTCGCCTAATTCTACGATTGGACGTTGGTTGTAGCAGGTCCCTGCGTTAGAACGCGCAAACTTAGTTAGACGGTATTCGTCAACTTCACCTTCTGGTGTACGTACGCGAACCTTGTTAGCATCGACATAAACCACTTCACCGGCGCGTTTACATAAGAGCGCAGCCCCTGAGTCGTGCGCTGCCTTATATTCCATCCCAGTCCCAATCAGTGGGGATTGCGGATTAATAAGTGGCACAGCTTGACGTTGCATGTTGGCACCCATCAAGGCCCGGTTGGAGTCGTCGTTTTCCAAGAACGGAATGCTAGCAGTCGCGACAGCGACAACTTGTTTTGGTGATACGTCCATGTAGTCTACTTGGTCAACGTTAACCTCAATGTTTTGTGAACGGAAACGCGCCATAACTAGGTCTTTCGCGAAGGTTCCGTCCTCATTGAGTTTAGAGTTGGCTTGGGCTACTACATACAAGTCTTCCTCGTCCGCTGCTAGGTAGTCAATTTCGGTCGTGACACGGTGTGGCGTAACCGATTTGTCCACTTTACGGTAAGGCGTCTCAATAAAACCATACTTGTTAATCTTCGCATAAGAAGACAAGCTGTTAATCAACCCGATGTTAGGACCTTCTGGCGTCTCGATTGGACACATACGACCGTAGTGAGAGTAGTGAACGTCCCGCACTTCATAGCCGGCACGGTCCCGCGTCAAACCACCAGGCCCTAAGGCTGATAGACGACGTTTGTGGGTCAATTCCCCGAGTGGGTTAACTTGGTCCATGAATTGTGACAACTGGGAGGAACCGAAGAATTCCTTAATAGCCGCTACCACTGGACGAATGTTAATTAATTGTTGTGGCGTGATGGTCGCAACGTCTTGGAGAGACATACGCTCACGCACTACCCGTTCCATCCGGGATAGCCCGATACGGAATTGATTTTGCACTAATTCACCGACTGAACGGATACGACGGTTAGCCAAGTGGTCGATATCGTCTGTCACACCAATTCCTTGGTCTAAGTAGAGATAGTAGTTCATTGACGCAATAATGTCAGCTGGCGTCAAGCACTTAATCTTCTCAATATTCCCGTTGCCGATTAAGTTAATCACTTGCTCTGGGTTCTTAGGTGAATAAACTTTGATGATTTGTAAATCGATTGGTTGAGCTACCACACTATCTTCAGAAGGATAGAGGGTCACCTTATTCAAGCCAGACTCTAAATGAGGAATCAGAGCTTGAACACGTTCTTGATCCAAGACCGTTCCTTCTTCCAAGAGCACTTCGCCTGTTTCTGGGTTAACCAAGGTTTCAGCCAAGGTCAAGCCAACCAAACGGTTCTTGAGGTGGAGCTTTTTATTAATCTTGTAACGACCTACAGGTGCTAGGTCATAGCGACGTGGGTCGAAGAAGCGCGCAACCAAGAGGTTACGTGAGCTTTCTGCGGTCTTAGGTTCACCTGGACGGAGACGCTCGTAAATGTCCTTCAAGGCTTCTTCCGTACGAGAGTCTTGAATGTTTTTGTGAACATCCTTCTCGATAGTTAAGTCTAAGAGCTCAGATTGGCCGAAGATATCATAAATCTCGTCATCTGAACCAAAACCTAAGGCACGCATCAAGACAGTCAATGGAATCTTCCGGGTCCGGTCAATGCGGACGTAGGCAATCCCCTTAGCATCTGATTCAAATTCCAACCAAGCCCCACGGTTAGGAATAACCGTAGAAGTATAGCTGTGGCGGCCTTTCTTGTCCATACGGTCGTGGAAGTAGACACCAGGAGAACGCACCAACTGGGAAACGATAACCCGCTCCGCCCCGTTGATAATGAAGGTCCCCATTTCGGTCATGATTGGGAAGTCCCCGAAGAAGACTTCTTGTTCTTTGACTTCACCTGTCTCTTTGTTGAACAGGCGCAAGGTTACATAGATTGGTTTTGAGTAGTTAGCGTCATGGCTACGAGCTTCTTCTAAGCTATACTTAGCTTCCTTGAACTCATAGTCTACAAAATGAAGTTCCAAGTTCTCCGAATGATCGACAATCGGCGAAATGTCCTCGAACATCACTTTTAGCCCTTCATCCAAGAACCATTTGTAGGAATCCGTTTGGATTTCAATCAAGTTCGGCAACTCTAAGACTTCGTCGATACGCGCATAGCTTCGACGCTCAGCTTTTTTACCGTATTTCACGATATGACTCAAGCGATTCACCCCTATAATATAATCTAAGAACACCACTTTACATTAAGGTTACAATTATTAATAATTGTTAACAAATGACATTTTTCGGTCTTTAAAGCGCAAAAAAAAGACAACAGAACAACTCTTTGGAGTGACGTTACATGTTGTTTAGGCCTCAAATACCGGCTTGGACAAGATTTCAAGCCGCATTTACTTTCTAAAGTGCATACTCTTGCATCTGAATATTATACGGATTTCAAGTCCTTTTGTCAAGGGGGACTAGCCTCTTAAACCCAAGCATCGAGCCCTCTGCAGAGCAAAGGGCTCGGTGATTGTTTATCTACTAAACTTAGTCAATCTCACGTAATTTACCCCTGAAATCATCTAAGCTCTTATAGCCCTTTGCTTCCATAATAGCCTCCAGCTCAGCGACCAGACGCTCAAAGATGCCTACGCCTTCTTGGTGAAGGGCCGTCCCTACCTGAACTAAACTAGCCCCACAAAGAATATGTTCAAAAACATCCTGACCGGTTCTGACACCCCCGGTGCCAATAATCTTAATAGATGGATTGAGTCGTTGATGGAAGGCCCGCACGTTAGCCAAGGCTGTTGGCTTAATGTAGTCTCCACCTAGACCCCCGAAACCTCCCTTGGGTTTTATCACCACTTGCTCCTTATCTACATCAATATAGAGACCATTGCCAATGGAGTTGACGCAGTTAACATAGGTCAGCGGGAAACGATTAAGGATAGCTGCCATCTGGTCAAAATGAGCAATATCGAAGTAAGGCGGCAACTTAAGCCCTAGCGGTTTAGTGAAGAAAGAAAAGACTTCTGTTAAGAGTCGCTCTGTCAATTCAAAGTCATAGGCGATTTGAGGCTTGCCTGGGACATTAGGACATGACAAGTTGAATTCTGTCACCCCTTGATAGTCGCTGGCCTCTATAGTACGCAGGTTCTCAACAATTTCATCGTAGCTTAGCCCCACTACCGACAAGAATTGTAGGGGTTGCTGATCCTGGCGCGCTAAGCAATAGTCTAGGTAATAAGCCAATCCTTCATTGGGCAAGCCCATGGAGTTAATACTGCCTAGCGGCACATCCACATAACGAGGTTGGGGATTCCCCGCTCGATAGTCTCGCGTTGCCGTCTTGGTCACGAAGGCACCAGCCGCACTCTGTGCTAACTCATCCATCTCTGCTACCGTCATGCAGTGGACCCCTGATGCATTCATCAAAGGATTGGCTAAGGTTACCCCTAAGAAGCTTGTCTTGACAGTCATCTGCTCACCATCTCTTTCTAAAATTTTACCTATTATAGCATAAGTCCAAGGTTAACAGAATGCCTAAGGCGAAAATTGTTAACTTTTCTCAATAGAACGTTCGTATCTCTTGATGCCGCGAAAAAACAGGCAGCTAAAGCCGCCTGTTCGCTATTCAGAGCGTTCCTCAGACAAATGCGTCAGAGAGTCTGTGATAATGTGTTTAACGTGGTCGTCGTCCAAACTATAATAGACATACTTACCTTGTTTACTAGCCTTAACCAACTTCATTAACTTCAAAAGTTTAAGTTGGTGAGAGACTCCCGAAAGAGTTAAGCCAGTCGCTTCGGCCAATTCATTCACATTGGCTTCTTGCTTCATTAAATGTAGCAAAAGTTTGAGCCTGGAAGCATCTGCTACCGCCTTAAAAAATTGTGCTAGTTCTTCAATTACTTGCTCGTCATACATTATGCTTCACCTCGTGAGGATAAGGGGACTAGAAGTCGTAAGCCGTTTAATATCACTAGAAGAGTTGAGCCTTCGTGCCCCACTACACTTAGGGCGATATTGGAAACTTGGCCGACATTCATTATAACTAAGGCTAACACAACTAGCATGGAAAAGCCAATATTCTGCCAGATAATCCGGTCATGCTTCTTAGCTAGGCGATGCAAATAAGACAGAGATTGGAGTTGATTTCGAACGAGAATCACATCCGCCGTCTCCATAGCCACATCCGTCCCTTGACCCATCGCAATCCCTAGACTAGCGCTAGCCAGGGCAGGCGCATCATTGACGCCATCCCCCACCATGGCTACCATCTGGTGTTTGTCCATTAGCTTACGGATTTCCTCTGCCTTCTGATTAGGCATGACTTGGGCTTGGACGTATTGGATCCCTAATTGCTGGCCAATGACCTGCCCCGTCAACTCGGCATCCCCCGTTAACATGACAGTTTTAACACCGACTTGCTTGAAGTAATCCAGGGTTTGACGGGCATCGTCTTTGGCAATATCCATCAGCGCCACCGCTCCTAAGACTTCTTGGTTTTGAGCCAAGTAAACCACTGTCTTACCTTGACTTTCCCATTCTCGACCTTGCCGCTCGTAGTCTGGCGCCACCGCTTCAAAGGCAGTTGGCTTAGCCACCTGGTAACTGTGCCCTTGATAATCTGCATAGAGCCCCTGTCCCATCTGATTGCTGACTTCTAAATCCAAGACCGGCAAATCAGCATAACGAGCCACAATGGCCTGTGCCAGAGGATGATTAGCTTGCCGCTCCATGGAGACCCAAACAGCCAGTAGTTTCAGCTTCAGCTGATAAGAGGATGTCCGTCACCTGAGGCCGCCCCTGCGTTAAAGTCCCCGTTTTATCAAAGGCAATGGCGCTAAGTTCCGACACCTGATGTAAGTGGCTCCCAGCCTTGACAAGTACCCCTTGCTTAGCCAAATTTGATAAGGCCGATAAGGTGGCCGGTATAGCGCTGGCTGCCAAAGCACAAGGTGAGAGGGCAATGAGCATAACCAATGTCCGATAAGCTAGCTCATGTAATGAAAGTGATGCCCATAGCGCCATCACTAGCGCATACAAAGCCGTAAAGAGGAGCGCCCCCTTAACATAGACTGGCTCCAAGCGCTGAATCCGAGTCGCAACCGGACTTTGTTTGGCCTGCGCCTCCTTGACTAGGCCAAGTATTTTGGCAAAAGTAGTTTGATCTGCTAAACGTGTTACCCGCATGACAAAGCTACTATTGCCATTGAGGGTCGCCGCGTAGACCCTGTCACCTACGCTTTTTTCTTGCGGTATACTCTCGCCGTTTATCATAGCCTCATTAATAACTGCTTGGCCACTCACAACTCGACCGTCAATAGGGATTTGGGCGCCATTTAGCACCTGCACCTGATCCCCAACAGCTAAATCTTGAACCGGTACGATTGTTACTGTGCCATCTCCCGCCAAGAGACGTGCTTCTTGGGGTTGCATGGCTAAGAGACTCGTCATTTCCTTCTTAGATTTTGCTTCTGCATAGTCCTCCAGAAAATGAGCACCAGCGAATATCAATATCAGCAAGGCTGCTTCTTGGAATTGTCCAATTGCCATGGCACCTAAAGCCGCCAGCCCCATCAATAAGTGAGTATTAGGACAAAAACGGCGCGCTTTGTAGCTAGCCTGCCAAGTCTCTAGCAAACCCTCACTTAAGACATGATAGCCTGACAAAAATACCGTTAAGCTATAGAGGCCATTCACTAGCAGAGATGCTTGGCCTATAAAAAGCCCTAGGAAGAAAGTAAGAAGCCCAATTACATAGGCAAAGATAGCTGATTTGAATGCATGCGCGTGGTCGTGGTGCTGATGTGTATGAGAATTGTGGTCATGAGCACACATCTCATCCTCCCTCCTTTATTTCGATTGAACGATTATTCAAGTGTTGATAGTTTTTATTATATGATATCTAGTAGAAAAGTCAAGCCCTTCTGGCTAACCATCGACCCATCAACAAAAAATGATGCAGACCGTCACCAGCTTCCCACCAACAAGACATACAAAAAGCCGGGACATTCAGTCCCGGCCACCATAAATAAGCTTAACGTTCTTGATAGGCTTTAGCAATCTTTGCCCCTAATTTGGCGTTATTATAAACCAATTGAATATTAGTATTTAAGCTAGCTCCATCTGTTAATTCAACAATCTTAGCCAATAGGAATGGCGTGCTATCTTTGCCTCGAATTCCCTTCTCATCTGCTTCTTTTACAGCCGCATCGATAATGGCATCAATTTTTTCATGTGGAATTTCGTGCTCAGCAGGAATTGGGTTCGTCACCAAAATCCCACCCTTAAGGCCGAGCGCTTCAGAGTAGTCCATCATGGCTGCAATTTCCTCTGGCTTGTCAGCGCGACTGTTAAGCTTGTATTCTGAAGTCCGTGTGTAGAAAGCAGGTAGGTAATCCGTTTGGTAGCCCACTACAGGCACCCCTTTGGTTTCCAAATATTCCAAAGTTCTTGGCAAGTCCAAAATAGCTTTGGCACCTGCACAAACAACCGTTACTGGTGTTTGACCTAATTCGTCTAAGTCCGCAGAAATATCCATAGTTTCTTCTACGCCACGGTGTACACCACCAATCCCGCCAGTAACAAAGACCTTGATACCCGCTAAATGTGCCCCAATCATGGTCGTTGCCACTGTCGTCGCCCCTAAGATGCCTTTGGCGAAGACTTCTGCCAAGTCACGACGAGATACCTTAGCAACCGGCTTCTCGCTAGCCAAACGTTCTAAATCCGCTTCTTCTAACCCAATCTTAAACTGACCATCCATGATGGCGATTGTTGCTGGCACTGCCCCATTATCACGAATAATTTGTTCTACTGTTTTAGCCATTTCAACATTTTGTGGATAGGGCATCCCGTGAGAAATGATGGTAGATTCTAAAGCTACAACAGGTAAGTTATGATCTAAAGCGTGTTGTACTTCTTTACTAATAGATAATAAGTTTTTCATCTTAGGCTAAACCTCTTTCTTTTAATGTCTGATAGTCACTCTCCAACTGGCTAGCAGAGAGATTGAGTCGAACGGTTTGCTTGACTTGAACCGTATGATAGGAATTGGCCATCCCATAATAAATAGATGTCTTAGCATCATGCCCCGTCAATTGGCCATAGAGAAGGCCAGCAGAGAAGGCATCGCCTGCTCCTGTTACATCTACTACACTTTGCGCTAGGATAGGCTGGACCTCCTGGCGGCTGCCATCCTGATGACCATAGAAACTGCTACGTGTCCCTCTGGTCATGACCACTTGCAAGACACCAGTTGCCAGCCATGCCTCCACTAAGTCCGCTGTGGGCAGATTTCCAAAGCGACTGATGGACTCATCCTCATTGACAACGAGCCAACTAACGCCACCCAGATCTTCTGGCAAATGGCTCATCTTGGGCCCACTGACCGGGATAATGGCAAGCGGAATTGATTCAGCTTTTGCAAGTTGAATCAAATAAGTCACGGTTTCTAATGGCAAGTTCAAATCCAGAATCAGGTAATCTGCTAGTTTAAGCCGTGGAGCAAATTGACTAATCCAATCTAAATCCATCTGGTCGGCAATCGCCATATCGGCTAGCGCCAATTGCATATCCCCGGACTCATCCAAGATGGCACTGTAGGTTGACGTTGCCGCCTCTGGGATTTGCGTTACTTTGGCTCATATCTACATAGGCCTGAGTCTGTTGCTTAATCCAGTCGTAATCCTGATCAAGTCCTGCTACGGATAGCAATTGAACCGATTGACCGAGTCGCCCTAAATTCTCAGCTACATTGCGGACTACGCCACCCACACTGAGAGTTGAGGTGACAGGGTTACTAGTACCGAGCTGGATTGCGCCGGTTAAACGATATTTACGGTCGATATTCATGCCACCGATACAATAAATTCGCCGCGCCTCATTCAGAATATAGGCTCGTCCGCGAAGCTGATGTTTCTGGGTCAAGGCCGAGATTAAACTAGCCACCGTTGATCGACTAATTCCCATCAATGTCGCTAATTCTTGCTGGGTGCGGAAAGGGTCTTCCTCAATCAAGGCAAGCACCTTGGCTTCATTAGGCGTTAACATAGGCACCGCCTTTCTAGACTATTGTCTTTGGAATAACTTTTGTCTATATGATACTCCTTTTGCCCTTAAAACGCAAGGGAGACTATTTTATTCCATCCAAACTACAAAAACAGCAGCCTTAGCTGCTGTTTTCTGCTTCTATTCGTTGGCAAAAATAGATTGACGGAAGTCATTCGAAGCCTTGAATAGTTCAAGATAGATTTCCTTCTTCAAGTTATAGACATCATTCCGAATATTACCCGTCTGACGAGCTGATAGCACTCTGTCAACAGCTTCCTTCATCAGCGCTTCAATATCCGCCAAGCTGGTCACTTGACGATTGCGTACTGTAATAGGACGAAGCGTTGCCCCATTGGCAACCTTATCCAGACGTTCCTTGAACATAGCCTTCTTAAAGGCATTAAGATCTTGGAAGTCGCCGTTAGAAATCTTCTGGATAATATAGTTATCATTTAGGGTCTGTCCATCCGTTCTAGCTTGACGTTCTAATTGATTGGAAGCATAAGGGATGAAGCCATCTTTATAGCCCTTATAACCCATCAATTCCCAAGCCATTCGTTTGAACCACCAACCGCCTGGTGAGCCCTTATCATTTTGGCCTGTCCCGTACATTGGATGGAACATATTAACTCGTTCATAAGAGTTGCGATCCGTCTCAAAACCATTACGGAAGTAGCGTTTTGGCGCTAAAGCTACGATCAATGAAGTCATCAATCGACTGGATATTAAAGTTTGTCCACTCTTCATCACTAATCTCTACTACCTTATTATTGACATGGTTAGGCCCATTCGGCACATTAATGAAGCGGTTGAACCATTGTTTCATGGCATCTGGACCCTTTTCTAAGACTGCTTTGGCTTCAGCATAGTCTAGCAAGTAGAGGATATCGAAGAGTCGGTGGACATATTGACCCCAGTCATCTGCAGACTGGAAGCGTGATGGTGTCGCGTTATAGAGACGGTTCGTCTTATCGCTCCAGTCAAAGGAGGTATTAAGCCCAATATGATCAAACTCGGGTCCCTCAGGTGACTGCAAGAGTCCTTGCGCATACTCTTCCCAGACTTCCTCCGGACGCCAGCTGTTTCCACCAAGATAGACTGATTTTTCCATATTATGGACTAGCTCATGGGTATAGTGGGACGTTCCAACGTAGTCGGATAAAATATCTGTGAAGACAAAATACACACCATTGCTAGTATCAGCATATGCTCCGGCTCCATTGTTTTCATAGAAACGATCGATTCGACCAAAGAATTCCTTAATACCCATAGATGGATATTTAACTGGCCGATTGAGGTGTCATTGCTCAGCCTATCATACCAACCACCGTTCTTGCCATTAGCATAACCATCCCAGATTAGCATAGCATTTCTACGAGCCATGCGCTCTTTGACAGTTGGTAAGGCTACACGATACCAGGTATCAACGTGCATTTGCTGACGATCAGCTAAAGTCTTAACGCGTTTGTCAAACTCTTCTGGCGCTAGGTAAGGACGACGATCTGTCGACCCCAAGGGTTAGCGATAAAACATTGGATACTAAGAAAATTCGACTCTTCTTAAGGTTGAGTAAAGGCAAGATGTAATCACGATAATCCGGCACAGATAAACGATCGTAGACCTTATAAGGAGATTTATTTAGCCCTTCTTCAAGAGACGGACGTTCCTCCATGGTAACATTAGCCTTAGTTGCATCTCGGAACCATTCATATTGATCAAACTTGGTCCATAACTCGCGGAAATAAGTTAGATAATCAAGAACCGTTGGTAATTTGCTGTCAGCACTTAAGATTCTGCTGTATGTCTTGGCGCTATTCTTAGAACGCAAGGTTTGAACACCCTGACTTCCAATACTAATCAGCTTATCAATAATGCTCTTTTGATTACCGAAGAAGTCTGACTGATAGGTGGCAATCTCCCCTAGGTTATATTCTCCAAAATTAATACGGTAGTGGTCTTGGAGATATGCCAGACCTAAAAGCAGGGCACCACGATTATCCTTGAGTTTCTGAATCAAAGCAGCACGCGCCTGCTCATTATCCCCGAGGTAGTTGGCCTCCTGGCGAATAATCTTCACCAAGTCATTGGCTAGCGTATCTTGGAAGGCACCAAAGGTTGCATTGAAGAAGAGTGTCTCAATCTGATAGGCACGCTGTTCGCGGCGATAGACTTCTAAATCTTCTGCAATTTCTTCCTCAGTTGCTGATCGGCCAAGCTTGTTCTCTAGGGCCGTTCGGCGATCATTTTTGACTCTGGCACTTACATCTGTGTAGAGATTATTGACACCTGCGGCTTGCCAAACAGCGTCAGATGATAAACCTGTCTCTTTCATGATATCGAGGACTGCATTCATGACATCATCCACTGATTTCAGCACTTGGTTAGGTGTATAGATAAGACCTGAATCCTCTAATTGATACTCAACCACGCCTGTTTGTTTGAACTCAGATTTCGCACCTAAGGCCAAGTATTGCACTGATTTATCAGCAAAGTGCAACATAATCCGGTCCATTGCTTGGTTGTAGTCCGTCACAAAAGCATTACCCTGCATTGGCGTAACCGCCAAGAGCACCTGAGTCGCCAACTTGCTGTCTGGCGCCACTAAGTTCCCATACTTAACAATTTGCTCCTTATTATAGAGTGGCAGGAGTTTCTCCATATTAGCATAAGCCTGAGCACGATTAGCTTGATAATTAGCCAAACGACTATAATCGGTTGCTTGTTGGTTGATTCGATCGACATAGGAGCTTGCAGGAGTATCCGTCAGGACCCCACCGGCCGCTTCTAGTTGACTAGCTAATTTATCCACATCAGCTTGACTCGCCATAGCAGGTTTAAAGCTTGGTTCTTCCACACCAGTTACCCGTTCAGTCATCTTCCAAGCCACTTGATCATTACGGATATAACCCTCTGAAATAGCCCCATTATCTCCGTAAACACGGTAACCGTTAGTGACTGCCACGTCTGAGATAATGTTTTCTAAACGCCCATTCATCCAAGTAGAGCCAACAACCCCACCTACTTGCCCACCGCTTCGACCTTGAACAGTAGAGCCTGTATTATTAAGACTTCCTTTAACAAGGACATTCTTGACTACTGCCTTACCTTGGCTGGACACAACTCGACCAAAGGCAACGCCCGCACGAGTACTTTGCGCGTTTAGGTTCACATTCAGTTTGGCATCGACGTAAGCATTGGTAACATTGGATTGTTCAAGTAAACCTACTAAGCCACCCACTTCTTGGGCCTGGTTAGGCTGGTCGCTTTGGCTAATCTCACCTTGGAAACGTATATTCTCAAGACTGCTACCACCCACTACGGTATGAACGATACCTGCTACATTGGTCGCCCCTGACACACGCCCAGAAACTGCCACATCACTGATTATCGAATTAGTCGCACGTTTGGCTAGTGCAGCTATAGAGTTGCCAGATTCAATGGCCACTTGTTTAAGGTCTAAATGCTTGATGGTCGCTTGGTTTAACTGATCAAAGAGTGGTGCAACCAAATTATAGATAGCATGTTGCGCGCCGTCTGCAGTCTGGCCGGATAGAGTCCCCGTGAAGGTTCCCACAAAATAGGCGGTCGCGTCGGCTGCTAAGCTGACCTCGGACGCCGATAGGTTGGCACCCAGTATGTAGTCTCCAGCTGGGTTTTGGCGTATAGCCTCAAGCAAGCTCTTAAAGCTATAATGCACGTTCCCATCCGCTGGACGTTCTTGACCAACTAGGAATTGATAGCCTTGGTGATAGTCACTTGAGCCGCCTTGATTTTGTACTAGCTCGGGGGCCTGGGTCGTCACTTGATAATAAGACTGACCATCGTGACTTACTGTCTCAATAGAAGCAACTGGCAGATAGACATCCTTGAAGCGGTCAGACTGTACTTTGACATAATAATTAGATAAATCAGATGGAATCTGACTCAAACTAGCCACCAACTGATGACTACCATCAGCTTGTCTATGGAAGAGCTGCACACCCTTGATTGTTTGAGCTCAATCTTCTTCAAATCTAACTCTATTGCTTGGTCCTCTAACTGATCTTTCGACTGAGCACCTTGCTGGTTCTCATAATCCATAACGGTATGGAGACGATAAGGCACATGATAATCCAACCCATCAATATTTGCGGTCAAGCCATGGATTGGGACTGTCTTAACTAGGCGATCTCCCTGGAAGACTTGTACCTTGCCTCCCCGGTAAAGTTGGTTAGGGTCTTCTAACTGATAACGCACGGTGACGACCCGAGATAAATCAGATGCAGGTGCTTCAACATTAACAGTTGTATATTTAGGCTCTACCTGCTCCAATTGCGCTAAGGCCTCTCGAAGGGCTTGAGTCGCTTGGTCAACCGCTTCTTGGCTGCTATCGTCATCTTCTAAAACGGACTGAGTAGCTTTGAGCTGGTCAGCAACTTTCTGGAAGCTAGCTGGCGTATAACGATTGGCGACAATTTCCTGCGCTGCCTCAACCTGTTGGCCAAGCGCCTCTTTATTTGCGCGGTCCATTAAGAGAGCTTGCGCTTGATCTTTCAGCGCTTGAGCGTCTTTCACAGCCTCGATTGCGGAGGCCACTTCTTCAGGTGTTGCATCTTGATTGGCTATCAAAGCTTGAGCCTTGGCTTTTGCTTGATCAATAGTAGCTTGATGTCCTGCAAGTGTCTGGCTGAAATTATTCACACTGCGCGGCGTTTTACCTGTCGTGTCAACTGGTAGATTCAACTGAGTCATAGCTCGTTGTAAGTCTGCCTTGTCCACAAGATCCAAAATACCCGCTTCCGCTAATTCTAACTGTTGGAAAGCCTTGTTGACTTTTTCCGTACTTGCTAAAACCTCTTCCGGACTCGCATTAAGATCTTTTAATAGTTGAGCGGCTTCTTGGCTCAATTGCAAGGCAAGGTCTTTTGCTGCTTGGTAAGTCTGGACGGTCTTTGGTCGTTTCTGATCTGTCACCACTGGTTTCTGAATGGCTTGGTCTAGATTATTTTTGGCTTCCCTCTAAGGCGGACTTATCCGCTTGTTGTCGCAGCAAAGCTTTAGCTTGATCGAGTTTAGCCTGCACTTCATTTACTGCTACCAGGGCCTTATCCACTTGGTCCTGCTTAGCCTCTGGATCAGCCAAGACGGCTTGCGCCTGAGCACGCGTAGCTTCCAGACTGTCTTTCAATGAATCTAGCGCTTGCTGGTAATCCACAATACTCTGCGGCGTCTTCTGGTCTGTATCAACAGGAGCATCCAGTAAAGCCAAGGCTGCCGCTAGCGCCTTTGTATCTGCCTTGGCTTGGAGAGCCTTGATGGCAGCTTCCAAGGATTTGGCTTGGTTCTCTACTGACCGAGTCATTGCTTCTACATCAGCATCTGCTGCTTCAGGATCCTTCACTACTGACTGCGCATTCTGGAGTGTGGCTTGTATTTTGCGAATTTCATCCGCTAAGGCTTGTTGGCTACTTGGTGTCTTGTCGCTTAAGTCAAGCGCTTTGGCTGTTTTTACTTGCTCTGCTAAGCTGCCATAGCAGTTTCTAACGGCGACTTGTCTGCCTGACTTACTAAAACGTCAGACAGATTTTTAGCACGATTAACTAACTCTTGCGCTTCTTGAGCCAAGCTATCAATTGTTGACTGATCCGTAGTTTCAGGCGCATCCTTTATTTCTTTTACCTTATTAACGAGCGTTGTAAGACGGGATTTCAGTTTAGAGAATTCCTCCTTGAAAGAGGCAATTGAACTAGGGGTTTTTCCTTCTGTGACAGCCACTTCTAGGTCATCCACTTGAGCTTCTGCCAACTCCAAAGTCAAATTTAAGACTCTATACTCAAAAGGCTTCGGAGGATTAGGTGTTGGAGCCGTGTTGGCACTAGGGTTCCTCTGCTGGTGGCGTTGGCGCTGGTGTCACACTGGTGCTAGGTTCCTCTGTTGGTGGCATCGGCGCTGGTGTCACGCTGCTGCTAGGTTCCAACGCTGGTGGTGTCGGTGCTGGTGTCACGCTAGTGCTAGGTTCCTCTGCTGGTGGCGTTGGTACTGGTGTCACGCTAGTGCTAGGTTCCTCTGCTGGCGGCGTTGGTACTGGTGTCACGCTGCTGCTAGGTTCCAACGCTGGTGGCGTCGGCGCTGGTGTCACGCTAGTGCTAGGTTCCTCTGCTGGTGGCGTCGGCGTTGGAGTCGTGTTGGTGTTTGGCTTTTCAGGTTTGGTCGTTGACACCGGTGTCACGTTGGCGCTCGATTCCTCTGGTTGCAGTGTCGGCGTACCATCGGCACTTGGTGTCTCAGATTGCACTGACACCACAGGACTTTCACTACTTACTCGCGTGGATGTTCCACTGGAGGATTCTGAAGAAGCTACCGACTCGAGGTTACTCGTTGCACCATTACTAGAAACATTAGGTCCCACTTGCTCTAGCTCACTGGCAGGAAAATACCCTACATAGTCATAACCTTCAATACTTAACTTTGGATCAGGTAACGCTTGCCCCACAGGTGTTTGAAAGCTCTGATTAAACTGTTCTAGTAGATGTATCTCAACCGCCTGTAAACTTGGGGCTAGTAAAACCTGCCCCGTCATGGTTATAACCATCAGACTAGTCAAAGCCTTTTTCTTATCACGAACTAAGCCAACAGCAAACACTAGCAGCGCTGCCCCTGCCGCTAGACCTAATAAGGTCGATGATTCGCCTGTGACTGGCAAATGATTTTTCCCTGTATTCGCCTGATAAACAAAATAGTAGACTTGATCTGCCTCAGCAATCTGGCTAGGGGTTCCTGCTTTAATGGCTTGGCGTTGTTCCAAAGATAATTCTTCAATAGATACATACCGATACTGAGTGAATACTTGTTTACTTATCTGTTGAGAGCTTGTAACTGTCGTGGAATTTTGTGCCTGAACGACAGGCACATCTGACGCTGACACAAAAAAACTTCCTATCACAACGGAAGCAATCCCAACAGAGAATTTCCGGATGGAAAAACGCTGGACTGTATTAAGGCTACTAGAGCTCTTAGATTTCTTCATTGGGTCTGTCCCTTTCTTAATCAAATTATTAGTCGCTAGTGTATTTTACCACAAAAAACAATAAATATATGGAAACTAGATTTTTAGATTTTATTCTCTTAATAATTACAAAGGGTTATCTCGTTTGTAGAACTGTCTCAGACAGCCATATAGAAATAAATACATAGCATAAGACGATAATAATATCGAGTCTTCATGATTTTATAATTCCTGAGCCTCTTGGTCTATATATTCGTTACATAGTCTAGCTATGCAAAAAAAGAGTGGCGATAGCCTCTGACTATCGCCACTCTATCTAGTACTACTATCTAAAGAAAGTACTCTATCATTCGAAATTACGGCTGTGTTTCCTTAGCTTCTAAATTATCAAGAATAAACTGCAGCCCTTGAGATCGAGTTTCAACTGACTGAGTCATTGCTTCAACATCTTTCTCGGTTGCTTCTGAGTCCTGCATCACTGATTGCGCATTTTGTAAAGTTGCTTGAGTCTTAATCACTTCATCCATTAAGCCCAAATTTCTCGCCGTGTTAAGTTTTGCGTTTAAGGACGACATCGCTGCTTGTAAAGCCGATTTGTCCACTTGAGCTACTAAAAGACTAGCTAGATTCTCAGAATTGTTGACTAATTCCTGAACTTGTTGGGTGAGGGCATCAATATCTGCTTGCTCTGCCGCATCAGCTTTCCCCTTGAGGACTTGAGCTTGATTAGTGAGTGCTGTCAAACTTTCCTTAGCTTTAGCAAGTTCATTCTCAAAAGTTGCAATAGAGCTAGGAGTCTTTACCATTCTTAGGTGTTGCTTCTATGTTATAACCTTAGCCTGAGCAGCCTGCAAAGCGGCGTCTAAGGCTTTATAATCTAGCGTTTTTGTTGGGGCTGGGGTTGGTTGCTGAGCCTTTAGTTTATACGTTAAATCTTCTATTAGGGCTTCAACTACTTTCACCATTGCCGCTACATCTTTCTCAGTAGCATCTTGATCTTTAACCACTGAACGCGCATTTTGCAAAGCCGCTTGGGACTTGATTACTTCATCAATTAACCCTACGTTTTAGCTTCTTTAACCAATTCGGCTACAAAGCCGTCATCACCGTTTGTAATGGCGTCTTGTCTGCTTGAGCACTTAAGTTATCGGATAATTTAGATGTCTTATCAGCTAAGTTCTGAACTTGCTTAGTTAAATCGTTAATCGCCACTTGCTCAGTATTTTTAGGATTATCTTTGAGCTCTTGCGCTTTGCTAATCAGTGTGTCTAAATCCTTCTTAGCATTTGCTAATTCTTCTTCAAAAGCTTTCACGGACTGTGGAGTCTTATCGCTAAGTTTAACAGCCTCTAGATTAGCCACTTGTTTATTCGCTGCCTGTAAAGCTGCATCTAAGTCTTTGAAATCTAGCGTTTTAGGTGGCTCTGGTGCTGGTGTTACAATTGAATTGGATTCTTCAGCAGATGCCTTTGATTCAGATGTTTCACTTGCACTTGATTCCGCTGAAGAGGCTTTTGATTCAGATGTTTCACTTGCACTTGATTCCGCTGAAGACACTTTTGATTCAGTTGATTGACTTGCGCTTGATTCCTCTGAGGAGGCTTTCGATTCAGTTGATTGACTTGCGCTTGATTCCTCTGAGGAGGCTTTCGATTCAGTTGATTGACTTGCGCTTGATTCCTCTGAAGAAGCCTTGGATTCAGTTGATCCACTAATCGCACCATCTACAGAGGCATTAGGTGCTACTTGCGCCAGCTCCTGAGCGGCAAAATACCCTACATATTCATATCCTTCTATCTGAACTTGAGGATTTGGCAAGGCTTGTCCCACTGGCGTTTGGAAACTTTGATTGAATTGTTCTAGCAATCGCGCTTGAGCTGCTTGTGAATTTGGCACCAATGCTACCTGTCCTGCTAAGGTCACAAGCATTAAACTGGTCAGTGCTTTCTTCTTGTCACGAACCAAGCCAACTGCAAATACAATCAAGGTCGCGCCTGCTGCAAGCCCCAACAAGGTGGATCCTTCCCCAGTAACTGGTAATTGACGAGCACCTTGTTTTGCTTGATAGACAAAATAATAAACTTGGTCCGCTTGAGCAATTTGACTAGGAGTGCCTGATTTGATAGCTTGACGTTGCGCCCAAGTTAACTCTTCAATCGCAAGGTATTGATATTGTGTCGTTACTTGTTTTGCCACTAAATGAGTGTTAGCTGCTGGTGTAGGAGCCTGTGCATTCACAGCGGGACTAATCAATGCTGATGCAAAGAAACTCCCCACTACAACAGATGCAATACCAGCCGAAAATTTCCGGATGGAAAAGCGTTGAATTTGTTTAAGGCTGCTGGAATCCTTAAGTTTTTTCATTGTGTATTCCCTCTCTTTGATTATAATTTGTCGGTCATTTTTGTATTTTACCACACTATTTGCATGAAAGATATATTAAAATTTGTTTTTCCCCTATTATTCTCAAATCAGAAAGTAAAAAGACTAGTTATAAAGAGCGTTCGACTAATCTTTAAGGCTCTAACTATAGTGTCATGCTCCATTAAGAATTAACACTATACCTATGTCATCATCTTGTAATAATAGTGGTTTTGATGCTCAATTTTTATTCATATATACAAATCACAAAAAAGCCATTTTGATGAATTTCATCAAAATGGCTTCTGTAAATATTACTCTGTTTTTTGGCTTTTCAAAATCCAATAGCCCTTATCTCGGGTCACTAGCTCAACATTCCCAAAAGACTTCTTCCATGAAACTTTCCATAGAAGGGCGCCCTGTTTTTTCTGGATTACGAGCCATAATTCACCGCCAGATCTTAAATTAGCCTGCGCTGAGCGTACGAATTGTTGGATGACTTGCTTGCCAGCCCGAATAGGCGGGTTGGTCACGACATAATCTGGTACTTGGCTAGCTTGCCATTGGCCTGCATCAGCCAATTGGTAGGCTGTATTCTCTACGCGATTGAGCTGGCTGTAGCCTGCGCCAACTGGTAGGCACGTTCATTAATCTCGACCCCTGTCACTTGAGCTTGGGGATATAATTTTGCTAAGGCAATCGTGACTGGACCATAGCCACTCCCAAGTTCTACTATTTGATAGCTTCCTACAGGGACCGAATCAGCGAAAGCTTCCACTAGCACCTTGGAGCCGTAGTCCATGCGTTGTTTAGAAAAAACGCCATTATCGGTCTGAAAGCTCAAAGTTAGGCCTGCCACGCCATCTTGAATCTGGTGTAAAGAATGCTGACTGGTGGGACTGGATTTAAAGTATTGTTCGCTCATTAGCTGCTGACACACTCCTCTATTTTAAGCTGGATGAGAACTAATTAAGGTCAAGGTCCCTTCCAAACGAATTTCAGTAACACCGTGCGGCAAAATAAAGGAACTTGCCAAATCTAAGTCATAAGCGACACCGTCCAGCCATAGTCGGCCTTGCCCTGCAATAACAGTTGCCAAGGTATAGGCATTATCTAAGCTTAGAGTCAGACTATCCACAACATCCCACTTGGTCACGGTGAAAAAGTCATTCTCCAAGTACTGAATCACTTGGCTATGACCAACTTGCTGAGTCTTGACTTGCAAGTGACGCTCTGGATCTGGATAGAAAGTGACATCCGCCGCCTGCTTAAGATGCAAATCACGCGGATTGCCTTGGGCATCACGACGATCATAGTCGTAGACACGATAGGTAGTATCTGAGCTCTGTTGTGTTTCCAGAATGACCACCCCTGCACCAATCGCATGAATGGTCCCTGCTGGCACATCAAAGAAGTCGCCCGCCTTAACTGGCACCTCCACTAAGAGGTCTGACCAGCGTCCGCTCGCTACCAAGTCCTCGAATTCTTGCCGGGATTGAGCCTTATGCCCATAAACAATCTTGGCTCCTGGCTCCGCTGAAATGACATACCAACATTCAGTCTTACCAAGCTCTCCTTCATGCTCAAGTCCATAGGCATCATCAGGATGGACCTGCACAGAAAGCTCGGCTGCTGCATCTAGGATTTTAATTAAGAGAGGAAAAACAGTTTGACTAGGATTCCCAAATAATTCTGGATGCTCTTGATAGAGCTGATCTAAGCCCAAGCCTGCATATTCAGCAGGACTAGTCACGGTCGACACCCCATTTGGATGAGCACTAATACACCAAGCTTCCCCCACTGTGTCGCTAGGGCCTTTGAGACCAAATTCTAGCTCTAATTTGCGACCACCCCATATTTTATCTTGTAACACAGGCTTTAAGAAAATCGGTTGTGTCATCTCGATCATCCTTTCAAAGATAAATTTTCTCGCCTCTATCATACCATTTTTGACGATTTCGTGGTACACTATTTATACGAGAATTATGACGAATTATGGAGGTTGCCGATGATTAAACTCTTTGCATCCGACATGGATGGGACGCTATTAAACCCAAACCATGTCATTAGCGACACTACCGCCCAAGCTATTCGAGACCTTCAAGCTCAATCGGATATCGAGTTTCTGATTGCTACCGGACGAGATTATCGATCTGCTAAGTGGCTTCTGGATCAACATCAACTAACCGCTCGCATCATTGCCGTCAATGGCGCTGCAACTTATGACGTTAAAGGAAATTTGGAGGATGTCTTTGCCCTGGATTTAGCTGATGCCCAGACCATTATCGAACGGTTTGCGGTGCCTGGAACTCAGACTTTGGTGTCACTCAAGTCTCTGAACGGTTATTATGTTAATGACCTTGCCCTCTATCGGCAGCGCATGGAAGCTTTCATGGAACATACCAAAGAAGCTACTAGTAATGATAGTCTAGCCCAGCTTGAGCTCCACTTCAAAGAGCTTCTGCCGCTTAAGGACTACCAACCTGACTTAGATCCACCACTTAAGATTATGCTGATTGACCGTCGCCCTGAAATCTTAGAGACTGCCCGCCATTTCCTCAAGGACTTTGCCATTGACCTAACTTCTTCTGGCCCAGATAATTTAGAAATCACCAGTCTCAAGGCCCAAAAAGGCTTAGCAATTGAAGCCTACTGTCAACACCATAGATTCACTAAGCACCAAGTCCTAACCATTGGCGATTCGGCCAATGATCGTTCCATGCTCGCCATGTTCCCTAATAGTTATGCCATGGCTAATGCTAGTCAAGCCATTAAAGACTTGGCAAGCTATGAAGCCCCTAGCAACGCAGAAGATGGGGTAGCCCAGACAATCTATCAGATTTTAGCGCAAATGAAATAAATTTTTTGAAGACGGGATATTGCCCCGTCTTTTTTTTGTTGCCCCAATCGCTAGCTAAGCATAAAAAAAGAGGCTAGGAAATCCTAGCCTCTTCTATAATAAGCGGAAAACGGGATTCGAACCAGCGACCCCCACCTTGGCAAGGTGATGTTCTACCTCTGAACTATTTCCGCAAGTTGGCGATGCCGGCTAAAGGATTTGAACCCTCGACCCTCTGATTACGATTCAGATGCTCTACCAACTGAGCTAAGCCGGCTACAGCTTGCTAAAAAGCAAGAATGAGTCATACAGGGCTCGAACCTGTGACCCTCTGATTAAAAGTCAGATGCTCTACCAACTGAGCTAATGACTCTTGTAACGACTTATATATCATAGCTCAGATTTACATTTTAGTCAAGTCATAGCCTAAATCTTTTCAGATTTTTTTGCTGAGATTTAGTGTTTCATTCCATTTTCAGTCTATATAGTATATAAGGAGGTGCTCTATATGCTATTTATCTTAGCCTTTTGTTTGGGGGCTTGCTTAGGTTCTTTTGTACCGTGTTTGGCCCACCAACTAGTTTTTAACCATTTTGATTGGCGGGCTCGTTCCTCTTGCGATTATTGCCATCACCCACTCTCCTGGAAAGAGCTCATTCCTCTAATCTCTCAGGCCCACCTCCATTCCCGATGTCCTCACTGTCACCAAGTAATCTCCTCCCTCTACTGGCAAAGCGAGCTGGCAGGAGGCTGCTTAGCTATCGGTTTCGCTTTGATGTCATCTTATCAGTCTTGGCCTCTTAGTCAAATCTTCCTTTATAGTATCTTGCTCTTTTTACTTGCTTTGATGGCCGCTTGCGACCTCTGGGCTTACTGGATACCTGATAACTTACAGCTTGCTTGCCTACCTTTTAGTTTCTTCCTTAGCTTTTATCAGGCTTGGGATGGCTGGAAGTTACTAGCCATTATTCTCGCCCTAAGTTTCCTTGTCTTGCTCCAAGCCTTCCATCCCCATTGGCTGGGCGGGGCTGATATCAAACTGCTAGGGCTGCTTTGGCTGTCTCTCCCACTTAGGACACTGGCCTGGCTATTGGGACTGGCAGCCGGACTTGGTCTCTTGATGGTTGGCAGTCGTCCTAGGTGTTGGCGCCAACCCATCCCCTTTGTCCCAGCCATCGCCCTCGCCTACTATCTCATCTTAGCTCTGCTCCCCTGGCTAAGCTAAAAAAACCAAGCTGCAGTGAAGACAGCTTGGTTAGATAAGTCTTAACGTTGTTGGTAGAGACTGCGAGCAATAAAGGCCACATAGTGCAGGGTCCCCACTTCGTTGTGGTGTACACCATCCGACACATACCATTCCGGATGTCCCACTTGATAGGCTTGCCAATCAATTACATGGGCATTTGGATAGCGACGGGCCGTGTCTTTAATATAGCTATTCACTTCCGTGTCCTCACCATCCGCATTATGGACGGTCACGAAAGTAAACTTCTCTGCCCTGTAAAATCGCCATAATCTGATCCATCGAATCAGTGTCTAAGCCACCATTGACACCCAGTTGGATGACCACTTTAGGTTTAACTAGGCCTGACCAAACACGGTCCTGTAGAATTTCTTGCGCTCCGTTATAGACTGATAGACTGACCTTACCGTAAGTATTGCCTTGCCAGAAGATATCAGAGAAAGTCGATGAGTTAAGCAAGGCTACCGAGTCACCAAAGAGCGACACTTCTTGAGTAGTCGCATAAATGATTTCAACTGGTGACAGCAGCGCTACAAGCTCTGGATTAAGAGCAGCGGCTTGCTCTAAAACTTCCTTATTTTCCTCAAAAAAGGCTTGCATTTCGGCATTAACCTGACTAGCTTTAATGGCCTTGTCAAGGACAGTCTGGCGAGACTGTGGCGTTACATAGTCGGTCTTAAAGGTTGTATCGACAGCCTTCAAATCGGTCTGTAGGGCATCCATGGCTTCAGTCCCAGGATATATAGCTTTTTGAACATGGGTCTTGTTGGTAAAAGCCAAGTACTCCAATTCAAATAAAGCAAGGCGTTGATAGTCAGCTGCTAGCAAGAGACCGACGACTAAGACAAGGGCTCCCACTAGCCCTAGGCTCACCTTACGCCATTCTGGCCAACGCCACGCCCCTTGTCTCAAACGAGTCCAGGCGTTCTTGAAACGGCTACCCCAAGTCCAGACAGGCTGAGGCGCGCGCGCCTCAACTAGCCAGTAGAAAATCTCACTAGCTAGTAGGATGACCAACAAGACCAGGATAGCTGTCCAGGCGGTATGAGGTAGCGCCTTGAGCAGGCCGGTCAAGAGTGGATAGTACCAGAGATAGAAGGAGTAAGAACGACGACCAAAATGGGTCAAAAAGCCCCAATCAAAGACTAAGCGTCCTAGGGTTGCCCCTCCTACTAAGGCCAGTACTAGTAACATAGTCAGGATGTTGAAGGCTGGCAACCAGAGATAGTAGGTAATACCTGCCTGGTCTGATGCAGTAAAGCTAAGCACTAGCATTAGCGCGACTGACACCAAGGCCAGAATGTTAAGCATGGCTTGCTTGTGCTGATAGCGATAGCAGGCGTTGAGGAAAATTGGCAATAAGTAGGCCAAGGCAATCCCACCCGCTACACTAGCAAAGCGGGTCGCCAATCCATAATAAACCAGAGATGGGTCACCTGACGGTTGGTAGAGATAGAAGGTCAATGTATGACTGAGGCTCATCAGTGCCAACCAAAAGGCCGCCTTATAGTAGGCAGAAAAGTAGGCTTTCTGGGTCACCCAGATACCAGCTACTCCGACTAGGAAAGACTGGACATAAAGCGAATTATACCAGAGGTGGGTAAAAGGCGAAGTCCCGGCCATCTGAGTAAAGTAGGACCGACCAGCGCTAATCTGGAAGTAATTATTGAAGAAGAAGAGACTAGATAGTATGTCGCTTCGGTCATAACTCAGCTCCCGCCGATCAAAGACTAGGAGATAGGCCAACATGATTAAGACAAAGACCAAAAGTGGCCACCAAAGGCGTTGAATTGTCTTAAAGACATAGTCTCTCAGGGCATGCGGCCGGTTTGCTTCTTGGATTTTCTCCATGCTTCGCGCAAGGAAGAAACCTCCCAGGACAAAGAAACTATTGACCCAAAGAAAGCCACCGCTAGTCACGCTCGGAAAGAGGTGATAGCTAATGACCATCAGAATAGCCAAACCCTTTATGCCATTCAGGCCCCGTATATGTTGTCCTTTCATCTTGCCACCTACTTGTACTTGTTATTTTATTATTATAAGGGAAATCTGAGCCCTATACCGTAACAATCAGGTTACGTTCTCAGGGCTTTCCGGCAACAAACGAGCTCGTGTCTCCTTGGCCTATCAGCAAAAAAGAGACTGGAATCGAAATCCCAGTCCCTACATGATACTTACTGGTCTTAGGCTTTGCCTGTTGAACCAAACATGTCCATGATTTCTTTAGTTGTCTTCACAATGGCTTCTTTACCAGGTGCGATGACTTTACGTGGGTCATAGACTTCTGAGTCAGCTGCTAATTTAGCACGAACAGCTGCTGTCCATTGTTGTTGCAATTCAGTGTTCACGTTGATTTTAGCGTGACCACGTTCGGATTGCTTTCTTGATTTGGAATTCTGGAATCCCTGAACCACCGTGAAGTACAAGTGGAGCACCAGTTGCTTCAGAGATAGCAAGCATTTCGTCGAAACCTAATACAGGTTCGCCAGCGTAAGTCCCGTGAACTGAACCTAAAGCAGCAGCTAAAGCGTCGATTTGACCTTCAGAAACCATGCGTTTGCATTCTTCTAAATCAGCGTATTTGATCCCGCCGGTTACGCCATCTTCAGTACCACCAACTGTACCAACTTCTGCTTCTACAGAAACATTCTTAGGATGAGCATAAGCCACTACTTCTTTGGTTAAAGCGATGTTTTCATCGATTGGGTAGTGAGAGTGGTCGAACATTACGGAAGAGAAACCTGCATCGATGTATTGTTTACATACATCAACAGATGAACCGTGGTCTAAGTGCAAAGCAACTGGTACTTTTACATCCATTGCTTCCAACAAACCATTTACCATGCCGACAACAGCAACAGGGCCACCCATGTACTTACCAGCACCTTCAGAAACCCCTAAGATAATTGGTGAATTGTTTTCTACAGCAGCTTGTAATACCGCTTGGGTCCATTCTAAGTTGTTGATGTTGAATTGACCAACAGCGTAATGACCTTCTTTTGCTTTCTTCAACATTTCCGTCATACTTACTAAACGACTCATGTTTATGCCTCCTTGAATTGGATTATTTTATGTTTTTATTATACTCCATTTTCACTGCCTTGGCTAGTCTTTCTCCTTTGACCTTGCCCATAAACTGCATCATAGCGCTTTCTTTCACAAGCTCATACCTTGTCTAGACAGGCGTCACGCATATGTAGACAAGAAAACGCACAAGCCTTAAGAACTTGTGCGCCGACGAATTATGCTTGATGCGCTTGGCAGGCAGCCACGAAACCATCAAAAATAGCTTGTGGACGATTAGGACGAGAAATAAACTCTGGATGGAATTGCGCTGCAATAAAGAATGGATGGTCTTTAATTTCGACTATTTCAACCAAACGACCATCAGGGCTAAGGCCAAGAGAAAGTCAAGCCAGCTGCTGCTAAACGCTCACGGTAGGCATTATTAAACTCATAACGGTGGCGGTGGCGTTCTTGGACCACTTCTTGGCCATAAAGTTGATGAGCCAAGGTGCCTTCCACTAAGCGGCAAGGGTAGAGTCCTAGACGCAAGGTGCCACCCAAGTCACCCTCTGCCTCTTGGTCAGGCAAGAGGTCGATAATTTTGTGTGGGCAAGCTGGATTTTCTTCACCCGTGTCCGCATCATGGATGCCTACTACATTCCGAGCGAACTCGATGCAGGCTAGCTGCATCCCTAAGCAGATTCCAAAGAATGGTAACTTGTGCTCGCGAGCATAGCGAATGGCCGCAATTTTCCCGATCAGGCCTCGGCTACCAAAGCCACCTGGTACTAAGACGCCATCGACATCTGCCAAGTAGTCTGCTACATTCTGATCGTCCACTTCTTCAGCATCAATCCAACGAATGTCAATTTCAGTATCGTGTGCATAACCTGCATGCTTGAGTGCTTCCACAATGGATAGGTAGGCATCTGGCAAGGAGACGTATTTACCGACTAGGCCGACCGTGACCTTACCCTTAAGATTGAGCACCTTATTTTCTAGCGCGCGCCAATCGGTCATATCTGCTTCTGGACGTTGAATGCCAAAGTGGTCCAGCACCAAGTCATCCATACCTTGAGCTTGAAGATTAAGCGGAATGGTATAGAGGGTCTCGACGTCGCGAGACTCAATCACGGCATTAGGTTTAACGTCACAGAAGAGGGCTAGCTTGTCCTTTATGCCACTTGGTAACTCTTCTTCGGTACGGACTACCAAGATATTAGGCTGAATCCCCAAACTCCGCAGTTCCTTGACGCTGTGTTGAGTTGGCTTGGTTTGAGCTCACCCGCTGCCTTGAGGTAAGGAATAAGGGTAGTGTGAATATAGAGTACATTGTTGGCGCCCACGTCGGCCTTCATTTGACGCAAGGCTTCAAGGAATGGCAGGGACTCAATATCCCCTACCGTCCCCCCTACTTCCGTGATGACAATATCGGCATCGGTTAACTCACCAGCGCGGCGAATTTTATCCTTGATCTCGTTAGTGATGTGCGGAATTACCTGAACCGTTGCCCCGAGGTAATCGCCCCGACGTTCTTTCTTGAGCACTTCTGAATAGACCTTACCGGTAGTGACATTGGAATATTGGTTCAAGTTAATGTCGATGAAACGCTCATAGTGACCTAAGTCCAAGTCTGTCTCGGTCCCGTCATCAGTGACAAAGACTTCCCCGTGCTGGTATGGGCTCATGGTGCCGGGGTCCACATTGATATAAGGGTCGAATTTTTGGATGGCTACTTTGAGGCCACGATTCTTGAGCAGACGCCCTAAGGAAGCTGCTACAATCCCTTTACCAATTGAGGAAACTACCCCACCTGTTACAAAAATATACTTTGTCATGTCACTACTCCTTTTCCTTGTCTATTTACTAAATGAAAATCGCTCCCCGTTCTAGGAACAGGGAGCGCTCACTTGGTCAGTTGCCCCTAAAAAGCTTTAGGGGGCCCACATAAAATATTACGCTAAAGCTAAGACCGCGTCAAGTTTATTCTTCTTCGTCTTGTAATTCTTCTTCGTATTCTTCGTCTTCTGATTCGAAGTCATCGGCTTCATCATCTTCGGCCTCGAAGGAAGCATCACCGTCTAAATCTAAGTCATCATCGCCGAAATCAGAGAGGTCAGAAGCGTATTCGCCCAACTCTTGATTTTTCGTCGTCGTCTAAGTCAACAGCATCGTCTTCAATGAGGGTTAGACCACGAGTATCGTCGTCATCTTCATCTTCCTCATCTACATCGCCGTAATCGTCTAAAATCAGTGTCACGTAGATATCATCTGCATCTTCTGGATCATCATCGTTGTAGTCGATCATGTCGTCTCCTTCAGAAAGGCATTGTATTTACGTTTCTTACGACGGCTAACTGGACGATCATCTTCAGCTTCAGCGCTGAGATAATTTCTTCATCGATTGCATCGATTGGGTACCAACCACGCAAAGCCCCAACGATTCTCCCCTAAGGGGATAAAACGACCGTCGATATTCAAGTCGGTATAGAAGCGGACCATACGGCTTTCCAACTCTAACTCTGATAATTCCAAGTAGTTTTGGATTTCAATCAGTAATTCCGTAAAATCTACCACATCACCTTTTTGTTCTAAAATTGCGTGAGCAACTTCAATCATGGATAAATCTTTTGCGGTCTTGTCCTTCAAATTGTTTTCAAAAATCATGGTTTGACACACCTCCCTAGTATACTCTTATATATTACCTATTTAAGCGACATAAATCAATCGAAAACGATAGTTTCCTAGCAATTCTTGGTCATTTTTTAATTGATAGTCGATGGTCAAGGCATAGCGGATCTTGCCTAGTTGATCCGCCGGCTCAAAATGCCAGTGTAAGTGCTGGGTATGGACACTCAAAGGCCAGCTGCCCTGAGGGGTCTGGTAGCTAGTCATGGTTTCTTGGTTGGGCACAAAAAGTAGGATTCCCTGAGCCTGACTAACTTGAATCTGGGTGCTTCCATCAGCTTGGGGTAGCCATTTGACTTCAACAGGTTCTTGATTGAGATTTTGATAGGTCAGCTTGGTAAAAGATTCTAGCTCTAAGAGGACCGCCTGGGTCTTGTGGTCATAACGTTCTACCTGCTGGCTATCGGGATAAATAATTTGTTGTTCGACCTGAAGGTCAATGCTTACACGTCTCATGAAGGTCCTTTCTGGCCACTTGTTCACTTTCTGTCACAAGATGAGCCCCTCGAATGGTTCTATATAGTCATTATACCGCAAATCGTGCTATAATAACACCATAGCAATCGCTCTCATCTGCATTTAGGAGCGCAACTTTGACAAGAAAGGGGGAGGGCAGAATGGCATTGCCACAATTTCCATATTTATCACAGCATGAATGGCGTTACTTCGACGATGCTAGCCATGTTCCGGCGCTACCGGCAAGCGATAGTTTGGCCTATCAAGACAGCTTCATTCGTTGGCTCCCTCATTTACAAGGGGACCAAGCTCAGGGCCTCGTTCACTTCTATTCAATTGATCGTCCCACTGTCCTCTTGGGCGCCAAGGATAGCCGCCTGCCTAACTTAGCGGCTGGCTTGACCTACCTAGAAGACCAGGGTTTCGACTATGCCCTCCGGCCTCATGGTGGTTTGGGCGTTGTCTGTGATCCAGGCATCCTGAATATTGGCTTGGCCAGTGATCTGACCCACTTCCCTCTATCCATTGATGCCGCCTATGAACAGATGGTAGCCCTGATTGGACTGTCCCTGATGCCTTATGGCCTTGAACTTGAAGCCTATGAAATCGCCCAATCCTACTACTGCCCTGGCACCTATGACTTAGTCGTGGGCGGACAAAAAATCGGTGGCATTGCCCAACGTCGCTTTAAGACCGGTCTGACGACCGCGGCTTATATCAGTGTGGCGGGCGACCAAGCTGCTCGCGCCCAACTCATGGCGGGCTTTTACCAAGCAGCTGGAGCGGACGACAGCTACCCCAAGGTAGACCCCGCGGTCATGACGACCCTGGCTCATGCTTGTGGCCAACCACTTGACCGCCGGACCTACCAAGAAAAGCTGATCCAGCTGATTAGCCACTATCAAAAACTAGTGCCAGGTGACTATCAAGAGCCTGACCTAGTCCCTATCTTTACCAAAATGCGCCAAGTTTCCTTGGCCCGTACCCAATCACTTAAAGCAGAAGTAAGTAGCAAGCCAGATAGCTAAGGAGGTTATGCCATGTTTAACTTTGATGGAGCCGTTGCAGCCCAAAAACTCAGCCGTGAAAAGGTCTTCCGCGACCCGGTACATGGCTATATCCATATCCAAGATCAGATTATCTTGGATTTGATCAACACGCGAGAATTCCAACGTCTACGCCGTATTAAGCAATTAGGCGGGTCTGTCTACACCTTCCATGGGGCCGAACATTCGCGCTTCGGCCACTCCCTAGGCGTCTATGAAATTACACGCCTCATAGTCGACAAATTCGAACGCCAATACCTATCCCAAATGCCGGGTGACGGCCTCTGGCAGGCCTCTGAGCGTTTGGTCGCCCTCTGCGCTGCCTTACTCCATGATATTGGCCACGGCCCCTTCTCCCATGCCTTCGAAGGGATCTTCCATACCAACCATGAGGAGATTACTCAACGTATTATCACCTCGCCTGAAACTGAAATTCATCAGGTCCTGCTACAACTTGGCCCAGAATTCCCGGCTAAGGTCGCCAGTGTCATTAATAAGACCTACCCTAACCAACAGGTAGTCCAACTGATTAGTAGCCAGATTGATGCCGACCGCATGGACTATCTGCTTCGCGATGCCTACTACGCCGGCGTCTCCTACGGCACCTTCGACCTGACGCGAATTTTGCGAGTGATTCGCCCCTTCAAAAACGGCATTGTCTTCGACTTTTCGGGCATGCACGCCATTGAAGACTATATCGTCAGTCGCTATCAAATGTATATGCAGGTCTACTTCCACTCCGTCTCCCGTGGCATGGAAATGGTCCTCCACAGTCTGCTGACCCGAGCTAAGACCTGTTATTTAGAAAAAGCTGACCAGATGAAGACCCAAATCAGCTTCCTAGAGCCCTTCCTGAGAGGGGATTGGCTCCTATCTGATTACTTGCGCCTGGACGACCATATCCTTAGCAGCTACTTCAATCACTGGCTAGACGAAGAGGATGTTTTGCTGGCAGATTTGGCTAATCGCTTCCTGACCCGCAAGCCCTTCAAATCCGTCCTGACCAGTCCCGAAGAAAAGACTGAGCTGACCATTGCCATCGACCAAGAGTTGGTCCGTCTGGGCTATGACCCTTACTATTATTTCGCGGAGAATTCTAGTTTTGACCTGCCTTATGACTATTATCGTGTAGGTCAGATTAGCAAACGCACCCAGATTGAGCTCATTACCAAGATGGGGCAGATTGTTGAGTTATCTCAAGTTAGTCCCCTAGTCAATTCCCTAGCCGGCAAGCAACGAGGCGATTTGCGGCTCTACTTCCCTAAAGAAATTTTGACCACAGCCGAAGATACGGCGGCCGACCAGGTCAATGACAACCAGACCACCTTGCTAGCGGCTTATTACAATGAGCGCAACGACGTTACCCAGAATATTCAACAACGGCTGTTCTGAGGATTAGAAATAGATACTAGCTTTTCAAACGGTGAATAACTTCCGTCGCTCGAGCAAACGTCATGCCCATGGAAGGGGACCGGCTTTAGCCTGGCTCTCCGCCAGTCTTCCGCCTTGTCAAGCTATGGAATCGCTAAGTCGCGACGCTCCAAGCGCTTCTCATACGCCTGACATCCTCAACCTTCCGTGGGCATGATGTTTGACGCGACTACAGTAATTCACCTAGCTTCAAGGCTAAAAACTATCCTCTCACAGTACAAAAAATAATCCACACAAAAAATCCCATTATATCATATATGATATAATGGGATTTTTTTATGCCCTAATTTCTTCTAAGTATCCATCGCGTATGGTAAGGACGCGGTCGTATTGGGAAATGAGGTCTGGCGTAATATGGTGCTCAATGTCAATAACCAAGCCGGGATACTGACGTAAAACTTGGTTTAAGGCCTTTGCAGCTTGAGCATCAAGTCCTGAAAGTGCCTCATCCACTAGTAAAATAGGCTTTTTGAAGAGAAGAGCACGTGCAACCTCTAATCGCTTGAGTTCACCGCCTGACAAAATTTGTTGGTCACCACCCAAAACTCTAGCCAAAGATTCTGGATTAGCAAACTTCGCCAATCCTACAGCTTGTAAGACCGTCTCCATTTCCTCTGACCTGTAATCTAGTCCTAAACTTAAATTTTCTCCTAAAGTCAGATTAAAAACAAAGGGTGCTTGTTCTACCATACCAAACCAAGATCCTTCATCCGATGGTAATGCATCTCGATTCAGACTCACTTTGCCTTCTAGCAGTGGGATTTCGCCCATCAGAGTCTGGATAAGGGTTGACTTACCCGAACCCGATGGAGCCTGCAGGAGGATTTTTTCTCCCAAGTTCAACTGGAGATTCAAGCCTTTAATCAAAGGACGATTTGGATAACCAACTGTCCCATCCTGCACCTGAATCAATGTTTGCTTTTCACCACGCACTAACTCTAGATGCGACTTTTCGGCTTGAACTGGTTGCATTATCTTATCTAGGAGTGGCTGTGTTGCGGACATATTATTATAAAGTTGAATACAGGTCATTAGGGGTGAAATCACCCGATCTGCTGCCATGTAAATAGTAATCAACGCCCCCACCGTTAGACGGCCTGCCATGACAGATTGAATGCCAAGTAGCAAGCCCACCAAGAGGGCACCAACATAGAGTAAACTAACCAAGGTATTGGCTATTTGTTGCTTGAGCTCCATTTGGAGATAGGCTGACTCTGAATGATTCAATTGGGACATAACACGCGTTTGTCCCGGTAGTAGTGCCTGAAAACGACTTAGGAGTTTGCGCCCTTTAAGAAAATCATCCAATTGATTGACGAAACGCTGGTTTTCTCCTTGCCAGTTTACAGTAGCCTCTTTGAGCCATTTGGCGCTGAGACGCGGTACCAAGACAGGTATAAATCCTAGCCCAACAAAAATCAGCCCTACTGGTACATCAAGCATCATTAAGAAGCTAAAAGTAACCGCCGTCTGCAAAAGGCAGTAGACAAATGTAAAGAGGCTAGCGACAATCCGCTCATCAATCTGCGTCACCTCGGTCGTAATACTAGCCAGATAGCCACTAGCAGCGCCCAATCGCGGTCTAGCACTGGCCTTAGTCAATTCTTGCGCTTTTAACTCAATCCTAACTTGGGTCCGAATTTTAGCTAGGAAGTAACGCTGTAAGGCCTGCGAAAGGGCAATTAGCATGAGAAAAGCAAGCCACTGCACTGTTGTCCAAGTCCCGGAAACGTAATCTCCCACTGTCAGAAAGTCGGTAAACCGCCCTAAAAAGTATGGTCCCCCGATGCCATCGAAGGAAAGAAAAATAGAAAAAAGGATGCAAGCCAGAATTAAATTAAACTTTCCAACAAACAACTTACTTATTTTACTCATCTGTCACCCCGCCCTTGCCTAATAAGGCCATATGAATTTAGTGCGATATCTTGTTTTGCATTTTATCCTTAAAACTCGCGTTTGTCAACATACATAAAAGGATAGTAAAGAGGTATTGATTTCATACACTCTCTTAGGCGCATGTAACCAGAAGCAAGCTATTCATTAACGCATTCACAGACAAAACAAAAAAAGCTAGAGACTCCGATAAAACGGAGTTTCTAGCCTTATTTCTTAGCTTGAAAATTACTTCAAGGTTACAGTTGCGCCAACTTCTTCCAAGGCAGCTTTCAAAGCTTCTGCGTCTTCTTTAGAAGCGCCTTCCTTGACTACAGATGGTGCGCCGTCAACTAATTCTTTAGCTTCTTTCAAGCCTAAGCCAGTTGCTTCACGGACAACCTTGATAACTTTGATCTTACCTGCACCTGCGTTAGTTAATTCAACGTCAAATTCAGTTTTCTCTTCAGCTGCTGCTGCTGGACCTGCTGCTACTGCTACAGGGGCTGCTGCAGATTACATAAATTCTTCTTCGATTGCTTTTTACTAAATCGTTTAATTCGATGATTGTTGCTTCTTTGATTTCAGCAATAATGTTTTCAATGTTTAATGCCATGATTAATTTCCTCCATTAAGTTTAGTATTGTGTAATTAAGCTGCACTTTCTTTTGCTTCTGCAACAGCTTTAATAGCCAATGCAGTGTTGCGTACTGGGGCTTGCAGTACAGAAAGGAGCATAGAGAGCAAGCCGTCGCGGTCTGGAAGAGCTGCGAGAGCCTTCACTTCTTCTGCTGAAGCTGCTTTCCCTTCGATTAAGCCACCTTTGATTTCAAGCTTTTCAGCTTTCTTCGCGAATTCTGCGATAACTTTCGCTGGCGCTACAACTTCTGATTCGCTGAACACGATAGCGGTTGGGCCTACAAAGTGGGCATCCAAGCCTTCGATTTCAGCTTTTGAGCAGCAGCACGACGTAAGATGGTGTTTTTCACAACCTTCATTTGCACGCCGTTATCACGCAACTCTTTACGTAAGTTAGTCACTTCTTCAACGGTTAAGCCTAAGTAGTCAACAACGACTACAGATGCTGCAGATTTGAGTTCTTCAGCAACTTTTGAAACTTCTTCTTGCTTTTTCAAGAGAACTGCTTTTGTCATAATTTCACCTCCGCTAGTTTGATATAGAGATTTTTATGTTGCCATAAAAAATCTCTATGTCACCTTAGACATAGAGATAGCTTCCATTCGTGGAACTTCCTCGGTAAGAAATTAAGGCCTGCGCCACTTACTGTCTTCGGTCGTTATATTAACGTATGTAATTGTAGCGAAGAAGGGCCATCATGTCAAGCCTCTTCGCGGATTTCTCGCTAAAAATTAGAGAGAAGTAACATCCAACTTGATCCCAGGACCAAAAGTAGTGCTCAAAGTCAAGTTGTTGATGTAAGTACCTTTAGCAGCAGCTGGTTTCACACGCAAGATTTGCTCGTGGAGCGCCTTGAGGTTTTCAACCAATTTGTTGTCTTCAAAAAGATACTTTACCGATTGGCACGTTCACGATACCCGCTTTGTCAGCACGGTAAGTTACTTGACCAGCTTTGATGTCGTTAACTGCTTTGGTTACGTCCATAGTAACAGTCCCGGTTTTAGGGTTTGGCATCAAGCCTTTTGGCCCTAAGACACGACCAAGGCGACCCACTTGACCCATCATGTCAGGGGTAGCGACCATCACGTCAATTCTAACCAACCGTCAGAAATCTTTTGGATTAAGTCTGCTTCATCCAACAAAAGTCAGCACCTGCTGTTCCCGCTTCTTTAGCTTTTTCGCCACGCGCGATTACAACAACACGGCTGGTTTTACCAGTCCCGTGTGGCAATACCATTGCGCCACGGATTTGTTGGTCAGCTTTCTTAACGTCGATGTTTAAGTTGTAAGAAACTTCAACGGTAGCGTCGAACTTAGCGAAGTCGATTTCTTTTGCTAAGGCAACAGCTTCGTTAGCTTCATATTTTTTTGTTGCGGTCTACTTTTGCAGAAGAGCCGCTTGTAAGTTTTGCTCTTTTTAGCCATTTTTCTTCCTCCTATGTTGTGGTTATAACGGTTTAGACCTCCCACCCGATAGAATTCGGGTTGAGAAGCTACATTATTGTAGTCTTGGACTGTAATCCCCATTGAGCGAGCAGTACCTTCAACCATGCGCATTGCAGCTTCAACATTGGCTGCATTTAAGTCTGGCATTTTAGTTTCTGCGATTTCTCGTACTTGATCTTTGGTTACAGTGGCAACCTTAGTTTTGTTAGGTACACCTGAACCTTTGTCAACTTTAGCAGCTTTCAGTAACAATACTGGAGCTGGTGGAGTTTTGGTGATGAAAGTAAATGAACGGTCTTCGTATACAGAGATAACAACAGGAATAATCAAGCCTGCTTGATCTTGTGTACGAGCGTTGAACTCTTTACAGAACCCCATGATGTTTACTTGTGCTTGACCGAGCGCTGGACCTACTGGTGGAGCAGGGCTTGCTTTGCCGGCTGGGATTTGTAATTTAACTTGTTTTACGACTTTTTTAGCCACGAAACATTCCTCCTTAATTTTTGGTTCGTGATGTGGTTCATGGAAGTCTAAGCCTCCTCCCACTCAGTGTGCGTACTTTGCGCACCGTACTATATAGCATACTCCAGCAAATATGCAATGCCTTAAGGCCTGATTTCGAGAGATTTTTTTGCTCTGCAAGATTCTGCTCATGCTTAGCTTTTTCCGCACAAGAAAAGCCCCCTGGAAAGGGAGCTCCTTATTTACGCTTCACCAAGTAATTCTTCAACCTTCTGGTCTTGGAATTTTTCTTCGTGTGGCAAGATTAAGTTGAGCAGGACGCCCGCCAAGGCGCAGAGGGCAGTGCCGGATAAGGTCACCGGCCCCAATTTGAGAACCGCGCCTCCCAAGCCTAGCACCAACATGGAACTGGCGATAATCAAGTTGCGGACTTGGTGGAAGTCAACTTGCTTCTCAATCAGCACTTTCAAACCGTTAGAAGCAATAACCCCATAGAGTAGGATGGCCACACCACCTAATACGGGTTTAGGAATGGTGGAGATGATGGCCGTGAATTTGCCCATAAAGCTAAGCCCGATAGCAAAGAGAGCAGCATTACGAATGACAGAGACGGAAGCGATACGGGTCATCCCTACCACCCCAGTGTTCTCGCCATATGTGGTATTGGCTGGCCCCCCGATAAAGGCTGACACAGCCGTCGCCACCCCATCCCCAATCAAGGTCCGATGGAGGCCTGGTTTCTCCAGAACTTACGGCCTAGATTTGCTAACACCGTATGGTCCCCAATATGTTCTGCAATGGTCACGACCGCAACCGGCAAAATCGCCCAAGTTTCTGGCCCAAAGTAGAGGTGGTAGTGACTGAAGAAGCCACCGGTTTCAAAGGGCAGATAGAGATGTGGCACCTCAAACCAAGCCGCTTGTAGGACTGGTGTGAAGTCTACTAAGCCTAGAATAACTGCTAGCAGGTAGCCCCCAATAATCCCGAAGAGGAAGGGAATGATTTTGAGAAAACCCTTGGCTTTGGTATTAATGAAGGCCGTGATTAAGAAGGTAACAAGGGCGACCAGAATATGTTTGATGTCGCCTCCCTCAACAAAACCGGCATTCTTAACCGCTGAATTGGCTAAGCCCAAACCAATCACCATAATCATAGGCCCAATTACAATAGGTGGCAGCAGGCGATCAATCCAGGCAGTACCGATTGCCCGAATCAAGAGTGCCATCCCAACATAGACTAGCCCCACTAGCACCACCCCAGTTTGGGCAGCGGAGACATCGCCATTCATCTGACTATTGGCGAAGGCCATGGCCTGGATAAAGGCAAAGGACGACCCTAGGTAGACCGGTACCTTGAACTGGGTCGAGACCATGTAGATGAGGGTTCCAATCCCTGAGGCAAAGAGCGCCACCGAAACCGGCATCCCCAGAATCAGGGGCACCAGAATGGTCGCCCCGAACATGGCAAAGACGTGCTGGGCGCTCAACAAGAGCCCTTGTAGGAAAGGCGGCTTCTGCTCAACATCAAGCAGCATGCGGACTTTGGACGTTTGTAGTTCCATAACAACCTCTTTTCCGGGCTCCAAGACATGACAAAGAGCCCTCTGATTTTATTCCAAGGGCTCGGTAAAGTGATTTTAGCCTTCTCCACCTCACGGGATGGAATTAAAAGCCCTTATTGGGAGATAGTATAGCACAAGTGAGGCTCTTTGACGAGCCTAAGCTAGATAATTAGCTGATTTTGTTAAGACTTCATCACGCGCCCCACAAAAAGAGACTAGGAAGCTTATTTCCTAGTCTCTACCTTGATTAAATATCTTCTTTTTTTAACTTGCACGAAGTCTAATTCCGCCACTGTCTCACGACCAAACATCTCAATAACCACCTTGAGTTTGTCGTGGTCGCGGTCGATTTCTTCGATTTGGCCAGATAAGCCGGAGAAAGCCCCGTCGATAATAGATACGTAGTCGCCTTCTTCAACATTGAGTTCCACGCGTTGACTTGGCATTGGCGCGTCACCCAAGATAGCCGCAATTTCTTCTGGCAAGAGTGGGGATGGTTTTGAGCCAGCCCCATGAGAGCCAACAAAACCAGTTACACCTGGTGTATTACGAACAATAAACCAAGCCTCATCAGACATTTCCATCTCTACTAGGACATAGCCAGGGAAGGTCTTTTCGACTTTTTTCTTCTCTACGCCATCGGTCTTCTCAACCACTTCTTCTTCAGGCACCGCAATGCGGAAGATGTGGTCTTGCATGTTCATGCTTTCCGTCCGCATCTCGATATTTTCTTTGACCTTGTTTTCGTACCCTGAGTACGTGTGTAATACATACCATTCTTTACTCATCTGTCTACTCCTTTTATTTGAACCGGCAAAATAAAAAACCTACATTGGGTAGGTCGCTATCGTTAGCCTTAGTATAACATAAGGGCGGCTACTGAGACAAGACCCGGCCCAAGGAATTTCCTCGGGCACTCGGCCTAGTGGCTAGTCTTGATTTCTCTCTAAGCCTGCGTGAGCAATCCGAGCTGCAGCAGCGGCTGCAATGGCGCCTACCAGGTCATCAATGAATGTATTGACGCGGCCAGGCGTCTTGGAATCTAGTTCTTTGACAATACCGGTCTTCATTTTGTCTACATAGCCAAAGTTGGTCAGGCCAATTGATCCGTAGACATTGACAATGGACAGAGCCAGAATTTCATCAATGCCATAAAGGCCTGCATCGCGCGCAATAATGTCCCGCAAAATAGGCGAGAAGTGGCCCGCTTTCTACCGCCATATCTAACTCAATACCGGTGACCACGGCGTGTTGAACCTCGCGTTTCTTGAGAACTTCTTGAACGTGGGCTTGGCATTGCTCAATGGTAATATGGGGTACATAGTCCACTTGTAAGTCGTAGACAATATGCGCGATATCCTTAATACTTACGCCTCGTTGGCTTAAGAGATCATACATATGTTGTTCTAAGCGTTCATCGTGTGTCATGAAACCACCGTCCTTTTCCCTAAAGTAAATCAATCCGCCTAGAGAGATTCTCCAAGCGGATTGAGCTTTTCTATCTTAGTGCCTACCTCTAGCTCGCTTAGAGGGCGTAGAAGTAATTGAGTAAGTTGGACAAGCCAAAGTCGATGCCACCGAAGTAGAGGCCTAATAAAACGACCATAATGATGACTGTCCATGTATATTTGTTGACTTCACCTAAGCTAGGCCAAGTCACGCGTTTCATTTCTTTTCCGACGTTCTTAATGTATCCCATGCTCTAATACCCTTCTATTTAGTTTCTTTATGCAAGGTATGCTTGTTGCAATACTTGCAGAATTTCTTGATTTCTAAGCGTTGCGACTGTCCCATCTGTGTGGGTGTCATGTGGTAATTACGTTGACCACATTCACTACAGGCTAAGGCACCTTTCTTTTGAGCCAAGGCAACTACCTCCCTTTGATGCTATATCATCTTTTAATGATAGGCAGTTCCCGGCTATTTGTCAAGCCTCTTGCAGAAATCTTCTAGTTTTTTACGACAGCGGCTTAGGGCACTTTGACAAGAACGTTGGGACTTGCCCTTGACCTGAGACATCTCCTCGACACTCATGCCATCTAGGCAAGCTAAGAGAACCTCTTTTTCCCAATCAGACAGACTTGAGAAATAACCATCAGAGGCTTCACGCGCTAAACACCAATCTTCTGGTGCCACATCGTGACCTTGGGCTAGGGGACTCAAAGGATCGAAATGTGCCTCTAGTTGTTCTCTTACATAATCATCCACGTCCAAAGAAACACAATCGGATGATTGAACGCGTTTATAAGCCGATTCGTAACGATACAAATGGCTAAAATGTCGGATAAGGACAATCTTGAAATAACTCTTGAAGGGAATTCCACCGTTATAAGTGAAGATGGCCTTCCACAAAGTAACTCTAGCTTCCTGTTGAAAGTCTGCATAATCGAGATAAGCAGACTTACTCATCAAATAACAACTTCTAATCAAAGGACTAAACTGGCGCAACAATTGTTCAAATTGTTGACCATCAAAATCTGCCTTGAGTGCTGCAACTGCTTGATCCAGTGCTGACAACTCTGTATCTTCTTGCTGATGAAAATCCATGGGTATTGCCTCCTCTATAGGGTTAATATAGGGGAGAAGGAAAAGGTTTATCCCATATGTTCAAAGTGTTTGGCGCAATTGATCGAGTCTTGCCAATTGTGTTGCGCTCCACGGACTGTGTCGGCGGAGCCGTCTACTATAGTAACGTTCGACATCTGCAGTCATTTCTTCTTTGGCTAACTTCAAATCAAGCCATAATTCTTGAGCCGACATACGAAGGGCTCCCTGTTGAAAAATAGTCCATTGCTCAGCCATATCACTCGTCGCCACCGTCACGCGGTTCAACGGGTGGATATAGGCTCCTACTCCCCTCTCAATATACGAGTCTGCCGTTTCGTTCTCCTCGGTAAAAACCACTTGCACTCCAGACTGCTCAAGCCTTGTCGCTCGTCCAGGTACTAATTGGGCATCAAAGACCACAATCACTTGGACCTGTCTCACCCTGGCATAACTGGCCAGTTCAGCTATTAATCGATCCCGCGCTTCTTGGATATTAACCACTTGAAGACGCGACAGGTGTGGCCACGCACCAATCATATTGTAGCCATCCACCAAAAGGTAGGCCTGTCTTTTCATCTAGTGATTCCCCTAATTCATCCGATGCCGGGCAACTTCATAAACCAATACGCCTGCTGCCACGCTAGCATTAAGACTTTGGACATGTCCCACCATTGGGATGGTGACAATACCGTCTGCTTTTTGCTTCACAAGAGGAGAGACCCCTTGACCTTCATTCCCAATCACAATCGCCAAAGGCCCTTGACTATTCCACTGGCGCACATCTTCTCCCGCCATATCCGTGGCGAAGACCCAGATCCCTTGATTTTGTAGCAGTTCAATGGTCTGAGCGATATTCGCAACACGAACAACGGGCACATGTTCGATAGCTCCTGTGGATGTCTTGGCAACAATGCCTGTTAAACCGACTGCGCGACGCTTAGGAATGATGATTCCGTGGACACCAAAAGCATCCGCCGTGCGAAGAATGGACCCCAAGTTATGAGGATCTTCAATCCCATCGAGAATCAGTAGGAAAGGAGGCTGGCCCTTGCTTTCGGCCAAGGCAAGGCAGTCTTCTATAGTCTGATAGTCAAAAGGAGGCACGGTGAGAACCAACCCTTGGTGATTAGCACCTTGGGTCAATTCATCCAGTTTACTTTTCGGAACTTCTTGAAAAATTCCGCCGTGGTTTTTTACTAATTCTATTATACTACTTATTTTAGAATCTGCCAGCCCTTTTTGATAAAAAAGTTTGTTTATTCCCTTATTTTTTTTAAGGGTTTCCATTACTGCGTGTTTGCCAAAGATGATTTCCTCTTGAGGAGAGGTATCTGGAATATTTTCTATTTTCTTGTCTGTTGTTTCATCATATTTCTTTTTATGCGTTTGTCGCTTGCTGGTTGATTTGCGCGACCGACTTGTATCATATTTCATTCTATTGTCCTCTCTGATCGATCAGGGCTAGAGACTGAGCAATCAACTCCTCCAAACGCTGACTTTGTCCGGAGAGATGAAGCCAGCCAAGTAGGGCTTCAAAGCCTGTTGCTTGGCGGTAATCACCAATGCTAGCATTCTTAGCCTTGGTATTAGCCTTATGATTGCGCCCCCGCTTATAGATGGTTAATTCCTCTTCATTTAAGGTCTCTTGGTCCCGCAGACACTGCATGGCATAGGCCTGGCCCTTGGCCTCTACATAGCGGGTCGCTGCCCGATGCAGACGATTGGGCTGGGTCAAGCCAGAGGCAATGACATGCTGTCTGACATAAACCTCATAGATAGCATCCCCAATATAGGCTAGGGCAGCCCCATTTAATTGATCTACTTGATTCATCGATTCACTCGCTTCCAAACCGTACCTTGTGGCGTGTCATCTAAGAGAATGCCTTGCTCCTTGAGTTGATCACGAATCGCGTCGCTGCGGGCAAAATCCTTGTTGGCCCGGGCTTGACGTCGTTCCTCAATCAGCGCCTCAATTTCCTGATCAATACTATTGCTTTTATCTTCTAAATCCAAGCCAAATACTGCTAATAAGTCATGTAGGACTTTGTCATAAAGTGACAAAACAGCTTGGCTCACTAATTCTAGGTCCAAGTAGCGATTCAGGGACTTGACCAAATCAAAGAGAGCCGTAATCCCATTAGAAGCATTAAAGTCATCATCCATAGCGGTCACAAATTGCTCTTGAATGCCATTAATCTCTGCTAACCACGTCTCATGACCTTCAAGGTCTGCACTAGCTTGCTCCTGACGGTGCTTAAGTCGACGAATTGCCTCCCGTAATTTGTTGACATTAGCTTGTGCTTCGGTAATCACAGCCTCATCATAGCGCAAAGGACGTCGATAGTGAGTCGTCGCCAACATATAGCGGATGACCATCGGATCATAAGCCGCTAGCAAGTCTCGCAGGAGGACAAAGTTCCCCAGGGATTTACTCATTTTCTCATCTTGCTTCCCAATGGTCACAAAGCCATTATGGAGCCAGTAATGGGCAAAAGTATGACCAGTGCAGGCTTCAGACTGGGCAATCTCATTCTCATGGTGAGGGAAGGTGAGGTCTTGCCCGCCCCCGTGAATATCAATGGTATCACCTAAATACTTAGTGGCCATAACTGAACATTCAATATGCCAGCCAGGACGGCCCGGCCCCCATGGTGAGTCCCAAGCGATTTCCCCAGGCTTGGCAGTCTTCCAGAGGGCGAAGTCCAGAGGATTGGCCTTGCGTTCTGCAACTACCTGATCCAAACGTTCGCTAGCGCCTACTAGTAGGTCCTCTAGGGATTGGTCAGATAAATGGCCATAGTCCTTAAAAGATTCCGTCTTGAAGTAAACATCGCCTTCAGATTCATAGGCATGGCCCTTTTCAATTAAGGTCTGAACGAAGGCAATAATTTCTTCAATGTTTTCCATAACGCGTGGGTGAACGGTCGCCGCTTGAATATTGAGCTGACCTGTATCTTCCTTGAAGGCCGCGATATATTTATCAGCAATGGCTTCAGGAGTCGAACCTTCGGCAATCGCTGCCTTGATAATTTTGTCATCGACGTCAGTGAAGTTGCTGACATAATTAACTTGATACCCTCGATACTGGAAATAACGGCGAATGGTGTCAAAGGCTACCGCGCTACGGGCGTTGCCGATATGGATATAGTTATAGACGGTCGGACCGCAGACATAGAAAGCCACCTGTCCCTCTTTAATAGGGCGGAAAACTTCCATCTGCCGTGTCAAGGTATTATAGACTTGTATTGCCATAGTATTGCTCCTTTGCATTAAAATAAGTAGATAGCTCTATGCAAGCCAATCAATTGGGGGCTGACCCTGGGCCTCTAAAAAGGCATTGGCTCGTGAAAAAGGTCGACTGCCAAAGAAACCGCGATAGGCAGATAGGGGACTAGGATGCGCCGATTCAATTACCAAGTGTTGACTAGCGGTAATCAAAGCTTTTTTCTTGCGGGCATAGGCACCCCACAAAATGAAGACAACCGGCTGCTCCTGTTGATTGACAACCCGAATGATGGCGTCCGTAAATGGCTCCCAAATCTGACCTGCATGGCCATTAGCCATACCGGCTGGAACTGTCAAACAGGCATTGAGTAGTAAAACCCCTTGCTGGGCCCAAGTCGTTAAGTCATGGTTGGGCTTGACGCCAATGTCATCTGCTAATTCTTTGAGAATGTTCTGAAGAGAAGGGGGGGGCAGGCAAATCATTAGGTACAGAAAAGCTTAATCCTTGTGCCTGCCCTGGCCCATGGTAGGGATCTTGACCCAGAATAACCACCTTGACATCCTCTAAGGGAGTCGTTTGGATGGCATTAAAGACCCGATCACGTGGCGGATAGATTTTTCCCTGGCCATAAACTTGATCCATGAAATGGTTAATTTGACTGAAATAACCCGCTGGTAGTTCTTCCTTAATGGCTTGATGCCAGGCAGAGTGTGACATATAAGGATCCTCCTTAGATAGCAGATGCCTAAAAACAAAAGAGGTTGAGGCAAGTGCCCCAGCCTCTTTTGGTCATCTTGAATTTTATGCCAAGAGCGCTGCTACTTGGTCAATGTGGGCTAAGGCTTTTTCCTTGCCTAAGACTTCGATTAATGCCGGTAATTCTGGCCCATGCATTTGGCCACTCACCGCAATCCGGATTGGCATGAAGAGGCCACGTCCTTTGGCGCCTGTTTCCTTCTGCACTTCCTTGATGCAAGCTTTAATATTCGCTGCTTCAAAGTCTTCTAAGTTCGCTAACTTCTCGCGAACCGCCGCCAAGACAGCTGGCACTTGCTCGCCTGCTAAGACCTCGCGACTTTCTTCATCGATTGTCAAGCTATCATTGAAGAAGAGGCTAGACAAGGATACGATTTCTGCCCCGTAAGACATTTGTTCGTGGAAGAGGGAGACGACCTTGGTTACCCAAGCTAACTCTTCTTCCGATGGATTAGCTGATACACGACCTGCCTCAATCAGATGTGGCAAGGCTAGAGCCGTCACTTCTTCAAGACTCGCTTGCTTCATATAGGTATTGTTAATCCATTCCAATTTCTTGGTATCGAAGGAAGCTGGTGAGGTAGACAAACGTTCGTAATCGAAGAGTTCAATCAACTGGTCACGACCAAAAATTTCTTCCTCCCCAACTGGAGACCAACCCAAGAGGGCGATAAAGTTGAAGATAGCTTCAGGTAAATAGCCCAAGTTACGGTATTGCTCAATAAATTGTAGGATAGAGCCGTCGCGTTTGCTGAGTTTCTTATGAGTCTCAGCGTTGACGATTAAGGTCATGTGACCAAAACGTGGGTAGTCCCAACCGAAGGCGTCATAAATCATCATTTGCTTAGGCGTGTTAGCGATGTGGTCATCCCCCCGCAATACGTGGGTAATGCCCATAAGGTGGTCGTCGACCGTAACCGCAAAGTTATAGGTTGGCATGCCGTCGCGCTTGCGGATTACCCAGTCACCAGAGACACTGCGTGATTCGAAGGTAATCGGACCCTTAACCAGATCTTCAAATTCATAGGTCACATCTTCTGGCACGCGGAAACGAATAACCGGTACACGGCCTTCCGCTTCAAAGGCAGCTTCTTCTTCAGGCGTTAAGTGAGCGTGTTGGCCACCATAGTGTGGCATTTCGCCACGGGCTTGTTGGGCCTCACGTTCTGCCTCTAATTCTTCTTCCGTCATGTAGCACTTGTAGGCTTTGCCTTCTGCTAGGAGCTGGTCAATTAGCGGATTGTAGATATGTAGCCGCTCTGACTGACGGTAAGGACCCACTTGGCCTGGTTTATTAGGCGCTTCATCCCAGTCCATCCCCAACCAGGTTAAGTTATCTAGCTGGCTCTTCTCACCGTGCTCCAAGTTACGTTTTAAGTCGGTATCTTCAATCCGAATGACGAAGTCCCCGCCATAGTGGCGCGCGAAAAGATAGTTGAAGAGCGCTGTCCGCGCATTACCGATGTGTAATTCTCCTGTTGGGCTTGGTGCATAACGCACGCGTACTTCTGAAGTCATGTAGTTTCCTCTTTCCTTAGTAATGTGACTGCTTGGTTTCGATTTTATCTTGCGAATGAGCGGGCTTAGCGAAAATCATACGCCCAGCGCTAGTTTGAAGGGCGCTAGTGACAATAACTTTCAGTCGCTCATTCATGTAATGTTGCCCGTCTTCGACCACAATCATGGTCCCATCATCTAAATAGGCAACCCCTTGTTTGCGCTCGGTCCCGGACTTAACCACCGTGACTTCCATAATTTCACCAGGAATCACGACGGGTTTGACCGCTAGGGCCAAGGCATTGATGTTAAAGACGGTGACATTCTGAAATTCACAGACCTTATTTAAATTATAGTCGTTTGTGACCACGGCTGCATCAATTAATTTTTGCCAAACGGATTAGTTTGCTATCAACCTCTGGCACATCATCAAAATCCCCATCATAAAATTCGATTGGGATGAGCGATTCTTTTGTAAACTGTTGAGAATGTCCAGACCTCGGCGGCCGCGAGCACGCTTGAGCGAATCTGCTGAATCCGCGATGAATTGCAATTCCTTAAGCACAAAGTTAGGAATTACTAGTACCCCTTCTAAAAAGTGGGTCTTGGCAATATCGGCAATCCGCCCATCAATAATCACACTAGTATCTAAGAGCTTGTAGCGGTGGAAATTCTCACCAGCCTTACGCTCTAAAGATACGACTTTCCTGTTTCTCGCTTGCTAGCAGAACGACTAAAAATCGTCCGCCATTCATCCTGCCGACTGGTTTGCGGTCTGGTAGCCAACAATGGATAGGATGACCGATAAAACCAAGGGCAGGGCGTTAGAGATAAAGGGAATTTGCAAATTAGAGAAGGGAAGTGAGATGAGATAGCCGATAATGAGACCGACAACCCCACCAATAGTCCCGAAGAAGATGGTTGAGGTGGTTTGTTTGTTTAAGATTTCTTGTGTCTTGCGAATCCAACGAGCCAACAAAGGTGAGGCGAGATTTCCCAAGAGGGCGAAAATAATTGCGAATAATAAACCGTTAAAGTAGGTATTCTGCAAGAAATCTTGCGTTAGATGTACCCACGGCCAGATAGAAGCCCCAAAGGACACGCCAAAACTCAGTCCGATAATGGCTGAAACCATTAAGACAATGCGTTTAAACATAACCTTCCTCCTTTCCTATTTTTTATAATGATGGCTTCCCCCTATTGGCGGGGGAAGACCTTATGAATGGCTTCCTGGATAGTTGCCACTGGCACAATCTCAATTGCCAGCGTCTGATCCAGGCCAGCTAGATTATTTTTGGGAATATAGGCTCGCTTAAAGCCCAGTTTGGCAGCTTCCTTGAGGCGCTCTTTGATTTGGCTAACCCGCCGGATTTCTCCCGTCAGACCAATTTCGCCGATAAAGCAATCTTCGATATTGGTGGCCTGATTCCAATAACTAGACGCGATGCTGACGGCAATGGCCAAGTCAATGGCTGGCTCGTCTAATTTAACGCCGCCAGTAATCTTGAAGAAGGCATCCTGATTTTGCACCAGCAGACCGCAGTGCTTTTCCATAACTGCCAAGAGCAGTGACACGCGTTGATAGTCAATCCCTGACGAGGTGCGTTTGGCTGTCCCATAGACAGTTGGAGTCATCAGGGACTGGATTTCTGCCAGAATCGGTCGCGTCCCTTCAATGGAAGCCACAACAGTCGAACCCGTCGCGCCAGCCAAACGTTCTTCCAGGAAGAGTTCTGAAGGGTTGGTTACTTCTTCCAAGCCGGCTTCCAGCATTTCGAAAACGCCTAGCTCATGTGTGGAACCAAAGCGGTTTTTCACGGCTCGCAAGACCCGAAAACGATTATGGCGCTCCCCCTCAAAGTAGAGCACGGTATCCACCATGTGTTCCAACATCCGAGGCCCCGCAATATTGCCCTCCTTGGTCACGTGTCCGACAATAAAGGTCGCAATATTATTATCCTTAGCAATCCGCATTAAGATAGCGGTGGCTTCCCGCAATTGGGAGACGCTCCCTGCCACACCAGTATGATCTGCCAGTTGCATGGTCTGGATAGAGTCAATAATCAAAATATCTGGTGCAATGCGCTGAACTTCGCCAGCAATGACTGCCAAATCCATCTCCGACAAGAGGTAGAAATGGCTGTCCTTGAGCGACAGGCGTTCCGCCCGCATCTTAATCTGGGAGAGACTTTCTTCCCCGGAAACATAAAGGACGGTTTGACCTAGGTTAGCCAGTTGAATCGAGACTTGAAGCAAGAGGGTAGACTTACCAATCCCAGGGTCGCCTCCAATCAGAACTAGACTGCCGGCTACCACTCCGCCACCCAAGACCCGGTCGAACTCTTGGAAATTGGTATGGGTCCGCGTTTCAGCCTTGTAGGTGATTTCTTCTAGGCGTTGAGCCCGGTTGGCGTCTTCACCGCGCTGGGTCAAAACTTTGAACTGACTTTTCTCGGTCTTAATGGTCGATTGGACAATCTGCTCTTCCATCTGATTCCAAGCGCCACAATTAGGGCACTTGCCCAGATACTTGGCCGATTCGTAGCCACAGGCCATACATTCATAGCTTACTTTTTTCTTGGCCATAGCTTTCCTTCTTTCTTTGGCTCTAGTCCTTAGAGCCTATTGTTGGTGATGACCAGAGGAGCCGAAGCCTCCTTCGCGGGCAGCCTGCCCACCATGGTCGCCATCTGCCTTCAAGAAAGGCAAGAAGATAGCTTGGGCAATGCGCTCACCTTTTTGGATGGTTTGGTCAAAGAGCCCAAAGTTACTAAGTTGAACGTAGACATGCCCTTCATTACTCGGATTATTATAGTAGTCCGCGTCAATGACGCCCACTCCGTTAGGCACCTGTAAGAAACGCTTGAGCGGGTTACTAGAGCGGTTGACAATTTGTAGGTATTCATCTTCCTGCATATAGACCTTAAGCCCAGTAGGCACAAGGGTTGGTTTCAACAAGCGCTGTGGATCCTCTGCTGGCTCCTTTTGGGTTGGTTTGGCATGAATCCATTGTTTCATTTCCATAGCTAAATAGCGGAAAACTTGTCGCCAGTAAGACGGAATCACAATGGTTTCTGCCGCTTCCAAATCATAACCTGCAGCATGATGGGTCGCTCGCTGTGGCAGTTGGATGGCTTTATCTTGGTAGCTGGTGATGACTTCAAAGCCACGTTTTCTTTCCTGGGTCATAAGACACCCCTTTTCTGCTGTATCATATCTATTTTACCAAATTTCCTGGCCAATAGGGTAATAAAAGCAATAAAAGTGCTTGAAAAATCACACTTTCTTACATATCGAAAGAAACCCCTTACTTTTTGTACAATCTGCCGAAGAAATTTGTGCAGTTTGTCAATGGAATTGTAAACCGTTTTCATTTACACTATAGATGTCAATAAAATCAATCAATAAGGAGCGAATTTTCCTATGGTAGAAATGAAATTAAAAGGCATCCACAAAAAATATGATAATGCCGACTTCTATTCCGTTACTGACTTTAACTTAGACATCGCCGACCGCGAATTTATTGTCTTTGTTGGTCCTTCTGGTTGTGGTAAGTCTACTACATTACGTATGATTGCCGGTTTGGAAGATATTTCTGAAGGGGAATTATGGATTGGCGACCGCCTCATGAACGACGTTGCGCCTAAAGATCGCGACATCGCCATGGTATTCCAAAACTACGCCCTCTACCCACACATGACGGTCTTTGATAACATGGCCTTCGGTTTGAAACTTCGTAAATATCCAAAAGAAGAAATCAAACAACGTGTCGAAAACGCGGCTGAAATCTTGAAGCTAACTCAATACTTAGACCGTAAACCAGCTGCTTTATCTGGTGGTCAACGTCAACGTGTTGCCTTGGGTCGTGCCATTGTCCGCGATGCCAAAGTCTTCCTCATGGACGAACCGCTCTCTAACTTGGATGCTAAACTCCGTGTACAAATGCGTGCTGAAATTGCTAAATTGCACCAACGTTTGAACACCACTACCATCTACGTTACCCACGACCAAACAGAAGCTATGACCATGGCTAGCCGAATTGTCATCATGAAAGATGGTATCATCCAACAAATCGGTAGCCCACAAGAAGTTTACGATACACCAAACAACGTCTTCGTTGCTGGCTTTATCGGCTCTCCTGCCATGAACTTCTTCAAAGTTAAATTCGAAAACGGCACTATTAGCAATGGCCACGACTTAACTCTAGAAGTAACAGATCCACAACGTCGCTACTTAGTAGAACGCGGCTACGAAGGCAAGGAAGTTATCTTCGGTATTCGTCCAGAAGACATCCAATCTGAACAAATCTTCTTAGATTCTTATCCAAAATCAGTAGTTCGTTCAGAAGTTGTCGTATCTGAATTATTAGGGGCAGAAACCATGCTCTACTCTAAAGTTGGAGATACTGAATTCATCGCGCGTGTCGATGCTCGTGACTACCACAACCCAGGTGAAACCGTAGAACTCGGCTTCAACATGAACAAAGCTCACTTCTTCGACCCAGAAACTGAATTAGTCATTCGCGACCAAGCCTAAGCTTAACTCGTCTACCACTCCGGCCCTCCTCATCTGAGGAGGGTTTTTGGCGTCTATCTGACGACAATTGCACCTCAAATCTGTGACAAGTCCCTAACATCCGTCATTTAGGGACCGGTATCAGTTGCTTTTTGCCTGCTATCGTCCTAGAATAGAGCCATAGAATTGTAAAAGGAGGCTCGCACCATGCAAAACGAGACTTTACTGCAAGCTTTTGAATGGTATCTGCCGAGTGACCACCAGCACTGGAATCGACTTGCCCAACTTGCTCCAGAATTGGCGGCTAAGGGCATTCGCAAAATCTGGCTCCCACCTGCCTTCAAAGGCACCAACAAAGACGACGTCGGCTATGGCGTCTATGACTTGTTCGATTTGGGAGAATTCGACCAGAAGGGGACTATCCCTACTAAATACGGAACTAAAGACGACTACCTTAATCTGATTGAAACCTTGAAAGATAACGGGATTGCTCCCATTGCTGACATCGTCCTCAACCATAAGGCCGGCGCTGACCACAAGGAACGCTTTACGGTCATTGAGATGAATCCCCAACAATCGTCAAGAAGCCATTTCTGAACCCTTTGAGATGGAAGGTTGGACTTGCTTCACCTTTGATGGGCGCCAGAAGGCTTACAATGATTTCACCTGGCACTGGTATCACTTTACAGGGACTGACTATGACGCTGGCCGCAACCGATCCGGTATTTTCCTAATTCAAGGGGATAATAAGGGCTGGGCCGACGATACGCTCGTTGATGACGAGAATGGTAACTATGACTACCTTATGTATGATGATCTTGATTTCAAGCATCCCGAAGTGGTTCAACATCTCTACGACTGGGCCCATTGGTTTATTGAGACAACTGGTGTTCGTGGCTTCCGCCTAGATGCCGTTAAACATATCGATTCCTTCTTCATGAAGAACTTTATCCGGGACCTAACAGAACATTACGGCGATGATTTTTATGTCTTCGGTGAATTCTGGAATGGTGACGAAGAGGCAAATAGCCAATATTTGGAGAAAACCGACTTCCACTATGACTTAGTAGACGTCAAGCTCCACCAGAACTTCTTCGATGCCGGTCAAGCTGGGGCAGATTACGACTTGAGTAAGATCTTCGACCAAACCCTCATGCAAAACTACCCAGAATCAGCGGTTACCTTCGTGGATAACCACGATACCCAACAGGGGTCAAGCGCTAGAATCGACCGTAGCTGAATGGTTCAAGCCTTTGGCTTATGCTATGATTCTCTTGCGTCAATCCGGTTTACCTTGTGTCTTCTACGGCGACTACTTCGGTATTCAAGGGGACTTTGCCCAAGAATCTTTCCAAGAAGTCATCGATAAGTTACTCAACCTGCGACTTTACCATGCCTATGGCCAAGAAACTGACTATCTCGATGACCCCAACTGTATTGCCTGGACTCGTGCTGGTAATGAAGAAAATGATGGTCGCCCACTGGCAGTCATTCTCTCTAACAAAGACGAGGCCAGCAAGCGCCTCTTCTTAGGCCCAGAGTGGGCTGGCCGCACTTTCCGTGATGGCTTAGGACATCACAAGCCAGCGTCACTATCGAGGAAGACGGCTGGGCTGATTTCCCAGTTCATGGGGCTTCTGTCTCCGCTTGGATTTTGGCAGATTAAACAATTGATCGTAGACAAATTAAAGGACGAGGCTGACCTCGTCCTTTTAACTTTCGCTAGATAAATTTCCCATTATATCATATATGATATAATGGGAAAGCAAAAAGCTGAGACTTGAGTCTCAGCCTTATTTTTATTGATAATTTACTTGATCTTCTGGGCGATAAGATAAGTTAGAAAATTTGTTATACTCTTTCTTAAAGAGTAGGTTGACGGTGTCTCGCGCCCCTGACCGGTTCTTAGCCAGAATCACTTCAACCGTGTTATCTGGCAAGGAATCATCATGGTCTGGCTCGTCACCCGGCTCATCATGGCGGTGATAATCGTGACGATAGAGGAAGGCCACGATATCCGCATCTTGCTCGATCGACCCGGATTCCCGGATATCACTTAAAATTGGCCGCTTGTTTTGGCGCTGTTCCAATCCCCGTGAGAGCTGGGACAAGGCAATAACAGGTACGTGCAATTCCTTGGCTAATTTTTTGAGTTGGCGTGAAATCTCAGAAACTTCTTGTTGGCGGTTTTCACGGCCGTTCCCTTCAATCAATTGCAAGTAGTCGATGACAATCAAGCCCAAGTCAGGATTTTCCTGCTTGAGGCGACGGCATTTGGCCCGAATTTCGGAGACCTTAATCCCCGCCGAATCATCGATGAAAATCTTAGCATTCTTAAGGGTATCGGTCGCAATAGTGAAGCTAGACCACTCATCTTCGGTTAGTTGACCCGTCTTCATGTTGGATGCAAAGATATTTCCCTCAGCGCAGACCATCCGATAGACTAAGTCAATCGCCCCCATTTCTAGAGAAAAGATGGCAACTGGCACCTTGGATTTAGTAGCCACATTCTGGGCAATGTTGAGGGCAAAGGCCGTCTTACCTACGGAAGGACGGGCAGCAATAATAATTAACTGATCACCTTGGAAACCTGAAGTCATCTTGTCCAGATCATGATAGCCCGTAGCTAGCCCCGTAATATCGCGTTTTTCTTCAGAAAGCTTAACGACACGGTCATAGGCTTCCACTACTAGGTGGCGCATTTCTTTTGGTTTATTGACCTGGCTACCTTCCCCGATCGAAAGAATCAGCTTTTCACTACGGTCTACGATATTTTCAACACTATCGGACTCATCATAGGCTTCCGAACTAATAGTGGTGGTAGCCGCAATCAGACGACGCAGGGTCGATTTTTGTTTGACGATATTGGCGTAGTATTCAACGTGTTCTGCCGTTGGTGTCGCTTCAATCAATTCCGCCAGATAACTAGCGCCTCCCGCATTTTCTAAGGCATCATAGGCTTCCAGTTGGTTGACAACCATGACGAAGTCCAAGGCCCCGTTGCGGTCGAAGACCACATCAATGGCATTAAAAATCAGTTGGTGGGATCGCTTGTAGAAGTCATCTTCACTAATGATGGCTTGGACGGTCCCGATTTTACGTGGATCTAGGAATAAAGCACCTAGCACTGCACGTTCAGCTTCAATATTATGAGGCATTATTCGTTGCTCATTAAGATTTAATTCTGTCACTAGGTTCCCTTCTTTCTGCTCATATGTAGTTTACTAAATGTCTTAGCCCTTTTCAAGTAGGGTGATATGCCCTTGCAAAATCCCCTTAAATTCTATATAATACAGATGAATTAATAGTAGCAGTCAAAGTGCTTACTACCCCAACTGGCCATATCCAAGGGGGTAGTCTAGGCACTTTTTTTGTGACAAGAGAAAGGAGCCCGTCATGTACACCCAAGATACCATTGTTGCCATCTCAACTGCCCTAGGTGAGGGCGCTATCGGTCTAGTCCGCCTGTCCGGGCCAGAAGCTATCGCCATCGCCAACCGGCTCTTTCCTGAAAAGGACCTTAGCCAAGTGGCTAGTCACACCATCCACTATGGTCATATCCAAGATCCCCAGTCAGGACAAGTCTTAGATGAAGTCATGACTAGTGTCATGAAAGCCCCACGCTCTTATACAACTGAAGATGTTGTCGAAATCAACGGTCACGGCGGGATTGTCGCCATCCAATCAATCCTCAACGCTTGCTTGTCCCAAGGGGCTCGTTTGGCAGAACCGGGTGAATTTACTCAACGTGCCTTTCTTAATGGCCGGATTGACCTATCTCAGGCTGAAGCCATCATGGATTTAATCAGCGCCAAGACTAATCGTGCTAAGGATGCGGCCATGAGCCAGCTTCAAGGTAGCCTCAAACACAAAATTCGCCAGTTGCGCGACACCATGCTCAATACCTTGGCTCAAGTCGAAGTCACCATCGATTATCCAGAATACGATGATGTCGAGGAACTTTCTCTCCAGCAACTGGCCTCTACAGCAGAGCTAGTTCAAAGTGAAGTTCGCGCGATTTTACGTCAGGCCACCCAAGGCAAGCTTTTCCGTGAAGGAATTAAAACGGCCATTATTGGACGCCCTAATGTTGGTAAATCCAGCCTTCTCAATTACTTAATTGGCGAAGACAAGGCCATTGTCACCGATATTGCTGGTACCACTCGTGACACCATTGAAGAATATATTTCTATTAAAGGTGTCCCCCTCCATATTATCGATACCGCCGGCATTCGCCATACAGATGAAGTAGTCGAGCAAATCGGGGTGGAAAAGAGCCGCGCCATGATTGAATCGGCAGACCTAATTCTCCTTATCTTGAATCAGGCCCAAGCCCTGGACCCTATGGATTTGGAACTTTTAGAACTGACCCAAAACAAGGCCCGCATCATCCTCTTAAATAAGCAGGACCTACCTAACCAATGGAGCATTGAAGACTTGGCAGGCTATCTGCAAGATGATTCGGACATTATTAAAACCTCTGTCTTAACTGAGGACGGCTTAACTGCTCTTGAAGATGCTATTTCGGCACGCTTTTTATCCGGTAATCTCCAATCTACCGACCTCAACTATCTCTTGAATAGTCGTCACACCCATCTGCTCAATCAAGCCCTAGCTAGTTTGGATGAAGTCATCCAGTCTTGTGCCATGAGCCTACCAGTGGATCTCATTCAGATTGACTATACCCGCGCCTGGGATGCCCTCGGCGAAATTACGGGTGACAGTGTTCAAGATGAGCTCTTAACCAAGCTCTTCAGTCAATTCTGCTTAGGTAAATAAGGAGGATACACCATGCCAAAACTCGCCACCATCTGTTATATCGACAATGGCCATTCTCTACTATTGCTCCACCGCAACAAAAAGCCCAATGATGTTCATGAAGGCAAATGGATTGGCGTCGGCGGTAAATTAGAAGCCGGCGAAAGCCCCGAGGAATGTATCATTCGCGAAGCCAAAGAAGAAACTGGCCTGACCCTCCATCAGCCACAATTAGTGGGCATTATCGTCTTCCCTGAATTTACGCCTGGCCATGACTGGTACACTTACGTCTTTCGCGCCCGTCATTTTGAGGGCCAAGTCATTGACTGCAATGAAGGAACTCTAGAGTGGGTACCCTACGACCAAGTCCTTAGTCGGCCTAGTTGGGAAGGGGATCATATTTTCTTAACTTGGATTTTAGAGCAGAAACCCTTCTTTTCAGCCAAATTCAGCTATTCCCAAGATAATCGCCTACTTAATCACGATGTTATTTTTTACACTCATCCATAAACCACAAAGGAGTCAAAACCATGCAAGAATTTTCTGCTGGCCACTATGAAGTCATTGTTGTCGGCGCTGGCCATGCCGGTTCAGAAGCCGCACTTGCTGCAGCTCGTATGGGCTGTCGCACCTTACTCTTAACCATTAGCTTAGAGATGGTAGCCTTTATGCCCTGCAACCCTTCTGTAGGGGGGCCTGCCAAGGGAGTTGTCGTTCGCGAAATCGATGCTCTCGGTGGCGAAATGGGCCGCAATATTGATAAGACCTACATCCAAATGCGCATGCTCAACACTGGGAAGGGCCCTGCTGTCCAAGCCTTACGTGCCCAAGCAGATAAACATGCCTATGCTACTGCTATGAAACAGACCATTGAAGCCTGCCCTAACCTTGACCTTAAACAAGGCCTAGTTGACCGCCTAGTAGTAGAAGAAGGGCAAGTCCGTGGCGTTGTCACTTCAACTGGCGCCCGCTATAGTGCGGATGCCGTTGTCTTAACTGCTGGGACCTCTTCACGCGGCCAAATCATTATTGGTGAACTTAAGTATTCATCTGGTCCCAACAATACTTTGCCATCCCAGAAACTCTCTGAACATCTTTTAGAACTGGGCTTTGAGTTAGCTCGTTTCAAAACTGGGACGCCAATGCGTATCCATAAATCTAGCATTAACTATGAAGCCATGGAAATTCAACCCGGTGATAGCCAACCCAACCATTTTTCCTTCCTAACGCCAGATGCTGACTACCGACCTGACTTCGTTCCTTGTTGGCTGACCCATACTAGCCAAGATACCCATGAAGTTATCAAGGCTAACCTGCATCGCGCGCCTATGTTTACCGGCATCGTGGAAGGAGTAGGGGCACGCTATTGTCCTTCTATTGAAGACAAGATTGTGCGCTTCAGCGATAAGCCACGCCATCAAATTTTCGTTGAGCCGGAAGGTCTAACAACCGATGAGATGTATATTCAAGGTCTATCCACCTCTATGCCTGAAGATGTGCAACTTGAGATGCTCCATTCTGTAGCAGGTCTGGAAAATGCTAAACTCATGCGACCAGGATACGCAATTGAATATGATGTGGTCATCCCACATCAATTGCGTGCCAGTCTAGAAACCAAATTAGTCCGCGGCCTCTATACAGCTGGCCAAATGAACGGAACTAGCGGCTACGAAGAAGCGGCCGGCCAAGGCCTTATTGCTGGGATTAACGCAGCTCGTCAAGTCCAAGGAAAAGACCCACTCATTATCAAACGCAGTGACGGCTATATTGGCGTCATGATTGACGACTTGGTTACCAAAGGGACCACAGAACCTTATCGTCTCTTAACTTCTCGGGCAGAGTATCGTCTCTTGCTACGCCACGATAATGCGGATTTGCGTCTGACTGAAATTGGCCACCAAATTGGCTTGGTCGATGACCAACGCTATGAAACCTATCTAGCTAAGAAAGCCCTGGTCGACGCTGAAATCAAACGCTTGAAGAAAATCACCCTGACGCCTAAGACACCAGGCCTTCAGGAACTCTTTGAACATGTCGGCTCTTCATCTCTCCTAGATGGTATCAGCGCCTTCAATCTGCTCAAGCGCCCAGAGATTCGCTACTTAGATTTAGTGACGCTTATTCCGCGACCAGAAGGTCCATTGGAACGCCAAGAAGCTGAACAGGTTGAAATTCAAATCAAATATGAAGGTTATATCCAAAAGGCCATCGAAAAAGTCGAAAAAGTCAAAGCCATGGAAGAAAAACGTATCCCTGAAGATATTGACTACGACGCTATCTTGAATTTGGCCAACGAAGCGCGTGACCGACTCAAATTAATTCAGCCGACTACCTTAGCACAAGCTAGCCGGGTCAGTGGCGTTAATCCTGCTGACATTGCCATCTTGTCGGTCTATATCCAACAAGGCAAGATTGCCCGCCTACAAGATCGTCAAGCCCAAAACTAAAAGAAAAGCCCCTTAAAGGAGGGGCTTTTTTCTTCTATATATAGTAAAAAGACAGGGCATAAACCCTGTCTTTTTTCATTATTTAATAGAGTGTCTACGACGTGCGAATTCTTGGAAGTGAAACTTCTCCAGTCGCGTATGAGAAATACTGTATTGGAAGAAGGTCGTGTCTTCTAAGTAAACAAAGCTGTCTGTCTTAATAACATAGTCCATAGGTGTTAACTTCATGAGTTCCAAGCCTAGCTCCGAAACAATCTCGGCTCGCATATCCTTAGTAGCATAGCTAATATCTAAGTCTAATTGCCCCTCTAGGTACTCATAAACTGAATTTTTAGCCACACGACTCGGGATAGATGGCACCACACTGCAACGGAACCAATCTTCATCAATAATCATGACTTCGCCAGCGATAATCCGTGTGCGCAATAAGTAAATAAAGCGTTCATTCTCAGTCACACCTTCTTTACCAATGAGAAAGTCTGGTGCCTTCACGACTTCATTACGGATTACCCGTGTTTCAGCTTTCATATTTTGATCAGCCTGTAATTCTTTGAAGCTGACCAAACCCGAGAATGGAAAGACAAAACGGTTAAAGTCTAAAACGGTAGAACCGCGACCTTGCTTCTTATGAATGAAACCATTCTCCAACAAGAGTTTTTGTGCCTTACGGATGGTTTCGCGGGATACATCATAGATTTCAGCTAGTTCATGTTCAGTTGGAATTAATTCGCCAATTGGGTAAGTCCCATTTTCAATTTTATGCTTAATGTCTAGATAGACTCTCTCAAATTTATTCATTTTTACACCTCGATACGTATTCTAGCATAATCTGTGACTTTGTGAAAGAGTTTATTCAGATTTTTTCGATTTTTTTTTACTGATTAGACCCTAACCAGCTTGGATTTACTTCCCAAATGCCATTAGCCGGAATCGGTAAGGTATCTGGTGATAGAATTAAGCCTCCAACTGTCAGTTTCACTTGGCTAACACCATAGTAATCAGCAATTGTTTGAACGATGGCTGGCAAGACAGCCGTCTCGCGAGCAGTGTGTTGATTCATGGCTGCTACCACACCTGGTGTAAAATCTACAGTGGCAATTTGAGAATCAATTTTTATATCTTTGACTTCAACAGATGCATTAATCCATCCTTCTTTACGGAACAATTCTGTAAAAGCTTTACCAGGATTCTGATTAGTCTGCCAAGTTAATTTGCCAGTTCCCTTGGTTAAAATAGGATTCATTTGATTGCTTGGTTTAGCTATATTGATGGACTGAGTAATGCTAACTTGATGTTGGTTTGACTTAAGCGTGAGTGCAATATTCTCACCACCACTATTAATGGCTTTCTGGCTAGACATAACTAGGCCCTGGTCCTTGGCATAGTAAGTATGGACCTCTTGATCTGAGCGGAAAGTTGTCACTTCAATAACATCCTCATAAGTCGCATCTCCAATTTTTGCAGACTGATAGAGATTTGTTATAGTAGACCGGCTCCCTTGACTATCCTGCCACATGGTTCCCACTTGGATAGGCGCCATGAGATAAGGGATACGATGTGTGTGGCTCACTTGATCTAGGTGGCTAGTGGTATCTAAACTGTCAAGCGCCTGCCAAGAAATTTGCCAGCCTTCCTTGGTTAGTTGATAGATCGAGACATTAGCTCGTCCATTCGGTAGAAGGGTTCGGATCTGCCATAATTGGCGGTTATTATCAGTATAATCTGTGTAAACCAATTGGGTCCCTTCGCTCGTCTCGAATTCTTTCAGTTGATTAATACCATTAGGGGCATAGTGACTGATATCATATTGTGTCCCATCTGGCGCCTTCTGCCATGCTGACGTATCTACTTCACCTGAAACTTCTGCCATGCTAGCACTTGTATCGGCTGAGGAATTATTGGCAGTCCCTTGCCGATCAGCAGCCTTCTTGTCTATCGATGCCTGCACATCTGGACTAATATGAATCATAGGTTCTTGCTTGCAAGCACTTAATAGCAATACAAAACCAACAAGAAGAATCCCTCTTTTCATGTCGCTGCCCCTTTCTTTCCTGTTATTATCTAGCATATTCGTCTTATTTTACCACGCTAGAAAGGATTTTACCATTCTTCAATTCTATCGAGTGCTAGTTAACATATAAAAAGGACAAATCTCTAGGAATTTGCCCTTTAATACTTCGTTTATTCTGCTTCAAATAAGAAAGCTACTGCTTCATAAGGCCCTAAAGTCAGGCCTTCAGCATATTGAACTGGCCCATTGCCAATTAGCTTTGTTGCTGTCCGACCACGAAAGGCTTGAGGTAATTCAATTTCTACATTTCCATCATAAAAATGTCCTAGAACTAGTAATTGCTGACCCTCATACTCTCTTACAAAGCCCATAATGCTAGGGTGATCCAAGAATAAACCACTGTAAGTTCCATCTGAAATCACATCATAGTCCTTGCGTAAACGAATAAGTTCTTGATAATAGGCATAAATTTTACCTTCCGCTAATTCCTTCTCAACATTAATAGTAGGATAATTAGCTGCAACTTCTAGCCATGGCGTGGCCTTAGTAAAGCCCGCATGAGCGGTTCCGTCCCATTGCATAGGCGTCCGACTGTTGTCGCGGGATTTGGCTTGAATAATGGTCATAGCTTTTTCGTGGGAATAACCCTTTTCTCTCATGATTTGGTAGTTATTGTGCGTCTCCACATCATTATATTGAGCCAATTCTTGGTAGCCTGGGTTAGTCATCGCAATTTCTTCACCTTGGTAGATATAAGGAGTCCCACGCAATAAATGGGTAACCGTCGCAAGCAAGGTTTGGGTTTGATAAGGATAATTTACTATATCTCCAAAGCGACTGTTAGACCGAGGTTGATCATGATTATTGAAGAAGAGGGCGTTCCATCCCTGTCCATCGGACATTCCTGTCTGCCACTCATCCAAAATACGCTTGAGCTCTAAGAAATCAAAAGCTGGATTGGACCATTTTTCCCCATTTTCGTAATCCACTTTGAGATGATGGAAGGAGAAAATCATAGACAGTTCTTGATCTTTAGGATTGGTATAACTAATCCCATTTTCAATCGTAGTAGAAGACATTTCCCCAACTGTGACGATTTCTTGGTCCTGCCCAAAAGTAGCTTGGTTCAATTCCCGAATCCAAGTATGCACAATAGGCGTATCTGTATAGAGGGACTTCTCCTGACTAGAGCCGGGAGCTTGGCTATCAACCAATTCTTCTGACTTGCCAATAACATTCAAAACATCGAAGCGGAAGCCTTTGACCCCTTTTTGACGCCAGAAATTCACCACTTGGTGGAGTTCTTGCCGAACCTGAGGATTGTGCCAATCTAAATCTGCCTGCGTCACATCATAAAGATGTAAATAATATAAGTCAGTCTGGCCAAACCTTTCCCAGGCAGGTCCGCCAAACTTAGACTCCCAGTTGGTTGGCAAACTACCGTCAGCCTTAGCAGGTCTTAAATAGAAGTAAGCTTGATACTTAGGGTCCCCAACCAAGGCTTTCTTGAACCATTCATGTTCTGTCGAGACATGGTTTAAGACCATGTCGAGCATGAGCCCAATACCGCGTTTGTCAGCTTCCGCCACTAGTTCTTCGAAATCTGCCATGGTCCCAAAGGCCGGGTCAATAGCACAATAATCCGAAATATCATAGCCATTATCATATTGTGGGGAAGGGTAGAAAGGGTTCAACCATATTAAATCAATACCTAAACCCGCTAAATAGTCTAATTTTTCAATAATACCACGTAAATCACCCATCCCATTTCCTGTCGTATCTTTGAAGGATTTAGGATAGAGTTGATAGACAACTTTTTTCGATAAGCGCATAAGAACCTCCTTTCAAAAGGGCTAAGATAATTATCCTAGCCCCATAGCCTCTACTTTTACTTGTTAAAGAATGGAATATCAAAGTCAAGAGCCTTGTTTTCCAAAAACTTGAATTGACGATTGAAGAAGAGTGTTACAACGAATGGGACCACTAAAGCGACTGCCATGCAGACAAAGAACATCGCCATCGAACCTGGTTGAATTGCGAGAAATCCCGGTAGACCCCCAACCCCAATAGCGTTAGAAGTGACCTTATAAGTTGTCGCAATCAAACCCGCAATACTAGACCCAATCATGCCGGCAAGAAATGGATAGAGATATTTCAGGTTAACCCCAAAGAGGGCTGGCTCAGTAACCCCTAAGTAACATGAAATAGTGGACGGCACTGTAATTTGGTTTTGCTCTTCATCTTTACGTGTCAACAACCAGACAGCCAAAACAGCGGAACCTTGGGCAATGTTAGAGAGGGCAATCATTGGCCAGAGACCTGTCCCATTGAAACGAGCGATGAGTTCTGAGTCAATCGCGTTAGTCATGTGATGAAGACCGGTGATAACAAGCGGCGCATAGAAGGCACCAAAAATAGCACCAAAGAGCCAAGAGAAAGTGCCGGTCAACCCTGCTCTAACAACCTGTGAAATCCAGTCACCAATTGTCCAACCAATTGGTCCTAAAACTGTATGAGCCAATATTACTGCAGGAACTAGGGCTAAAGAATGGCACTAGAATCATGGACAGAACTTCAGGCACCACTTTACGCCAGAAGATTTCAAGATATGACAGGGCCAAACCTGCTAAAATAGCCGGAATGACTTGAGCTTGATAACCAATTGCATTGAGTTGGAAGAAGCCAAAATCCCAGAATTTAAGGGTATGGTCTTTTGATGCCTGAACATAATCGTAAGCACTAGTTAACAGATTTGGTGATACAAGGGTAATCCCAAGGACAATCCCCAGAATTTGGGTGGTACCCATCTTACGTGTTACCGACCAGACAATCCCTACCGGTAAAAAGTGGAAGATAGCTTCACCCGGTAACCATAAGAAGTCATTAACCCCACTCCAAAACTGGGAAACATTGACAATTGTGTTATAGAGTATGGTACCATCTGGATTAAACTGAGCTTGGCCATCAACAAATTTCTGTCCTAAAAATTCAAGTGGCACTTTTCCTAGGATGTTACGGAAACCAAGAATCAAGCCACCTACAATAATGGCTGGAATAATTGGAGCAAAAATCTCTGCCATAGTCGTCATAGCTCGCTGTAAGAGACTTTGGTTCTTCTTAGCAGCCGCTTTTACCTCATCTTTACTAGCCTCACCTACTCCAGAAACCGCTTGGAATTCTTTGTAGAATTCAGAGACCGCATTACCAATAATGACTTGGAATTGGCCCGCTTGAGTAAAGCTCCCTTTGACAGATGGTATCGCCTCGATTGCCTTAACATCTGCCTGGCTAGGGTCGACCAAAGCAAAACGCATCCGTGTTGTACAGTGGGTCACTGCTGAGATGTTTTCCTTGCCACCAATTAAGGACAATAATTGCGTCGCATCTTGTTTGAAGTTTGACATCCTTTTTCCTCCTTTTAAACTTGTCTGTACAAATTTATAATTTCATTGTATCACTTTATCACAGTGAATGCAAGCATTTCTGTAAGAGTTTTCTTGTTGTGAAAACATACTTCCATAATAAATCAGCTGTAACCGACTTATGAGTCAATTACAGCTGATTTAACTTTATTATTTTCATTTAGTTTTCATACTCAACCACTAAATATCGGTTAGGTTCGACCCTTCAGAGTGGGTCTTAACATGTTCGATTTGACTGAGATGAGAGGAATTTGCTTACGCTCGAAAGCTGGTAGAGGATCCAAAATCACTGCTTGCTTAGTCTTAAGGACTTGCCGAGCCGTACGTTCTGCAATACTTTCTAAAATGCCTGCGCGACGATCGCGGTAGTCGCCCACATTGAGCAGAACTGCTACACGACGGTGATGGCCGCGATGAACCATCACTTGAGCCAAGGATTGTAAGGCATCAATAATTTTACCGTGCTTCCCGATAATCAAACCAGATTTGTCTGTTTCAATATTGAAATGTACTTCTCGAGAACTTGCTTCTACACTAACCTTTGCTTCAGCGCCAAAGGCCTTAATGACATCTTCAAGGTAACGTGCCACTACTTCGAGGCTAACTGAACCTTCGGTTTTTTCTTCGGACTCGACCACTTCTTCTGTTTCTTCAACAAGAACAGTTTCTTCAGCAAGTGGACTCACTTCTTGGTTTGGCACAACTGGCTCAGCGACTTCTTGGCTTTCAAGAGCTACAGCTGCTGCCACTTCTTCAACTTCTGTGGTTTCTTCAGCTAAGTCGTTGAGCGAGATTTTAGTTTTGGCACTAATTTCAACAATGGCATCTTGTTTACCAAAGCCGAAGAGGCCCTTCTTACCTTCATTAATGACCGTTACCACTGCTTGATCTTCAGTGATATTAAGTTTTGATAAGCCGATTTTGACTGCTTGTTCCACGCTAGGTGCTTTAATCGTAACACTGTTATCTAACATAAAAGAACGCTCCTTTACTTATACTAACTATTTAACTTTCTTCAGCGCTTTACGTAAACGACGCTGACGGGCTTTTTCTTCTTGGCGTTTTGCTTCTCTTTGGGCAATAATCTTGTATGGATTATAGAAGATAAAGGTTTGAACAACCCGTACCGCATTGGATACCACCCAGTAGAGAGTAACCGCTGCTGGGAAGTTGAAGGATACCAAGAGAATCATGGCAGGTGCCACATAAGTCATGGCTTTGCTAGCACCATTTTGAATAGGATTAGCCTTAACTGTTAGGTATGAGCTATACCAGGTTAAAACTGCGGCTAAAATTGGTAAGATGAAGTAAGGATCTGCCTTACCCAAGGCTAGCCAGAGGAAGTGGCCATCCCGTAAAACTTCAGTTCGAGCAATTACCTGATAGAGGGCGAACATGACTGGCAATTGAATGAGGAGCGGCAAGCATCCTGCAAATTGGTTAACACCGCGTTCCTTCATCAAGTCCTGTTGAGCCTGCTGGAGGGCTTCCATGGACGCACGATCTCGGTTAGGAAATTGTTTTTTCAGTTCTTCAATTTCAGGTTGGATTTCAGCCATTTGGAATTGCGAATCCATCTGCATCTTGGTCAGAGGTGTTAATGCGACCAAGATAATAATGGTAAAGAGAATAATACCTAGGCCATAACTGCCTCCCAATAAGTTGGATAACCAAATAATGAATTGAGAGAGAGGGTAGATGATGTAGCCATCCCAGACACCACTACTGTTGGCGTCGACATTTGATGTAGCACCACAACCCGCTAAGAAGATTGGCAAGGCCACGAGCATGGCTGCTTTCATCCATCGCGATAAATTTTTCATTGAAACCTCCTATGAATGGGATGATAATAACTTTGCAACGGTCATAACATGTCGCAGGGATTGACGCACCGTGAGCTTGATCCCTGTCTTTAATATCCAGGACGAGCAATGAAGATAATCATGTTGGTGGTTTCAGTGCTCTAAATCACGCAAGGATTGACGGAGATAACGTTTGATCTTATTGCGCATGACAGCATTCCCGATACGTTTTCCAACCGATAATCCGACGCGAAAATGTGCTTGTTCAGGTTTCGGATAGACATAAAGCACTAACTGCCGGTTGGCGTAAGTCTGGGCATGGTGATACACATGTTGAAATTCACGTTCTTTCTTGATTCGATAAGCTTTCATGTCTCTCCTTATTCTGCCTCAGGTGCAAAAGTATTTCTACTATTATACCGTATTTTGCAAGCTTTTACATCTATAATTGTGTTTTTGGAGCGGTTTTTCTTTTCATCTTTTGTAAGCTTATGCCTATTTACTTAAATTTATAAAAAGTAATGGTTGCTTTTATAATCTATCCTTTATACTGTAAAAGTAGTATTACTTTTACCAAAGGAGAAGCATATGAAACGTACTTTATTTTTATTACTAAGTCTTTTTGCTCTAGCAGTGAGTCCCGTCTCTGCTTTTGCCCACGGTAACCATTCCCACCATGAAGTAAAACCGCATCAAAAAGGGGTTTTTGAAGACAGTCAAGTCTCTGACCGGACCTTAGTGACTATAGGGTGACTGGCAATCTGTCTGTCCTTATATGGAAAATGGAGAATTAGATATGGTTATGCGCTACAAATCTAAGGCAGAAGGCGCGACCAAGACTTTTGAAGAATACAAGGAATATTACCTAGCGGGTTACAAGACAGATGTCACTCGAATCGTGATTGACGGCGAGTAGCGGCAAAATTACCTTCTATAAAGGTGATCAGCTGAGCACGCAAACCTACCGCTACGATGGTTATAAGATTCTGACCTATAAACTCCGGTAAGAAAGGTGTCCGTTACCTCTTTACAGCTGAAGGTGACAGCCAAGGAGCACCTAAACACATTCAATTCTCTGACCATGAGATTGGGCCTACCAAAGCCGAACACTTCCATATTTTTGCTGGCGACCAAGACCACGAAAAATTATTGGAAGAAATGGAAAATTGGCCAACCTACTACCCAAGCAATCTTGATGTCTATGAAATCATCGATGAAATGATTGCCCACCATTAATTAAAAAGCCAGACCACGGATTTGATTAAACTTCCGCAGTCTGGCTTTTTAATATCTAAAATGTTGGTAAAATATCTTTTAACCAAGGACGATCGCCTATTATGATGCCCTATAATTGTTTTTGTATGTGTTTCTTTCATTATTTTCACCTCTATAAATTACCTTTCCTAAAAATTAACTTACTAAAATAGGTTCTGTGTGAATATGACCGTCTCTTAACACAGCTAACGCCTCCCTTTTTTCTAGTTTAGTTGAAGGACTCCATCAAGCTGCTGAAGTATTCCTGGATGTAGTGATGTGTAACCATGATAAGCGTTTATCCTTTTGCTGGATAAGTAAATTTTCTATTTTTAGCATCGTTTCTTGGTCTAATCCGGATGTACTTTCATCCAGTAAAAGAATAGGTTTATTATGTAAAAGGGCACGAGCAATAGAAAGTCGTTGAAGTTGTCCGCCAGATAATAGACTGCCTTTTGTCACCTATCTTTGTATTTAATCCGTCTGGAAGCTGAGTGATTACTTGCTTTGAGATCAAGATCCTCTAAAAATTTTATATATGTAGTCGACCGATATTTCTTCTCCAAAAGTCAAATTTTCTAAAATAAAAGTACCCTCAATTTGGCTATCATGTTGATTTAATATAAATCATATCTTGATAAAGGAATCATAATCTACATCTAAAAATACTATTTTTCTCCATACCGTATAGTACCTTGATAATGTCTATTTTTACCTGCTAATAGATTCAACAAAAGTGCAGATTTACTGAACCACTATTTCCAGTAATGGCGTATTTTTCCTCCTATCTTAAACCGATATGATAAAGCAGTAAATAATGGATTCTCTTGATGAGCAAAACTAATATTTTCTAGGCTTAATTCGTCTATAGGTGTTAGATTTTTGAGAAATATAATGAGCTACGTTCTAATGCCTCAAATTTATCGAAAATAGGCACTACTCTTGATAATGGCAAGATACTGGCTAATGTTACTTACTGATTAAAAATATCACCAGCTAAAGAAGCGGTTGCTGATAAAAAGAACCAATTGTGACGATTTGTTGAACTGCTAAATAACCAGTCAAGCATAAAAGGAAAATTGACTCAATATATTTCCTAAACCGCTTATCACAGTCACCCAACCAATCTCTTTCTGATAATTATCTTGAGCTAGATGATTTGATGTCTGTTCTGTCTTCCTAATAATATAAGAAAAACTTTCGATAAGAAAAATTGTATCATAAAGCCATTAAATAGTTACCAATCTTCTGTATGAATTCCTCATTTGCTTGAGCCACTTGACGAGTGGTACCTTCCATCCTCCCAGAAAATAATTTGGGGATAAAAAGTAATACAAAAACCAGACTCGCCGTTAAAGCAATTAATGACCAATGCATAGTTAGGAGAGCAATTCCAGATGTCATGGCATTAATAATTCCTCCTATCAAGGCATACAGGGGAACAAAAGACTGTTTTTCGATTTAAGTCCATATCATTGGTGAACCAAGAAACATATGATTGAGATTCCTTAGACTTGAAATCTTCATAGCTAATTTGGCTAATTTTTTCCAGTACTTTAACCCGTAAAAAGGTTGTTTGCTGCTGAATTGATTTGCTCTGATATCTTATTTTTAAGTCAGTCATTCCTAGCATTATCAAATAGGCCATCAATAAATAGCCCATCGCCTGCAAAAAATTGATAAGATTTAAGCTAATGAGCGCATCTAAAATTAAAATTTGCATTAAACTAGTCGCCGTTAGCGCAAGCGCATTACCTAACAAGATGACTATCATCAGGAGATTTTCCTTCCAAAAATGTTTGATGAGCTGTTTCATTGATTTTACCTACTTTCTGTTGACACTTTTCTAATAGTAATCAGATACAAAATTCAAAGAAAATAATAGGTCTTCGCATAGTATCATCACCTCCAATCCTTATTTACATTATTAATTCTATAGCTTAAACTATATGTGGAGGAAAAACTGTCGTAAACGACATAAAGGAAATTACAGATGGAAAGTGGTGAAGCTCTATATTATTATCGTAGGTGGGCTAACAATGGAAGAAATGTCCGTCGGTATCGTGACTCTTCGTTTTTACTCGAAGGTAGAGTACCACATTTTCAGCTGAAGATTTATTTCATATTCTTAATACACATGGCATTGATATCACAAAGTTTTGTAAGATCTGTGATCTTTCAGCGATTCACTCGGTTTTGATCGCGCAACATCAAATTCTTCAATACTATACACGCTATCAAAGTCAGAAATCTAATTCGGTTGAAAGTCAAT
>BNJU01004634.1_pt1 | contig 134167 bp, 170 predicted proteins | sample 8539281 | NCBI WGS metagenome assembly BNJU01 (sample SAMD00202456, study PRJDB9452) | human saliva metagenome | isolation source: human saliva | place: Japan | reverse complement strand
TGTTACCAGATGGTGCTGTGCTAATGGACTATTTTAAAACAGAAAAAGGTTCGAGAGAGCCTTTTCTTTTAATTTGTAAAATATACGTAATGATGATACTTCATTTTATGAAAGTAATAAGAAGCAGCGGAACGTTCGGATGAACATCGGATTAATGGTCGTAAACACAACGCCGCTGTTCTTGCAGCTAGTTTACGCACCTGCGTGGAGACGCGTGCCGCGAGTATGATGTTCCGCGACGTCGGAGGAATTTTCTGCCGATTGAGAAGACCTGAAGGTCTCCTTTATCTGGTGGCAGAGGAAGAGGAGTCATTCTGGGTTATGCTTATGCTTCGACGTATTATGGTATGGTTGAGGCATACACTGGGCTGTGGCATGCTGCAGTTTGGTTTACAGAAGAGTTTAGATAAACCAGCAAGACAATTCAATTATTCAAAGATATGAATCTTGAAAGTGAATAGTAATGAAAGTAGAAGGTGTTTTCAAGGATTAAAAGAGTAGAAACCCTGAAGATGCTATTCACATGAAAGCATGCAAAGACCAGTTCGAGTTTTTAGGGGTCAAAACACCTCATTAGGCGGCAAATTTCAAAATATTTTTAAGAAAAGTCACAAGTCACGATAGATTGGAAATTTGATCAATCAGGCTGGGGAAAATCCCTATCGTGAAATGCAATATGTGGTGCTGGATATTTACAACTAAAACAAACATCTTAGCCTCAAAACGATTTAACAAAAGGTAAAAAGAAATTGGCACGAACAAAAGCTCGGTGGGCACGATTGACTTTTAGTGTCGCTCGGTCGGGTTATATTTGTTTACACTATCCTGAGACAAAGAAAAATAGTATTGGATTGGAGTACGGATGAGGACATTTGTTGCGCTGATTGGCTATCGAACACCAATTACTAAAAAGAGCAAACGGATGTCCAACTGTTGGAGCAAACCTGATTAATAATCTTAATCAGACCGAGTGCATCATCACAGCCAGCTGGCGCTTCACCGACGCCAGGACTACTCCAGGAACCAATCCCGACTGCGTGCGGGTATCGAAAATAGAGTAGCCAGGCTGAGCAAACCCAGCATTAAAGAAGGAAGCAAGTATTTGTGAGATTGGATAGATGAGGAAGTTTTCTCATCAGTGATTAAAACCGATGAAGGGATCGATCAAATGATATCGCACGCAAGTGATTGATGGTCCAAAACCGAACCAATTCTCTTTGTGAGCAGTACAAGAGGATTGCTCGGTTTTTAGTCTTCACTCAGTTCCTAGCCGGTGCTTTTCGAGTTTTCATTGGGTGTTAGATATGTCTAAGTGCATGCATATGGATTGTATCTCGGTATAATGAATAGAGATAGAGTCGTCAAAATAGTAGTGACTGTCCAGATGGCGGTGATGATGAATGACGTGTGAAGTCCAGTGAAAAATGGCACTGCCGCCGATGAAACTGGCGACAAATTCGCGGGTAATTAATAGCAGCTCGCCAGTTTTCTAATAATGCTCACTTGATCTCTTAAAGCAGATATATTCGCCGCCAAGCTGGTGGCCGATTCTCCGATGGTTTCCTGAAGTCAATCATAATCGCAGCGTAGGATAAGACTCGATTTTTGAGCCCTGCATAAGTTAGCATGACGTACCTGTGAGAGTTGCAAGCAATATCACCCAGATAAAATAATGAGAATGAAAAGAAAGAGGAAAGTCGTGAGAGTCAATGGTAAGACTCTAAGTACATCAATGTGAGCTTTGACGCCCATTTCATAAATAGAATACCAAGGATTACAGCCACAGATGAAGACAAGCGAAAGGATACGGTAAGCGGTCTTTACGGTTAGTCCCATCAATCGGCTGGTCAGATATTCCTGTCTGGTGGCGATTAATTAACTAAATTGTATATGCGAAAAACGTCTAGGCAACCACCCACAGCTCCTAGCATATAGCCATTGTTCGCCTATCTTGAGGCATGACGGGGGACAGGGCTGTTTCGTCGTATCCATAACTGTCCTCCTAAAAACTAGTTTTACTCTTTTAAGGCACCAATTTCATCATGGATAAGCTGAAAATATCTCATAAAAATAGTTTTGACTTTTAGGGATTCTCTATAGTAGAATGCTAGATATGCGATGAGTCGATAGGTGGCGCAAAGCCACATAGTGAGCATCGGAGGTCATATACGCAGGAGCGGACCTTGATGAGTTGTAGTGAACCTGCTCATCACCACCGTGCCTCAAATCCTACTTTCTAGTGGGGATCTTCTAAGTCTTTTCAATTCTTTCAGAAAAGTAGTATAATACCAACAATACAAATGAAAATTGAGAGTATGTTATAGGATACACAGTTGCTGTGAGTAGGTGCTACAGGTGCCGTTGGAGCTCAAATGATGAAAATGCTGGAAGAATCAACTCTTCGATTGAGAAAGTACATGCACTTGCTCGAGTTCGTTCTGCTGGAAAGTTTTGAAGTTCAAGACCAAGACATCACAATTGAAGAAACAACGGAACTGCCTTTGAAGGTGTAGATATCGCTCTCTTTTCAGCAGGCGGCTCAACGTCTGCCAGAGTATGCTCATACGCTGTCAAGGCAGAGAGCGGTTGTCGTTGACAATACCTCTCATTTCCGTCAGAATCTGGTATCGCTTTGGTTGTACCAGAGGTCAATGCACATGCACTGATGCTCATAACGGAATTGCCTGCTCGGCCAATTGCTCCACTATCCAGATGATGGTAGCTTTGGAGCCGATTCGTCAGAGATGCGCAGGCGCATCATCATCGACCTATCAGGCCGTGTCTGGAGCTGGTATGGAGCTGTCTTGAAACTCAGCGTGAACTGCGTGAGGTCTTAAATGACGGTGTCAATCCGCGTGATGTTAAAGCTGGGGATTTGCCTTCCGGCGGTGACAAAGAAAACACTATCCGATTGCTTTAGTGCTCTTCCTCAAATTGATGTCTTTACGGACCAATGACTACACTCACGAAGAGATAAGATGACCAATGAAACCAAGAAGATCATGGAAGATGACACGATTGCGGTTTTCTGCTACTTGTGTTCGTATCCTGTTCTTTCAGCGCACTCAGAGTCTGTCTACATCGAGGACAAAAAGTAGCACCATCGCAGAGGTCAAAGCAGCTATGCGAACTTCCCAGGAGCAGTATAGAGATGATGTTACTCATCAAGTCACCCTCAGGCTGTTAATGCTGTCGGCAAAAGAAACATTTGTTGGTCGTATCCGCAAGTTTGGACGCTGAAAAAGCATCCATATGTGGGTGGGTCTCAGATCAATCTGCTTAAAGGTGCTGCGTTGGAATTCTGTTCAAATCGCTGAGACCTTGCATGAACGTGGCTGGGTACATCCAACAGCAGAGGTCATTTTCAAATTGAAGTAAAATGTGAGATAATATTCGTGATAGTTGTATTTTTGCAGGCTGGGGAGGATCGATAGTTATGTCTATGAGAAGATTTAAAAAGCAAGAATCATAACAGCACTTGTAACACCATTTAAAGAGGACGGTAGCATTAACTTTTGAGGCTCTTTCTCAAGCTGATTGAACATCTTTAGCGCATCATACAGAAGGATTGATTATCGCAGGAACGACAGGCAGCCCAACTCTGACGCATGAAGAGGAGCTGGAATTGTTGCAGCAGTTCAAAAGATTGTAAAGGGCGAGTTCTGCATGGCGGGAATTGGTACAAATGATACTCGAGATTCAGTTGAATTCGCGCGTGAGTTGACAAATTTGGTGGTTTTGCTGCCGGACTTGCAGTGACACCTGTACAATACCGACTCGACGAAGGTCTATATCAGCGTACCTAAAGCGATTGCAGGCTTCAAATCTACCAGATCATCGTTTATAATGTTTCCCTAGCTCGAACGGTTGCTGGTTTGACGAGTAGAAACTTCTTTGCGCTTAGCACGAGTGCCAAATATTATTGCAATCAAGGATTATTACAGGCATAGATGCTCTTACTTGTTTGGTTGAAAACGCTCACAGGACTTTCCCTAATTTATACTGGGGAAGACGGACAAGCTTTTTCATGCAAAAGCAATCGGAGCACAGGGGTTATATCTGTTGCGGCTCATACCAATGGAGATGACTTTTATGAAATGTTTTGCTGCTAGATGAGGTAAGCTGAGAGCTGCTCAGATTCAACGTCAGCTATTACCAAAGCTAGAAAGCTCTCTTTTCTGACAAGACAGCACCATAAAAGCCATGCTAAATTCTCAAAGGGTTTGAAGTCGGACCACTCCGCCTCCCGCTTGCCTGTACAGAGGAAAAGAGCCTATATTCTTCCATTTTTGAAAGATTGAAAATAACCATTTTAGATTTGTAAAGTCGTAAAGATGTTGTTGAAAATTTGTTATGAAAGTAATTAATCATTACGGAGGACTTTGGCATCTAATGCGCTGATGAGGATGATTGCTGTTATTTGTATTTTGTAAATGACTTGTTACCGAGCGATTCTGTTGAGATTTCAGTTGGATGTCTCTCCAGTTAATTGTGTTTTTCATCACCAGATATTACGAGAAAATAATAAATTAAGGGCTTGACCTGTCCGTTAGGGGTCTAGGGATCGTCATCTAATTGAGGAGGTGGTGTATCATGCTGAGAAAGTGAAATTCAAAATAAAACTGGTTTGACCAGAAAAGCAATTGAAAGTACTACGAGGAAAAAGGATTGATAAGCCTTTGAAATCAGAAAATGGTTATCGAGATTATAGCGAAGAAGACATGAAAAATCTTGAGTAAGATATCTTTATTTAGAAAAGTTGGGCTTAGTATATCTGAGATAAAAGAATGCTTATCTGAGCAGGATTCATTATCTTCCATACTTAGAAGAAAAACAACATCAGCTGGATATTGAACAAGGAAAGAGGTTATTAAGCTAATCGTTAAGAAAAGCCAGACTCTTATTGATGATAAGATAGCTTTTGATCGAAGCAGAAGAAAAGTATTTATGAGAGAGTTGAGAAAAACATTTCCAGGATATTTTGGTCAATTAATTTTTCTGCATACCCGAGTCATTTTTGAATGAACATTTAGAGAGGATGGAAAAGAAACATATTGTTAACTATCTAGATAGTCATCTCGTTTTAATCTTAGTAAAGAAGAACAAGATTATATTGAAGAAGTAAGCTCTGCTCGATATGAAAGTACTAAAAAGAAGTTAATGCGTCAAAGAATTGAGCAATAGAAAATGTCGAAAAGTGGCTAAAGAAAATAAGAATATTGATAGCTCAATATCAAGATTATAAAAATAGCGACAATTATAAAAATAGTCCTATGAAAACAATTCAAGATAAATTACAAACATTTATGTTAGAACAATAAATATTATGAAATAGCAATTCTACTAATAAGGAAATTTAGTAAGAGTTATGATCAGTATTACATGCTTATTACTGCAAGCGATCAATATTTGAATGACAGAGCGTTATAAGAGTATAAGGCATCTACTCGGGAGTGAGCTGGTGCTTTCAAAAATTTAATGTATCTGCTTACCCCAAAGGATAGACTTTCACTCTATCTATAAAAAGATTATCAAAAACTCTTGCAATCTCTTATGTTACAATAATCATTGGTTTGAAAAACTGCCTAAGACAGTAGGGGAGCTCGACTCATAAAAGATCCTACCGAGGACAAAACGGATCATGTAAAAAGAAACGTATTGTACTTTCGTGTCTAGGTTTGGGCGCGTTTTTCTTTTGGAAAAATTCCCAAGCAAAAATAATTACGGAGGTGAAACACTAAATGAGTGAAGCAAGTATTGCTAAAAAGCGGAACTAGTTGATGTAGTTGCTGAAAAATGAAAAGCAGCTAGCAAGTATCGATTGTTGTGGATGCTCGTGGTCTTACAGTTGAACAGACACAGTTCTTCGTCATAATCTTCGTGGAAGCGATGTTGAGTATAAAGTTATTAAAAACTCAATCTTACGTCGTGCAGCTGAAAAAGCTGGACTTGAAGGCCTTGCTGATGCTATTTGTTGGACCGTCTGCTGTTGCATTTTCAAATGAAGATGTTGTAGCACCAGCAAAATCATCAATGATTTTACTGAAAGCTGATGCACTTGAAATTAAAGGTGGAGCTATTGAAGGTGCTGTTGCATCAAGAAGAAATCGTTGCTCTTGCAACTCTTCCAAATCAGCAAAGGACTATCTATGCTACTATCTGTGCTTCAGCGCCAGTTCGCAAATGTTGCTCTGCACGGTCAAAGCTGTTGCAGACAACAAAGAAGAAGCAGCTTAATGTTTAAGTTGCAGCGTAGCCTATGCTACAAATCTAATAATAAACTAACGAAATATATTTGGAGGAAATAACAATGGCATTGAACATTGAAAAATATTATTGCTGAAATTAAAGAAGCTCAATCCTTGAATTGAACGACCTTGTAAAAAGCTATCGAAGAAGAATTTGGTGTAACTGCAGCTGCTCATATGGCTGTAGCTATGCTGGTGCTGGTGAGCTGCCACTGCAAAGATTCATTTGACGTTGAATTGACTGCAGCAGGCGACAAGAAAAGTCGGCGTTATCAAAGCTGTTCGTGAAATCACGGGTCTTGGTCTTAAAAAGCTAAGAACTTGTTGACGGAGCACCAACTGTTGTTAAAGAAGGTGTTGCAACTGCAGAAGCTGAAGAAATCAAAACTAAATTGGAAGAAGCGGGAGCTTCAGTTACTCTTAAATAATAGGTACCGCAAGAAATTGCCAAGCCCTAATGAAATCAAGGTTTTAGAGTTGCTTAAGGCGATTTAAAAATCAGAGGAATGATGTCATTCTCAATTACCCCACTAAGTTTATCTTGGTGGGGTTTTTGATTTTCTAAGAATTCCTTATGTCATGATAAAGTTGATAGGATAATGCTAGTATTTGGAGAGAAAATGAACTAATATAATGTTAGAAAAATTGTCGAATACACAAGGTTTGCAGGGTGAAATGCGTGTTATGTCTGTGACGGATTTTGCAGAGAGCGTTTCAAAAAAGTGTTTTAGCTCTTTTGACCAAAGAAGGATAATTTTGTCATGAATGTGGAAATTGCCAGTCATCAAAGATGAAAAATTTTACTGATATTGTCAAATTCAAAAGAATGTATCATATCAATGACATTGAAAAATATCGTGATTTTACCTTGAAAAGTGGCTGAGAAAGACTTATCAGATTTAGATGAGGCGAATTTTACTATCATGAAATCATCATGCGAATGTTTATGAACAGGATGATTTTGATTAGACATAAGAAATTTTGCAACCGGGTGCCAACGATGTTTGCGTGGTAAAGCGAAAAAGCAGCGTGATTTACTGTTACCTTATATTCCGCCTGTTGTGTTGAATATTGATCTTGAAAGTAGTCAGTGAGATGTGAAATTCCGGAAGGACTGGATGATGAAGATTGATATTTTAACATTATTTCCGGAGATGTTTGCTCCCTGGAGCATTCAATAGTTGAGCAAGGCGCGTGAAAAGGATTGTTAGAGATTACTATCGCACTTTCCGGGAAAATGAGAAATCACGACATGTTGATGAGCCTCATGGAGGCGGTCAAGGAATGTTACTCAGGCGCAACCAATTTTGATGCTTATGCATGCGATTGAAAAACAGCCACGGGTTGATTTTGTTGAATCCCGCTGGTCGAACGTTTAATCAAGCCTGCACTGGAAGAACTTTCTCAAGAAGAAGAATTAATCTTTATCTGCAGGCATTATGAAGGTTATGATGAGCGGATTAAAAAGTTTGGTGACAGACGAGGTTTCTCTTGGAGATTATGTTTTGACCGGTGGAGGTTGGCTGCTATTGACGATGATCGATGCAACGGTACGACTGATTCCTGAAGTTCTTGGTAAGGAAGTTAGTCATACGTGATAGTGTTCATCGAGGTCTTTTAGAATATCCTCAATATACTCGTCCTTATGATTTTTCCGTGGAATGGTTGTGCCAGAATATTTTTGATGAGCGGTCATCATGAAAAAGTATTCGAAAATGGCAGTCTGATGAGAGTTTGAAAAAGACTGCAGATATCGTCCAGATTTATTAGAAAAATATGGATTAACAGCCGAAGAAGCAGGATGCTAGAAAGTTCGTAGAGAAAGAGCAATGATATAAAAGATTAAAAGATTTTTCTAATTTAGAGGACTTTTCTTGTTATTATAGATAAAAATTCTTGACAGTTAATTTCTATCGTGGTATCATGATTAACCAGTTAATAAACTGGTTAGGGTAGTTATGAAAATTAAAGAAATATCTATTTCCTATTTTTGTGGTAGGATGCTTTATTTGTTGACAGTGTATGGACAAGTCCAAAAACAGAGTAAGGTCTGAAAATTGTAACAAGTTTTATCGATTTATGCTATGGTCAAAGAAGTATCAGGCGATTTACATGATGTTCGGATGATTCAATCAAGTAGCGGTATTCATTCCTTTGAACCATCAGCCGACGATGTGGCATATCTATGATGAGATGTCTTTGTTTACCATTCTCATACGACTAGAGTCATGGGCAGGGAGTGGATCAAACCTGAAAAATCCAAAGTAAAAGTTCTTGAAGCATCAGAAGGATGAAGCTGGAGCGTGTGCCAGGATGAAGATGTTGCTGCTGGTGAGGTGGATGACTCATACGATCCGCATGCTTGGTTAGAATCCAGAAAAATGTGGCAGAAAGCGCAAATCATCGCGGATAAACTTTCGAGATTGATAGTAAAAATAAAGAAACCTATCATGTGAAAAGAGCTGGTAGCTAAAGACAAAAAGAGTTGACTAAAAATATCAGCCGATTTTCAAAGCGGCGAAACAAAACATTTGTGACGCAGCATACGGCCTTTCTTGCCAGCGAAACGGTTTGGTTTAACTCAGTTGGGGATTGCTGGGATTTCACCAGAGCAGAACCAGTCCACGCCAATTGACGGAAATTGAAAGAAATTTGTCAAAACTATAAAGTTAAAACTATGTGAAAGTAATGCTTCATCAAAAGTTGCGAAAACTTTGGTCAAATCTACAGGAGTGAAATTAAAAAGATGAATATCTGGAGGCTGACCCAAAAATAATAAAACTTATCTTGAAAATCTAGAGCCATGATCTAGTGGTATTGGCAAAAGAATTATGAGGAGAAATATGAAGAAAAATATATCATTGGTTCTATTGCAATTCTTGCATTGAGTATTTGTGCAGTATGAGCTGGGGCGTTATCAGAGTGTTCTAGCAAAAGCAGACAATCGTGGCTTATGTTGATAGTAAGTCCAAAGAAAAAGCGGGAAAAAGGCTGAATTAGCTCCAGATGAAATAAGTGCCAAGAAGGAATCAATGCAGACCGATTGTCGTTAAGATTACAGACCAAAGCTGTGACTTCTCACGGGGACTATCACTATTACAATGGGAAAGTTCTTACAGTGCCATTATCAGTGAAGAACTGATCATGCGCGATCCAAGCTACACTTTGCAGCAGTCTGATATTGTCAGCGAAGTAAAAGACGGCTACATTATCAGGTTGAATAGCGTAGTATCTTTATTTGAGAGATCCAAATCATACCAGCAATGTTCGACAAAAGAAATTGCTCGTCAAAGGAAGAATACAGTGGGAAAGGGCATAAGGGCACAAAAGGAACTGCAACAACAGCTGTCAAAGAAGCTCGTGCGCAAAGGTCGTTATACGACGAGACTGATGGCTATGTCTTCAAATCAGCAGATGTCAGTGAGGATACAGGTGATGCTTTTATCGTTTCGCATGGCAATCAGCTTTCCACTACATTCAAAGAAGCGGTTTGTCTCTAGCAGCAGTTAAGCAGCGGCTCAAAACTATTGGGACAATAAAACGGGCAGAGTCATTCCACAATATCCGTCCAGGTCAGGTCAAATTCCTCAGTCAAACAGAGGAATGAACCATCCATCGTTGGACTATCGTCCTGCTAATCCGGAACGTCTAATCATACAGGAAATCAGCAAACTCAGCCTTCAACAGCTCCAAAACAAACTGAACCCGAGCGCGGAAAGTAAGCTGAAATCATTAAATTGCTGCAGCAATTATATGCGACTCCTGAGTCAACGGCATGTGAATCAGACGGTCTGGTATTTGACCCAGCACAGATTACAAGTCAAACTCTAATGGAGTTGCCGTTCCGCATGGCAATCATTATCATTTTATTTGCTACAATAAAATGTCTGACTTGGAACGAGATCGCGCAGATGATAACGCCAGAGGATATTCTGAAGCTAAGCAGTCGAATCAAGCGCAAACAAGATCATCCCAGCAACACCAGATAAAATCAGCAAGATACTGGCAAAACTTCTGATAAAACGAGAAGAAAAGAAGAATCTGCTGAAAGCAAATTAGCGATGAGCAAATCAAAAGCTTTCCTTGCTAAAGCAGAAGCTTTGTTAGAGGGTTTCAGATGCACGTCAAAAAGCAAACTTTTGAAGAACAATAAATGGTCTCAACTCAAATCTGTTATTAGGTATAGAAGAAAGAGAGCCTGCTTGCAGAAAAAGCTTTTGTTAAGCGAAATGGTGAAAGCAACTGGTTCAGATAATGATTCTGCTGGATCAAAACATAGAATTTGCAAAGCGAAAGTTGTTGATGTCTATCCAGAAAAGCACTGGAAGAAAAGAAATGCAAGTGACAAACTGGCTCAGTGAATGAGTTTGCTCAAAAAGTGGCGAACAAGAATGCGGATAAATTGGCTTTGCTAGACCAAGTCTGAAACTCTCCGCCGAAGTGCACCCTGATCGTGCAGGCAAAAGCGAGTCAGCAAAATTGCTATACGGCTGATGAAGTTGCGTTAGCTAGCTGCAGGTCGTTATGCGACATCGAGACGGTTATATCTTTGATCCGCATGATGTGACAGGAGCAGGGAGATGGCTGCACTGCGCCACACTGACACACAGCCGTATGTTGCCAAGAAAGATTTGTCAGAATCTGGGCGTAGGCGACAGAAGAATATCTGAAAACCAAAGCGCCGAATGAAAAGAAAGAAGACAAGCTCAAAACTGATCAAAGCAACCTCAAAAAGAAAGTGCGCAATCAATCTAGCAACGCGTGACGCTGCTAAAAGTGCCGGTTTGAGGGCACATGCCATATCATACAGCTTATGTTGTGGATGCAGGACGGGCAATTGATTATTCCGCACCATGATCACTATCACAATATTTCTCATCTTGGTTTTGACGAGGGTCTTACAATGCGCCAGATGGTTACAGCACGGAAGATTTTCTTGCTACGGTGAAATATTATGTGCAGAAAATCCAAACGATCGTCCTCATCTGATGATGGCTGGTAATGACAGCGACCATGGCAGCAAAACCAAATCAGATGATGGCAGAATTGCACCAAATGAAGAGCCAGAAGATAGAAAGACGACTCTGCAAGTAAAAGGGTAGATGATGAAAAGGAAAATTCAGAAGGGACTGACCAGTTAAATGCTGAAAAGCTGAAAAGGCACGCGCAGCAAGCTATGGTTATCTCTGCAAGATTTCCGAGCAAAATGGATTCAAAAATTGCTTTTAAATGGTTTGAGCTTAGAAAGTTTACCTATCATCCTGCAAACAAGACGGTCATTCATCTGATTCGACAGGAACTGTCAAGTCTATCAATGTACTCACAGGAGAATTGGTTTCTTAACAACGCCCCCTCAAGGTTGGAAATTTGTCGCTCTTTTGTTATTCTATGTCATAGGAGATTTTATCTTGTCACGCCTGGCGGACAAGATAAATTAAGAAAGTCACTTCGTCCGCCGGGCGGATGAACTAAACAGCAGTTTGCCGTCCGCCGAGCGGATTTCAAATAAACAAAACTAATTTATCCTGTCCGGGGTCAGCTAGCCTTAATCAAAATCGATTTGCTTCGTCCGAGGTCAGCTTCAGTATCAGCAAAATTGATTCACTTCGTCCGACCCTCAGACGCCTTATAAACTGACAAATCTACCATTTTGAGGAATGACTTGCCCACTTTGCGAAAAACAGTCACGAGGCTGTGATATAATAAAGTATGAATCAATCAGAAAAAATTTCAAATTATCAATTACTTTTAGACCAGCTTGAAGCACTACTAGAGGGCGAAAGCAATGCGTTGGCGAATCTCTCAAACAGCTCTGCTCTGCTAAACCAAGCCTTGCCTCATTCTGTCTTTACTGGCTTTTATCTTTATGACGGAAACGAGTTGGTGTAGGTCCTTTTGCAAGGGGCGTTTCCTGCGTGCACATTAGCTTTTTAGGAAAAAGGGGTATGTGCAGCAGCCAAACGGCAGACGATGATTGTAGAAGATGTGACCCAACATGGCAATTACATTTCCTGTGATAGTAGAGTTCGCAGCGAGATTGTAGTACCAATGGTCAAAAACGACAGCCTAGTAGGGGTGTTGGATTTGGATTCTCATCTGGTGGCAGATTATGATGAGATTGACCGAGAATATCTGGAAAATTTTGTGGCTCTCGTACTAGAGAAAACAGAGTTGGAATTTTGAAATGTTTGGAGACAAAGCCTAATGTATCAAACTTTTATATCGAAAATACAGAAGCCAAACCTTCGGTCAGCTAGTTGGGCAGGAGGTTGTGGCGACAACTCTGCAGCGAGGCAGTTGAACAGGATAAAATCAGTCATGCCTATCTCTTTTTCCAGGTCCCAGAGGGACAGGAAAAGACCAGCGTAGCTAAGATTTTTGCTAAGGCAATGAATTGCTCAACCAAAGGATGGAGAGCCTTGCAATGGCTGTTATTTGCCAAGCCATTACCGAAGGAAGCCTAGAAGATGTCATTGAGAGTTGACGCGGCTTCTAATAATGGTGTGGATGAAATCCGAGATATTCGTGACAAATCTACTTATGCTCCCCAGTCTGGCATAGCACAAGGTTTATATTATTGATGAGGTTCACATGCCTCAACAGGCGCTTTTTAATGCGCTTCTAAGACTTTGGAAGAGCCGACAGAGAATGTTGTCTTTATTTTAGCAACGACGGGCTGCATAAAATACCAGCAACCATTCTCGCGCGTTCAACGCTTTGAGTTCAAGTCGATTAAAACCAAAGATATTAGCAGAGCACATTGAGTGGATTTTTGCAGCAAGAAAATATTGACTTTGAAAAATGAAGCGGTGCAGATTATCGCAAGACGAGCAGAAGGCGGTAGCGAGATGCCCTATCTATCTTGGACCAGCTCTCAGCCGACTCAAGACAATCAGCGACGACGGCTGTCTTCTGAGGAAAATCACGGGTTCTATCAGTTTAGGAAGCGCTAGATGCGTATGCTTAGCAGCTGCATTAGCGCATGATACATCAGTGGCATTAAAAAATCTTGATGTCATATTCGACAGCGGCAAAAATATGGCTCGTTTTGTCACTGACCTGTTACAATATCTTAGAGATTTGCTCATTGTTAAAACGGGTGGAGAAAATACGCATACGAGTGAAAGCTTTTAGAAAACCCTCAAGACTCCGCAGGAAAAGATTGTTTGAGTTGATTGAGATTGCAACGAAGAGCCTTGCGGAAATCAAGAACAGCTTGCACCCAAAGATTTATACAGAAATGATGACCATTCGACTGGCTGAAAGGGCAAGATAAAGCAGAATTACCCTCCAATATAGCAGGCGAGATAGAAACGCTCAAAGAAGAAATCAACCAGCTTAAGAATCAATTGGCAAGTTTGCAGTCAAGTTCTGCACCTAGTAAGCCAGTACAGCCAACACGCTCAGCCAAAACAAGCAAGGGTTATCGAGTAGACCGCCATAAAGTGAATGCCATTCTGCAAGAAGCAGTTGAAAAATCCTAGCCTGGCTCGCAGTAATTTAACCAAGTTGCAGAATGCTTTGGGAGAAATTATTGAAAGTTTAGCCGGAGCAGATAAGGCACTTTTAGTCGGCTCACAACCCGTCGCAGCTAACGAAAACCACGCCATTCTGGCATTTGAGTCGAGCTTTAATGCAGAACAAACCATGAAACGGGAAAATCTCAACACCATGTTTGGGAATTTATTAAGCAATGCGGCTGGATTTTTCACCAGACATCTTGGCGGTTTCTATGACGGATTGGACAGGAATTCGAGCTGAATTTTTCGGCTAAAGCGCGTGAGAAAATGCACCAGAAGCTGAAGAAGAAGAGAATACAGTCATTCCAGAAGGATTTGATTTCTTGGCGGAAAAATTACCGTTCAGGAGGACTGAATTTAGATTTTTCTGCTGTTTCGTGCTATAATAGAATCATGACAAGACAACAATTTCTTACAACAGCTTTTTCACAGCAATTGAAAACGTATTTTTAACGAAGCAATGATGTCAGGACACTATTTATTCGCTGTTTTTCTGGGCACTTTTTAGTGATTCGCAATTTACAGGTGAGCTATGTCATGGGGAAAAATAGTGGACGAAATTGACAAACATATCAAACGTATAAAAAGAAAGGTTGGGGCAAAAATCCTCAACCTTTTCTTGTCTTTTTCAATTTGAAAAATGTCTGCTTGCTGTAAAAATAAAAGTGCAAAGATAAAAACACAGTTTCGGTTGGTAGTCCGAACATATTCGTGATATGCTAGATTTGTTTTTCTAATGACAAATTGAAGTAGGTCACGACTATCAGTAACCCTCCTCCTTGGTTGTCCCTTCTTTGTAATGTATTTAAGGAGGATGCTGTATGGAACATGTTTCATTAGAATTGACCATATACTTTGAAAAATGGCTTTTATTATGGCTTATTTGAGCAAGAAAATGCTAAGGTTTGTCTGTTTGTCGGGTGACATTTGAGTTGAACCCTCAGATGAACGAGGTTTTTAGAATTTGTCAATCGGAGGTTTTCGCAATTACAATTTAGCCCGGCTGTTGCAGTAAAGAAAAAAAGACATTGTTCAAATCCTAAACGGTTGCAGCGATTAGCAAAAAGAAATGAAGCGTGAAAAACGTTCAACGAAATCACAAGATGCACTAAAACTGCAACAAGAGTTGGATAAACAAGCTAAACGTTCCAGATTGAAAAGCTCAAAAAGAATATGTACAAAATAGGAAATTCCAACTAAAAACAGCAAAAACGCAAAGAAAAGCACAAAGGTTATTGATTTTGTGCTGAAAAAGAAGGAGACAAGTTGATGTTTACTCAATTTATCTCCTTATTTACCAACTTGTTAAAGAAACTTCACCGCTATTTAGCACACATTTCTTGTCCAGTATCTAATTGAACTAATAGCTGACCGCTATCTGATATTTCCTTGGCAATTCCTTTGTAGTCTTTGTCATTTTGGCAAAAAGTGACCGTCCGACCTAAGACAAGGGAGTGTTGTTTGTAAAGGTAAATCAGCTCGTCTGGCTCACATTCATAGAAATCTTTCCAAATCTCAGCAATGAGTTCATTGCGCGTGATAGGTTGCTTTTCGTGGAAGAGAGGCAGCCTTATTTTTAACTTTTTCGGAAAAATCAGAGATTGCGAAATTGATGCCCACTCCAATAATCACATCAGTGACTAAGCCCGTCTCGACAGAAGTAATAGCTTCGGTTAAAATTCCGGCTATTTTCTTGCCCTTGTAGCAAATGTCATTGACCCATTTAATGTCCATTTCCATTAAAGTGAGGGTCTTTATAGCCTTATAAATGGCTCCAGCAGTCAGGATAGTATGGGCGGGAATTTGTTGAAAAGGAGATTGGGTTTCAAGTGAAGAGACATATATCCCACCTTGATCTGGAGCAAAATAACTTCTGCCAAAGCGTCCACGACCGGCTGTCTGAGAAGAAGCCAGATAGAGCGTGTTGGCAGGATTACCAGCTTCAATTCCTGCTTTGGCATCAAGTTGAGTGGATTTGCAGTTTTGGATTGAAGGAAACTTGAATGGGAGCAGTTTCTTCGATAAATCAATAAATCACCTGAAAGGAGCTTATAGCCTTTATTTTTATCGATTCAATATGAATGCCTTCTTTTTCCAAATGTTGAATGGCTTTTCCAGATAGAAGTGCGTGAAATTCTAACTCCTGTGCTAATTTTTCACCACTGATATAGTCAGATTCTCGACTTAAAATGTCAAATAAAATTTTCGTATGTTTTCATTTCTATAAACTGCTCTTTCTAAGGGTTAGGGTGGTAGCAAGTGTTACCATGCGTGGAATGGTCGAGCCAGGATGTTGAAATTCCTCATGCAGCAGTTGCAAGCCTTGTCTGCCCATTTCTTCTGTAAAAGACAGTAACCGTACTGAGTGGTGGATAGACGTACTTTGCAATAGATGTATCGTTAAAAGCAATCAAACTAACACGATCTGGTACAGGGATGTCCGCTTCTTGAAGTGCTCGAAGGGCGCCAACAGCTAAAGGCGTCACTTGCCATGAAAAATGCAGTTGAAAATTGGTCACCTAAATTTTTCAATCAATTCTTTTCATCATAGAATAACCTGATTCAGATGAAAAAGTTTCCTATTTTAACGTATTTTTCCTGATAAAGTTGTTTTTCAGTTAGATAATTTTTAAAGGTTACCAAGCGTGGATCAGATAAGGTAGTGGTTTTGTCAGAAGTTTGTTCTTGCCCCACTAACAGTCCAATTTGTCGGTGTCCCTTTTCTAAGAAGTGGTTCAAAACAGTTGTAACGGAATTTTCAAAGTCTGTCGTAACGCAGCTATGTCCATAGGTAAGTGTATTTGCTATCAATAAAAACAAGCTGCTCTGTGGAGTTCAGCTCTTTTTATCTTTTTGAGGGCTGAATTTTCCAATCGCGATGATGCCGTCAATTTGCTCAAGATGATTTAATGTTTCATTATTGAAAAAGCGCATAACATCATAATCTAACTCTTGGGCTTTTTCTCTACCCCAAGACGAATAGCATAGTAGTAGAGGTCGTCTAGTTCCTCCTCTTCTGTGTACCATTCTACGATCGCAATTCTGCGGTTTTGGGAATATCGTTTGTCTCTTCGCTTTGTCTTTTTATGTTCTAATTCTTCTGCAATATCAAATATCTTTTTGGCGTGTCTCATCACTCACAGACATGGATTGGTCGTGATTTAAAACGCGTGATACAGTTGCTGGAGAGACACCAGCACTTTTTGCAATATCTTTAATCGTTGCCATGATTGTTTCCTAATTTCTTTAAAGAATATGTCTATTATATCTTAAAAATTAGTAAAAATACAAAAAAATATTTAGTAAATTTCCTAAAGTTTAGTATGAAAGATTGACGAGTATTATTTCTTACAACTAGGTTGATAAAAATTTTGTAAAATTTTACTAAAATACTTGAAAAATTTACTAATGATGTTTTATAATAAAAGATGATAAAACGGTTGCAAGACCCTAACAAAACAAAAAGGGAGACTTTTATGTCAACAACTCTTTCTATTCAACAATTACGTTCAAACTTTGCAACAATTTTTTGGGGCAGAAGCAGATCACATTTTTCACCGGGACGCATTAACCTGATTGGTGAGCATACAGACTACAATGAGTGGTCACGTTTTTCCTGCGGCTATTTCGCTGAGGAACTTACGGAGCAGCGCGCAAGCGTGACGATAATTTACTTCGTTTTTATTCAGCGAACTTTGAAGACAAAGAGATTATTGAGGTGCCTTTAGAAAATCTTCGTTTTGAAAAAGAGCATAATTGGACCAATTATCCAAAAGGGGTACTTCATTTCTTGCAAAAAAGCGGGGCATGTCATTGACAAAGGAATGGACGTCTATATCTTTGGGAATATTCCAAATGGTTCAGGTCTCTCTTCATCTGCCTCTTTAGAGCTATTGACAGGGAATTATTGCAGAGAAATTGTTTGATTTAAAATTGGGACGTTTAGATTTAGTAAAAATTGGTAAACAAACAGAAAATGAATTTATCGGAGTTAATTCTGGTATCATGGATCAGTTTGCCATTGGTATGGGGAGCGGATCAACGGGCAATTTACTTTGAGACACGAACATCGCTCGAATACGACTTGGTACCGCTTGATCTCAAAGACACTGTGGTTGTCATCATGAATACAAACAAGCGTCGTGAACTAGCAGACTCCAAGTACAATGAACGCCGTGCAGAGTGTGAAAAAGCAGTTGAGGAATTAAAGCAAAAACTCTCTATTGCAACCTTGGGTGAATTAAATGAGTGGGATTTTGATGAATACAGCTACTTAATTCAAGATGAAAATCGACTCAAACGTGCTCGTCACGCTGTATTGGAAAATCAACGGACACTTCAAGCTCAAGCTGCTTTGCAAGCTGGCAATCTGGAAAAATTCGGTCGCTTAATGAATGCGTCTCATGTCTCACTTGAACATGATTATGAAGTCACAGGATTAGAGTTAGACCTTGGCTCATACTGCATGGGAGCAAGAAGGAGTGCTGGGCGCTCGCATGACAGGAGCAGGATTTGGCGGTTGTGCCATTGCTTTGGTTCGCAAAGATGCAGTGGAAGCTTTTCATGTTGAGCAAAAATATGAAGAAGTCATGGGTTATGCACTCGAGCTTCTATATTGCTGAAATCGCTGGTGGCAGCCGTGTGTTGGATTAAGCTGAGCGTTTTTACATAATAGTAATAAGGGCTGACGAGGATTTCAGCCCTTTCTATAAAAGAAAGGAAAATCAATGGCACGAAATTTACTGAATGCCTTTGTAACGGAGGTCATAGCAAATAGCTCTTTTACAGAAATCGACCGGATTTATTTAACAAATCGCGTCATGAGTCTGGTTGGAGAAGAAGCTGCAAAGCAAGAGACAGCAGCAACCAGCAATTGATCTCAAAGATGATTTACTAGAAGTTGCTTTAGCAGTTGGAAAAATCGGCTCAACTCTTTGCAGAACAGGATATTCTTGGGGCAGAGTTGATGAATTTAGTCACGCCAGCACCTAGTCAGCTCAATCAGCAATTTTGGCAGACTTATGAACAAGATCCTGAACGAGCTATTGCTGATTTTTATGAGCTTAGTAAGCGCAATGATTATATCAAGGTCAAAGCTATTGCTAAGAATATTGCCTATCAAACACCGACTGAATATGGTGATTTGGAGATTACAATCAACCTTTCTAAACCAGAAAAAGATCCCAAGGAAATTGCAGCAGCTAGAAAGCCAAGACGAGCCACTATCCAGCTTGCCAGCTTTTGTTTTTGAAAATGAGGGGTATCAAGGGCGGCTAGATCATCCGGCGCAGAGCGAATCATCGAATTATCCGCTTTGACTTAGCCGGACGAGTGGGGCTTTCAGTATTCGCCCTATGCATATTTTAATGAGCATTGTATCTTTTTAGATAGCAAGCATACTCCTATGGCTATCAGTCGTGCTACTTTTGAACGTCTTTTGGACATTGTAGAGACTTTTCCAGGTTATTTTGCAGGCTCCAATGCGGATCTTCCTATCGTAGGAGGCTCCATTCTCACTCACGACCATTATCAAGGTGGACGACATACTTTTCCTATGGAAAAGGCAGAGCTGGACAAAACTTTCATCTTTGCAGGTTTTGAAAATGTAGAAGCTGGTATTGTCAACTGGCCCATGTCAGTTTTAAGGTTGCAATCAACTGATAAATCCGCATTGGTAGATTTGGCGGATAAAATTTTACAGAAATGGCGCAGTTACTCCGATCCGACTGTTCAGATTTTAGCTGAGTCAAATGGTGAACTACATCATACGATTACTCCAATAGCACGTCAAAAAAATGGTAAGTTTGAGTTAGATTTGGTTCTTCGGGACAATCAAACGTCAAAAGAATATCCAGATGGTATTTATCATCCGCATAAAGATGTTCAACACATCAAGAAAGAAAATATCGGCTTGATTGAGGTCATGGGCTTGCAATTCTCCCATCTCGTTTGAAAAATGAGTTAAAAGAAGTTGAAGAATTTCTTTTTAGGGGCAAATAAAAGAAGTGGCTCCTTTATCATCAAGTGTGGGCTGAACAGTTAAAAAGCTAGCCATTCAAATATAACGGCAGAATCAGCTCAATCAATTGTGCGTGCTTCGGTCAGTCAGATTTTCAAACGTGTCTTGGAAGATGCAGGTGTTTACAAGTACACAAAGAAGGTCAAATCGCCTTTATGCGTTTCGTTGAATCAGTTGGTCTTAAGAAATAGCGCCCTTTTATGATATAATATAAAAATAGGAAGGAATGGTTATGGCAATTTTTAGTATTAGGAGGAGCTGGTTATATCGGCTCCCACATGGTTGATCGATTGGTTGAAGCAGGACAGGCAGAAGTCGTCGTTGTAGATAGTTTGGTCACAGGGCACCGAGCTGCGGTTCACCCAGCTGCTGTTTTTATAAAGGGGATTTGGCAGATAAAGGATTTCATGAGAAGTGTCTTTTCAAAACATCCTGATATTGATGCAGTGATTCATTTTGCAGCTTTCTCGCTGGTAGCAGAGTCTATGACAGATCCGCTTAAATATTTTGATAACAATACAGCTGGTATGATTGCGCTTCTGGAAGTCATGAATGAAGTTGGTGTTAAGAAAATTGTCTTTTCATCAACTGCTGCAACATATGGTATCCCTGAAGAAATCCCTATTTTGGAAACGACACCGCAAAAACCAATCAATCCTTATGGTGAAAGCAAACTGATGATGGAAACGATTATGAAGTGGGCAGATCAGGCTTATGGTATCAAGTTTGTGGCTTTGCGTTACTTTAATGTAGCTGGTGCCAAACCAGACGGTTCTATTGGTGAGGACCACGGACCGGAAACACATCTTTTACCAATTGTTCTTCAAGTTGCTCAAGGAAAACGAGAAAAGATTGCTATTTTCGGAGATGATTACAATACACCAGACGGTACAAATGTTCGAGATTATGTACATCCGTTCGATTTAGCAGATGCTCATAGTTTGGCAGTTGATTACCTTCGAAAGGGCAATGAGTCTTCAGCTTTTAATCTAGGCTCGTCGACTGGTTTTTCTAATCTGGCAATCGTTGAAGCAGCACGAAAGGTGACAGGACACCCCATTCCACTTGAAATCGCAGGTCGTCGTCCAGGGATCCGGATACACTTGTTGCATCGTCTGACAAGGCACGTCAGGTCTTGGGTTGGCAACCGAAATTTGACAATATTGAGATGATTATCGAAACAGCTTGGAAAATGGCATTCGATCCATCCAAATGGTTACGCTGATTGACATTGAAATCCAGCAGGAAGTCTGTTGGATTTTTACTTTGTAGGGAATTTTCAGTTGTAATCTTTTTATTTCAGCTATCATTTGAAAAACTATCTTCTTCATGTTACAATTAAAAAGAGTAAATTAAATACATAGAGGTAATATCGTGGCTTTTGGTGATAATGGACAACGGAAAAAAACAGGATTTGAAAAATTGACTTTGATTGTAGTTGTTATCATGTTATTGGTAACGGTTGGAGCAATCTTTGCAAGTGCACTTGGTGCTTTGAGCAATTTCTAATCCTCAAACGCTTGAAAGAGCGTTTTTTTAGAGTGAAAAACGAGAGAAGAGAAAAATATGAGTATGTTTTTGGATACAGCTAAGATAAAAAGTCAAGGCTGGCAATGGCGGTGATGGCATGGTAGCTTTTCCGCCGTAAAAAGTATGTCCCAAATGGTGGACCTTGGGGCGGTGACGGTGGTCGTGGCGGCAATGTTGTTTTTGTCGTAGATGAAGGGCTTCGCACTTTGATGGATTTTCGCTACAATCGTCATTTTAAGGCTCAGTCTGGTGAGAAGGGAATGACCAAGGGAATGCACGGTCGTGGTGCAGAAGATTTGATTGTTCATGTACCACAAGGGACAACCGTTCGTGATGCTGAAACAGGGAAAATCCTGACAGACTTGATTGAAAATGAGCAAAAGTTCGTCGTAGCTCGTGGCGGTCGTGGCGGTCGTGGCAATATTCGCTTTGCGACGCCTAAAAATCCAGCACCAGAAATTTCTGAAAACGGTGAACCAGGTCAAGAACGTGAACTCCAGTTGGAATTGAAAATTTTGGCAGATGTCGGTTTAGTCGGATTTCCGTCTGTTGGGAAATCAACTCTTTTGAGTGTGATTACTTCTGCTAAGCCGAGTGGCTTATCATTTCACAACTATTGTACCTAATCTTGGAATGGTTCGGACGCAGTCCGGTGAATCCTTGGCTGTGGCAGACCTGCCTGGCTTGATTGAAGGAGCCAGCCAAGGTGTAGGACTTGGAACACAATTCCTTCGCCATATTGAGCGAACTCGTGTCATCTTGCATGTCATTGATATGTCAGCTAGTGAAGGACGTGATCCTTACGAAGATTATCTTGCTATCAATAAGGAATTGGAATCCTACAATCTTCGCTTAATGGAACGTCCACAGATTATTGTTGCTAATAAAATGGACATGTCTGAAAGTACAGAGAATCTAAAAAGTCTTTAAAGAAAAATTAGTAGCAAATTATGATGAATTTGATGAACTGCCACAGATTTTTCCAATTTCAAGTTTGACGAAACAAGGCTTGTCAACGCTTTTTGGATGCAACTGCAGAATTGCTGATAAAACACCTGAATTTCTGCTTTATGATGAGTCTGAAATGGAAGAAGAAGCCTACTATGGCTTTTGATGAAGATGCTCCAGCCTTTGAAATTTCACGCGATGATGACGCTGCCTGGGTTTTTATCTGGTGATAAGTTGAAAAACTCTTTACCATGACGAACTTTGACCGTGAGGAAGCTGTCATGAAATTTGCACGGCAACTACGTGGTATGGGGGTAGACGAAGCATTGCGGGCGCGTGGTGCTAAGGATGGTGACTTAGTTCGCATCGGCAAGTTTGAATTTGAATTTGTAGACTAAAAAGGAGTGATATTATGGGTGATAAACCAATATCCTTTCGCGATGAAAATGGCAATTTCGTTTCTGCAGCTGACGTTTGGAATGAAAAAAAGCTTGAAAAACTTTTTAACAAACTCAATCCGAACCGAAAGCTTCGCTTGGAACGTGAAAAATTAGCACAAAAGAAAAGAATAGGACTTGCTCATTTTTGAGCTAAGTCCTATTTTTTTCAGTTGTGGTAATTTCGTTTAATAAGTCTTGAGCAGTTGTGGTTGGATTGACACGGACACGGTTGAGGGTTAGAAGTCCGTCATTAAGAGAAGCTAGTCCATTGTTGGTTGTTAACCCCATTTTATAGCCGAGGCTTTCAGCAATCTGTGTCGTTGTTTCACTATAACGTCCAGAAGGATAAGCAACCGTCGTTGTGTTTTGTGACAGGTTGCTGTCTCAGATATTGCTAGAAGCTTGCAATTCTGTCGTTTGTGTTTCTGCACTTGAAAGGGATAAATCCGGATGATTAACGGTATGATCTTTCAAAAGACATTCCCTTTTGCTTCATTTCCTTGATTTGCTCAAGCGTCAGCATATCCTCGCGTCCATTTTCGACAAAACCAGTAATGACATTATTGGTTGCCCGCATTTGGTATTTTTGAAGAAGTGGGAAAAGCATTGGTGTAAAATCTCTCAAACTATCATCAAAGGTCAACCAAACGACTTTTTTATTTTTCGGAAGGACATTTTCAGTCAAAACTTTATAGGCTTCCTTTGGCGTGAGAGTATAATAGCCAGCGTCTTTTAGAGCTTTCAAATGACTTTCAAACGTTTCAGGCGAGACAATCAAACCAGCATTTGCTGCTTCAGAAGGATCCATATTGTGAATCGCATGGTACATCAAAATAGGGAATTTAACAGGCTGATCTTGCTTTATCCATTTCACTTTGCTTACTTTTTCACTAGATCCAGATGTTTCTTCAGTAGTTGCTTGAGAAGTAGAAGATTTTGCTCACTTTTGAAGTGGCAGTTCTTGTATGGTTATTAGCTAGATTTGTTCCAGAGCGTTTCCACATAAATGTTCCTGCAATAACCAGAACAACCAATAAGATGAAGCTTATAATAGCACGTCGTTGTCTCCTCTTACGAATACGATTTCGTACAGAACGATTACAGAATGTTTTCCCATTATGTGGAACTCCTTTTACTTTTAAATCACTATGTATATTTTACCATATTTCTGACTAACCGTTCACAATTTTTAAAAATAGATTTCTATTATTTTTATAAAAAATCCTGAAGTCTGCTTACTAGACAAGTTTATTTGCTATAATAAAAAAAGCATAAAAATCTTAAGGAGTAGTCATGTCTATTAAAAATTGCTTTACTTGGTTTTGGGACAGTTGCTAGTGGTGTTCCATTTTTATTGAAAGAAAAATAGTGAAAAGATTGTGCAAGCAGCTCATTCAGAAATTGAAATTGCGAAAGTATTGGTAAAAGATGATGCTGAAAAAGAACGCTTGTTAGCAGCAGGAAATCATTTTAATTTTTGTCACGACGATTGATGAAATTGTAAATGATAATGAAGTAACGATTGTCGTTGAATTGATGGGGCGTATTGAACCTGCAAAAACTTTCATCACTCAAGCGTTAGAAGCAGGTAAGCATGTTATCACTGCAAATAAAGACTTGCTGGCAGTTCATGGTGCTGAGTTGCTTGAGATTGCTGCAAAACACAAGGTAGCTCTTTACTATGAAGCGGCAGTAGCGGGAGGAATTCCGATTTTACGCACGCTTGTTAATTCCCCTAGCTTCTGATAAAATTACACGTATTCTTGGTGTGGTCAATGGGACATCCAACTTCATGATGACCAAAATGGTAGAAGAGGGCTGGTCTTATGAGGCGGCACTTGCTGAAGCACAACGACTTGGATTTGCAGAAAGTGACCCAACCAATGATGTGGATGGGATTGATGCTGCATATAAAATGGTTATTTTGAGTCAATTCGCCTTTGGAATGACGGTTAAATTTGAAGATGTCACCCACCAAGGCATTCGCAATATTACACCAGAAGATGTAGCAGTTGCGCAGCAATTAGGCTATGTTGTCAAATTAGTTGGTTCCATTGAAGAAACGGAATCGGGCCTCGCTGCAGAAGTCACACCGACCTTTTACCAAAAATCTCATCCTCTTGCTAGTGTAAAATGGCGTGATGAATGCAATCTTTGTAGACTCTATCGGTATTGGTGAGTCGATGTATTACGGTCCAGGTGCGGGACAAAAACCCACTGCAACAAGTGTTGTTGCAGATATTATTCGGATTGTTCGACGGATTAATGAAGGAACTGTTGGAAAAAGCCTTTAATGAGTTTCAGCGTGAATTAGTTCTGGCTAAAACCAGAAGATCGTAAGAGCCCGTATTACTTTTTCGATATTGGCACCTGATGCGAAAGGATCAAGTTTTACGCTTAGCAGAAATTTTTAATGCTGAAAATGTCTCCTTTAAGCAAATTCTGCAACAAGGAACAGACGGAAATACTGCACGTGTTGTGATTATTACCCATGCTGTCAACAAAACGCAGCTAGAAAATGTCACTCGAAAATTGCAGGCAACTTCTGATTTTAAATTATTGAACACATTCAAAAGTATTTGGAGAATAAAATGAAAATTATTGTACCTGCAACGAGCGCGAATATTGGTCCAGGATTTGACTCGGTTGGTGTAGCTGTCAGTAAATATCTAACCATTGAAGTTTTGGGAGAAAGCGACCGTTGGCTAATTGAGCATGATTTGGAGCGGCGTATTCCTTCAAAATGAACGCAATTTATTGATTAAAGTGGCGCGCAGAATTGCTCCAGCTATTCAACCTCATCATTTAAAAATGACAAGTGATATTCCTTTAGCGCGTGGTCTGGGTTCTTCTAGTTCCGTTATTGTTGCAGGAATTGAACTTGCAAATCAATTGGCAAATTTTGCAGTTGTCAAATGCTGAAAAAAATTGAATCTTGCGACGAAAATTGAAGGACATCCAGATAATGTGGCACCTGCTATTTATGGTAATTTGACGATTTCTAGTTATTTAAACGAGAAAGTTTCAACTGTGGTGACGGAGTTTCCAGAGTAAGCTTTTATTGCCTATGTTCCAAATTATGAATTGCGTACTAAAGACAGCCGTGGCGTTCTTCCAAAAGGTTTATCTTATCGTGAAAGCTGTCACTGCAAAGCTCTGTAGCGAATGTGGCTATTGCCGCTTTAATGAAGGGCGATATGGTAACAGCAGGGCATGTCTAGTGAGTCCGACCGTTTTCATGAGCATTTTCGCCAAGGTTTGATTAAGGAATTTCCAAAAATCAAGATGCTGGCAAAGAAAAACGAGTGCGTATGCGACTTATCTATCAGGAGCAGGGACCTACTGTGATGGTTCTAGCACCAAAAGACCAGTCGAATATGATAAAAAGAGAAAAATAGAAGAGCAACAATTTAAAGGACAAGTTTTTGAGCTTCAGGTTGATTGCTGAGGCGTTCGAGTAGAAAAAAATGAGAAGAGTGAAGAGGGTGGAACAGAACTAAATGAAATAAAAATTTAGTTCGTAATCTGCCCTCACAAGGTTGCTCAATAGTCTGAGTACCTATTGAGGTGGCAGATAAGGAAAACGAAGTTTTCGCTAAAAGTGTCATTCCGAGCTTGAAAAGTGAACCGCTTGAAAGCTTTCATCTGCCACCTCAAGGCAGTACTTTTGAGCAATCAGTCGCTGCATCGTTGATTTATTACATAGTATGCTTTTTAGGTTGGGAATTTTTGTCCTAACCTCTTTTAATATTCTTACAAAGAATTCTCTCTTGTCTATTTGTTCAAATGTATGCTATAATAAATAAAGAGTACATAAAGGAGTACGGCTATGAATAAACTTGATTTGCAGGCACTTGCGGATGAGTTAGGGTTGCAATTTGATGAGACTTCATCTGTTATTTTTGGTCAAAAAGATGGTTATACTTTTCTATATTGAACAAACGAATCAAAAAATCAATACTGTATTTGTTGTTCGGTAAAAATGATGAAGCATTACCGTCTTTGGAAGAATTTAAAGAATTGACGAAATCTTCTAAGGCTTTGAAAACTTATCAGGTTAATTTATATAAAGCAACTTTTTTATATTAAACCTGGTATGACTAAAGGAAAAACACGTGAACATATTCGTCAGGGATTACAAGATATTATCGCGTTCTTGAAAGAAAGAAATCTGACGAATGTTTGCGAGCAGACCGGAAAAAGCAGGGCAAGTAGATCTTTATCAAGTCGGAGAAATCTTTTACTGCTTTTCACCAGAAGCATTTCAAGAATTAAGCTCAAACTTGTCAATTGAAAACCAAGTTTATGACCACCAAAAAGGAAAGTATCTTAGCAGGAACGGTAGGAGCCTTTCTAGGGAGCTTGATAGGGGGAATTGTTACCTTGGTGATTGCTCAACTTGGATATGTAGCTGTTGCTGCAGGGATTGTCATGGGAGTTTGTACGATTAAAGGATACGAACTATTAGGCAAAAGGTTATCCAAAGTTGGAATTGCAATTAGTGTGTTTTTCATGCTTGTGATGATGTTAGTTGCACATCAATTTGACTATGCTATTCAGTTTGCAAAAGCAGAAGGAGTGGATGTTTTTACAGCCTTTACCTATCTGACAGAGTATATTTTTAATGGCAATGAAGTGCATATCTTATTGGACAAATCTTGGTTTGCTATTATTATTCACAGGTGCCGGTGCTGTAGGAACGATTATTAGCGTTTTGTCTGCACAGTCACAAAAAATACATTACAAGAAAAATTAGGGTAAAAAGAATTCAAAGGTTTAGATTTTTATCTGAGCCTTTTTAGGTCTGATTAAAAAACATTGAATAATAAATATTCAAACATGTAGCATTTAATTTTAAAGAAGCTAATTGAATTGTCATCTCAACTATGCTACAATCAAGCTATGATGTTCAATAAATTAACTGGAAAAAAAGTCGTATGAGATCAATACTTAATAAAAATGATTGCCTTTCGGCAAATGAGTTTCATTAAAATTACACAGAAACATTGGTATCGCTCTTTCCGTTTTCTGAATCCATTTTTGGTATAAAATGGCTATATCAACAATCTTTTGCGATTCGGCATTGATTTCTCATTTTTCAACTATTAGCTTAGTTACGACAAATTTCACCTATCTGATAGGGGGATTGGCAGGGACCATTAGCGACTTATTTTAGTGCAAAATACACAGCTGGTTATTATGAGTCGTAGTACAGGGGACAACTGGGATTACAGCCTTTATTTTTAGCTTATTAGTTAATTCGCGCGAATTATTTTCGGTGGTTTTTAAATGACGGCGCTTTGACGAGAATCAATCTTCCTGTCAATATCAATCTAATTGTTTGCGATATTGATTGGTTATATGGTAGGACAAATTTTTCGATTTTCAAGTCCGAATGATGACCACATTGTAGATGAGCATTTTATTTATTACCCTAAAACGATGCGTCCTATCTTTTGCTCGTTTGCTCTGGCTGTCTTGGTTAGTTTTCTCATTAATCTGGGCAATCGATACAATGTTTTTTTCAACAATTATAACTTTTTGTCAGGCTTAATTGTCAATCGAAACAATATCTTTGTCATTGAAATGAATACCGCCTTACGGACTTTTAGCGCTTGGATTGGAAATAGTAATCCATTTAATGACCTGCCATTTATCAATGACTCCTTTGCCTTGGATAATCTCAATTATGCTTTGAAACATCATACTACAACAGGGGTACCTTATCTCTTTTCAACGATCAATCTGTATGATGCCTATGGAACATTTGTGGGACTGGGCGGAGTTTTAGCTCTTCTCGTAGCTATTCTCTGGAAATCTCGGAGCGACAAAGACCGAGATGAGTTTGAAAAAGTATTTTCCTTCACTTTTTAACCATGGTGTAGCCTTTATGGTTGGGATTCCTATATTTTTCAACTTTCTATTTTTAATCCCTTTTATCCTCGTACCAATGCTGAATGTCTTTGTAGCTAGTATTTTCTATACTTTAGAATAATACCTCGGCTGTCTATCCAGTTCTAGCGGAGCGTCAAAGTGTACTTTTATGCTTTTATTGGAACAGGTGGAAGTTTTGCGTGCATTAGCAGTGGAATTTTTATTTTTATTATCGATGTTCTTATTTATATCCCTTTTGTGAGATTTAATGATCGGATTCAGGAGGAACTCAGACAAATGGATCAGAAAGGAGGCGAACATGACTAAAAAGGTAAAAATAGTGCTACTAATTGTTCTAATTTTTGATAGGACTAGTCAGTTCCCTCTTATAGTTGGACGAGAAAAAACATTGATCAAATTGCTAAATTTTATAATGATCGGATGTCGTCAATCATTATGATACCAGGTAGTTCTGCTACGGAGAACCGCTTTGACGGCTTGGTTCAAAAGCTAATCAAAAGACGTCGTGGCGTGAAGCATAGCTTGCTCAAAGTTAAAGTCTGGAATGACGGACGAATTACATATAGCGGATCTATCGCAGCGAATGATAATGAGCCAATTATTGTGATTGGTTTTGAAAATAATAAAGATGGCTATAGTAACATCAAAAACAAGCCAAAATGGTTGACGCTGCCTTTGAAAATCTCCAGGAAAATACAATTTCAATAATTTTAAGGGGTTTGGGTCACTCAAACGGTGGTTTAATTTACACAGCTTTTATTGAAAAATTACCTCAGCAGCTATGATGTGGAATTGAAGAAATTGATGACAATCGGAACGCCTTATAACTTTACTGAAACCAATATCAACAACAAAACTGAGATGTTAGCTGATTTCATTAAAAATCGCGAAAAATATTCCGACTACTTTTAGCTATGTATTCTGTTGCAGGAACCATTACTTATGATTCAGACGAATTGGTACCAGATACGAGCGTGAGTGCAGGGAAATATATTTATCAAGGACAAGCGGCGCACTATACTGAAACCACAGTCACAGGTGCGGATGCCCAGCACTCGGACTTGCCAACCAATGATGAGGTTGTCTCCTTAGTTCAAGAGCACCTTGTAGATAGACAAAACCAGCGAAATCAAAGAAATTGAGAAAAGAGTAGGGACAGACGCCTAGGGGCTGCTGATACAATCATGGTCATCTATCCTATCTCCTCTTTTTGTTGTTATAAATTATGAATCGGACGATAATTTGCTATTCATTTTTGCATACCACTCTGCAATTTTTGCTATTGTACTTTTTCTGAAAAAGAGCGTTATACTTATGATAAAAAAATTGCGAAAAGAGGAAATCATATGCAAAATATAACCTTAAACAACGGTGTCGAAATTCCAATTTTAGGTTTTGAGTGTACCAAATTGCTCCCAAAGATACCAAGAGTGCTGTGCTAAATGCTATCAAGGCAGGTTATCGTCATTTTGATACTGCTCAAGCCTATGCCAATGAAAAAAGGAAGTAGGCGAGGCGATTCGAGAGTCTGGGATTGACCGCAAAGAGTTTTTCATCACTAGTAAAGTCTGGTTATCCAACTATGGATACGACAAGGCTTATGCCTCGGTTTTAGAATCTCTTGGCAGAATGGAGTTGGATTATCTGGATCTTATGTTGCTCCACCAACCTTTTGGTGACTATTATGGTGCCTACCGTGCTTTGGAAAAACTTTACAAAGAAGGAAAACTTCGAGCGATTGGTGTGTCTAATTTCTATCCAGATCGTCTCAGCGACATTGTAGCTTTCAATGAGATTACACCACAAGTCAATCAAGTGGAAACTCACCCACTGAATCAACAGATATTCGCACAAGAAAATATGATAAAAAAACAAGGTGCAAATTGAATCTTGGGCTACTTTTGCAGAAGGTCGTAGTGACATTTTCAACAATCTAATTCTCAAAAGTATTGCTGATAAACATGGTAAATCCACTGCACAAGTCATGGTTCGCTCGCAAGTTCAACGGGGAATTGTTTGTTGACTAAGTCTTCACGTTTTGAGCGAATGAAGGAAAAATATTGATGTTTTTGACTTTGAACTCAGTGCAGAAGATATGGTAAAGATTGCAAGTATGGATACCCAAACCAGCCTTTTCTTTAATCATCAAGAAGCCAGCACAGTAGATCTCTTTTTAGGATTTCTGGGGAGAAAAATGAGAACAGGATTTTTCGTTTGATTTCGAAAAATAACTATGTTAGTTTTCATTCAGATAATATTTTAATAACAATTGGGTATAATTACTTGAGTTTCGTTTGAAAAGATTATTATATAGTAAGTAATCTGATGTAAAGAATGCTTTATTATAATTTTTGAAAGTTTATCTAATGTTAACTCCAAAATTTAGTCTATTTGTTCTTGCTAGCTATTTTATCTTACCAATTATTGAATTGTTATTTCCAAACCAATATGTTAAATTAATCGTATTTGTGATATTTCTATTAGAAAATATTTTGGTGATAGGTCTGTATATAAAGGGCAAGTATTTTAACTGATAGCCTTATCTTACAATGCAATAGTAACAATAGTACCAAGAAAAAAAGCCTAACTTTTTATTTTGATTGAGTTGGGCTTTTTCGTCTTATTCAGTTTTTAATATTAGAACGATATTGAGTTAATTAATAATCTTATTTTATAGTGAATATATCTTGTCATGAGCATGGACTATTTAGTTTTCACCAACTCCTGTAAAATAGCTTTATTCTTCTTCAAAAACAGAAATGTAGAAAGTCTTGGTAGCTTCTTTTGTCCGAGATAGGAATCTGGATACGTTGGCTATTCACAGTGGATTCTTCAGTGTTTTGTTGAGTAATATTGATGAAAAAGTTGGTAATGCAGAAGCATTTACCAAATCAACAAAGGCTGCCCAATCTTTTTGAACAATAAACTTTGTTTGCGTCAGTTGATTGACTAATGGCTGCCAAATGCCTGAGATCCGAGCGTAGCAGCATAGTCAAATTAGCCAATTCTGCAAGCTTTATCTCTTTTCGTGTGGTATACGGGTGAGTCAAAGGGAACGGATAAGTAAAAGTTGCTCCATGAAAAGACCCTATGGAAAGAATATGCTCTTTTTGATAGGATAGTCTGTTACAATGAAGTGAACGTTTTCGTCATCCAGAGCTTTTTCCAATTCGTCATTCGTCTTTTGTTCAATTTGAATGTGTTGCTCCAAGCCTTTTTCTTTTATACGACTTTCCAGTTCAAAGATGGCTCCCAGTGCATTAACACCACCAAAAATAGTACTTTCTTTTAATGCAAAATGTTGAACATCATCGAGAAATTTTTGTTTTTGTTTTCAGGAATTTTTGGCTAGTTTAACTGTTTGATGACCGGTTTCTGTGAAACTTAATTTATTTTTTTCTTCGCTCAAAAGAGTAACTCCCAATTCGTCTTCCAGCATTTGCATATTTCGAGTTAAGGATGGCTAGAGAGATGAGTAGGACTTCGGCTGCCTTTAGACAAGGTTCCCTCCTGTGAGAAAAACAATGAGTTGCTCCAAGTGTTGTAAATTCAACATGATGTCTCCTTTTTGATTAATGAGGTTGGACAGTTTTGACTATAGGTAAAATGAATACTAGTATCATCTATCGTTATTGTACAATTTTTTTATTTGTCTTGTAAAATGAAAGCAGAGAGACAGCACAAGTCGTTCAAAACTATTTTTTTAAAAATCTCTTGACAAATCTTTTCAATCTATTTTATACTTAATGCAATTAAATACAACTTTAATCATGTCCCTGTGAGGCATAAAAGTAATCGTTAAAATGGATTAGTGCGCTAATCTACTATTTTATCATGAAACTTTTGGCTCAGGACTTCCTGAGCTTTTTGATTTTTAGGGCTGTATTCAATTAATAAATGTAGTCTGTGAGCTACGATTAAGGAGAATGTGCATGTCTTTAGACAAAAATAATAAGCGAGCATTAGTTGCTGCAATTGTTGCATCAGGAACAGACGACTTAAATGTCATGTTCTTAGCTTTTTTTCGATGTCGTCTATCATTTCAGAATTGGGCGTTACAGGAGCCCAAGGAGGCTGGATTGCAACGATTACCAATCTAGGAATGTTGGTTGGAGGTTTGCTCTTTGGCATACTGGCTGACCGTTATCACAAGTTCAAAGTTTTTAAATGGACGATTGTTATTTTTTCATTAGCGACAGGGCTGATTTACTTTACGCAAAATATTTATTATCTCTATCTCATGCGTTTCATTGCTGGGATAGGTGTTGGCGGAGAGTATGGAGTTGCCATTGCGATTATGGCAGGAATTGTTCCTGTTGGAAAAATGGGACGCATTTCATCTTTGAATGGAATTGCAGGGCAAGTTGGTTCTATTACTTCAGCACTTTTAGCAGGTTGGTTAGCTCCCGCACTTGGTTGGAAGGGCTTTTCCTTTGGACTTGCGCCTATTGCCTTGGTTTTTGTGGATGATGTTAGCGATTGATGATGATCATATCCGAGATAATGGCAATGTGACATTAAAAAGCAGAAGGACGCCAGTCTGTTAAAAATAAGCGAATTGTTTAAAAACACCAGCTCTAACAGCTCAGACGGTAGCACTAATGGTCATGACGACGGTACAAATTGCTGGATATTTTGGGATGATGAACTGGCTTCCAACCATTATCCAAACAAGCCTGCATATTTCTGTAAAAGATTCCTCACTTTGGATGGTCTCAACGATTTTGGGAATGTGTCTAGGAATGCTCACTTTCGGTCAAATCCTTGATAAATGGGGACCAAGATTTGTTTATTCAATCTTTCTTTTAGCTTCTTCTATGTGTGTTTACCTTTTCCAATTTGCCAATTCAATGCCAGCCATGATTATCGGCGGTGCGATTGTCGGTTTCTTTGTAAATGGTATGTTTGCGGGTTATGGCGCGATGATTACGAGATTGTATCCAGCTCACATTCGTTCCACAGCTAATAATATCATCTTAAATGTCGGACGAGCAATTGGAGGCTTTTCATCTGTGATTATTGGGAAAATTTTAGATGTTTCAAGTGTCTCAATGGTCATGATTTTCCTAGCAAGCCTTTATTTGATTAGCTTTGCTGCATTGTGGACGATTAAGAACTTAAAAGCAGAACGTTATTCACAATTAGGAAAAGAATTAGTCGTAAAAGAAGCGTAATATATCAAGTTTTAATGAAAGTCTGTCCAATTGAAGTGACAGGCTTTTTGCATTTCATGATATAATGAAATCAGGCAAATATAGGAGGAATGGGATGAATTTTTAAACAGCTGTCGTATTTTTCAGGATATTATTCGTACAGGGAGTTTTACAGAAGCAGCAGAAGAAAATTTTATTTCGCAATCAGCTATGTCCCAGCAGATGAAATCATTAGAAGAGGAACTTGGTGTGACCCTTTTTGAGCGCAAGAATCGCGGATTTCATTTAACGAGACTGGAAAATTTTTATCAAAAAGTCAACGGTTGCTGAAGATTATAACGGTTTGGTAGCTGATACACAAGTTTTGACAGGAACACAGCCAGTTTCCATGCGGATAGGTCTATTGTGGGGAATGACGAAAGCGTACTGCCTCAGATTTTAGCTGAATTCAAAGAGCGTTTTCCAAGTGTTCAGTTGGAAATCATGGTAGGGAAGTCATGAAGAGATTGGCACGGCACTGCGCCAGCAAAAGTTGGATATGACCATTAGCGACCAGCGAAAAGCATTTTCTGGCAATTATGCGAATATTTGCTTAACTTCTTTCCCTCTTTATATCAGAGTTGGACATGCTCATCCCTTATCCCAATCAAAAATCTGTTCAGATGAAAGGTTTGCAGGTCTATCCAGCTTTGTTATTAGCTGTGAAAGGACAGGAAAAGATAGAATCTGATTATTATCGTGACAATCTTGGTTTTCAGTCGGAATTTAATTTTGCTTATTCTCCAGAAGAAGCAGCATTGCAACTCATGGTTTCTACTGCTTATTTTCCTTTTGAAAAATGACTACTAAGGCAACTTCAAACCTTTATTGCGAATTTCCTCTTTTGCAGAATCAGCAACCCATAGAGCGAGACTATTTTTCTTTTTATCATTTGGAGCATACTCATCCTTACACAGAAGATTTTTTTAGAAATTGCTAAACGTTATTTCAGATAAGTTTTTCTTATCTGATTTTTTCTTCAATTCAAATTGATTTTGTTAAAAAGCAAAGCCGTACAATAAGAAATGTGAAGAAGAAAGTGAGGAAATGTCATGGATATTGATAATAAAGTCTCTTTTCCGGATTTGCTAGGCTTATCTGAAACAGATCCAGAATTTGTTGCACTCTTTAAACAATTCAGCTTTTCAGGAAGTGCTGAAAGACCTCCCTTCTCATTAGATGAAGAAGATATTACTAGCCACTTTAGCTGTTTTTAGTTGGCAGTCAAGGTCTTGAAGCTTATAAAGAGATTCTTCCCGTTGCTTTGGACAATGGGGTGAAAGCCGTAGAAGTCAAAGAATTGCTGTATCAAGCGGTTGCTTATTTAGGACTTAGTCGTGTTTATGCTTTTTTCGCACCAACGAATACGATTTTTACTAATCAAGGAACTTCTCTTCCTTTGGCTAGTCAAAAAAATACGAAAAATCAAACTCGCTTAGAAGCTGGAGAAGAAGCTCAGATTGCAATTTTTGGCGACCAGATGAAGGGTTTTGCGACAAAGGGAGAGCCAGATATACGCCATATCAACAAATGGTTGGTCGATAATTGCTTCGGTGATTATTATACTCGCTCTAGCCTGATTATGCTGAGCGTGAATTGCTGACATTTTGCTACCTTTATTCTCAAGGGAGTTGTGAACCGCAGCTAAAGGGCACATTGCAGCCAATCTTTGCTTGAGAAATGATAAAACGTTGTTAATTGCAGTCATCTCTGCCTGTATCCCTTATATCGGTTATCCGCGTACTCTCAATGCACTTAGCTGTATCAACGAAGTTGCAAATGCACAACAGTAAATTTATCACAAAGGAAGTAGAAAATGAAATATCAAACAAAAGAGGTTTCTTTGATAAGGCAAATCATTTCGGACTTGGTGCATCAAATGATGCTTATGTCAATACTTATCGGTTAATCATATCTAAATGCCCTCGGTGCAACAAAGGATGGTGTGATTGCCCTTCATAATGTTACTTTTTGAGCCTGGTTGTCGAAATAATTGGCATATTCACCATGCTAGCAGGGGCGGTGGACAAATTTTTGATTTGTACAGCTGGTGAAGGCTGGTACCAAGAAGAAGGAAAAAGAAGCCGTTAGTTTATCTGAAGGCTCTGTGGTTGTTATTCCAGCTAATGTAAAACATTGGCATGGTGCGAAAAAAAGATTCTTGGTTCAGTCATAGCGCTTGGTGTTCCTGGGGAAAGATTTATCAAATGAATGGTGTGAAGCCGTCTCGGACGAGGAATATCATCAATTAAAAGATTAGAAAGTTACTAATAGCATGAAGAAAGTTCTTATTTTAGGAGCCAATGGGCAAATTGCTCGTTTGGTGATTTCAAGATTATTACAGGAAACAGATGTACATTTGACGCTTTATTTGCGAAAAGTGCTCGTTTACAGTCACTTGCAGGTGAACGAGTGGATGTTCTTGAAGGGGATGTCAATGATTTTGCAGCCTTGACAAAAGCTATGAAAGGTCAAGATATTGTCTATGCCAATCTCGGTGGAAAGTTTGAGCCTATGGCAGCAAATATTGTTAAAAGCAATGGAAGAAAAATCAAGTTTCTCGTTTGATTTATGTAACAGTCCTTGGTTTTGTATCACGAAGTGCCAGGAGAGTTTGGTCGTTGGGTGGAAGAAAGTATCGGTTCAGACATTATGGATGATACTCGTCGCGCAGCGAAAAATCATTGAAGAGTCTACTGTTAATTACACCATTTTTGCGCACTGCTTACATGACAAACAATCCTGAAATTGACTATGAATTAACAGAAAAAGGGAGCCTTTACAAAGGAACAATCATTTCAAGAGCGAGTATCGCAGATTTGATTGTTCGCATCAGCAAAAGATACATCTTTACATAACTGCGTAAGTCTAGGTATTTCAAAGCCAGGAACAGACGGCGACAGACCCTATGATGAAGAAAAACAGCACAAACCTATGGGTAAGAAGGTTTGTGCTGTTTTTAATTGTAATTTTATTCCATTTTAAATGATAGAATAATAGTTTCTCACTATACAGAGAAATGAAAATGCTAGAAAAAACTCCCAACGCGATACAATAAAAGGTGTTCAAGCTTATTGTAAAGTGAACGGAGAAAATATAGCATAAAAATTTTCATTGTTTTATCACATATAAGAGTGAAACAGACGATTATGATTTATTTATCAAATTGAACTTCTTCTAACAGGTACTCAATGAATTTATCACCCATTTTAGACAAGCTAGCTTTTTCATGTTTAATATAAACCAGCTCAATAGGGTCATCAATATCTAGCGGAATGGAAACAATATTGTCACCGTTGAGATTGCTGTTGAGAATACCAGTTGCGATAGTGTAGTCGTCAAGACCAATCAAAAAGATTGAAAAGGGTTGCTCGGTCACTGACAACGATGGATTTTTATGGTGTTCTTGGATAGGATTTCTTCTGAAAAGTAAAAGGAATTGTGGGTTCCTTGATCGTAACTGAGGTAAGGAAAATCTTCTAAGTCTGATAATTGAACCAGTTTCTTCTTGGCTAGAGGATTGCTCTTGCTAACAAAGATATGGGGCTGTGCGGTAAAGAGATGAGTGGCAATCAAGTGATTGTCATCTAGCATTTTAGAGAGGACATCGCGGTTGTAGCTATGAGAAAAGAACACCAATCTCGCTATGGAAATTTTTGACGTCGTCAATGATTTCCAAGTTCGAGTTTCCCAGCGGAAGAGCTCATACTTTCCATATCACCTTCTTGAGTAGAGAAACGAAAGCATTGACCACAAAGGCATAGTGTTGGGAGGAAACGCTGAAAAGTTCTCGGTTAGCAATGGGATTTTTATAACGTTCTTCCAGCAGCTGGGTTTGCTCCACTACCTGACGAGCATAGGAGAGAAATTCATGCCGTCCTTGGTCAGAGTAATGCCTTTGGGATTGCGGATGAAAATTTCAATACCCATTTCATTTTCCAAATCACGCACAGCATTAGACAGACTGGGTTGGGTGATAAATAACTGTTTGGCAGCTTCGTTCATACTGCCTGTTTCTCGACGATTTTAATAATATAATGTAATTGCTGAATTCTCATAAGCCTATTTTATCACATTAGCATTGACAAAACACTTGTTAAGTTGTAAAATATGTTAAATTTAACCTTTAAGAAAGTCCAGCGAGGCTTCCAAAGGTTTCAGGTGAAGGAAGAGTGGGAACAAGTCTGCTCTCTATTTTCGTGAGGCCTTGCGTGTGTATGCGAGGTCTTTTTTGGTAAAGAAATGAGGTAGAAATGGTAAGTAGTTCGTGTAAGAAAAGATTCGGAAAAATCATGTTGGAGAAGATGAGCATTGTGCATCAAGAGGAAATTGCTCCGCGAATTTTTGCTATGGATTTAAAAGGGGAAATGGTTATCCAGATGAAGGCTGCAGTTTCTACATATTCGAGTCCCAGATGATACGAAGCTTCTACGGCGACCTATTTCACTTTCGAGATTGATAAAGAGAGAAAAATCTGTCGGATTATTTACAGGATAGAAGGAGCAGGCACAGAAATTTTTTCTAAATTGCAGAAGGGTTTTCAGTTGGATGTCATGGGTCCTCAAGGAAATGGGTTTGATTTATCTGGTTTGGGCAGTGAAGATATAGCTTTAATCATAGGAGGCGGGATTGGTGTTCCGCCCTTGCTGCAGGTAGCAAAAAGAATTACATAGCAAAGTGAGTCAAGGTCACTTTGGTTCTTGGATTTGCAACAAAACGCCGTTATTTTTGGAAGAAGAGATGAAAAATACGGTCGTGTCATCGCAACAACAGATGACGGTTCTTATGGTCGCAAGGCTATGTTTCCTCTGTTGTGAATGAGTTGCCAGAAAGTTTTTACAGCGGTTTATGCTTGCGGTGCCCCTGGTATGCTCAAATATGTTGATGAAACATTTTCGTAGTCATCCGCGAGCTTACATTTCGATGGAGTCACGAATGGCTTGTGAATGGGGGCTTGCTATGCTTGCGTACTTCATGGCTGGTGAGGATCAATCAGTCAATAAGCGTGTCTCTGAAGACGGTCCAGTTTTTGCGACTGGCACAGTCTTGGTGTAGAGGTGAACATGTCGAAAAATCGTTTAGCAGTTTTCTTCCGGATTGGAACTGAAAAATCCACTATTCCAGCTTCAGCTGTTTTTGGTTTTGGTCAGAATATGCCAAATATTATGACCTAGATATGCTTTGGCTCAATCATGATTAAAGCAAGCACGCAGAATCCTCGTTTTAGTAATCCGACACCGCGCGTGGCGGAAACACCAGCTGGTATGCTCAATGCTATTGGTTTGCAAAATCCTGGTGTAGATGTGGTGTTAGCAGAAAAGCTTCCTTGAGTTGGCTCAGCATTATCCTAATCTGCCGATTATTGCTAATGTTGCTGGATTTTCCAATGAAGAATATGCTTTTTGTTGCGGGAAAAATTCTCAAGCACCAAACGTTAAAGCAATCGAACTCAATATTTCTTGCCCTAATGTGGATCATGGCAATGGAGGATTATTGATTGGGCAGGTGCCGGATTTGGCATACGAGGCTGCGAAGGCAGCAGTAGATGGATCGGAAGTGCCAGTCTATGTGAAATTGACACCTAGTGTAGCAGATATTACGCAGATAGCTATAGCAGTTGAAGCTGCAGGAGCAACGGGCTTTACTATGATTAACACCTTGGTTGGCATGCGGTTTGACTTAAAAAGCAGAAAACCCATTATTGCAAATGGAACGGGTGGGATGTCAGGTCCTGCTGTTTTTCCTGTTGCCTTGAAGTTAACTCGTCAGGTAGCCCAATCCAGCAGTTTGCCAATCATTGGTATGGGTGAGGTAGATTCAGCGAAGCAGCCATTGAAATGTTTATTGCGGAGCATCAGCTATTGGTGTTGGCACGGCAAATTTCACTGACCCTTATGCTTGTCCTAATATCATTGAGAACCTACCTAAAGTTATGGATAAGTATGGCATTGAAAGTTTGGAAAGTCTGCGAGCAGAAGTTAGAGAAAATTTTCTTGCTTAATTGATGTTTTACTGGACAAGAGATAAAAGTAAATTATAAAAATAATTGAAAATAAAACCTTTAAAGAAGTCCAGAGAGGCTACTAGGAAGATATGGTTAAAATGGCAGTTGCTGCCATTTTCGTGTAACCTTGCCTCGGGCAAGGTTTTTCTATAGCTCGTAATAAGGCGAGTTTAGAGCTATTGATGATTAGCTAGTGCTACCAAGCAACTTCACCGTTTGATGTAGTATGATCAGTGTTGAAAGGGTGGCAGTGCCAGAGATTCTGTCAAAAGGTTAAAAATGGCGAAAAAGCCTATAAAAAGGAGAAGAATCTATGCGTGAAGAACGTCCTATTGCCCTGATTTTCCGTCATTTGATGATGTCAAGGAGTTTTTGGAGCATTTTCCAGAAGACGAAAAGTTATATGTCAAAATCGTATGGGAATTTTTCTATGCCATTGGTCCGAAATGTGCATTATCTGAAAGGTTTGGGACACAGCATTTTCCTAGATTTGAAATTGCATGACATTCCAAATACAGTGCGCTCTACCATGTCAGTTTTGAGAACCTTTGGGATTGATATGGTGACGGTTCATGCGGCAGGTGGCGTGGAAATGATGCGAGAAGCAAGAAGGTTTTAGGTGATCAGGCAAAAGCTCATGGCAGTGACCCAGCTGACTTTCACCAGTGAGGATGATATGAGGGATTGCCAAAATATCCAAACAACTGTTTCAGAATCTGTTGTCAACTATGCCTGCAAAGCTAAGGAAGCTGGACTGGACGGAGTTGTTTGTTCGGCTCAGGAGGTTAAGCTGATTAAAGCCGCAACAGCAGAAGATTTTCTGTGCGTCACTCCAGGTATTCGACCAGCTGGTTCTGAAATCGGGGATCAAAAACGGGTTATGACGCCCAAGAAGCTCATCAAATTGGTAGTGATTACATTGTGGTTGGGCGTCCAATCACACGAGCAACTGATCCAGTAGCTGCTTACTGAGCTATAAAGGCGGAATGGGTGAATGGTTAGAAAAAATCTATCGAGCAATCATTGACAGACCAATAGGTTACAAGACAACTTCTGGCAATTGTTATCCTATCAACTATGGTTATATTCCGGATTTATTTGCTGGAGACGGCGAAGAACAAGATGTTTATATCATTTCGAAAAAATACGAGAACCTTTTGGAATCTTTGAAGGAGAATTGATTGCTGTTATTCACCGACAAGATGATGGGAGAATAAGTGGGTACTGACCTCATAAATGAGAATATTACCATAGAAGATATTAAAGAAAAGACATATTTTTGGAACAATATGCTCCCTATTGAATTATTGTAAAGGAGAAATCATGACTTTTAGCAAAAAGATATTGCCCGTGACTTTCACTGAAAATTGAGGCTGTTTACTTGAAACCGAAGAGCCTTTTCACTTGAGCGAGTGGTATTAAGTCTCCAATCTACACAGATAATCGTGTGACCTTAGCCTATCCGGAAACGCGGACATTGATTGAAAATGGCTTTGTGGAGAAAATCAAGGCTGAATTTCCGAAGTAGAAGTGATTGCTGAACAGCGACAGCGGGTATTCCTCATGGTCAAATTATTGCAGATAAGATGAACTTACCGTTTGCTCTATATCCGTAGCAAACCAAAAGATCATGGGGTTGGAAATCAGATTGAAGGTCGGGTAAAATCAGGTCAAAAAATGGTCGTGGTTGAGGATTTGATTTCAACTGGTGGTTCTGTTTTGGATGCTGTTGCAGCAGCGAAGCGGGAAGGTGCAGATGTCATTGGAGTAGTGGCTATTTTCACTTATGAATTACCCAGAGCAGAAAAGAATTTTTCAGATGCAGGTGTGAAATTAGTAACCTTATCTAACTATACTGAATTGATCAATCTGGCAGAACAAGAAGGCTATGTTTCAGCAGAAGGATTGGCACTACTTGAGAAATTTAAGCATGATCAAGAAAAATTGGCAGGAGGGATAAGGAAAAATAAATCTAGTAGAACTAGTAGGAAGTATCCTCAGGCAGAAGTCTGCGGGCACATCCAGATGAATTTCCAGACCTATATGATTTGACATTGAGAGGATTAAGCAAGCGACAAGTTCTTGGTTTGAAGAGTATGAAAAAGACAAGGTATCGTTACCAAAGTTGGAGAAGTCTCCATCATGCTAGATAGAATGGAGAATCCTAGTCGAGCCTTGGTTATGGTGACAAAAAGTTCTTGTCCGTCCCTCTATCAAGTGACAGACAGAAGCTTTTTAGAGGGGAAGGCAATCGTAGTTTAAGAGATTGGCAGACTATTTTTAGTGATTATTATGCGTAAACCTGCCAGAAGAATTAGAATTTTTCAGAGTCTGGTTTGGTTGTTAGAAATTTTACTGTTTTAGAAGATTATCTTTTTAGACAATGAAGAAATGGACGTAGCAAGTAATTTAATCGTTAAGCAGCAATCTGACGATTGTTGTTTTTAAAATAGCGAAACACTGTAGATTTTGTTATAATATCCCTATGCTAAAAATGTACTCTTTTTCTTTTGGAATCTTGCAAAAATCATGTTACTGATTGGCTTGCATTATTTTTACTGCGATTATTCATCTAGGGACAATTTCTAGTCTTGCTTTTGATTGGAACGGTCATACTAGTATTTTCTAGTTTATCGTTATCTATAAAATTTAAAAAATGCTACCACCATGATGAGAACACAAAGTTGCTACTATGATAGCAGTGATTGTATTTCAGTTGACAATGCTTTTTGTCTGCTCAGTTGCTGATTCCGGCGGGATGCAGCTGTTGTTTTCAACAGTGCTTTCAAATACTTAAAAGAATCTTCATTTACAGCTATTTGACACGCAATCCGAATAATCTGTTCCTCTTTTTGTATGAGCGCTTTTATAATATCTTTTGGAAGTTCAGCTTTATGGATTTTGCAAGGGTTAAATATATTTTATGCCGATATAACGGCTCTCATTTTTGTACAAGGAATGAAAACATGTGAGCAAGTCTGCTGATATGACATTTAGTTTGCAGGTCTTGTAGTTGGCCTTTCACCTTATTTTTATTCGATGCACGGATATGGCCTCTTCCGCTCATTCTAGTACAAATATTCTTACTTTTTGATTTATTTGAACTTCAATGGCAGGATAGAAGGATACTCTTCATAAAGACAATCGGATTAGGGTTTGATAAGTGGGATTGCAGTGTTGATACCGACCAACTGTGTTGATTGTTATTATGGCAGGTTTTATGTTGCTGTTGTTCAAAAAGAAATGGAAGAAATTTATCCTAATTTTTCATCTTTCTCTATCGTTTGGTGTAGCTTCTATCAGTGGAAACCATCTGAAAGCGACGCAACAGAAGTGACATTGATACAAGAGAAAGGGATTGTCTAAAAGTCCTTTGCTCTTTATTGACTTAGGGTTGACTTTTATTGGACACGATCAGGAAGACATGAAAGAGGGTTTGCTCTAATACATTGATGTGGATCAGAGAGACAGTATAACGAATGGAATGTTTACAAGAAAATGTAAAAAGAAATCAAACGACGTTTAAAAGAGTATTCGTTTTTGGATTTCCAATCATCTTTACTATAAGCATTCATTAACTGTTTCAGAAGGAACTCTAGGCTGGTTGTATCGAGATGTGGAACATGAAAAACGCCCTATATTTCTCCTCTTTATCCTATACAAAATTCTGTAGCGCAGTTTATCAGAACTTATTTTCTGAGTGTCGATAGAATGAGTATCGGTATGAGATTGTGAAGCGTTACGTTTGGATTGGTGATGAGTCTGGGGCTTGTTTTTGCCTTGGGAAATATCGTGCAAATGATAAATTGAATTGTATCAGTCTTGCAGTCTTTGGTGGTTTGTTGTTTTTGATCATTTTCGAAGGTGGAAAGACGCGGTATTTAATACACTTTTTATCGCAAATCATCATATTGTCTGCATTAGGATTGACTAAATATTTACTGATTAGGTTAAAAAGTAAGAAAGGAGAAAAAGATAAAATGAGAAAATCGTTTTACACTTGGTTGATGACGGACGCAATCCCAAAAGCAAAGCACCGAAAGGCGATTTTAGCAGACTTGGTGTTTCATGAAACAAATTTCCTAAGCACACGGATGATTTTTGATGAAGTTAGCCGTATTTGGAAGAACATGCTGACTTTTCCTTTAATCTTAGCGATTTTGATGCGATTTGGGAAGAATATCAGGCTCGATTAGTTCGGAGAAATGATGGAATTTTCCGAGTTACTTTGGCTAGTAATAATAGTAAATAATGTGAAGAAAAGGGTTCTTTATTTGCAAGAACATTCAGTAGAAAGTACCTTACAGCATCCGGATGATGCTTTTCATCTTTTTGGTTCCAATGAACGTCACTTGCGTTTAATGGAACAGGAGTTGCAAGACGATTCATGCTCGGACAGAAATTGTCCAGATTATTGGTGAGGAGATGGCATGTGAAGAGCCCGTCAGGTTATTCAGGCTCTGTTAGTCTTAGTTAACCGTGGAATGACGATTGGAACGCCAGATGTAGTGACAGCTATTACCATGGTCAAAAATGGTGAAATTGATAAGTTTAGTGGCTCATATGAAGAAGAGTTATTAAAGATCTTATGGTAAACTCATTCGAGTTAGACCCTAGGGCAGAAAGTGTATGTCGATAGCATTAAGAACCATGATGTTGTCTTTGGGATTGGACCAGCAGGAACAGGTAAGACCTTTCTTGCCGTAACTTTAGCATGACAGCGCTGAAGCGAGGGCAGGTCAAACGGATTATATTGACTCGTCCTGCAGTAGAAGCTAAGGCGAGCCCTAGGATTTTACCAGGACGTTTAGGAAAAAGGTGGATCCTTATTTGCGGCCTGTTTATGATGCATATGTATCAGATTTTAGGTAAGGATCAAACAACGCGCCTTTAGTGGAGCGAGATCATTGAGATAGCTCTTTGGCTTATATGTGGACGAACATTGGATGACGCCTTTAGTCATCTTAGATGAAGCAAAATACGACCATTATGCAGATGAAGATGTTCCTGACTCGACTTGGTTTTTCAGATTCCAAGATGATTGTCAAGTGGAGGATAGTGATTGACTTGCCAAAGAATAGTAAATCAGGTCTCATTGATGCGACGGAGAAATTGAAAGATCAAGACAGATTGATTTTTAGTTTATACTGTCAGCTAAGGACGTTGTTCGTCATCCTGTGGTTGCAGAGATTATCCAGCCTATGAACATTCTACTGATGTCATGATCACAGGACATAGAAAGTAAGAATTAAAAATGATTGACCAACTATCTAAGCAATACAGATGTAGGATACTAACCGAAAGGATATCCCAAGTATTTTATCTTTAATGAAAGCAATCCTCTGTATTTTCAGCATTGTCCACCAGAGCCGAATTTGGCAAGTGTAAAAGAGGATATGCTTCGTCTCACTCTGAGGCAAGCTAAGATAAGTTTTATGTTGGCTTTTTGGAATAATTCTAAAGCTTGTGCTGTTGCATGGATTTTGTCTATGCATATCCTGATGAGGAGACTGTTTTTATTGGTTTGTTTATGGTTGAACGCCTCATCAGAGAAAGGGATTAGCAGTCAGATTGTGACAGAAGCACTAGCTTATTTTGTTAAGAACTCTCGAAAAGCACGTTTAGCTTATGTTAAGGGAAATCCTCAATCCTCAGCATTTTTGGGAAAAAGCAGGCTTTAAACCAATTGGATGCGAGGTTAGCAAGAACTCTATACGGTTGTTATCGTTGAACAGAGCTTAGGAGACATTCTATATAAGTCAATGAAAAATTCTAAAAATAAAAACACCTCACTGCGATAAACTTGAATGCAAGTTACTCAATCGTCTGGAGGATGCACTTGTTATTTTACTACTTTTCGTCTAAAAGCTCAATTTTAGGCACGCAAAAAATCTTGCTCTTGAGCAAAGTTTTAAAAATTATTCGTGATTTTTATAATGTTACCTGAGTTTAGCTTCATCAAAGGTTTGATTGTTTTTGAGCAGATGATAAATGATACGAATAAGTTTCTGGCAACAAGTGTCATAGCGACATTATAGTGTTTTCCTTGACTGATTTTTTAGCTTTAAATAGAGCTTTAAAATGCGGAGAATAAACTGACATGAGCTTAGCTGCTTGTATTAAGGCACCTCAGATAAGAAGAGCCACGTTTCACCATATGGCCAGCATATCCATCTGACCTGATTGGTAAAATGGCAGGGTCTAACCCAGCGAATACTGGAGTTGATTTGGATTTTCTAAAATTACGGATATTCTTTATTTCAGCTAGAATAATAGCACCAAGGCGAGTTCGATTCCGGAATAGAGGTGATGGGAGAATCTAATTCAACCATCAAGAATTAATTCTTCTGGACTTGATTAATCTGCTTTATCATAGTGTCTAATGCTTTCAATTAATTGCACTAATTCTAAGGATAAAAGCAGGTGAAGCATTACCAATCGTCTGTTTAGCTGCTTCTTGTATCTGATGAGCTTATCAGCGGTTAGTCGTTTGATTTTCAGTAATGATGAGAAGTGAGCGCGAGCTATCTTTGAGAAGAAGGATAGTTGTTAGTAGCTCATAGACAAACTCGATTGTAGATTCTTAAACAATCTCGTGGAGTTCAGGAAAGATAATATCAACAATCTGACATATAAATTCTTACATTTAGAGCGAGAGTGAATTGGTTGATTTTGCACGTGTCAGCTCTTTTTAACTCATCCATTACTTTATCTGTTTGATAGTATTCAGGAGTGACACTCAGACCGTAATTTACGAGCAATTAAAAGAGCGTCCTTACTGTCTGTTTTCGTTTTTCGTAGAGATTGAGAGTTGGCAAATTGTTTGATAATAAAAAGGGTTGTAAGCAAACACGTTGTAACCTCAATTCTCTTAAAAAGGACAATATTGTAGTTATGTGTCCTGTACTTTCAAGTGCTATTTGACATCTTAGCGTTATAGAAGATAATTGCTCAAGTTTTAATCTAAGGTCTTAAAACCTTGATACGAATTGAGTGAATCTGAAGTTAGTGATTACTATTTCTCCAGTCTCATCAATACAAGCTAAATCGTGTTTGTTTTTGGCAATATCACTCAACATAAAACATAAGTTTCTGATTCCTTTCCAAGTGATTAGCGACTGCTGTTCGTTCCATCGCACTCTTTGCCTTTGTGACTCTTACACGAGATAAAACGTCAAGCGTTATCATTCTCATTACTAATGAAACAAAGAGCCGTGGTTAGAGTCTCTAAAAATCGTCAAAGCGATTATTAGACAATACTAATCCACAGCGCTGAACTAAGTATAAAAACAATTCTAAAAATAATGAAAGAAAAGGGTTTATACTGGCGGGAGCTACCCGCTAATATAAATATAAAGAGCTAGATGTTGCAGGACTACATCGTGAGCTGTCATAGCGGACTTTCGCAGCTATATTGCTGAGCGCATTCTTAAACAAGCAGGATTTTCTGTTAAGAACCTAGACGGCGCCTTTTTGCCTTAGTACAAAATGGTAAAACCAGAGGGAGTAGAATATGAAACTAGTATCGCTATGTCTGAATTTTTATAAAAATACCAAGCAGAAAAAGCTGATCCATTATTGATGTGCGAGAGGTTTATGAGTTCGTGTCAGGGCACGTTCCGACAGCACAGAAACCCTGCCTTTGAGTAGTTTGGAGGCAGGCTACAAACAACTCAGTCAGCAGGAGAAATACTATGTCATCTGCCAATCTGGCGCACGCTCTCGGCCGCTGTGTCAGTTTCTGAGGTGCGCAAGGTCTGTGATGTAACCAATGTGGCTGGGGGCATGAATATCTGGCATCGGAGAGGTGAGAGTAAAGTAAAGAAAAAACTCGATTAAGTGCTGTCTTAATCGGGTTTATTCAATCTACAAACTCAACAATATGAGCTTTACAGTCAATGGCTTCTAGGAATTTGAGTAGGTCTGTCGTGTTTAAAAAGAGTGTTTTTCATTGGTATTGGGGTGAAAAACTCATTCGTTTTTCTGACATGATTTCTTTGTCAAAAATAGACTTGAATGTCTTTATCGGCATTGTTTAACAATCCAAATGGAGAAACGACGCCTGCTGGCAACATCATTTTTCAAATAGACTGTCAGAGGATGCCATGCGGATTCTATTGGCTTTTTACCAGTTCTTTCAAACAAGTCCATGTCCAAGCGCTTTTTGTCGTCCATAGATGAGCAAGTAGTAGGCGGTTTTCTTCTTGTTAGTGAGAAACATGGTTTTGGTGCGGACACCTTCAATGCCTTCGATAAAGCTGTCTGCTTGCTCGGTCGTAAGCGCTGGTTCGTGCTCTACGATTTCAAATGGAATGTTTAGTTTGTTTAAGGTTTCTTCCACTTTTTGTGTAAGTCCATTTTACTTGCCTCCTTTGATTTGTTTTATTACTCTTATTATACCATATTGAGGAGGACTTTTCTTTCAATGGTTGGCAACCTGCCCCCAAAAAGCAGTCCATTCCGTCGATCGGGTCGCTAGTCTGTCCCTAAAAGCAGTTCACTCTGTCCGTCGGGCCGACAGCCTGCTCAAAACAGGTTTACTCTGTCCGCCGGGCTGACGGCTTGCCCAGAAACAAGTTCACTCATCCGCCGAGCGGACGGCTTGCCCTAGAAACAAGTTCGCTTTGTCCGCCGGGCTGACGGCTTGCCCTAGAAACAGTTCACTCTGTCCGCTGGGCTGACGGCTTGCTAGAAACAAGTTTGCTCTGTCCGCCGGGCGGACACACTCCTTTAAGAACTACTTTTGCCCATTGTACAGTTCTATTTTTCTAAAAAAGTGATAGTTGGAATCATCCCTTATATTGTGTACCGTAAATAAACAAACCTCAGCAGTTTTCGTCGCCTGCTGAGGTTATTTTCGCTTGATAAGGTATTGGACGGCTTTTTCTAGTCGCTCTTTTTGAGCTTTCGGGATCGTCCAAAGGGTGGTTGAGACATTCAGTGAGATTTTCGGTAATCATCAACTCAATGACCCGCTCGACACTAGAGCGCACAGCGGTTAATTGAGTGATAATGTCCGCACAGTCGCGCTCTTCTCTATCATTTTTTGAATGCCACGCAATTGTCCTTCGGAGCGTTTCAGCCGCGTAATAAGCTTTGAATTTGCCATGTCCTTGTCCTCTGTTTATTTTTTTACATTATATCTTGAATAGACCTCTTTGTCAAAGTTCTCGCTCTTTCTTTATGATATAATGAGGGAGGTATGATGTGAATGGTTTGTGTCAAACTTGGATGTTCACCATGACAGAAGCCGTCTATGTCGGTCAGTAACAGGAGGGAAACATGTGTCAAGAATGTTATTCTAGGGAAAGTAGAAGAACGCCTTTACTGAATCCTTTTGGATTGTTTGCAACACCACAGGCAGTATATTTGCGGAACATGTGGGCGGTGTATCTGCATTGAAAAAGACCCAAAGAGAGGATTGCAAAGGTGGCATTTTCCGTTTAAATCATTAGAAATCGCAAAGCTATACTTGCGAACCGCTGATTATACGATGAAAAACCCATGCGGTATTTATGAAATGAAAAATAGTAAGGGAAGGCTGTCTTATAAAAATTCTTGTGGCAAAAGAAGATTTACAAGTATTTTTTTAAAAAGAATAAGGATAAAACATGCCCATTGCTGGCACCTGTTTTTACCGTTCATGAATACAAAGAGTATCCCAAATACAGAAGTGCGAAAATTGACAGCTGATGAGATAAGCCGCTACATGAGTGAAAGAAGTTGAATGTCACTTTGCAGCCAAAAACAACTTTGTTTTTATCTGCTTTATTAGGAAGATATGAAAGAAGCGACGACTGGATTTTCATGGGTGTATGACGGTTTAGTTATGCCTTGATTTATGGTATAATGATAAAACACTTGAAAGAGGATAAAAGGATGAATATTCAACAACTGCGCTATGTTGTAGCCATTGCCAATAGTGGCACCTTTCGTGAAGCCGCTGAGAAAATGTATGTCAGCCAGCCTAGTTTATCCATTGCGGTTCGAGAATTAGAAAAAGAACTGGGTTTTAAAGTATTTCGCAGAACGAGTAGCGGTACATTTCTGACACGTCGAGGGATGGAATTTTACGAAAAAGCTCAAGAATTGGTTAAAGGATTTGATGTCTTTCAAAATCAGTATGCCAATCCAGAGGAAGAAAAAGCAGAATTTTCCATTGCCAGCCAGCACTATGATTTCTTGCCGCCTCTGATAACGGAATTTGCCAAACGCTATCCAAAAGGTAAGAATTTCGAATTTTTGAATCTACAACGGTGCAGATTTTAAACGAAGTCGCACAAGGACACAGCGAGATTGGCATTATCTATCTGAATAACCAAAATACCAAGGGAATGATGCAGCGGATTGATAAATTGAGGGCTGGAAGTGGTAGATTTGATTCCTTTTCAGACACATATCTATCTGCGGGCAGATCACCCTTTAGCTGAAAAAGATGAGCTGGTTATGGACGATTTGGCAGATTTGCCGACGGTTCGTTTTACACAGGAAAAGGACGAATATCTCTATTATTCAGAGAATTTCGTGGACACTAGTGCTAGTTCTGCAGATGTTTAATGTGACGGATCGTGCCACTTTAAATGGTATTTTAGAGCGGACAGATGCTTATGCGACAGGCTCTGGATTTTTGGATAGCAATAGTGTAAACGGCATTACGGTAATTCGGTTAAAAGACAATTTGGAAAACCGTATGGTTTATGTCAAACGCGAAGAAGTAGAGCTTTCACCGGTCGGTGCAGCTTTTTGTTGCTGTTATGGAAGAATATTTTTGCAAAAAGAGGTAAAAATGAAACGAAAAGTGATCGTGCCAGATTGTGATTGTAGCTTTTGATTGCGCTGGATCAATGGGTCAAGTTTGAAATTGTCAAAAACATTCAATTAGGCGGAGTGAAGCCTTTCATTCCAAAGATTTTGAGTTTGACTTATTTGCGAAATACAGGAGCGGCATTTTCAATTCTGGAGAAACCAGCAATGGTTGTTTGCGGTAATTACTTTAGTGGTGATTGAGCTGCTATTTGGTATTTGAGCAAACACATCAAAGGTTCTGTCTGGCTGCTGTCTGCTTTTGAGCTTGATTATTGCAGGTGGAATTGGTAAATTTTATTGACCGCATGCGCCAAGGCTTTTGTTGTGGATATGTTTCAGCTTGATTTTATCAATTTTGCAATTTTTTTAATGTTGCGGATAGTTATCTGACGATTGGCGTGCTTGTACTGATAGTGATGATGTTAAAGGAAGAGGGACAATGCAAGTTAAAGTAGAGATTGGCGGTGTACGGTTGGACAAGGCGGTTGCTGATTTGACACCATTATCCCGCAGCCATGCCAATGAACAAATCAAAAATGGGCAAATCTTAGTCAACGGGCAAGTCAAGAAAGCAAAGTATGCTGTCAAGGCAGGTGATGTGATTACTTATGAATTGTCCGAACCAGAAGCGCTGGAGTATGTTGCAGAAAATCTGCCGCTAGATATTGTTTATCAGGATGAAGATGTCGCAGTGGTGAACAAGGCTCAAGGTATGGTGGTGCATCCAAGTGCAGGGCATACGAGTGGAACACTGGTCAATGCGCTGATGTACCACATCAAGGATTTGTCCGGTATCAATGGTGTTTTGCGCCCCGGAATTGTCCATCGGATTGACAAAGATACATCAGGATTGTTGATGATTGCCAAGAACGATGATGCGCATATCAAGCTTGCTGAGGAATTAAAAGATAAAAAATCCCTGCGGAAAGTATTGGGCGATTGTGCATGGCAATCTGCCGAATGACAGAGGCGTTATTGAAGCACCGATTGGACGCAGTGAAAAAGATAGAAAAAAACAAGCTGTAACGGCAAAAGGGAAAGCCAGCTGTTACACGTTTCCATGTTTTAGAACGTTTTGGCAATTATACGCTGGTGGAGTTGCAACTGGAAACAGGTCGTACACATCAAATTCGTGTGCACATGGCTTATATTGGTCACCCAGTGGCAGGTGATGAAGTATATGGACCACGTAAAACGCTAAAAGGGCACGGTCAATTTTTACATGCCAGAACGCTTGGATTTACTCATCCTAAGACAGGAGAAGTCATGGAATTTACAGCAGAAGCGCCAGCTATTTTCCAAGAAACACTAGAGAAATTGAGAAAAGGAATGGAGTGAGAATATCTCTTTCTGCTTCATTTCTTTTTATTTTTGCTCGAAATTTTGATATAATAATGCAATATATCAGCTTTGGAGAGGGTTATGAAATATAAACGAATTGTATGTAAAAGTCGGTACCAGTTCTTTAACAAATGAGGATGGAAGTTTATCGAGAGCGAAAAGTGAGAGTGATTACTCAGCAGTTAGTCCATGCTACATGAAGCAGGGCACGAGGTGATTTTAGTCTCATCAGGAGCAATAGCAGCAGGTTTCTCATCTTTGGGCTTTAAGAAACGCCCGACAAAAATTGCAGACAAGCAAGCGTCCGCAGCGGTAGGTCAGGGCTTGCTGTTAGAAGAATACACGACGAATCTGCTATTGAAAAAGATTGTCTCGGCTCAAATTTTATTAACACAAGATGATTTTGCGGATAAACGGCGCTATAAAAATGCACATCAGGCGATTTCTGTCTTGCTCAACCGAGGAGCCATTCCGATTATCAATGAAAATGATACGGTTTCATTGCTGAGTTGAAAGTCGGTGACAATGATACGTTGAGCGCTCAGGTTGCGTCTATGGTGCAAAGCAGATTTGTTAATTTTATTAACGGATGTTGACGGGCTTTATACGGCAAATCCAGTCAATCATCCTGATGCCAAGCGCCTTGATTTGGTAGAGGAGATTACGACAGATTTGCTTGAAATGGCAGGTGGAGCAGGCTCTTCTAATGGAACAGGTGGTATGCTGACCAAGCTAAAAGCAGCAACGATTGCCACTATGGCAGGGGTTCCTGTTTACATTTGCTCTTCTTTGAAAGAGCAAGCCCTCATCGAAGCCGCAGAAAATCAGGGAAATGGCACATTTTTTACTGCTTTAGCCAAAAATATGAAAACGCAAAAACAATGGTTGGCTTTTTACGCTACCAGTCAAGGTTCTATCTGGGTGGATGAGGAGCAAGCACAGCATTGAGTGAGCAAGGCAAGAGCTTACTTGTTTCAGGAATTTCAAAAATGTCAGGACACTTTTTCTTATGATGATATTGTGACCGTCTATGAAAAGGACACAGAGCGCATTTTAGGAAAAGGACGTGTTCGTTTTGGGCAGTCAGCTTTGCAAGATATGCTGAAAGCCAATAAACCAAAGGGAGTGGTAATTCACCGAGACCATTGGATTTCACTAACGCCTGAATTGGAATTATTATTGTCAGAATTTTAAGAGGAAGTAGGATATGAATAGTACACAAGGCTTACTAGAGAAAATCAAGCAAGCAAAAAAATCAATTAACACAGCTTCCACAGCTGAGAAAAATAAAGCTCTGTCTTTGATGGCTGATTATTTAGAAGCAGCTACGGACGCAATTTTGACAGCCAATGCAGAAGATATGACAGCGGCAAAAGATCATATTTCAGATGTCATGTTGGATCGTCTGTATTTAGATGCCAATCGCATCAAAGACATGGCAACTGGCATTCGTCAAGTGATTGCGTTGCCAGATCCCGTTGGAGACATCTTAGAAGTCTCTCATTTGGAAAATGGACTAGAAATCACTAAAAAGCGGGTAGCTCTTGGAGTGATTGGAATTATCTATGAAAGTCGTCCAAATGTGACATCTGATGCAGCTGCATTAGCCATTAAAAGCGGGAATGCAGTTGTTCTTCGCAGCGGAAAAGAAGCGCATAAAACAGCAGCTGCCATTGTTTCCGCGCTAAAGGCGGCACTTCGTCAGACCGCGATTTCAGATGATTGTTTGCAGTTGGTGTCAGATACCAGTCGTGAAAGTGCTCAAATCTTGATGAAAGCAAAAGGCTATTTGGACTTGCTAATTCCTCGTGGGGGCGCGGGGCTGATTCAAGCGGTCGTTGAAAATGCGACCGTTCCTGTGATTGAGACTGGTACGGGGATTGTTCATATCTATGTTGATAAGGACGCCAATCAAGAAATGGCACTAGATATCATTGACAATGCAAAACCAGTCGTCCTTCGGTCTGCAATGCAATGGAAGTTTGTCTGGTTCATAAAGAAATTGCTTCCCAGTTTCTCCCAACATTAGAAGAACGCTTAGTAACTGTTCGTAAAGCGCGTGGGGTAGTACCTGTTCAACTTCGATTGGATGAAACAGCTCGCTCTTTCATCTCAGGGGAAATAGCAGAGCCTAGCGACTTTGATAGCGAATTTTCAGATTACATCATGGCTGTAAAGGTAGTGGATTCTTTGGAAGAAGCTATCACACATATTGAGCAACACAGCACACATCATTCAGATGCCATTATTACCAACAATGCCACCAGCGCAGCGATTTTTACAGAGCAGGTTGATAGTGCAGCAGTCTATGTCAATGCTTCCACACGTTTCACAGACGGTGGAGAATTTGGTTTAGGCTGTGAAATGGGGATTTCTACTCAGAAATTACACGCACGCGGTCCGATGGGCTTAAAAGAATTAACGAGTTATAAATATGTTGTGCAAGGTTCAGGACAAATTAGGGAGTAAAAACATGAAAATTGGATTTATCGGCTTAGGAAATATGGGTGGCAGTTTAGCACGTGTAGTGGCTAGGCAAAAAAAACATCAAATCATTCTGCTCGCAAACCGAAGCTCAGAAAAAGCAAAGCAGATTGCGAATGAAGTGGGTGGCGAACCTGTCATGAACGAAGTCATCTTTGAGCAAGCAGATGTTATTTTCTTGGGTGTGAAACCCAATCAATTTGCGGATTTGTTGCAAGAATACCATGCTATTTTGGAAAAGCGCAGCTCTGTTTTACTCATTTCTATGGCTGCCGGTTTGACCTTGCAGCAGTTAGAAGCTTTCGTTCCTACACAACATCGGTTAATCCGGATAATGCCCAATACGCCTGTTGCAGTTGGTGCTGGTGTTATCAGCTATGCTTTTATCAGATAAAGCAACAGAGCAGGATGAACACTTGTTGTGTGAACTATTGGATCCTGCCGGTTTGCTGGTTCATTTAAAGGAGCAGCAGTTAGATGCGGCAACTGCTGTGGCTGGATGTGGTCCTGCGTTTGTTTATCTCTTTTTGGAAGCACTGGCTGATGCAGGGGTACAAACTGGCTTACCACGAGATTTGGCTTTGCAATTAGCGAATCAAACCCTTTTAGGTTCAGCGGTATTAGTCAAAGAAAGCGGTCAACACCCTGCTGTTCTCAAAGATCAGGTTTGTAGCCCAGCAGGCTCAACGATTGCGGGAGTAGCGAGTCTTGAAGCAGATGCTTTCAGAGGAAACATTATCAAAGCCGTTGCTGCGTCTTATAAACGCACTCAGAAACTAGGCAAATGACATAGATGGTTTCCAATGCTTGAAGTATTTCTGTGACATTAGAAAAATCTATAGAGAAAAATCAAATGATTCTTTATCTTTGTAAAATCTCTAACTGCAAAGTGTATGGTGCAATTAATCAACAACATAGCAGTTGATTGCTCAAGGTACTAGCAGATAGAAGTGAAGGTCGTTAAATCTTGTAATTTTTCATTAAGTATTGAGTCAAAAAGTCTTTTTAAAAATTAGTCATTTTATCTCATTTGTCAAATTTTTATTTTATAGTAAAATGGAAAAGCATGATAAATTCTAGGTGTGATGTCTAGAGATTAGTGAAGGAGAAGTATGAATCAATTACCAAATTGTCCAAAATGCAACTCAGAATATGTTTACGAAGACGGTTTTGCTGTTAGTTTGCCCTGAATGTGCATACGAATGGAATCCGGCAGAAGTCGTTGAAGAAGATGAGCGTATCAGAGCAATTGATGCAAATGGGAATCAGCTTGCGGACGGAGATACCGTCACTCTCATCAAAGATTTAAAGGTCAAAGGTGCTCAAAGGATTTGAAACAAGGGACGCGCGTGAAAAATATTCGGATTGTAGAAGGAGACCACAATATTGACTGCAAGATTGATGGTTTTGGTGCGATGAAGCTCAAATCAGAGTTTGTCAAGAAAATCTGAGGTTGATGATGAAGCGAAATGTGATTTTTATAGCCGCATGGTATTGTTTATGTTAGGGTTTACAGGAGTCTACCTTGAAATCACAAAGCATGGTGGCTTAGGAATGCTGATGTACTACACAGTTTTATCTAACATGATTGTCACAGCTTTTACGGCCTATTTGCTCTATCTAATGGCGCGTTCTGAACAACGTTGGCAAACGCAGTCGCTGTTTCGGCTAAAAGGCGGAGTGACCATGTGTATTATGATTACATGCGTCATTTATCATTTTATGTTGGCACCTCATTGCAACTGATTTTTATCGACTTGAAAATTTCCTTTGTCATTACATTGTGCCACTATGGTTTTTAGCAGATACCTTGTTGTTTGATAAACGCTCACAATATCGTTGGTTTGACCCGATTGTTTGGACAAGTGTGCCTTTGATTTATTTGGCTTTTGCCTTGTTTAATGGTCTTAGTCATCAAATGGTCTATTCCAGGCGCAAAAAGATAGTCCTTTGCTTATTTTTCTTAAATATTCCAAAAGTACGGTTGGCCGTATGTGTTGCAATGGTCACTCAAAATCTTTATCGGCTGTTGCTTGCCGGTTATAGCTTTTTATGGAGTGATGTCTTTTTCAAGACGTCAGAAACGAAAAACAGCCCTCTTGAAAGTTTCACAAAAAACAGATGTTGTCTGTCTGTATTTGCTAAAAACTCTCGTTTGACTTATTTTTCTTGTTAAGATGTGTTTTATTTAACTAGTTAAATAAAAGGAGCTATATGAAAGATAGAAGCTTTGGGCATTGGCAGGAATTGCTTTATCTACAATCTTTTACTGACTACTTGCTATTCTAACGTCGTCGTCAAAAAGCAGGGATAAGGTGACGGCGAAACAAGGAGTGAAAAAGAAACATTAGATGATGGTTTTCATTCACAAGTGAATCACAGATTAAAGGCTAGAACAAGTGATCGGTTTGATTTTAGACCATGATGGTCACACACACTTTATTTTTATTCCGATTTAAAAAAAGCAAATGGGTTTACTATGATTCCGAAAAAGGTCAAAGCTCCGTCAACCGCCGCTGCGCAGAATCTCGGTCAAGCAAGTGATGTTGATGATGGATATGTGTTTGATATAAAAAGATATTGTTTCAGAAGATGAAAATGGCCATGTTGTTCTGACACGGTGATCACTATCACTATATCTGGAAACATTCATTAAGAGGTATGGCAGCTCAAGCCTCATCAGCCTCAAACGGTACCGTCTGGCAATGCTTCAGGTGGACAATCTCTTCCGTATGTAGCCAAATTACACAAACCCACCTGTTAATCCGCAGCATCTAGGTTCAAACAAACGTCAGTTTGCTGGTATAGATTATCCGACAAGTGATGGATTTTTATTTGACGGAACAGGATTCAAGAAAAGAAATCCTATAGCTTATTAGTGAACCATAACGGTCATACGCACGTTATCCCTTATGAACAACTCATTCAGTCCAAATGGGAATATTTAATCCCAGCAGAGTATAAAAAAGCTGCTGAGGACGCTTACTATGGTCGAAAAGGTCAAACTCCGTCCACGCCAGCACAAGATTCTTCAAAAAGAAAATGAAGAAATCGCAAGAAAAAGACCTATTTGGCACAACAGTTGGGAATTGATGAAAGTTTGAACCAAGTGATTGACAATGAAAAAGGGAAGGCTTTTGTTTATCCACATGGCGATCACAAACATTCAACTTTAATTGGCGACATTGATACGACCAAACCATTCGATCCACACGGTGATTCTGCATGCTCATGATAAGGTAGGCATGGCAACATTGAAAGCCTTAGGATTTGATGATGAGATTATCGAAGATATCATGCAACTGAGGAGACATTCCGTCAAAATGAAACGGACTTGAGAAAGATGAAAGCCTGGCTGGCAACTGGTAGAAATACCCAAATATTGGGTAAAAGAAAGATCCGCTGGAGCGTAAAGGTCTTTAACTCGATGCTAAACTGAAGTGCTAGAATTGGTTTTACTGAAATTAAAGATATCCGTCCGGTAGCTACAGCTAAGCATTTGAAACAGCTGGATGACTAAGATAGAGGTTACGAATTATGACTTTTTGAAGAGATCCCAACTCTGAGGGTTTGGATATTTCACAAATGGCGTTTCAGATTTATCTTTCTTAAAGGAACCATCCAAATCTGAAAACGAGCGGCAGCTGGTAATAATATTCGTGACATTCGTCCGCTGGCTGTAGTTGAAGAATTCGAACCTTAAATTTGGACCATAATAGAAATTTCAGATATTTCAGCTCTGTCAACCTTTCAAATTTACAAGCGGTTAGTCTGGAGCACAATCAACTCCAAGATGTATCAGCATTGGCTCAAAAAGCGCACCTAACAAGTCTGTTTTTGTCAAACATCCTAACTTGGATATCAATAGTTTGAAAACCTCAGCGCTTGCAGAATTGACAGTGAATGAGTCAAATATTCAAAATTTGAATTTCTTGAAAAACAATCCTGCTTTGACAAGTATTACAATGAGTGGTAATCGCCTGACTTCGTTGGCAGGGATTAGCAGTAAAAGAATCTGACCAGCTTTACAGCAGCTCAAAATCAAATTCAGAGCTGAAATATCTCTGGAACCCAACTCATCTTTGAAGGAATTGAGTTTAAGCGGCAATGCCTTGAAGAATTTGGAAGGTGTGAATCAATTTAAAGCATTTGAAAATTTAGATGTATCTAAGAATAAGATCACAAGCATGGCGATTAGTACCCCTAACAATACTATATACCTATATTGATCTTAGTCATAATTTTATTCCAAAATCAGAACCGGAGTTAAATGAAAATCGAATTCCAAAAGCATTGGCTCAGCATTTCCCAGCGGTTAAGGGGGAAGCATCGAAACAATCCATTGAGCGAGGAAAAGAAAGAAGAAAAAGAGGCTTCTAAACGGAAGATACTGCAAAGAGCGTGAGATACCAATGAAGCTAAATCGTCTCCAGTAAGAGGAATAAACTGCTGACTCAACAGACATGGGTTCTGAAACCAAAAAGAAGACGCAGCTGATTCGAGGAAAAGGATTAGATGAAAGCCAATACGTAAATAATTCTGAGGAAAGAACAAACCCCGTCAGACTTGAAAGAGGCTGAAAATGAACTCAAAATCAACGGCTGAAAAGAACTTGTCTGATGAGCAGGAATCTGTCTCAAACACAATAAAATTTTATTTTTGAATTTCCTGAGAAGGCTGTTCAATTGAAATTTTTAGATAAGAAATAGCTGAAAATTGTTACCTAAAGAAACTTTTTCAGGCTTTATTGCTTTAACTGAAGAAAAGTATTTTTGACTTTCAGGCACTGTACGATAACCATTTTCCAGATTTTAATGATTTTGATTAGTTCTACATCAACTTCCAAGCTCCTTGACATACTCCCTGATACCGCTGCTCTCCAGCTTATAACAGCTTCATAGATGATGATGGTAATGAATGTCATAAAGTTCATAGAAAAGTTGATGAGAATATGTTCTGTCTCTGGAAATAAGGTTTCGAGATAAGTCGAAAGGTGCTGGTAGGCTACGATAATGCTTGTCTCCTAGTGTGCCTACAAATCCAAGGAGGTATTCAAAAAGTCAACACCAGATATTCGTGCAATAGTAGGTGGAATATGCATGAGAGAGGCATTCTTTCAGTTGTCAAATCCGCATTGTTACTCGTAAAATGTAAAGCGGAATAGGAGTCATGCGGATAAATCAGCTCTCGCAGCTGAATGCTCACATGATAAATGTGGCACTTTGTAAACCCTCGCCTGTTAAGCCCATCTCTTGCATCCATTCTCTCACAAGCACCTTTAAAATCCGATAAAGTGGGTCGCACAGACCCCGATGGTCGTATTGAAAAATGTAGGAATTAGGCACCAAGCTTTGCAAATTACAGAGAAAAGGCTTCAGAAAGAAAAGTATTACAATGCGAAAGGTCTGAGACGTCATCTCCTCGCCAAACAAGTGTTGCAATTTCTGAATAAATGGAAGCAAAATCCTTGATTGGTCACCATATCAACCGCTAAACGCTGGTCCCTCATCGGACCATTTGTCTTTGAAAAAGGATTGGGAGTCCGTACAATAAGCTAGAAAGAGATAATCATAGTCTGCTTGAGTAAATGTTATTTCTAACGCAGATTCCATGATGTTCTTGGTCAAGGACAACAGTTTTGGATAGACAAAGAGTGCTTTCTGAGCCGAGTCAGTTCAGGAGATTCCGGAATATCTGCTGCAAAATCCTTTCGTTTCCACATTAAAACCATTAAAATGCAAAAGAAGCGACTTTTTCCTGTAACTTCCTCAAAAGCTTCTCTAGAGAGGTGAGCGTTGGAAACGCTAATCAAGCTAAAGATAATCTCCAATTCTTTCTCTGTGATCGCGTACAGATGAATGCCAAACTTGTAATCAAACAAAGCAATCAGAAATCGAATGCGGTATTCTGGTCCAATCACTTGGTATTTGTCTAAAGAAAGTCTAATTCCTTTTTAGAAAATCCAACACTTATCGCGTGAGCCGATAACCCGTAGCTCGTGAGAGATATTCTTTGACAAAACAGAAATTTCTTTTTCTCGCAAGAAAATAACACAAAAAGACGAAGAAAAATAGAACCTTGATAAATCCGATGAAAACAGACTCAGCGGATTGAGCTTGTATAAATATCCAAATGAACTGTATGTTCATGACTCGCAAACAGAACAAATCTTGAAATTCTTCCTTCAGCTCTGCCAAGCATTGATAAATGTTTTTCACTAAAACTGGTAATTTGTGTTTATCTGCTCAATCTCTAAAGTTTGAAATTCCAGCAAAAATTTGTAACACTCTGCCTTGTTTTAAAATAGCTTCTTCCAAATCAGTAATCTAACATCGTTCCCCCTTATTTTTCAAAAATTACCACAGAAGGAAAGGGCTTGTCAAGCCGGATTTTAGGCCGAGTAGAAGCAAAGTAGAAGGTTAGAAGCTGCTTAGAGCTGAAAGAATAGGCTTTATTTAAACTTGTCTCAATTTGAGTGTTATTTTTCTGCAAAATTGAGAAAAATTAGGACTGAATTGACTAGCATATTGTGAAAAATTTTGTTAAGATAGAAAGCAATTAGGAGGAAATCATGGATTTAGTAGAAATTAGAAAAAGAAATCGATCAAATAGATGCAGATTTGATTGCCTTACTAGAAAAAGAATGGCTTTGGTGAGTCAAGTTGCTCTTTATAAACGTCAGACTGGAAAAAGCTGTATTGGACACTCCAACGAGAACAAGTAATTTTTAGAGAAAGTTGCAAATAGTGTACATGAAAAACAGTACGAAGAAAGCATTGTTCAGTCTTTTTCTGATATTTTGAAACATTCGCGTGCTTATCAAGACCAACACGTCAAATAACAAGGAAGTTTCAAATGAAAATCGCGTGACATAGAGCTGATCAATAGTGGAAAGCGAGTGGTAGCTATTACATGTTATCCATTCTGATAGGATTAGTGATCGAGATTACTGATACGATATTTGGACGAACTCTCATATTTTAAGCGAAGTTCGGTCAATGTATCCTCTTACTTTGATTCCTTAGCTGTTGCGGATTAGCGATTGTATTTCTTTATCAAAAAGTATGGCGGAAAACAGTAGTAAAGGGATGACCTGATTTTTGATGTAGGACATGGTGTAGAGAAACATATCCCAAAGCGCTTGATTCCTTTGGTTATATTTACAACTTGGATGACGCACCTTTTTGGTGGCTCAGCTGGTCGAGAAGGAGTAGCAGTACAATTAGGAGCAACAGTTTCTCATTGGTTTGGCAAGAAATTTTCTATCCCTAACACTTCAAAAATCTTTTTAGTCACAGGGAATGGCTGCTGGTTTTGCTGGACTGTTTCAAACACCGCTGGCGGCAATTTTGTTTGCAATGGAAGTCTTAGTTGTAGGAACCATGCAACTGACGGCTCTGTATCCTGCAATGATTGCTTCCTTTGTTGCTTCTTGGACATCGCATGCGTTAGGGCTTGAAAAGTTTGTACAACCAATTTCTGTGCATCTGGTATTGTCACCGACGCTTCTTATCAAATTAGTGTTTCTTGGAGTTCTATTTTTGGACTTTACGGCAATGTATTTGCTTATGCTCTCTCATGGAGCAAAAAGCAAAGCAATTACTTTTTCCAAATCCTACAAACGAATTGTCGTTATGGGAATATTTTTAAAGTATCGTCTTTCTGCTGTTAGATAAAGGTCGCTACTCAGGGCTTGGAACAAATTTGATTGCAGCTAGTTTTGCTAGTCAGCCCGTCTATGTATATGATTGGCTCTTCAAATTACTTCTAACAGTTTTGACTTTATCAGCAGGTTTTCAAGGTGGAGAAGTAACACCGCTTTTTGCAATTGGGGCAAGTCTAGGCGTTCTACTGGCAGGTTTATTTGGTCTTCCAGTTGGTTTGGTTGCGACTAGGTTATGCTGCTGTTTTGGAAGTGCAACATCTACTTTTCTTAGGGACCCGATTCTAATCGGCTGTGAAGTATTTGGCTTTACTAATTTCCCCTATTTTTTCATAGTGTGTGCGGTGGCGTTTTCTCTACATCGTCAGCATTCGATTTATGGAGCTCAAAAAATTCGATATTAAAGCATGTTCTCCTGCAAGGTTTTGACTTGTAGGAGATTTTTATTTGTGTTATACTAGAAAAAGCAATATTAGAAAAGGGAAATCATGACAAAAAGCAGATACTATTTTTAAAGAAAATATTCGAAAAATCTTTACATGAAGGTGTTTTTTCTGAAAATGCACGCCCTCGTTATAAAAACGGGAAAGTGGCTAACTCTAAGTATATTACAGGTTCTTTTGCTGAATACGACTTGAGCAAGGGAGAATTTCCTATTACAACGCTTCGGCCGATTGCTATCAAGTCAGCTATCAAAGAGGTGCTCTGGATTTACCAAGACCAATCCAATAGCTTAGATATTTTAGAAGAAAAGTACAATGTTCATTATTGGAATGATTGGGAAGTAGGAGATACTCGCACGATTGGCTTGCGCTATGGCGCTGTTGTTAAGAAACATGATATTATCAATAAAAATCTTGAAACAGCTGAAATCAATCCTTGGAATCGACGAAATATTATCTCACTTTGGGATTATGAAGCATTTGAAGAAACAGAAGGTCTACTACCGTGTGCTTTTCAGACCATGTTTGATGTACGCCGTGTAGACGGTGACATTTATCTGGATGCAACTCTGACACAACGCTCAAATGATATGCTAGTAGCTCATCACATCAATGCCATGCAGTATGTAGCATTGCAAATGATGATTGCCAAGCATTTTGGCTGAAAAGTTGGTAAATTCTTTTATTTTTGTCATAATTTGCACATTATGATAATCAATTTGAACAGGCTAAAGAATTACTCGACGTGAACCAACTAACTGTACGCCACGCTTGGTTTTTAAATGTTCCAGACGGAACCAACTTTTTGACATTAAAGCAGAAGATTTTGAATTAGTTGATTATGATCCCTATTAAGCCACAGTTGAAATTTGATTTAGCTATTTGAGAATGAAAGTGATTTTTCAGATTTTTCAAAAATCTAAAAATAAAGGGCTGTATCTAACTATTTTCACAAAGACATCATAAAAGAATGATTTCTCATGCAATATAAATTAGTGTTGATTTGATAGTTAAAATCAGCCTTTTTGTGAAATTTGATAAAATAGAAATATCAATTCAAAGGATGAGAAAATGACAAAAGAAAAATTGTAGCTATTTGGGCGCAAGATGAGAATGGCTTGATTGGGGAAACAACACTTTGCCTTGGCATTTACCAGCTGACCTCAAGCATTTTAAAGAAATGACAACTGGGCAGGACTATTTTAATGGGGCAGTGACATTTGATGGGATGAACCTGCGAGTATTGCCCAATCGCACGACAATTATTTTGACGAGAGACAAATCATATCAAGCAGAGAATGAGCAAGTTCTGGTGTTTCATGATGTTGATTCTGTCATGAAATGGTATAGAGACTCAAGAAAGAACTCTTTTATATTATCGGCGGTGGTCAGATCTTTTCTGCATTCGGAACCTTAATAGATGAATTAATTATGACGCGTATTCATGCTCGTTTACAGGGTGATACTTATTTCCCAAAAGATTTTGATATGACGAAATTTCAGGAGCTGTCTCATCAGTTTTTCATGCCAAAGATGAAAAAGAATGAGTATGACTTTACTGTTACAACCTTCAGAGAAAGGAGTCGTAATGGAACGTAGTATTTTCGGATTTTTACGGCTCTTTTGTATGTCGTTTGTGTTATGGCAGCAACGCAAGCTTTTCGTAAAAACGGTATGGATTGTCAGTACTCTTTTGGCTGAATGCTTTTACAAATTTAGTGAATAGTATTCATGCTTTTTATATGACCTATTTAAATGAGAAACAGAATAAATAACGAATAGAATTGGAGTGAAAAATGCCTACAAATCGTACGAACGAAATGATGGTTTATTGTTCTTTTTGTGGTAAAAGCCAAGAAGAAGTGCAAAAAATTATCGCAGGAAATAATGCATTTATTTGTAATGAATGTGGAATTAGCACAAGAAATCATCAGAGAGAACTAGCAGAAAGTGCTAGCAGACTTGTCAGAAGTGCCAAAACCACAGAACTACTCAATATTTTGAATCACTATGTGATTGGACAAGACCGTGCTAAGCGTGCTTTGGCTGTGGCTGTCTACAATCACTATAAACGCATCAATTTTCATGATAATCGTGAAGATGAGGAAGATGTCGAATTGCAGAAATCCAATATCCTTATGATTGGGCCAACTGGATCTGGCAAGACCTTTTCTTGCTCAAACCTTGGCGAAAAGTCTGAATGTTCCTTTGCGATTGCAGATGCGACAGCTTGACAGAAGCTGGGTATGTCGGAGAAGATGTTGAGAAAATATTCTTGAAACTCTTGCAAGCAGCAGATTTCAATATTGAGCGTGGAACGTGGTATCATCTATGTAGATGAGATTGACAAAATTGAAGAAAAAGCGAAAATGTTCTATTACTCGTGATGTGTCTGGTGAAGGGTGTTCAGCAAGGCTCCTCAAGATTATTGAAGGAACTGTAGCTAGCGTACCTCTGCAAGGCGCTGCAAGCACCCTCAACAAGAAATGATTCAGTGAGATGACAAGAATATCTCTTTATCGTTGGTGGTGCATTTGACGGTATTGAAGAAATTGTCAAACAACGTCTAGCGAAAAATTATCGGTTTTAGTCAAAAATAATAAAGCCATTGATGAAACTGGTTCTTATATGCAAGAAATCATCTCTGAAGATATTCAAAATTTGGTTTGATTCCGGAATTGATTGGTCGTTTGCCTGTGTTTGCAGCGCTTGAGCCTTGACAGTTGATGATTTGGTGCGAATCCTTCGCGAACCAAAGAATGCTTTTAGTGAAGCAATATCAGACTCTCCTTTCTTATGACGATGTCAAACTAGAGTTTGATGATGATGCTCTTCAGGAAATCGCTAACAAGGCCATTGAACGCAAGACAGGTGCGCGTGGATTACGTTCGATCATCGAGGAAACTATGATGGATGTCATGTTTGAAGTTCCAAGTCAAGAAAATGTGAAACTGGTACGGATTACTAAGGAAGCAGTTGACGGAACGGATAAGCCGATTTTAGAAACAGCATAAAGAGGGTGCAATGAAATTAACACACAATGCAGAAATTTTGCTAAGTGCAGCAAATAAATCTCATTATCCCCAAGATGAGATTCCTGAAATCGCTCTTGCTGGACGATCAAATGTTGGTAAATCTTCCTTTATCAATACATTGTTAAATCGAAAAAATCTAGCTCGAACTTCTGGTAAACCAGGAAAAACGCAACTGCTGAATTTTCTTTCAATATTGATGACAAACTCGCTTTGTGGATGTCCCAGGATATGGCTATGCTAAAGTTTCTAAAGACAGAAACGAGCGAAGTGGGGCAAGATGATTGAGGAATATCTGACGAGCAGGGAAAATCTCAGAGCAGTTGTCAGTCTAGTGGACTTTCGGCATGAGCCAAGTGCAGACGATGTACAAATGTACGAATTTCTTAAATATTATGAAATACCAGTCATTGTCGTAGCCACGAAAGCTGACAAAGTTCCACGCGGCAAATGGAACAAGCATGAATCAGTCATTAAGAAAAAGTTGGATTTTTGATAAAAATGATGATTTTATTATTTTTCATCTGTCAATAAAGATGGTTTAGATGCAGCTGGGATGCGATTTTGAAAAATTTAGAATGAAGAAATAGAAATTGACCCCAAAAGTTGGCAAGAAAATCAACTCTTGGGGGTCAGTACATTTTTCTCTGTTTTTATAATGAATCTGTCACTAAATTGTAACTAAGACTGGAAATTTTATGTTATAATCAAAATATATTATACTGGAGAAATAAGCTATGAGAAAGAAAAATTGAAAAAGAATTTTAACAGTTCTAGCTTTGGTGATCGCTGCTTTATTGGTTAGTGCAGTTTTGTCCAAGCAGAGTTCACCCAGCTTAGTGCCAATGATGAGACTTACCAACGTCCGTTAACTCAAACAGAGGTGTCTCATTTCACAAATCGGTGAAACTGCTCGTCAATTGGGACAAGAAAATGATTTGTATAGCTTCGATTATGATCGCACAGGCCATTCTGGAAAGCAATTCTGGACGTTCTGCTATCACGCTCCTCATCATAATTTATTTGGCATCAAAGGACAGTATGCTGGGCAACGCCAACAATGGCTACACTAGAAGATGATGGGCAAGGAAATACTTATAATGTCAATGCAGAATTTAGATCCTATCCAAGTTATAGTTGAATCTTACAAGACTATGTGACGATTTTAAAAACATAGCCGCTACACTTATGCTTGGAAGAGTAATACGACCAGCTATATGAATGCAACTGCTGCTTTAACAGGTGTCTATGCAACGGATACAAGCTATAATGTTAAGTTGAATCAATTTGATTCAACAATATAATTTGACACAATATGATGTACTAAATGTGCAAGCAACCAATGTTGCAACAACTAACAAAGTCTACAATCCCTTATCGCCAACAATACACAACACAAGAAGTGTAGATTTGGATGTTGCTTGGGCAAATCGTCATCAATAATATTTTATTTGAAAGAAATTTAGTAGGAGAGAACGAAATTGTTCTTTCCTTTTTATCTGGAATTCATCTACAAAAATTCTCTATAAAAAAATAATTGTATCCGCTAACAAATCACAGAGAAGGCTAGATTATGATAACATGAAAAATAGAACTAGTTTTGTATGAGAAAAAGAGATTTCATGAAAGATTTATTGAAATATTTTTAAAGGGCTATATCAAGAATCCTTGTTGGGTCCGCTTTTAAATTGTTAGAAGCTAGTTTTGAACTATTGAGTGCCAATTTTGATTGCAACAATTGTGGACCTAAATAATCCCTAAAAAAGACAGTGCGCATCTTTATGCTATGATCTTTTGTTGGTTGTCCTGCATCGTTTGGTGTTGTTGTGGCGATTATTGCTCAATATTATTCCTCAAAAGCAGCGGTAGGTTTTACACGTCAATTAACTAAAGATTTATATCAAAAAATCATGCGTTTGCCAAAAGCTAGTCGAGATAGTTTGACGACATCTAGTCTGGTCACTCGTTTAACAAGTGATACTTATCAAATTCAGACCGGTATCAATCAATTTCTTCGTCTTTTTTTGCGCGCGCCGATTATTGTTTTTGGCTCGATTATCATGGCATTTTTGATTAATCCAAGTATTCACACTGTGGTTCTTACTATGGTTGTCATCCTAACGGGTATTATCTATATCATGTCACGCTTGGTAAATCCGCTGTACGCTAAAATTCGCCAGATTACAGATAAAATTGTCAATATGACACGCCAACAACTGCAAGGTATGCGTGTTATCCGTGCCTTTGGGCAAACAAATAAAGAAATCCATGAGTTTAGAGATACCAATGAAATTTATAAGACCTGGCAGATAAAAACAGGAGTTTGGTCTAGCTTGATTAGCCCGTTGACTTTTTTAGTGGTAAATAGTACTTGGTCATGGTTATTTGGCATGGGAATCTAGCTATTGACAGGATTTGTGACGCAAGGGAAATTAGTCGCTTTAGTCAATTACCTTTTGCAAATTTTGATAGAACTGTTGAAATTAGCTATGCTCGTCACTTCTTTGAATCAAAGTTACATCAGCGCTGGACGAATTCAAGAGGTCTTTGAACAGGAAGAGGAAGATGTACTAGCAGAACTGCCAATACGGCATTCTGTTGGTGCTCAGTCTATTTCTGCTGAAAATGTTACCTTTACCTATCCACAAGCTGCTAGTCCAGCTTTGGAAAATATTTCGTTTGATGTACTATCTGGTCAGACTTTGGGAGTGATTGGTGGAACAGGCTCAGGAAAATCAACCTTGGTGCAACTCTTGGCACTTTGTATACTGATTGATGCTGGTCGTTGGTTATTTTCAAAAATAGCCGAAGTCCTAGAAACCTTTGAAGAGTGGCGCACTTGTATGAGTTTGGTGCCACAAAAAGCAGAATTGTTCCGTGAACTATTCGCTCGAATTTATTGCTGGGTTTAAAGACAAGGCGACGGATGAACAACTTTGGTGGGCTCTTGATATTGCGCAGGCTAGTGACTTTGTACAGGAAAAAGAAGGTCAGCTAGATGCAGTAGTAGAAGCTTTTGGTCGGAATTTTTCCGGTGGTCAACGCCAACGGTTGACGATTGCGCGCGCTATTTTTACAAAAAGCACCTTTTCTGGTGCTGGATGATTCCACTTCGGCACTTGATTATTTAACAGAAGCTAAACTATTGCAAGCTATCAAAGAGCAGTTAAAGAACACGAGTTTGATTTTAATTTCACAGCGAACCAATAGCTTGGTGCAGCTGATCAGATACTTGTCTTGGATAAAAGTCATCAGGTCGCTCTTGGCGCACATGAAGATTTGCTTCAAAACGAGCGCTATTTATCGAGAAATTCATCTCTCACAACATAGTAAGGAGGAAAAGCATGAAAATGAGGTATTCTAAAGTAGTCTAAAACGCCTTGCAAGTGATTTATTGCAGCAGCGCTGGCTTTTTCCTACTAGCTACAATTGGAACGATTGTTCAGGTTGCCTTGACCATTTATTTGCCGATTTTGATTGGAAATGCAGTTGATAGTGTTTCTTTACTTTTCCGATGCAAGTCAGCATTTGCTGCCAATTCTCTCGAAAAATGGGGATGGTGATTGTGCCAATACAGCGATTCAATGGGCTCAACTTTTAATCTATAATCAGTTGATTTATAGTTATAGTCAGAAACTTCGGGACGCAGTTATTCAAAAATTCATCGACTTCCCTTAGCTTATCTTGATTGTCAATGAGTGGTGATTTAGTGAGTCGCTTGACGACGGATGTGGAACAGTTAAACAATGGTCTGCTCATGGTTTTTCAATCAGTTTTTGTAGGCGTGTTAACTATTCTTGTAACGATTGTGACAATGGCAAGGGATTGACTTTTTCATGATGATGTTAGTCTTGCTTTTAACTCCCTTTATCTATGCTGATTGCGCGTTTTATTGCCCGTAAAAGTTACAAGCTGTTTCAAAAACAAACAACAGCTCGAGGGCTTCAGACACAGCTCATTGAAGAAAGTCTCTCTCAAGAAAGTTTGATTCACAGTTTCAATGCCCAAGAGCAATTCATTACGGATTTTTACAAAAAGGCAATGAGAGCTATGCGGATTATTCTCAGGATGCTATCTTTTATTCCTCTACTGTCAATCCAGCAACGCGCTTTGTGAATGCTCTTATTTATGCCATTGTTGTTGGATTTGGTGCGGTTCGTATCATTAATGGCTCTAGTTTCACAGTTGGACAATTAGTGACATTCTTAAATTATGTCAACCAATACACCAAAGCCTTTCAACGACATTTCGTCTGTCATGGCCGAATTACAAAGCGCCCTTGCTTGTGCAGAGCGTTTGTACATGATTTTAGATGAAAAAGAAGTTGTGGAAACTGGAAAAGAAGAACTCACGAGTGAAGCAGTACGGGGTTCGATTCGTTTTGAGCACGTCCGTTTTGGTTATGAAAAAGATAAACCTTTGATTCACGATTTAAACATGACCGTTCCAGCAGGAAGCAAAGTTGCTATTGTCGGACCAACTGGTGCTGGAAAATCCACTTTAATCAATCTCCTCATGCGTTTTTATAATGTAGATGCGGGTAAGATTAAGTTAGATGATGAGATATTTACAGATTATACCAGAGTCTCATTTCGCTCAGCAGTTTGGTATGGTTTTACAAGAAACATGGCTGAAGACAGCGACGATTCATGAAAATATTGCTTTTGGGCGACCAGAGTCTAGCCGAGAAGAAGTAATTGCAGCAGCTAAAGCTGCTAATACTCATTTCTTTATCCAGCAATTGCCGCATGGCTATGATACTTATCTAGCAGATGCAGGAAATTCTTTGTCACAAGGACAACGCCAGCTATTGACCATTGCGCGTGTTTTTCTAGCGGTTCCTCAAAACCTGATTTTGGATGAGGCAACCTCCTCTATTGATACGCGGACTGAAGTACTCATTCAAGAGGCTTTTAATAAGCTCATGGTAGGGCGAACCAGTTTTATCATTGCTCATCGTCTTCTACCATTCAGAATGCAGATATCATTTTGAGTGTTGGTTGACGGAGATATTGTGGAATATGGCAGTCATCAAGAGCTGATGCAAGCAAAAGGCGTTTATTACCAAATGCAGATAGCTCAAGGAAGTTTGCTGTTTAAGATTGACTAGAGAACAAACTTATAGCTGTCTTTTGCTGACTAGCTCTATTCCCTGTCTCATTCAAGCGGTAGATTTTTCTGACAAACTTCTTTGAGAAAGGTGCGGTCATGTGAAATGGTACATAGCGCCGTTATAATCTGTAAAAAAGTTTTCGTACTTGTGGCTGCGAAGTAGGAGAAAAAGTTACGTGTTGGCTCGTCTAGTACAAGACATTTGCTTGATCTAATACCATTTTTAGAAGCAGTAATTTAGCTTTTTGTCCACCAGATAGCTGGGAAATAGAATGTTGCACTTCATTATGCGTGAATTGCAGACTGGCTAGGTGGGTGAGGATTTTTCTCGCTCAATAGCTTCTCTGTGGATGTTAGAAAATCTATTGGAGAATCGACTCGTTTAAACTATCAGGATAGATTTTGAGGCATACTCCCAGCGTACGCCTCTTTCTTTGCATAGATGTCGCAGTTCTCTGATAAAAGTAGATTTGCCGGCACCATTTTACCAATAATCCCAAATCTTTTCCTGCCCTAAGAGTTCAAAAATTTATATTTTTGGGCTAAAGGTGCGTTCCCTCACCTTCAAAATACATCTGTTCGAGAGTGACTACTCTTTTTGTAGATGGCAGAGGAGTAATAGTAGAAAATTCTAGATTGAGAGCATCTGCCTGTGTTGGCAATTCTGTCATTTCAGCCGCTTCTCTTTCAAATCGTTTGCCTTGTGAGAGGACGTTTTTCATGGCCACTAATCTCCCAGCCGTGCTTATCATGAGTGCTGGCACGTGCTCTACACTTTGCTTGACGCGACGATGCTTTTCCATTGTTTTTTGATATTCTTCTCGTTCTTTTTTTGCGTCTTTAGCTTGCTTTTCAAATGCGGTCTGTCGTTGTTGGCTGTAATTTTCATAATCAAGATTCCTCACAGTCGTCCGAGCTTCTTGCTTTTTCTTAACCAATTCCAAATGCACGATTTTTGTTGCTGTATGACCTAAAAAGACTTTTCATCATGTGAAACAAACATAACTGTTTGAGGTGTATTTTGAAGAAAATTTTCCAGCCAAATCAGAGTGTCTGTGTTCTAAATCATTGGAGGGCTCATCTAAAGAGAATGTCCCAATTTGTAGAGAGGATTTTTAAAAGCTGCACTTTTAATGTTTCACCACCGGATAAAGTGGCTATTGTCTGCTGACTAGTAAAACGTTCGCTATCAAAATGTAATTCTTGGGCAAAAGCGGTAAAGTTTGCTGTAATCTAAGTCTATGTCCAAATCGCCAAAGAAGTAGTCGTTGAGGGAGAGTTTTCTTTCATTTTTCAGGCAAAGTTTGCGGCAAATAAGCATAATGACTATAGCTTTTCTGAACTTCCCTCCTATAACTCAACATAATCTGAAACAAGTGTGTCATTCATAAGTAGCTTGAGAAGAGTAGATTTTTCCATTCCCTTCTTCTCCGATAATACCGACTTTATCGCCTGCATTGACAGTAAGTGATAAATCATTGACTAAGTCTTTTCAAATCTTTTTAAATGGGTAATAGTTAAATGTCGAATTTGTAACATATAGTCTCCTTTTGATGTTCATTGTCATTTTAGAGCTAAGAAAAACAGCTCTATTTATCTAGTAGAGCTGTTCTTGTGGATTGCCAACAAACACTGCAAAACGGAGAAGGTTTGCAACGAATATATTTATCATTGAGAAGTTTGAAAAATTTTCTTTATGATAGTGCAAGTATAACAAAAATCTACTAGATAAAGTTTCCTTTAAGCAATGGATTTCTGTACACAAACTCCTTTACCCGAATTTTACTGATTTTAGTGTAGCAGATATAAAATGTCAAAAGAGTACGAGAAAAAGTTTGTCACTAAGAATAAATGGAATGAAAGTGCAACTGTTGTGTTATTCTTCGAGAAGTAAACGAGTCTGGAAACATTTTTGTACCAGACTCGAAGTCATCATTACACGTTCAAGACTTTATCTAGGAAGTCTTTGAGGCGTGGGTGCTGTGGATTATCAAAGATTTGGCCGGTTTACCGTCTTCTAAAAACACTCCGTCAGCCGTAAAGATAACACGGTTTTGCCACTTTGGCGAGCAAATCCCTATCTCATGAGTTACGATAATCATAGTCATGCCTTGCTTGGCCAATTCTTTCATAACATTGAGAACATCTCCAACCATTTCGGGATCAAGAGCAGAAGTAGGTTCGTCAAAGAGCATAATATCAGGATTCATAGCAAGTCCCTGCAATTGCAACACGTTGTTTTTGTCCACCTGGAGACCATCTGGCATGGCATCAGCTTTATCAGAGAGACCGACTTTTTCTAATAATCCCATACGCAAGTTTATCTGCTTCAGCTTGTGTTATTCGTTTGTGCTCGACAGGAGCAAAGTGATATTTTCCAAACCGTCATGTGAGGAAGAGACTGAAGTGTTGGAAAACCATACCAATATTTTCACGAACTAAGTCGACATCTGTTTTTTTATCGGTTAAGTCGAAACCGTCCACGGTAATAGATCCACTTGTAACTTCTTCCAGCAGGTTGAGACTGCGAAGAAAGGTTGATTTTCCCGAACCTGAAGGTCCGATGATACAAAACGACATCCCTTCATAGAATTTGGTCAGATTCCTTTAGAACTTCATTTTCCGTAGTATTTATGTAAATCATTGACATCAATTTTTAATTTAGCCATTATTTAATCCTCTTTTCTAGCGTTTTGCAAGTCCCGTTAAAAGAGTGATGATAATCAAGTCAAAAAGACTGCTAGGATAGCATGCATTTTGAAGCTTTGATAGCTCGAGCAATGATGATTTTACCTGTTTGGAAAAGTTCGACGAGACCGATAGCAGAGACGATTGTGTATCTTCAAAAGCGATATCAAACTGATTGACGAAGTTTGGTAACATGATTTTTGTCGCTTGCGGCAATAATCTTTCTCATGGTTTTTTGAGTAAGAAATACCAAGACTGACTGAAGCTTCCATTTGTCCAGCTGGAACAGCTTGAATTCCACCACGGACGATTTCTGCAATATAAGCGCCAGCGTTGAGAGAAAGAGCAATTGTACCAGCCACAAAATCGTTAATCGGACTTTGCTGCCCTGTCATTGATTCAATGAGATTTGGAATGCCCCAGAAGATAAAGGCTGCGAGAATCATAAGCGGGATTCCACGAATGACATCCACGAAGATTTCTGAGATAATGCGGAGGGCTTTGACGGGACTCACGCTAAAGCATACCAAAGATGATTCCGATGACCATAGCGATTGCAAATGACAGAAGCGCGAGTGCCAAAGCAATTCCAAGACCACTTAAACAATTGTTTGTAGTTATTTTTGAGAAGCTCCAAATGGTTGTTTCATCAACTGTACCGTCTGAAGAGCCAGTATTTGAGTTTGATTTTCTAAATACTTATCAAGAATTTTTGATACTGACCATTTTTCTGATATTTGCTAAAACCATTATGTAAACATTTGGATCAATTCAGGATTACTACCTTTTTATCGGCAAAAGCAGTATCTCCAATAGGAGTTCTTTGATTGGTGTTTTCAGTTTTTGGCCTTGGCTGATGGAGTATTTAACAACAGGTTCGTCATCCATAACGGCATCCACAGAGCCAGAGTTTAAGCTTATCATACATTGAAGAAGCATCAGCGAATGTTTTGATTTTGTAATCATATTTACTTTGATTTTTGTTAAGAAAGTTTGTGAAGCAGTTCCGTTTTTAACCCTGATTGTTTTACCCTTTCAAGTCTTTATACAGTTCAAATTGCTTGATCCTTTTGACAGCGCATTGCGTTTGCTGTGCAATAAGGCTCTGAGAAATCTGTGGGTTTCTTTTTACGAGCGTCTGTCACAGACACTTCCTGCAATCATTCCGTCAGCTTGTCCAGATTGTCAGCGTTTAAAGCGGCATCAAATCCGGGATTTGTAATTAATCGTGAAAACCTTGGTCTTTATGCGATAGCTTTTTATCAAACCATGTCAATCCCAGTATATTTGTTATTACTATCCTGAAAAACGAATGGCAAAGGGAAGAGTCACCGCAATGGTATATGTTGATTTTACGGGAGTAGCTGACCAGCAGGAGTAGTGGTTTCTGGGTAGAACTAGTTGTTTTCGTGGCTGTAGAACTTGTCCATTTTGTGATAATTTTCAAGAGAACCATCTTTTTTCATTTGAGCAAGCGCTTCGTTAAATTCTGTTACCAGATATTCATACTTGCTTCCCTTTTTGACACCAAAAGCAAAACTACCAACAGCTTCTCCTTTTATAGAGATTTTTAAATTTTGGCCTTGTTTAATAGCATACTCAATGACTGGTTGGTCGTCCATCATGGCGTCAATTGAACCAGAATTCAAGCTGTTGTAAGTCAAATCAGTTGTGCCAAATGTTTTGATAGTAAATTTGTATTTGTTTTTGATTTTTCTAGAAAGCGTTGAGAGGCAGTTCCGTTTTTAACCCCAACAGTTTTTCCTTTTAATTGTGAATAACTACTGATTGTATTGGCTTTAGTCGTTGCGATAACAACTTTTGTATCATAATAAGTATCAGACATGGTGAAGACTTTTTCACGGTCTTTGGTCTTTGTCATGCCAGCCATAATAGCATCTGCTTGACCAGACTGAACGGCGTTAACGGCTGCATCGAAGCCAGGAAAAGTCATATTGATGTCCCAACCTTTTAGTTCAGCAACTTTATTGATGATATCTACATCAATACCTTTATAAGTTTGATCGGAATCTTTAAATTCAAAAGGTGCGTAAGCTGCATCGAGATACCACTTTGATTGTATCGGCATGAATAGCTGTTACTGCAAAGAGTGGTAGTAAAGCCAACAAAAAGTTATAATTTTTCTTCATGAGTCTCCTTTAAAGAATATTTTTAAATTATACCAGAAATATCTTCGAAAGGCAAATATTTCGCATTTGTATAGAATTTATAACATGTACGATAATTTCTTTTTGATTTGCGTAAAATAAATATGATATAATAATAAAAAAATAGAAAGGAATTTTATGTTTAAATCTCGTATGCTTGATAATGTGAAACAGTCCCGTTACATTCCGCCTATTTGGTTGGCAATTATCCTCTCGATTGTTTTTGTTTATGGAGGTGAAATTGTCGGTGGCTTGACTGGTTCCAATTTCGATACTGCTGGGTCTTGTGCTTGGCCTTGTTCATTCTAGGGGCGGGCTTTGTAATGATACAAAAACTGATATCGCATTATATGATTTTCATTCAACTCTTCCTCTTTTTCTTTATTTCTTTGGCTCTCTTTCTTTGGGTGAAGTGCGTTTGAAAAAGACCTTTTTCAAGTCTTGGTTTTTAAGGAAAAATTGGTTTAAAGAATTAGGGAAGGGTTTTTTGATTGAGCGGCACAGTTTTCCTCATAGTTGTCTTGCTTTTTGCTGACAGGTCTAGGTAAGTTAGAACTCAACCATCTTAGTTTGGAGCCCTTTCTCTTTATTATCGCCCTGATTCCGTTTTGGATTTTACAAGGCGGAACAGAAGAATTAGTGACGCGTGGTTGGCTATTTCCTACGGTTACTGCTAAGTCAAATATTTTTGGTCGGTATTTTTAATTTCATGCTAGTCTATTTGGTGCTCTCCATTTATTAAATCCTGGCGTGACGCCTCTTTCAATTGTCAACATTATTCTTGATGGTGTTTTTACTTGTTTTTATATGCTGAAAACAGACAATATGTGGGGTCTGGCTGGTATCCACGGGGCTTGGAATTTTTGTTCAGGTAACATTTATGGTATTCAGGTCAGTGGTCAGGGAGCAGAAGCTTCTGTCTTTACTTACAATACGAAATCCAACGTAGACTGGCTTTCGGGTGGGGCTTTGGTGCAGAAGGTTCTATTTTTCACCAGTCTGGTGTTAATTCTCAGCATTTTCTATCTGTATTGGTCTCTTAAAAAGAAGATAAATTACCAGCAGCATTGCAATTTAGAAAGTCACATCTCACCTAGTTTGACTAGGTGGGCTTTATTATCCTAAATCAGTGATATTTTTAAGAATTGTGATAAAATAAGAGAAGATTGTATAGAGGAAAAGAATAATGATAAATAGAATTACGGACAATAAATTTAAATTAGTTTCCAAATATGAGCCTTCAGGAGATCAACCACAGGCGATTGAGCAATTAGTGGATAATATAGAGGGTGGTGAGAAAGCTCAGATTCTCATGGAGCGACAGGAACTGGGAAGACCTACACTATGAGTCAGGTCATCCAAAAAGGTCAATAAACCGACCCTAGTTATCGCTCATAATAAAACTCTGGCTGGTCAGCTCTATGGTGAATTTAAGGAGTTTTTCCTGACAATGCGGTAGAGTATTTTGTGTCTTACTATGACTATTACCAACCAGTAGCCTATGTGCCTTCCAGTGATACCTATATTGAGAAGGACAGCTCGGTCAATGATGAGATTGACAAACTTCGTCACTCAGCAACCTCGGCTCTCTTGGAGCGCAACGATGTGATTGTTGTGGCGTCAGTCAGCTGCATTTATGGTTTGGGTTCGCCTAAGGAATATTCTGATAGTGTTGTCAGTCTACGTCCGGGCTTAGAGATTTCTGCGGATCAACTTCTCAATGATTTGGTTGATATTCAATTTGAGCGCAATGATATTGACTTTCAACGAGGAAAATTTCGTGTGCGTGGCGATGTTGTGGAAATCTTCCCAGCTTCTCGCGATGAACATGCCTTTCGGGTGGAATATTTTTCGGGGATGAAATTGACCGCATTCGAAGTGGAAGCATTGACAGGTCAAGTGTTGGGGCGAAGTAGACCATTTAGCTATTTTTCCTGCCACTCACTTTTATGACCAATGACGAAAATATGGAAATTGCCATTGGTAAAATTCAAGCGGAATTAGAAGATCAGCTAGGCTTTTTGAAAGAAGGGAAGCTTTTAGAAGCTCAGCAGTTGAAGCAAAGAACGGACTATGATATTGAAATGCTGCGCGAAATGGGCTACACGAATGGTGTAGAGAATTATTCTCGCCACATGGACGGACGGAGTGAAGGTGAGCCACCTTACACTTTATTAGATTTCTTTCCTGATAATTTTTTAATCATGGTAGACGAAAGTCACATGACTATGGGGGCAAATCAAGGTATGTATAATGGTGACCGTTCTCGGAAAAGAAATGTTGGTTAATTATGGATTTCGCTTACCTTCTGCCTTGGATAACCGTCCGTTGCGTCGGGAAGAATTTGAAAGTCATGTGCACCAGATTGTTTACGTGTCTGCTACACCAGGGGATTATGAGCGAGAGCAGACGGATACAGTAATTGAGCAAATTATTCGACCAACTGGACTGCTGGATCCAGAAGTTGAAGTGCGTCCGACTATGGGGCAAATAGATGATCTTTTAGGGGAAATCAATGCGCGTGCAGAGAAGAATGAGCGAACCTTTATCACAACGTTGACTAAAAAGATGGCAGAAGATCGACGGATTACTTTAAAGAAATGGGTGTTAAGGTCAAATACATGCACTCAGATATCAAGACTTTAGAGCGGACGAAATTATCCGCGACCTGCGGTTAGGTGTCTTTGATGTTTTAGTCGAATTAACCTGTTGCGTGAGGGAATTGATGTGCCAGAGGTTAGTCTGGTTGCCATTCTTGATGCAGACAAGGAAGGTTTCTTACGTAATGAGCGTGGTTTGATCCAAACCATTGGTCCGGGGCTGCCCGTAATAGTGAAGGCCACGTCATCATGTATGCGGACACGATTACAGATTCCATGCAAAAGCTATGGATGAAACTGCCCGTCGTCGTCAGATTCAAATGGCTATAACGAAGAACATGGTATTGTACCGCAAACAATCCAGAAAGAAATCCGTGACCTAATCAGTGTGACAAAAGCCACTCTACCAGACAAGGAAGAAGTGGTAGATATTGAAAGTCTTAACAAGCAGGGAACGCAGGATATGATTAAAAGCTAGAAGGACAAATGCAAGAAGCGTGGTCTTCTGGACTTCGAGCTGGCCGCCCAAATCCAGCGATATGATTTTGGAGATTAAGGCGGTGGATTAGAAAGATAAACAAAGCAAGAAGGGAAGAAGAATGCGTTACGTTCTCTTACTCCGTGGCATCAATGTCGGTGGAAAAACAAGGTCATTGTGTATAACCTGAAGGTCGATTTGGCGGAGCTGGGCTTTGATAATCCGGTTCATCAACAGTGGCGATCTCTTTTTTGATAGTCAGGAGAACGGGGAGAAGATTAGGGAGATTCTGACGGCTTATTTTAGTCAATCCTATGACTTTCCAATCCTTTTGTCCTGCTCAGCTCTGCTATTCTCTAAGAAGAAGTGGCAAAACTGCCTGCTTGGTGGCAGGATGAGGCAGCCCTATCGGCGTGATGTCCGCTTTACCTCGCCGAAAAGCCAGTCGCGAGCAGATGAGAGGAAGAGGCGAGAACCTGGGCAAATGACAGGGAGCTGCTGCATTTCGGTCAGACAGCCTTCTTTTACAGAAATAGCGACCAGACTGACTATCTCAAGTTCAACTACCACAAGAAGCTACTCAAATCTAGCTTTTACAAGTCTTTGACAATTCGCAATGTGAAAATCTTTCAGAAAATTTTGGAGTTGGCGGATACTAGTTAAAGAGGCATTATTTGTTTTTGGAAAAACTAATGACAAATTGTTAATAAATATATATGTTTGAATAAAGAAAAAGAGTTTTTACTTTTATTTTCATCATGCTGGAAACGTTCAGTAGATAGGAGAATTTATGATTGAATTTAATGATGTTACAAAAGTGTACGATGACAAGATAGCGTTGAATCATCTGAATTTAACGCTTCAGAGTGGAGAAATTGTAGATTAATTGGGCCACAATGGTGCTGGAAAATCAACAACGATTAAATCATTGGTTAGTGTAATTAATCCATCGCATGGTCAGATTTTTGTGGATGGTAAGGGAATTAGTAGCCAATCGGTTGGCAATCAAGAAGAAAAGTAGGTTATGATAGCTGATTCGCTGGATTTATTCTTACGTCTGACAGCAAATGAATTCTGGGAATTGGTTGGAACTTCTTATGATATGAGTCCTTCAGATTATGAGAAACGTTTAACGGAGCTACTGGAATTATTTGATTTTACAGCTCATCGCTATGAAGTTATTGAATCGTTTTCACATGGAATGCGACAAAAAGTATTTGTCATTGGTGCTCTTTTGTCTGATCCAGATATCTGGGTGTTGATGAGCCTTTAACTGGATTTTTGGATCCGCAGGCGGCTTTTTGACCTCAAACAAAATGATGCGAGCATGCAGACAAAGGAAATACTGTTTTGTTCTCAACCCATGTTTTAGAAGTGGCGAGCAATTGTGTGACCGTATTGCCATTCTCAAAAAAAGGGGAGAATTGTTGTTTTTACGGTACGATTGAGGAATTGAAAAGTCAACATCCTGAAAAATCCTTAGAAAGTATGTTACCTCAGTTTGGCAGGTCGTAGAGAAAGAGGTGAGTCCTGATGCGTCTTAAAGCGATTCGCTCCCTCATTCATGCAAATATCATTTATACGACGCAATCAACTAGGCTTTCTAGTTATCGTAAAAACAGCAAAAATCCAAAGAAAAAGGAAATGTTGCTAGAAATCTAGTGATGAACTATCTCTATGCTGGAATTTTGTATGCTTGTATATTTGGTGTACAGGGTGCTTTTTACCGCTTGCTCAGAATCCAGGGCTATTTTCGAATTTTGTCAGCGTCTTTATCTTTTCATCTTTGCAGGATTTCTTTCCTTTTACAATGTTTTTATGAAAGTAAAGAGCACTGCAAAGCTTACCGACCTTATGCCTTTAGTGAGAGCGAAATTATGGTTGGAAAGGATTTTCTGTTCTTTTTAACTACTTTAATGGGAGTGTTTCCCATTGTTATTTACTTTATTGGTTTGCAAATGCAATCAGGTCAACCAATCTGACTTGCAATCCCTATTCTGCTTATTTCGTTAGGAATACTGTTTTTCGACACTTATTTTCCTTCTTTTAGTTGGTGTTCATTTTATTACGAAAACGACTATTTTTAGGAAATATAAAAAGCTTGCCTCTAATATTTTACTGGCTCTTGCTACAATAATGGCTTTTTGGTGCATTTATTGGTGAATTTGCAAAATAACTCTAACGTTAAAAACGCAATATTGCAAGATCAACTCTGCTTATTTTCCGCCAATGACGATTTTTCATGCTTTCAGTATGCAACCTTTTGCTTTGAATTCCTTGCTGGGAATGGGAGCTTGGGTAGTCGTACGCTATGTTATTTATAATTGTTAAGCGAAAGGTTTTACCAGAATTTTATGAAGCTGCAATGACCACATAGCAACGGTCAATAGACACGAACGAAAATTTTCAAGATGAATGGACTAGAAACTTTCCGCAGTTTGTGTTGCGCTATCAATTAAACCTAATCAGTGATGGCTCTGTCTTTATTACAAACTCTTTTGATGCCTAGTGTGTTACCTTACTTTATTCTAATTCCGTTAATGGCTAGTTTTTATGCAGAATAGTGAAATGATTTCTCCTTATTTGACAACAAGATTTGCTTTTTCCACTGATGTTGATAGCAACATTTGTAGCAAGTTTAAATACAGGTGGAGCAAATTTAACAGGAATTGGCATTTCACTTGAACGTGAAAATTATGATTATTTGAAAGTATTACCCTTTGATATGGCACGTTATCTTAAATTTAAGTTTTTGGAATTTATTTGTCCTTCAATCCATTTTTACCATTCATTTTATTGACAATTTTTCCTTTTATTGTCGGCGTGCAAACCAGTTGCTATTGTCTTGATGATTATAGCTTGGACATTGACTCTGCTTAGCATGGAGTGCTTGGGATATCATCGTGACAAACGCCTACAAGTTACTAACTGGTCGAATGTGACGGAATTATTTAATCGTGAAAATAATTTACTAAAGATGATTTTGGGCATTGTTGCTATGATTATTTACATAATCATTATTGCAATGAGCGCTTATTTCATTTTGGTATCACCAGATTTAGTGGGCTAGTTTGTTAGCAGGTACTTTTCTGATTGCTCTTGCAATGATGGCATTTTTACTGACAAATCATTATTTGAAAAAGTTCAAGCTGAAGTAGAAAATTGTTGAAAGTTTTTGAATACTTACTATGCTTTTTATTGCTTAGCAAGAATATATTGATAAGAGTCTATAAATTTTTATGTGAGCTTTGAAATATCTATATACTAAATTTATGCTATAATAAATACTATGTACTAAAACTAATCTGCTTATGTACACATTCCATTTTGTACTCAAATTTGTTATATGTGACTTTTTCCAAAGTTTTTATCAAAAATCAGCCTGTTGATGCTACTTAGAGCATTTGATTCAGGAGTATAGAGCTTATGATATAAAAAGTTGCGAACGCTCTATATTGGTGGTGGGACGCCAACGTCTCTGTCCCCACTCAATTAGAATTTTACTAACAGAGTTGACGAAAGTTTTGAATTTATCATGTTTAGAAGAGTTGACGATTGAGGCCAATCCAGGTGATTTGGATCCAGATAAGATTGCTGTTTTAAAAGATTCGGCTGTTAACCGAGTGTCTTTGGGTGTTCAAACGTTTGACGATCGTGTATGCTCAAGCAAATTAGGGCTGCAGCTATTTAGAGAAAGATATTTATGAAAATATCACCAATCTGAAGCAAGCTGGGTTTGACAATATCTCTATTGACTTGATCTACGCATTACCCAAGCAGACCATGGACAACGTGGAAAAATGTAGCTAGCTATTGCACTACACATCCCTCATATGAGTCTTATGGCTTAATTCTAGAAAAATCACACGGTTTTATGAATCGGATGAGGCAGAGAAGCTGCCTTTTGCCTAAAGAAGACTTGGGAAGCAGGAGATGTTTGAGTATATCATTGAGGAGTTTGAAAAGGCTGCTTTTGAACACTATGAGATTTCCAACTTTTCTAAGCCAGGCTTTGAGAGTCAACACAATCTTATGTACTGGGATAATGCAGAATACTTTGGTATTGGGGCTGGAGCTTCTGGCTATGTTAATGGGGTTCGCTACAAAAATCATGGACTGATTCGTCATTATTTAGAGGCAGTTGAAAAAGGCAAGTGCGTGTGAATGAAGAACATCTGAGGCAAAGAGATGATGGAAGAGGAGATGTTTCTGGGCTTGCGTAAGAAGTCAGGTGTTTTCTAAAAAGCGTTTTGAAGAAAAATGGTATTTCTTTTTGAGCAGCAGTATGGTCATGTAGTAACAGAAATTGATTGAGCAGGATTCTTAGTTCCTGATAAAGAAGTTGTCCGTATGACTAAAAAGGGTCTTTTAGGTGATACGGTCGCAGAGAAATTTATATTGGAGTAAATTGCGGGTTTAACTTATCAAATGAAAATGAAAATTCCTTTTGATATGGCAGACATGAATGGTCATATCAAGCTGTCTGATGTCATTTTTGCTATCCTCTACAGGTATCAGGGCTGCAGTCCATTGATTTGGGATTAGTGACAAGGATATGCTGGAGAGATACAATCTGGTCTGGATTATTACTGACTATGATATTGATGTGATACGGTGCCTAAATTTGGTGAAGAAATGACGATTGAAACAGAAGCACTTTCCTATAATCGTCTCTTTTTGTTATCGTCGATACCGTTTTTGATGAAAATGATGTTGCTGTGATTGAAATGATGGCTACCTTTGTCCTTATGGACGAGAGACAGTCGAAAAGTGCACGCTGTAGAGCCAAAGATTGTTGCACCTTACGAGGCAGAATTTTTCTAAAAAGTTGATTCGTGGACCAAAATATCCAGAACTGAAAGATCTCGACTAGTAAAGATTATCATGTTCGATTTTATGATTTAGACATGAATGGTCATGTCAATACAGCAGTATTTGGACTGGATTTTGAGGTTATGGAGCTGATTTTCTCATGAAAACACGTTCCCAAAAAGTTCACCTCAAGTATGTCAAGGAAGCGACCTGGTGGGCAGATTACCTCTAGCTATGATTTGAATGGATTAGAGAGTAATCATCAGATTTCCAGCAATGGTGATACCAATGCACAAGCTATGGTAACTTGGCAAGAAATTCTCATAAGAGAAACAATAGAAAGAGAAGTATGACCCAAAGGATATTTAATTGATTTAGACGGAACGATTTATAAAGGAAAAAGACCGAATCTCAGCGGGAGAAGCTTTTTGTCCATGAATTGCAGCGGCGTAATATTCCATATTTATTTGTGACAAATAATACAACACGTACCCTGAGACTGTTCAAACAATGCTAGTGGAACAATTCAATGTTGAAAACGCTCGATTGAAACGATTTATACAGCGACTTTAGCAACGGTTGACTACTAAATGATAAAAATCTAGGCAAGAAAGTTCATGTTATCGGTGATGTCGGACTTAAGCAAGCTCATTGCAGAAGCTGGCTATATCGAAGATACTGATAACCCAGATTATGTAGTTGTTGGATTAGACTGGGAAGTGGACTATGAAAAATTGTCAATTGCTACTTTAGCTATTCAAAAAGGAACTCATTTCGTAGGAACCAATCCAGATCTTAATATTCCGACAGAGCGCGGTCTCATGCCTGGAGCAGGCTCGATTATTACCTCATTGAAGTAGCAACTCGTGTGAAACCTATTTATATCGGGAAGCCAAATGCAATTATCATGGAAAAAGGCAGTGAACATCTAGGACTGCCACGGGAAGAAAGTGATAATGGTTGGGGATAATTACCTGACGGACATTCGGGCTGGGATTGACAACGATATCCCCACTTCTGGTGACAACTGGCTTTACGAAACCAGAAGAAGTGCCAGACCTGCCAATCCAACCAGATTATGTACTTTCTAGCCTAGCAGAGTGGGATTTCGATGCGCATTAAACTGACCTCTGGCTGAGTATGCTCTGCTTTTTAGCAGTAGCTATTTTTGTTGACCATTTATCTGACTTGGCTGTTTTTATCCTTTGAAAGTTTCTTGCTGTATTTAGAAAATCAGTTTACTCAAATCTACAACCATTCAGCACAATTTCAATATTTTGACGATTTACCAAATCAATCCATTTCAGTAAAAGCTCTCCATGCCTAATTTTGCTCATCAGCAGCAGGTCTGCACACATTTTCAAGTCGTGAAATATCTTTTTCATCTGGCGCAAGTTGCTTTTCTAGCAACCTCACCAGTGGTTTGTTTGTTTGTAAAAACATTATAGATATCATCTGTCTTTTCAAAGGCGATTTTAGCTATTATTTGCTGCCTATTGTAATTGCTGGTGGCGCTGGGGATTGGCTTTGATGCGTTTTTCACTCTCTTTCATCAGATTTTATTTGTCGGAGACAATACTTGGCTCTTTGACCCTGCTAAAGATCCTGTTATTTGATATTACCAGAAGAATTTTTCCTCCACGCCTTTCTTTTTGTTTTTGTTCTTTATGAAGGCTTTGCTGTGGGGTTATACTTGTGGAGTCGAAAAAGTTATTTGAAGAAGGAGGAAAATTGATGCCAGTCACAGTCAATCAGCAAGTGCGAAAAGATGTTAGTTTATTTTCTGCTTTGTGTCTGATTTATGTTTTCGTCATGACAATGATTAGCTTAATCTACCAAACGATTGTAACTTTGTTTCAAGCGATTCGTTATCCCGGAAATCTTGAGAGAATCCAAAAAGCAACGGAAAAGTTTTATGTCACGCGATGGCAGCTATTATCTAATTGCTGTTTGTGCAGGAGGATTTATCTTTTGGTTGTATCGGGATGGAAAATTATTTAAGTCTGATTTACGAACGCAGAAAAGGGTCATGATGCCAAAAACGTTTGGGATAGTTTTATCATTCTTACTTCTGGGTCAATTAGGTTTTTGTACTCTTTTAATCAAATATTCGAAGCAGTGTTGAATATCTTTGGATTTAGCTTATTTAAAAGCCATTGAATCAGCTTCCGCAAGCTCAGATATGTAACGAGTGTTTTGTATGCAGGTTTTTCCGGTCCTGTTTTGCAGAAGAATTGATTTTTCGTGGGCAGGCTTACGAATATTTTGAAAAATATGGAAAAGTCTTTGCGATTTTGATGTCTTCCTCATATTTGGTTTATTTCATGGAAATATCCGCAGTTCTTTTTGTAGCTTTGTTGGAATTATCTTCTCTTATGTGACCTTGGGTATTCAATTCTCTGGGCAATGGTTTTCCACGTTTTTAATAATTTGGTCATTGGAGATGGTTTTAACTTATTTTGTATTCGTTTTTGCCGGACGATACAGGTGGTCTCTTACACTTTTGTTTATCCTGCTAGTCGGTGCAAGTGTCGCAGTAATTTTCCTGATTAGAAAAACAAAGCAGACATAAAAATGTATGTACAAGAAAATCGTTCATTTCCAGAGGGCCTATAGGCAAGCTTTTCGTTCTGTTTGGTTCTGGATTTTTACAATCTTCATGTTTTTAACATCTTTGACCTTGATAGTCATTTGTGAAAGACAGATTTTTGAAAGGACTCAACCTTTCTTTCATCGATGAAAAATAAAGGTAACAAAAGAGGAGCGTGTCAATCATGGAACAAACATTTTTATTATAAAACCAGACGGCGTAAACGGCTTTGCTGGAGAAGTACTGAAGCGTAGAACAACGTGGTTACAAAATCGAACGTTTGGAAATGAGAACCAATGTTTCAAATGAGTTAATTGATCAGCATTATGAAGCCCTGTTAGCGAAAGATTTTTATCCTTCAATCCGTGATTATACTGACAAGCGGATCTGTGATTATCGGTGTTTTATCGGGCCAAGTGATTTCAGGTTGCGCGTCGCATGATGGGCGCTACTCGTCCGGAAGAAGCTCTACCGGGAACTATTCGCGGAGATTTTTACAACAGCTGAAGCCGGGTGAAACGATTCGAAATGTTGTTCACGGTTCAGATTCTGAAGAGTCTGCCAAACGGGAAATTGCGCTTTGTTTTGGTAATCATTAAAACATAGTAGTATAAATTCGAGAGAGTACAGATAGTGATTGCTTTTTGTTCTCTTTTACTATCCGAATTGTACTGGTGTGTATAATAAAAAGGAATTGGAAAATGTTTTAATATACTGGAAATTGATTGTTTTATCAAGGAGGAAATATGTCAGACAAACAAATTATTTGGCTATCGTGACGGGAATGAGTGGAGCGGGAAAGACCGTGGCCATCCAGTCTTTTGAAGATTTAGTTATTTTACGATTGACAATATGCTCCTACACTTTGTACCTAAATTTTTGTGAAGTTGATCGAAAACAACGCAAGACAATGACAAGATTAGCTATGGTTGTAGATATGCGCAGTCGTTCCTTCTTTTATGAGATTCAGAAAGTTCTAGATGAGATTGAGTAACGCTGGACTTGATTTTAAGATTTTGTTTTTAGATGCGGCAGATACGGAATTGGTTGCTCGTTATAAAGAAACGCGTCGCAGCCACCCCTTAGCAGCAGACGGTCGTATTTTAGACGGATTATGCTAGAACGTGAGTTACTGGCACCGTTGAAAAACATGAGTCAAAATGTAGTAGATACGACCGAATTAACACTGCGTGCACCGGGTAAAACCATTTCTGAACATTTTTCAGATCAGACAAAGCTTCAATCGTTTTCGCATTGAAGTGGTGAGTTTCGGCTTTAAATATGGTCTCTGCTAGATGCCGACCTTGTCATTGATGTGCGTTTTTTACCAAATCCTTATTACCAACCAGAACTCCGCAATCAAACAGGGCTTGATAAAGCAGTTTATGATTATGTCATGAATCATACGGAGTCAGAAGAATTTTATCAACATTTAGTGGCACTTATCAGCCTATTTGCCGGGTTACAAAAAAGAAGGAAAGTCTGTTTTGACAATTGCTGTCGGTTGTACAGGTGGTCAACACAGAAGTGTCGCTTTTGCCCAACGTTTAGCCGATGATTTGGCTAATGATTGGACTGTTCATTCGTCTCATCGAGACAAAGACCGCAGAAAGGAAACGGTGAATCGTTCATGAGGAGACCAAAGATTGCTAGTTATTGGTGGTGCACAGGGATTTTCAGTCATTTTGGATAGTTTGCGTAAGAAAGACGTAGACATTGCTGCTATTGTGACGGTCGCTGATGACGGTGGAAGTTCAGGGGAATTGCGAAAAAACATTCAACAACTAACACCACCTGGTGATTTGCGAAACATGTTTTGGTAGCTGATCGGACATGCCGCGCTTTTATGAAAAAGTTTTTCAATATCGCTGCGCAGGAAGATGGTGCTTTAGCTGGACATCCACTGGGAAACTTAGTCATTGCAGGTATTTCCAGAAAATGCAAGGTCGACTTACAATGCTATGCAGTCTACTGACCAAGTTTTTCCATAACCAAACTGTCATCCGTTCTAGTGATACACCTTTAACGCTTCATGCCTAGTTGCTGATGGAAGCGAAGTCGCTGGAGAAAGTCATCCTGCAGAACACCAAGGATATGATTGAGCGGTTTTGATAATACCTATAATGACCAGAAGCGGATAGTCGCATGGTAGAACGATTTTAGAAAGTGATATGGTTGTTTTGGGACCAGGGTCATTGTTTACCTATCTTACCCAATATGATGATTGAAGAAATTGGATGTTTGCTTTAGAAACCACAGGAGGATTGCCTATGTCTGTAATATTAGACCCAGCGTGGTGAAGCTGAGCATTTTCACAGATAGCGACCACGTGGCTGTTTTTGCATCGACATCTTGGGAAAACACGACTGACACGGTTTTAGGAAATATTGAGCAAGTTCTCAAGAATATATGAATTCTCAATAAGTTTGATGAATATTTAGTGCAAGTTGAACATGATTTTCAAGGCTTGAAAAACAAGTTCTCGGTCATTTTGTCTAATTTCTTTCGCTTGGAAAATGGCGGAGCCTTTCATGATGGTGAATCAGTCGTAGATGAACTGCAGCAGATTATACAGGTGCGCAAATGAGTTTTACCATTAAAGTGAAAGAAGAACTGCTTGGTCTAGGCAAAAGATAGAAACGAATTATCTGCTATTATTAAGATGTCAGGCGGTTTAGGAATTTCAGTCAGCTAATAAGCATTATCTGTTACGACAGAAAATGCAAAAATTGCTCGTCATATGAGGAATTGTTGGCAGCGATATAGTCAGTCGGATATTCGTCATCATCAAAAGCGAATCTCGGACTGTGGTTTATACTGTAGATGAAGGTGTGGAACAAATTTCTAGCTGATTTGCACTGGCAGACTCTTTTTGGAATTGGTACAGGTATTGCACTCGCTTATTTTATCAGATGATGAGGTAGCTGATCGTATTTACGAGGAGCTATCAACGGGCAGTATGCGTGATCCAGATTCTGGGAAATATCAGTTGGAAAATCTTGTCGGTTTATTCTGATCGTGCCGAAGGTTAGTAACCTTAATGCGAAAATTTTTGTTGGATGCAAAAATAATTGAGCGTAAAAAGCGGACCCATTCTGCAACGAGCTGAAGATATTGGCGGACTTTACTGTGACTGTGCTCATGCGAAAGCAATGACTGAATTTGAGTCGGTCAAACTTTTAGAAGCTGAAATGACCCGAATCGGACATAACGCAGAACGGCTAATATCGCTCGAACAGTGACGCTGGTATGAAGATAGTTCACAATATTGGCAAAGATTATTGATACAGTTGGTTTTAGAAAAGTTTGCCTGTTGATTTACAAGGAAGTTGCTTATCTGCGTGTCAACTCATCCGATTATCTATCCAGCAGTTGGCAGAAAGTCTTAGTAAGCTGACGAGTAGTGGTGTCAAATCATCGCTTGAGGAAAATCAATAAAATCACAAATGAGTTGTAGAAAATGCAAAAGAAATGTGGCTTATATATATAGGTGGAATCAATTTGAGAATTTTCAGAAAACTTTACGTTTTTTCTTGAAGATTTTCAAAAGTGTGATATAGTAATAAAAATTAAATAATCCTTTAAATCTGTCCTGTGAGGCAGACAAGAGTCAAAGTATAAGATGGTGTAGCACAGTGAGGCTGTTAGTAGCTTCTCTGTGCTTACCTAGATCTTTTCTGAAGTCTCCTTGTGAAGAACTTTTTCTTTTATCTTTTATGCAGGAGGTTTTCCATGAAAACAAAAGAAGTTGTTGATGATTTGACATGAAACGCCATTACACGGATCACGAGGAAATCATTGAGCGCAACAAGAGCTGACAAGATTGTCTTGATTGTGCATAAAAACACGGTGTTTTACATTGCACAGCGGATTCAAGAACGATTAGCGCAACTGAAAAGATTGATGTACCCATCGTGAGTTGATACCCACCATTCGCGATGATTTTAAAGCGGAAGAAAGATACAACACATGTTCCTGTTGATATTACAGACCGCGAAGTCATCTTGGTAGATGATGTCCTCTATACAGGACGCACCATTCGTGCTAAGCCTTGATAATCTCGTTAGACGTCCATCACGCGTGAGACTTGGCTGTTTTAGTAGACCGTGGGCATCGAGTTGCCGATCTGAGCAGATATGTTGGATATTCCGACAAGCCGAACAGAAGAGATTATTGTAGAAATGGTAGAATAGGATGGTCAAGACCGTGCCTTGATTGCGGAGGAGTTATGAGAAATGAGTCAAGATGTAGTATGATGTGCACGATATGCCAAAACCTGGTTTGCTTGTAGGATTGTCCTTCAGCATTTGTTCGCTATGTTTGGAGCAACGGTTCTTGTTCAATTCTAGTCGGAATTGATCCAGCAGTGGCCTTGTTTTCGACCGTGAACCCTTAGCACATTTAACGGTTACCAAGTACAGGGTGCCAGCTATATGCGTCTAGTTTCGCTTATATCGCAGCTATGCAAATGTTGATGAAAACAGACGGCATCGCAGCAGTCGCTCAAGGTGCCATTACAGGTGGTTTGGTTTCTACTTCATTGTAGTTTTATTGTGAAGTTCGCTGGGAATGCTTGGATTGATAAGATTTTGCCGCCAGTTGTGTGGGACCAATCATTATGGTTGTCGGACTAAGTCTAGTAAGCACAGCTGTAAATGATGCATCGTTAGCAGATGGTAAATACAATTTAACTTATTTCGTCATTGAATTGTCACCTCTTTGCAGTCATCCTCTTTAATATCTATGGTAAAAAGATTGTTGGAATTATTCCAGTGCTGTTAGGCTTTGATTGTCGGATAGTCTTCGCGCTCATTCTTGAGCAATAGGAGAAGAAATTATTTTTGTAAAGTCTCTCAAGCTTCAAGGTTCCATGTCCCACCTATGCCATCTTCCTTTCTTAGACTACAATTTAAAATTTTATCCAAGTGATTTTAACAATGGCTCCACTGCCTTTGTGACGATGACAGAAACACTTTGGTCATGTCATAGTGCTGAATAGCTTGACCGGAAAAGATTTCTTTGAAGACCCAGGATTGATAAAACTCTTGCCGGAGATGGCATTTTGCACGTTATCGCTGATTTTCGAGGCGCCTCCAGTAACGAGTTACGGTGGAAAAATATCGCGTGATGGCTCTGAACAAAATCTATAGCGTTTAGTGTGATTGCAGGTGCGGCAGTGCTATGATCGATGAGTTTTGTTGGGAAAGTTTCTGCCCTCTGCAATCCATTCCAAGTCCGTTCTTGGAGGAATCTCCATTGCACCCTTTGGAGTCATTGCCTCAGTGGCTTGAAAATTTTGATTGAAAAGCAAACAGACTTTGATAATAAGAAACCTGCTACTGCGGTGTAATTTTAGTTGCAGGGATTGGTGGCTTAACGCTTCAACTTTCAGGTCTGCAAATTTCAGGGGTGGCCTGTGTCAACCGTTCTGGTATTGTACTCTATCTTTATCTTGCCTGAACTTGATTAGTTTGAATTCTCAATTTTATTGAAAGAAAACGCTGATCTAATAAAAGGAGAAATACACCAGTGTCATCTAATCAAATCGCTCTTACGTTGTCTCTATGGAACTCCTACCACGAGGAAGTCATAAGTTTAATCAAATGGCATTGAATTTAAAATGGAGCAAAGCTCATTATGATGAACAGCATATTATCGCTAATCTCTTCTTTGAGCCCTCTACGCAGACACACAAAAGCCTTTGAAGTAGCGGAATTAAAGCCAGGGTTGTGACCTGTTGATTTTGATTCAAAGACCAGCTCTATCAACAAAGGAGAGACCTTATATGATACGATTTTTAACCATGTCAGCGCTCAGTGTGGATGATCGTGCATGCCTCGTCATCCAGAAGTGGACTATTACAAGGAATTAGTCGAAAGTCCAACGATTACAACTTCAATTGTGAATGGTGGTGATGCCTCTGGACAACATCCGAGTCAAAGTTTGCTGATTTGACTGACCATTTATCAAGAGTTTTGGGCATTTTTGATGGTCTGGAAGATTGCATTGCAGGTGACTTAGATCATTCATGCAGCGGGCGAAGTCAAATATGCAAATCTTTGAAGCGTCTGGGTGCAGAACTTTATTTTGCAGGTCCAGTATGGAGAAGTGAAGAATTTGCAGATTATGGGCGTCGCACTTGATGAAGCTCGTTGACAAGTGGATGTCTTAATGCTTCTGCGCGTCAGCACGAACGTCATGCTGACGATTCAATTTTTCAAAAGAAAATTATCAGATTGCACGGCTTAACTCAGGAAACGATAGGACAGACTGAAGGGATACAGCTCATCATCATGACACAGCTCCGTCAATCGCGATGTTGAAATTGCAGATCATCTCAGAAGCTCCATCGCGTGATTAGAGCTAAATGCTGTATTTGTCCGTATAACTATTGAGTCTGTTTAAATGGACGAAAAGAGCAATAGACACTCAAGGTATTGCTAGTAGAACAAACGAGGAAAATGGAAAAACGCTTGTTAATTCTGGAAGATGGGACAGTATTTGAAGGAGGCATTCAGCTGATATGGATGTGACGGAGAAATCGTCTTTTAATACAGGTATGACCGTTATCAAGAATCTATTACAGATCAATCACCAATGGGCAAATTTTGACCTTTACTCTACCGTTAATCGGAAATTGGCGGAACGAACCGTGATGACTACGAATCAGATCACCCTACTTGTAAAGGGGTGGTTGTTTGTCGATGGGCGAAGGGCAAACAATTGGTGCAATCAGATGACCCTAGACAGTTTTTAGGTCAAGAAAATTCGTGAATTACTGGTAGATAGCGGACATTGCACGAAAATCATTCGGCAGCATGGAACGATGAAAGCAAATAGCCAATGTAGCGACCAAATGGTATCTGCAGAGATCAGTTGAAAGCGCGCGTTCGTCTGCCGACTGACAATATCAAACAAGTCTCAACGAAAACGCCATCCAGCACCGGTTCAGGTCCCGTATTGTGTTGTTGATTTTGGATCGTAATTCGACCTTCGTGAATTGGCGGCACGCACTGTAATGTGACAGTTGTTCCTATGATAAGTGCAGCAGATATTCTCACCTTCACTGACGGTGTCATGTTATCCAACGGTCAGGTATCCAGATGATGTACCTGCGCGCTAGAAATGATTCGAGGGATTCAGGAAAAATTCTCTTGTATCTGTGAGGACATCAACTTTTGTAGTAACGGAGCTCAGACCTATAAAATGAAATTCGGTCATCGCGGTGATCCTGCTGTCAGAGATTGCGACAGGGCGGATTGATTTTACTACGAAAAATCATGGTTATGCTGTTAGTCGGGGAAAAATTTTCCGAGCGAGTTGTTGATTACACTGAGGGAAATCAACGATAAGTCTATTGAAGGTGTGGCATCGATTTTCCCTGCTTTTTCAGTGCAATTTCATCCTGATGCTGTACCCAGGACCGCGCGATGCCAGTTATCTCTTTGATGAGTTTAGGAAATGATGATGCTTTTAAACAACGGCATAGTTCATTTTAATCAATGGATTAGGAAATAGGAGAAAGACATGCCAAAAACGTACAGATATTCAGAGAAAATTATGGTGATTGGCTCTGGTCCCTATTGTCATTGGACAGGCTGTGGAGTTTGATTATGCAGGAACGCAGGCTTGCTTGTCTTTGAAAGAAGAAGGCTACACAGTCGTTTATAGCATCTCAATCCTGCAACGATTATGACAGACAGGAAATTGCTGATAAGGTTTATACATGAGCCAATTACGCTGGAATTCATACCAGAATTTACGGAAAGAGCGACCAGATGCATCTATACCGACTTTGGGTGACAAACAGAGTCTCAATGGCAACGAATTCATCGAAAGGCATCTTGGATCAGACTGGGTGTGAACTTTTGGGAAACCAAGCTGTCGGCTATTGGCCAAGCTGAGGATCGGATTTGTTCAAGCAGCTCATGGAAGAGCCGAAGCCTATTCGAATCTGAAATTGTAAATACAGTTGAAGAAGCAACAATGGAGTTTGCAGCGAAAATAGGGCTCCAGTCATTGTCTCGCCCAGCTTTACCTTAGGGGAACTGGCGGCGGAATGGTCAAATGAGGAGGAATTGCGAGAGATTGCAGAGAATGGTCTGAAATATTCCCGTGACCCAGTGTTTGACTGAGCGTTCTATTGCTGGTTTCAAAGAAATTGAGGATGAGTTACGGTGATGCGGCTGACAATGCTTTGGTGGTCTGCACATGGAAAATTTCGATCCAGTCGGTGTACACACAGGCGATTCGATGGTCTTTCGCAATCAACGCAAACTCTTTCGGATTATGAAATCAAATGTTGCGGGATGCCAGTCAAAGAAGTATTCGTGCTCTAAAAAGAAGGCGGCTGTATGTGCAGTTGGCATTGATCACATAGCTGTACTATGTCATTGAGTCAATCCCGCGCGTGTCTCGTTCGTCTGCCCTACTACTAAAAGCTACAGGCTACCCGTATTACAAATTGACGCAAAAATCGCCATTGGCTTGACGCTGATGAAGTTATCAACCGGGTCACGGGCACAACCCTATGCCATGTTTGAACCGGTCTGGATTATGTGGTGGCTAAAATTCCACGTTTTCCTTTTGATAAATCGAACATGGAGAGCGTCATCTGGGAACGCAATGAAAGCAACAGAGAAGCTCATGGCTATTGGACGTAATATCGAAGAAAGTTTGCTCAAAGCCTGTCGTTCTGGAGGTGGTGTTGACCATAATGAAATGCCAGAACTCAGAGACGACTGGCAGTCGTACTATGCGTCACATGATCTCACAAAGCTAACCGCCGTGGCTATGATATCGAAGAAATTGCAAAACTAATCAAGATTGATTTGTTCTTTCTGGATAAATTACTTCACATCCATGAATTACAGCGAGTTAATGACTCATGTGAGATGCAAATCTGCTTAGACATAAGCAAAACGGCTGCAGATACTAAATTAGCTCAGTTTTGAACTGACAGCAGAAGAAATACGTCAATTTCGTAAACAGGCGAATTTTTCCAGTCTATAAAATGGTTGACACCTGTGCAGCTGAGTTTGAATCAAGCACACCATATTTTTATTCTACTTATGCTTTGGAAAATGAATCAATCAAAGTCAGACAAAGAACTGTTCTGGTGCTAGGCTCTGGACCTATTCGGATTGGTCAGAGGTAGACTGACTATGCGATCGTGCACTCCGGTCAAGGCTATTCAAGCAACTAGCTGAAGCAATCGTTATGAATAGTAATCGAAACGGTCTCAACAGATTTTTCGGTTTCGATAAGCTACTGAACCCTTGACTTTTGAAGATGTCATGAATGTCGTTGAACTGGAAAACCTAAGGAGTTATCGTTCAGTTCTGGTGGACAAAACCACATCAATCTAGCTGAGCCATTGTCAAAGCTGGGCGTGAAAATTTAGTACTCAGGTAGCTGACCTTGACCGTGCAGAAGACCGTGACCTTTTGAACAGGCTCTTAAGGAGTTTGGATTATTCCACATGCCATAGGCTCATGCGACGTTATCGGATGAAAGAAGAAGCGGTAGCAGCTGCTCGAAAGATTGGTTTCTCCTGTTTTGGTTCGTCCGTCCTACCGTTCTGGGCGGTCGGGCTATAGAGAGTTGTCGAGAGTGAAGCAGATCTTCGTTCTTATGATGCGAACTGGCGGTCAAGGGCTAGCCTTGATCATCCGGTGTTGGTGGACTCTCACGATTGTCAGTAAGTATGAATGTGAGGGTAGATGCTATTTCAGACGGTCGCCGTGGTCATGATTCCAGTGGATTATGGAGCATATCGAACGCTGGAGTTCACCTCAGTGTGGTTCTATGGCTGTTTATCCTCCGTCAAACCTTTTATCTTGCCTCAGCGCGCAGCAGACTACCGCTGCCGGCACATAGAAACGCTGGCGATCGGACTTCACTGTATCGGTATGATGGAACATCTCAGTCGGTCATCAAGTATAGGTAGGTGCTATGCCTGTTGAAGATCAATCTCTCGTGCTAGCCGGACGGTTGCCATTCTTGTCGAAAAGTGACAAATATTCCCATGGCACAAGTAGCAACTCAACTTGATGTAGGTCAAACTTTTGGCGGAGCTAGGTATAAGAAGACGGTCTTTATCCAGAAAGCAAAACAAGCGTGCATGTGAAAAGCGCCAGTTTTTCCTTTTGCTTACCAATTTAGCCAAGGTAGAGATTATGCCTGGTCTCTGAAACTTGAACAAACGACAGGTGAGGTTATTATGGGAACGAGATGCAACTCTTGAAAAAGCTTTATACCAGAGCTTTTGAAGCTTCTTATCTCACATCTTCAGCTCCTAAGTGGGCAATGTGGTCTATTATCGATTGCAGATGAAAATAAGGAAAGAAGCCCTCACATTGGCAGAAGCGTTTTGCAGCGATCGGATGGCAGCATTCCTAGCAACACGAGGCACGCGAAATTCTTTTGAAGAAAATGGTGTTTTTGATTTCGCACAGTGGTTGATCGCGTACGAATGATCATGGAATGACATCTTCTGCCTTTGTTCGCAAAGGTAAGGTGTCAGTACGATTATCAATACACAGTCGGAACGAGAACAGACAGCAGATGAACACGGTCAGGCTGTCCGTCAATCAGCCAGGTTGAGCATGTGGAGTGCTAGCCTACAGCACTTGATACAGCTGCATGCCGCACTAAAGGTCTTAGAGTCGTAGCTGTATATTGACAGTTACCGACAGTATTCTTTTGTCATGATATTATAGTTCTATGGAACCTTTGCCAATTTCGTAAAAATCTGATATAATGAGAATGAGTTATTAGAGGAGAGTAGCATGTCTATTATTGGGATTGACTCTAGGTGGTACATCTGCTGAAGTTTGCGATTCTGACCCAAAGGAGAAGTTCAAGAAAAATGGTCTATTAAGACAAACATTTTAGATGAAGGTAAGTCATATTGTTGATGATATGATTGAATCTATCAACTCATCGCTTGGACTATTAGGACTTAGGGGCGAAGATTTCATTGAGATGGCATGGGTTCACCTGGTGTTGTGGATCGTGAAAAAGGAACGGTTATTGGGGGCTTATAATCTCAATTGGAAAACTTTAGCAACCTGTAAAAGAAAAAGATTGAGAGCAACTGGTATTTTCTTTTCTTCTATGATATGACGCAAATGTAGCTGCTCTTGGCGACACGTTGGAAAGGTGCTGGTGAAAATCAGCCTGATGTCGTGTTTATGACTCTTGGAGACAGGTGTGCGGCGGCGGTATTGTTGCTGGAAGGAAAGAATTACTGCACGGTGTAGCTGGAGCAGCTGGAGAGCTGGGACATATCACAGCTGATTTTGATCAGCCGATTCCTCTGTACTTGTGGTAAAAAGGGTTGCCTAGAAACCGTAGCTTCTGCAGCGGGAATTGTCAATTTAACGCGCCGCTACGCTGAGTGAATATGCTGGTGATGCAGAGCTGAAACAATTGATTGATAACGGTGAAGACGTTAATGCAAAATTGTTCTGATTTGGCTAAAGCTGGTGATGAGTTAGCTCTCATTGTTTATCGCAATTTTTGCACGTTATCTTGGTATTGCTTGTGCGCAATATCGGCTCAATCTTAAATCCGTCAACAATTGTCATCGGTGGTGCGTCTCTGCGCAGTGAATTTTTACTGAGACGGTGTTCATGGGTTCTATGAAGAAAATTCTTTCCCCCAAGTGCGTACATCCACAAAACTTGGCACGCAACTCTTGAAAATGATGCAGGCGTCATTGGAGCAGCTTCATTGGTTCTTCAATAATTCTACAAAATGGAAAAATAATCCGAAATAAGGCATTTACAATTATGTACAAAAATTTGTTATGATATTAGTTAGTGCGTAATGAAGCACTAGAAAACGACTAATCCGCTGTGGTCTTGAACTGTAAGATTAGTAAGATAGAGAAGAAAAATGAGATCCATTAATCCAAAGTTTGACTGAAGGTCAACTTTCGTACTGATATTCCTGCATTTCCGTCCTGGTGACACTGTTCGTGTTCACGCGAAAGTTGTCGAAAAATCGCGAACGTATCAAATCTTTTCGAAGGTGTGGTTATCGCTCGTAAGGTGCAGGTATTTCCAGAAAACCATACTGTTCGTAAAAATTTCTAACGGTGTGGGTGTTGAACGTATCTTCCCACTTCACACACCCACGTGTTGAAAAAGATTTGAGTAGTACGTTACGGTAAGTACGTACGTGCGAAATTGTATTACCTTCAGTGCATTACAAGGTAAAAGCTGCGCGTATTAAAGAAATTCGCCGTTAATGTAGAAATAACTCTGTCGTCGGCAGAGTTTTCTCTAGTCCCCTTTAGTTCAATGGATATAACAACTCCCTCCTAAGGAGTGGTTGCTGGTTCGATTCCGGCAGGGGACATAGTGTGCCCTCAAAAGTCCTTATTGTTGAAGGGCTTTTGTGTGTGAGTTCAATATTTGCTTGTTATTCTCAATAAAATATAAAAAGTAAAGTTTGTTTTTGAAACATCTGACTGAAAGGATAAGAATATGAAGGCTTACTTTTATTGGAGGACTAGGTTGCAACTGCTATTATCCCCAGGACTTTTTAATGTCCTGTCTTTTCCAGTTACTTATCTAGATATGTATGATTCTAGGTTGGAAGAGCAACTGATTTCATTACAGGCGTTGAAAAGATTGGTTTTATGGCACAAGTTGATATGGATGACGATATTCTGTTAGTAGCCCATTCTTTGGGAGCAGATTTAGCAGTTTATCTAACAAGTGTCTATGATAAAATTACGCATCTCGTCTTATTAGATGGTGGATACATTAATATGGATAAAAATTTGCCCTTTGAATGTAGAAATTGAAGACTCTCTGAATTATCTTCAAACGAATGTTTATGAGGAGCCTAAAGAAAGTTGTTATAACTGAAAACAAAAAGCTCTGCTATATGGTCAGAAAATTTGGAGAGGGCGGCAAAAAAGTTTTGTTTTTGATAAAGTTCAAAAAAACATTGGCATTTAAAAAGCTTATCTGAAAAAGTTAATGACTCACTTATTGACAATGAGACGGCAAGCTTTTAGAAATTTGTCCTTTTTGAAAATAAAAATGTAATTTTGTTCGATTCCAGAAATAAACAAGGAAACACCAATTTGGAAAAAGAGGGCTACAGACCATCCCGAACTTTCTAAACCTCATGAAATGACTAGCTGTAGTCATTCATTGTATATGGAAAAACCGAAAGAAATAGCAGCATTACTTGAAGATAAAAATGGAAATTAGGTCACTCTTTTGAGAAAAGAGACTTTACTTTGCTCTTTTGCCTTTTCTAGGACAAATTTGATGAGATAATCTTCTAAACTAAATTGGAACAATCTGATTTAGTTTTTCATTTTTCTATATTTCTGTATCGTTTTACTATTTATCTTCTTTATTTTTAGTTTCTTTTTAAGAAAAAATTCAGTCACTTTTAAGAAAAAAAGTAGATATGATAGTTCCATTCAAAAGAAAGGACGTGATGAGATGAAAAACTCAAAGTTAAATTTGTTTGTCTGATAAATCTTGGCATCAAAAGGAGTTATTGTGGCAATACTCTTTGGAATGCAATCTCTGATCGCTTAAAAAAATAGAAAGAAGGAATTTGACAAAAATGAAACAAGAGAACACAAGTAAGAAAGAGAAGATGATCATGGTTGAAAAAGTACCAAATGGTGGATGACTGTTGTATCAGAGCGGATCACTCGCTGTTGGTCTTCTCAGTGGGCTAGGCATTGGCTCTTTGGCGACAAATGCACTCAATCAGCAGGCAAAAGTACAGACAAGCACAACAACTCAGGCACAAAATAATCAGCAACAGGGAAATTCGCAGCCAAAATCAAGGTGGTTCAGGGAATGCCTCCAGGTGGACAACAAATGGAAATAATCAAGGCGGTCCAAACGGAATGCCACCCCAACAAAATGACGATCAAAGTGACAATAGTAACAGCCAAAATGGCTCAGGAAACAGTAATAACTCAAAGAAAAAGCTCCATCAAATGCTGACGGTTCAACCAAATCAGATAAGAATAGTAGCACGACAGAAAATGATGATTCAAATACAACAAATTCTTAATATTTCAGAGAAGTCATGATATAATAGAATCAGAAACGTCAGTAGATTGATTTTTCAAAAAGGTGAAGTGAGAAGAAGTCTTTACTTGTACTTGGTTCACGATTAAAGGAATAGGCAGAACTGAAACATTCAAAAATGTTTAGTTCGTGTATCTCATCCCTCAAGCCTCAAAGTACTGTTTTGAGCAATCAGCTACTGCACTCGTTAGTTTAGTGCATAACGAATTTTTGGAAAACTAGGAACTTTTGTTCCAGACTTGTATTTTAGAAGGAAAAGCGTATGATTAAGATTCTATTAGTGGAAGATGACCTCAGTCTATCTAATTCAGTATTTGACTTTTTGGATGATTTTTGCAGATGTCATGCAAGTTTTTGATGAGTGAGGAAGGATTGTACGAGGCTGAGAGTGGCGTGTACGACCTTATCTTGCTTGATTTGATGTTGCCAGAAAAAGACGGTTTCAAGTGTTGAAAAGAATTGCGTGAAAAGGCGTCACCACTACCTGTTTCTGATTAGTGACAGCCAAAGAAAGTTTGAATGATAAAGGACATGGTTTTGAACTGGTGCTGATGATTATTTGACCAAACCATTTTTATCTGGAAGAATTAAAAATGCGGATTCAAGCTCTCTTGAAGCGTTCTGGTAAGTTTCAATGAAAACACCCTTTCTTATGGCGATGTCACTGTTAATTTATCAACAAACACTACACTTGTAGACGGGAAATGAAGTAGAATTGCTCGGAAAAGAATTTGACTTGCTGGTGTATTTCTTGCAAAATCAAAAATGTTATTTTGCCTAAGACACAGATTTTCGATCGCTTGTGGGGATTTGATAGTGATACAACGATTTCAGTTGTAGAAGTTTATGTCTCAAAAATCCGGAAAAATTGAAAGGGACGACCTTTACGAACAATCTTCAAACGCTTCGCAGCGTCGGATATATTTTTAAAAGATGCTGAATAAACTACATGGCGTGCGGATGATTTTTCTTATTTCATTCGCAATTTTGGTATTTTTACTCTTATTTTCTCAGCCATGACTTTGATTATCATTCAGGTGATGCGCTCAAGCCTTTATACAACGGTCGATAATAACTTGAAAAGTCTCAGTCAGGATTCCGCTTCTGTCATCAATTTGGCGCTCGCTCGGAGAGTGGGGATGGAACAGAGGTCAGACAACGAGGGAGCCTAAAAGCCGATACGGGTGACAAAGAGCTTACTGATAAACCAAATGTCAGTGCCAATACGGAGTTATCTTATTTGATAAGAATTATAAAGCCAATCATTACTAGTAACAATTTTCTGGGGCTTAATAAACTTTCCTTTAATAGCAAGCAATTGGATCGCATTCCAGCAAGTCCAGGTAAAAAGCAATTATGGCTGAGAAAGAAACCTATCGGACGATTTTTATTTAAGGTAAAATTGCCTAATTTGGAAACGAACGTTAAATACGCAGCGGTCTTTATCAATATCAGCCAATTGGAACAAACCAGTCAAAATCATGAGCAGCTGATTGTAGTTGTGATGATTGGTTTCTGGGAAATTTCTTTGATTGCCAGTGTCTATCTGGCTCGAGTTAGTGTTAAACCTTTGTTGGAGAGTATTCAAAAAGCAAAAGAGCTTTGTTGAAAAATGCTAGCCACGAGTTGCGGACGCCATCTAGCTGTTTTGCAAAATCGTTTGGAGACCTTGTTTAGAAAACCAGAAGCCACCATTATGGAATCAAGCGAAAGCTATTGCTTCTAGTTTGGACGAAGTCCGGAAACATGAAAAATGTTGACGACAAATCTACTCAATCTAGCACGGCGCGATGACGGGATTAAACCAGAAATTGGCGATGTCGAGCCAAATTTCTTTAATACGACCTTTACCAACTATGAAATGGTTGCCGCAGAAAATGGAAAGACTTTCCGATTTGACAATAGGATTCACCGCATGATTAAAACAGACAAGACCTTGCTGAAACAATTGATGACAATTCTGTTTGATAAATGCCTTGAAATATACAGATGAAGACGGTGTGATTGAGTTGACAATTCTGCAGAATGACCGAAACCCCTTTGTTTTTTAAAGGTTTGCAGATAATGGTCCGGGGATTGGTACGGCAGATAAGAAAAAGATTTTTGATCGTTTTTATCGGGTTGATAAAGCACGGACTCGGCAGACAGGTGGTTTTGGTCTAGGCTTGTCGCTTGCAAAGCAAATCACAGAAGCCCTTAAAGGGACTATTACAGGTGAAAGATAATAAGCCGAAAGGAACCATTTTTTTGAGGGTGAAGATTGCCATTAGAACGGACAATAGAAAGAAAAATAAGTCAGGAATAACCTGTATTCATAGGGAAGAGTTGTTTCGGAAGATGAGAAAAAACACGAACAAAGTCAGGATTAGTAGTTGGCTATCTTGATCTGTTCGTGTTTTTATCTTGTTTAAAAAGCAGGGTTGAATGGTTGAGGCTGGGGATGTCAACATCATTTTTGCTTACTTCCGTCCGCCGAGCGGACGAGTTGTCTGACTTTTTAGTTTATGCTGTCAGCTGAGCGGACGAGTCGTCTGAGTTTTAGTTTATGCTGTCAGCCTGGGCGGACAGACTGCCTGAGTTTTTAGTTTATGCTGTCAGCCGGGCGGACAGGGATGCACTAAACTTTCAGTTTGTATCGTCCCTAATCAACAGAAAGAGAATGAGTTTCAAAGCTTTTGCTCTGTCTCTAATCGACAGAATAGAAAGTGATTTGTGGTTTGCTCTATCTGTGTTCCTTATTTTATTGCGAGACCAGACACTAACTCGACTTTTCTGCAACTGGAAATCTGCCCAGCCGTCGTGATTGTCACGCTTTCTGAGCAATTTCCTAAAGTAATCTTTGAACTCCTTACCAGCCCAATTTTCACCAACATACATGCGTTTTGAATTTGCTTGGTCGTTACTTATGATGACAGCAATTGGTTGTCCGTTGTCTTTTCCTGAACGAGTCCAAAGCGATACAATGCTCGTCATCAAAAATAATCAGTCTGCTCACCATAGGCTAAGTTGAGCCGAATGTCTAACAGTTTATCTAGGACTGTCTTTGAAAGCTGTCTTGAGCGAACTCTGCCTTTGATACCATAGTAATCTCCGTAGAACACACAAGGAAGCCCAGCTTCACGAAGCAAGATAAGCGCATAAGCAGCAGGTTTTAAACCATTCTTCAACAGTTGATTCTAGTGCTTGTCCACGTTGTGTGTCGTGATTATCGACAAAGTAACAGCCGATTTAGGGTGGTTTTTGACAAGCGTTTGTTCAAAAATATTTCGCAAATCATAGTCCGTCCCTAGCACGACTAGCATCAAATAAGTTGTGGTGCAGTTTGACATCTACGAGATCAAAACGATAGTCAATACTTCCTAAAATAATCGTTATTTGCAGTTTCATCACCATTCCAAAACTCTCCGAAGACATAGAAATCTTCTCCATACTTCGCCATAATGTCGCGGATAAAATTTCCCATAAAGAAAGAGTCAATATGCTTAATAGCGTCCAGCCTAAAGCCATGAATGCCGGTCGTTTCGATAAACCAATCTGCCCAATCATAAAGGTTTTGAATGACTTCTGGGTGCTTAAAATCAAGGTCAGCGTACATAAGATAGTCGAAATTTCCATTTTCATTGTCCACCAAGTCATCGTCAGCCCAACCTTTGTTGTCCCCTTGAATGAGGTAAATCCCTGATTTATTTCGCTTAGCATCATAATCCGTCCCTGTAAAGTGGTACCAATGCCATTCAAAATCATTGTATTTTTTATGGCGACCAGGGAAAGTGAACTTGGTCCAGCCTTTTATTTCAAAAGGTTCAGAGAGGGCGACTGTACGATCATTTGGGTCAACTTCAATAACAGTAAATCGCTCTTTGTAATCCGCTGCCGCCTTGTGATTTAAAACGATATCTGCAATAGGTTCAATCCCATTTTCTTTGAGTTCCTGAGATAGCGTTCAAATAGTCTTTCTTAAAAGCCATACTTTGTCCGAACTGTTCCTTTTTGGATCAAACTCGCCTGAGTCAAATAAATCATAAATGCTGTAGCCGACATCGTTGGAACTAGTTGCTTTAAAAGCAGGTGGCATCCAAACCTTGCGAATGCCTTTTAGAAGCTAGATGTGGAGCGTCTGTTTGCAAACGATTCCAATGTTGTCCGTCATTTGGTAGATACCATTCAAAAATATTGCATTAATGTTTGATTTTTCCATACGAGATACCTCTTTCTTGTCTTGTTGGCTACTATTTTAGCAAAATAATCTTTACAGCACAAACGTTTGCGTAAATTTTATAGAATCAGAGGATGAAAAATAGATTGAAACGATGATTGTTGAGGTATATAATAAGTGCTAGCAAGCTATTTTTATAAAAAGTTGAAGGAGCCATTGATGAAAAAACTAGGATTCAAAGATATTTTTGACAAGAGTATGGCAATTGAGAGTTTCACCATACGAGTTCAGAAAGAAATATTGAAAATTTTCTCAAATCACTATATTGGCAGTCTGCCGTATTTTCAAGAGCATTCAGATTACTTTGGCATATATCAGATTCCGATGATATCTACCAGCGTAATGTTAATTGGGCTTTGGTAAAACGTCATTGTCAGATACAGTGATTTTGTTTCACCACCATGATACAGTTGATATCGAGGACTTTGGCAGTTTAAAAGAAATTGCTTTTGACAATGCTGCTTTGAAAGCTTTTGCTGAGTGCTTCACTAGATCAAGCTGTGCAGAAGATATAGCTGCTAACGAATGGCAGTTTGGTCGTGGGTCATGTGATATGAAAGCATGCGTTGGCTTTGCAATTGGGAGTAGTAGCAGAATATGCGAGCAAAAGCAGAAGAGAAAGTGAATCTTTCTTATGTTATCAGTTGGAGATGAGAATCCTATTCTCAGGAATGCGAGCTGCTATAGGTTTGCTTTGCTGATCTGAAAAGTAAATTTCATCTGAATTATATCTTGGCGATTGATTCAGAACCATTTGAAAGTCCTTCAGCTCAAGAAAAAGTATTGCATGTTGGAACAGTGGAAAGATGATGCCTGTCGTAGTTACGCAGGGTATTCTTTTCCCCACATGAAAAGAAGCCTCTCAAAAGGTATCAACGCCGTCTCTTTCTACGCAAAAAAGTAGTGGAAAAATTGACTCTCAATCCCCTTTTGTCGGATCTCGATTTATGGAGAGCAGGCTCCTTTGCCTTCGTGGTCTTATATCGTGATTTGAAGGAAAAATTATGATGTGTCAACTGTTCTCAGAGCAGCAGGCTATTTTTAGTGTTCTTTATTTAGATAAAAAGTCCGAAAAGAGCTGATGACGACGATTCAACATCTTTGCCAAGAAGCGTTGATGAGTTTTATGAGCGTTATCAAGGCTTCTTGCAGGTGACTTCTCAAAGAGGATAAAGACGTCAAAAACCTCATGTATTGACTTATGAAGAGTTAATACAGTTATGTCAAAAGAAGCTGGATTTGACGAATTCGTGCTAGCAAGCTAAAACCAATCTGCTCATGAGCATTTCACAGCAGGTTCAAGCTATCAAGAAATAACCATTGCAACTGTTCAAAAGGTGTTAGATTTCTATGATAGAGCATTTGTTGTGCTGGCTATCGCGCGCCTTATTATCCTTCCATGAATTGTCGGACATCTGGGAAAAATAGCGTGGTTGATATTGAAAACTCATTGCGCTTTTATAGTGGATTACTTGGTCCTGACACAAGCGAGCTGTCGTCTCGCAGTCGAAGAGTTCTTTATGGGAATCTGTGACATTAGTTGCAGTGACTGTAGAAAATCTCATAAAGAGCATCAGAAAATTATCGAGGGTATGGCTGTTCCTGAACGTTTATATTCGATTGATTTTGAGAAAATCTCAGGACATCAATGTTCCCGCATCAATCTGGGACCTTGGGGAAAAAGATTTACATCCCAGTTAACAGAACGCGTCTATGAAAAGGATATGTTGGAGACGATTCTCAATTTCTGTTGTTATATTTGCTAGAAACATATTGATCGGTAGTTAGAAATACAAGAGCTATACTCATGTAACTGAGCTGAACACATACGTTTTGATGTTTATAGAAGAGTACCGAGTTATCTAGTTCTTTTGTATGAAGAACTATAAATTTGTTAATACATTTTGAAGTTTCTCTTGTCGTTTCGGATGTTAGTTCGTCCAGTCATGTGAGATCAGCGGATAATTCACAGTCAAACTTTGGGACAACCTTGTGCCATGTCTTTGTCCTTACTCTGTTCTTGGAATAACGCTGCAGCCGTAAAGACAATTCAGGCAGGGGAATTTAAAAAAGTAATTTTGTCTGTTGTAAATTCTCTCTCTTCTTGGCAGAGGAGTGTAGTTTCGTCTATTACCAGCATTCTGGTTTAAGAATGTATTGACTTGCTCTTGCATCCAGTTGATGTCGTCTTTCCCAGTTGGGTAGAATTGTGGCGTGTCTAAATGGAATTTGTGAGTGTGTAATAATGGGTGGTGTTGGTAGTTAATGTTTGTAGATCAGGAATAATAATGATTATGTTTCATGTAGCCTTTCTGTTTCAATTGCAACAAAAGCTCCTTTGAGCTCTTTTACGTTATGCAGATTATTTTGCAAGTTGCTTGTAAGGCGTGCTTATCGTGACTCGCTTTGTTTTTGTGAATCTGACCTTTGGTTTCTGCTTTATCGGTAAGCTGGGCTTGCGGCGCGGAAAAGTTCTTCAGGGTTTGCTTCAAATGTCTCTTTATTGCAGGAACATAGCTGATTTTTGAGCTGAGTTTTTTCGTTTTGTTTAACGTTTAATTCAGCGCGGTTTGATAGCTGATTGTATTGCCATTTCACCTCCAATGATATACTAACTATCTAATTATATATGAAAACTTGAGATTTGACAAGCCTTTTGTTTTTTTAGTAAATTTGTCAATTTCATGATTTTTCTGTTTTATGAAGAATAATTTCCCAGCTCAGTTGCGTGTGGGTTCGATATAATCCTGTAAATTGACAAGATTAATAGATTTCCAGACATTTGACCAAATTCCCATAACTTTGTTTTCTGGCTCGAGAGTGAAAAGGATGATAATAGTTATTTTGGATCTTCTTTTGACTAACGTGAGCAATAAAGCGGTCCAGATGCAAGTTTTCGATCATTTTCGACTTCCGCATCCCGTCAGATCAGAAATCAAAGAAATCCGTCCTTCTTATAAAGGCGTTCATTTTGGCGATTTTGGAAAACGTTGATACCTTCAACAATGATCAAAATCTGCGGCTGTAACAGACTTCCATTTTTATCCGGAACAATATCATAAATTTCATGTGAATAAACAGGGATGGTGGTTCTGTCCATTTTGATATTGTCAAGAGAAAATCAAAGCAGCAGCTCCATGTTATAACTTTCTGGAAGCCTGCTTGCGCTTGAGGAGATGACTCCTGCAAGTGAGCATTTGGATAAAGAAATCACGTCCGTCGTCACCAATTCAACAGTAGCATTTGAAAATGTTGCTCACGATAAAAGGATGCAAAACCGACTGGTAGTGGAATTTTCCAACAACGACACTTTTCAGAATACACGAGTGAGTAAATGGTTGGCGCTTGTTCGCTTTTCGTAAAATCCCTTTTGAAAATGCTCGGCTCTACTTTTGGTGAGCGCTTATAAATTTGGATGAGGGCTGGTCAAGCAGATAAACATCTGTCACATCTTGAAGGCTAATCTTATCATTGAAACTTTGATAGAATTCAATTCTTTTTGCGTCGAAGCGGGAATGTGTTTACGATGCGGATTTTGCCAGGTTTTTCGACTTAATCTTTTCAAAATGGATAAATTCGTTCGTCATATTCCTCCTATAGTTGAAAATAGTATAACATATAATTTTAAACAAATTGTAAACGGTTTTACAAATAAAAAGGTCTTTATGTTAATAGTTTTATGGCTAAAATGTATTTTCATAGAAAATCCAGATACCAGAACATGCAGTATTCACAAATTGAAGGTTCAACTTCTGAGGCAAAATGTGACTCTTGACGATGCAGGAGTCTAGTAAGAAAATGATTCGATTTATGGCAGTCAAGCTCTTTTAAAGTGTCTTGATTTTCATAAGCAAGAAAAGCGTAGTAGATGTCGGTTGTGGCTATGGACATTAGGAACTTACTTTGATCAAAGCTAAAGAAGTCAGAAGCAACGCTTGTTGATATAAATCAGCGCGCTCTTGGTTGGCGCGTCAAAATGCTGAGCGCAATCAAGTCCTAGCTACGATTTTTCAATCTAATCTTTATCAAAATGTAGAAAGGAGATTTCATCGTATTATCAGTAAAGTCACCGATTCGAGAGCAGGAGAACAGGTCGTTCCTTAGAGGTGATTACGGGAAAGTTATACTCGCACTTACTGAGACCGCGACTTGACGAGTTGTGATTCACAAGGGGCGCAAGCGCAGCTAAGATGGAAGGGTTTTTGGAAACGCAGAAATTCTAGATAAAGGGATTATATCCTTAGAAAGTAGGAAGGATGTAGGAGAGCAGTTGATGTTATTCAGAAAAAGCGAGACGGCTAGAATCAACACAGTGATAGAAATCAAGTGGTTAATTGAAGGCTATGTTGCCGGAATTTCGCTTTGAATTATCCAAATGTCAGCTTTTGCAATGGCAGTGTATTTACAAGAGCACTTGTACCTCGTGAAATATGCTGGTTGACCACCATGACCATGGTAGGGACAGGTCAGCAAATTGATTTGTCAGCTATATCTGGAGTTAAGGTTGATAAGCATTCAACCGGAGGCGTAGGAGACAAGGTAACGCTTGTACTGGTGCCCCTTTTGGTAGCTAGTTTTGGAATTCCCGTTGCTTGCTAAAATGGTGGTCGTGGACTCGTCGCACAGCAACGATAGAATTAGAATCTATTGAGGATTTCAGGTGAGCACTGGCAAGAAGAAATTTAGTAAGCAAGTACAGGATATTGGACTATCCGTCATTGGTCAGATCTGATCAGTTGGTGAAAGCGGATACAGTGCTGCCATGCTTTGCAAGTGATGTGACCGCAGACCGTTGAGTACTATTCGCTTAATTGCGAGTTCTGTTATGAGCGAAAAAATTGCAGCTGGTGCAGATAGTATTTTGCTAGATGTGACAGTTGAGGTGAAGGTGCATTATGAAGAGCGGATGATGCGCGTGCTCTGTCGTACTATGGTTGATTTAGGAAGGCGGTTGGGCGTGGGACGACGTAGTTATTACTGATATGAGCCAACCTCTGGGAACTGGGCATTGGTAATCGTTTGGAAATCCTTGGAAGCTTTGAATATCCTGCAGAAAGGACGAGAAGATGTGACAGGAATTGTTGTGATTAGGTCAAGTGTACTCAACAACAAATATGGCTTCATAAGACAGGTTCGAAGACATCCTTTAATGGTTCAGCTCTTCAAAAATTTAAACTGGTTGCAACTGGGTGACATTTAGAAGATTTGTACCGTCCTTCTTCCAGCAAAATACGTTGTAGAAATATGAATGACTGGTTATATTTCTAGTGCCAGCTATGGAATTTGGTCTATTGCTATGCGGCTGGAGGTGCTGGCCAAACTGCTAAAAACCAAAGCCTTAGACTTTGAAACTAGGAATTGTTTTGAAAAGAAGTCAAGTCCTTGAAATTAGTAAATTATTGCAAATTTATACAAATGAAAAATTTCACAAGAACTAAGAATTCAAAAAAAATGTTAAAATAGTAATGATCGAAAAAGTTCAAGAGATTATTGATAATCGCTTAACACAGGAGAACAAAAGTAATTAAATAAATACATCGATCATACGTTTTGAAACCAGATGGTCAACAAGAGCAGTTGAAAATTGATTGAAAGCAAAGGAATATGATTTTGCAGTGGTATCAGCAACTTGGGTCAGCTTTGCAGCAGAAGGTTACGAGAGATACAGATGTTAAAGTTTGTACCGTTATTGGTTCCCACTGGGAGCAAATACGCCTGCTGTGAAAAGGATTTGAAGCAAGAGATGCTATAGATGGTACGGACGAAGTGGATATAATTGCTCAACATTGGTGGCAAATCACAAAATCTTAGCTTTGGTGAAGATATTGCAGCAGTAGTAGAAGCTGGTGGTGATACGCTTGTAAGTAATTATTGAAGCTTGTTTGGTGACAGATGAGAAAGTAATCGCTTTGTCAATTAGCACAAAAGCTGGTGCAGACTGTGAAGACTTCAACTGGTTTTCAACCAGGCGCTACTGGTATGATGTGGCTTTGATGAGAAAGCAGTTGGTCCGAATGTGGGGGTCAAAAGCTTCAGGGCGCTCGCTCATACGAAAGATGCAGTCGCATTTAAATGGTACCCAACATGTGTGGAGCTTCTTCTGGTGTAGTCATTATGAAGGAGAAAGCTGGTGGCGACTACTGGGTGATTAATCTAGCTATTGAGACAAGTAAAAATACGTTCATATCTCATTTCCAATTGGTGCTGTTAGTGGCAAAAAATGGTCAGATTTTTACAGGTGTGAACATTAAAATACTAGTTTGAAAAGCGACAAGTGCGAGAACACACAGCTATTTTAAAGCGGTTTCTGAAGTGTCACAGACTTTGAGAGTTAATCTGTCACGGTGAAATCCAGAACAGCCTGTTTCTCCGTGTGGAGCTTGTCAAATCAGAAGTAATGGCAGGTACTGCAAATTTAAAGGGTAACGCATTGCAAAGATAATCGATGATCGTATTGACGGTCAAAGGAATTACTTCCATATTCTTTTACTAACAGTTAGTAAAAGGTCATTGTTCACAGTTAATCTTACAGCATTGTTGCACATCTTATTAGGAGGTTCGAGATGAACAGAAACCAATAGCTGAAGCCTTGGTCTAGTATGTCGCAGCAGATGGGCACGCATGTGGTATCGTGCATCTAAATCGGAATAATAAAAGATGCAAGACGGATTTGAAAGCTGCAATTGTTACAGATACAGGTGGTGTGGTAATCATTGCTCCAATCTGCTTAGGAAGGTTTGCAAAGCAGGGGTAAAGAAATGGGTTGACGAAACCATGGCTTTGCCCTTCAATCTACAAACAGTCTGAATACGCTACAAACCTTGATATTCTTCCAACATTACAGGTGGTATTTGGTATTGGATTTGCTCTTCGTATTAAAATAAATCTGCTGAGATCACTCTGATATTAACTATATTTATTATTGATGGTAAAATTAAGGTCAAAGTGTAATGCACTCTTTGCAGATAGCAAGCCTTACCTTGTAAGTGGCCGCAGCCAAACAACTAAAACAAAAATGATTGGTTTTCATTGGTGGTATCAAAGTATGTAACAACCACGTTTGAAAAAGGTTTTGACAGGTGGCGAAATCTGTTGAGATCCTTCTATTAAGATTAGTGATACATGAAAGCTTTGAGGAATGCTTCTAGGGAAGACAATCGCAGCAGCTCATCCATGCAGCTATTGCAGATGCTGTTATCAATGTCAGTGGTACTGGTGCTGGTGTATTCAACGAAGCAAAATCTATCAGCAAGGCAAAATGGATCTGACAAAGTTTGATTTATCGGTGTTGTTGACCGCGACCAAAACAGTGAAGGTAAGCCTAAATCTAAGACAGCAAGAATCTAACTTTGTTTGGTATCTAACCCAGAAAAAGTTAATTGGTACTGTAAAATGTACTAACAAACAGCAAAATATAAATTCCCAGGAGGAAAAACGCTACAACTTACGAGTCACGAAAGACGGTGGAGTGGATTGATAAGCCTTATCAGATGATGCTAAAAAAGCATTTGAAGATGCAAAGCAAAAATCCTTGACAGGTAGTTCCTACCAAGAATACAATAATAATCTGACCTTAAGAAGCGACCTTCGTGGGTCTTTTTGAATTGGACAACTTTGTCTCAGTAGCTGGATAATCTTTTAGTAGGTTTACTGAAATAAAATAATTTCTGAAAGGAATCAATCATATGGCACATAGAATGTATGATATAGAAATAACCAAGATTTTTAGAATTTGTCGCAAATGATAAAATCAACAAATCAAGACAGTGAAATTCATGCACTTTTGAGAAAGCAGGTGAGCAAGTCCACTCTGATGAATATGGTGGCCTGGCTTGCTTGAGCCAACAAGTGAACAAGATATATGAATGGAAGTCAGTAACAATTGATTCTCCAATAAAATGTGCTTTAGGAATCGGATGGTTCTATTTATGTTAGTACATTTGATTTGTAACGATGACACAGGGTGAAACGACGAAAATGATGTTTAGACATTAGGAAAGCAATCCAATTTCGCAGGAACTATCTGAAAAATATGGTGTACATGAATCACCACAAAAGTCGAAAGATATTTCAGTTGGTGCGCAACAACGTGTTGAAATCTTAAAGACCTTCACATCGGCGCGCTGATATCCTGATTTGACGAACCAACCGCAGTATTAACTCCTTCAGAAATTGAAGAACTAGAGCATATCTTGAAAATCTAGTTAAGGAAGGAAATCCATCATTTTGAATTTTGCTAGAATTGGATGAAATTAGTACTGTTTCGGATCATCTCTCGTTATCGTCGTGGTAAAAAGTATTGAAACTGTTGAAGTTGGTAGACAACTTAAGATAAGATCTTGCTGAAATGATGGTGGGACGTTCATTCCTTACAACTTGGAAAAAGCTTCAAATCAAAAGTTATTCTATCTATTAAGGATTTGGTTGTGAATAAAAGTCGTGGTGTGCCTGCTGTTAAAATTTATCTTTGGATGTACGAGCGGGTGAAATTGTTAGGTTACTTGGGATTGATGGCAATGGACAAAGCAGTTCAAGCGCATCCTGAGTCTTCAGGTAATCAGGTAGCATTACCATTAAGGGGAAAAAGTTCGTTGGCTTATCTCCACGGAAAATTACAAAATGTAAGTTCAGTCATGTGCCGGAGGAACCGTCGTGGTGACGGACTTCCAGATATGTTGTCTGAGAATGTGGCTCTGCAAACTTATTACAAGGAGCCGATGGCTTAAAATGGAATTTTAGTTACAATAATATCATGTATGCAGTTAATGGATGATTTGATGTTCGACTTTTAGAATTGAAAGTGTTCATATCCTCTTTCAGGAGAAATCAACAAAAAGCCATTATTGCTCGTGAAATAGACCACCAATCCTGACCTTATAATCGTTAGTCAATAACTCGTGGATTGAACGTTGGAGCGTTGAATACATTCTAAACGTTTGATTGAGAACGACAGGAGTAAACAGCGCTTGTGGTCAGCTTTAAGATTAGATGAAATCTCAGATATTTCAGACCATGTGCTGTTATTCATGATGGTAAGATTCAAAATTGATATAACTCAACGAAACTAATAAACAAAAGAGTTGGGGATCTTGATGTTGGTGGTGAAATTAAGAGGAGTTAAATGATAAAAACACTGGCAAGTACGGTACCTTTGATTTCCATTGTTCTTAGAATTTTACTTGTTTCCATTATCATGTGGATTTTTGATATGATGCTATCTGGGGTTATGAAGAGCTGTTCAAAACTGCTTTTGGTACTATCCGTAGTATTGGTGAAATTTTTAAATGCGTGGTCACTTATTTTAATTGCTCTTGGGTTTGCAGTATTGTAAGTCGGGCTGGATTCTTTAATGTCAGCTTGCCTACAGGCAAGCTAGCTAGTTGGATTTTGATGGCTGGTTTGCCTTTCATTTCCTAATCTTCCTCGTCCAATTATGATTCTTGCTACAGTTGTCATTGCAGCAGTGGCTGGTGCAGGATGTCGTTGCTATTCCTGGTATTCTTCATTGCTTATTTGAAGACCAGGTAAAGTTATCATGGAATTATGATGAACTATATCGTTCTTCCCATATTTGAAATGCGATGATTCATAGTTTCCCCAAGAGTGTTATGCAGAAATGTTGACTCAAATGTTGGATGAATAGCTGACTATCAAACAGAATGGTTACGGGCATTGACTAATAATTCACGGATGAATATCGGAATCTTCTTTGCAGAGGATTGTTGCCGTTGTTCTTGTATTTGGTTTTACATGTAGAAAAAAACTGGCTTGGTTGAAATCACATTCTGTCGGAGCTAAATCCAAATGCGAGTGAATATGCGAGATGTCTGCTAAACGGACGACCGCGATTATAGATTTTACTTGCCGGTGTCGGAGGTGTTGTTGAAGGACTTGGAACTTTCAAAATGTCTGTAATACAAGAGTTCCTAGCTGTCGGCTTTAATGGTGACCGTTAGCTTGCATAATAATTCACCAATTATTCTCTTTGCCTTTCTTATTTTGCCGTGCTTCAAAGGTGGAGCTCCAGGTATGAACACCTGCCAACGATTCCTTGAACTGGTAAATATTAACATCAATTATTTTTGCTATGAGTATTCATTACATCATTGAACATTTATCAAACCAGAAAAGAAATGAAAGCAAAAAAGTAAAGGAGGAAAATAAGATGGTTTGTAACAATATTAAGTCTATTAGTTTCCTCTATGCTGGTTGTAGCACTTAGATTTTACTAAGTATCGGTGGTGCCTTCTCAGGCATGCTGGGATTGTCATCATGGACTTGGTATTATATAGTTATGGGCTTTTCAGGAGTTGTCTTTAACCTTACTTTGTGAATACCTTTGGAAGTTTAACGCCTTGATTAGCACTTTTAGTCGGTGGTATTGTAAGGACTAATTTCTCCATATTCTTGCCTTAACAACTATCAATTCAGTGGACCTTGTTGTTAGTAATTTGATGCTCAATTTATTAACGCCTGCGTTAAATTTTTCTTGAAATAAACTTTCTATAATAAAAGACAAACAGATAATATTCAAGTATCATTTTGGTAAAATTTAATTTCCACTATTATCAGATATTCACTCATCATTTGGAATATCTTCTTTAAACACACACACCAGTCTAATGGGGTACATTGCAGTTGCGTGCTTTCGCATGGTTCATTATGTTTAAGACAGAAATTTGAGCTAATTTGCGCTCCGTAGGAACACCCTGACAGCAGACACCTCGATATCAATGTTTCTCTCATGCGTTATTACGGTTGTGATGATTTCAGGTTTTCTTGGCGGTGGTGAGCGATTTATGCACAATCTATTTCCGTAAATTTCGCTGCGACAACATTATCGGACCGATTCATCTCACTGGCTTCACTTTATGATTTTGTTAAATGGAGATCAGTGGCGCTATAGCTTTCAGTCTATTCTTTGGACTATCTGAAAGTTTGGCCGTTATCGGAGATGGTACCATTCCTATCACATGTACCAGCTGTGTATCTACAAATTGCATATGTATTGACTATTGTTGTGTTGGCATTCTTCAAATATTTGCTGAAAGCAGATGGTGTCAATTATATCAAATCAAAATAAACTATTGCAAAAAGCCAAGTTACTATTCAAAGTAGCCTGGCACGATAAAAACAATCATTCTGCTGGAAAGGGCGACAGAATGATTGTTTTCATATTTTACATAAAATGAACAATAGCAAGATATTGAAGTGCGAAGCCGCGCTAGGATAAAGAGATTGCCAAATCATGTGGAAATATGGTTTTTCTTGGCATAAAATCCTGCATAACAGTATAACAGAGTCCTCCAGCAACATCAATCCCCGAAAATAGGTCCCGTTGATAATGATTTGCTGAATAATCAGAATCATAACTATTATAATAAGATAAAGTGCCAAACTAAATTTTTTCATTAACTTTTTGTAAATAGCACATACAAAATACCCAAAAATGGTCGTTCCCATTGAATTGTGATAATAAAATATGTCAATTGTTCATAAGGGATAGTACGACAGCGTATAACTTCCCGCAATAGCAGTGTGAAATCATTGAATGGTCAATGATTCGTGCAGGATATACTTATGCGTAGAACCATAGCTCATTGAATGAGTAAATCGTTGAGAGAAAACATCAGAAATAAACTGATGACAAAAATTGGAAACTCACCGACAGAAGCAAGCATACCATGTTCTTCATAGCTATAAATGGCTGCAGATAGTAAGGCGGTACTAACATAACCACAGCCCCGACAGCGTGGTGACAGCATTGGCAATTTCTTCCCGAAGCTGAGTGTTTAACGCTGAGTTTAAGCGTTTGATTCAGTTTGTTTGCCTCCTTCTGAGGCTAGAGCTCATTTCTTTGTTTGATGAAATAATTTCACCGTTGTGGCTGCAGCTCAGCCGCTTGGAGGTGCGACTGTGTCAGCTTTTCTTCTCGCGTACAGTGACTGAATTCATTGTAAAGTAGCCATTGAATCTTTTCGTCTGCAGAAGTTGAATCGTCTTGATAATATCTGGTATTGGAAAGACGGGTTTTTACGTCGTCGAGTACAATCAGACGAGCAATCTGCCGCGATTGTATCTTAATTGGCTTTGGAATGTGGGCGTGTTTCACATGATTATTGACCATAGCAGCCGTTAAAGGCAAAACATCTGTGCTATGACCATGCTTGTTCGTTGACACCATTCACATGAGAGAGAACCTGGTCAAGATAAGATCTAACTCTGGTAGTTTTTCCCAAGTTAGAATTTTGTGATTTCAAAATATCACCTCTTCTTATCTGGTCTGATAACTAGATTATATGATGACGATTGTCTGTTGTCACGAGAAAAATCATTTGTTCTGCAAAATAACTTTTGATACAATAAGATTGTGAAAAATTTAATTCCAACTGCAAAAGGAAATGAATCTTAGCACTTGACCTCATGTGCAAGTGTTTTCCTTTCAGGAGCAAACACAAAATAATTGTAGCTGAGTCTATCACAGTATTCTATTGAAGAATTAGCAGATTTCTATCATATTAGTCTAGGGACGATTGTGCAGAAGAAGAGTATATTCATCTTCAACAATTATGGGCAATATTGGTAGCTGACTTACCCAGCTTTGCATTTGTTGATGGTCTTATGTGTCGAAAGCATCAAAAGAAGTCATAACGGATCAGAGAGTTGAGGTATATGAACAAGCATTTGTTCATCACTACAAGTCTGTAGTGTTATACCAGTTATGGCGTTGAGTTTACCTCATCGACTTGGATAGTAAAATGTGCTATGGCAAAAGCTTATGAAAATTATTGGCTGCGATGATTATGACGCAGCTATTTCAGATGAAAATGATTTTATCTCTGCTATCAAGTGAGTTGGAGACAGTGTTTTCCAAATCTGTGCGTGATAAGATGCTTCAGTTTAAAATTTTAGAAGATAGAGAAGGAAGTTTGAAAGGATTCACTCAACTGTTTCAGCTCGTGGTCAATTTTTAGCAGCTTTAGTGACAAGTAACAAGCAAAAAGAAATCAAACAATTGCAATTTGCAGGCTTTGTCTTTCGAGAGGATTTGTCTACGATAATACACTCTGTCTTTGTTAAGGAGTATAAATAAAAATGGAATGATGTAAAGTGTCAGCCATGCTTATTTCTGATAAATAGCTGCTAATACTGCTTCAGCTTGAACTACAAGTTCAGCTTGTTTTCTTCAGAAAACTGTCAGTTGACACTGTTCGTAGCTTCTGGGTTTGCGGCAACACCAGTAAATGGTTCAACAACTTTCATACGAATAAATGGAAGACTGCGATAATGTTTGAAAAACTTCGTCTGGAGAAGTTCCATTGGCTACTGAGGAAACGCTGTTACAGGTTTTCATTAAGAGCAGAAAGATCCTGACGGTTTGAAAGATCAGAAAAGCGCACGTGATAGCCAATCAAGAAGTTTTAACAACTCCTGGAATTGCCCAGTTATTATGGGTTGGTGAAGAAGAGCCAGATAACAACGGCGAGCGAATTTCTTCACGAGCTGGCAACAGTACCCATGAGGAGCTGGGCTCAATATCTTGATTGAAAATGGAACATCTTTGAAATCAAGATAGAAAGCTCAACTTTGCCAGCAAGAATGTTTTCAGCTTGAAGCTAACTGATGGTTGGGCCGGAAGCCTTGGCGAAGAGACCGACGATCAGCATAACACTAGACACACAAGTCACTCTCTTTTGTGTACTGTTTATGTTACAACAAATATCTACTTAGATTAACAAGAAATCAGCTCAAACTTTTAAATTTTTAAATCCGAATCAAGTCTTCTTTATCTTGCTCTGTTAAAATGTTGTTAAATACTTGATTTGAATATTTTTGAATATGATCTGGAGAGTACCGCTGCAATTTTACTACGTCCTTCGAGTCAATCCGACTAAAAGAACGTCGATCGGATGGGGCACCAGGTACGAAAAATCCAGCAAATCGTATCATATTTTTAATGACAACGGTCATATGTTCCAGATGTAGCAAAGCATTTTATCAATTGGAAATCTTGAGTGCGTAAGTTCCCTTTGACTGCTCAAAGGTTTCCTAAGACTAAAAGAAATTGAGTGGAGTCAGATTGTGTTGTTTTGTCGCCTGCAATTTTCAAAAGAGTCGAATCGATGCGAATAAGCTTTATTTAAAATAATCATGGTAAATCTAAATGATTTTTCTTGAGTTTTGTAAGTTTGTCCATGACTGTATTTTAATCAATAAAGTAGTAATAAAAGTACGTTTTAGAAAAGATGATCCTTATTTATAGTATAATGGACGAGTGAAAAATAGAAGAAAAATGATAGAAATTTCATTGTTGGCAATATATTGTCAGAGTGTGATGGTTTGGTCGTTTCTCCTTTTCTTTTCTTTGCATTTAAATCTATCTATCTAGATCCTTACCAATCAGCTAAGGTAACATGCTAGGTAAAATTGCTCGTCAATATGCGGATTTGGATAAAGTGGATCGCTTTTGCTATTTATAACGGTGAGTTATTATAGTCTTTTTGGGGGAAAAATCGTAAAAGAGACGCGACTTGCTGTTTAATAGAAACAGATAGTGATAAAATCTATACTTATAGGTTGTCCAAGGATTAGTCCAGAAAAAGCAAAACAAATCGCTAAAGAGGTGGTGCCAAACAAATTGATAAAGTGACATTTGGCTATGTAAAGAGCAACCAATCTGGGAAGTCAAGTCTGGAACAATTTATTATAATGTTGGTTGAAACAGGAACATTGCTCAGCAAGGAGGGGCTATGAGATTATCAAATCGTGTTTTAAATATGGAAGAAAAGTACACCTGTAGCAGCAGCGCGCGCAGCTTTAAAAAGCACAAGGGCGTGATATCCTTTCGCTGACTTTGGGAGAGCCAGATTTTCCAACTCCGAAGAATATTCAAAGATGCAGCTATCTCTGCAGTCGACAGTGAGAGCTAAGCTTTTATACGGTGCTAGTGGTCTTCCTGAATTAAAGAAACAGTTGTAGCTATTTTGCGAAATACATGGTTATACGGTCAAACCAAATCTAAGTGACTGTTGCAGCAGGTGCAAGTTACTCCCTTTATACCTGCTGGAGTGTATCATCAATCCAGGTGATGGGCTTGATTATTCCAACACCGTGTTGGGTTAGTTATGGCGACCACAGATTAAGATGGCAGAAGGGATGCAGATTTTGTTCCAAGCGACGGGAAGCAAATCATTCTCAAAGTAACCGTTGAGCAATTAGAGGCTGCTCGGACGGAAAACGAAAGTTTTGGTGCTCAATTCTCCTTCAATCCACGAGAATGATTTATACTGCTGAGGAGTTATTAGCGATAGGTGAATTGGGCTGCAGAGCATGATATTCTCATTTTGGCAGATGATATTTAGAATCGCTTGGTTTACAATGAGAGTGAATTTTACACCGATTTCGAGTCTTTCGAAGCTATTCGCAAAGCAAACAATTGTTATTAATGGTGTATCTAGGTCGTATTCGATGACTGGTTGGAACTTGGTTATGCTTTGGAGAGCCTGAAAATCATTGCAACGATGAGTAAAGTGGCTGGACAAACGACTTCTAATCCAACCGCTGCCCAATATGCGACGATTGAGCTCTAAAGGGTCCTCAAGATACTGTTGAAATCATGCGTCAGGCTGAAGAGCGTCTCAATACCATTTATCCTTTGCTTGCAGAAGTTACTGGCTTTGATGTGGAAACCACAAAGAGCGTTTACCTCTTTCAAATGTTAGCAATGGAGCTGAAAAGGCTATTCAGATGTGACCAGAGTTTAGCAACGCAATCCTAGAAAGAAAGTAGGTGTCGCTCTTGTAACAGGTGCTGGCTTTGGTGCTAGAATGTTCGCCTGAGCTATGCGACGGATATGGATACCTTGAAAAGGGCCGTTCATCGTGTCAAGGCGTTTATGGAGGATTAAAAGAAGTGATCGATCATTTTACCCTTAGGGTAAAGGAATTTAAGTTTCTACAGCTTTCTATCAAGCAGCTTTGGCTGCTGTAGGAAAAGGACAATGGTGCACTAGCGAACGTAAAATGCCATGTGGGATGCTATGCGGCCTTTGTGATGAGCCAGACAGGAACAACATTGAGGCTGTTTATCATATAAAAGTAGAAAAGAGAAAAAACGTGTCAACAAAATATACTTCAAGTATGGATGTTAAAATCATGTCGGAGAAGAAGTGACGATTGGTGCTTGGGTTGCCAATAAAATCAGGAAAAGGAAAAGATTGCCTTTTCTGCAATTACATGATGAGGGCAGCTCAAGCTGTGACTCAAGCCAAAATTTCCTATGAAAAATTTGGTGAAGAAGAGGCGAGATAAATTTGTAACATCAAAACATGAACAAGAAACAGCTGTTTTTGAGTAAAAGGAATCGTCAAAGAAGATAGCGCTCAAAATTTGGATATGAATTAGACGTGACAGATATTGAAATCGTTGGAAGTCTGATGTATCCTATCACATAAAAACACAGAACAGACTTTTGATGGATCATCGTCACTTATGGTTGCGTTCACGCAAGCAAGTAGCAGTATACAGATTCATAACACAATTATCTATAGCTTCTATGATTTTTGACCGCAACGGGTTTATCATTTGATAGTCCGATTTTATCAGAAATGCAACAGAAAGATTCACAGAGCTTTTTGAAACAGATTGTTTTGGAACTCCTGCCTTTCTAAGTCAATCTAGGGCAACTTTACTTAGAAGCAGGTGCTGTGGCACTGGTCGTGTATTTGACTTTGGCTGTTTTTCCCGTGCCGAAAAATCTAAAACCGTCGTCATTTTGACGAGAATTCTGGATGATGGATGCAGAATATCCATTTGTTACTCGTGATGAGTCGCCCCAGTCTTCGAGGAGGGCTTATGTGAAAACTTTGATTCAAGGAGTTTTGGATCGTGCACCACATGCGCTTGAAGTGTTGGAACGTGATATTGATCTGTAGCATACGTTGCAGAACCCTTTCATGACGTATTTCTTACGATGAAGTCATTGATCTCTTACAAGAACATGAGCCAGTGAAGAAAGCTGAGTATGAGCATATCGAACGAGGTGATGATTTGGGTCCTACCACGAAACTTGGATTTCAAACTATTTCACGGTGTACCAACTTTCGTTGTGAACTTCTCCCTACTTCAAGCTTTAAAGGCTTTCTATATGAAACCTGTTCCTGGTAACGAAAGAACGTGTGCTTTGCGCGAGACCTTTTTAGCACCAACAGAGGCTAGCTGGAGAAATCATAGGTGGTTCTGCTCGTGAAGAAAGCTATGAAAAATTATTGGCGAAGATTGAAGAAAATGGTCCCAGACCTGACGACTATGCTTTCTATCTGAGATCTTCGTAAGAAATATGGTTTCAGTTCCCTCATGCTGGATTTGGACTTGGTTTAGGACAATGGTGACATTTGTTGCAGGAACAGAAACACATCCGTGAAAGCCATCCCATTCCACGTATGCTTCACAGAATTGGACCTTAGAAAATATCAAAGACGCATCGATTGGCGTTCTTTTAACAATTAAAAGATTATGAAAAATGAGACAAGAAATAGAAAACTGGACCAGAAGTTCGGTTTCTTCTTCGATAAAGGATATGTTTAGGAGAAGCTATAAAAGAAATATTCCTCTCATGGCTGGAGTGGAGTTTTTAGGATTTTGGGTAATGCAAGTTTTGGATTTTGTTCTCAGCAAAATGGAATGTCTTTATTCTACAAATTGGACTTTTAGAGGTATTTTTCATACAACTGGGATCATTTTTGAGGGTTCCGTCAGGTATGTTAGCCGACAGGTTTTCTTATAAAAGCTAATCTGTATATCAGCCGTTTAACAAGTGTTTTGTCATCTATTTTGATGTTGACAGGGCAAAGGGAATTTTTGGATATATATACAGCGGCAATGGCAATGATAATCGACGCTCTTGTCTATAACTGATTCCAGGAACGAGGCTCTGCACTGCTATATGCTCTGCTGCTTGAGAAGCTGGTTTAAAAAGACCGTTATTTGAAAATATCAAGTTTGATGTCAGGTGTTTCTGAGGCGGCAATCTCTTTAGGAACAGGCCTGGCAGTTAGTTTGTACATGGATATTTGCCATGTTACCTGTTATATCATGATTGCAGTTTTCTATTATTGTTTAATTCTGATTTGGTTGACCAAAAGAACCGACAATGAAAAAGAAAATGACGGAAGTATGGTTACGATGAAGAAAATAATCCTGACGGTAAAAGAAGAAATGAAAAGTGAGTCGAGAATCTTTTTGCGTGGATGATGATTTTCCAATTCAGTTTGGAACAATGATGTGTATAGTTTTATTTTTACTATCAAAAACAATTACCAGATTTAGCTGGATGGCAAATTTCACGACAGTTATGTTAATTGGCAGCGTCTTAAAATATTTTGGCAGTTTCTATTGCCAGTAAGATTGAGGAAAACATGGCATTCTTTTCAGTTTTTCCAGTGGTTGTCAGTTTAACGAGGGAGTTTATATTCTGTCGTTTCTGGAAACTCCATTTATGTATATTCTTGTTTGTTAGCGACAAATGCTTTTGGATGCCATGTATCAACCGATTTTACAATGATTTTGCAACAGTATTTTACCAAAGTTCAGCCAGAGCGATCATGTTAAGTGTTGCTTCAATGATGTTCAGTTTTAGCTATGATTATCATTTTCCGATTGTTGGTTGGCTGATTGACAGTTTTGGTTTTGATCAGACTTTTATTGGATTAGGGCTGTTTTAATCTTCACTAACGCCGCTTTTAGTGATTGTTTTCAAATGATTCGTAAACAATTGAAATCAATCAAAATTAACTCATTATTTATTATCAGCAGAAGTGATTTGTATCTAATTTTTAATGAATACAACCAGTTGTTGCTGCTTATGATAAACAGTAAATATAAGGAAAATTATATACTTATTTTTACACAACTACAAAAATATAATTATCAAATTTAGGAAAATCTTGTTTAAAAATACTATATATTGTAGTTGTATAAACTCTATATAATTCCTAGTGTTATAGAGAGAGATGATAGGAGGGAAAAATATTATGCAGACAATCATCTTCATGCCGCACTTTTCTTACGATTCAGATACTGATTTTAGAGATTGCTTGGGACAATATGATGGAGAGGTAGCGACGACGAGACATCTGGTTATCTAATCCTATCCGTATAATGCAGGCTCTCCCACTCACGATGATATTCCTGATTAGAGTCTTATTCTGAGAGTAAGCTATCTCAAACGAAAATAGCAAATCGAATCAGGAATTGAAATAGAGCTATTATAGACCACGTAAGAAAAGATACTTTGGCTTTTTAGAAGATGAGGTGTGATTTGAAACTTTTATCCTGTTCATCACAATAGGAAATTCGATTACTTAGAAACTCTGTTTTGCAATTGCAAAGAATTGCTAATGGATTCCGATCTTTTATTAGAAGAAGCTATTGAAAGTATTTCAGCTGATGTTTTAGCTCATTTTGACTCTGGTTTCATGCAAATTTAATGTAGAGCGGTTGAAGACGAAAACTTTGAACCCCCAACTTCGTACCCTCTTTCAGAAAATGATAGAACATAACTTGGCTTTTTGAACTGAATGGCTTGAGTCTATGTATCTCTACAATCGTGAAGATATTTATATTTATGCTTACTGTCTTTGGTGAAAGAAACTGGGGTGGAACGAAATACTCTAGTGGCTCTGAGCTCTATACGTTGGAACATTTTCATGCAATTTTGACCGCGATAAGCCAAATCCTGACAGAAATTTGACATAGACCGAAGGAATATTGCTATAAAAGTTAGAACAAAAGTTCTTAACCTCTCCATTATATTTGTTTTTAGATTGCAAAGAATTGTAGTAGTTGTCCGGATATGCGAAAACATCGCAATAAATATTCATATTCTCTGATAATTAAAACCATTTTCAAACTCAAAACATCACAGGATAGTTGACCAAAATCGTTTTTGAAAATAGTAACAATCCGATTTGCCATTAGTTGAAAAAGTATGCAAGCAGGAAAGATTGAACGTTGCTCTGATGATAGGCTTGCTGAATCTTCAGAAAGATAGTCATCTATTCCATGAATGGCCTGAAACTTCTTACGTCCGTGCAATTACCGAGTAATATCAGGAATGTAAAAACTGGTGCATTTCCCAATCTTTTGAGTTTTCTGCTTGAAAGAAACTAAAGGTTAGTTTTCTGCAATTTGGCATCAATCGCTTTGGCAATAGAAACAACTTTTTCCCAAAAGAAGTTTTCTTTTCTGTGAGTTGAGATCTGTTTGGAAAAACTCAGAAAATTGTTTGTAATTCTTTCTTTTCAGCTATTTCTACTGGATGATCACTATGAATGACCAATAGCCAAACGGAGAATTCTTGCAGTTACTAGACACGATTGTTGCTTTGCAGCCAGATCTTTGCTGTTTTAAGTAAAATTTGATACTGATTCGGTAACCTCAGGAGATATTTTCACGAGTTACGGGCTGATGGTCCAAGATAATCTTTTGTAAGAATTTGCTTCAAAAGTGGTCGTGGATGGGAGCGCTGTTAGCTTCATCAATGCTACGTTCTGCAATGACCCGCTCTTCAAATGTTTCTAAAAGTCTCTTTGCTCATCGGGATTTAATTTTAATCAGCAAGTTTTCTTTCATTATTGTTTTGTTATATCTGTCATAAAGTTAGTATAGCATACTGAAATCCATCAGAAACATTCGGAAATATAAAAACGCTTACATCGAAAATTATCGTAAATTTCATAGAAAAGGCACGATTTTCGCCATGACTGATTTTTAAGGTATGATAGGAATGTAAAGATAAAATAACTCAAGGAGGTATGTCTGAGGTATTGCAGATGTTTTACGCTCATGAGTCCTGAGACTCACGCGGTAGCCCAACACTTAGTGAAGTTTATACTGAATCAGGTGCTTTCGGACGTGGTATGGTTCCATCTGGAAGGCTTCTACTGGTGAACACGAAGCAGTTGAACTACGTGATGGTGACAAATCTCGTGCGGCGGTCTTGGTACACAAGAAGCTGTTGACAACGTAAACAATATCATTGCTGAAGCAGTTATTGGTTGCCGGCGTTCGCGATCAACAAGCTGTTGACCGATGCTTAATGATTGCGCCCGGCGGTACTCCAAATAAGGTAAAATTGAAGGTGCAAACGCAATTCTTGGTGTATCTATTGCTGTAAGCGCGTGCTGCTGCAGATTATCTTGAAAAATCACTTTACAGCTACCTTGGTGGATTCAATACTAAAGTGCTTCCAACTCAATGATGAACATCGTCAACGGTGGTTCTCCCTCAGGTCGCTCCAATCGCTTTCAATTTATGATTGGCCTGCTGGTGCACCTACATTCAAAAGCTCTTCGTTGGGGTGCTGAAATTTTCCACGACTCTTAGAAAATCCTTAAATCTCGTGGTCTTGCGAAACAGCTGTTGGTGACGAAAGGGTGGATTTGCTCCTCGTTTGATGGAACTGAAGATGGTGCAGAAACCTTATCGCGCTGCCTATCAAGCTGCTGGTTATGTTCCTGGTAAAGATGTATTCCTTGGATTTGACTGTGCACTCATCAGAATTCTACGACAAAAGGCCAATAAAGTTTGTGAGTTACACACTAAATTCGAAGGTGAAGGAGCTGCAGTTCGTGCAGCTGACAGAACAAATCGAATATCTTGAACAATTGGTTGACAAATGCAGTCGTCGCACTATCGAAGATGGTATTGGATGAAAATGACTACTGGGAAGGTTGGAAGAAACTTACTGAACGCCTTGGTAAGAAAGTACAACTTGTTGGTGATGACTTCTTCGTAACAAACACTTCTTATCTTGAAAGAGGTATTAACGAAGGATGTGACTAACTCAATCCTGAGTAAAGTTAACCAAATCGGTACTCTTACTGAAACATTTCGATGCTATTGAAATGGCAAAAGAAGCTGGTTACACTGCCGTTGACATCACACCGTTCTGGTGAAACTGAAGATTCAACAATTGCTGACATCGCAGTAGCACGCTAACGCTTCTGGACAAATTAAGACTGGTTCATTGTCACGTACTGACCGTATTGCTAAATACAATCGGGTACTTCGCATCGAGGAGATCAACGGGTAGTATGGCTGAATGCACGTGGTTTGAAATCTTTCTATAACTTGTCCAAAATAATAATTCGGTTATAATATGAATCGGCTAGTTCTGCTGTCGATTTTTCTCTAATAATATTGGTAACTTTTGAGGAGGCGATGATGGACGCAGATTGAAGAACTGGCTCCAGATCATTCAAAGTAGCCAAAATATTGTATTCTTCGGTGGTGCAGGTGTTTCAGCTGATCTGAGTATTCCGGAGTTTTCGCAGCTCTCAAATGGTATCTACAATATTGGGTTAAAGCGGCATTTTCAGCAAGACAATTGGTTTCACATACGATGTTTGAACGTTATCCAGAACGGTTTTTGACTGACATATATATCTTATCTAACGCTAAAGCCAAATGTGGCCCATGAATATTGGCTATCATACTAGAAAAACTAGGGAAATTACAAAGCAATTGTGCAGAATGTGATAGTTTACACGAGATGGCAGGAGAGCTTGACGAGACGTATTAAAAATTCATGGTGAGTGTGGACCGATACGCGCAAACTGGTCTCATCGTTTTATGACTTAGAAGGATGAGAGTGCCGGGAATCATTCCTTATTGCCGAGGCTTGTGGTTGTGGATTAAAGCAGGTCGTGACTGCTATGAGGAACCGTTAAATATGGAGTTTTTCTCAAGCTATTCAGGTTATCGAGTCAAGCTGACCTACTCTCATCATTGGCGGACATCCCTTCGTTGTTTATCCAGCTGCTAATTTGGTTCATTATTTTCAAGGACGGCACTTAGTTGTTGTCAATAAATACAATGTACACAAGATAGTCAAAGCGACTTGAGTCCTCAAAGGGCAAGATTGGAGAAGTGCTGGATAAGGCATGGAAAGTAATGGGGTGAGTCGTTTCCAAATCAAATGATGGTTTCAATCATGTGTAGCTCGTATAGAGATAGTGAGTGAAAATGTCCTCCACATGACAGAGTGCAAAATTTCCATTATAATGAGACGAAAAGTGAGAGATGATGCTGTGCTCTTATTGGAACGTTGTTGAATCATACAAGACCGAGCGCAGGCAGCAGAAATTATTTGCAATTGATGAAGAGTTGAATCAAGCAATATCAGAAATCTTTAGTTTCTCCTACAGTCACAGTTGGCGATAGTTTTCGGCTTTGTTTTACAAGATTCGGATATGTTTCAAATCATAGAACAGCTTTCTATAGCATTTTGCTCCTTATGAAATTCGATTTGGGATTGGTGCTGGAGCATGATTGAAATTAACAAAGAACAAAGCATTGGTTCTGACGGTCCGGCGTATTGGCTCGCCCAAGAAGCGATTAATTATGTTCATGATAGATGACTATGGCATCAATCACATTTCAGTTTCTTTGGCAGACGAAGAGGGTCGATTGAACAATCAATACTATTTTAACTGCGTGCTCTTCAGTGAAGTGGACAGATGTCAATGATGTCCTCAACAATTGCTAGCTGAAAATATATATACGATGAAACATTTTTCCATAACAAAATAACAAAACTGCGGTATCACTCCAGTGCTTTCAACAAACGTATCAAGGTGGGTTAAAAAGGTTATCTCAGAAATAAACGAGTTACTATGAACGATGTTAAATGGAAGTAGAGAAGAACATGTCTAATTTGTGGGGATTTTCAGACTATTTTAGCCACAACATCAATCTTGTTATTAACCTTATTAAGCATATTTTAATGATTTTCAATAGCAAAAAGTCAAAAATGGCAGATTTAAATGTCGAAATTGCCTTATTGTGCTGCATTTAGCCATTGTTTTCTTCGTTGCTACAGTTTTAATTATCTTTTCCCAATATTATTTGCTTTATCATGTTTGACTTAGTCATGTAGTTATTGATTTCCCTGAAGCCTGGGCTCAACACGTTTATAGAAATAAAAGAAACTCACAAGTTTCATCATTGATAACTCCTTCATTTGATTTGTATTTTCTATTTTATGCTTTATTAATAAAATCAACCACAATAGCTGAAAAATGGAGCGTCAGTTAACTCCAGCCCACTCCTTTTCTTATGTAATCGTTGTAAACCTGTGTAGCTATTTAGCTTTTCTTCAGTAGGTAGCCAGTCAAAGAGATAACAAAGACACTATAGCAGGTGCAAGGGGCGATGATTGGGATTTAGAGCGTTTTATTATGGCTTTTGTCTCTTATATTTGGGCAGTTCGCTTCCGTTGACTGATCTTTACTAACAAGTCAATCGCACAGTATAACAAAATTTCTGAAAGTCAGTCCTTTGCGAATGCTATCATTGGCTAACTTTTAGCATGATTAATTAATATTAATTGTTTTGGTTTGCTTTGGCCCCAGCAATATAAAAACTGTAGTTTAGTGATTGACTACAGTTTCGTTATAATCAAATTTCATAATATGAGGACCATTTTCTTCAACGCCAGCTAGAATCCAGTCAGGATGACTTCAATAACAACAATGGGAATCTTTTACGAACCATTCCGGAAAATTGCTGGCAAAACTTGGGATTATTTCGATGAGCAATAATGATTTGTCCACCGGCATAGCCTGCCTTGATGAGTTCATCCGGCTACGTGAGTGATTTTTTGCTTTCACGCGTAACTTTTGAAGCAACTCTGGTTACCATCTGACTAGCTTCGCCGACCATACGGATATTCAATAATCTACAACAGCTCCAAGTAATTTGCTCAGTCGTCCATTTTAACTAGGTTATCAGCCTTGGAAGACAATAACTCGTTTTTTGCTTGATGACTGTAATTTCTTTATGACTTCTTCATAACCCAAACCGCCAATAGATAAGAAGATTAAGCTTTGATAATCAATCATTTCACCGCCAGCAGAAAGTATCAATAATGTGGATATTCACGTCAGGATGGTCGCTAGATAGAGTCTTTGTACTTGTGTGCTAATATAGCTCCTGATAGGGTTTCCTGTAATGATGACCACAAAAATATTTGAAGCTCCATCAAAAGCTTTCCTTATAGTCATCCTGGACTTGAGGGCAGAAAAGAGCAGACTTGTAAAATGAAGAAGTGGTATACATTTTCCATCATATTATCAATATTGAGCTGAGCATTATCTATAGAACAACACCCACTTGAATGGTCAGGAAGACACTTTCAAATAGGTGTCCTTGGCAAGGTTTTCGATAGTTCTATAATCACAGCCTGAATCCAGCTACAATTTTCCAAGTCATTCAATTCTCCCTTTAAGGTGGGATGATCCCTTAATTGAACATTATTAAAAGAGTTTGCCTTTTTTTGCAATTATATCATGAAAACATCGCTTTAGAAAACCTTTGATCAGTTGTTACATGTAGAAAGAAAATGTTATGTCGGAACGTAAAAAATGTCGAAAAAAATCTTAGAAAATCTAAAATATCAAATCAGGAATCTAACCAGTTACAAAAGAGATCATAGAAATCTCGCTATTACCGGTGGTAGAAAAGAAAGAGTTGACCAAAGTACCGTTCTGAATTAGTAGAAGGCAGGTGTCTCGCGAAACGCTTTATCAAATTATGATTCAAAGAGAAATTTTTACAAAGTTACCAACGAACAGTACAAAAGATTACTGATAAATTGGAACAATTCAATATGAGAGCAGAGCTTTATCAAGTGTGGCTCTTTCTTGTTTAAGAAGTCAAAAAGCACAAATCCTTAGCTTAGCAGTGGATGTAATTTAAACTGTTGACAGGCTGTGTTTGATATGTTAGAGTAGCAAAATTGGTATTCAGAAAAGAGAAACTTTAACATGCATGAATTCTTTTGAGTTCGGCAGTGGTTTCTGTTTTGATTAAATGGATAAAAGACGGTATGAGGTTCCAACGGGCCAAAGGTGCATCCGCTCGGACTTCCGCACCATCGAAAAATGATAATGCAAACTGAGTGATAAGTAAGAAAGAAAGGTGACAATATGGCGACAAAAGATTGGCTTGGACGAATATTTTTGCTGACGCTCTTGATTATAAATCGCTCAACCTGCAAGCGAGCAAGTGTTGGGTGCAGTTATTGTAAGAGATAATAAGTTATATCAACAGGATATAATGGATCTGTTTCAGGAACGGGCACTGCTCGATCCTTGAATGCCTGATAGTTGACGGGCATGAGGACTTTGCATACAGAAGTAAATACAATTTTACCCAAGGTGCAGAGTGAATCTAAAGATTTACTGTTTATACCACATTTCCTTGCCTCAATTGTACAAAACAGCTCTTACAGGTTGGTTTGCAAAGCGGGTGGTTTATATCCAATCAATACCGTGTGGATGATTATGCGCGCTGTTGCCTGGCGAAAAGAAGTTGAGCTAGTACATTTGCCAATTGAAAAATAAAGAAGCAGTCTCGGAGACGTTGATATAATTTTTAAGTGTGACTTTGTTTCTGAATAAAAGGAAAAGAAATTATGACAGAAGAACAACTAGCCTGGCAAGCATTGTTTGACGGGCAATAACAACTGCCAAGCAGTAGTTTATCAAATAGACAGGAATGGTTATAGTACGCTTTAGTTTAAAAAACATATTTAGCACAGAAAAGGATTTCAGTTGGCTAGTCGGTTTTAAAGACTACTATGCTCGACTATGTCTGAAAAGAATCTAGAAGGAGAACAACATATGAGCTTGCATCAATTGAAAGCTATGGTCGAACGAGAAGAAGAACATTTTCAAAAAGCTTATGACATGGCCAAACTGCAATTACAAACATTTCTCCAATGATGTCCTAAAGAAATCAGTCAATTTATGAACAAGATATTTACAGTTTAACTTGAAATATTCACCTTGCAAGAACTTTGCAAAACACTAAATTTAGCATTACCGGACAGATGATTTAGTCAGCCATGCTTGTGCTTATCGCGCCTTGGCTGAGGTAAGATTAGCTAAGGGAGATATAAAATGAAACAAATCTGATTCTCAAAAAGCATTGGCGTGTTTTGAAAAAGCGGGTGATACCGTTGAACATGGGACTGAAGGACTTAATGGCGATAAACTCACAAGATGAAGTTTATAAATAATGTTTGTGAAATAAGATATTCTAATGTAAAAGTTAGAATATTTTCTTTAGAACAATTTTAGCGAACATTAAGACAACTCTATTATATCATAAGAGAGATTTTTATTTTGTTTTAACTGGTTAATAGCCTAGTTAAATTATTAATAGTAAAAATAGGGAGCTGATTTTTAGCTGCATTTTATCACTAATTATGATAAAATAGTCAATATAAACTTAAAAAGGAGAATTGTTATGGATAAGAAAAATGTTGGTTGGTTTAGTTGCTACAACTACGTTGTTAGACCAATGGGTGTTAAAAGAAAGCTGATGAAACGGCTAATGAGACCAATCACTTCTTTAACCCCTAGCTGAAACTACAACTGTAGTCGACTGAAGGCTGTTAAAACAGAAAGCAGGAAGTTAAGCTTGAAGCTCAAAAACCTGAAGTAGCTGAAGCAAAAACAAAAGATGCTGACAAAGTTAATAGAATCAGAAAAGAGAATAAAGAAGCTTTAATTGCTGGCAAAAAGCGGCGGAAGAATTAGCATCTAAAGCTATGGAAAGAAAGAAAAGGCAGGCTGATATTCAAGAAAAAGAAAACTTGTTACAAAAGCTGAAAATGTCTTGAATGAAAGCGAAAAAATTAACGAAAAAGCCAACAAGGCCGTTCAAGCATAAAAGCGAAAAGTGTCTGAGCAAGAAAGAAGTTTGAATAAAGCTACTGAAGTTCGTGAAACAGAAGATGCTGTAAAAAGCAGGCTGCTTTTGATTCTGCTACTTTAGTGAAAGCGCAAAAAGAAGCAAAAGATTTAGAAAAAAAGCTACTACTGAAGAAAAGTTAAAGTCTTACAAATGAAGTGAAACGCTTAAAATTAGCTTCAAATTTAAAAGCTTCTGGTTCGGAAAAACGTTCGCTCTTGGAAAAAGAATTGATGCAGGTCCTGGAATTTTTGATCAGAGGTCGTACTCGCGAGTTGGAGAGAAAACAAACGCCTGATTTACGAGTCTAAACTCCTGCTTTTGAGCTTCAGATGATGGTGTACGTATGGACTTACTACATTGTTACCTTTACGAAGATGTCGATTTCAATGGTGACAAAACAAGAAAGTTATCGAGAGTGACTCGGAAGAATATTTTTACCTCATGTAATTGACTATAGTTTCAGAAGAAGTTCGTAATTATTTGATTGAGCTTCGTAAATCAGCGGAATTGACTGACCCTGTCCCTGAAGTCACAGATAAAGCTTTGAAATACGCAAAAAGCTCGTGCGGATGAAATGATCGAAAAGACGAACGGAAGCCATGCTACTAAGTTGAAAAAGAAGATTTTGGCTTGCGAGCACTTTAGAAGGAAATCGCTTCTGCGGGATCCTTTACCATACGAAGACACTGCTAGCGAAGAACTCGCTTTTACTACTGATTCTCTCGTTTATTTTCAATGATCATAGCAACGCAGCGTTAAGGTTCAGAAACTCCAAGGTGAAACCAAACCCTACGAACTACGGGCACAGAATTCCACTTTACGTTTAGCAGCTTCTAGTACAGGTATGCTGTCAGGAAGTTCTTTGATGCAGATCACAATATGGAAAGTGCGGAGACTGCGGTTTGTTACTGATGATCCAGATCGCAGTTTGTCCAGCTGTGCTGAAGGTGGTTATACGTAGCACATACGGCATTTAGCAAAAGCTGAAAACAAAGGCTCTGGATATGAGCCACTTAGATTTTACTTTAACAGTGAAGCAGGTAAATTCATACAAAGACAACATTCGTCTATGTGTGGAAAGAAACCTCATCCTAAAAACCTTTTACACTCAAGAAGCAAAGATGCTTTGAAACATTCAATAATAAAAACAAAATAAGAAGAATCAGTAGCTGGTGAAAAAATTTCTGTTCTTAATAATGAACTTACAATTACTAAAGACACTTTAAACAAGGATAAACAACGCTTAGATGCAGCTGATCAACGTGTTACTGAATTAACCAAGGATAATGAAAGCAAAGTACAAGCTCAAATTAGCTCAGTCGGAATTAGCAAAACAACAAACCAAACTTGATTAACACTCCAATCTGGGTGTAGTAAAACAAGAAGACAGGTGGAAACGATTAGAACATGCTAAGAAGTGATATAACAATATCGTAAGGACATAGAGCAATCATTAGAAAATGCTAAAAATGATCTGAAAAGGCCAAACAATACGTAAGTAGAACTCAAAACACATCAAAAATTCTTAGAGGCCAAAAACGTTTAAGTGATGCTCAAGCTAAACTAGAAGAAGCTAAAAAGGCTCTTGATAAACGGTTAACAGAATTAAATGACAAAAAGCTAAACAGAAGAGCCCAGAAAAAGAGAATATACTGAGTATAAAGAAGCGTATAAACAATATTAAGGCACAGCAAAATAAGTTACAGGCAAATTAAGGCAATGCGATATTGTTATTTCGAGAAAATTAAACCAATCATAGTAGCAGATGAAAGGTATGTTGATTATAAAAGGCAAAACCACTAGCATTATAGGTACCGAAAATAGTGTTTATGGAAAAATACAGTGTTGCCAAAACGGGTGACCGTTCAGACACACTAATGACTACTTTGGAACTCTCTAATTTCAATGTTTGGTTTGTAAGGGGTGCGTCGGAAAAAATTAAATATAGATGGAATTGATTAATCTTGGAGAGACAGAGCGACTGTCGCCTATTCTTATTTTAATGAAAATAAGGCGTTTTTCACAAAAGTGGCATACTACTTTCGTAAGAAAAACTGGCTTAAAAAAGCTAGTCAGAAAGAGGTGAAGAAATGAATTTG